>OLRO01000002.1_pt1 | contig 412708 bp, 364 predicted proteins | sample 1673131 | NCBI WGS metagenome assembly OLRO01 (sample SAMEA3136757, study PRJEB25190) | human gut metagenome | biome: human gut; feature: human-associated habitat; material: faeces | place: Austria | collected 2013 | reverse complement strand
TCGTTTTCGATTTCGGATTCTGAAACGATAGATTCTATATCTGCTGCACTTTCAATAACTTCATGATGTTCTATTGGAATTTCAGCTACCACCGTTTTGTTGCGATAGCTCTCAAATCTCATAAAGCATCTTTCTATTGTTGGGGAAAGGAGTTGTCTGAATGCTATTTGCAGATTGAGATAGATTGCTCCAATGACAATAGAGCATACTACAAGAATAAGGTAGCTGCTGAACTCGCCCCAACCATAGTGAAGTACGGTCTGACGGGCTAAAACACCAATGATTGCGATTGTACCAAAAACAATCAGATGCAATGTTATATGTTCTATCTTTCTCTGTTCCATAGTGAGATGTATTAATCGTTTGTGTGCAAATATATAGGATTAATTTTTGAGAAAATCCATAGTTTTGCTTGTTAATGGGCTTTTGACGATATATTTCATCACTTTTCACCACGTTACACTCCTAATAATAAGCGTATTGCAAATTTCTTGTTTTTGAATGAAAATAGTTGGGTAAATAGACTTGTGTATCTTAAAAACAGAAATTATCTGCATCATTTGGGGTGAACAATGCAGATAATCAATAGGGTATAGAGATATAGCTTATTAGCAATACAATGTATGGCTTGTACCCTTGTTGAGATATAAAAGGATGTTGTAATCTTGATTACGAGCGACTTTGTTTATTAGCCATTCTCTGAATACTATGGAATGTCCGGTGTCTATTTGATAAGATAAGGCTACAACCATATCGAGATTATACACATCGGCATTGTTCCCATTCTCCAATTTGATGTACTTGCAAATTTCGTGGCTCTTCAAAACATTAGATTTCAGGATTCTTTTAATTGCTGTATGGATAGCTCCAGCCGTTGTATAAAACAAGTCTGCAAGTTCCCAAGTGGTCATCCATACTTCTCCATCAGAAATATGGATGTCTTGCCCTTTGTTGGTTATGATTCCTCGTTTCATAGTTACAATTTACTTGAGTGATATTTTATTGGCTGTTTCTCGCTTCTTGGAATTGACCAAATCAGCATAGATTTGAGTAGTGGTGACATTCTTATGCGTTAGCATCTTCGACACTGTGTAAATGTCTGTACCTAAAGAGATTTGGATGACGGCGTATGAATGACGAAAGCAGTGGAACAGAATACAAGAAGCAAGCAGATGAAGAGATGAGAAAGGAAAACGTAATTGGTTGAATATGAGCAAAAGTTCTGTTTTTTGCTGAGATAATGGAAAGCAAAAATGGACAGGTTATTGCAGGTGTTCAGTTACCAGAATGTTAGCTACCCAGTTACCTGAACCGAATAGGTAACAGACTGAACAATAAAGAATCTGTTACAGAGGCTATTATTCACTGTATGTCAGCATTTTGCATATCAAAGGACGCTTATAAAATAGGTAATTTTGCCATTAAAAAATAAGCGTATGAAAGTAGAAAAATTCAAGGTGTTGCTCTACCTGAAAAAGAGCGGTCCTGACAAATCCGGAAAGGCTCCGATAATGGGGAGAATAACGGTAAACAATACGATGGCGCAATTCAGTTGTAAGCTGTCATGTACTCCGGAGTTATGGAACCCAAGAGAAAGCCGACTAAATGGAAAAAGTAAAGAAGCCGTTGATATTAATGCAAAAATTGACCGGCTCTTACTTTCTGTCAATTCTGCATTTGATTCACTTGTAGAACGTAAGATTGATTTTGACGCGACTGCCGTAAAAGAGCTTTTTCAAGGAAGTGTAGAAACCCAGATTACTCTGTTGAAGCGGCTTGATATACATATAGAGGATATGCGCTCAAGAATCGGTATTGATGTTGCTAAAAGCTCCATGTCAACATACATTTACACCCGTCGGTATCTTGGCGAATTTATTCAAAAACGATTCAAGACAAGTGATGTTGCTTTTGGACAGTTAAATGAACACATCCCATGGGAGTTTCAGGATTATATACTGAAGGATAAAGGACTTGCGGTAGATACGGCTAGACATTATCTGGCAATCCTGAAGAAAATCTGCCGGATGGCATTCAAGGAAGGACATGCGGAGAAGCGTTATTTTGTGAATTTCAAACTACCCCAAGAGAACCGGAAACCACCACGGGCTTTGAGTCGTGAGGATTTTGAGAAGATCCGTGATGTCGTAATACCACCGGAAAGAATCACTCATAATATAGCCAAGGATTTGTTTCTCTTTGCCTGTTATACAGGAGTTCCGTATGCGGATGCAGTTTCAATCACTAGAGATAATATATACAAGGACGATAAAGGCGACTTATGGTTAAAGTATCTGAGAAAGAAGAATGAATATCTGGCCCGCGTCAAATTGTTGCCAGAGGCTATCTCTCTTATAGAAAAATATCGTTCGGATGACAGGAAAGAGCTTTTCCCGATGATACACCATCCCAATATGAGACGCCACATGAAAGGTTTACGGGATCTGGCTGGCATAAGCTGTGATTTGGTCTATCATATGGGAAGACATACCTTCGGAAGTCTGATAACCCTTGAGGCTGGTGTTCCCATTGAAACAATCAGCAAAATGCTGGGTCATACCAATCTGACAACTACTCAGCTTTATGCAAGGGTAACTCCTAAAAAACTTTTTGAAGATATGGACAAATTCATCGAGGCAACGAGTGATATGAAACTGGTATTATAAATCAAGAATGAAAGAATCATGAGAAGTACATATAAGCAACTGTATTATATAAACCGCAGTAAAGTCAAATCTGACGGGACTACATCAATCATGTGTCGTATTACAATAGACGGAAAGGCTGTTGTATTATCGACCGGGTTGTATTGCCAGCCGGAAGAGTGGAACAGCAAGAAAGGGGAAGTCAAGAACAACAGACTGAACGGGATGCTTGATGAACATAAGAAACGCGTAGATGAAACTTATGCTGAACTGTTGAAAGTGAACGGCGTTATCAGTGCGGAACTGCTGAAAACAGCCATGACAGGAGCTGCTGACATCCCGAAGTATATATTACAAGCAGGAGAGGTGGAACGGGAAAATCTGAAAATCCGTTCCATTCAAATAGATTCAACCTCCAGTTACAGGCAATCAAAAATGTATCATTACTATCTGGGGGAATACATCCGTTCTCTGGGCAAGGAGGACATGCTTTTTACAGATATTACCGAAGAGTTTGGCACCAATTTCATTTTGTATCTGAAAACAAATTACCCTCATAAGCCATCATACCGTAACCATTGTCTTTGCTGGCTGAAACGTCTGGTTTATCTTGCCGTGGATAAAGGAATTTTGAGATATAATCCTTTGGATGATATAAAATATGAAAAGAAGGCACCCGCAAAGCTCATGTATATAAGCAAGAACCTGCTTCAGGAGATAATGAGCCATCCAAAACAGGATCCACTACAGGAACTTGCAAGAAGAACCTTTATATTTTCATGTTTTTGCGGTTTGGCTTACGTTGATGTACGTAATCTCTATCCGCATCATATAGGTACAACTGCGGAAGGACGGAAATATATCAGAACATATCGCAAGAAAACAAGCGTTGAATCATTTATACCATTGCATCCGGTCGCGGAGCAGATAATTTCCTTGTATAATACGACAGATGACAGTAAGCCCATCTTCCCGTTACCAATACGTGATATGATCTGGTTTGAAATACATGAGTTGGGCTTTTCCCATCAGTTCAAACATAACCTGTCATATCATCAAAGTCGTCACACCTTTGGTACCCTGATGGTTTCAGCTGGGGTTCCTATGGAAAGCATATCAAAGATGATGGGCCATACAAATATCAGAACTACGCAAGGATATGCAAAAGTTACAGATGACAAGATTTCAGAGGATATGGATAGATTAATGGAGAAAAGAAACTTAATAAATGAAATAAAAACGTATACTTAACTTTTATTGGTGGAGTATACGGGTAAAATAATATTCGGCTATATAAAAGATTAGAAGCTGCCTTAAAAGTATTAACGAATCGTTATGTTAATAAGACTTATTCTTTTAGGACAGCTTCTAGTACTTTCTCAATTACTTTCTTGCACACATGTCAGCCATCAACCAATCACTGTCTGGTCTAGTAATCAATCGTGCATTATTATACGCCATTTCCATTGTGAATATAGTCCTTCCTTCGTAATTGTTTACCTCTTTCTCTTTATCATATTTATGGTTACATACAAGGGCTACGTCTATTGTTCCCTTATGTTCAAGAGCTAATGGAAGTAAAAGTTGCATTTTATGATCTTTGACATAATATACTGGAATAGCTGTTTTGTAGTTCCATGCTACACGACTTAGAGCTATATCTAGAGCATTACTGAAGCGTGTTGTAAGAAATTGTTTCCAATCATCATCTTCAAAAATCGCATCAGCTAGTTTTTTATAATAGGCTTCTCGTTGGGGTTTTGGCAATGCCGCTGGATCTTCAATAAATTGGAACCCATCTGTTGCCCCTTTCTTTATAAATCCAACAGGAAGTCGTTCTATATTTTCTTTTATAAAATGATTCCAGTCCAAAGTTGGTCTTTGGGCGGTGATATCATAGAATAATTCACGGGGATCATCAAAATATTGAGCACGTTTAGGTTTATATGGGAAATCTGTTATAATTTTTTGATAGTAACTATTTGCTGTCCCAAATCCTAAGAATACCCATGGTTGGGTGACTGCAGGATTCTTACCATTATTTTTCTGAAAAAAGGCATAAATCGGGTCATAAATGTTATCTACCAATCCTGTATTCCAAACAGCATTGTTCTCATTAGTAAGAATTTTTAAAATAGGCTTTCTGGCTTCTCTTTTGGATCTTTCTATCTCTTCTTCATCTTCGTATTGAAGTCGTTCAAAAGTGTATGAAAGATAATTCTTTAGAATGGGTTTTGCCAATTTGTCTTTTTCATCATAATACCAACGTTCGTCTAATGCCAAATTGACAGCCAAGTCATTAATAGCAGCATCCCACCCTAAAATATCGGGTTTATCTTTGGGCTTTGGGAAATAGGCGAAATTGCTAATAGATTCTCCTATGTATGATCCTTGTTTTAGGCTGAGAGTCTGAGATGACACCCTTGTGGCTATCGTGGAAGTAGATGATTTTATCCCTAATTTCTTTAAATCACGTGCTTTTACAGGAGCTTCATGTTTTGATGGGTCTCCAATACGGAATTCGATACGCTTACGAAACAAGCATTCCACGGCCTGTCGTATACCAATGAAGCCCATTTTTAGGTATTCATCTTTTGCTACTTTGGAGCCAATCGCAGCAAAAGGAATCCATCCTTCATCATCAGAAACAACACTTGCGAAAGCCTCTTCTATCTTCTCTTTCAGTGCGTTTGTAATTTTCAAATAGTTAGGAGCGATGCGAAAGGCCTTAAATACCTCACCTGTACCCTGGGGCTGATAACAAGGCTCATACTTTGCTTTTGGATAATAACTTTCCAATAATTTTTCTACATCCAGAGGAACGTTGTTGCGTTTCTCAACAAGTTTGTTAAAACAAGTTCTGAACTCATCGTACCTTAAATAATTTCCCGGTAATGTCGGGGTTAGCGCATAAGCACCCTCAAGCAGAGCTCTAATTTCTGATTCTTCCATAAAAAATTATTTTTTATTTTGTTATGGCTATCATTGGTGATAGCTTTTTTATTATGCAAAAAACAAATAGCGTGCCGTTTCATTAATTTGAATATTTTATTGATAATTTTTAATACTATATTTAGGGAACTGAAATCAGTCGCCCATTTCCTCGCCGCCCATAGAAGTTAGTACAGACTCTATTGAAAGCGAAAAGGTCCGGCGGCTATGCCGTTTCGGGCAGAATCTTCCTCTTTCAGAGCGTATTCAGCCCGAAAACCTTTTCCCTTTCACGTCTGTACAATGGACGCCGACGGCAGCGGAAACAAGCGACTGACGGAAAAGTCAGAAAATAAAAATTAAAACAGCATATAGATTGGTTCAAATAGGGCCTAATACTATATGTTGTTTTTTATCATTTGGGAAAGGCTGTTTTTTAGAAACACAAATTAAACGGGCAGGCGGTCAACTGCGCTCCCTCCAGAAAAATCAAAATCCCTACGTGTCCTTCGTGGAGCGTTTAGAGTGTCAGCTTCTTTTGTATCTGTACGCCTCCTTGTACCCTTTCATCAGTGTCTTTTCTATGTCGGAAGCCCGGTAGAGAATCTTGCCACCTACCTGTGTATAAGGCAGAATGCCGTTGTTGCGGTAATCCTGCAAGGTTCTCCGACTCACTTTCAACAGGTATGCCACTTCCTTGTCCGTCAGCAGTTCATCGCCATAGGCAGACGGTTGCCGTTTCTCCAGTAATCTTTCGAGCAAAGCCAGCAGCCTGTCGAAATTCGAGTGGAACATCTTTACCCACTCATGGTCCTTTTCTCTGATTTCATTACTCATACGCGTTTGATATTGGTTATACATTATTCTTGAAACTCGTTCAAATGGTCTTGCCTTTCCAACGGGCTTCCTTGCGCTTGTCTTCCACGTTGCCGACTACCCGTTCCACATCGTCAGGACGGTAGTAAGTCCGGTTCCCAATTTTCGTAAAGGCAAGCGTTCCGTTATCCCTCAGGGTCTGCAAGGTTCTCGGACTGATACGCAACCTGCGGCAGACCTCATGGTTGTCCATCCATTCACCTGTTTTCTTCCCGCCGTGTTCACTGCACAGACTTTCCACCCGCTGCACGAAGTAATCCAGTTTGGCGGCAATCTCCTCGAAAGTCCTCTTTTCAAAGCTGATGATTTCCATTTTCTTCATTATTTTCAATTAAACAGATATTCAAAATTCTGGAAAAGGACAGGTCTTTTACAGCCGATATTCCATCATGTCTCATTGTCCTATTCTCGGCTGGAAATGTGACCGTTTTCTCTGTTCCCACTGCAAATAAAAGCAGTAGAAATCACACTGCAATGGATTTTCAGACCGGTGACGATGCGTTGCCCGGAATGACATCATGTTACATATCAATTGCACACAATGATCTTTCTTTATAAACAGAATCTGCTTGAACAATCCGGTATGTAGAAATCACTCCGGCAAATCACGGCAGGCAGCACCGATCGCCCAATCTATATTGTGCATAGGGTAACATAATTGCCACGGTATCTCCATTTGCTTGATTCTGTTCACTATACACACTTCCTTTGCTCACGACAACGAGTCAAGGTGCGCACCGAGACCAGTGAGTAAACCGATTAAAATCAAAAATGTATGGTAACAAAAAAGAAATTGACCCAAGAAGAATGGGAGGCCATGACAGGTACGGACATGTCATTCATACTCCCGTCAGATGGCAGCATTGAAACTGCCCTGGAATCATCCTTGAATGATATCGGGAAAGAGAAGTCAGAAGGAACGGTAGAACGGACCGACGCCACATCCGAGACCCGGCAACCGTCAACCGGAAAAGAGGAAGCTATTCTCTCGTCTCAGCGTCGTATAAGCAGCAGGCAAAGGAAGCTTTCTCTGGACGAATACCGGAAAGCCTTTCTTCAGGTCCCGAGAATCGAAGACCGCAAGCCCGTGTTCGTAAGCGGTGAGGTACGTGACAGGCTGGACGAGTTTGTCCGCAGGTTGGGAGGACGCAAAATGAGCGTTTCCGGACTGCTTGAGAACATCGCCCGGCAGCATCTTGAAATCTACTCGGAAGACTTCGAGCAGTGGCGAAAGCTGTGATATTTTCCGGAATGACAGACTTGCTTACTGACTACAGTCATTACAGTATTCAGACAGTCAGTAGCCGACCTGAGGGGGTAACGGACAAAACTTCAGTTTTGGGAGTTAGCGAGGTTATCTTTCGGGCATCCCGAAAACCTCGCTCCACTCCCGAAGAGTGGAGGCAATCCGCTCCCGGTGGTCGCAGATTGTGAGAAAAAGAATAATCAAAAATCAAAGGAAGAAAATATGAATGACAGAAAGAAAAACAGACCGAGGGGACGCCCCAAAGTAAGCGGAGTGTGCAAACTCAGCAAAGCCGTTACAGTAAAATTCTCCAAGATAGACTATGAACAGTTGTGCCGACGCAGCAGGCAGGCTAACCTCACGCTGGCGGAATTTCTTCGCGTATCAGCCTTTGAGACGACGATAACGGCCAGGCACTCTGCTGAGGAAACTGCCGTCATACGCAGTCTTACGGGAATGGCGAACAACCTGAACCAACTGACCCGTCTGTCCCATCAGGCCGGATTCCACCGTACCCAAAAGACGGTGACAGAACTCCTGCAGAAGCTCAAGGAGATTATTGTCCGGTACAGGCACGGAGAAAGGAGGCCGTCATGATTGGCAAGATCAAGAAAGGGAAATCCTTCGACGGCTGTATCCGCTACGTGATGGGGAAGGACAACGCGGAAATCATCGACTCCGACGGAGTACTGCTGGAAAATATCCGGGAAATAACGGCCAGTTTCAACTACCAGTGTGAGCTTAATCCGAAGATCAAACAGCCTGTCGGGCATATCGCATTGAGCTTCAAGCCGGAGGACAAGGCACTGCTGACGGATGAATTTATGGCTAAAATAGCCCGGGAATACATGGAACTGATGGGCATAAGGAACACCCAGTTCATCCTGATAAGACACCATAACACGGACAATCCGCACTGCCATCTGGTCTATAACCGCATCGGGTATGACGGCAAGGTAATCTCTTCTCAAGGCGATTACAAACGTAACGAAATCGCCACGAAACTGCTTAAGGACAGGTACAGGTTGACATACGCCGAGGGAAAGGGCAAGACTAACGTGGAGAAACTCCATGCCTCGGAACGTGTGAAATACGAAATCTTCAATGCCGTCAAGGCAACTTTGAAGCACTCCGGAACATGGAAAGAGTTCAACGATTATCTGCTTCGCCGGGGCATCAGGCTGGAATTTGTAAAGCGGACCAGGGAGATAAAAAAGCCGGAAGACATACAGGGAATCCGGTTCACCAAGGACGGGCAGACCTTCAAGGCTTCACAGATCAGCCGGGAGTTCAGCTTTGCCAGACTGAATGCCCGGCTGGGTTGGAAGACTTCTGAATCCCAACAGGAATCCGAACGTAAGGTGCAGCAAAGAATACCGGACGGAGGCCATCTTCTCGAAAGTACAGGACCTGGACTGTTCGGTCCGACAAACGGTACTGCTCCCGAAGAGCCGTTACCTCAGGAAGAACTCTTGCGCAGACGCAGGAAGAAGAGACAAAAAAGGAAAGGATTCGGATTGTAGTCCGTCCTTTCCCATTCAAATTATTCATGAACATTAAAATTGCAGGAATATGAAAATGGAAGAATGTATCGAGAGCATCTTCGGATGCCTGGAAAGAATTGAGAACAAAATCAACGGGTTGTCCGTTCCCTTGCCGGAGGGCAACAGCCCGACAGATAATAATACACAGGATGAGTCCGTGCTGAATGAAGTCCGGAATGGTCATGAGACATTTCGCAAATTGTTGGCTCGCGTGTACGAAGGCCTTGCCGCCATCAAAAACGATATGGTTTCCATGGATAGGAAAAACTCGTCACAGGAAAGACTTGGACAGGTCTTGTCGGAAATGCGTAATGAACAGCGGCAGAACCAGGAGAAAATGGAAACCCTGTTTTGTGAGACCAATGACACAATCAGAAAGAATGCCGTTAAGACAAGCAACATCAACCATCATTTCAGCCTAAGCATAAAATCCCCGTACATCCTTGGGAGTTTTTCCGTGATGTTTGCGACAATCGTGGCCCTGTCCGTGGCTCTCTATTTTTCGGTGAGGACAGATAACGAGCAGGCCGATAATGATCTGAAGTACCGTTATGTCAAGATGAAAGGAGAGGCTACCCCTGAACAACTCGTGGAACTTGAGAACCTCTTTGGACCGAACCGGGATAACGAACGGATAGAGCAGATGCGTGAGGACGTGGAAACCTACGAGGAAGCGGTACAGAGACAAGCTACTCTGACTGAACAGGCACGACTGAAAGAACAGGCCGCGAGAGAACTGGACAACAAGGCGAAGTCCATCAAGGACAAGTCTATTACGGACGAACCTAAAAAGTAAGCCTATGGCCAGTGTCAAAGTGAAATTCAGACCTTCCACCATAGAAGGAAAGGAAGGTACCGTCTATTATCAGATAATCCAGAACCGTGTAATCCGTCAGTTAAAGACGGATTACCGGATATTTACGAATGAATGGAACGAGACTGAGGGCTGTATCATTGTCGGTAATTCGGAACGAAGTAATCGGCTCCTTTCCTTGCAGGAATGCATGGAGTGGGACCTGAAACGGCTGGATATGATTATCCACCAACTGGATAATCGGAAGACCGGATATACGGCAGATGATATTATAGTTGCCTTTCAAAACAGGGTGGATGAACAGTCATTTTTTAATTTTATGCAGGGCGTCATCAAACAATTAGGATTATTGAACAAAATACGGACATCAGAAACTTATACTGCGGCATTGAACAGTTTCATGAAGTTTCGCTATGGACAAGATATTCTTCTTTGTGAAATTGATAGCGATATGATGATGCTATATGAGGCATGGTTGAAAAGCAAAGGAATCTGTCCCAACACAGTTTCATTTTATATGCGTATTTTGCGTGCCGTGTATAACCGTGCCGTGGAAAAAGAACTGATTGAACAGAAGTACCCGTTTAGACATGTTTATACAGGCATTGATAAGACAGTGAAACGTGCTGTTCCTCTAAAAGTCATCAAATATATTAAGGAACTTGATCTGACATTGAAGCCGCATCTTGATTACGCAAGGGATATGTTCCTTTTTTCGTTCTACACCCGTGGAATGTCATTTGTTGATATGGCATATCTTAGAAAATCGGATTTGAAAAATGGTATTCTGACATATAGGAGAAAAAAGACTAGCCGGCAACTCACCGTTAAATGGGAAAAGTGTATGGGAGAGATTGTAAATAAGTATAAAAGTTATTCTGACATGCAATATCTATTGCCAATAATCACCCGATGTACCGATGAACGGATACAGTACAGAAATGCCATCTCTCGTGTAAACATTGCATTGAAAGAGATAGCCCGTTTAGTCGGTTTGACTCATCCGTTGAGCATGTACTGTGCAAGACATGCCTGGGCAAGTATCGCTAAAAGCAAAAATATCCCTCTTGCAGTCATTAGTGAAGGTATGGGGCACGATTCAGAAGAAACGACACGCATCTATCTTGCTTCGCTTGACACGAATGTGGTGGATAAGGCGAACGGACTTATTCTGAAAGACTTATAACAGGACAGGCATGAAAATTGTTTAGTAAAAAGCCGAATCTCTTGATAAGAGATAAATGCAAGTAAAATCACATTTGAAAATCAGTATGTTCTGTACCTATGAGAATTTGATTGGCTCAACAGGCGGATAGTTTTAATACAATTTATGGCATTATCAACAAGCTGTTTATGCTTATTCTTCAGTATTTTGTGTACCTTTGCATTATAACTATAACTCTTATCAAGAGATGAATTTCAAGGAGATACTGCATAAATTCCGTACCGAATCATTCACGGAAAAGGAGAAAGGTACAAAGTTTGAGCGATTGATGCGCTCATGGTTGCTGACAGACCCACGTTACAACGAGTTGGAAAAAGTCTGGCTATGGGAGGAGTTTCCGGGACGTAAGGATTTTGGAGGTACAGACACAGGTATAGACCTTGTGGCAAAGACTGAAATGGGCGATTATTGGGCCATCCAGTGCAAGTGTTATGCCGAGGATGCCACGATAGACAAGCCTGCCGTGGATTCGTTCCTCGCCACCTCCAGCCGCACATTTACGAATGAGGTTACATTTCAAACAACCCGTTTCTCCAATCGCGTATGGATTTCTACTACCAGTCATTGGGGGAGCAATGCCGAGGAAGCCATCCGTAATCAGGAACCGCCAGTGACACGCGTCGGCATGGCCGACCTGAATTCATCCCCAGTGGATTGGCAAAAGCTGTTGGATGGTCTTACGGGAAACTCAGCACTCATAGAAGGCAAAAAACCGCGCAAACATCAACTCGATGCCATATCCAAGGCATACATGCATTATATTACAGAGGGAAACGACCGTGGTAAGCTCATCATGGCCTGCGGTACAGGAAAAACCTATACTTCGTTGCTTATCGCCGAACAGTTGTTGAACGGCAAGGGGCTGGTGTTGTTTATGGTTCCGTCCATCGCTCTGCTGGGTCAGTCACTCAACGCATGGTCAGCTGATGCGGGAAAAACCATAAAGGCGGTCTGTATCTGTTCGGATTCCAAGGCTTCGCGTAAGATACAGAAAAACAAATATGATGATGCAGATGACAGTGTGGTAGACCTTGCCGTACCTGCATCTACCAATCCGAAGTCCATCGCCTCGCAACTGAAGAAGTACCGCAGCCATGATGGACTGGTGGTAGTGTTTTCCACATACCAGTCCATTGATGCCGTGTCAGAGGCACAACAGGAAATACTTTCCGAAACAAACGGCGAATATGGTGTGTTCGACTTCATTATCTGCGACGAGGCACACCGCACTACGGGTGTAAAACTGTCTGATAAGGACGAGAGCAATTTCACTAAAATACACTCCGATGACAATGTGAAAGGTCGAAAACGGTTGTACATGACCGCTACGCCGCGCCTGTACGGTGAATCGGCCAAAGTAAAGGCTTCTGAAAAGGACTGTATCCTCTGCTCAATGGACGACAAGGCACTTTATGGAGAAGAGTTCTATCGTGTGAATTTCTCCTATGCCGTACAGAACGGGCTGCTGACCGATTACAAGGTGCTTGTCCTTACTGTCGGTGAAAACGATGTGCCTGATAATATAAAGCGGGACATCACCGATACGACCACCGAACTGAATTTTGATGATACGTCCAAACTTATCGGTGTGATCAACGGCCTCTCAAAGATGATACAGGGTGATAATCATCGCACATGGGATGCCGATCCACACATGATGCGCCGTGCTGTGGCGTTCTGTTCGTCCATTGACAAGAGCGCAAGCAGGACGGGCATCGCATCCAAATATGTTGCTTCCGTACTGCCGCAAATATCGGAAAAGTACGACAAAAATCTGGATGCGGAAAGCCTATCGCATACCGTTTCGATAACCGCAAAACACATAGACGGCTCTATGAACTCACAGGAACGAAATGGAATTCTGCAATGGCTGTCTGATGAGCCGGACAATGACCGAGAGTGTCGGGTGGTGACCAATGTGCGTTGCTTGTCCGAAGGTGTAGACGTACCGTCGCTTGATGCTGTACTGTTCCTTTCTGCCCGTAATTCACAGGTGGATGTGGTACAGTCTGTTGGCCGTGTGATGCGTACTTTCCACAAGGGACAGCTCGATGAGAAGAAATACGGATATATCATCATCCCTATTGTCGTGCCTTCTGGTGTTTCAGCAGAAGAAGCACTTGATAATAGCAAGACCTTTGATGTAGTTTGGGAAATCCTGAACGCGCTACGCTCTCACGACGACCGTTTCAATGCGATGGTGAATAAGATTGCGCTCAACAAGCAGAAACCAAACAAACAGTCCTACACTCCGTCAGTCACTATCGGCAGGCCGGGATTAGGCTTTCAAGAGGGAGAGAGTGAGGCACGGGAGCTGGAGAATGCAGAAATCGCACGCCAGTTGGAACTCAGATTCGGCGAGTTGCAGGACGGCATGTATGCCAAGCTCGTGGAAAAGTGCGGCGACCGCCTATATTGGGAGAACTGGGCTAAGGAAATCGGACTCATCGCGCACAAGTTCATCGAGCGCATATCCAAACTTATCCAGTCCGGCATACACAAAAAGGCGTTCAACGAATACCTCAAGGGGCTACAGCGCGACCTTAACCCGTCAGTAGATGCGTCACAGGCCATCGAGATGCTGGCACAGCATATCATCACCCGTCCGGTGTTCGACGCTTTGTTTGCCGATTACCAGTTCGTGAACAACAACGCCGTGAGCCGTTCCATGCAGCGCATGATAGACCTCTTACAAGAACAGGCTTTCGAGAAAGATACCGAGATACTGGATAAATTCTACGAATCGGTACGCATGAATGTTGGTGGCATTGATAATTTGGAGGGAAAACAGACCATCATCAAGAACCTATATGAGAAATTCTTTAAGGGCGCATTCCCGCTTACAGTGGAAAAACTGGGCATTGTTTATACGCCCGTAGAGTGCGTGGACTTCATCATCCGTTCTGTGGATGACATTCTTAAGGCGGAGTTCAACACTTCGCTGACCGCACAGAATGTACATATACTTGACCCGTTTGTGGGCACAGGTACGTTCATTACGCGATTGTTGCAGTCCGGTCTTATCCGCCCCGAGGATATGGAGCGCAAGTATCTTAATGAAATCCATTGCAATGAAATCGTGTTGCTGGCCTATTATATAGCTGATGTGAACATAGAATCGGTGTTCCATGAGATAACCCGTCGTAAAACTTACCTGCCATATAGCGGAATCTGTCTGACTGACACCTTCCAATTGGCAGAGAAAAAGCACAACGAGCTTTTCACGGAGTTCTTCCAGGACAATTCCAAACGGGTTAAGAAGCAGATGGCCACGCATGTAAGGGTGATTGTGGGGAATCCGCCATATTCCGCCAAACAAGGTTCGGCTAATGATAATGCACAGAATCTTTCCTATCCAAATTTGGATATGCGAATAGCAAATACATATGTAAATGAATCAAGTACGACTTTGAAGAATTCCCTTTATGATACTTATATTAAGGCATTTCGTTGGGCATCTGACCGAATACCTGAAAACGATGGCGGAATAGTAGCTTTTATAAGTAATGGATCATGGCTTGATGGTAATGCACAAGATGGTATGCGTCGATGCTTTGAAGAAGAATTTACCTCCATCTATGTACTGAATCTGCGCGGTAACCAGCGTACTTCGGGCGAATTGTCGCGCAAAGAGGGTGGCAAAATCTTTGGTAGCGGTTCACGCACTCCCATTGCCATTACTTTCCTTGTCAAGAATCCGGCAAAGAAAGAGCTAAAGACGGTCATCCATTATCACGATATTGGCGATTACCTTACTCGTGAACAGAAGCTCAAAATGGTCAAAGATTTCCGTTCCATTTCTTCACAGAAATTGGACTGGCAAATAATCACTCCTAACGAAAAAGCAGATTGGATAAATCAACGTGATGGAATATTCGATAATTTAATTCCATTATTTGATAATACGATTGGGCAAGGTTTTTTTAATTATATACCTATTGGTGTGTTATCCTCCCGTGATTCATGGGTATGCAATTTCGATAAAAATACTCTGCTGAGCAATATTAATCGTATGATAAACAATTATAATACATCTATTAGTCATCGGAAAGCAGAGGATTTTAATTATAATCCAATGCAAATTGGGTGGTCTGCTAATCTAAAAAAAGTAGCATTAACAGGACACTTACTAAATTTTATCCCTGAAAGTGTAACAATTTACACCTATAGACTTTTTCAAAAATCATATTTGTACTATGAACGTTCATTAATAGAACGTCCAGGGCAATGGCAGCATATTTTCCCACCTAACTGCTACAACCAAGTTATTGGTATGAAGGGAACAGGTGGGAATAAGGATTTTTCCTTATTTTTATATAATACGATTATTGATTACAATAATTTTGAAGCTGGAACAAAATGTTTTCCTTTATATTGGTATGAAGAAAACAAAAATCGAGAAGGAACTCTTTTCGATGATGCAGAAACCAATCGTTATATCCGTCGCGACGGCATCACAGACTGGATATTGAAAGAAGTCCGCAGTCGCTTTGGCGGCTCACGAGCCATTACTAAAGAACATATTTTCTACTATGTGTATGGATTGCTTCATTCCAAGCAATACCGAGAGCGTTTCGCCGATGATCTGAAGAAGTCATTGCCACGCATTCCCATAGTGGATAACGTACAGGACTTTATGGCTTTTTATAAAGCCGGAAAGGAACTGGCCGACTTACATTTGAACTATGAGCAAGGCATCAATATTCCTGCTACAGAACAAGGCGCAGTCGCTTATTCGGAAATGTCGGCGCAGGCACAACGTACATTCGGTGTAATTGTTACGGGAGACATTGACATTTGGCAGGACGAGTGGACCGAAGAAACATACCAATACTTTGCCGTGGAAAAGATGCGCTTTGCCAAAGTGCGTGACGAAAACGGAAAGCTCATCGCCGACAAAACACACATCATCTACAATAGCCACATTACCATTGAGAACATTCCGCTCAAAGCCTATGAGTACATCGTCAATGGTAAGTCAGCCATTGAATGGATAATGGAACGCTATGCCGTAACCATTGATAAAGCATCCCAAATCAAGAACAACCCCAACGATTGGTCAAAGGAACGCGAGCAACCCCGCTACATCCTCGACCTACTGCTTTCAGTCATTATCCTCTCTTGCAAAACGGTAGATGTCACATCCACATTTCCATTTTGCAAATGGTAATTTCAATAAACAAAACGAACTGTGGTAATATACAATTTTGCCACAGTTCGTTTTGTTTTAAGAATTTAAGTATTTTGTATCAAATTGTACGATGCGCTCTAATGTAATTTCTCATACATTCTATGGAATCTTTTAATTCTTGTTCGCTATAACTATTATTGCGATTTTCTGGATGATGAATGATATGCCGAATTTTTTCCGTTTTAGAAATTTGTAAATTTGATGTTGTTCCGTTCTTATTCAATTTTGTATAATTGACTTTTACCTGATGCCCATCATAATCATTTTTCCAACCTTCAGCTTCTATATAACCATATAACGCATTGTGATAATCTGTTGATGATACATCAAAAGCTTGAAAATTAATCTCAGCCGCTAAAGTATATGGTAATACTGCTGGGGCATCAATACTTCCTGCTGAGATGTTTCCCATGCTATCTTTTAGAATTATAACTTTTGTATCATTCAAGTCTTGCAGGGCTTCACTAATAACACCCTCAGAATGGCTTGCAAAAAATAATTGAGCTATTTGTACCCCATTATTATCTGTAAAGAGATTTTTATAATATCTTAAAATGTTTTTCTGCCATTTAGGGTGCATACTTAATTCGGGCTCATCAACCATGATTATAGCACCATTAAGCTGATTTATGTTTCTTAAAAGATAAGCCCCCCTAAATACAATTTGTTTTTCTCCTGTACTTAGATCATCTATCGATATTTCTACTCCGTTTTTCTCAAATAATATAACCTTTTCACCATCAATATTCCCGACTTTTTTGTACTTTACCTTATCAAAGAAATTATTAAATGCTTTTTTAAATCTAAAAATTTTCGAATTGTGTTCAAATTCAGAAGTAGTCATTGCTGCTTCCCCACGGCTTTCCCTTTGTGTATTTATATCATAATACTCTTCGTTATCTTGATTTTGAATATCAACAATAAGCTGCTTTAATGATGTAAAATTGTCTTCTTTATCAGAATCGTATTTATTCTTGTCTAATTCATTTGTTTTTACAGACTCTATTTTGCTAGTTTTATAGTCCGCTCTAGGCCTCGAAAACACACATCCATACGACCTTGGATCTTTTTCATCAGATTGAATGGTGCTTGGGTTATTAACTTTATCTGAACGTATATTTTCAGCTGTATCATTCTTCACATCAAATCGTGTAAAGAACGTGTCATTTGATTCTGGAATCATTGGAGGTTTGAGAATATACAATTCGTTATTTACCTCATATTCTATCATGTCAAATGGCTTAAAACTACCAATGCACAGGAAGGTATTTAGTGTTTCCAAGATAGTCGTTTTTCCACTCCCATTTTCGCCTGCAAAAACAATAGTTGAAAAAGGATGATTAGTTACTGGATTTACAAAATCCAATTCAAGATTTCCTAATATAGGATGATTTGTCCATTTAACTTTTCTTATCTTCATAAACTTCTAATATTAATTTGTTAGTACAAAATTACAGTTTTATTACTTGTTAGCTAAGTAGTTATCAAAAAAATCACTAATATTGCATAGGTATTTGTAAATGTAATACAATAATGACAAATAGAACAGCTACCTCAGTATTGTTTGGATTTGATTTTCAAGCGAACGCAGCAATAGTGTTAATGCTTGAGAATATTAAAGATATGTCCAGTATCCGTTTAGAAGGATCTGAAGATATAGAAATCAATCTAAACAATGGCAGCAGTATTTTGGCTCAAGCAAAGTCTGTTGTAAATAGTAGTACTGACTTCTCAAATGTACTATCCAATCTTAAAAAGTCTATAATATCTTTATCAGAAGCAGAGCATAAATTGGGAGTAGTGAAAGAACTTATATATATAACTAACACTCCAAACCCATTCAATGAGAAACAATTGAACCCTATATTTTATGGTGCTTCACAAAGGGATTATAGCTCATTGCCAAGACCTTTAAAAGATAAAATTAATAAGATAATCTCTAAGATTGAAAAGCCTCTTGATACGAGTAAATTCAAAATACAGATTTTACCTTTTGAGACAGATAATGACAATGAAAGATATAAATGTGTTATGAATGCTATTGGTGATTTCATTCCCAAATTAGGAAATATATCTATAGCTAAAGACAACTTACACGGAATTTGGGTAAAAGATCTTTTTAGAAGTGGAACGAAAAGGATGTCTGATATAAAACTAACTAAAAAAGATATTATATGGCCTTTAATAGTTCTTGTAACTCAAAATGAAAATTATGATGAAGATGAATTTGATGATTCTGAGATATATGAACTATCGAGAAGTTACGAAGCAATTATAAATACCTGCTCGGAAAAATACGAATTTGTAACTAAGGTGCTATGTGCATACAATGTTTTTTATAAAGAAGCAAAACAAAGTGAAAGGAAACGAAAATTTATAGAAATGGAGAGTAGTAAGTTCGCATATCTTTTTGAAGGGGAAAGTGTATCTTTATCTAATACTCTACAAGAAAAACTCCTACAAATTATTGTTCGCAATATTTTGAACAAACGTATTCAAATTGACAATATTAAGAATGCTGTGAATCTATGATTTTCAATTCAATCTATATCGAAGAGGCTGGTAATAAACGTTTGATTGTTTTCTCTGATAGAAACAATCTCATACATAGCCTTGCAAATAGTAAGGGTAAAACGACTTTACTAAGACTTATGTTATATTCAATCGGATATAGCATACCTAATACTAAGCATATTAAATTCGAGAACTGCAAAGTCGAAAGTCAAATAACTTTGGATAGTGGAGAGGTTTTAGTATTATGTAGAGAATCGAGGGATTACATTGAATTGAAACAGAATGATTTTGTAGTAACATATGTTTTGCCAAGTGATGAAGCGGCCCTTCATAAAATTATTTTTAAAGCCAATTATCCAGAACTAATAAATAATCTTTTAGGAATATTCTATTTTGACCAGGAAAAGGGATGGACTTTGCTTAATCGAGGAGTTGTCATTGGAAGTATTCGCTTTAATATTGAGGAACTAATTAGAGGCATTGCAGAGATTGATTGTTCTGAATTATATAGACAAAAGGAGACAAAGAGACAAGATCTTTTGAAATACAAACAGATGTTTAGTGTTTCTAAGTATCAAGAAACTATTGATTCCGAATCCAATAATCTTGCAGGAGAATCATACAATTCTTTGATTGATAGCAAAATCAATCAATGTAAGATGCGGCATAATCTATTGAAAAAAGAACTATCTCGGATAGACAAAGTCCTTAAAGAAAATAAGCATTTTAGAAACTTTATTGGAGAGATTGGTTTATTGGTAAAAACTCCAAATGGAGATACTATAGCTGTAACAGAAAATAATATTGTGGGTCTTAATGATGCCATAGATTTTCTTGTAGCAAAGCGTAAACTTATAGCGACACAATACAACCAGATTCAAGCAGAAATCTGTAAATATGAGAAAGAACGTAGATTTGAAGAACAACAGTTGTCTTTTTTTGATAATGTTGAAACAATAGCCGACATATTTGATAAAAGAATCTCAACAATTCCTATTAATGAAGTAGCTGTAAAAAAAGGAATAGCAAAGTTAGAAAAGGAGATTGCTGAAATTAATTCAAAAATAAAGGACTTAACACGTGCTGCAAATAGTGTTATAACACCAATATTTAATAATACAAGGAAGTATCTTACAGAGTTAGGATTAGATGGAGAATCTATCTCAGAAAAATATTTGTTTACATCAAATTTGAAAGAATTATCTGGAGCAATTTTGCATAAAACAGTTTTTGCTTTTAGATTAGCATGTTTATTGGAAGTTGAAAAACATTTAAATATAAAAATGCCAATAATTCTTGATTCTCCTAGTGGAAAAGAAATTGATCATCAAAATATCGAAGCAATGATAAAAATTTTGAAACGAGATTTCTCTGAAAATCAAATAATTATTGCCTCTATTTACGAATATGATTTAATAAATATAAATAAAATCAATATTGTAAATAGACTAATTGAATAATTGCTTAAATTATAAATCAAGTAATTGAATATTAGATCAATTTGATATATTGCATTTCGATAATGTCTTGGTGAATTGTAGGGTATTTTATAGAATAATTAAATTGGGAAAATATGAAAGGATTACCATTACAAGTAAAGTCTTGTCTTGATAAAGCATTAGATTCCGCATTATTAGCAGTAGAGACGTATAATAAACCTGCTGTTAAATTTAAATCGGGCGGATACATTGTTTTAATGTGTATAGCATGGACTTCTTTATTACATGGAATCTTTTTAAGAAAAAAGATTAAGCCAATATATAAAGAAAAAAATGGCCGATACAAAAAGGTAAATGGAGAGATTCAGTATTGGGAACTAAAAACGTGTGTCGCAAAATATTTTGTTGACAGCAACAATCCTATTCGCAAGAATTTAGAGTTTTTTATACCGTTAAGAAACAGAATTGAACACAAATTTTTACCTGAATTAGATTCTAATATTTTTGCAGAATGCGAATCCTTATTATTGAATTTTGATAAAATCGTGGAAGCTGAATTTGGACATAAATATTGTTTGCGCGAATCGTTATCTTTTGCTTTGCAGTTATTTCCATCTTCAGAGACATTAAGTATGGCTACAAAAGCAAATAAAGACTATGATAGTATAGTTTCCTTTATTAATCAATATCGTTCTTCTATAACTACTGATGTATTAAATTCAGGTGAGTATGCTTTTAAGGCCTTTTTAATTCAGGTTGCAAACCATAAATCTAAAGATGCATTGCCTATTCAATTTTTTTCTTTTGATAAAATGACAGATGAAGAAAAGAAAAAAGTCGAAAGAATCGCTGCATTAATCAAAGAAAAACATATTCCCGTTGCAAATGATGACAAAATAAAACCTGGTACTGTTGTTGAAATGGTCCAGCGAGCTTTAGGAAATAAATCAATAGTTAAGGGAAAGAAAAGAGTAGATAAATTCAATATGGATACACATACAAGGTGTTGGAAAAAATATAAAATAAGACCAGAAACAGGTAGTTCACATCCAGAAAGAACAAATACTAAATATTGTGTTTATGATTCTATGAATAAAAATTATGGCTATACACAAGCGTGGGTTGATTTTTTAATTGAACAAATGAATAAGGATGAAGAATACAACTCTCTTTTTGAATGAAAGCAAAATAAAAAGTATATGGTTTTGCTGGTTTGTTTGAATATAATTATATCTTTGCGAAACTTATTAAGTAGGCGTTCCTTTTAATAATGCAGATTTAGACAAATAAGGGAACTTAACTCGTTTCTAAATCGTTACCTGTCTAAAAAAATAGAACTTGTAAGTTTCTTATTTTCAATGAATAAGAAAAGATGTAATGCCTAAAGCAGTGGAAGGTTATGTGCTTTCTGATTCCGGCTTCGGCAATCCACTGTTTCAAGGGATGATGGGTCATGGAACGGGTTAAGCCTTTGAAGACTTTTCCGGTGCCCCATTCGCCACACAATTCCAAAGCCTCCTGACTGATGGGGAGTGTGGCCTCGGTTTCAGTCTTTTCGGTGCAGATACGGATATAGTAACCTTGATCCGGACCGACTTCAAAATCATGCCAGTCCAGCTTCAAAATATCACTGATACGGAGGTCGGTCATGCAGGCAAACAGGGAGGCCTGTTTCAAGACTGGAATTTTGCAGGGTGTAGCTGCCAGTTTCTTGACTTCATCAAGTGTCAGATACTCTTTCTTGACCTCTTTCCATTCTATCTTTTCCAGGAAGTCGTTCAAGTTCTCACGCAGCATCTTCTCTTTGTAGGCTATTTTCAACAGGGCTCGAAAAGTAGAATAATAGCCGGCTGCCGAATTACGTGAGATATAAGCATTGGGATGATTGATTTGTTTGCATTTGAGCATGTAATCCCTGAACTTCTCGCACAGTTCCACGGTGACATCGCCAAAGGTACATTTACCGCCGACAAATTTCTCAAAGTGATTATAAACGCAATCCCATTTCTCATACTTTTCTCGTGCCTTTGTCCGGAAGTAGGCAAGGAAATCTACCTTTTGTTTGTTCTTGTCCAGGAACCCAAATTCTTCATTGATAAGCGACTGGACACGGATACAGCGGATTGCCTCTGCTTTGTTCAGCATGTCCTGATTGAACATTCTTTGCTGCTCGTTCTTGGGTTTGGCATAGATGTAGATACCGAGGAATTCCCGGCGACTCATCTTCATCGTATAAGGATTGCGAATGGCCGGATAATAATCCAGATAAAGAGATATGCGGTCGTTACGCAATGGCTTTTGTCTCAAAGTTACGTTGGTGCATGTAAGTGTCATAGCTATATTGTTTTTTGATTAATACTTGTTTTTGTTGCAAATAAAATAGGTGTTCTGATGGTGGTATTTATCACCGGAAAATAACTTTCGGCTCATTCTATCTTTGGCGGTTCAAAGAACTTGTCCAGCTCTGCCCGCAGGATCTTGGTATATTTACCGACCTTTATGCGGGGAATATTATGATATTTCACATAATGGTAGAGTTGATCCCGTGTCAGATTGAATCGCTCCATTGCTTCGGCAATAGTGTAGTATTTGGGCTCTTCGGGAGCTATGAGACCTTTGGCTATGTCCACATGCTTCTTGGAGTAGTACACCATGATGCCGACCTTCTTCTTGGGAATGGCATTCTTTGATACAAAAGAATAGATGGCCGTCAGCGTCATGCCGAACTTCTCTTGCATGTCTTGCGTGCTGTACCATTCCTTGATCTCAGGATCGGGAGCTTTCTTTGCAAAGTAGTCATCAATATGCTTTTTGCTCCAATAGGTTTTACCACGATGAAAGGTTCGTGGGATATTATGTTCCTTAGCGATATGGAATATCCAGGAATCCTTTATGCCATACTTTTCCTTAACTTCAGCTGTGGTGTAGAAATCTGATATTGGAGTTTTCTCTTTGGGCTTATTCTCATTATTGGAAGCAATAATGTAGTCGAACATTTTATCAATATCCGAACGCCGTACAAGAGTTTTCCCATCAAATCTGACCGCTTTGATTTTCGCATTTTTGATATACCGATAAATTGAGGTACGGCCTACACCTAAAAATGCGGCAACTTCAGTAGGGGTTAAGAACTCTTTTTCAGAATTAGGTTTTAATTCTGCATCATGTTTCAAGTGGAATTCTTGAATTCGTTTTTTTCTAACTCGATCTTTGTATGCGAGGTTTGCGCACCTGTGTGAACAGTATGCGGTAGTGATCTTGTGGGCGGTAAAAATAGTGCCACACCACTCGCATTTCTTTTGAATTTCAATGTTACTAGCCATTTTAATTATCTCTTTAGTTCGCCAAATCTGTTTCATTGCGTACCACAGCGTTCCAAGGCGTTCCAGGTTGTCCACCATCTGGCAGACAGTAAACCCGACTTTGGGCTTGTGAGGTACACAGGAGGTACAAAAAATGGCGTAAAAAGGCTTAGCAACGATTATCAACGATACTTGAGCAACAAAAAAGGCGCCCGTAAAGAGCGCCATATTAATCGATTATAACCAATTCAACTATTTGATAATCAGATATTTACTTGCCGATGCAAAATGTTCTTTGTATGATGTAATTTATTGATTTATAAGGTGTTTTCTGATTTGTGCGTGGGTGAGAGCAACAAAGTAGCAACAAATTTGTAAAAGCACACCTCTTTTGTGTTGTTCTCAGGTCTCAAAGATACGGATTTTGTTGCTCTCCGCAAAATCATTAATCAAGGTTGGTTTATTCCCGATGACGTGTGTCATAAAGTCGCCCGTTATCTCTGCAAGGAAGAAGATGACTTCACGAAAACAGGGTGTCCGTAACCCGTGAACACCCTGCCTTGCTATCTGAAAGTTATTTTCATCGAATTTTCTGTATGTGCCGCCCAAATCTTTTATCGGTGTAAATTATCATTGCCGGAATCATCGGGGCACATAGAACGCCATTCGGCTTTGCCTTTTATTGTCTTGAATAGTCTATCCAATTATCGTCTGTAAGCCCGTAATCTTTGAACTTGATTATATCATGGCTTTCAATTTTATAGCTAAGTGTTTCTTTCTTCTCGTTCAACTCTTTGTTATCACTGTTGTAACCGTACAGAACTATGGCTGTTCTTAACGGTTCAACACAAAAGAAATAATCGTCAATGACTTCCCCGCCGACAGCTTTGTTCTGAACTCTGTGAACCGTTCCATGTACTTCAACTGTGCCGTCCTTGAATGTTGTCTTTTCAACGGGAGCAGCAAAGGGGGAGAATGTCAGCTTGTCTGTGCGAAACCATTGTTCCAAGAAATATTCTTCTCCCGAGAATGTCCCTTGAATTGATGTCAGTACATTTTCAACGTCAGGTGAAAACTTCTTTACTTCGGGTTCGTCATCATTTGAACAGCCGATAAATGAAATAACACTTAACAAACAGAATAGATAAAATAGTTTCTTCATGGTTATAAATATTTGTTTGCCGCCTCAATCAAAGTGTCGGCATAGTTATAAATGTCATTGATTGAATTTAACTTGTACATCTTCTCGCTTTTGTTTTCATCAATGATTGCAAGCCGTTTTCTTGTAGGAGGGTCAAAATAAAAGCGGCAGACGGTCTTCCGAACATTATTGTCTATGGAAACCCCGAAATAAGAACGTGTATCTTTATAAGTGATTCGTTCAACCGGGAAAACGTTTCTCAGAAGTGATTTCACGATATAGAATGCTTCCAGTTCTTCCGCTGTGGTTACAATGCCGTTGTCGGGTTGTTCTTCATCTGTCGGCTGTTGAACTGTTGTGATGTTCTGTTCTGCAGGTTGTTCTTCGTCTTTTATGGCGGCTTTCAATCGGTCTGATATTATATCGCTAACATAGTTGTTGATTGTGCGTTTTACAAGCGTTGAGAACTGTTCAAGCACTTTAGGGGTAAATACCCCATCATACACTTGCTTCCCGAAAAAACGTACAAAATCAGGGGAGGGGGTCGTGAACTCTTTCCCGATGACGGTTCTCAGTTCCCCCATGTATTTAAGTTCGCTCGCTGAACTCAAAATCATATCAACATCAAAATACGATTTGTGGAACTTCTTCAATTCTTCTATTTGCGTGTCTTTCAGGTCAAGCATATTGATTTCCAAAAACGGTTTATCATCCATAATATTAGGTTCTGAAAGGTCTGTGTAGAACCTATATGTTATACCGTTTGTCAGGACACCGAATTTAGCCTTTGAGACGTTGAAGTAACGCAGCAGTTGATTGTCATGCAGGTTCAGGTCTTGTTCCCAATGTTTGCACTCAATAAGTATTATCGGCTCGCCGTCTCTCATTATGGCGTAGTCAATTTTCTCACCTTTCTTTGTGCCGATGTCACAACACATTTCAGGCAACACCTCCAAAGGGTTGAAGACATCATAGCCCAATGCGTTTATAAAAGGCATAATCAAAGCCGTTTTTGTCGCTTCTTCTGTCGGAAGATTGGCTTTGAGGGTATCAATGCGCTCCGAGATTTGTTTAATTGAATCTTTGAAATCCATATATCTGTTATTTAACGGTTCTCTTTATAGTGGTTGCCGTTGTTCACAGATACACACAAAAACGTGGGCATTCTTGTTAGGTTAGAGGCATCGCCAAACGCCCAAAGTCTCAACAAGGAAATGCCCACGTACATATACGCAGGCATCTACCATTGCTTTTGAGACTTTTCGAAATTTTGGCGATTTTCTAACCCTCAAAACAATAGCAAACGCTATACTTTTCAAATATGTCGGTTCAAAGGTAATCATAATCGCTAAAATTCCGATATAATTTACGATTTTATTTCTTTATAAGTTAATCAGATAAGCCATTTTACAAAGGATAAAATCTTTTTCCTGTAAACTATAACAAGAATGAAAAGAATGACCCAAAAGCCGTAAATCTGTGTTTTCTGCCACCAAGTAAGGTCTCGGGGAACTTTCACGATTTCTGTCTCTGTTACGGTCTTTGTCTTATAAATAGTGCTGTCTTTGCGTTCAACAGGCTTTTCAAACTTTACGGGCTTTTTCTGCGGTTTTGTCTTCAAGTCATGGTATAAAGTTCCGTCAGGATTTATCCGAGCGTCAGAAGTTGCGTAATCGTTTTCAAGATGCGATGTACTATCGGCTGTTTCACGTTCTGACGTTTGTGCCGGTATCTCAATAAAGACAGTATCGGGTACGTATTCAATACGGGTTTCAACCCTAACGTCCACGCTGTCTTGTTGATGAATGTTTTCAGAAAGGCGGCGGCTTGAAGCACAGCCGCCTATAATGAATGTTAACAGCAAGAGTAAGGGAAGATGTTTCATTTTCAGATTGTCTTTAAGTAGTTGATAATACCTTTGACATGAAGACTGACAATCGTTTCTTTTCCCGCTTCTGACAGAAGAAACGCCACGTCTTCTTTATTGTCTTGAAAAAGGTTCTCAGTCAGAACGGCGGGGCATTTCGTGTGTTTCAAGATATACAAATGCCCCTCTTTGTCGGGGTCTCCGTCCGTTGTGTCCTTTCTAATTTTGAAGTCTGTTTCTTCTGCCGCCTTATACAGACAGTCTGCCAATTTATCGGCGGCTGTCTGACCGACAGAAGTCCACGCTTCCCATCCACGTGCGTTCATCCATTGAGAACCGTTTCCCGCTGCATTACAATGAATAGAAACGAGAATGACGTTCTTCGTTCCTATTCTGTCACAAATGGAATTTACACGCCGACACCGTTCGGATAGGCTGATGTCATTTTCTTCTGTGACGATACGTTCAGCGTCAAAGCCTCGTTTCTTCAACTCTGATACAACTTTTTCGGCGATTTCTCTTGCGTATTTGTACTCTCTCAAAGAGCCGTCAGGGGAGCGCTTGCCCGCCGTGTCAACCCCGTGACCGTTGTCGATTAAAACCTTCATTTCTTTAATTGTTTAAATTGTGATAAAAATCAAGTTTAATGTTATCATATACAACTTTCACATTGGTATATGCTCTGTCGTTATTTATCCCTGCTTCATTATAAATTTCGCCCTCAATAACTTTTGACACCCATTCAACCCATTCAGGGTTACAATATTCTGAGAGTTTTTTTCCTCTATACCTGAAACAATCAAAACGGCTGTTTCTGTCTTCATACATATTGTGAAGAAGTGTCCGTATTTTTGTTTTCGTAGCTTCTTCATTGGCGATGTGGTTTTCTTCCCTTATTCTTTTTATCAGGCGGCATACTTTTTCTACAGACATATCAAAGAAAGCCCCCGAAATAGTTTTCACTTTCATTTGTGTCTCAGGAATAAGACCTTCGGCTATATCAATCATTGCCTCGCCGTTTCTTGTGGCTGTTTCTTGAAGTGTTTTCAATTGCGCTGAATAGTCTGTCATTATATTTGTTATGACGGTTCTAAACCAGCGGAAACAAGCTATCATCAGACCTGATGCAAGAATAAGAAAAACGGCACAAATGATAATCATAATGCCATAGTCGCTTATACCCTTAGCGACTTGTAGGGCTTCGGTTGTTGTATTCATAAAAACTTCCTCGTATTTTTATTGTTAATATGGTACAAAGATAATTAACATGATTACAATATAATCACTTTTGAAATCTTTTCATCATTATTTCTTTTAATTCTGTCTATTGATTACTCTCGCTGTATAGGTCAGGGGATAGCCGCCTTTGCTGCCTCCTTTACTTGAATCATATATAAGCAACACCGTGAGACTGTCACCTGCTCCCATTGCCAAACTATCCCAATGGTCGTTGTCCCAATGTACCAGATTGGGGTATTCAGACGTGTTCCACGGATAGGTGTTGTCACTACTTTTCTTGCTGTTTCTTCCGTATATATCGAAATCCTTTGAATCAAGGTCTGCGATAATTGTGAATTCCACACAGAACTTAGTGCTGCTTCCTATACTAAGAGCGTCTCTTACCTCTGAAAGTTTCGGCAGAGTGATGCCTGAATTATCCACGCTGCTATAAATTACCCATCGGTTATTATCTTTAAGATTTGAATAACCACTATAAATAGTATTGGCTCTTGTCAGATTATATTTGCTGTATCTGTAGCCTCCTATCCATCCGTCCAAATTCCCGTTTCCGCTTCCTAAAAAAGCATGGTTATAACGCCCGTTTTTTGCGGAGAACAAAGTAGCTATGTTCCTGTTCAATCCCCACCAATCGGACGTGTCTTCATTCTCAAATCTTGCTACGGCTCTCAATCCTGATGATGTCGGCAGCACGTTTCCTCCAATACCCGCAAAACATTTATGTGCGTCATTACGGAATATCACATACGCATCATTGTTAAACGGGGTATTTGTAAGCCCGTTTCCGCTGACGCTGAACCCAGCTATCTTTGAACTCCCGGTAACAGTCAGGTGTTCCGCAACAAGTTCGGTCACTTTGACCAGTTTGGCAAGCAAAGCCGCCGTGACAATAAGTTCAGCATTAATCAATGTCGTGTTGATTTTGCCTCCTACAATGATGGTTTCATTCGCAGCTGCTTTCTTCGCCAAATCATCAAAATTCGCATAACCCAAATCTTTAGCAATGGCGTTCTTTGCGCTCTCAACGGCGGCGTTGGCGGTGTTGAGAACCGAATCTGAATACCCCTTCAGCGTGTCTTGAATAGCTTTATTGGCGGCTTCTACGGCTGTGTTAAAGTCGGCATACGCACTGTTGAAAGTGGCATATTTGTTATCAACATTGTTTTTCTCGGTTACAGTGGTTCTACCATCGGCGATAGCGGAATTGATTGCGCTGATAAGGTTCTCAATACTACCCATAAGCGTAATCTTGGCATTCATAAGCCCGGTTTTTGCCGTTCCCGTAAGATAGGCGTTTGTGTACAGTTTGTTATACGCAGCTTCCACGGCGGCTTTCGTGTTGTTCACTGTGTTGATGTACTTCTCAATCGCTTTCGCTTCCGCTTCCGTAATAATGCCGTCAGCGAACGCACCGTCCACATAGTCGTTTAAATCTCCAACGGCGATATTGGCGTTCTTTGCGCTCTCAACGGCGGCGTTGGCGGTGTTGAGAGCCTGAGTTATCAAACCGTTCACGGCTTCCCATTCATCAAGTTCATATAAGCCCGACGAACCTGATTTGAACTTTATTTGCCCGGATATGATACCTTTCAATAAATCAAAATAAGTGTTCCCGTCTGTGGAAACAATCTTGTCTGTCGTGATACGCCCCGGAAGGATTTCTGTAAAACCGTACAGAGTGACAAAACTCCGTTCTTCATTGTATTCAGAGTTCAGGACACCGACAAGAAGATGATAGAAGCCTGAAACACCCTCTAATTTGATTGCGTTTTCAGACAGGATGAAAACACCTGTTTGTGCCGTCTTTGAGACTTTGGCATATAAATAATACTTCTTCTTCCCGTCATCAAGCACTGCGCTTGTGTAGGCTGTCATATCCCAAAATTTGTATTCCGAAACCTTGTGCGATGCACTGACCGTATTGATGCCGAGGGTCATGTGTTGTATGATACCCGCTTCCGCTGTCAGTTGCTTCGTTTCATTGTCATAGACAATTCTGTGCGTAACCGGGACGGGGCTTGTCTTTGAGTTCACAAAACGGAATTGAAGACTTTCATCGCCTACAAGCATTGACATCGTTTGAACGGCAATCGGGTTGATTGAGTTCGTGAAGTTATCGAGCAGGGCTTCTTCCAACATGCTGATTGTTTCCTTTGCATCCCTGAACCGTCTTTTTGTGAATTGAATAGCGTCACGGTGTAGGTCATCAACGATGACTTCCTCACTTTTCAGGTCATTCAATGTTGATGAAACACTGCCGCTTACCGTTGTGTTTGAAAGTTCAATCACGGGGCTGTGCGGTTTGTTGATATAATCTTTTATACCCGTTATACGCACGAGAACACCGTCTTTCTGAAACTGATCGTCAGAGAAACGGATATATCCTCCGAGTTTGATGCGCCCCCCGATGTTTACCCAATCTTTTTTCGACCATATCCCGTCAAGTTCCCCCGTGAAAGTGAATTTCAGGTCTTCATTATCAAACAGGTGTTTTACAGCCGCCCGGAACATATCCCATGATGCGCCTGTTTTCGTGGCGTTATCACAAATGTAAGCCGTGGGAAGCATACATTTGAATACGGCATATTTATCGCCCGATTTAGGGGCGAATGTGGTATTTGGCATAGTTTGCCCGTCTATGTCTGCGGGAACAATCTCAAAACGGCGTGCCGCCTTTCCTTTAACGGCATTATGATAATATTTAACCTCAAACTCCCGTCCGGCAAGCATACCCGTCTGAAAAACAACGGTCATAGTTTCCCCCGCTATCAAGCATTCTTCATAATTCAGTGAAGACGGGATTGACGTGTCAACAATGTCGTAAAAGTTGTTTTTCTCATCAACAGCAACAACCGTGCTGACCGTACCGACACGTTTCGGGTAAATCTCAGAACAGTCAAGACTATCTTCGGCGAGCGATGACAGTTGTTTGTCATCACGGCGTATTGAAAGCCCTGCTTCATCAACGACATAACGGCGGGCGTTCTTGGCTATGAAGCCGTCTTCATCTTCAAAATGTTCGCCGTCATAAGCGAGTGTTTGGTTCTTGGGAAGAAGAAGTTCGGAAGAACCGTATTTTGAGGGGTCTATATTGTCCGTACCGCCTTGAACGAACAAAATTTCCGTTGGCGGGTTGTCTCCCGTATTTGAACGTCCGACACCCGGCTTGAACCCGTTGCCACGTCCATAGGACAGCGGGAGGGGGTTACTTTTGTTGTATTCAATCTTACGTAATGACACACGTTTTCCCGTAAACTCGTATTCTGTCTTGAACGTTGAAGCCATGCGGGTTAGAGCGTCAATACAAAAATCATGGTCATAGGCAATCAGGGTTTCAACACCGTCAATACATTCGCCAACCGTCCATCCTTTGTCACGGCGGTTCATATTGTCAACAAACATTTGAAGATGTTCATGCGGCTTTGCGGTCAACGAAAATTTCAAACGTCCGTCAACCGGGTTTCTGAATTTCCAAACTTTTGCGTTTGCTTCGGGCGGGTCAAAAAGCACCGTGTATTCAAACAGTCTTTTATGTTTCATCTTGAAATTCTCCGGGCGTTTGAGCGTGAACGTTTCGCCTTGAAACTCACAGTAAGAGCCTACTGGGATTTCAACGTGTTCAGGGAGCGAATAGTACAACGTTAAACTATGGTCTCCCATGACAGCCCTATTACGATAACTGTTATCGTCAACCTCGATTTCAAGAACCTTGTTCCCGACATTATTGTAAATTATCATATTTCTAAACTTTGAGTTATTTTTCCCGAATTTCCCCGTGGTTGAACTTTCTTTTTAAAATAGTGTGATTATATTGTAATCACTTTTTAGGCGTTCTACGGGGCTAAAAAAGGCTTTTTTAAGAATAATAATTCTTCCCGTCACATCTTATGCTTGAATAACGTGACGGGAAGAGGTTTTTACAAGTTACAGAATACCGTATTCAAGACAATCTGCATCCACTTGTGCTTTCAGGGTGGCACGCTCGGAAAGATAGGCTTTGTATGCCTCAATCTTTGCCTTGGCTTCCTCACTTGACTTCGCGCCTCCAATCATACCGAGGTTCGCTGCGTTGAACTCATTCACAAGTTTTTGTTCCCGGTTGTTGTCCCACTTCTCCGTGATAACTGTTTCAGTTATCTTGTTTGAAGAAAGCGGAGCCCACACGGTAACTTCTTCACATTTCCATTGTTCCTGAACCGGGGCTTCATCATCAGAAGCGAGTTCGCTTGGTTCAACGGTGGCGGGTTTTTCAACTTTCTGAATGTTGAAGCGGTAAACGTAACTTCCGTTTCCGACAGCCTCCAATTTGGTCGGCTGATTGTCATAAAATGCTATCATAATAACACGGTTTAATGATTGTTTTTAATAAATGTTTGCTATCACTATGTTTCGCCCAACCGAGCCACGGGGCGACAGCCTGCTTATAAGCCTTTGCGTCAAGCGGAGGTTTGCGGCGGTTCAGCCGTGCTGTGGCGTGGCAAAAATTCTTCTTAATGTTCTTTCGGATAAGTTTCTGTTCACGGAAGAACATATAACCGACATAATCAAGCGCACGCCCGTTTCTATCATAACGGTTCTTTGCGATAGGAAATATCTGATAATTTCCCTTTATTTTCAGCCTCAGTTCTTCTTCAAGTATTCTTTTTATCTCTTTGAACGCTTCCCGCAATTGTTCTTGATGTGGCGAAAAATGTGATGTCATCAGCGTATTCGGCTGCGTCAAGTTTCAATACTTCATTCACACGGTGCATGAAATAGCACAAGAACAGGTTTGCGAGATATTGTGAGAGATAGTTCCCGATTGGAAGACCTTGTGCGCTGTCTATGATTTCGTCAAGAAGCCATAAAAGGTCTTTGTCCTTTATCTTCCTGCGCACAATCTTTTTCAAGGTTTCATGGTCTATGGAGGGATAATATTTTGTTATGTCAATTTTGAGACAGTACATGGGCTTTCCTCTGTATTTCTCAATGATTTTATCTATATGACGGGCACATCCCTCAATCCCACGACCTTTAACGCATGAAAATGTATTGTGCGTGAAAGTCCTGACCCATATCGGTTCAAGAACATTCATTATGGCGTGATGTACTATTCTGTCGGGATAGTACGGAAGACGGAAAATAAGCCTTTCCTTTGGTTCAAAAATCGTGAAGACATCATAAGGAGAGGTCTTGAACGTCTTTGTCAGCAAGGCTTCATGTAAGGCAAGAATATTCGCTTCACGGTTCTTGTCGTGAACCCTTACCCCGTATGTGTGCGTTTTACCCTTGCGAGCCTTTCTGTCAGCTTCCCGCAAGTTCTCAACGGAGATTATGGTCTGATATAAATTTCCTATTCTTTTCATACTTCTGCTTTGCTTTTCTTAGTCAGAGTTTTCGGTAGCCCATACAACAGGCGTTCCTACCAACACTTTTAGGAGGTTTGCTTGAAATCTTTTGCCAAGTGGCAAGGCTGTCATTCTTTTATTTTGTTTCATATTGTCAAAACCAATTTTAAAGCATAGGTGAGAACCGATGTTCGCATTCGTATTCGAGGGGGTGTTATTCGAGTTCGCATAGGCGAGACCTGCATTCGCACTGTTATTCGCGTTACCGCTGAACAGGACACCACAAGAATGACCCACCTTTTTATTTTGTTATTTCATTGTTTTCTTATTCAAAATAATATCTGTTACCGTTACCCCTCAAAGTAACTTTTCGGGGAAACTTATTCATTTCTTTGATTTTCTTCAAAACATAAAGAATGTCGGATGAACCAGTGAAAAATTTCTTGGCATCTGATTCCAAACTGTCTTTTGATGGCTTGATTTTTACAAGCGTCTGACCTTTTACTCCTTTAGCCTTGCTGAATCTTGTCGGAACTTCTTCAATGAAATCAACCACCCAAAACGTGGTGTTTACGAGTTTTGATTGTGTCGTTTCATCACAATTGAAACTCCTGCTGTTTTCATCTCTCGGGATATTCAGGAAAGCGAGGCTTCCGTCATCTTCTTTTGGTATGTTGTTCATTTCTTCAATCATCGTTTTATACTGTTATTATTTGAACCCTGCCCCACAAAGAGGCAGGGAAAAGGTTATCACTCAAAGCGTGTTACGCTGACGTGGGTATAAAGCAAAGGCGAGAACCGACGTACGCAGTCGTATTCGAGGGGGCGTTATTCGAGTACGCATAGGCGAGACCCGCATACGCACTGTAATACGCGTGACCGCCGAACAGGACACCACGGAGAGCCACCGAAGCAGGGATGTTTGTATAGTGATAGTCACAGAAATATGTGGTAGAACCGCCGCCTACGAGAGCAGGAATGATTTCGCCGCTTTCTCCAAAAATAATTTCTTTAACATATCCCTCGGCACGGGCTTCATTCCCAACATGACTATATCCGTTATAGTTACTGTCATTGAATTTTGAGGGGTCAGAGCAAACAAATACTTCTGACAAGCCGTTCGAGCCGGGATTAATGCGTACGTTGATGCCATCAGTCCACTGCCAAATATGCCCAAACGGGTTTTCGATACCACGATAACGGCACACTTTGACTTTCTTTGAAGAAGCGTCATATTCAGTGGGCATGGTATATTCTTTTTCGCCTGTTCCGTTTCCGAGTTCATCCGTATAGCCACAAGGGATAAAAGGATAATAACCGTTAAACGTGTTCCATTTGCCGCTGTCAAGTGTTGTAACCCCGTCTCCGAGACCGCCTTGACGATAGCCCTCAGCCGTCAATTGGGTGTTGAAAGCCTCCTGAGAGTTGAGCGTTGCGTATTCAACAACAAAGAGCCAATAGAGCATCTTTTGAACGTCATACGTCATACAGTTCCACTTAGTGCTGCCCGCTTTTCTGTTTCGGGCATACGTTCTGAAATTCGTGCGGCTGATTTGTGTAGCTGGTCTTCCGAGAACCGTTTTTGAGAGTGTGTCCCAGTCAGCCTGATTTGCACCGCCTCGGTAGTCAGCCGTTGTATTGACCACAGAAGATAGCTTGTTCGTACTTCTCTGAACAGTAGCTTCGTATGCCGATACGTACATCAAAGGAACATAACGATAGCCGGGAAGAGGAAAGAGAGAGAATTTGACCCGCTCAATATTTGCGCTTGTTTCAAAACGGCAATAGAAGTCCCCAAACTCGACCATGACTTGTCCCCGTGAACCGTCTCTGACATGCCCCGTCCAATCACGTGGATTGAGATATTCAACCACGTTTCCGTCATCGTCAAGAAGACAGCCCCTCATGCGGTTATGCACGGGAAGGGACTTGTGAAGAGCAGTATTGCCAATTCGGGTTACTAAACGTGATGAAACGGTCTTGTCTCGCTCAATGCCGTACATACACTGCTCTTCCATATAAGGCAACATAGTTGCGAGAGCTGCTTTTTTGCTTTCTCCGTCTTCTAAGACCTCACACAAAAGATTGAATGGGTTATTCCCAGAAACATTGGGTAAGTCGCTCAATCGTTTTCCGTTTGTGAACGCTTCAATGATTTCCCTTACTTTGTTTTCTTCATCTGTTGATAGTGCCATAATTTAAAAGTTTTATTTGTTGAAAAATTATTTTAACTGAACCTGAATTTGCCATTTGCGGTCAGGCGCAAAGTTGATTTCGTGCAAAGCCTGACAGACTGCGGAACGACTTCAATATCAATGGTTCGATAAATGCTTGTGTTTTCTGTCGGGATGACGTGTATTTTGCTTATGCCGACACTGTTCACGGTCAGAAAACCGTCAGGGGCAACGGAAACCGCTTTGTCATCGCCCAAGAAAAGGACATTGTTACCCGTTCCCGCCGGGGATAGGGTAGCTATTACTCTCAGAATGTCTTTGTTTCCTTTTGTTATTTTTTTAGGAAACTCTAATTCCATTCCCGTTGGCTGTTTACGGTCTTTAGCCGTGATTGTCTGCTCCAATTCTTCCAAACGGGCGAGGGCGGCGTTCATTTCAGCCACACGTTCCGTTGCTTCTGCCGCCGCTTCTCCTGCGGCTGATGCTTGTTGTTGAGCGTTTGTGGCAGCGGTATTGGCTTGCGTTATTGCAGCATTCACACGCCCTGCCGCCGTATCTGCCGCCACAGCTTTTTCGTTTGCCAATGCTGCCGCATCGTTGGCTTTTTTTGCGGCTTCTGTGGCTTTTGTGCCCCGTGCGAGGCATTTCCACCAAGCGGTTTCAGTGACGGCGTGTCCCTTGTTATTGTCTTGTAAAGACAAATAGGAACTGTCTTCCGTGTCAACAAAGTCAAACCGCTTGTAAGTATTTCCGGCGTTATAAGAACCTGCGTCCGTGAACGCCACTTTTCCTAAAGGTATCTTTGTCATATTCGTGTAACTTTAAGTTATCCAACATTCAAATAAAGTTCTCCCGTCTGTTCATCAAATTTGATAAGTTTGTCGCTTACTTCATCTTCAAATTCCATGTATAGAATCATGTCATCATCGTCTATGCTGAATGTCGGGTACAGCACGCCGCCTTTTGCGAGCACACCTGTATCGACATACTTTTTCTGAGCTTCATCCCATTTCCACCAATTTCCATTGTCTCCCATTTTGGGCGGGTTGTCAGCCTGTTCCTTTGCCCGGTCAGCTTGCGTGTCAGCGTTCCCCGCCGCCTTATTAGCTTTCGTTGCGGCATTGTTTGCAGAGGAAGCGGCACTGTTGGCTGAGTTGGTGGCGGTCACGGCGGCTTCCTTTATCTCTTCTAAATCTTCACGGGCTTTGTCCGCATTGGAAGCGGCGGTATTTGCCTTTGTTGCCGCATTGTTTGCGTTGGTTGTGGCGGTTTTCGCTGCTGCGGTTGCCTTGTCAGCGTTCCCCGCCGCCGTGTTTGCTTTCGTTGCCGCACTGTTGGCAGAAGAAGCGGCACTGTTGGCTGAACCCGCTGCGGTGTTCGCACTATTGGCGGCTGTCTCAGCTTTTTTCGTTGCGGCTACGGCATTTTCATAGGCGGTCTGAATGTGTTCCAAGCTGACCTTGACGCTCGTTTGAACCCCGTTTATCAGCTTAACGCCGATTGTGTATAATCCTTTCAGATTGTCGGAAAGGGTTAATTCGCTGATTTTAATTCTTTTCAATCCCATAATGTCATATTATTTTTCGTAAGTCAATCGCAAACTCCCCGTCTTCTGTCACAACCAAATCCCGTGTTTCCGTGGCAAGCACAAATTCATCGTCTTCAAGCCTGAATGAAATGAAGCATACAGTAACGGTAAATTTGAGCCATATTTTATCAGAGGCGTAAAACTCGGACACGGAACAGCTTTTATAATGGCAGGGGTATTCATATCCCGTTTCATCAGAGTATAACAGCCGTTGTTCAGGACGCACAAGGTCATACAACAGAGCGTTATAGTTGCGCCACAGTTCAGTCAGCGAGGCGGCTTGCATAAGGCAGTTTATCTTTACGTCCTTTGCCTTATAGGTCACTTTCTCCCCGTCATATAAAGCCCCGTTCAATTTGTTGATATTACGCAGGAGGCTGGTCTTGACATTCGGCGATTTCTCTATTTCATTAAGTGTTCCCTCCAACACACGAACCCCATAATCTGAGAACGGCTTCCCGTCAAGTTCATAATAATCAGAGCCGGGAACAGTGCTTTCAGGTTCTTTGTAGGTGTACCCGTCTAAAGGGAAATCATCGGCAAGTTTTACAGTGATGAAGCCGAGAAGCGTTGCCAAATCCGTGTTAGGGTTTGATACAAGACGAAGACGGTAAGTGCGTCCTATTTCCCTGAAATCAAACGTGTGATAGGCTTTGTCTGACAATCGTTCTATGAAGCCACCCCAACGGTAATCCATGCCTGAGAGAACAATTTTCAAAGAAAATTCCTTCGTGTTCAGGGTCGGTTCTGACAAATCAGGTTCTATGCCGTCTTCTTCCTGCCAGTCGTTGCTTGTGACCGCTTTCAGAGGCGGGAACGCCACAAGTTCGTTGTAGCCCCCTTCTTGAACATAGATGCCGTACTCTGTGAACGCATCCTTACCGTCTATGTAAAATCGTCCTGACATCATAATATTACCGCATTTCCAGACACGTTACGAATTTGTTGGCAACCCGTTGACCCCTTGACGGAAACAACCGCCCAGCCCGAGGCGTTGATGAACGCTTTAGCCCCGTGAAGAAGAAAAATTTCATGGCGTTCAAGCGTGTCACAGTTTATCGTTGCGCTTGTACGCCCGATAAGAACCGCTTTTTCCGGGTTTCTCAGCGTGATTATACCCGCATCAATGTAAACACCGTACTTCTCGGGGTTGAACGGCTTAAACAGCCTGAAAGTCGCTATATTCGGGAAACGGTGTTTGATACAGAACTCCATACCTTGTGGAGTTGTGAACAGCCGTATAAGGCTCTGTAAATCTTCCGTGCCTTTGAACATATCACACATACGGTATTTCTCTGCCATATTGGGTAGGGAGCGACTATCGCACTCCTGCCGGGCTTGCTCTTTGGCAACCCTCCATTGGGCGTAAACTTGTCTAATAATGTCTTCCATACTTATCTCATTTTTATTTTTATGCCTTTCAAGGCGAAATCGTTAACTGTATCTTTTGTCTCTTTGACTGAGTTTTCAATGCTTTCAATGCGTCCTGCCATGTTTTCGGCGTGTTTCTCAATGTTCAATACTGACTGCAAAATCATGTTCACGACAGAAAGAATGATTTTCGTGTTCTCAGCGATTGAATACGTGTGCCCCTGAATTGCTGTCGCACGTCCGTCCAATTCATCAATACTTTCTTGCGAAGCTGTGGCAATACCTTTTTGAGAGGCTTCACGGGTTGCATCTGCCGTGACTTCAAACATTGATTTAACGCTTTCAGGGAGGGTTTCCCATATCTTGGCAAAATCAGCCCCAACAGCGTTCAAGTCAGAAGCGAAACCACTCATAGATTGAATAACAGCATCAAGACCGACAAACTGACCGTCCTTGAACCATTTAGCCTTGTACTTGTCGAATATCTCCCCAAGAGGTTCTTCAAGAAACTTGGAAACCAACATTCTTTTCATCACGTCAGCCACGATGTCTTTGACCTTATCGCCCCATGCCTCGGCGTAATCTTCTCCCGCTTGAAACGCTTCAAAAAAAGCGTCTCCGAGTTCTTTTGCAATATCGGAACTTGAACCACCGATAATGTCTTCTACCATGTCGTTGATGATGGCGACAGCTTGTGAACCGAGTTCTTCAATTTTTCTGTTCCATTCATCAATCTTGCCATGATCCGTGTCTTTCTTATCCTCTTCGTTTCTGATTTGTTCTTGAATAAGAAGTTGCTGCTGGGCGAGGTTTTTAAGCTGTTCTTGGGCGTTGCTGTATTTCTCGCCCCCGAGAGCCTTGTCAGCCGTGTAAGCGATATTTGCATACGCCGTGGCGAGTTTCTCAGCGGTCTTTTGAAGCAGTTCAGCGTTGTTTGAAACGTTGCTGAACAGAAGTCGCCAAGCCCCCGCTACGTCATTGACAGCGATTTTGTTTCTCAGGAGTTCTTTGTAAGTCTCGGATAAAGCCCGTTTCACACGTTCAACCGCTTTTCCGCTATTTTCTTGTAACCGCACAATATCTGCGTTGTCAAGTTCCCATTGGAGTTGGTCTATTCTATCCTGCAGGGCTTCAATTTCTTCTTGCTTCTTGTCATCATTGTTGAACAGGTTCACAATCTGCATGGCTATTGACATGGCAGCCGATATGATAGTCAGGATGACAGAAGCCTCTTCAACCGTTTGAATGGCTGTTGCTGCCGCTGTCGCTGTTCCCTGAATACCGGTGGCAGACATATTCACAAGCTGAACAATACCGTTTATCATTGACAGAGAAGCGGTCATGATGCTGCCAGCCGTTGAAATGATTTCGCCTGCCACGCCGCCGACCGTGTCGCCAATGCTCTCAAACTCCCGTTCACTTTCTTGAAGCGTCTTGTACAAGTCCTCCCATTCTTTGATTGAGCGTTTGCCGGGATTTATATCATTTTTAGCCTGTGCTTTCTCAACATTCTTTTTGGCTGTTGCGACTTTGGCACGGGCAACAGCGATTTTATCAGAAGACCCGCCGTTCTTTTCAAGTTCGGCAAGTTCCTTTTCTGCCTCCGCTAATACATTCTTCAACTGTTTAAGGGTTAGTTCCGCTATTTCATCGCACCATGCCTGATACGTTTCTTCACGTTGTGCGAACTGTTCGTCTATGCCTTTATAGGCTTCCTGTTCAGCACGGTTCAGTTCGTCCACGTTTCCTTGTGTGACACCCTTACGGAGCTTCTTGTTGCCGTCTTTATCTGTTTCATAGAGGCTTTCACGTTTTTTCCCGTATTCCTCTGTTATTTTTAGACGTTGCTGTTCATAGGTCAGAATGTCTTTCATCATATCGTCAAGGGCTTGTTTGTTACCTTTGACTTGAATCTGCCTTGCAACTTCGGCATAAGACTTTAACATCGCTTGCTGCTCGGAAGAAAGGTCAGCGGTTGTCAGGTTCAAGGAAGCCCGGTATTCAAGCTGTTGTTCCTTTGTCGCTTTCGGGTTCTGATTGAGCCATTCAAGCACTTTTTTGTCTTTCAGGTCTTCAATCATTTTCTGCGCCCGTTTATCGTTCTCGGCGATAAGGCGGTCATAGTTCAACTGCACCTGCGCAACGGTCTTTTCATAACCGTCTTCAAGTTCGTTGATTTGAGCCTGACGGATGTCTATCTCGGCTTGTGAAACTGCTTCTGAAACCTTTGCTGAATACTCCTTGATTTTAGCCATGCGTTGGGCTGTTTCATCGGCGATTTTTTGCTGTTCTTTGGCGAGTCTCTTTTCCTCGTTCTTTTCCTGCGTTGTCTTCTGGCTTGTACCCGCTTGTTCAAACAGTTTTTGAAAGTCAGATGAAACAGAGGTCATTTTCTCGGAATACTTGTTTATACGAGCGTCTATTTCGTTCAGAACAGGGTCATTGGCGATTGTCTGTTTGAACGCTTCACGGGCTTTTCTCGCACCTGCCTCGGTGTAAACCCATGCTCCGCTGCGGTCAACGTATTCATAGCCTCCTTGTGTCGTGTGTGAATATCCCGGCACTTTGCTTCCCGCCTGAATCTTATCCATTTGGTCTTCAAGAGCCATTTGGCGTTCAACCCTCTTTGCGTAGGCTTCGTCAAGACGGGATTGCCATGCGGCGGCTTCCGCACGTTTTTGAAATGCTTTCATCATCAAGGAAGTGTTCTTGACAAAGATGTTTTCAGCATCATTGACGCTGTTGACGGCAATTCCCAATTCTTTGAACTTCGCCTGACTTTCTTTTATCCACTCACGCTTTTCATGGGCTGACTTGCATTTCTTGTATTCGTCTTGAAGACGTTTATACGTTGAAATGGCTTTGCCCGCTGATTCGCTAACCTGTTTGTTGAACGCTTCGGCTTCCTCACGTTCCTTTTTCAGAGCGTCAGCGGCTTCGTCCGTTGATTTTCTGAAAGCAAGGAAAGCTGTCACGGCGGCTGCAAGAACAGACAGAACCAAACCAAGCGGATTGGCTTTTACAGCCATGTTGAAAAGCAACATAGCGTCTTTGGCTGAACGTATAGAGGTTGTTAGAGACAGAAAAGCACTAACAGTTCCCCAAATGTTCATCAATTTATGTGCGGCTGCGACAGCGATAACGGCGGCTTTATATGCCCCGTATGTAGCGATGATTGTCAAAAGGATGTTACCGACTGTTTCCCAGTTCTCAATCAGGGTTGAGACAAGACCAAGAGAGGTGTTTATTACCCCCTCCTGTGACTGACCTATGGCATTAAACATTGTGTCGATTGCGTCCTCAATGTTTGAAATCTGCCCTGTGATTGTTTTTGACTGAGCTTCCATAAGACCGCCGAACTTACTGCCCTCGTTGGTCAGGTTCTCAATGGCTTTCTGAACTTCGGGGAATCCGACTTTTCCGTCTTCTACAAGTTGTTTGACCTGATTTTCAGCTACGCCGAACTGTTTTGCGAGTTCTTCCATAAGAGGAATACCACGCCCCAAGAATTGGTTCAGGTCTTGTGTGTACAAACGTCCCTGAACCATTGTCGTTCCGTATAGATAGGCAAGGTCGTTGATAGGGATTGAAAGCCCGGCGGCGATGTCCCCGAGACGTATCAAAGTGCTGTTCACGTCATTTGCTGCAACACCGTAGGCAAGAAGCTGTTTTGCGGCTTGACCGATGTCTTTCAGACCGAACGGAGTTGTGGCGGCTGTCTTGACAAGCTGGGTCATCAAAACATCTGCCTGACCCGCAGAGCCGAGCATGGTTTTGAAAGCGATTTCAAGCTGTTGGAATTCTCCACGGACAGTCGCAACGTGTGTGATGAAATCTTTTATCTGAGACACGGCAAACACGCCAGCGACAGTCCTGCCGATTCTTTTGAATGAATCGTCAATCCTTGCGCCTTCGTCAACCGCTGTCTGCCCTATGCCTTGGAGCAAACGCCGTGATTCGGCTACGCCTACCCTTAACTGGGAGTTGTCAAGCCCGACACCGTAATTCAGTCTTCCTTTATCGTTGTTCATTGTTTCTGCCTTTAATCACAGGTTTCAAAAAATTTCCTTACTTCTTCTTTGTTTCTTGGGTCATCTGCCTTGATAACTTTTTGTCCTTCATCCTTTTTCCCGTCATTTTTCTTTTTATCGTATGTCGGGAGAATAGCCCCGTACATTATCATGTTCGTATAGCTGATATTGTACAAAACATAGTCAAAGGTCAGATTGTAGCCTTTTGCAAAACCGCCTACGACAGCCCAAATGCTGTCATTTAGTTCTCCACTTTCCTCGGATGAAGAAGATTGAGTTCTGCAAGGAAAGTGGTAAGCCCGAAAAAATCGGCTATCTGCATTCTTGATAAGATTTGGCTTACAATCAGGTTCAGTTCCCTCGGGGAGACATCTTCAAGAAGCTCTTTTGCGAGTTCCGCTTTCTTGTCAATGGTAATTTCAACTTCAACCGTGTATGGTCGGCGAATAAGCCCGCACATATACCGTTTTTCTTTGATTTGTGGAACTTTCTTCTTTTCTGTGATGTTCTTTGCACCAAGAATGAGAATAGCCGCTATATCGCCGAGAATGCGGCAGTCTTTCGCTACGGATAATGTTTCTTCAACGACCTTCTCCGTGTCAAGCGCAATATGTGGAAGTTGTGAAATCGCTTCTGAAACAAGTATGAGGGTTGCCGTGCTTGCGGAGGCAACCTGATATGACTTTTCGCCTACCTTGACTTCAAAAGGTTGTTCAAGGATGGTTTCAGCAACCGTTTGTTCTATTGTCTTATTCATATCTGACGAATTTCTAAGTTATGATTAGAGACGGGGGTCGGAATCGAACCGACATGCAACCGGGAAAGGCGTTCAGGCTTCACGGTGGATAAACCAGTGTATCAACCCCGCTGAAAATTCTTACTCACCCCCTTTTGTGTAAGGCTTAACGGTTTTGCCCGTCTTGGGTTTCAGGCAACGTGCAACGTAATGAAGCATTTTACCGTCAGCGGTTGAATAGCTTTCATCACAACGAACCACGGAACGGTCAATCTGTGCGCCCTCGCATTCTTCGTCTTCGGGAGTTATGCGGAAAGCGTGTTCTCCTGCGATTAACCCGTCATTGTCTTCAAACGGGCGTTCCGTACCTTTTTTGACAAACATGTCAAATTCGAGTGTATAAGTATTCTTTCCGTAACGGACATCAACAAGTTCGCCGCCCTCCTCTGTGGCGGTCTTCTCAGTTCCCGCCGTGGGGGTGATTTTCGTTGTGTCTTCTTTCGGCGTATCAAGGGCTTTCCAAGCCTCCGGGGAGGTGGGTGCGCCATTTGTTGACGGGGTTGTTTCAATCTTACATTTACCCCATGATAAAATTGACATAACTTATTCGTTTTTAATGTTCTACAATTTATTTGATATTCAGAGGCGCATCATCGCTGCCGAAGAACTCGTAATGAAGTTTCACAACGATGAAATGCTGATTGATGTCAGGTTCAGCCTCCGTGTAAATGGTTTGTTGAAGCCTGAATTTATAACAGGACTTATCGGCGGTCAGGCTGTTGACCCAATCATTGGCGAGACGCTCTATTTCTTCCGTCCGCTGACCGTCTTCAACGAGAACCCCGTTTCCGTACAAGTCAGTATCGGGTACATAGATATTCACGGTAACGACACCTGTCTGAACTTCGTCAGGCAAGCCCGTTGTGAAGATTACCACCGCATCTTCTCTGTTACTGTCACGGGGGCGGTAACCGCTTCTGTAAACCTCGCCTGAAATCATTCCCGAAAGAACGCTGTCTTGCAGTAGTCGGTACACATCCCCTTGAATCTGTTTTGAAGTCTTAGCCATATAAATTCTGTTTAATGAAATCCGAGTTGCTTCAACATTTGCGGTACAAGACGCTCGGCAAGAAGTTCTGAACTGTCAAGAACGTCAAGCCCTTTTGCGGACACATAAGAAGCGTAGTTCATACCAGCCACGACAATAAGGCAAATCCCCTGCGGGAATTTTCTTGCGAGGCTTTTCACATACGCTGCCCCCTTTGAAGAACCGTCCTTGCCTTGTTTCACGGTTTGGAAGCTGGATGAATGGATTATTCGCCCGTCAACCGTGATAACATAGCCGATTGAACTTCTCAGGTTGCCCGTGCGGTCTTTGTAAGAATTGGTTGAACGTGCCCTGTTCAAGACTGTCTCCCCGATATACATCAGGTTTCGGATAAGAACTTGTTTCAGCCTTTCAAGCTGCTGTTCCGTGTATCTGTCAATCTCCGACATCGGTGTTAGTTGTGTGATAGGCATATTCTTCTCAGTTATTTTTTGCGAAATCGGCGCATGTGGCGTTTACTTTTCTTATTGGTATGTTTGACCGGGTTGAAAAAGAAAAGCCGACATACAGCCGCACATCGCTTTAGACCAAAATTCTTACTTCACACACGGCTTCAAGCGGTTCTGCCTGAATGATTGAAAACGTGCCAATCTCTTTTCCTGACAAGTCTTTCAAGCGTAGCTGTTCCGATGGAACGGGCTGTTCTTCAATCAGGATTTCATAGGAAGCCACTGTGAAGTGTTCCCCCTTGATGATTCCGAGTTGGTTGAACTTCTTCGCCTTGAATTGACATGGAACAGGTTCGCCCCATGCCACGGAAGACGGTTTGACGGGATAACCCGTTTCAGGGTCAATCCCGCTCACTGTCTTTGTCTTGAATTCGATTGTTCCGTTTTGAATAATCATAGCCGAGAGCCTTTATATCCGTAAATAGGTTTCGGTGTTCCTGCCTTGTCGCTTGCCCCGAAATCATCGTACAAGCTGTAAGCCCCGTTGCGGAACTCCCTGCGCTGTTCGTCCGTGAACGAATAGGACTGCCCTCCCTGCGATATATCGGGGGCGGTAGACAGCCACAGCAGGAGGTCAGCGACGGCAAGGTTATACTCCTTGCTTTTCTGCACTTCCTGTGTCGCATCGGTTGTCAGCGACAATCCCCGTTTGTCCGCTATTGTTGTCAATGTGCGGAGGGGAACAGGGTAGGCATTAACGCCTTTCAACGCTTCGAGAACTGTTTCCATAGCTTAATACCTTAATCCCAATCTTGTGCGTCCGTTCTCACGTAGATGTTACGGTAAGCCGTATCAAATACGGGGATAGCGTCAGCCTGACCGATTGTAACCTCGCTCTTAGGCTCAATCGTGCCGTACTTCTTCACGACTGTATGGGCACGCACGGCTCTCAGAATTGTTTCTTCATTTTCTTGAAGAATGTCATACTGCGTGGAACCGAGTATTTCACTTTCTGACAAAATCATACGGCTGTTCTCAAACGGGTTGCCGGAAGTCTGTGAACCGTCTGAAAATTCACGGGTGATGGTTTGGTCGATAACACGCAGTTGAATACCGTTCAGCCATGCTTGTTTTGCGAGCATGGTATTTACAGCAGCCAAGTCAGGTGTTTGAGAGATACCGAGGGCGTTGGCGGCGAAAGAAGCGCACTGTTTAATAATTTGTTCCGCAGAACAGATTTTGTACAGTTCATCCAAATTGATGAAAGCGTACTTCAAGTTCAGGTTATGATCCTTACCCAACTTCACGAATTTAGCAAGGTCGCCGATAATGTCAGCAGTTGACTTACTGTTCCAATCAACGGATGATTTGGTTTTCATCTCATCATCCACGTCATAGTCAAGGTCAAATTCATTGGCATAGGTTGCGTTCGTGGTGGTTGTGAATTTAAGCACACCAGCGTTTGAAGCGAGTTTCCATGCAATGTATTCTTCCTCAGACTGAACGCCGTTGAAACAGAAGTCAACATCATTTCCCCAATACTCAACAAGTTTGGTAGCATCTTCATCCTGAGCGAAAGCCAAAGCCGTTTGATAATCTTTGATTTCAGAGCGTGAAAGTTCACGGCTGATAGAGATAAACGGAATATCTCCACGTGCGCTCTCGAATATCGGGCGGCGTTTACGCATGATAGTTCCGTTGTCTGTATGCAGGTCGGCGGCGACATTCTTCTTTTCAAGCTGGTTCGTTAAGGTTTTCCAGTTGAAGCCGTTGACTTTCTTAACGGGGAAGTGCTTTCCGAAAAGGAAGCCCGAAGCGTCAGCCGAATTCAGACGGGCTTGAACCATTTGTTCGGTCAAACCCTGAATCATTGTATTTACAATAGTTCCCATAAATTACTTACGATTAATAGTTTATGATACCTTTGAGGTGTTTCATCACGCATTCAGGAAGCGGGTTGCCCTTTGTCACGCCAATAAGCCAAGCGTCCGTGTCAAGGTTTGAGTTTTGCACGATGGGCTTGCCTGTTCCGACAAGTGAAAGTGGGGTGTATTTCAGTTTTGAGGTTTCCGCTGCCGATTCCGCTGCGGCTTCAATGATAAATCCGCCTTTCTCAATCTTCACTCCAAGAGTGGTCTTGACCTTGATTGTGTCGTGGGTTTTCTCTGTGGTTGTGATAGATGTGATAGCGTAAGCCTTGCCACCTTCATCAGCCATGATGAAATCGCCAACTTTGAAATTGTGACCTTTATTTACTTTGATGTCAGTTGCGGTATCTGTCGCTTCTGCCGACAGAACGGCAATCTTCACAACGTGGCAAATGCCGTTGTCGGGTGCGCTCAATACTGCGCCCTCGTTCAGAAAATCGCCGCCGAGTTCAGAAACCTTGACCGAAACGCCGCCGCGAATATCCGCTGTTTTGTGCATGAAGACACGAGGTGTGCGTGTGTCTTTCCTGCGTGTTACTGTCATTCCCATTTTTGAATGATTTTGGATGTTAAACATTAGAACGGCTGACCGTCGGCGGGCTTGTTGTCACGGTGTGATATAGCCTCCAATTGCTCTTTTGTCAGTTCGTTCCCTTGACTTGATGAACCGCCGTTCTGTGCGGCAGGTCTTCCGAAAACAGCCCCTTTTGCCCGTGTGTCATTGACAATGCCGTCCACTTCGGTAGTGATTTCGCCGACAAGCGTGTTGAACTGTTCATCGGTTAGACCGTCAACAGGTGTGCGCTCGTAAGCCTTACGTAGATTTTCAGGCAGTTTTTCAATGATTGTGGAAAGTTGTTGCTTGCGGGTTGCAGTTGTACGGTCTCCATCCATTTTGTTCAAACGCTCGGTTATCGTCTTGTTGCTTTCGATAAGAGCCTGTGCCCAAGCCGGAACTTGCTCGCCCCCTGCGGATTGTGTCTGAACGGTTTGCGTTCCTCCTTGCTGACCGCCCTGAGAGCCGCCCCCGTTATCAATCTTTTGCCCGTCTTTCAGACCGTATTTGGTTTCATAGGTTTGTACGGCTGTCTGTTGGGCTTCTGTCGCACGGCTGTCGCCGTAGCTTTCAATGATTTCGATGAACTCTTTTGTTACCCCTGCAATAGCAGTTGTTATTTGTTCATCTGTGGTTACAGTCTTGGCGAGTTTATCGGCAATCCTGTTCAATACATTTGCGTTGACCCCCGGAAATTTGGCTTTCAACGCCTCTAAAATCTTTTGTTTCATAATGAATGCTTTGTTTAACTGAAAAGTTTACGCAACAAAGGTATGCTTTATTTCTTAAAGTGATTACAATGTACTCAGAAAAATAATGCTTTTTTCTTGTTTGTCTCAGTTTTTATGTTATAAAATATGCTTTTAAGCTATTTTGAGGCTGTTTTTGAGATAATGGAGTTAAATACTACGGAAGTGGAGTTAAGTGGGGTTAAAAATAATCTGTCCAGTTGATTTTTTATCCGAAAAAGTTGATTATTTCCAAAATACTTAACTTATATTTGCAACGTGATTAAGATGTAATCACTTTTGAACCTCAAAAAAACAGAAATATGAAGACAGTGAGTTTAGCATACAGCACAAGAGAAATCAACCGTAATTTCAGAATTAAGGTTTCAGGCGTTGACGGCGAGGGAAACAAGGTTCACAAGCTGGTTGGCGTTTCAGGGGCTATCGCTCTTATCGGTGTTGAAATGTTCAATAAACTTTTGAAGCGAGCTTTCAGCAGCGTTGAAGACAAATGCGTATGCAAACTCAGGAGAGGTATCAAATTTTCATTTTATATCAAATAATCAGGAGGACGGAATTTATGAAAGACAACATGAACAGTATCATTGAAGCTGCTTTTTGGGCGGGCTTTGAACCAAGTTCAGATGACTTGACGGAAGCCGCCTTGTATGAGGAGGCAAAGGCGTATTTAGAAAAATCAATTCAGTATTAACCCAAATAAAATTTTCAAGTATGGAAACAATGACAGTGACAAACGAAAAGACCCTGCAACAGGGTTTGAATGATGTTGTAATCAACAAGGTTCAGAGAATGATAGACGGTAAATCCGTTGGGGTTCAAGCTACAATGGAGCGTCTTATCAGCGAGGGAAAGATAGCGCAGGATTATATCGCCCCGATAGGCGTTAACCTGAGACAGAAAGACCACAGCCCCGTGATAACATTCAATGGGGGAGAACGTCTGATGATGAATATGCCTGACGGTCAGTTCTCGCTCCATGATAACGCCATAGGGCAGCTTGCTGACAGAATGGGAGTTCCGCAGCGTTATCTCAGGCAGCTTGCGCAGGGGGCTGAGTGGACTAAGAACCTTGCCGCCGAAATTCTGAACGAGCATAGCGGTTGGACGGAAAGAAGCCGTGTTCTTGTCAGAACCGTAGGGGAGCAGGTTCGGGGTGTTCTCTCTGACAGCTACCGCCGTCTGAACAGCGTTGAAATCCTGACGGCTTTTGTTCAGGAAGCGAGCAGGCAAGGGGCGGTAATTTCGGACGCTTATATGAACGACACAAAGGTTTGGGCAGAAACAATCCTGCCACAGCCAATTGTCATACCGACAGCGAAAAACGGCGATGTCATCATATTTGCGGGCGCACGGTTCTCAACCTCTGACTACGGGGACGGGGCGGTTGACATGCGGGCGTTTCTCTTGAACGGGGCTTGCCTTAATGGTATGGTTCGTGAAAGCGTGATGAAGCAGGTTCACTTGGGGTCTAAGCTGCCTGATAACCTGAAACTATCCAACAAAACGTATGAACTTGACACGAAGACCACCGTTTCAGCGGTCAAAGACCTGACGAAAGGGCTGTTCGGGAAAGATAACCTGATGAAGAAAGCCTACGAGATACAGGGGGCTTCCGAAATTGATGTTGACTTTGAGCATGAATTGAAGAACCTGACAAAGAACGGAAGTCTTCTGAAACAGGAAAGTAAGGAAGTTGAAAAGATTTTGATGCGCAATGACCCCGAAGATGGTGTTCAGGGAGGTTCAACCCTTTGGAAGCTCACTCAGGCAATCACGGCTCACGCCCGAGAACTGACTCCCGAAAGAAGCCGGGAATTACATGAAATTTCAGGTTCGCTTCTCAACCGTGTGAAATTACAAGCATAAATTAACAATCTCCCGTGAACCCGTCAAAAGCGGGTTTGCGGGATTAAAAATAGACTGCAATGAAAAAGACAGATTTGACATTTATCGGGATTGACTGTTGGGACAGACCCGTTTACAGAGACACCAACGGCAAATTATGGAAAGACATTACGCTTGGGAGCGATACGCCTGAATTATATTCAGCTTGCAATAATGACTTTGAGGGAGAGCCTGATATGCCTATTGAAATGACTTATCCCGATTTTGAATAGTTGACATGATGTTTAACCACGCCCGACAGAGAGCCGTAAAAGCCCTGTGTCGGGTTTAATAACTGAGAAACAACGATGACAGACGAAAAGAAATTTGAGTTCAATGAAGATATTGAAAATGATTGTTTAATGACATGGAAGAACGCCCGGACTTTGGGACGTTATAAGGCTCTCTGTAATGAACGTGATTCGGTTGACGTGAAGAAATACGATTGCTTCTTCGCTTTCGGTAATGAATCATTCGCAAGGGGTATGAAAGGAATACTCCCTTTGAATGACGGGGAGAAGATTTACAGTTTCGGCGCAGGGGGCTATGGTACAAAAGACGGTATAGAACGCCTGTTCAAGTTTTACGAAGACATGGAAGCCCGAATAAAGAATGAATGTGACCCGCAGGAGGTTTATTGCTATGAATACAATAACCATGAATGTTGCATTGCCTTTGACGGGGATATAGAAGCTATCAGGCTTGTTGCCGGGATATGGGGTGTAGAGACAGCGAAAACAATCAAACGGAGGTCGGCTTTTTATAGGGTTGAAGAGCTTTTCAATTGAAAAAGCAATGTTTTCTACGAGATAATATATGTTTTCTCGTAGAAAACTCTGTTTAATTAGCGTTTTCTGCGCAAGAAACCCCTAAAGGAGAGGAAAGAAAAGAATATAGAAAAAAATACTACTAACGTAGTATAAAAAAAGACCCTGACGGGTCAGGCGCACACGCCGTTTTTTGGAGGGGTTCGCCTGACACAAGGTTTGGGGCGTTAAACAGAAAAAGACTATGGCGAAAGAGCAAAAGACGATTTACCGGGTTCAGTTCAAAGAACCGCCATTGAACGATGACGAAAGAACAGAGTTCTTCTTCACGTCACTTGCGGCGATTTATGATGTCTTCACGGCAGAACAAATTGGCTGTAAGGTCAATCGCTTGTACAACATTGGTCTGCCTGACGGTACGCCGTATGACGGGAAACGTTGCCTGATAACTCAGGAGGCGATTCACAGTAAGGCGCAAAAAAGCCCGTTCACAGGCAGATGATGAAAACAAGCCCAAATAAGCCGATTTAAGACGTGATTTTAGGTTGGCTTATAACTTATACAAGATTGGCTGTAAAAATTCAATAGCGGGGCTAAAAACGGGCAAATCGGGGTTATTTGTGATTACGGTGTAATCATGTTGTTCGGTTTACCCGTTTGAGGCTTCAAAAAAATATTCGCTTTTTTTGCGAACTCTCAGAAAAAGAACTTATCTTTGCTGCAGAAAAAGAACTGAATATGGAAATAATCTTCAATGAAGAATATCTTCGGGAAATGTATAATACCGGGCGAACGGATAAGAAACACCGTTTTCAGCCTCAAATTATACGGAAATATATTCGTGTGATAGATTTGATGCGGGACACTTCAAATGTCTTGGGGTTGATGCGATACAACGCATTGAATTACGAGAAATTGAAAGATGATAAAGCGGGGCTTTCTTCTGTGAGAGTGAATGACCAATATCGCATTGAATTCGAGGAACATACCAAAGACGGGGAAACCGTTGCCACGATATGCAATATAACAGATTTGTCAAACCATTATAAATGATTGATTATGATAACAATACCGGGAGTTGACCCAAAAATGATTGCTAACAATCTTGAACCTGCGTTTCCCACGCATCCGGGGGAAATCTTGAAAGAAGAAATCGAATACAGGGGGATTTCTCAACGCAAGTTGGCAGAACGAATGGGCATAGGCTATTCTGTTCTGAATGAGATATTGAACGCCCGCCGACCTGTCACTGAAAAAACAGCGATGATGTTTGAGGCTGCGCTGGGGGTTGAAGCTGAACCATTGATGCGTCTTCAAATGAGATACAATGTGCGTATCGCCCAAAAAGACAAATCTTTCATGCAGCGTTTGGATAATATCCGCAAAATTGCCGCCGTTCTTTAGTGGCGTTGCGATTGCGCCCGAATGCCGGGCGATAATTTAAAATGTGAAGACTTACACCAATTTGGAAAGTAAAGCGTTTGTACGTCAAATTCGGAGAAAATAACTTAACAAATCAGAGTATGGAAACAGTTTTTGATTATAACATAACAGACAAAGAGCGTGAAGACATCGGAATATCTGACAAGGAGCGTTATTTGGCTATTGTGGGGGAAGATACTGCAAATTTAGACCTTGCCACCCTTTTTCATACCCGAGGGGATAATGACAGGATGGCAAGGTACGCTGATAAACTTCCGCTTGATATGAAGTTGGATTTTTATCGGACGGTTACGCACCCTTGATTCCTCTTAGTGTTTCTGCAAATTCACTTGAAGACATTCTGAGATTTTTAACAAGTTCTTTTGCTGTTTTCAAGTCATATTTACTTTTCGCTTGAACAAACTTCACGATTTCCTCGTGGATTTCTTCATACGGGGTTTTCAGAATGATGTCTTTGAAATGGGCGTGCGCTTCTGCTTGTGTGACGTTTATATGCTTCAATAGGTTTTGAAAATTAGAAACGAAACGCCCATAACCATAACCCCGTTCAATGATTTCTTTAGTGTTGACCGCCTTTCCTCCAAGGCTTTTCACAAAGTCACGGTATGAATGACGTGCGCAGAACTGATTGATAGTTTCCATTGAACGGCTTCTTAAATCAGTTTTATTTCTCAGGTTTTTCCAACCGACAGCTTGCGCATGGCGTATTTCATGCCATAGGCTTTCAAGGGCGTATTCTTGTTTGAATGTCATATCAATACCCGTGGATATGGCTTTTAAAGCCCCCTTGACTTCTTCAAGCGGGTTGAATATCTCTCCGCTGACAAGCCTGAATTCCCGGTTGGTAATCTTGATTGTGTTCCCCGCCATGTTATAAGCCCCTGTGGAGTTCAGATAAGACCGGGAGTTTGCCATAAAGAAACTTACGCCTTTAGCCCGTGTTATCACGACATCAGTCAACCCACCGAGGAATAAATCGGGGTTGTTCTGGGCAAAGGTCTTAATCGTGTTCTGAACCTCTTTGCCCGTGATATAGTTCGGGTCTTTGAGTTTCAGAAAGGCTTCTTTCAGGTTCTCAATAAGCCCCGCATCCTGACCGCCTTTCAGTGTTCCCATGTTCTGAATGAACCTTTCAGGAATAAACTTCACGTTATCACGGATGAAGTACGGAACAGATGACATACGTTTTGCCCGGTCTTCATTATCAGCAAGCCATTGTTTGAAATTGTCGGGTACATCTTTGACCTCGTTCTTGCTGCCTTGAACGGGTTCTTCTCCCGCCATAATACGGCGGTTATCCTCTGCCATTTCTTCCTCAGTCTTCAAGACTGTTTCAGCATGACAGCGGCAATGTGGATGCCACCCCGTGAACTTGAACGTTTTCGGGTAAAGCCCTTTCAGTTCATCGCAAATGTCTCTGAATGCAACGCCGTTCAAAGTGTGGTTATTACTCAGCTTGATTTCAATTCCGACAACGAAATCAAGGTCTTGCCAGCGGGTATAGTCTGCCGTTCGATAAGCGATGTTCGTTTCTGTGGCGGCGAGGCGGCGGGCGTTCTTGAATGAAGAACGGTAAACGCCCTGACCGGGATGAAAAGCCGCCGCCCGCTTGGATAGCTGCAAAACCCCGTGTTCATCCCTGACACGTCTGAACAGTTTGTCGGGGAATTTCAGGTATTGACGCAGTTCTTTTGTCATTTCCTCGGCAGATACGCCGTTTCTCAAACTGACATCAAGCCCGAGTTCTATTTCCTCCTTGAACTGGTTCGTATAGTTCCATACACGGTCTGATAGGTTCAGCCCGTTTGTCTTTCTCTGAATGAACGCTTCACGGGCTTCATCGTTCGTGGAGAAATAACGGCGGTATTGAGCCTGAGAGAGTTTTCCCACGTTATCCCCGAAAACCTGACGGGCGAGTTCGTTGTTCTTGTTGTTTGATAGCGTCCAAGCAGAGTTTATGCCGTTGACTATCGCCGCCGACAACCCGCTTTTTAGCCCCGACAACAGCTTTTCTATTCTTTTGCGTGTAATTGGATAGTCGTTGAAAGAAAAAAGCCTGTCGGGGTTAAAATCGCTTATGGTCGCACCGATACGTGCGGCTTCCTTGATAGCAGCCTCGTAAATCTGTTTTATGCGCTTGTCAAGGGCTGACAGGTCTTTCAGGTGTTGACGTTCCCATTTATTCAGCCTTGCCATTGTTTACCTCCCGTTTGATGAAGTGTTCGCACTGAGGGTCTGAAAGAAAGCGACAGAACTTGCCTCCCGTGTAGAACGGGCAACGGCACATGAACGGTTTCCCGTTTGCGCCTATCTCATGCCAATCATAGCTGTGCCCGCAGTCTCGGCATTGAAATTTCGGTTGTTCTTTGGTCTTTGGCGGTTGTCTTCTTCTTGATATAGCCATAATTTCCCCCTTTCTTGTTATTCAGTCATTTCAAGGCTGTCATACATTTCTTCTTCCTTGATTTCTTTCAGCGTCTTGTCAACGTCATCAGACTTTCCGTAACGCTCAATGGATTCACGCTGGGACATCAGAGGCTTGCCACCATTGGCTGTCATCAAGTTGTTGATGTCATCCTTTTCATCCGATATTGTGAACGGGGTAATGATGATTTCAGCTTTCAGAGCGTCAATGTCGGCGGCGTAGCTTTCCCCGAAGACAATCTTTGCGTAAGCCTTGATAACGTTTATTTCACGGTCGAAGAACTCAATCAGCGGTCCTTTTTCATCGTTGACTTTCAGTTGTGCGTCAATGAACAGTTGTTTTCGGCTCTCTCCTGACAATGCGACTTGCGACATCTTCTCGTAAGACCAATCAGGGAGTTGAAGCATTGTGAAATAGAGGTTTCTCAACTCTGAGACGTGGAATTTCAGGTTCTCAACGGCTTGTTGCCAAGTGACATACTGCGCTGTTGAGCCTTTCGGGTATTGCATGACGGCACGGGCTTCCTTATCAGGGCTTTTTTCATCGCCGTAGCTTATCGCTTCATCAGCGAAGACACAGAACAGTGGCTTTGAGTTCTCACGGATGTAATTACCGTTACGGCTCAAAGACCATTCAATTTCGTAAACTGTATCTGACGTGAATTCCCAAATCGGGAAAGGACGGCAGGCGTAAATTGCGGGGATTTTCAAAAGCGTTATATCTTCATTCTCAATCTCCTGCCATGAACCGCTTTCAGAAGACCATTTGATGTGCTTGTTTGCCGTGTATGCGTCAAAGAACTTCACGGTCTTTCTCCCTTTCTTCCTTTGATAGCCGACTGACATTGCTATCATGTCGCCGTATTCATCGAAAAGGGGGTATAGGTCATCGCCGAGCATGGGGGAGAACGTGCGACAACGGATTTTCAGGGGGCTTTTTCTTCCGTAAAGCGTGTTGTTCTGTTCAAGGGCGTACCATAACGTCATAATCTCGCAGCCGGCAAAGAACCTGTTCACACGGTCTATGTCAACGCTGTCGATGCGGTTCTTGTCGAGAACGCTTGTGATGAATGTCGCCACTTCTTTCTGTTTGTCGTTCTCAGGCTTGAACACACGCTTGACAGGTATAGCCGTAACCAGTTCTGTCATTCTCTTTGATGCGAGTTTCTGAAAGCCGAGCGCAATGCGGGTCACGGGCTGAATCCCGTCTTCGTTCACAATGTCGGGGTATTTCTGTCTATCCATAACGGGATGAAACTTCGGGTTATACTCCATTTCAAGCCCTTTTCTGCCGCCCCAAACAGGGACGTTCACGGTCTTTTCACTCAGGGCGGCAATCTTCTGTTCTGCCGTCATGTCTGAATTTAAAATTTCTTCGATTGTCATTGTTTGATATTTTTTGAATTGAACATTCTGTTTGTTATCTCCGTATCATTTTCGCAATTCTGTTCACGTTGATAGGTTTCGCATACCGAACGGGATAGAACGTGTTAGCCAAAGCGTCAAACTTATCAGGGCTTCGCCCGAGGCGTTCTTTGATGTCTTCTTTCGGTTCAATATAAAGTTTGCCGTTTGACTTTACCGAGAACTTTATTTCCGTGGCTTCTTCGTCAAACTTGTCATCCGGCGGCAGCATGGCTCCCGTGTTGTTTCTTGGGTTCAGCCAATCACGGACAGCCCAAAACAGATAAGCACGCATATTGAAGAACTTGTTTTGCCCCGTGATGTCACTCAGTTCACGCCCGTTAGGGGTCTTTGCGCTCTCTGAATACTTGCAACTCAGGATATAATGGGGTTCGTCTTCAAGTTCAACGCAGCGGCTATAAACGCCCGCACCTTCGCCGATTGTGTCAATACTGACGTAAAGACCGATGTTCTGTCGGCGGGCAACCATGATTTTCCCAGCTACTTTCATGTGGTCTGCCACACCGCCTGAATTGTGTGTGTCAAAGGAAGCCACCCAGTTGTCACGGCGAAGAACATAACACGTTGCGTCACGCCCCATGCCCGCCACGTCAACACCGAGAATATTGAGGTCAGCCCGAAGCGGTTCACGCCCTTTGGCTTGTTTCCAACGTTCATGCGCTTCTTCAAGCCATTGACGGGGAATAAGCGTGTCTTCATCGACTTTCGGGAACAGACCGAGGACTTTCTTTCTGAACAGGTCTTCCGGGCGATACCATTGCCCCTCGAACTCAAAGTCATCCATTTCTGATATGATTTCATCGGGGGATATTTTCTCACACCAATTTTCAAGTTTATCCAACACCCAATCGTAGTCAACTTGACCGGGAATAATAATCTTCTTGCTTGCGATATTCGGGGCTGTCAGGCTGTTCAGACGGTATTTGTGCCAACGGTCTTCTTTCTGAGACTTGGCAGCATAACCTACTGTCTTGTTAGGGTTGAAGACAAGAAGAATACGGCTGTCTCCCTGCAGGTTTCCCTCTATGGCTGCAAACGTGTCATCCCCGATACCTGTTGCCTCGGTCACGACAAACATCGTGTGAACCGCATGAAAACCTGACCACGCTTCATGGTTGTGTTCATCAGCCTTGAAGCCCGTCAGAAACCATTCATCGTTATTTGTTCTTATGTCATAAGCATTCAGTTTGCCGATAAGTTCAACGCCACGGGCTTTGGCTCTGTTGAAAAGGCGGCTTATCTCAGGCATCATGATATTTTTCACTTGACGATCTGTCGGGGCTGTCAAAGCGACCTTAGTGTTTTCAACAAGTTCTATTTCGCCCAGACTGTTCTTTCTCCAACGGGGAGTGAGATACAAGAAACAGATAGCGGCACAAGCCGCCACGAAGTCCTTTCCACGGGCTGTCCCCGATGCAACCGATGTTCGCCTGTTGTGTTGAACGCTTGACAGTATTTCTTGCTGTTCTTTGTCAAGGGTCACTCCGAGGGCTTCACGGACAAACCTGTTCCAGTCTGCCCGCCATAGGTTCATCAGTTCAAGACCTTTCTTGCGGAGAATATCTTTATTCTGTTTCTTCATTGAGTTATTTTTTGCTGATTCGCCCTGTGCCGGGCTTTCGTTTTCAAATGGTAACTTTATACGAGTGAATGATTTCAGAGCCACATTCGGGCGCAATCGGTGTTATTCTGCTTCGTCCTGCGTTTCGGGTTCATCCAACAAGCCGCTTTCAATCAGCAGAGAGGCGAAAGATACATTTCCGTTGATGTCTTTCTTTTCGGGAGCGTAAAGACCAAGCAGCTTACGCCGTTCTTCAAGTTGTTTCCTGATTTCGGCGATATATGACGGGTCTCCGAGCATGATAACCTCTGTTTCCGTCCTTTCTGTCTGATACGTCCTGATTGAAGTCTGCCCCGTCTCGTTGTCACGGGCGGGAGAACCTTTCTGCTTGCGTTGTGTCTTGTTGTAATCAGTCTTTGACTTTTCCCACTGTTCCCATAGTTCCCGGCAGGTTTCGTCAATGCGTTCAAGTTCAAGCGTCAGAGCAGCGTCCATATCTTCAATTCTGTTTTCCCGCCATTCGTCAAGAAGCGTCTGCACGTCTTTGTGAACCGTGGCGAGAGAATAAGAAGACAGTTCAAGCCGCTTCACGACTTCTGATTGAATTTTTCTGAGGCTGTAACCCCGCTTGTACATTCCCGCCACGATTTCGAGACGGGCTTGTTTCAGTTGGTTTCTTTTCTTTTCCTGTGCCTTGCTCATAGTTCTTTTGTCATTGAAAGAAAGTTCAGATAAAAGTCAAGGTTGCAGCTTGACAGTTCGATGTATGTTCGCCCGAACTCAGGAAACGTATGAACGGCAAAGTGGCTCTCGGAAAGCAGCCATAAAGCCGTGTAACCTTGTGGGCTGAAATGATGTTCCGTGCAACTCAGAACATTGAAACCCGCTTTACGGAGAAGTTTGTCAAACATTCCCCGCAGTGCTTTCGGGTCGGTCTCTTTGACCCATTGGGCGTGATTCCAGATTTTTGCTTGCATGGTCTTATTCATTTTCAGTTGTTTCACTCTCAGAAGAAGTTTCAGTGGCTTCAAACTGAACCATGTCTTCTTCTGTGTACTCAATTTTCGGGTATTCTTTCTTTATGTCTTTCGGGTTGCCTTTGAAGAACACGAGAATGTGCTGGTGCGTCTTTGCGACCTTTCTTGTCTCCATATACCGGGCGGCTCTCAGGGCTGTTGAAGCGGTTTGTTCAACAAGGATGATTTCATTATACAGAAGAACGCCCGCTTCTTTGAATATCCGCTTGATGTCGCCGCAGAAGTCATAATAAAAGCCCGTCTTCCGGTCACGGACATCGCCCACACAGATAACGGCGAAACGGTTATTTCTCAGACAGCCGACAGCCGCCGTGAAAGCGTTCTTCAATATCTGAATGAAGTCTTCATAGCTGTCCTGATTGCTTGCGTCATTCGGGAGGTCTGAATACTTTTCAAGGTCAAAATACGGAGGACAACTGAACAGCAGGTCTTGGCTCTCGGGGGTGATGTGCTTCGCCACGTTCTGACCGTCATCGCAAATGTAGCGGGCTGTCATATCAGCCACACGCTCGTTGTTCAGGCTCGCTTGCTGTTCTCTCAGTTCAATGCCCGTGAAGCTATTGCCAAGGTAAGCTGAAACAAAGCCAAAGACGCTATCGCCAGCGAAGCAGTCAAACGTCTGACAGTTCTTGAACCCGAACCAACGGCAGACGATTTCAGCCATAACGGGGTCAAGGATAGAAACGCCCTGAGCAACGATTTTCGACTGTTCCCGTTCAAGCTCTTCTTTCGGAACGTACTTTTCGATGTACTCTTTGAATGAAATGCCAAGTTCTTTCCTGTGTTCACGGGTTCTTTGATACAAGTCTTTGTACTTGATTTCAAGGCTTGTCACAAGCGTATCATTACGGCTTTCTCCCATATCCCCGATGATGTCGTACCACTTCTTCTTGCGGTCTTGCCAATAGCCTTTACGGGTGTCAAGGATAGAGAACGGGGGAACGACAAAGCGGTCAAACAATGATGATTCGGGTGCGCTGTTCGGCAGGGAAGAAGAACCGTTCCCGCTTTCGCCCTCTGACTTGTCTTCCCACAGGTCTAAGCCCCAATCAACAAGTTCTTCCGTGTCCCATTCATTAGCGAGAGCGTCCATGTCCCACTCTCCATAACCCACGTTGTCTTTGATGATGAACTCCCGCTGTTCTGCGTCTGTCAGTTCAGAAGCCTTGATAACATGGGCTGTCGGTCTGTCAAGCCACTTTTCCCAATGACTGCGTAAAAGGTCTCGTTCTGCTTCTGTCTTCTGTGCGTATCCTGAACATTCCCCAAGCCGGGTATTTATTTCAGCGGGAGACATTTCAGCGATAGCGGACAAAGCCCGAAGACGCATATTCCCGCCAAGAACCGTGAACGTGTTGTCAACGACTATCGGGCGAAGTTCAAGCATCTTCGGGAGAATGAGAATAGACCTAATCAACTTCTCAAACTTGTCATTCTTGATTATACGGGGATTCGCCCCGTTAACCTGAATTTGTGAAAGATGAATAGTTTCTGTTTTCATACTCTTTTTTGATTAGTGATTACATTGTACTCACAAAAGTATGAAAAAGCGAGTATAATATAATCACTTTTAGACAAAAAAGGGGCTTTTTAAGGGGTAAAATCATTCAAAATGGCTGATTTCATCAAATCAAGGGTCTTTTTCTTGTACAAGTCATCAGGCGTTGTTCTGAACACACGCCAGCCCATGAGCGTAGCCGTATTATACTTCTCAATGTCTCCAAGAAAACCTTTTGGGGAAGTATGCCGTCCTCCCGTCCATACACCGCCCTCAACTTCAAGGGCGATTTTGTGTTCAGGCACGGCGTAATCAAACCGCCACTTCCTGACGGGGTGAAATTTGAACTCTTTTACACAATCTACTTTCAAATCGGTCTTGCAAATAACCGTGAAAACGTCACGCAGGGGCGGTTTTGCCGCTGTCTGTCGGCTTTTCTTTGTTTTTGCGATACTTTTATCAGCTTTCATGTTTTAACGTGATTTTTGGGGCTTGTTTAAAGGCAAGGAAAACAGAAAGGGGATTGCTCCCCTTTGTTTGTGTTTATTCTCATTTTATCAGAATGGCAGGTCATCCGTATTTTCCACAGCTTGCGCCCCGTCAAAGGTTGAACCGACATTCATCTGTGGGGCGGCTTTCTTCACAAGCGGTCTCATGCCGCCGATAATCGGGAGGGATTGCCTCTGTTCTTCAGATAAGGCTTCGTATATCTCCTTGTCAAGTGACTGTTTGATACAGTGTGTTTCTTTATACTGCGGGTTCTCCATTTCTATGGCTGTCAGGTTCAAATAAACGCCTTTTTCCCCGACATAAAGCCCGCTGTCATCAACCGGGATGACAAGACAGCGTTTTGTTTCCGTGCGCCCTTTGAAGTTTGTTATGAACGCCCCTTTCAGTTTCAGGAGGTCTTCTTTGATTGAAAAATTACCCATAATTTCTTGTTTTTTATTCGATTAAATATCCGTTTTCTGTAATAAGTTCACTTCATTTGCGTTCAGGCTCTCAGGCTTAATGATAGCCTTTTTTCTTCGGGTTGCTCCGGGTTCTGAGCCAATAGGGTTTCCGTTGCCAATGTTTTCGGGGATGCAGCCGTTCCCTATATGGAGGGTAGGGGTCACGCTCTGCTGGTTCAGAACAGATTTCATAATCTTCAAGGCTTATTTTTTTCAGTTCATATTCCAAGCTGTGTTCAATGACTTGCGCCATCAAACATTCAGCCCCGAGCCTTGATATTTGTTCGATAGCCCGTTCAATCTCAGCGACAGACATTCCTAAAGATTCCTGAACGTTTATCAAAGCCTTTTTTAACTCTTTTACCGCTTCATCAAGGAGGTTGAACTTTTCTTGAAGACGGTCACAAACATCATTCAGACTGTTTTCCATAAGTCTGCCCTCCTTTTTCATCGTTTCTTGCATGGGTTGATACATACTTCTGTTCTGTCTTCATCAATATGTCAATCAGCTTATGTGTTTTAAGGAAATACGCCTTGTTTTCATCCGTAGTGCATGAATGAAACTGACCTAAATAACCTTGTGTTGTCGCTTTAAGAACGGTCTGCAAATCACTCTTTTTCCAGCAGTGCGGACATACATAGAAGACCCCGTAATCATCGTTAATGTTTATATGTTCAGACCCGCATGCAGACCAAGGTAAATTACAGATACCACAATGACTTTCAGTAGGATGTATCTTTTGATACGCAGCCACGACAAAGGGTAGCCTTTTGATTTCATCTTTTGTCATGGTTCGGTGTCTTTGTATTAAACACATCTTTGAGCCACTGTTTATATGGGCTTATCGGCTTACCATAGAAAGTCATATTGGCTTTGTAATTCTCGTACATTTGTTTCCGGAACTCAGCCGGAATTTGTTTTTTCTGTTTTCGCATTTTCATGTTTATATCAGTTTTTATAAGTGAATAAATTCAGTTGTACAGGTCTGTTCTTGACCGTTCTTTCATATATCGGGCAGCGGTTTCTATAAAAGCATGAACCACTCTTAGCGGCTGAGAACCTTTCATCCCAAAGCCGCTTGTATTCTTCTGTTCCCATTTCGGCTTCTGTATTCAGAAACTGAACCAGCTTTATACAGAAGAAGCCCCGTCCTTCTTGCTTCTCATCGTGAAGCGGTATCAAGCCGTTTCCTTTCGGTCTCATGGTCTCAACTGTTTAAGAAGTCTTTCAAGACCCCGCCCGTCCTTTATACTTTTTCCTGTTGCCCATCCACTGTACGGGAAGAATGTCACTGTTTGCCCTTTGTGAATGAACTGTATCTGAGTGTTGTCACGCTGAACAATCTCAAAGCCGATTTCCTGAATGCGGCTGACAGCATATTCAATGCGTGTCGGTTCAAGCCGTTTTTGCCTTTCAATGTCTAATCTTGCCATAACTTTATCGATTTATCCATTCTTTAATCCTGTTTATGTATGTTGGAGGAACATAGTAGTTAAACTCCCCCTGTTCAAGAGCGTTTATTTCACTTTGTACGGTTTGAATTTTACTGTCTTGTTCCTGTTTAGCGTAGTTGAACAAGTCGTTCTGTACAGGCTTGTTTTGAAGCGTTTTCAGCTTTGTTCGCTTCGCTTTAAGTAGTGTTTTGCTTTTTTCTTCAATATATTCTTCCCCTTGTAGAAGTGTCTGAGGACAAATCGTTAGCTCCGTTTTACGGAGAGGGTTATTAACTTTGATAAGTGCTGCAAGGTATTCAAAATACCACCTCCATTTCTCAATCATAGAGACAGATAATTTGTTCCGATAATAAACCACTTCATCAGCGTGATGACCTTTGAATATGGTTATCTTTACGCAAATCGGATTTTCAATCAATCTTGCCATAACTTTGGGTTCTGTTTCTCGTGAATAATTCTTTGAACTCTCTCTATTTCGTCATCAATGACCCGTTCAAGTCTCTTGCTTTCTGTTAGGGCTGAACTTGTCTTGGTCTTGAAATATTCCCGCTGTTTTTCTCTCATTCGGACAACAGCGTCAAAAAAATCTTTCGGCTTCATCTTCTGTTGTTTTTAGTTAGTTTTTTTATAATTCTGTTCAGGTACGCATTTTCGCTTTCAAGGTCTTTGATTTCTTGTTTCAGAGCCTTTACGGTTTCATTATATTGTTCGCGCTCAAATTGAGCGAAAGATTTTTCAAAGCGGCAGGTACAATGTTCGATACCCATAGCTGCCGTACCCATACAGCCGGGTATCAAAACCTTTTCGCCTGTTTCCGTGTAGATATAATGGCACTTCATAACTCAAATGATTAAAACGGGCATTCTTCATCGGATGGCTGAAAGTCATCCCAGTTGAATTGAGAGGCTTCAAAGGCTTCCTGTTCACGCCGTTTGATTTCTTCCTGTAAATGGTTGCTGTTATCCCAAACGGGTTCTGTTCCGTTGACAAAGGGGCTGTAACGCCCGTTGTTCAGGTTATATTTGAACAGAGCCATACCGCACTCTCCGAGGTGTCTGAACTTCACTTTCTTCACATAGATTTCAACCGTGTTTTCAAGTCGGTTTCTGTGAACGACAATACCGAAATCAGCCTTGTTGTAGAAGTTCGCCGAGCCGCTGATGTCATAAAGTGTCGGTATCTCAGGCTCACCGTCTTTGTTCTTCTGCATCTTTGTTGGGTGCGCCATAAGGATAACCAATACATCGTGCTGCTGTGCGAAGTTTGTCAGTTTGTCAAGCAGCCTTGATATGTATTTCGTCTCGTTCTTGCCCTCGCTTTCATCTTCAAGCCTGTTATATGGGTCAATAACGAGAACTTTAATCCCCTTGCGTCTGACAAGGAATTTCGCCCTTTCGAGAATAGCGTCAACCCTGAAATCGCTTTTGGGGGATATGAAGAAGAAATTTGTTTCAAGGTGTTGTTTCACTTGTTTGTACTCCCCGTATGTCAGGTGTTCTTTATCAAACTGTTTGCCCGTGAACTTCTCAATCAGTTTTGAGGCGTGATATTCCAGTGGGGCGTTCTCCGGGCTGAAATAAGCGAAACGCCAGCCGTAGCGGATATTCAACCGTTCTGCAATCTCGTCAATAAATTCAGACTTACCCGAACTCGGAACGCCCGTGATGATACACAGACGCTTTGTTTCAAAAGAGCACAATCGGTCGAAGTTGTCATGTCCGGTTGTTACCCCTTTCTGCAAGCCATGCTCAAACAGAGCGTCAAGGGATTGTTCAAAGTCTGACAGCGTGAAAACGCCCTCAATCTTTATCTCGGGAGCGTCAGCGATACATTTCAGAAGACTTTCACGCCCGTACTTCTGCAGGTGTTCGTTAGCGTCTTTGCACCCGTCCCCGTATTCAATTATCCGGCAGCGTTCAGCCCCGAAACGCCTTATCAGTTCTTCTTTCAGAACAACGCCTTTCGTGTCCGTGTCAGATGCGATGTATATTGTCTCTTTGTCATCAAAGTATTCTTCGAGATAGTCATCGAGGTAGTCAAGGTTTGAGTTCGCCCCGTTCGGAACGCTAACAACATCTGTCCGTCCGCATTCAAAGAATGACAGAGCGTCCATTTCACCCTCTGTGATGATACATTCTTTCGTACCTTTGATGTTGTCAATCCCGTATGGGAGAAGTTCTGCGCCTGAACAGAGTTTGAAACATTTGTCTCCCGTTCTAAATTTCGTGTTGACAAGTTCCCCGTTATGGTAGTAGTTGAACTGAACCGTATTCGCTTTGCCGTTCTTCTGTGGCATCCATTCAAGCCCCTCGGTTACTTTCATCGCCGTCAGGGTCTTTTCGCTGATACCCCGTCCCTTGAACCATTCAAGGGCTTTCCCTGAGATTGAAGAACAGTCCTGACGTGGGGCGGGTTTCTTGTAAACGGGTTTCTCGCGGCGTATGGGGGCGGCGTTGCGCCACGGGCGGTCTTCTTTTTCCCAAGGCTCTTTTTCCGCTGCACAGCCCGAGAAGCCGCAGTAATGACAGTTGAACTCGCCTGTTTCAAGGTTGATAGAAAGACTTTTGTCACGTTTGTCGTGACGCTGGTCATGGCACTGTGGGCAGAAAACCTTTCTGTTCCCTGAACGCCCGTATGGGGCTTTTATCCCGTATCTTTCCCAATTTATGCTCATAATAAAATCCAAGTGTTTGATGATGAATCCCAAGCGTGTCTGTCAGACGGACGGGGTGGGGCTGTAGGAGGTATTATCGCCTTGCCTGAACCGTATGTCCTTCGCCCTGAGTTGTCATAGAACTCGCCGACACCGAGTTGAACCTTTGTGACTTTTGAACCGTTCTGAACGCCGCTGCCTTTATCGTTGTCGTAGTTGCCCTCCTGAACCTTTATCCAGTTTGAACCGTTCTCAAAAATCCAATCGAATGTCGCCGTCCACGCCCTTTTGTTGGATTGCCGCCCGGTCAGGAAGTCGGATGCCTGAACACGCTTGAAGATGTCTTCTGCGGTCTGTATCCAAGTCTCACGGCTTTTGCCCCATTCGTCACAGCGGCATTTTATTTTTGCTCGCCTGTTGTCATTGAGTTTTTGAACTTTCGGCAGAGAAACACAGATTGAGTTCCACAAGGCGCATATATCCTGATAAGGATATTTTTCTTTGCTCTCCTTTTCTTTACTTTCCTCTCCTTTAGGGGTTTCTTGCGCAGAAAACCGTTCTTCATCCTGTGTTTTCTCGGAAGAAACTTTCTGTTCAGGCTGTTTCTTGTCTTCAAAACAGGGTTTTGACGGGAGGTTGGTGTTACGGGTTCTGTAAACATCTGAAAGGTTTCTGACAAAATTCGCAATCCATAAAACACGATGTTCGTTCCATAGCTCAATGTCAATTTTGTTTAGATTTATCAAGACGTTGATAATGTCTTTTGCCTTTTCCTCTGTGACACGTGTTTTGGCAAGAAGATACTCCCAATTTGAAGCGTTTGAACAATCATAGAAATGCCCCTCACTTTCCCCGAGAATTTCAAGGAGTTTGAACCAAAACGCATATCCGTCATTCCCGAACTTGTTTTCAAGGATGAAAATCGTGCGCCCGCCCTTGACGAAGTGCGGGAAATAATCAACGGTTTGTTTTTTCGGTCTTGCCATAGCCTGATGGATTTATAGGGTTGTAAGAATTGATTTGCGGAGTTTCTCGTTCCTTGCGTTCCATTCAAAGGAGCGTATCATCCATTGACGGTAATCAAGGGGAATGTCCGCTATTCTGTTCCCCTTATATTTGCCGAAAGGCATGATTTCAATCGGGGCTTCTGCCCGAGCGTCTATCGCCCGTGTGTCTTCACGGGTGTAATGACCGATGTCCGAAATGGGTATGCCTGACAGAAGCCGCCCGCCCGTTCCGAACATTCGCCACATTTTACCCTGCTCAAACGTGATGTCTTCAACACGCCCGAAACGTTCAACATTGCCGCCGAGGTCAACAATCAAAGCGTCCGTTTTCTCGGGGTCAATACGTGTCGCACGTCCGATAATCTGATAATACAAGGCGATAGAAGCCGTAGAAACGCCTAAAACGATGCAGTCGATACCTGTATAGTCAAAGCCTGTCGAAAGCACTCTGACGTTAAATATGACCCGTATTTCGCCCGCCTTGAAACGTGTGATGACCTGAGAACGTTCCGTCTTATCCATTTCCCCGTAAATCACGGCTGAGTTTGGGTATTTCTTTGAAAGTGTTATAGCGTCCTCAACAGAGGGAACGAAGACAAGAATATGGCGGCGGTCTGAATGTCTGTCAAGGGCTTGAACAATCTGTTCAGATCCTCCGTTCGCATCATACGCCCGCTGAACGCTTTCTTCCGTGTATTCAGATTTTGAACTGTTGAAGACAAGAAGACTGCTGTCGAATCCCGCTGTCTCATATTGAAGCGGAGACCAAAAGCCGAGGCGAACCATTTCAGCCACCTGCCCGACATGAATGATGTCTTTGAAGAAGTTGCCTTTCTTTGAACGGGAGGTCAGCATGACAAGTTTTGAGAAGTTCTGCCCGTCCTTATCCCGGTTCGTTTGCAGCTTCACGGGGGTAGCCGTGATTCCGAGAACGTGGGTTATGCCGCTTTCTTTCAGGAAACGTCCGAGCATACTGTCAGCCTCACGGGGATAAAGGTGCGCTTCATCAATCAACATTTTTGTAAACCCGAGAGACTTGAATTTAGCCCCGAGGCTCTTTATTGAGCCTATCGTGGCGTAAGTTATATGGGCGATGTCCTTTCGCCCGAAACTTGCGCTGTAAATTCCCGCATTCAAGGCGAAATCCCCGCATAGCGAGCAATATTTCAAATAGTTTTGTTCGAGCAACTCTTTCGAGGGTTGAAGAACAATCATTTTATCGTTGCTGTTCTTTGCGACAAAAGCCGTCAGTATTGATTTTCCCCAGGCGGTCGGGAGAACAATCAAACTCGGCTTCGGTTTCTTTTCCGTGAAAAACTGAATAGCCTTGTTTATCGGCTCTGTTTGGTTTTCTCTGAGTGTTATCATATTTGAGAGAATAAAACTCCGTATTTAGGGCTAACCACGCATAACAGCAAGCGTTTGAAAACCTTTCGGATGTTCAACCCATGTACGGAGTTTATATTGTTGTTTAACTGTCTTTTCATTTCGGTTATTGCAAAGATAAGTGATTACATTCTACTCACTTTAAATCACGAAGATTTTTTTTAAGGCTCTCAGAAAGTTCAGGCTTTGAAAGCGGCTGTTTCGCTTTCAATTTCTTCACAAGGATATTGGCGAGACGAACCTTGTTGTACGTCCGGGTGTCTTTTTCTTCAACTTGAACCCCGTCTTTCCATGCTTCGATATAGCTGATTATATCTTCCATTTGCTTGTTTGAAATGATATACATAACTGTCTGACCTTTCTTTGTTGATTGAACCTTATTTTAACAGGAAGCGGCGTGCCCCCTGAACCTCCCTTGAGAACTCGGAAACCATTTCAGGGTGTGCGGCTTTGAAAGCCTTGTCGTCAAACTTCATTGACGGCTTGGGGGCTTTCCATGTGGCGAGCGTCTGACCTCCGTAGCTGATAGCCTCTGCGTCTCCGAAGCCGAGTTTAATGCGTTCTTCCAACTCTGTCTTGATTTCATCAAGTTTATCCATCTCTTTCTTGACTTCTTTCAACTTTTGATAGTCTGAGAAAATAGCGTCATTCACTTCAACGATTTTCCCGTCCGTGTGACGGTTGAATTTCAGCAGAATGTCTTGAACCGATGTCGCTTCGGGTTCTTTCTTCCCTTGAATGTTGTCACGCCAAAACTTTTCAACTTCTTCAACTATCCATGCGTAGAAGTCAGGAACAAAAGACAGGTCTTTGTAGCCGAACTCACGTCCTGAACAGAGCCAAGCCAAACTGCCCTCTTTTAATTCCGCAACTCCGAGTTGATATTGAACCTGACAGAACCAATGCTTCGGTAAATCATCAGCGGAAATTTTCATTTGGGCGGTCTTGCATTCCAAAACACCTTTGTTTGAAGCGTTCTTCTTTTCTCCTGCGAGCCAATATGTGCGGTCAGGGCTGACCTGAAGATAGGGGCGTTCATTGTTTCTTATCAGCCAGTCTCCGGCTGATGACTTGATTATTTCACGTCCCGTATCGTCATGCCAAAATTGCGCAACAGCGTCTTCAAGATAATGACCCGCTTTCATAGCGAAGGTCTCTGTTTTAGGTTCATCAAGACCTACCTTGCGTCTCCAAAGCTGATAAGGGGTTTCCCACGGGTTCAACCCGAGAATGGTTGCAACCTCACTGCTCCCGATACCTGACTTTCTGTGTTCAAGCCATTCGTTACGGTCTTTCGGTCTGATAATCGTGTAGCTCATTTTCTTTCCTCCTGTTCTTTTGCGTTCAATACTGATTTCATCAAAGAATCAAGCATACTTAGAGAAGCAGCCCTCTTTAACAACTCACGTCCTTGGGGTTGTCTCATAAACCCAACTAAAGCGTGAACGACTTCTTCTTCATTTCCCATGATATACCCGGTTTGACGTGAGCCTTCCCCGTTTTCGTCAGACTCAGAGGCGATGATAATTACGGCGTGTTTACCTTCCGACTTTTCTATAAACTTCTGCATTTCTCCTGAAAATGCGTCAACCTGTGACATAAATTCGCTGTTATTTTTAGTTTCCATAAACTGTTGATATTTGAATGTTAAACTTTTGTTGTTACTCACTTGCGGATAAGACAGAAGTCTGCCCAGATGTTGATGAATTGTTTCCCGCAGTAAACGGCGAGCGTGTCGCTCTTTAAGCAAAGGCGAGAACCGACGTACGCACCCGCATCCGAGGGGGCGAAATCCGAGCCCGCACAGGCGAGACCCGCATAACCTGTTTGATAGTCGCCTGTTGACATTAAGCGGCGGTCTGTTTTTTCGTCTTCATCCATGTCATTGATTTCTTTCTGAGTATAGAGCCAAAACCAAGGATAATAACGCCATTCGTCCTCTGTGAATTGAGGCTCCCAGCCCTCGTTCAAGGCGGCGCAGATGATACGGAGTTTCATATAAGCGAGAATGTCTTCTTGGTCGTCAAACTCTTCATGCTTTATCCATGCGGTGTATGCGCTTACAAACGGGTGGTCTTCTCCAAGTTCACGGCAAGCGTCTTCAAAGGTCTTTACACGCTCCATGATGTCTTTGGGCTTGAATGTATCTTCCCCGAAAACTTTGTGCATTTCGTTCTGAACCTGTTCTTTTGAAATAGCCGGGTAATTGGTTAATACCTGATAAAGTTCCCGCAAATCGTCTCTTTTGACTTCAATAATTTCGTTGTTCATAATGTTTATTTTTTAGATGTTGATGTTTTCTTTGACTTGTCTTCTTTGATTTCACCCGTTTCAGGGTCGATATTGGCTGGGGCTGTTCCCGTTGCTTGTGCGATAGCCGCTGCCGCCTTGTCAGCCGCCGAAGCGGTCTTTTTATCGGCTTCTTCTTGTGCCTTGGCTTCAAGCTGTGGTTTGACAAAGGTTTCCTGAACGGTTGTCGTTCCCTCTCTGATTGCGTTCCAAGTAGCTCTCAGTTCAAACAGACGTTCTTTATCTATGTCTGCGATAGTCTTGATGCCGAGATATTGGCAAATCATGGCTTCTGTCACGCCCGCTTTTGCGAAGTTCGCCAAACAGTTCTTGCGTGATGTCTCAACGTCAATCGCCTGACCGAGCGCAACCTTTTTAACTTCATTGATGACACGTTTTGTAACGGCTTTCGGTATGACCGCCAAGACTGCGTTTCTGAAAGCGATTGAGGCGGCTGCGTTGCCTGTCACAACCTGCATGTCGTCACTGTATGTCTTACCCGTTTTCGTTGTTATCCGGCGGTCAACGGTCTTGCAAACGGCGAAGTTTGTTTCAAGGTCATGGCAGACAGCTTGAGCCGTGATTTTACGCCCGTCATTTCCGATGATGCGGGTCTGAACTCTTAGGTTTCCCCAAGCCCCTGCGATGATTTCTGCCATACGGATTGAAAGCCCTTCAATGGTGTTGTCATTACCGTTTGCGTCCTTTCTTCTGAGAACATAGAAGCAGTCTTCTGCCGTTTCCCTATCCATTGTGGCATAGGTGGCGATTTTGTTCAAGACTGTGTTCAGGTCACGGGGATATTGCTTCGCCGTGGCAATCTGAATGTCAATTTCTGACCGGGTAATTCCCGCAAGCATTTCAGCTTGTTTGATTTCAATAATGTCATTTTCCATAATGATGAAATTTGAAATGTGAATAATTTATTTAGTTAACTCTCAATGGCTTTGATAACACGATTTTGAACCATTCTTTGCCGTCAATCATAACGGGTTTCTCACTGACAAGAAAAGAGGCTGACTGTTGGGCTTTTGAAGCGTCAAGAATTTTGTTCGCAATGAACTTGTTGCTGAAATAAATCGTGCGTTCACAGTCTTTCGCATAGCCGCTGTTCTTTTTCTCTCTGAGGGCTAACCCGTTTTCTCCGGCGTTGAAGCATATATACCAATCTCCCGTCTTGCTGTCTTCGTCCTTGGCAAAATAGACGGTCTGTTCAACTGTGATTCCTTTCCCTTTTTTCAAGGTGTTTGAGAATGAAATATTCCCGGTTTTTCTGTTGATATAAACCGAGCGAACGCCTGTTCTTGCTGATGTCGTTCCGCTGTTGTTCTTGTCAAAAATTGTAAGTTTCATATTGCTGTTATTTTAGTTATGTTATTTTTATATAGATAAAATGTTAAGATATGTTATAAACGGGGGGGGTAAAACGTTGCTTTACAGCGTGTTTCATGTTATTCAGTCTTTTTGCTATTGTGGCTGAACTTTGCCCCGTGTAGTCTATCAAGCCTTGCCAAGTCATAGCCTGAAAGAACTTCAAATGAAATATCAGGTAGTCACTGGGCTTGAAATTGTATCTCACATATTCATCAACTTGTTTCGCCTGAATTTCTCTGTCGGGGCTTGTTCCTACTTCTTCCGGGTTTTCTTCATCATAACGGAGAAGAACAAAGAACAAGGGGTCGGGGTGGGAATATCTGAACTCTGTGCTTAACTCACGTGCTAACATACGTCTGTATAGCTTGATGAACACGGGTTCAAAATCGAGTTCAATATCCTTTATCGTCAAGGCTTCCCGCATGGTCAGGTATGTTTCCTGAAAAGCGTCATCATCGAACATGGTTGAAGAAGCGATTCTTTCTTTCAACCTGTTGTGTTGGTTGATAATCCATGCGTCAAATATGTTTGCTGTTCGGTTATTCATGGCGGTGTTATTTATGGGTTGCCAAATAAGTTGTCGCCTGACTTTGGATTTCATTTTTTGTCGGAATGCGCTGGTCAAGCATCCATTCTTCCAATTCAGATTTTTTGAAATATAGCTTGCGGTTCTTTTTGAAATACGGTATCTCCCGGTTGCTTGTCAGGCGGTAAAGGTGTCCTTTGCTCAATCCCGTGAACAGAATCGTTTCTTCAAAGTCAAGAACCGTTTTTGAACTGATAAGCGTCAACCGTGAAAGGTTGTCTATCTTTTCGTTGAGTTGTTCCAAAGTGATTTCCATATTCAATCCTCCTGTATGTTTATTTCCGGTAAAAGACCCTTTTTTGAGAGCCATTTCCCGCATAGAATACAACCTGAAAAACTTGTTATCGCAAGGGCTTTAATCAGAAAAAAATCGCCCAATGTCATACACACCTCGGGGGCTTCTTCTCCTGCGAGAACCATGAATGAAACCATTCCCCAAAGACCGAGAACGGTCATCAGTCCCCATTGAATAATTTTCTTTTTCATAATGATTTACAGTTTTCGATGTCAAACATTATCGCTTTCAATCCCGTTCTAACGATGTCTTGATATTTAATCAAGAGCTTTTGAAGACGGGCGTTTTCCGTGTTTATGGTCTTGTTAGCCGTTTCAAGGGCTTTGATATACTGTGCATCAGACTGTCCGTTCCGGGAGACTGTAACCTCCGTGACGTGCGGTTCGGGGAAAAGCCATTCAAAAAGTTCTGTTTCTTTGACTGTAACGGTACTCACAGTCTTTGTCGTTCTTTTTGTTGTCACAGTCTTTGACTTTTCTGCCGCCGCTTTGGTCTCGTTTTTTCTCTTTTCAGCTTTGCGCTCCCAATATCTTTCCATGTACTTTTTATTGTACTCGGTCTTGATTTTTTGCGCCTCTTTACTTAGTGCCATTTATACCCCCTTTCTGCGCTTCCAATTTCTTCTCCACACGGCGGCGAATCAAGTAAATAGTTCCTGCGCTGTGTATGTTGTATTTCTTCATCAGGTGTTCCGTTACGAGAGTTTTACTTTGCCCCTCAACGGCAATCAGGGCGTTATACTCGTTATAAATAGCCAAGTCACGGGCTTCCCGTTCTGTTTGGCAGGGTGTCTTAAAAATCATTGTTTCCATATCGTCATTTGTTTGAAATTGCTTTTCTGTATGTCACGTCTTCCATACCATTTGATAGGGATAAAATGCGCATGAGTTCTTCAAGGTCTATTTCCTTGTTGCTTGCCTCGTCATCATCATTAGGGGTGCAGTCAAAGATGTTGTGTTTTTTGACGAAGGCATAGAGAATGTCTTTCATCAGACGTTTTTTCTCTTTGTTGAACTGAGACTTGAAGAACGCAACCATGTCGGATATTTCGGCATATTCCAAGTCTGTCAGGTCTATGTAGATTGTCTTCTTTGAAGCATTGTAAGTTGCCCCCTTAAATGCTTCACTCTTGCTGCCAAGAACCGATAGAAAGACTTGAATGATAATCGTGCGTTCTTCTTTGTTCCTATACTTGAATGTCCTGCGTGAAGTCTTGTTTTCGCAGATGTCTTCAAGCGTCATACCGTATTTTCTCAGGTGTTCTTCAAGAAGACGGCGGGCGTTCTCTGCCTCCCCACCGCATCCCCGTTCTGCGAGAGCGAGAAGTTTTTTGAGTTTGTCCGTAATTCTTTCCATATCAAAAATTTACTTATCAGTTTATTCCGATTTTATTTATTATTTCGTATATTTGTCCGCATACAAAAATTGTATGACGGTGCAAATATAAATAAAGTAATTATTTTGAAAGAATAAATCGAAATTAAATTTATAATTTAACAATAATTATATTTACTAATGGAACATCTTAGACGATTGAAAAAAAAGTTATAAACTGGCTTATTTTCAAGGAAATAGCGGAAAATGAAAGGGCTTTGGCTGAAACTCTGGGATATACAAAGTCTTCTTTCTCTCAGATTGTTACGGGTAAAGTGCCTCTTTCCGAGAAGTTTATGAAGCGAATTTGTTCCCTTGATGAAAATATAAACTTTGTTTGGCTTCAATCAGGCGAGGGAGAAATGTTCCTTTCTAATAATCTGAACAGTGAAGACAGCGGGGTGGCTGTTCCTAAAGATGTTTGGGAAATTATCAAGCAGCAAGCGGAAAGCCTTTCAGCCCGTGACAAACAAATAGATGAATTAATGGAAATGCTGAAAGAACAGATTCAGGAGAACAAAAAAATCAATGCCCGCCGGGAAGGGAATGCAAGCTCTGCCGTTGCCGTATAGCGGTTGTCGGGAAAAGTGTTTTCAAAATACCTAAATATGGATATGAATAGAAGACTTCAAGATATTATAAAGTATAAGACTGGCGGGAGACAGACCGCCTTTGCAGCCCTTTTGAATTGGTCGCCGCAATATCTGTCTAAACTTCTGAAAGGCGTTGATTTCGGGTTGCAACCCGTAGTCTCAATCATTGAGGCTTTGCCCGAGATAAACGCCCGTTGGTTCTTGACGGGGCAGGGGGAAATGCTGAGTGATGAGAAACAAGCGGACTTGCGCCGTGAAGCCCTTGAACACGTTTATCAGGTCATGGAACTTGAACGCTTCATTCCCGTTATGACACCCGATGAACTTCGCATGTTTGAACGTCAGGTCAGAGAGGGGGAGAAAGCCGATTTCAGCCCCGACACGATTCAATCATGGAGGGAACGCCTTAATGTCCGGGAGAGAGAAATTAACGTCAAATTTGCAACCGCAGCCGCAAAATCAGATGAATTATGCAGACAGAAGACAGCCAAAAGATAGTACGCCGTTTTTTTGAGGCTCTTTACCGCTTGAAAGATGATGGGAAAATAAGAGGTAAACAGACTTTTACCCGTGAGTTTGATATAAATCGCTGGAATTTGAACAAACTTGAAAAGAACTTGGCGAGTGACATTTTTCAACCCGCTTGGTTGACTTATATAGTGAAAGAATACAAGGTTTCCGCACGCTGGCTTCTGACGGGCGAGGGAGACTTCTATGAAACGAGGACAGGGGCAAAGCCATGAGGCTGCCCCGTCTCTTATTCCTTGTTGTCATCAGCCCCGAAAATATCGGGTATCATCGCAACCGCCTCCTGCTTTTTCTTATCAAGGATTTTCGCATAAATCTGTGTTGTAGAAAGCTCCTTGTGCCCGAGAAGTTTCTGAACTGTGTAAATGTCTGCGCCGAGGTCAAGCATTAGGACAGCGAATGTGTGCCGCCCTGAATGGAACGTGATGTCTTTTGTTATTCCCGCCCTGTTTGCCCACATTCTTAACTCAGCTATCAAATAGGCACTGTATTTGAAACCGACAAAAACCCGGTCATCAGGTTCACGGCGAATCCCCATGTATTGAACCGCTTGTTTATTGATGTCAAGGTATTCTTGCCCGCCCGTCTTCTTCTGTTTGAAGATTATCCGGGTAAAGTCTCCTTGCTGCTGAACTTCACGCCAACGGAGTTTCTCAATGTCTGATTTGCGAAGACCTGTCAGGCATGAGAACATGAACGCATTTTTCAAGGCTGGGTATTTGCAATGGGCAGCAGCCATAGCCTTGACTTCTTCCAATGTCAGATAACTTCTTTCCGTTTCAGCTTGTTTGAAACCCTCAATGCCACGAAGTGGGTTATGCGGTATTATCCTGTCTTCAAATGCTTGGTTGATACAGGCACGGAGTTTGTTGAAGTAACTGACCTTGCTGTTTTGTGAAAGCGGCTTTGTCACTTCTTCCGTTGTGATAATCTTCCGTTTGTCTCTGCAACGGGCGTTCTTGTCAAGGTGTTCACGAAAACCGATTATCCATTCAGGTGTTATGTCCTTGAATGTGGTGTTAGGCTTGCAATACCGTTCAAGGTGTTTGAGGCAGCTATACCAATTACCCCAGTTTCCCCGGCTCTCGGGGTTGCCGTGACGTTTCTCGCACATAGCCCGGTAATAGTCAAGAAAGTTCGTTTCAAGTTTGTAGGCGGCGTTAAAACCGTATTCTCCGTTTTGAAGTTCAACAACCCGCTTGGCTTTTATCGCCTCGGCGAGTTGAAGCGTCTGACGGTTCTTCTCCTTATCCTTTCTGTTCGCTTCAGGGATAAGATAGAGTTTCAAGTATTCATAAGACCTTTTCCCGTTCAGGTAGATGTCGAGGTATAACGTGATATTCCCCGAAGCGGTCTTTCTCTGTCTGAGCCTTATCGGTTCTTTCGATTTTCCCATAATTTTTGTTGCTTTTGTTGCTGTTTTCGATACGAGCAACAAAATAACAACAAAAAAATAATAAAACGGGTATAATCAGAGAAAAATTTTATATCGGTTTATATGGTATGTAAAACATTGATTGATTAACTGTTATCTATCATTGATTACACCCGTTTTGTATGCCTTTTGCTTTCCGTTTTACTTACTTTACTTTCCGATGCAAAGATGTTAGTAATCTGTATGTCAGTTAGTTGGGTTGTATTGGAATGGTATTTGAGCCATGATTTTATTGTTGGAAATAGGAGTTTAAGTAGTTGTAAATCAGCTTATTATGTACTATATAAATGTTGCTTTCTTTTGTTTTCACAAGTTACTTACCAATACACATTTGTTATATAGTTGATTGTCAGATAATTAATGGCTATTTGGCTCGTATTTGAGCCATTACTTCCACTTACTTGTGAAAATGATTTATATAATTGATTATCAGTGTTTTGCATTATATACCAGCAATCTGAATGCGTAATTGCCGGTTGAGTCTTCATCATTCAGCTATTTACCCACACAGTTATATAAACAGTCTGATGCTCAATTTGATACAGCTAATTGAATCATATTTGAGCCATTAAATTTTACGTTTCTATCCATTTGGAAATATGAACGGTTTTGATTTTCTTATAAGTTTCAATTTTTTCATCACTTTCCTGATTTAGATGTGATTTTATTAGAGTTTAATATTTAATAACACAGATGCGAATGAATTTATCTCTAATATGCATCTATATTTTGCAAAATTAGGTAATTATCAATTATTTCGCATAATATGTATCGAAAATATTTCTCAATATCTCATCTGTGTTTATTTAGTCGCCAATTATTTCAGCAAGGAGAAAAAAGGTATTCACATATATACAGGTTTTCAGATTCTCAGAAAGATGTACGTTATGTTGATCCTGCATATGGTAGAAATTTATGCTACATGATTTTTCAGCAAAGGAATAAAGAACTTACTTTCTGCTTAGGGATGAAGTTTATAAATAAGTTTATCAATTCATATATACATATATGAGTTCTATTAAACTTGTAAACTCAATGGCTTATCCTGTTGTATGGCTGAATCAGTCAAGTAAGTTTAGTTTAAGATACATGTATATATACATGGGTAAATCTAAACTTTAAACTTGTAGAAAGCCCTCCATCAGTCAGAATGCTGTTCTGGTTGATGGAGGGCTATATTGGTCTTTTTCTCCTTGCTGAAATTGTATTTCTGTTTATAGTTACAACTGTTGTAATAGATGGCTGGTCTTTGCCCAATAGTAATAGGCTTCAGGAGAAGTCCTTTTCAGCTTATTCAGTCGCGAAGGAAGTGTGGGTGCTATATCCAGGGAGCCTATGGTGGCAGGATTACCGTCGTATTTTTCTATTATTGTGTTGCCCGTCTCTATCATTGTGGCGATATAGGCTGCGCGTGCTGCGTCTCTAATCGCATCGTCAATGAAATAACCGCCATTGAACATGAAGGATTTGATCCTTTGTATACCACGTTGTAGTGCATCAAATTGTCCGTTTCCTTCACTTCCCCTTGTTGCCAGACACAGCGAAGTCTGTCTGATATCATCGAAAATGAGTTTTGGATTGTTTGGCAAATGCCTGTATGAGAGTTCAACTTCTGCAATTTGTACAAACGATTTTGTCGTTGTTTCAAGGACCTCTGTCTTCTCGAACAGTCTGGCTATATCATATAGCTGTTTGATGATCTCCATGCTGGCATCCTTACCATTTTTGATATATGGAATACCTGTTGTATTGGGTGCATACGCCGTAAGCTTGTCTCCGAGAATATCTCCAATGGATGGTACTTTTACATAATTCAGTTCACCTTCTGTCTTTATAAAACGGCTTTCTACAGGTAAAGTCACGACTTCGTTGTAGTGACAGTCTTCATTTAGAACGTCCAGCAGGATGGTTTCTTTTCGGTCTATGCCATCAAGGAAAGCCACTTGATAAAAGAATTTGGAATGCGATTTTGGTATGTCTGTTCCACGCTGAATTCTTTCTATCGGCTTATAGTCAATAAAGCCATAGTCTTTGTATGATTGCAGATACTCTTCTATTTCAGTACCTGGAGGACATATTATATCAATATCTATAGACAGCCTGTGTCTTTGTTCTTTTAAAAGAAGCATCAGACTGCTTCCACCTTTGAAATGAAATGGGCAACCTGAAGCCGCCAACATGTCCAGCAATGAAAAGGCATGGATGACCTTTTCAATGATATTTTTGTCCGGATAGTTTAGCTCCTTGGATTTTTCTTCAATCCATCTTGCTGTAAAGCATTCTTTATTTATCATATTTTTGTGATTGTTCTATTAATGAATAAGTACTATCGTATGCTCCTCTACGTTTTGCATATCGGAGCATTTTGGGAGTATTGACTGTGTACAAATCAAAGGCGGTCTGATACATATAAGTGATTTCCGTGCCCTGCATATAATCAAAGTCTTCGTCTTTCTGTATATCTACGAGTAGCTTTTCGATGGTAGGAGTAACCATCCCATCAACCTTATTTACTGGAGATTCAGTGACAAATATCTTTACAATGATGCATGGTTCATGCATGTTTACGTAGTCGTACATGAACTTTGCTGTCGGTTGCTTATAAACGGGCATGTCTGAATCCTTCAACAGAGAAAAAACAGAATCTACAGCATCCCGGTTGGTCTCGACATAAATAGCATGGTTCACAGAGACGTGATGTTGTAGTGTGGTGAAGATGCTGCCATCGTAGATGCAGAAATCGGTGAATGGCAATTTCTCTTTCAATCCGACATATAGTTTTCTCAGTGTTTCTGTTGGAGCAAATGAGAACACCTGTTTATCTGTAAGCATGTATTCACCATTTCCTGTACGGGCTATCTTGTTCTCTTTGGTTAAGGTACAGAGATACTGGCGGGCGGTATTGGTCTTTATCCCCAATACTGATACTAATTGAGGCACTTCAATCCGTCCGTAAGTACGAGCATAATTCAATATGCTCTGTTTAATACTATATTTCTCGTCAATACTCATTGCAGTGCAAATATAATATAAAGTCGGCAACAAACCAACTTTATTGCCGACTTTATATATAAGTTCTGAGCAATTAATCATTCTTTAGTGTGTTTTTCTATATTAAGTAACACCATTATGAATTCATCATATTATGTAATATATGAGGTATTTTTCTTGTGTTGTAAAAGCATAGTATTAAAAGTATCCCGCAAATGACTAAGAAATTAAGTAGAATCTCTTATTAACGAAACTACACCTATCTGCTTGACTGTTTCCTAATATGAAGAGGTAAATATTTCTCGATCAACAATCTGAAATCACACCATAAAACATTGTCTTACCATTTACGTTTACTCTTTGTAAAATGATTCCATTGTTCTGCTAGGATAATATAAAGTCGGCAATAAAACCGATTTATTGCCGACTTTATATTATCAAATTCTTTTATCCGGGCTGTTAACTACTTTATGAGAATATTTACATGGTTGTGCATTGTCTGTCGGTGCTTCAGTAAGGAGAAAATGTAGTTCCCATTTTCTTTCTCATATGATATTTCTATTCGCAATGAATTGTTCGTCAGTCTTTTTATAAACCTGTTCAGGTTTGTAACCAAAGTTTAAAATACATGTATATATACATGGGTAAATCTAAACTTTAAACTTGCAGTAAGCCAGAGTAGGACAGAAGTCCGCTCTTTGACTGATAGGCATTGACTTTCTTTTTCTCCTTGCTGATTTTGCACCTTTTCATCACTCACATGAGTGGCATCAGCCTTGTTGTGCTTCACCTCTGGCTTCCATCCTCTTGAATAGCTTCCGTGTTCAGACCTTTTTATGCAGAGTGCGGAGTTTCGTATTTCTCTTGCTATGCTATGCCGGGTTCATGGTGAAGTTTGGGAGTTATCGCTTTCACTATGTCCGGATTGCTTGCCATGGATCTGTGAAACCTGTCGAGTCTGACTATGAGAACAGCATTCTTTACCATGACCAGACACAAGAATATCAGGCCATTCCCTTCACATCTCATTTTGGACGAAGCCGTGACACTTACTTTTTCCTGTTGCGAAGTTAGTGCAAGCCGCATACTGCAAGTACCAGAACCTTATTCCCTGAATTTTTTCAAAAACTTTTCCAGCTGCAGCTTTTCGGAAAACTTTTCCTGCCTGACGGTGAAATAATTCGGTAATTACTTGCCTGATTGCTATCCTTGCCAACTTTGATGGCAACGTAAAAAATAAATGTTTCACTTCTAAAATTTCAATGTTATGAAGAAAATGGAAAATTCTTTCGTAGTTTCTGGTTTTGTAGGTAAGGATGCAAGCATCCATCAGTTCTCAACCGCAAGCGTTGCACGTTTCCCTTTGGCAATCAGCCGCACTGAGAAATCAGGCGAGGAAACAACCCGCACTTCCGCTTTCATAAACGTCGAGACATGGCGCAAGAATGAGAATACTACATCCTTTGACCGCCTTGTCAAAGGAGCACTCCTCACGGTTGAAGGCTATTTCAAGCCGGAGGAGTGGCAGGATGCCGACGGTGTCAAGCGCAACAGAGTGGCATTTGTAGCCACCAGGTTCTATGAAGCTGTTGAAAAGGAGGAAACTCCAGCAGCTCAGGAGAAGAACTCCAAGAAGGGCAAGTAAATCCTTTCTTCTCTCCAATAGAGCGGCCTTCGGGTCGCTTTTTTTATGCTTATACTTCTCTTTGCCGAGATTCGTTCCTCATACACCGACTTCGGGGAACTGGCATAAATTCCGTTGCGAAGGTAATTGTCCGGTCTTGTCATCAGCAAGGTCAGGGCTTCGCTTTGCCGCAAAATCTCCACACCTGCGGGTAGTATTTTGGAGCAAAACCTTGCAGAGACAGCCCCGACACCTTCTTGGTGCAACAAAATTTATATGTGTTCCCGAAGTAGTTGATCTACGAGAGGGAAGAAAAAAAACAGATGATATTATGACGACAATCCAATCAATCCTGAGCCGACTGACCAAGGCTGTTGGCGGTACTGAAAAGATGCTCTACATAGAGCCGGAGTTGAACAAGTTTGCAGAGTTCTACCTTGACAAGTGGGACGAGAACACCAGTGAGGATGTCATAGCCGAGTCTTTCACTGACTTCTGGTGGGACACAGACAGGGCTTGCAGAAGATGTTCAGAGTGTGGCAGACTGATGCGTGCCGGGTATTGTGCTGACATGGGAGTAGCCTACTATTGCAGTGATGAATGTCTGCACAGTGACTTCACCGATGAAGAATGGGCTGAGGAATGCGAGAACAACGACCAGAGTTATTATACGGAGTGGTAATCTTTTAAAATTCAATGATATGGCAAATTTAGCAACAACGACCTATAAGGTCACTGGGACACGTGAAGCAGTAAATAACCTGTGGACTACCTTTCAGGACATGGAAGTGGATAGTAAGGATATAAGGCTGTTCAAGCTTGCCGAGCATTACGGCATTGACTATGAGAAAAAGCAAATCAGTGTTAGAGGACATATCTATTGGGCTGAATATGAAGAAGACGAAGAGAATGATTATTTCCTTCTTTCATTTGAGACAGAAACCGCATGGGATGCCTGTAACGAACTCTTCTTTGAAATAAACCGGATATTGAATGATGAACTGAGTATTTCATACAGATGTTGCGAAAGTGGATGTGATTTGTTCTATACCCATGACGAGGGGGATTTCTTTCCCGAAGAATGTTGTGTGAGTTCATACGGCGAACCTTTCGAGGATGCATGTGAGGATGTTTTTGACACCATTGAGGATGCCATAGCTGAATGGACATCAAAGACCGGTATTGGACAGGGAGACCGCAGTGAAAAAGAAATGGTGGATTTTATCAATAGCTATGAATACGAAAGCGAAGAGACCTATTTCTACATCCACCCTTTTACATTCGAATAACATACCCGCAAGGACATGAGGCAAGTCTCGTGTCCTTGCATAAAAACAAGATAATATGGACAGGTACAGCGCAGAACTGATTGGAGCATCTTGCGAACTTATAACCCCATGCAGGGGCTGTAGCCATGGAATAATTGTGGCAGTGTATAACGAACAACTTCTTGTACGGTTAATCAGCGGAGCACAACGATTAGTGAGCAAAGATGAAGTCATATTATTATGACCCTGATACTTTCCCTGACTGTTTTCAACTGTTAGGAGACATTGGTAGGTGTTTGTATATCATACATTTACCTTTGTATACATTGATACATGTGGACAAGTACACGTGTAAACAGGAATACAAGAACACATTGAAACATATAAACATAAAAACAAATAGTATGGCACAGAAAATCATCACTTTCGCCAACCATAAAGGTGGCGTATCAAAGACAACTTCAACCGCCTCTATCGGGGCTTGTATGGCAATGAAAGGCAAGAAAGTCCTGCTTATAGACCTTGACGGACAGGCAAACCTGACACTGTATTTCATACCTAATGAGGATGAAATTGAGACGAGCATTTTTGATTCATTGGTAAACGGTGTTCCTTTGCCTGTAAAACATATCCGGGAGAATCTTGACCTTGTCCCTTCTTCCCTTGAAATGGCAAGTGCGGAAATAGCTCTGACCAATCTGTTGGCAAGAGAGCAACTGCTCAGCCGTCTGCTTGAACCGCTCAGGAAAGACTATGACTATATCCTGATTGACTGTCCGCCTTCTCTTGGTATTGTCACTACCAATGCCTTTATCGCGGCTGATGAGATCATCGTACCGATGACACCGGAGCTGCTTCCTTTGAAAGGCATGAGGATGCTTGACGCATTTGTCACCACCTTGCAACGTGTCAAACCGTCGCTTCGCCTGGGAGGTGTGTTCATCGCCAGATTCAATCATCGTAAACTGAACAAGGTAGTGGAACAGGCTGTAAAGGAGCGTTACGAAAGTATCACCATGAATACCCGCATCCGTGAGAATATCGCCTTGGCTGAATCAGCCGGTAGTGGCAAAAGTATATTCGAGTATGATTTAAATTCCAACGGTGCAAAGGATTATCTTGCACTTACGGAGGAAATTCTTTCACGTAACCAATAACAACTATGGCAAAAAACAATATGGACATTCTGCTTGGCAATATTTTGGGCAGTGCTGCTATCAGCCCTGACAATAAAACAGTAGAACAAACACCCGAGACCAAGCCAATTCCGAAACAGGAAAAACGGTCAGTCAAGGCAGAACGTAAAGAGCAACTGGACAATTCCTGGCGGCATTTCTCCTTTATCTGCTCCAGGGAACTTGTAGATAAGGTACAGGCAATAGCTTACAAGGAGGGTTTCACTATACGTGCCTTTATGGAGTATGTGATGAAACAGGGCATCGAGGCATACGAGGCGAAGCATGGCAAGGCTCGGAAAGTCAAGTCCAAAAGCATCAATGATGTAATGTAAACGTGTATACACGTAGCCATGTGTACGTATAGGTATGTGTACGTGTAGCAATATATACATGTTTACACGTACACGTGAATACACAGATATATTCAAGTCAATAACAATCAAAATATTATGAATATGAATAAATACTTCTCATTTGCCATTGTAGTATTCCTAATGGCAGTACCATTGGTATTAACTTCTTGTGGCAAAGACAACATTTTGGATGATGTTGAAGAGCTTCAGCCGGAGTTGAAAGTATGGACGGAGCCTTATCATGTTGAAAGTTCAACCATAGACGAGGTCAAGAACTATATGGAGTTTTCAATGAAGCGATATGGTCTTGTATCGGAGGCAACAATAGCTGGTTCTATTCAACTCACTTACAAAACCGGCAACGGTAATGAGGGTATCCTATATAGCTTTTATGCTTCAAATGGGGAATTGTATTCGGTAATAGATACAGAGCTGATAGCTAATAGCCGTCTGGTTATCGACTATTTGAAGGAACATTATTCTCTGATTGTTCCGGCGAACGAGGCAACACTTGAATACTGTTTCACGAACTCAGACAGGTCAATGGTCATTACGACTGCAAAGGTTTCTGACACCTATTTCAACGTAAATTACGCCTACGTCAATTGATATTGTCTTATATAGCTTTGAGCCATCATCAAGTCTTATGATTTGGTGGTGGCTTTTTGTAGTACGCTCGGCATGAGCATTGTCTAACGGGTGTAAGTCCCGAGTGAGCCCTAATAGCGGGAATCACATAGCCCAAGGCAAGGGTGTCCATCGCGAGGTGGAATCTGAAGGAAGCCGGCGGCAAACATCTGGTCTAACGAACAGAAACTTCATACAAGGCATTTGACCGTGGGTAAGGTTTCTACACAAACCAAAGCCCGATAGCTATTCGGAACGGTCGGTGTAAATGAAGTAGGCATAAGATGGAAAGACAATGCCCTTATCCGAGGAGGTCTCACGGACGCATGGCGAAGACGTACCCATTCGATGTGCCCTGACGGAGTAAAGCTTGCCGTGAGAAGTCAGCAGAGGTTATAGTACCTAAGACACGTGTGTCTATGGGGAAGGACCGAATCGCGCAGTGCAATAGTAAATGACTGCTACCCTTGAGACTCTTTTGTAGTCAGATGTCCGAAAGGAGCTTCCCTACTCACCACGATAGGACGGAATCCGACAATAGAGTAGGAGTGACGCTAGTCCGAGGGATGGCTGAAAACAACTTGCCACACATCGTGAGATGAGAAAGCGCGAAACCGCCGTATGCGGAACCGCTTGTACGGTGGTGTGGGAGGTCGGTAAATGTGAAAGTAGGAGGCAAATGCCTTTCTATGATTAGCATTTACCTCCTACCCGATTACATGTATTCATATGGACGTGAATACATGGTTATATGTAAACATGTATATAAGTCCACTTGTATAGGTGTATATATGTAAACGTGTGGACATGAATACATGTGGACATTGGATGAATGAAAGATAATTCTCTAAATCATTGATAGACAAATGAAATAAACCCTTTATAGTTGAATCTAAATTCGCCTTCTTGTAATTGATTAAAGCATATTTCATAAGCTTTTTGTATGCTGACAATTCACGGCTTGTCAGATTTTCACCGCAAAATTACTGTGAATGTCCGAACGCCAAGTACCGATTCTCTAATGTGTCTCAGATTGGTATGGCAACCTTCCGCAAATCAGAGATTTGGGTATTCCATACAAATCTACAGCCATTTACTTGTCTTATCTTCCATGTCTCACAGTATCGGGAGCGTGAAAATTTGAAGCCCTTTGAAATTGTCATGATTTCACAAAAGGGAAATGATTAATTTTAATACTTATAGATATGGAAGTACAAAAGATTCATCCGGCAGAAGAGTATCTTCGCAACGAAAAGAACCCCACATCATTGTATGTCAGAATTAGTGGAGAACGTAGAAAGTTGTTCATTAACCGCAGTGACGGAGAGGGAGTGATTGGCATTATTGCAAAAGGTAAACGCAAACGAGGTTATGTTTTCAATGCCTGGTCAAGCATTGAGAAAGTCTATTATCCGACCACTGAAAATGAAGAAGAGGCAGAAAAGAAGATGATTCTCAAATACCAGAAACTTGCCAGACTTGCCACACATACAAATGATTGGTTGCGCAGGATTGCAGGTGCGGATTTGACAAAATCCCTTTACGAGAACCATATAACCACAGGAACAGGTATTGACGGAAAATGTATCAGATTGAGCACCATCGAGAAGTATTGCGGCTACATGGTGATGGCATGCTTCAGGGAAGCCTTCAAAAAGAAAGAGAGGTATTCAAGCTATAGGTTTGACTTTTGCGGTTATGACGGGACACTTTGGTGTGAACCGAAAGAGAATGGTGATATGATAGCCGGATTCAGCAAGGAATACCGAAATTGTGGTAACGGTTATTATTATCTGCTTATCAATGATGATTGTGTGATAGGTTATGACATAGACTGATATAGTTATAATTCAAACAGACCATATCGGGAAGCCCCGATGTGGACTGTTTGAAGATCGAGTATGCTGACGGTTGATTACCTCTTTTAATACTTACATTCCAGGTTGGAAAGTAGTGAATATATTCCTTGAAAAGTCGTTGGTTGTTATTCCATAGCCAAAATTCCTGTTTATAAGACGTAGTCAGTTCTGATATATGTTTGAATCTGTAACGTTATTTGTAGAACTTTTTTTACTCTTCGCCCACGCCAATGTCCGCATTCGCAAACAGTTTGCCATAGAGATATTCTGTCCATGGTCGAGTGGATCGACTATATCCAGAACATCCCTCTGTCAAAGGTACAGCAGGAGCATTCCGCTATCAAAGATAGTGGAGAGCTCTCTCATGCCGTACTTGCTGTTGGCGTTGCAGGACATTTCCCACCCGACAGTTGTAATGCTATGCTCTTACTTCTTTATAAGCTGACGCTTCCCTTTTATAATCTTAGAGTTTTCTTTTTCTTGTAATCTTCGCCCACACCAATGTCCGCATTCGCTAACAGTTTGCCATAGAGGTATTCTGTCCATGGTCGAGTGAATCGACTATATCCAGAACACCCCTCTGTCAAAGGTACGGTAAGAGCATTCCGCTATCAAAGATAGTGGAGAGCTCCTTGATGCCGTACTTGCTGTTGGCGTTGCAGGACATTTCCCGCCCGACAGTTATAATGCTATGCTCTCACCACTCCACCAGCTTACGCTTTCATTGACTCTTATAATCGTAGAATTTTCTTTCCTGTAATCTTCGCCCACACCAATGTCCGCATCCTCTAACAGTTTGCCATAGAAGTATTCTGTCCATGGTCGAGTGAATCGACTATAGCCAGAACACCCCTCTGGCAAAGGTACGGCAGGAGCATTCCGCTATCAAAGATAGTGGAGAGCTCCTTAATGCCGTACTTGCTGTTGGCGTTGCAGGACATTTCCCACCCGACAGTTATAATGCTTTGCTCTCTTTCCTGATACTTATAATCATTGTGTTTTCATTCCTACTTGTGATTCTGTGAACTTTTTTCTGCAAAGTTGTTGCATCCATCACCAAATTGGCAAGTCGTTCTCAGTAAACAATCTTCCTTTTCCATGAAAAGAGTATTGTCCACTGAAGACTTGCTGTATTGGTTTGGCTGCACTTTGTAAAACAGAAAAAACTTCCCGATCACAGTTCGAAAGGACTTAACAAAAGGGAAACAAAATCAGAGTGCAGTATGAACACAGTGAATGTTTACATCAAAGGTCAGGAAGACAAGGAACTGATAAGTTTCTTGCGATATTTTCCCTCACGCATCAAGAACATAGGAATGGACGCAGTTTTTGACCGTCAGATTGTCTATGACTACAAGGATGGCCGCAACCACCTGGAGGTGGCCAAATGCGTGGCAAAGTTCCTCGTAAAGAAGTTTGGTCGTAAGATATGCAATGTGGTATTCTCGTGCATCCCTGCAAGTAGTCCGGAACGTAACGAAATGAGAAACAGACATTTTTCCGAGCTTGTATGCAGGTTCTCCGGAGCCATTGACGGGTTCTCTCATGTGAGTGTCATCGGTGAACGTACTGCAGTCCATGGAACAAAGATAAAAAAGGAAGAGCGTGCCAAACGGATAAATGAGCAGAACAACATTGAGATTGATGCTGATTTCTTCAAGAACAAGGAGGTCTGCATTTGGGATGATGTAGTCACAACGGGTGCATCCTTTAATGCCTATGTCTCCCAATTAGAACAGGCCGGAGCTCATGTGACCAACGGCATCTTCCTTGCCAAAACAAGCTATAAATACGTACTAAAATGACAATTATGAATGATTTGAAATTTGACAGGACAGTCTCAGCTGCTTTTACAGGACATCGGTTCTATGACTTTTCCCAAAGGGAATTTATTCAGGAACGCCTTACTTCGGCAATATCCGAAGCCTATGACCATGGCATCATGAATTTCATTTCCGGATTTGCTTTGGGAATAGACCTGATGGCAGCACAGTTGGTACAATCGCTGAAATGTAATTTGCCCGGAATATCTCTGACTGCAGCCATACCATTTGAAGGCCAGGCAGAAAGATATAATATCTATGATAAAAGAGTTTATAGACGGTTGCTTGAACTGGCTGATAAGGTAATTGTGCTCAGTGACTGCTATTATCCGAGGTGCTTCCTTGACCGGGACGAGTTTATGGTTGAGAATGCTTCATATCTCATTGCCTATTATGATGGCCGTGAGAAAGGTGGAACATACTACACCGTTAAAAAGGCACGAGAGAGGGGCATCCCGATTATTAATGTGTATTGATTTTAAATGGAACGAGTATGAATGAAATTTTTGATACTGTTATTGTCTTTTTCGTCTTCCGTCTTTTCTTCTACATCGTGGAAGTATGGTGGAATGGAGATGAACGGAACGATTTCAGAAGAGACAGATAGCAATCTTGATATATAAGTCAAGTACAGGTGAGTAGGAGTGGTCTTGCCATCAGCTTCTACAGGACAATCACGCTTTCATTGCAGGGATAGGTTTTTATCCTTGCCGTGTCTTTGCGTATTTTGGTGAACGAAACTTCGGTATAACCCGTTATAACTCCGGAGTACCATGTCTTTTGATAGACAGAATATTGTCAATCAGAAGTACTTTCCCGTCCGATAACGTGAGTGCTCTTGTCACCTCTTCGTATTTCTTGGCTGTGCCTGTTATTGACACATATTTGCCTCCATCTTTTTGAGTATCAGGTACGAAATACACGAAAGTGTATTCTTCCTGTCCCGGAATCTGTTCAATGACGCGGGTGAGTTTTCTTGTAAGACTTGCCATCTCATCATCAGAAAGGAGCTTCTTGGGAGTAGTCAGCCTTGCTGTTTCGGCTAACGCTTCATCATGTCCTGTGAGAGCGGCAAACGGGGCAAACTGGGCGGCACGGTTCTCCATGGACATAGGTGTCCTGTTCTTTGAAACATGATGTGGCAGGTTGATTATGTCGTCATATTTACTCATGATGTCCTCCAATCTGTTGGTTACGTTCTTTTTGGGTAGCTCCATCGGCATAGTTGATGCCTTTCAGGATAGCATTCTTCCCAAATTTCTTCTTTATACTCAGGATAGCTTCCTGACGTCTGCGTTCCTTCTCAGCCTTTTCCTCGTCAGCTTTCCGCTGTTTTTCTGACTCTTCGGGGTCAGTAAAAAGATCGAGCTGAACGATTTTAGGCTGTTTTTTATACTGCTCCTCATGGATGAGGTGATTCACTGACATGTTAATACGGCGCACGAGTAGGACAGGATTCACTATTCGGTCGTACAGCTCAGCCACCTTTTCGGAGATGATGCTGCCTGCCGAAGTCGGCTCCTCGATATTGATGGTGCCATGAGCATGGATCGGCACCTGTCTGCCGTAATGGTCGGTTGTAATCTTACCATGGTACTTCTCCCTAATTGAAGGGTTGGTCAACGATTCGATGTCGTATCCCACGGTAAGCACCAACTGGTCGGTGAGCAGCCTCTTGTCCACAAGGTCGAGCGACACACTGTCGGCCATTTCGAGTAACACATTACGGGCCATATCTGTTGTGTAAGCCGACTGAAGTACCTGTCCTGAGCTCAATGACTTGCTTTCAGGCCGATAGGCTTTCACATACTCCATGGTAACAGGTTCCCATCCCCAGGCATGGTCAATAAGCAGTTCAGCATTGACTCCAAACATCTGGTACAGGAATCCCTCATGTTCAATAGAGCATCTGGCCACATCACCCATCGTCAGGATATTGTACTGAGCCAGGCGGTTGGCAATGCCTTTGCCTACTCGCCAGAAGTCAGTGAGAGGCGTGTGCTCCCAAAGCATCCTGCGGTAAGACATTTCATCCAGCTCGGCAATGCGTACACCGTTCTCGTCGGGCGGCATCTTCTTGGCCACAATGTCCATGGCTACCTTGCACAGATACATGTTGGTACCTATTCCTGCCGTAGCTGTAATGCCTGTTTCCGAAAGGACATGACGGATTATTTTCATCGCCAGCTCATGAGCAGTCATCCTGTAAGTTGCAAGATAGGTGGTAGCATCTATGAAGACCTCGTCGATGGAATACACGTGGATGTCATCCGGACTGATATACTTCAGGTAGATGTCGTAGATTCTTGTACTGTATTCTATGTAGTGAGCCATACGGGGAGGAGCCACTACATAGTCAATGGCAAGGCTTTTATTGCTGTCCAGTTCCTTCTTTGAATAGGATTTTCCAGCATTACCACGCTGTCTGTTTGCTAAACTGACTTTCTCAATCACCTCGAATAAGCGAGGACGGCCCCCGGTACCATACTCCTTTAATGCCGGTGAAACAGCCAGGCAGATGGTCTTTTCCGTTCGTGAAGCATCGGCCACGACAAGGCATGTGTCGAGCGGGTCCAATCCCCGTTCAACACATTCCACTGAAGCATAGAATGATTTCAGATCTATGGCTATATATTGTCGTAATGGCTCTGTACTCATTATATTTCCGGAAAACGATACAAAGATAACGAGAATCCTCCAAAAATTCCTTAATATTGTTATTGCTTATCAGTTATATACAGCCCATATCTCACTCTTACATGCAGTCCCGGACTGATTTTCACCTGTTATATGTCTGCCTTTAAGCACATCCGCTGTCGTGTCAGAGGAAAATTTTTCAGCGAAGTTATCTTGGATCTGTCAAACTGCAAGACGTGTCTGGTGAACAATCTTCCTTTAAGTGACAGGCACTTAAAGAGTATTCTTCACGCCATTCTTGCCTTATTTGCCTTCTCCAAACTTCTGATGCAGAAAAATCTTCCCGACACACAGCTGAAAGGTTGTAACAAAAGGGAAATAAATAATTCACATATTATGACAGCAACAAAATTCAACAATCGTCTGATGACCGCAGAACTGAGAGAGGCTCTGAGTGATTATCCCCTGTATTCACAGGACGCAAAAGGAAAGGATGCACTTTGCATCGCAGTGTTTCACCTTGGCAATATCCGTTGGTATATTATGGAAGGACAGCCCGAAGGAGATGATTTCACCCTATATGGTATTGTGGTGGGCTTGCAGGAAACAGAGTACGGCTATATGTCAGCAACAGAGATGGCCGATGTCACTTACGATGCGAGTAAGTACGGACTTGGCTTATTGAAGATTGAACAGGACAGGACTTTCAGACCTTGTGCCCTCAAAGGGATAAAGGACGAAGAACTGCAGTCTTTCTTATCAAGACTTTACGATGAAAACTAATGTATAACTTAAAATTTGGACAACTATGAAGATTATTGTTATGGATTGCGCAAATGCCCGTATAGATGTTTTGAACGTTCCGGAGAATATGGTTGGAGAGGACGTTGAACTTTTCCTTGTAGAGCACGACTACTCCTTGAATAACATTTCATGGATGGCAGTTCCTGCAGATTATGTTCCGGTGCAGTTTCATGAATTCGGCATAGACGAAGAGAATGGCAAGGAAGTTCATGAACAGCGGGAAACTAAGTTGAAGAACTTCTCAATCTATGATAGTGTGCAGGAGGTAAAGCATCGCGAACAGGAAGAGCTTGTTTCTGCAATTCGCCAATATGGTGAGAAGGTTGCCGATGGCTATGAATGGCACTTTGAGGGTGATTGCCCGATAGTGGCAGCGTATGACTATGATGAGCCTTGTGATGTGGTAATCCTTGCAGTGAGGGTTAGCAATGATGGAAGAATAACCATCATAGGAGATGAGAAAAACGACCGGGGCAATGAACATGAGATTGATGCCGATGATATATTTGCTGGCCACATTGATTTCATTACGTCGGAAATTGAGTGATAAGAACAAAGGAACAGGAGCCACAGGGATGGTCTTCTGTTCCTTTACTCGTTGCAGTCTTACGGTTATAGCGGCTATGCGGATAAACCTTAAACACTCAGATGTCTATTTCCGTAAACCTTGAAAAGCTTCTTCCATCTCTTTCTATAGTCTCGAAAAACATCTTTTCCGGTCTGACCCAATAGGATTTTTCTCCATAGAGAGCCTGATATACAACCATCCGCTCCTGAGTTTCACTGTCAAAAGCGGAATGGATATATTTATAGGTACCACCCTTGAAATGACGGAAATATCTTTCTTCTTTCTTAGGAAACTCCATCAGCATCTTCATGGCCAAGGGCGCATACCAGGTCTTCACTTCCTGTTCTGTGGGAGTATGCGCACCCGGGAAATGATGGGAATTGTTGTAATGTCCCATGAACATGGGCTCATAGTGAGCCAGTCCGTCCTGTTCGCCGAATAGTCCCCAGACACGGTCTCTGTAATACGGATTACAGCAGTCAAACTGAATCTTTTCGAGTTCGGCAAACTCCTCGATTAAAGCTTCATCAATGACTAGTGTCTGATTGCCGTCCTTGCGTGGAGCTTTGTACTGATGCTCACCGATTCTTTCTTTTAAGAATTTCGTCATCTCAAAGTGCGGATTGCCAAGCAATGCCGGGATGCCGACTATCGGGGCGAGAATCTGCGCAAGAAAAGATCCGCAGCTGTTACCCAGCAGCAGGTCGGGCGATTCCTGTTCAATGATGGAGCGTACCTGTTTTAATGCCTCCTTGGGATGAAGCGGAAGGTCGGGTGTTAAGACGGAGGCATGATTTTCAAATGCTTCTTTCAGAGCAACTGCCATCGGACAACTTCCTGTGGCAAAGAATCCGTGAAGGAAAAGTATCTTTTTCATTATAATCAGCTTTTATTCACATCTTTCGATGTATCCTCTTCATTTTTCTTTTTGATAGGTCCGGAATGGTTCCCTCTATTGAGTTTGATGCCATGCTTGTTCAGAATACGGAACACAGAACTTCTGCTTTTGAAGCCGCTTGCTCTCCATATCTCATCTATAGGATGACCGGCTGCATACAGATTGATGACTGTCTTTTCTCTGTCGAGCTTTTGTAATTTTGTGGAAGAAACCTTCGGTAATGATGCAATCATTTTCGCCTGCAGGTTCACCACATGCTCGGCAGTCTTTCTCAAAGCAAGTACTTCTTCAGGTAAGGCACCCATCATTTCCAGCACATCCGATGGCTTGGTTTCAGGAAAAAGCTGGTTCTTGGAATCAATCCGGTCGTGTATGCTTATGACGCGAATAGCTTTTACCCGGCAAAATTCCAGGAATGTAGCCAGTTCTCGACTGCCACGGATGGCATTTGAAAATTTAGGGATAACAAGTTCATCTCCCCTTTGCAGGGCAACCATGAGTTGCTTCCAAAGCGGTCTGTTGCGTTCGTTCTCATCGCACTCCTCAATAATGCGTATACATCCGAAGTTATTCATCCACTCCCTGTCTTCTTCCAGTTTGTCATACTGGGATATTGCCATGATGTAACCTATCTTTGCCATATTATAAAGGTTTTGACTGATAATCAAACAGTTGTCTTATCTTGTCTTGAAAAATATATAGTATGATAATTCTCCAAGAGTATAATGAACACGACTCTGATGCAAAGGTATAAATTATATTCATATTGGTAATCATACTGATATGACAGATTTTATAATCGACTTCTTTTTTAACAACTTCTTATTATCAATAGATATGTATTATAAATCATACTATTATGAGTATGAAATATAAATTAGTATAAACTGAATATTTTATACTGACAATGTGGAATTTTATCTATACATTTGCCACATAACAAACAAAATTATGCCAATGATATATAGAAATTTAATCGGTCAGAATCACTGTAGTAGCGGTTTGATTGGTATGTCTGACGCAGGTTCAGGAAAACAAGTGAAAGAAAGTAAATCAAGTGAAAGAAAAAATACTCAAATGAGTTTAATCTTTCACTTGATTTTTTTATGCTCTGTACTCTTGTTTTACTCATGCAACAATCATGAGAAATATGATTTTGAGTCCTCTGATGAAGCTCTGAATGAATACGATAATCTTTATAAGACTGTCAGATCACAGGAAACGTGCAATGCCGAGCAACTTGCCTCATTTATCAATCTGTGGTATGAATGCTCAGACACAGTCTACAAATTTATTCAGAAAGACCCTTCGTTTACGGCTCATGCCGGTCTGACCATGAGGTTTGACAGTATAACGGATTCCATTCGCACGAGGCTGATGGAGCTTGCGGACAACTTTACGCTAAGCGATGTGGCATATGTCAAACTTCATACTTCTATCTATGGTCAGGATAAGGAACTTGACTCATTAAAGCGACATGCAACAGTATTCTTTTCCTCATTGGATAGCATTCCTGTATATACCGGGAATATTAGAGACTTACTTGCCGATTACTCAGAGTTTCTGCTTTCATATAAATTACATGGGGTACACTCAGAAGATGCGCTTCTTCGATTTATCCGTATGGAAGACTTCTTCTTCCGAAGCTTTCTTGCTTCCATTGACGAGTGCTCAGCTTTGGGTATGGCGGATATTACTGATATGACGGCCAATATTTGTGACAGCATTTATAAGGAAGCATCAAATGGTAAAATCAAGGCTGATGAAACTATTACCTATATGTCCATGAGGACAGGCCGCCGTCTGCTTCTGAATGCCAAAGTCTGTCATGAGAAACTGAAACGTGGTATAGTAAAGGATTCGCAATATGCCAATGCTTACTTGTGGATGATGTTACAACCTTATCTCTCGATAGATGCCCTTGCCATAACAATGCTGACACCGGAACAGATTCGGCTTATGACGGATATGGCAAAGGATTATCCGGCTATCATTTCCAGATTAGACAGCAAACACTTAATCGATCGGGATGTGACCACAAAAATACCGAATCAGCTAATTCGATTATACATATCAACCATCTAATCATATAAATATCATGTTACAGGAAGCTATTTTAAAATTCAGATCATCCGGTCCCATATTGTTGCCAGCCATTATTGATAATTACTGGCTTGGGGAAATCAAGACTTACGAAGATTATGCCGTACTTCCTTATGAAGTACACGAACCTCAGCCTCTCGAAAAGGTTTTGGACATGTTTGAGATGAATGCGGATCTTGCCATTCTTTACCACATAGTGCCATCATCCGCTACCGCATACGGACATGAATGCTGCGCCTACTGTTATCCGGTGACGGAACGTATGTTCAAGATAAACTGCAAGACACATACGGACGGTCTTATCCATGAGTTATATGTTACCATCTACAATTCCATTGAGGTTATGTCTGCTGACATTTTTGAAGATTTGCGACTACATGAACGTCGTGGAAAATTCATAGAAAAGCGAGAGCATGTCCAGATAATGAATGACTTCAACTGCGGACTTTGAATGAACAGGAAAACGTATTACCTCATTGCAGACATCATACAGAAAAACAGGACATGGATAAAGGTTATCGGTACAGAAAAACTGGTAGAGATGCGAATACTTCAGGATGGAATGCTGAAGCCGCTGCTGTTTAAAGCTATCACTTTGAAAAGCTACAGGGAACATTACTGTTTCAAGAGGTCCTGTACCTGGAACATCAATGAATACGATTTGAACATGGGTCTGTTGGCTCTCTGCAAAAAAGACCCTTCAGCCTCTGAACGGATTAAGCATGATGCGCTCACTTTGCGTGATGTCGAATACATTATAGAGAAAGCTTCTTTCGGTATAATAAAACTTGAACTTGACGATTATGAATACTAACAGGAAAATTTATGTTTTTTATTTTACAGTCATCCTGCTGGCTGTACTGGCGATGATGGTATTTGACCTGAATATAATAATCAAGGCTATACTGTGTTTCCTCATATTCTCTTGCCTGATGGTTATGAGAAGCATTAAAAGGGCCTATGACCTGGCCGATGATGTTGACCCTGATACGTTGGACAAGGTGACTTCATTGACTGATGATTATGCCATAGGAGATGAGAAAAGGAATCACGATTCCAATTTGGATTCTTATCTGAATCTTCTCATCGAAACGGATGAAGAACTTTCAAAAGACCCCACTATTGACCAGAAATCGTTCAGCTATAATGTCCGGTTGAACAGGCGCATAGCTGAACGGTTGGAGTCAATCCAGAGAAAAGAGCAGGAACACGTTGAGAATACAAATAACTAAATGAATTCACTATGATACATACATTAACCATCATCCGTTTTTTGTTCCCGTTCCTGCTACTTCTGGCATTTTTTTGCTTATATAAAAAAACGTACCGCTGCATGCAAAGCTTCATGTGGAGGATGGTAGTATTTGACAGTGCAAGAAAATTTTATTTAAGTATTATGATGCTTACACTCATCTTCATCAACTGGTGCTGTTGTATGACAGAGCCCAATCTGGCAGTTGGACTGTCAAGCATCCTGACGCTGGCACTTTTGAACAGAAGGATTGCCGATAGTACCCTTCATATTCTGCATGAAAGGAAACGGTTTTGGCTTATCACACTCCTGATAGCAGTGGTATGTTATGCCACCCCTTATATGAACAGTGTGTTTCAGCTTTTTTTCCTGCTAAGTGTGGCAGCTGTCTTTTATCCGTCTGAAAGAGTCCTTCAGCAGAAAAGCGTACTTGAAGACTGCGACAGTTTTAAAAGCCAGATGGACTGGATAATGAAGAACTACTATTAATGCCACTTACATGTGGAATATATATTCCTTGCTTGCTTTTTTCCCACTTTTTAAATGTAATCTAAAAATGACGCAAATGACTAACAATAAAAACAATTCTTCTCCTGAATTGAATGACCCACAGGGCATAGACCGCTCCCTGTTGGAGTATCTGAAGCCTAAATCAGAGGACCGTTACAGCAAACTGGAAGCCTATTGTGATCTGCTCACCAGAGCGACATCAGGAACATATTCCACATCCGTTGTAGTAGGAAATCTGAAATTACTTCCCGGCCAGTTTATTGCCACCATATCTGAACTTGCAAGGAAGTGGCAATGGCAACGTGCTACAGTCCGTCAGTTCCTGACCGGTCTTGCCAACCTGGGCCATCTAACCATGGAGCAATTCTCAAAAAGCTATGTGTTTTCCGTAAGCCAGGAACAACGCCTTTCTCTCTTTGTTGAGACACCGTCTGATATATTGGACTTCAACGCACTTCAGTTTGTACGGTTCATTAAAGGACGCAACACTGCCGGTCAGGTGGCCCAATCATATAATTGTTATTTCAACAAGGTTATGGAATTGGCGGTAACGGAGAACGACGGAGGCAGACCTGCCCGACATGTTCTCAAACAGCAGGGTCAAGTATTTGACTCGCTGGCAAAGTCCATATTTCAGGTCTTGAAAATGGAGAAGGAAATGCCTGAAGAACTGTCGGATTCCATCGGCCTTCTCTTTGGAAAAGACCATGTATGGGACTGGCAGAAAGTAATAGAAATCCTTGGCATTCTGGCTGTGGCCATACGTGAAAACAGAAAGCCGGGTTATATGGCAGAACCCGTATCCCGTTATACGAAAGCAGAAGTTATTCTCCTTGACTGCATATTTGAATACTACGTATCTGACCCGGGAACATTTTATTATGATGACCCTCCTCGACCTGATTTAAGCCCCGTAGAGGACAGAACGGATGATAAGCATGGGGGCACTTCCTCTATTGAAAACGGAACGGATTAAACGCCTTATTAACGATGCACGGCATGTCATACGCTTTTATACACTTCGTCTTTGTCCCGCTAACGGATAGATGCAACGACAGGCAGCGTGCTTGCACGTGCCACTTTTTTACAGTCTCGGGAAGCCTAATACCCCGACCGCTATGAAGCGGCGGGAGGGCTGACCAGATAAACAGCAAGCTGGGTCAGTTTTCTAAGTGTGCGTATGACCGCAAAGGAGACTGAAAAAAGGCTCAGAATAACGCAAAAAATAAAATTGTCATTATGGGTACTACATCAAAACAAGTCATGGATATAAAGACTTCCAAAGGGCTCTCACAGACGAGCAATGAGGAGTTACGTGCCTGGACGGATAAAGGATGGGAGCAGGCTATGCGTGAGGGTAACTATGACCGTAGCCGTGAACATCTTAATTTCGAGGTACAAAAAGGTGGCATAGTCACACCGATAGATAAGAAGCGTCCGCTGACAAAACGCATGGCAGAAAACCTTGCGTCACGTGGCATCAAGGATCCGAATGAAGGACTAGCCGAGCCACGTTTCCGGACAGTGGTCAACTTCATATTCGGAGGCTCAACCGACCGTATGCGTGAGCTGGCCTTCGGCAATCAGGTAGTTGACTTTGAGAGCAAAGGAGGTAACGAACATGTACGGCGTATGCCGGAAATAGAAGAATGGGCTCGTGACATTTATCGCTTCGTGACGGATAAATATGGAGAGGAAAACATCATTTCTTTTATAGTTCACTGTGACGAGAAAAACCCGCATGTTCACTGTGCTCTACTACCGATAGACCAAAACGGCAAGTTTGCTTTCAAGCAGATTTTTCATGGACAGAACCGTCTGGAGTTTAAGAATTATATGCTTGCCCTTCATGACGAGCTAGCAAAGGTCAATGAAAAATGGGGTCTTACAAGAGGGGTGTCGGTTGTGGAATCTGGTGCGAAACATCGCTCCACAGAGGAGTACCGAAGATGGTTGGCCAACGCCTGTGTGACACTTGAAGCCCAGTTGGAGAACAACAGCAAGTTGCTGAAGTCACTGAACGAGGAACTGGCAATAGCCCAGAAGAAACAGAAGTCATTTACGACCATGATTGATAATCTGAAGACGGAGAAAGAGCGTCTTGAAGATGAACTTCGTCCTCTTCGGGCAATGCAGGCCAACAGCGAGAGTATCAGTGCAGAGATAGCACGTAAGATTCAAAATCTCGAATACCAGAAGGTTCAGGTCGAAGCTAAACTGGCAGACAAGGAAAAGAAACTTGATGAGACTAACCGGTTGCTTGAAGCTCTTCGTGAGGATAAGGCTAACATCGAGCAGCAGGCCAGGGAACTGGAAGACAAGACCAATCAGTCTGAACTTTCATGGGCTTACAACATGAGCTATCACTTGAACGGTGCAATACTTGACACAATGTCACAGGAGTTCACATCCCGCTATCACCATCTGTCGGATGAAACAAAATCCTTGTTTGACGATACGCTGCTCAGTCAACTGGCAGAACAGGGGAATCATGTTGTCATGGTTGCCTTGAACCTTGTGTGCGGTTATGTGGACGATGCTACGACCATTGCCCAGACTCACGGAGGTGGCGGTGGTCCCTCTACTGGATGGGGAAGACGTCCCGAAGATGATGACCGTGAGTGGGCGCGTAGGTGTCTGGTAATGGCACGCAAGATGTGTGCGCCATCTGTTAACCGGAAGAAGAGAATGTAATGGTAAGCCTTTTGGCTTATGACAGTATCAACTTTTAAAGTACAAACTATATGAGAAAGAATATTCTTTTGTTTTTAACGGGATGTCTTGCTGCGATGACAGTTTCTGCAAGTAACATCCATCACAATGCTGACAGCATTTATAAGCAGAATCTTTTCAGTCAGGAGCAGATGCTCTTGCCTATGAATTCTACATATCTGAAGAATGTAAGCGAAGCAGCCAACTGGGGTAGAAATTGGTTTATAGAAATTAAGGGCGGAGCTTCAGCTTTTCTCGGATCACCCATTGGTTGCGGTGATGTGTTCGATCGAATAACACCAGCCTTCCAGGTCGGCGTTGGGAAGTGGTTCACACCCGCAATCGGTGGACGTGTAGGTTTCCAGGGACTGACGTTCAAGAACGCTGTGTTCAAATCCATGAAGTATCAGTTCTATCATGCAGACCTGATGTACAATCTGACTTCAGGACTCCGTCAGAATGAGTACGGACTCTCTCTTTGGGATATTGTTCCTTATGTGGGAGTGGGTATGATTCATAATGCGGACTGGTCTGATCCTTGCTCATGTGGCAGTGGTTCAGATGGCAGCCGTCCGTTCGCCTTTACCTATGGACTGGAGATAGGTTATAGAATTGGCAACAGGGTAAAACTTGTTGCTGGTGTCAGTGGACTGACTACAGCCCAGAATTTTGATAATATGGGTAGCTCTATAAAATTCAAGGATAATATGCTTACGGTCTCAGCCGGTCTCTCCATCACATTAGGAAAGGCTGGATGGAAGCGTGTAGTTGATGCTACACCTTATATCGAGCAGAATGCTTATCTCAAGGATTACATCTCCTATATGAAGGATGAGAATATACGATTGCAGAAAAAAATGTCTGGAGACAAAGAGGTACAGATAGTCTATCCCAAGAATAACTATAGCGGGCTTAACTCACTAAGAGCACGGTTGTCCGGGAAAAAGTCTGGCTCACCAGAAAGCAAATCAGGTATTGACGGTATAGCTGAAAACTCGGCTGATGATGCCGAAATCGGTCTTGTGGATGCGCATGCACAGACTGGGAACTGCCAGTCAGACTCACTTTTGTCTGCCGGTCAAAATGTATCTGATAATCTTATGTCTGCAAATAATAATGTATTGGACTCAATAGTAAATTCAGGTAATTCAAAGATAACAGTGGGTGTTCCGGTGTACTTCTTCTTCCAGCTAAACTCTGACAGGCTTGTAGATGAATCCCAGATTGTGAACCTTGATGATATAGCAAAAATATCCAAGACACATAATTTAAAAGTGAGCATATCCGGAGCAGCTGATAGTGCCACTGGTACACAGTCCATCAATCAGGAACTTGCCCAGCGTCGTGCCAGATATATTGCTCAAATACTTGTGGATAGAGGGGTACCTGAAAGTCTCATTCATCTGCACAGTTTTGGTGGAATAGATAAATATAAGGCTAATGACTCGAACCGCTTTACGGTGGTTATGCTTACTGAATGATAATTGGTAATGTGAAGCTTTTGCTAAAAAGTCGTGAGACTTGTAGTTTTTTTCATAGTATTTGGGGTTTGATGAGGTATGCTTGGATTTTCCTTGCATACCTTTTTATAGTTTGTCCAAGATGTATGTAGCAATAAAATATCAAGTATTTGCTTTATGTAAGGTTCCTGATTGTCCAGCCATTCCCCCCCCCAAAAAAAATACTTTTCGCAGAATCTGCAGTGTAGATATTCTGCAATCCGTACAGGGGGGTAATCTTTTTCAACATCCTATCTAAAGTTCTTGCTTCAATACTGATGATTTCCTGCATCGTACTTTTTTGAGATCAAAGTAAAGATATATGGTAGAAAGGAATAGTCGTAATTGTTGTCTTCAGATGTAATAAGACTTCATCAAATATCATAAAGAATAGGGGCAAATTTATACATAAGGAAATAATTCCAGAAAAGCACCACATGGCGAAGCCACTGGATTATGCTAATACACGGGTATATTTTTTTGTATGTCAGATGTACTTTTTCTTTAAATAAAATAGCACTAATCCACAAATATCTTTTTGAATTAATGATATTTCCATATGAAAGTAAAATAAATAGTAGTAACTTTGTCCAAATTATAAAACCTTTATGAAGACAAAAGATTTAAATAGACTGAAAGTCGTTTTAGTGGAACAAAAGAAGACTGCAAAATGGTTGGCTTCTGAGCTTAAAAAAGATCCATCTACTGTCAGCAAATGGTGTACTAATTCTTCCCAGCCTTCATTGGAAACTCTTAGTGAAATAGCTAATATTTTGAAAGTAAAAATGTCCGAACTTGTACGGCAAGATTAAAGAGCATGGGAGTGGTAATTAAAATTATAAATAAATTTTATTTCTTGGAATGGAGAAAGATATAAGAATAGCTGTTATTGGTTTAGGGTATGTTGGATTACCCTTATTTTGTTTAATCTCAAATCATTTTACTTGCAAAGGTTTAGATAATGATTCTAATCGTATAAGTCTATTAAAAGAAGGCATTGATAATCGTGAATGTGAAAAACGTCGTAATATTATATTTGCACTTCAAAGGGGAATGCTAACATCTTTATACTCAGACATAAAAGATTGTAATATATATATCGTATGTGTTCAAACTGGTATTGATGAATATAATGAACCAGATCTTACCCCTATAAAGAAAGTATGTGAATCACTAAGTGAAATTCTAAAACGTGGTGATATTGTGATTTTTGAGTCAACAGTGTTCCCTGGTGCTATAGAAGATATTTGTATTCCTATTTTAGAAGAATGCTCTTCTATGAAAGTCAATATAGATTTTTCAGTTGGATATTCTCCTGAAAGAATAAATGTGGGTGATAAAAGTCATAAATTAGAATTGATCCCAAAAATCATTTCAGCATCAAATAATGAAACTTTATCATTAATGAATAATATTTATTCTACTATTCTTTCTGCACCTATTATTCAAGCATCAAGTATAAAGGTTGCAGAGGCTGCTAAAATGTATGAGAATGTTCAGCGTGACGTGCTAATTGCTTTGGCAAATGAATTTTCTTCTTTCTGTGATGTGGAAGGAATAAATATTAATGAAGTGACAGAGTGTGCTGCAAGTAAATGGAATTTTGCAAAAGTTTATCCTGGCCTTGTTGGTGGTCATTGCATCGGCGTTGATACATACTATCTCCTTCAGCGAGCAAAAGAAAAAAAACATCAATTGAATATAATTCAAACTGCACGAAATGTTAATGAGGAGAAATCTCATGTTGTAGCAAATAAAATTAAGGATATAGCAATATCATTAGAAGCACATAATATTTTATTATTGGGCTTTTCTTATAAAGCTGATACACCTGATTATAGAAATACAAAGGTTCTTGATATTTATAACGAACTAAAGGGATATTTTACAGTTGTTGATTGCTTTGATCCAATTGTTGATAAAAAGAGCATAAAAAATGAATTTGGTATTTCTATAATAACTTCAGAAGATGCCTATCGGTCAAACTATGATTTAGTTGTTAAATTAGTGAATCACAAGGCATTCAAAAAAATAGAATTTCCAAATACCAAATTCATCGATATAAACGAGATATTATGATTCAGCAAATAAATAATCAATCTGTTAGATTTAAAGAAAAAGGGTCATCTGATATAGATTATCTTAAATCATTTTATAATATACATAAACATTTCCCTTTATTTCAACAGGTCTTAATTGAGACTAGAACTGATTGCAATAATCATTGCAAGTTTTGTCCTCATGCTTTCTGTAAGAAACCTTTAGGTATTATGTCATGGGATTGCTATAAGCAAATTATCGATCAACTCTCTGATTTAAACTATAATGGTCGAATAGCACTTATGCTTTCCAACGAGCCATTACTTGAAGAAAGAATGGAAGATATGATTATTTATGCACGTCAAAAATCACCACGTTTTTTTCTTGACATGACAACAAATGGAATCTTACTAACAGTCGAGAAATTAGACCGTTTCTTTAAACTTGGTTTGGATAACATCAACATCAATGATTATAGAGGAGACAGGGATAAATACCCTGATAAATGGTCTTCATTTGTTAACCCAATATACGAGGCTTATTATAATAATCCTAAAGTATCTTTTCAGAAAAGACGAACTGATGAAGTGTTACCAAACTATGCGGGTAACATTCCTCAAGTATTCAATCCTGACGATTTTGGATTCTGCAATTATCCTTTCCGCAAACTTACTATAGGTTATACAGGCAATATTTTGCTTTGTTGTGATGATTTCCTTTATGATACCAATTTTGGGAATGTTATGGAAGATAATATACTTGACTGCTGGAATAATCCTGATATCGAAGAAATTAAATTCTCTTTGTTGGAAGGAAAGAGAATTTCTATCTGTAGTCGATGTAACGACTATCAAGATTATAATGTATATTAGAGATTATGACATAAAACAAAACAGGATACAATCATGAAACTAAATAAAGAACAGTTAGACGCATTTTCTATGGAGATATCGACCTTCGGAAATATACCTATCTGCAGCCAATATTGTGGTATTGGTTGTGTATTTTGTAAGGTTCATACTGATTCTTACCTTGGTCATTATCCGAAGATACCATTTATTGATGAAGAAGACCTTTTAAAGGGGTTCGAATTCATTAATCCAAAGGTTAATTATGTCCGCTTAGGTGCAGGAGTACTCGTAGCACCACATACAGACCCTTTTCTCCATCCGAATATATATAAATTTATCAAGATGGCATCAGATTATTTTCCAACAAAGAAAATTACAACTGTAACAACTGGTGCTTACATTGATGAGAATATGATAGACTACTTAAATGGTATTTCTAACTATGGTATAGACTTGTCATTAATTACAATGCAAGAACAAAGAGAGTCTATTATACCACGTTCAGAACGGGAGAGAACTCTGTTCCTCCTTAAGAATGGGCCTATTAATAAATGTACATTGATGTTTACAGGGAATTTGGAAGATCTAAAACGTGATATCGAGTTATTATACAGCTTAGGGGTTGAAAAAAAAGCAAAACAGATTCTGGTTCGAAGAATAGAGCATACAGCTACTTCACAACAACGATTAAAGGTTCTTTCACAAGCTAGTATAGATGGCTATGAACGATGTATTGAATGGTTATCATCCAATTATCCTAATATTGTTTTTACTGTTCCCGTCCTGAAAGATAGTTTTAGAGGTGGTAGCAATGAATATTTTATTGAGGCAGAAGAACATATTGCTAGGCAGAAGATGATTATCTCAGGTTTGCCTAAGGATACAATAGTAAACCTTATTTGTCCTATGTCCGGATATGAATATTTTACTAAAGCATTTAAGGATTATCCCAATGTTAAAACAAATCTGATTGAAAATCATCTTTATGGTGGATCTGTCACAGTATCAGGGCTTCTAAATCATGATGACATACGAGAACAATTCCATCCTGATAGAAATGATGTTATGTTACTTCCAGAAGAAATGTATAATTCTGAAGGGAGAGATCTAAAAGGAGAAAAGATGGAGATTCTTGAACAATATTACAAAGCTAAGATTTATTTAACATGAAAAATACAATCTTTTGGGATAAACTTAGAATATTAGTTACCAATGGATGTAACTACAGATGTCCATTTTGTCATAATGAGGGCCAGACTTCGAAAGACAGATTCAACGTAATGAATCTCGATAACTTCAAGCTACTAATTGATTATCTGAAAGATGAAGAAATATCAGAAATTACTTTTAGCGGTGGTGAACCTTTCCTGAATCCGAACCTTATTGAGATGATTAAATATGTATCAGAAAGAACAAACTGGGAAGTTAGTTGTGCTTCAAATTTGTCCTTAGTTACCAAAGAGAGAATTCAGCAACTTGCGAACATCCCTTTGAAATTTAATATTCAGTTCCCATTTATTGATGCATCTAAATTTCAGAAAAGCACAGGATCCGGCAACTTAAGTCGTGTTATGGAGAATATTAGACTAGTGAGAGAGTCCGGTTTAGAGGTTGGACTTAATAGTGTTATACAAAGTGACTCTAAAGAGGATGTCAAAGAGATGGTTGAATTTGCTCTCAAGGAAGAACTTCCGTTAAAACTTCTACCTCAGATAGGTTTACCAGGTAGTTCAGATTTTAAGCAATTTATATTCCCCATTTTGAGAGAGTATGCGGTTAGCTATAGTGACAAGGGAACAGGTGCAATCAGGTGGCTATTGGAAAAAGGAAATCATCGAACGAGCGTTTTGTATATTGATTCTCCCTGTTTTTCTCATGATATAAAAAGATGTCGTAATTATTCAGAAATAAGGATTTTACCTGATTTCAGTCTTCAGCCATGTATTCTTCGTGAATCAGAAACAGTAAAGTTGGATTTCACTAAAGAAAAAGAATGTATAAAACAACAATTCAGAGAATTATGGAAAAACTTGAAAAGTTGCTAATGGATTACAATTTGCAACATATAGATGATCTTATTGTGTCACCTTGGAGTAAACAATATTGTAGAACTCCTTTTCCACTATATTGGCAAAAGGTTTATGATATAATGGAAAAAATAGATAGAAAACTAAAAGTTTTTGAGATTGGTTGTGGTCAAGGTGATGTTACAACCATTTTCTGTTATTTAGGTTTTCATAGCGTTTGCTCATTTGAAAAAGTACCACAATTAGCTGAAAATGCAAAACGTAGGATTGAAAATCTCTTCGATCGTAAAGATATAATAATCCAAGAAGAATACCCGAACCCTAAATATGGTTTATGTGATGTATTGGTACTGGTGAATTGTGCTTATAAAGATTTGGCAGATTCTAAACAAAGTTATAAAGAACTAATGATGAATTATTACTCGTCGGCTGGTGAACCCAAATATTTCATAATGGAAGCTATTGACTCTTCTTATACTAAAGAAGATGATGAGTTTCCTGAATATATACGCTTGTCACGAGTTGATGTAGAGGAAATGTTCCCTATAGCTAAAATTCAATCTTGGCCTACTTATGTGTATCCACAAAATTTGAAAAGTAAAACACTATATTTAATAGAAAAGAAATGAATATATTGGTTGTTACAACAGAAATAGGTACTGACGGAGGAGGAATGGCTCTCTCTTGTAGACGCATAGTTGATATTTTATCAACAGAACATAATGTTCATGTTTTATCTTCTACTTATTACCCAATTTATACTGCGAAGGGTGGCATAAATCCTCTTACTGAAACGGGAATACGAAAAGAGTATAAGTTGAAGGAAGATGCATTAAAATATTCTGAAACTGATGTAGTAATTGCGTTTGGTGCGAGATTTAATGGCTACTATGCTTCACTTTTAGCAGAACGACTAGGTAAGCGTTTTATAATAGCACTTCGAGGTAGTGATATAAACATTGTAAAATGGTCTATAGAAGATACATGGTATCTTAGGGAAGCTGTTTCAAGGTCTAGTAAAGTAATCTGTCTATCAAAAGAGATGGTTAAAAATCTACTTAGTCTTTGTCCTTCTGTTAATGGAAATGCCATCATTATACCCAATGAATACGAAGGAGGAACTTGTAATGTAACATTCCCTCATTTACCATCTTCAGTTGTAATAGGGACTGCAGCAGCTCATCTCAATGAAAAGAAAGGAATAGGAAATCTAATAAAGATGTTATCTATCTTCAAAAAAATGTCAGATATTGATATTCGACTAGAACTCGTTGGAGATATTGATTCGGATTTGTTTAATGAATATTCTTCTATAATAGAGGTAAATGAATTGCAGGACAATATTAAATTTTATGGATATGAGTCACGTGAGCGACTGATTAACATAATGTGCAAATGGGATTTCTATATTCAAACATCTGTATGTGAAGGACATCCAAATGCTATTGCTGAATGTTTGCAATGCGGAACAGGTTTTATGAGTAGCAATACTGGTTATATTGCAGAGATACTTAGTAATGATTATCCTGAATTCTTCTTTGATAGTTTTGAGCCAGTCGCAATAGCAACTTCGCTCATAGCACTTATCAAGATGACTAACAAAGAAATAAAGTATCGTGATGCTTTTAATGAACTTCAAAGCCATTGCTCTAAATTAGAAGTTTCGAATAAATGGTTAAATCTTTTATCTTATAATAAAACAAAGAAAGAAGATATGAATATCGAAAATATTGTGGCAGTGGGGCTACATGATGTATTAGGAGATATTCATGATAGTATAACAACTCCTGTTAAAGTCTTTGATGACTTTGTAAAGCATGTAGCTAAAAAAGGATATGGGCTATGTTCAATGCATGAGTATATTCAAAAAAGTAAAGAAGAAAGGCGTCAATGGATTGTATGCACATTCGATGATGGATATAAAAGTCTGACTAATGAAGCCTATAAGATATTAAAAAGATATGATTTTTCAGCTACTGTATTTATATGTACTGATTTGATAGGCTGTGATAATACTTGGAATAATAAGGATGCCGTACTTCGAAAACACCTAAATGTTGATGATATACAAAAGCTTAAAGATGCAGGATGGGAAATTGCTTCACATGGTGTACTCCATAAAAATCTTCTTAAACTGAGCGATCCGGAAATAGAATATGAATTATCGGAATCAAAAAAGAGACTTGAAAACCTAATTGGGTATTGTGAGTCATATGCTTATCCTTATGGTGCATACAACAAATGTATTCGTAGATGTGTGGAGAAGTATTACAAGTACGCTTTCTCTGTTGATCAAGGTGGCACATCAATGATTATTGATAGGTATCAATTAAAAAGATATTCCATTACAGAAATTTATAAAATGATAAATTAGTATGAGGAAAGTATTGGGTATTTTTAGAGGTTTCCCTGGCTTAGGACGTGTTGTCTCTGGTGTTTCAATTCTAGAGACTTTAAGAGATGAATATGGATGTATTATAGAAGCCTTTTCTTATTTGCAGGGAAAAGAGTATCTTCAATTGAAAGGATTTGATATTAAGCATGATGTTGTTTCTATGGATTATTGTTCAATGGGTCTGTTGCCTACTTATATTACAGGTTCTTATCTTCATAAAAGAATACGCTCATTTCAACCTGATATAATCCTTGTGGATGGAGAGCCATTAATGATTCAATCTCTTAAATTGTCACATCCTGACATTAAGATTGTTGCCTTACTCAATCCTGCTGATATAGAAAATCAACAAAATGATCAAGATGCGATGGCATTTTTCAAATCAATGTACTCCATTGCTGATTTAGGTATTATTCATGGGTTAAAGAATATCTACATGACTAATAGCGATAACAAATTTATATCTATCAATACCATTCTAAGAAAAGAAATTTTAAATATAGTTAATAGACCGTCTAAAAATATATATTGTACTCTTGGGGGAGGAACTGTTAACGTAGACTATTCGTTTGTAGAATCTACAATTCAGATAGCAAAATTATGCATTGAGGTTGCTGGTCTACTGAAAGAATATAGAATGCACATAATTTGTTCATCGAAAAATATTTATGATGCATTAATAAATATCAAAATAGAAGATAATGTAATTCTTCATAATCAGATACTTAATGCTGAAGACTATTATTCAAATGCGGGATTAATTATAACTAGATCAGGCCGGAATACTTTAAGTGAGCTGGCTTATTTAGGTATTCCATCAATATCATTATTATCTGGCTGTCAGTATAGAAAATCTGAGCAAAAACAAAACATTGATGCACTTAATTTAGAATATATCAGAACCGTAGAGATATCAATTGAACCAGATGTATTTGCAAATATTATTAGTAGTATGATGGATAGAACTTATAAAAGAAATGTATTTACTCCTGGGAATATGACAGCAATAGATCGAATCCTAAAATTATAGTGTTGGCTCCATGAAGAAGATTATGTTTTTTGCGTATGATGGCACAGGTCTCGGACATTTAATGCGGTTGATAAAAATTGCATTAGGATTGTCAGAATTTTGTAAAGTTTTGGTTGTCTCAGGCCACAAGGCTCTTCCTTATATTATTCCTGATGGAATTGAATATGCTCTTATTCCTAATTTTGTAGATATGAGAGACAAAAATGGCTATACCAATGAACAGACAAACAATATTCGTATTAGTATTATCGATAAAATATTCAATGATTTTATTCCTGATGCCTTTGTAACAGACTATTTACCATATGGGAAAAGATGTGAACTTGCGAATATAATAACTAAAGCAAATTGTCTTAAATATTTTATCCTTAGAAGTGAAATTGGTGGTGAAAGACTTGTTCATGAAGATGTCTTTTCGGTAAGAAATATTGATATATTAGCTAAGTACTATACTAGAATTCTTATTGCAAGTGATCCTGCAATTACGCCTATGGAACAATATTTATGGTTACCTGTTAAAATAAAAGAAATGATTTCTTATATAGGCTTCGTAACATATTCAGTTTCTGACAATGACATTAAAATTGTACGCAATAACTATTTAAGTTCTTCTAATCAAAAATGGATGGTATGTTCTGCAGGAGGTGGAAAGAAAGGTGAAGAGTTTATTAATAAATGTATTGAATTATCTAGGGATAATAGGCTTAAAGATTGGAAAGTAGATATTATATTTGGATATTATAGTTCCATCTTATGGCCTTTTGGGGATGTCCTTAATTATACGACTAAAAATGTAACTTTTCATAAATGGATTAAAGATCTTTACCTTCTTCATGCTTCCGCTGACTGTGTTGTTTGCTCAGGAGGATATAACACCCTTACTGAAACAATGCAAGGCATAAGAAAGCATGTGTTTAGCTATTCTGTTATGAATTATGAAGAAGAAGATGAACAGGTAAACAATATTAGAGGTTTAAGCAAATATTACTATATCAAAGAAATTGAATCACTTAATATGTTGGTTGAAACTATTATAGATTCCATACATGATTTTCACAACTTTAATCAAATACAATTAAACATGAATGGAATAAAGAATGCTACTTCAATAATAATAAAAGACCTAAATAATATTAATACTAAATGATTTCTATATGCGAATAATCCATATGTCTGATTTGCATCTTACACAAGACGGCTCCACTATATGGGGAGAAGATACTCGTGAGAAGTTCATTATCGCAATTGATATGATTAAAAAAATGCAGGATATTGATGCCATATTAGTATCAGGAGACATTTCCAATGATGGGAGTTTCTCATCTTATATTTTTGCAGATAGATTATTTTCCAGCACTAATATTCCTACATACTGGAGTCTTGGTAACCATGATAATCTTGATTTATTGAAAAACAACAATCTACTAAGTTATTGTAAGTTAGTATGCGAAGCCACTATTTATGGATGGCAAATAATAATATTAAATTCTATAGCACATGACGAAGAGCAACCTGGGAAAAACCGTTCTCGAGGTGTAATTGATATTGATACTATGATTAAAATAAAAAACCAAATATATACTATAAAAAAACCAACTATAGTGGTTCTTCATCATCCTGCTTTAGAAATAGGTGGATGGCAGGACTTGAAAATCCTTAAGAATCGAGATAAATTTAGAGAAATAATTGAGTCTTCAGAATATGTACGCATTGTTTTAGCTGGACATATACATGAGTTTACTGACAGAACCTTAAACGGCATTCGATATAGCACAGCTCCGGGACTAGGGTTCGCTTTTAGTAGTAAACTATCAAATTATGAAATACAACATGGTGCAGAAGGTTTTAGTCTGATAACAATAAGTAAGAATAAAATCTTAATTAATAAAATAGCATTGAGATAAAAAAATGAAGAAAATATTAGTAACAGGAGGAGCTGGTTTCATTGGCTCAAATTTATGTGAACACTTGTTGAAAATTGGTTATGAAGTTATATGTCTAGACAATTTTTCTACAGGTCACATGAGTAATATACAACATCTATTGAATAATTTCCCTACTCACTTTACTTTAATAGAAGGGGATATTCGGAACTTAGAAACTTGTATCAGAGCATCAAAAGGTGTTGACTCTATACTTCATGAAGCTGCTTTAGGTAGTATACCAAGAAGCATAGATGATCCCATTACAACTAATGATGTAAATATCGGAGGTTTCTTAAATATGCTTGTTGCTGCAAAGGATAATAATGTAAAACGATTTATATTTGCTGCAAGTAGTTCAACTTATGGGGATAGTACTGAGTTACCCAAAGTAGAAGAACGTATTGGCAGACCATTATCTCCATATGCCCTTACGAAATATGTTGATGAATTGTATGCAGAAGTTTTTGCTAAAACTTATGGCATAGAATATATAGGGTTACGCTATTTTAATGTATTTGGTAGAAGACAAGATCCTGATAGTACGTATGCAGCTGTTATACCATTATTCATTAAGCAATATTTAAATCATCAACAACCTAAAATTAACGGTGATGGTCTCTATACTAGAGATTTTACATACATTGACAATGTAATTCATATGAATATGCTAGCATTGAATACAGTTAATCCATCTTCAATTAATCAAATATATAATACTGCTTGTGGTGAGCAGATAACTATTAATAAATTAGCTCATTTAATAAAAACATATTTATCACAATATGATTCGTATGTATCTACTATAGATCCAATTAATGGACCTTATAGATTAGGGGATATACCTCATTCTTTTGCTTGTATTGATAAGGCAAAATTGTTATTGGGATATAAACCATTGATCTCTTTTAAAGAAGGATTAATTAATACTATTGAATGGTATGTAAATAACCATATATAAAAGATTTAAAATGAAAGAGTGTTTAGAAACTATCAATGGCATTATATCTGATTATGTATATGGTAAGATTGATGCGGGAGGTTTAAAAAAGAATCTCTGAAATTTCTCGCTATGTCCATTGTATAGTGGCAATCAACATAGTCTCTATTGTCACTTGTATTAGAATTTAGAATAACTAACCCTAATACAAGTGACAATTTTTTTTGATAATACGAGAGGGAAGTAGAATATTCCATTATCTTCCTCGATGAAAGTGAGTCTCTTCTTCTACGACAGCTTCCATTTCATGTTCCTGCTTTTCAGCAAGAGACTTGACATCAGTTGTGGCGTTATCAGGTAATCCGTAACGGGTGATGTTCTGTATGACTTCTTCGCCTGAGACTTTGCGCATTATATCATAGGTTCCTCCAATAGACGGGTTATATACCACGGCATAGTGTTCATTCTCCACCAACAGGTCATCTCCACGATATTTAGTAGGAGACAGGTAAGTGTTGGACAGGTCTATGGCATCACCGGTATCGTACTCAATGGCTTCCTTCAATAGTGTCTCATAATCGCCCTTTTCTTGTAGCTTGTCAAGTCTGTCTGTGTCTTCACCCATTTGAAGGTAGGCTACAGAGGCATAGTACACTGGTTCTTGACTTTTGCTTTGGCCAGCTTCTATGTTTTGTTCCTGGTCAATTTTCTGTTGCATGGCATCAATACATTTTGTAATCATACTTGATGCCTTTTTCACATCTGTCAGTGTAGTTTTGATGAATTCAGGAGATTCATTCAAGCTGTCAAGCCAGCTTTTGAGGTAACTGGCACTGTCTTCTTTCAGATGCTTGGTCATACCATAGCGTTGTGCAACGAGGGCTGCACTTAGCTCGGCCACAAGCTCTTCCCGGGCATACTCCTTACTACCAAAGGATGTCGGCTGTAGTCTTCCCAACTGATTTTCTGCTCCTGTGGAATGGGCCATTTCATGCCCCAGGTTGGTATAGAATGACTCACCATCCTTGAACTGCTTTTTCTCAGGAACGACAATCTCATTCTTCGAAATGCTGTAGTAGGCACTGTCTCCGTAAGTTGGCTTGATGGGGCAGATCCATCCGTTATCCTTTATTATCCGGTCGATAGGAGCAAAGGAAAATTCTTCACCTTCAGATTGTGGACTTATCTGTTTTCCTGCATCAGCAAGTTTCTTATATAAATCAGGACGAGCTTCCTGAAGATTGGTCTGGGCCACATTGAACACGTTATATACCTGAAGCTTCGGATAGACGTTGTAACCTTTCTTTTCCTCCTCACTCAGCTGTTTATAGTCATCGTATTTAATTTTCTCTTTTGTCTCTTTATCGACAACAGTGAATGTCGTGATGAACACCGGGAAACTCTTTTCTCCTTTCAGAATGGAAACCTTTGGCAATTCCTGCCCATTGTTATCCTTTATCTGCTGACGGACTCCCTGCTTGTCTTTGGTATAGTTCAGACCGGCTACACGATCAAAAGTACAAAATACAGGTAGTTTATATCCCTGTTTCTCACAGTGCATCATGAGTAAGAGTGCATTCATTCCGTTGTATTCGCGGCCAGAAAGATTTCTCGGCCAGGAGATGGATTTATCTGTAAACCAAGGCTTCTTCCAGTCATTCTGCAAAGTCTTGATTTTCTCAATCATCATCTCTGCGAATTTATCCAAGGCCTTATCTTCACTGCTACGGCCATCTGAATTATAAATCTTTTTACCTGTCATAGTCATTAGTGTTGGTAAGAGTTAGAGCTTTTCTCCCAAAGAGAGCATTCGCTTATGCGGCATGTAAGGTCAAGTCTGTTATTGTACACACCTAATTCCAATTCCCCCTTAGCATTGATTCCGGCTTTGGGTTGCATCCATGCTTCTTTTCTTTTGTCGAATTGCATAAAGCGTACCCAAGTATAGGTGTAATTATCTCCATCCTTTTCGCTACTATAAGCGGAAAACACCGTAAAGGACTTACCACTTTTAGTTGTCTTGTCCTCAATTTGTTTGCCTAAAGTACCTCTGAACTCCATTGTACCGTTAATGCCGTCGTTATTGCTTGCATTGAATGTGTTAATGCCAGTTGCAGACAGGTTAAGGTATAATGCTTCTCCCTTTTTGTGAAACATTAGAATACCGGCTACTTCAATGTGAGTCCCAACTTGAATTGGTGGTAACTCAGATAGGCTGTTGCAGGTCTTGGCCACACTGATTTCAACTGTCTTGTTAATTCCTGATTTTGCCGGAATAACTATATTAATACCGAATGATGCGAACTGCGTACCTTCTTTGTTAGCACGCATTTGTGCCTGGCGGGAAACGGTGCCACACACGGTTACATTACATTTAATCATAATAAAACGAAGTGATTGTTATACTTAAAAAGCAAATTATTTCAACTGTACAGACTCCTGTCTGCCTTGTTGGTTCTCCAGATTGTTCTGATAGTTTTGTGACATCTGCAGCGTGACCACGGCAGAGTTAATAACAGAGGCGATGCTACGTCGTTTCTCATCATCGTTCATCATGGTACTGCCAAGTGTCTGTTGGATCTTGTTTATTTCTGCATTACTCAGTTCTCTGTTGAGTTGTACAACTCCATTGTCTGCATACAGATTGGGTTTACCATCATGCAGGCTTATGGTGCAGGTCTTATAGAATGGGAGGATAGGAGTAAGGTCTATGCTTTTACTGACAGCTGCATCAGTGGCCTTCTGCATCTTTTCCTCCTCACTTGACTTGTCTATCTGGAGGGCAAGAGCCATGAGTGAGGTGAACATAGTCATGGCCATCTCTATTACAGGATCAGCTATAGGCATATTCACCCCACTGTCTTCAGAGGACAGAATCTTCTTCATCCACTCATCCGGACTCATGGCTGTATCTGGCTGCACATTGGCATCGGATTTACTCGCACTCTTGTATTGCGCAGTCAGATCTTTTCCGTTACTGAGAACCTGTAGTGAGATGTTCCCTTTTTGTGAAATCTCAGCAAGATATGCAGCCGGGTCAATATCTCTTTTTGTTCCATCTGTGGATATGGATTTAACTCCAAAATGAAGATGTTCACCAGTAGTCCGATACCCAGTGTTTCCTGAAATGCCAAGCTTCTGTCCGGCAGCAACTTCATCACCGACCTTGACGGATATACTGTCCAGATGCATGTATGTACATTGATATATGCTGCCATCGTTTCTGTTGTACTCAACTGTAACAGACCGTCCTCCGTTTGTATTAGCATTGCTGTTCACGTTGACAACTTTTCCTTTATCTTCTGTTGCAAGGACTGCCTCATGATTTGTCTGAATGTCAATCCCTTTATGCAACTGGGACTTACTTGCGTCCAAAGGATCCTTTCTTGTACCAAAGGGAGAAGTAACCAGTATAAATTCATCTCTTTTTAACGGGAAGGAATATTTCTTTTCTTCAGTATCCTGCACGGAAACATCATCTGATGTGGCTTGACGGGGATTATCAGTTGTTCCAAAGGATTTACCCTCTGCTTTCATCTCCTGCATTACCATCTGGTCATATTTTTGCAATCCGTTCTTCTCGATAATATTCTGAAGGGTTGCTGCGTATTGTTTGCTTGACGCATATCCTGCATCCTGTAATCCGTTTGTCCATCCTTTGTAGTCATCAGGAGAGAGTTGGAACAGCTCGGCGTATCTTCCGTTCCTTTTCAGGAACTGAGAATGATGCTCATAGGAATCTCCAACATTCGCATACTGGCAAAACTTTTCGTTTGGACGGTCATCGGTATATACAAGATATTTGCCTCCATTCTCAATCCAGCTGGAGGTGGCTTTGATCCCAAAATGGTTGTTTCCCTTACGGGACAGTTCACTCTGGCCACTGGCACTTTCGCAGATACCCTGTGCAAGCGTGACAGAGGCAGGTATGCCATATCTGCGCATCTGTTCCATGGCATACTCTGCATATTGTTGGATATATTCTTGATTCTTTGACATTGCGGTTACATGTTATCTGTGCATTCTTGAAACCTTGCTCTCTTCCTGATTGTCGGGTTCATTTTTCTGTTTTTCAGTAACGTCTTTTTCTTGCCTGGGAGTTTCCAATTGGTCACAGATGGCAATTCGTTCACCGGCACGGATCAGTTTAGGTAGGTAAACATCGAGCGCATGGTGAGGAAACCCTGCTATCATAAGAGGTTTTCCTTCAGCATCTTTTGTGTGATTGCTTTTGCTGAGCGTGATTCCAAGTATTTTGGCTGCTTTCTCTGCATCGTTGCTGTAAGTTTCATAGAAGTCTCCACATCTGAAGAGCAAAATTGCATCAGGATGCTTCGATTTTAATTCATAGAATTGCTTCAGCATCGGAGAGAGCTCAGCGGTTACTTTTGTTTCAGTCTTAGGACTTTCATCCTTGCTCTTATTGCCCTTAGATTCGGATGGCCCATGAGATTCACTCTGTCTGCTCTTCTCTTCGGTCTGTTCCTCATATACTTCCGTTTGCTGATTTGGATTTTTTGACTGAGTCTCCTGTTCTGATTTATCCGTACCTACTGCAACAGCATCTGTACGGTCCTTACGGAGCACATCGGCAAAAAGACTTGCTGCAAGATGTTTCTTGTAATCTTGCATATCTTCTGCCAGCCACATACGTTGCCATTGCTGTGGACTTACTTCACGGGCTGTCAATTTCTCACCGTTGACTGTGGGCATACATAATATCACACTGGGAGTACTCTCAGTACCTTTGGTCTTGAATATATTCACACGTTCTATCCTTGCGAGTTCTTCTGCTGTTGCATCACTTTTGAAGAGGTCAATCTTAATGTCCGGACTGTTCTGGGCGGCCATATAGTATTTTTGGGCCATATCCTGACGTACTTTTTCTGAAGTTTCTTCGTCACCTTGCTTTACAGTGGTAAAGAAAAGGTTAAGATCTGCCTTCTCGGGGTAAACGCTGAAGCTCTTTTCATTTTCGGGCTTCAGATAAAGTGCCCATTTCCCTTCGTCATTACGCAACATGAGTATCTTTTCAAAGTCTATGGCACCGGAGCGTTTGACGGCATCGGACACATCAAGTAATGTAAGGGTCTCCAGATTCCACTTGTTCATGCGGTTCACGGAAACTTCCTTGCCGTCAAAGAAACTGTCATCGGGACGATACCCCATAGAACCATCTACGTTGTAGAATGTAACCGTTTCATATCCCTCTTTTTGAAGTGCATGTTCGATACGGCCTTTGTTCATTCCAGGAATCTCATTCTCGACTCCTAATGAAGCTCCAGATGGGAGAACCACATCAGCCATTTTCTGTTCAGGTTCTTTTATAACCACGAACTCTTTAGTATCAATATTGGGCAACGTCTTGATTTCATCGGCTACATAATAGTGTTTTGGAAGAATGTGCTTAATATCTGCTATCTGTTTCTGTAGGACTCTGTTGTTGAGTTCTACTTTCTCACCACGTTCAGCCTTATGAACCATATCTATAGCGTTGTTTACGTCTCTCTCCAGAATATCTGGCAGATGCGGGTCTTCTTTCAGCTCTCTGATCCAATAATCGGTCATCTTCATGCTGTCCGGAGAGAGTTTAGCTGAGATACCCAACTCCTGCAGCTTAACAGCTGAAGCTACTTCCACAACCAGCCTTTCCTGCTTCACGGCATCCTCTGAAATCTTGTCGTTCTTGACTACCATTCCTTCACGGGCGAGCCTCTGTTGGTGTCCTGTTGCAGATATAAGCATGGATACTGCATCTCGGGCATAGTCTTCATAATATTCATAAGATGAAGCAGGTGGCAGGAAGACAATATCCTTCTTGCTGTCGTAATGCGCTACACCTGTAGTATCAGTGCGTATATCAACCAAATTTTTTCGTGACTGTTCCAGAAGATTTTCGACACCCTGACGGATTTCATTCGAAGCTGACTCTATATCTGTACGGTCTTTCAGAGGACCGGTCTTTTTTACTACTGTATCAAATGTTGTTTTATCAACCATAGGGAGTGTGGTCTGCTCGATATTGAAAAGTGAGCGGACTTCACGGTTTCTGATTCCTTTATAATCCTCTTGCTTGTCAGCTGGCAGTGCTTGATAGTCTGAGCGACTGATTTTCTCTTCAGGATTATGTTTGTTTACATACTCATTCCAATTATACCAGAGAAAAGGTACTCCCTTTTCTTTGGTCTGGACAGATTCACCGCGTTTCTTTGCTTCAGAAAAAAGCGTATATTGATTTGTTTTGTATCCATTCTGGTCGCTGTGCATTCCCAATATGATAGCATTGAAAGCAGAAATCTGCAAAGGCTTCAGATATAGTTTCGGTGCTTTGCGACCATCGTTGTCAAGCCACATTCCTCCATTTTCTTTGGCTTTATTGAAAGCATTCTCAAACAGCTCAACCTGACGTACTATTGCCATTTTCTCTTGTTGGTTCTTCTCTTCCATAAGTCTGATTATTATATTGTTATCCTTTTATCTTTGTGCAAGTGGTCTTGCTACTGTTTGCCGTTCGCTTGCTTCGTAGTTTTCAGAAACAATCTTACGCATCTGGTCATTCTTGGCCAGTATTGCATTTGCAAGTGTGTTGAGAGGTAAAGCTCCCTGCTGATAAGCATCCACAACTTTATCCGGCAAAGTGATGCTGCAAGGAACCTTGTCTATTGTAGCAATCAGACAGTTGGACCTAATCTGAGGATTGACAATCCGGGGATTGAGCGGTTCATCAGGATAAACCCGATAATTCACTGGGCTGTTTCCTGCTTCAGGGTGCTGATGTGCTTTGAAATCATCCAAAGTCTCATGCCCGGCCTTGTTCAGCAGATTGAGTCCTCCCATACCGATAAGTATCATTTTCAGGATTGGATTCTTGACAAACATGCCTGTAACGATACTGGCAATAGGCATCATATTGTCCTTCAGATTGATTGACTTTGTTTTTCCCGTGAAGAGTCCTACAAGCATGTCAGGTAGCATGGCCAGTACATATCCGATATTGTGTCCAATGTCGCTAATGCCATTGAGTCCGAAAGAGGTCAGCAACCCTTGCCATCCGTCCATATTGGTCTGTTCCGGCTTCGGGGAGGTCTGTTCTTCTGTTGGTTGTTCCTCTTCGACCGCTTCTTCTTGTTCCGGTGCAGTCTCTGCTGATGAAGTCTTAGTCTGTGGCTTTTCTTCTGACTGCTTTTTCATTTTCTCCTGGTCTTGTCTATATTGTTCCTCGCATCCCGGGCGCACTATTGAAGGTATGTCTGAACGGTCTTCCTGTTTGTCAGAGAATTTAGATAACAGGAAGTCACCGCCGACCCATGTGGCCGCTGTTTTCCAACCGCCACCGGCTCCACCCATACATGCGAGATCAGTTACGGATCCGAGAATTATACCTGTGTTCTTTTCCCACGCAGATGGGTTGTATCTCTTTTCGGCTTCTGTATCCATATGATGTTCTAATGGTGATTTTGCAACTTCCTGGGGGAGATAAAAGATGGTGTTAGTTGCTGCCTTCTTTAAGATGTATTCAATGGATGAGCGTGGAATCTTATCCTGAATCATCTTGTCTATCATCTTTTTCTCCATGGCGGAATCAACGGTGATGTGCTGGCGTTGAAGTTCTTTCTTGACCATTTCAATATAATCTTCAGCCGTTTTCGAGTTCCATTCACCTGTGTAACGCAAAGACTGCATCTGTGTCTGTCTGACAGACATTCCACCATCAGGACCAATGGCACTGGCCATCAATCCTGCAAATGATGAGGTGTGCTCTTTAAGCTCTGCTGCCATCTTATCTTGCAGTTCATTCCGGACCTTGTTCATGATTGGAATGACCTTTTTCCTGAATATTCTATCTTGTTCTGACTCTGCCATGAGTTGCTGTTTTATATGATTGATAATTTATATGCCCTTTATAGATTTATCTGGTTGAGTAATTGCTCGCGTGTCTGTTCTATGGCATTGTGATATACTTCCATCTGTTTCGGGAAATATTCTTCCAGCCATTCATCCTTTTCAATGTTTTCATTGATAAACTTGATAGCCAGCTCACGTTCAATCTCTATCGCAGCTTCTCCTTTCTCACTACCATTGAACCATGCTTTTGTCCACCATCTGATACCGGACTTATCCGGATACACGCTCACCATACGGGGAATATCGAAGCTTTGAACATCAATATCGAGCTCTGCCAATGGATCAATAAGTCCACTGGTTGCTATGGCAAGTTCTTGTGCTTTTTTTTTCGTGATCACTTAAACTGGAAAGGAATATCTGATGACGCAGGGCAAGATAGTTCAGGAAATCACCGATAAGCAGATTCTGTACCCGTTCTGCAATCGGTATACTTCGTGCGCCCATACCCAATGGATTGGCCATACTAGGGATGGTTTCATAGAAGTAATTTTTTGTAGCCGACAGTGAGAGAATATTTCTCAAAGTGAACTGTGTATGTTCCGGCAACGTGTAGGCTCCAAGACTGATGTCTTTCATGTAGTCCGGAAAAAAACGCATCATCAGATTCTCTATCTCCTTGCTGTCTTTGTCATACATGGTTCTGACATCCATATCCAGTGTCACAAATTGTGGTACTGCACCAGGTTGTCCGTTCTGTTCCATGACTTTCAAATTACTGTATATCATGGTCAGGAACTCCAGAGGATTAAGCTCTTCTCCTTTATACTTGACCTCCATGTGGAGTATTTCCCCACTTACGGCAATAACCTGACCGGCCTTGACTTCACTTCCGTAGTTGCCAAAAACATTCGAGAGGTGTGCGTATTTTACCTCGTAGTCTCCATAGCGTGTCACCTGATAGATACCATGTACGGCATCATTCCCAAGTCCAGTGATCTTTCCTGTTGCAACTGCTGAAAGAAGATAATGGTTGGCCTTGAAATCCACACCATGATGAAAAAAAGGTTCCCCTGTATGCGGATGTTTCTGTTTACCGTAGCCAAGACTCATCTGTACGTCACGGCCTTTTTCTTCGTAGGGCATACAGTATCCGCTGTCCGAACGAAGAATCATTTCCTGTGTATATTGCATATTATATCTGTTTATAAATTTTACTATCATCTTCGTCTGCCGCCACCAGTGCCTTGAGCAACCTCCGACTGTTGACTTTCGTCTTGACTTTGTGCAGCAGGTCGTTTCTTCTCACTGGCGAGTGCCTCGTTCATATTTACATTGTTTCCTATCATCATCATGGCAAGCACAGCTCCAGCTATCTTGCCCATCCATCCGAATCTTCCGAAAACAAGTAGTGCAGCCACTACAAGTCCGATGAGACTCAGACCGGAGACATTCCCTTTGCCTACATTGCTGAAAAAGTTCCCCATCATGTTTCCACCGTTCCCGGAGAAAATACCTTGTAGGAACTTGCTCATACCGCTCCATTTGCTGTCTGCACTGGTGATGGCATCATTGAAATTTTCAGTGAGACCAGTTACAGAGTCTTTCACCTCTTTCATACCTTCACCTATATTCGAAACTGTATCTCCAACCTTTTGTGTTGTTTCTTCGCCAATGACAGCATCGCTGACAATACCCACTACGCTTTTGTCTGTAGTCAGTTTTTCCCAACCGATGTAGCCCAGGCTTCCACCTATGGCCGCAGACTTGGTGGCACTTCCTAATCCTTTTAGCGTTTGCTGTGGATGTACTACTGCACCCCCTGCCGATTTAGCTACAGCTTTTATAGCTCTTCCTCCTAAGTTGACTGCTGCTTTCAATAATGCTCCCCAACCCATACTTAAAGTTTGATTGTTAAATTGTTATCCTGAATTATCTTTATACCTGAATACTTACTTTGGCTTTGCGTTCCTCTTCCATCTTTCCTTGCATTTCTGTACAATATTGGGCTTGTCCACCTCACTTCTGCCATTGTAGTCTATCTCCGCCCATATGTCAGAGAGTGAAGTATATTTAATAGCTCTCGTAAGCCTTTTGAGCTTTTGATTCATGAGTTTAAGTTTCGGACGGATGGAAAAGAGAACTTCCAGTCGTTCCTTCTCTGTCATCTTGGTATCGGAGAGGCACAGTTGCCGGATGTCATTGACTATATCAACACTATTCATGATAAGTTCTCTATAGATTTTATTCCTGTTTGAAGACAATGCTACTGCCAGGGCATTTCCTGTCTGGTGCTGGATCTGGTCATTAAAAGTTCCCAGGTGTTTCACGAGTCGGTCTATTTCATGATAGAATCCATATATCTGTGCCGCATAACTGATTATGCTATGAAAGTTGTCCAAATAAGTGTTGAACTCCTTTTGCAGGTCAGTTACTCCTTGTACCTCTTCCTTTATCCACAGATGACCTGTAGATTCCAGAAGCATCATTTGTTCCTGCTGTTTCAGTTCTTTTTCTGCCTTATTTGTGTATGCCAGAATCATTCCGGCCAAAACAGGGTCGTTGCCCTGAGCCCGGAGAAAACTCCCACCCAGTCCTTCAAAAGGGAGGGTGAGAGAAATAAGCATGGCAAAAAACAGCAATAAGCGTTTCATTGTGTTATCCTGATAATCTTTTATGGTGTTACTATTCGTGCGCATCTATGCCACCTGTTCAAAGCTTGACCGGCAATTTCAGCGGTGTTCCTGTCCAACATTCCTGCTGTGGCATTGTTCCATACATTGGCCATTGTGTAATAACGGATGCTGATGGAAAGTTGTGAAAGCCGTTTGTTGAATTGTGCCAGACGGTCATTCAACTCCCAAAGAATCTTACTGCGTTCCGCACCCGTAAGCATATTGCTTGCTCCACCTTTGGCTACAGCATCTTTCAGTATGCTGTATACAGTGATCAGTTCGGTCGCTGTTTCGATATAAAGGTTATTCATACTCATTGTGGCCATTATCCCTTGTGGATTCTGTGATATGGCTTTCTTCAAATCACAAAGACTGATGAATATCCTTACACCGTCATCATAGAGATGACTACAGGCTTTGAGGGTGGAAGCATAGCCAGACACGGTTTTCAGGTAGCTGTTGTACTTTCTTTCCCATTGCCTTATCTGAGTGAACTCTGTTGCAATGGTATTTTGTAGTAGTGCCGTCTTCTGCTGATCTTCAATCTGATTCTTAATCTGACCGTTGATAAGCTCATTACCTTCTGCTAATGCCACATATTCCATAGGATTGCTGGATACCAATTGGGCACGACCTTCAAGACAGAATAAGAACAAGGCCAAAGCAATGGCCGATATAATCATCCATCTGCTGTCGTTAGCAAATCCTTTGGAAGTCTTGGCTTCTGACGATATATTATCTGTTCGTGATTTCATAGATACCTTTCCTTTGTTTGTTATACTCAACCCGTTCACGGATAATTCCTACAACATCAATGCGCTCCTTGATTCCAAATATGTCCAGTTTGGGATTGGAACGGTCTCCGCTGAAAATCGAGACAGTCTTCAATCCGAACAGCTGTTCCACGATACCACGGTTTTCACTGAAGTCAACCACCCTGTAGAGTTCAATGTAGTCACTCTTCCTGATGAGTACACCATGTTGGATAATCAGTTGTTCAGATGTGATGATATAGCTCAGTTTGTGGAGATAAAGACAACCGTAGAGCATGATGCACGTCATGATTGCCCCCAGTACCACAAAGGGAATCTTATAGGTGATGCTTTCGTGACCTGCTGTCAAGAACAGGGTACAACTGATAAGAAATGCCATGCCTTGTGAGATAATGTATTGCGCCCAGTGAGGGTGCAATGTGATTATGCTGAACCGTCTGTTTGAGTCTGTCATATCATTTATCGTTTTAGTCCGCTCTTTTTGGTTTCTTCATTTTCTTCTTCTATCTCTTCGGTGAGAGAAACACCATTTTCGTCAAAGACTGTCTCAACGACATCGGTCATTGAGTATTGTTTCTTTTCCAACAGTTCATCATTAAAATCCTTATAGCCTTTAGACGGCAGTTCACGTACTATTCCTATTGGATTCAGGTCTTGTCCGTCCTGTACATGGAGCTTTTGAAACAGGACCTGCTTAAACTCCTGATAGGCTTTGTTCATTCTTTCAGTCGCTTCCAGCTTGTCTTCCTTACACAAAAAGGGAGAATAATGGTATTCCCATGCCTCATTTCTTGCTGTGTCATAAGCGAGGTAAAGCTTCTGTAGTCCTTCAGGGAGTTCCACATATCTGTCATCGTCAATATCAAGCAGTTCTTTGGTAGATGTGATACCTTCCTTGAAAGTTTCAATGAAACCTTTCATGTCTGATGCAACGGACTCAGGATGCAACGGATTCATCTTTTGTACGATGGATTCAAAGTTGAAGACGAACTGTTTTCCCGCCAGGTCATTGTCAAAGCCAAGATGGAAAGTAGCACCAGGAGCAGCCTTGATCAGTCCCTGTATCTGTCCGTAGCTGGGATTTCCTCCGGTAGAGACAAATACAGCTGACTTCAGTTCCTGTCTTGCATTGTAGTCCAGTCCAGAGTCTTTCTTCATTCTCAACTGGTAGAATGCCATGGCATCGTAAGCACTCTCAAACACATATACATCTTTCGCATCTTTCAGTTCCGTGTCTTTCGGACTTGCCATCCACAGGCCTTCACTTGCATTTGTTCCGGCTGCCATGCCTTTTCGTGCAGTGCCATCCTTACGTGGATAGCCTCTTTCTTCCAAACCGACACACTTCTCAGGATGCCCCGGTATATACATGGGGAAAGAGAGGTTCTTATAACTTGCTCCGTTGTCTGCGGCTTTGGAAGCAAGAAAGAAGTTACGGTGAAAAGCACAACGTGTAGCAAAATCGATTCCTCTTGACTTGAAGAATGCGTAAAAAGGTTTCTGAGAGTCTGCTTCATCAGGATGAAAACGCTCAACCTTATAATCTTTGATATTGAAAGGCTTTGCATCACGGGTAGGAGCAAGCACATTCTGGTTACGTTGCTCCACAGGAATATTCAATAGCCGCTGACAGACTTTGTGAACAAGAGCAGACTCTTTCATACCTTGATTGTATTCAGGAAAGAGATTCGGGTGTTCCCAAATGAAGGACGTGACAGAATACAGCTTTATCGTTGGAGGTTGGAAACAACAGTTTTTATTAGGCATGACAATGAATTTGTCACCCCTGATTCTGCGTCCATCATTATCCAGACGCACATAGGCAGGATAGCGCAAGCCGTCCCGCTTGTGAAGCGTATAACCTGCATCCGTCAACACGTCTCTGATATTAAGACGGTTGCGATAGTCTTCAAATTTCTGCTCTTCGTTCATTGTGTTCTATGATGATTATAAAGTTTTATCTGCCATGACCTAAGCCGACTCCATGCTCAGCTGCATTAAGTCCGGCATCAAATGCTCTTGATGCAAGATCCTGTGGTGAATCCACACCTCCTTTGAAATAGACGTGCGGGCCAGGTGCATGATGGTGCTCAACGAACACAGCCGGAGCATAACGGTCTCTTCCGAGTTCTCGCATGACAGTAAGGCCTGCAAGTAAGGCACCTCCAATCATGGCACCTATATTTTTCCCATGTCCCGGCGCATTCTTCATGTCCACTTCGTCAAAGATTTTAGAGAAGAGTTTCATGCGATGATAGTCATCTACGGCCATGAACTTGTCATATTGTTTTTGGCTTATCTCGTGACTGATACTTTCACCATTGATGACTGCGGTCATACGGAACATGGCATTGCCTTTCTCGTCTTTCTGGATTTCTCCTTGTTCATTACGTACTGGTTCAACTCTGATGTCGTCTACCTGTACTTCACGTCCGTTTCTTCTTTCCCGAAACCAACCTTTATCTTGGTTTATATCATAAAGGCTGTTGCCATCCACATGGGCTACGCTTCGGTCTTCCTGCTCCGCAATGACATATTCATTTCCCTGAGTAAGAGGAAACGCATGTTCTGCCACTACTTCTTGTCTGGCATTCAGTTCTGCTTCCACTTCAGGAGTAAGATTCAGGGCTATCTGTTCATTGGAATTGAGCATGTCTATCGTCAATCTATCTGAAAAATCATTTTTGATGACGTTGTTGATGATGTCCAAACGGTTCTGTACAGGTACATTCTTGATGGAATTGTCTGTAAGCCGGGTAACTTCTTCATCCGTCAGGTCGTAAACAAGATCATGTTGTGTAGCGGTCGACTGAATGGTCAGAGTCTTACTGTTAGTATCAATAATGACTCCATGAGAAGACAGACATTCCTGCCATTTTTCGTTACTGAAGTATACGTCTGAGGTGATAAGTTCCTTGTACGTTTTTGCCGGTTCCTGTGGACGGGTAGGTATTTCAACAGGTGGAATCACTGCTTCCAATCCTGCGAGCACATCCTCTGAAGGTTGCTGTACCATGTTTTGCTGTCCTCCTTTATAATAGAAACCATAGCCTCCATTGAGTAATTCACCTGGTTTGATTCTGCCATCAGGACGTTCTGGAACCAAAGGGGCTCCCTGCATGAACATTGCTCCACCGACACGGCGCATGTGAAAACCTTCCTGATTGCGTGGTGTCCATCCTAAGAATCGTCCATGAAACGGGTTCATCATCATGAAAGCACAACGTCTGTCCCATGGCAGTCTGCCATATTCGCCAACACCAATTCGGTAACCATGAAGTCCCATGGCCACACGACCATTGGCATTACGGGCATGGACAAAGTCTCTCGGTATATAGAAGTCTTTCTTCACTAAATCAGCAAAGGTGTTATAGGCTTTTTTGTTAGCCGAGTTTGTACCCCAATCTGCCAAGTCTCTCATCTGTCTGGCACTGATATGATAGGTTAGGAGAGGTGAGTCATGCCCTTGAACAGCCAGAAGATAGTTTTCTCCTTGTCGGATGATATGTGCTTGCATACCGTTGCGACGGAGAATATCCTGTAGCTCAGGTGACAAATCTCTACCTACTGGTATTGCATTGGATCTGATTGACATATTGTGATTGATTTTAAATATTGATTATTCGCCTGTTTCAATCAATTCGCCTTTCCATTCGATAAAATCTTCGGCAGATTCTTCATTGACTACAAGGTTCCTTTCATTACAGAATTCGGTGTACTCTTCCTGCCATTCCGGTGAGTGGTGATTGATGTAATCGAGCCAGCCGTATTCTCCACTCTGTACTTTCTGTACAAGTTCGTCTTCGGGATAGTATTTGATATTTGCCATATTGAATTTGCTTTTGATGGTTGTTACATTGGTTTATCGTTGCATCATGCGCATACCTTGTTTCTTCTGCTCATTCCAGATTTCTTCAGAGTAGTCCTCCTCATGGATATAGTCAAGATTACCATTTTCATCCATGGTCCAACAACCGAAAATACCGAAGTTGTATTTGTCCCATTCTCGTTTGGCTTCTCTGCGCCAGACTTGTTCATTACCTGCGGAGAGACGGATACCCGTATTTGAATTAAGATCGATACCGATGGAAATCTCATCATCGTCTTCAATGATAGAGAGAATTTCTCCGTTTTGTAGTTTCTGCATCTCTGTCCCCGTAAGATGATAGCGGTCGGTAAGGTATTGAATGTTCCTGCCTATGACTGGTGTCGGCACGCTCAGTACCTGTTTGCTATCCTGGTCAAGCTGGAAGAAACATTTGGTGCCAAGCTCGTGTCCCGTTTCGTTGCTTTCCAAATGTCCGATGATGGGTTTGCCTGCAAGAAGGTTTTGCTTCTGCTGCTCATTGAATACTTTTAAATCATACTCGTCAAGTTTCGGAAAGAAGAGAACATCTACATTGCCTTCTGGCGTTCTTACAAGGCAGAATCGGGTTCGTGCCTTTACTTCTTCACCATTATCTGCAATGATGTGTACAGGTAGGACTGGAGAATGCCGGCCATTGAGAATATTCTGCAGAACATCAGTCGGCAGATCCTCAATCATCTCCTGTGTGAGTCCAAAACGTTCGAGAGTGCCGTAGGGTATTTCTTTCTCATCAAAGTTGTAAATCATTTGTTACCTTTTTTAATGCGTTATTATTTTTGCTATAACAGTATTTCATTTTCTTATGAAGTACTTTATTAATAGTTAATTCAGAAACAAAAATAAAAGGTGTGATTAGAGAATCAGAAGAATGGGTATATCATACCTTAAGTTTTATATATCATTATGAAAGAAGTATGATTTATCGATTAAAATCATACTATTAGCATAAATAAAGTTAGAAAAATTACTTGCAGTATATGAGTTTTAACTCATGGTAATGGAGATATGTAATTTTGCCTCATGAATATTAGAAATATACTCATGATGGTGCTTCTGTCGTTGATGTCAGGTACCACAATAAAAGCTCAGTTTAATACGGTTGGACGTTTGTATAATCACCCAGCAAACAAAACAAAAAATCCGCAAGAGATAAATCCTTCTCTTGTGGACAGTTTGATATTGAATGATTCTTTGAAGAATGATTCTATAAAAGAACTGAAAGCACGTTTTATGAGCGTTAGCTATCCGTTGTCGAACATAAAAATCAATTCATCATACGGCTACCGGAAAGACCCTTTCTCTGGCAGACGTAAATTTCACAATGGCTTGGATCTTCATGCAAGGAGTTCAAGAGTTTTTGCAATGTTGGCCGGTGAAGTGGTGAAGGTCGGACAGGATAGGGTCTCAGGTAAATATGTAACACTCAAGCACGGTAGCTTTACAGTAAGCTACTGCCACCTTTCACGCACCTTTGCTTATCAAGGCCAGACAGTCAAGGCAGGGGATACAGTTGGAATTACAGGAAGTACTGGTCGCAGTACAGGAGAACATCTTCATATAACCTGTAAACTCTATGGAAATAGCATAGATCCAATGATAGTTTTCAAGTATATAGAAGTCACTCAACAAAATTGTGTTGCAGCTTTGAATGAATTATAAGCAAGTGGAGTACTGGTATCAAAAGCAATAGATATCTTTATACCATTGTACCCATTTTTGTAAGTCATATTCTTGCGTAGTTACAGCGTTCAACACGTCATAGTTGGTGAAAGAACTGAACATTTGGTCTCCGCAGGTCAATGTCTTATATCTATTGATCGACTTGTCCAACATCGTGTTTTTTGCATGATGGCATACCGAGAAAGTTACTGCGTGATATGCCCCAGTTCCCTGCAACGCAAATGCAAGCATCTGATTACGCCATAGTTGGTTTAGACCATCTTTGAATGGACAACCTGTAAAATCTATTGAGCCTTGGAATCTATTCAGATTCATTTTTAAGATATTCCAGTATTTATATCCGATTATGTGGTAATGGCATTTCTTAGGACTATTGGCAATGTCTACGAGTGTACATTGAGTGCAATTCTCCTTGTATGAGTTTGCTTCACTTGTGTACGCTCCGCATTTTGTAAATTCTTTTTCGCTAAGTTTGTGTTCGATAAGCCATAAGCATAATTTGTCTTCCATGTTATAGTAAGCAATGGCCACATCTGCGTCAGTTCCGGCACCTCTGGAATGGTCATTCAATACCCCACTACCTGATTTTATGTCTTGGCCCCAATATTCAAAACAGAACCCGTGGAACAACTTGTTCCTTGCTATTTTATTGAAATCTGAAGGACATCCAGGAATCTTCTGTAGTATACGATTAGCATCTTCGGATAGTAGTAATGGCATGAAGAGGTTGATACATGCAGTTTGAGAACTTATGGCATGGTAGGCAAACTTATGGAGCTTGTAAGCGAAGTCACTCTGTTGCATTTTCTCTAACAATGGTATTATCGGTTTATACATCATTGCTGGAAAAGCGGTTTCAACAGGAAGAATTGCATCGTATTCATGCCCTCTGTATAAACCTCTTTGTGTGGTTATGTTTTTACGTTTCCAGTCTATGATGTGGATATAAATATCTGTTTGTTCCAAATTTAGATTGCTGGGGAGATAGTACTTTACTCCGTTGATTGTCTTTTCCATTTGCAAATTATCCGATTACTTTTGTTAATTCTATAGTCATACAAGTACGCCCATTAAGTCCAAGCAGACCCTTTGACACCAAATCCATTACAAGTTCTTTTGCATCATCAATACTTACAGCAGTTAGGTTAAGAGTCTCACGTTCGCCAAGTTCTGTGATTACTACAGCATGGTAGTGATGTATAGTATAAATATTCTTATATTCTAAGGCTTTTTCAATCATTCTTGAACTCCAGTTAATTGTAGAGGCAGGTGCTTTACGAACGTTTTTAAGCATCTTTACTTTAATTATTGCATCTGTTCCATCCTCATTTATTTTTCTGAAACGTTTACAACCGCACGCACAGCACCAAATAGGTGGGCGACGAGGAATATTGTCGCCGCCCATAATTGCGCTTTTACGATATTTGAGCATGAATTCGCTTTCTGTCATTTCTCCTGTGCCATATATAATATCTATAATCTCACTGCCACACACAGGACATTTTGAGGGCTTACGTGTCACATTTATAATACGTGGTCTGAAATCTTCGAGCATACTCATATCGTTGCTTTTAAATAGTTTAATTTATATTTTCAAGCAAACCGCATGGTTCACCATAACCAACCATATAGACGAGTTGTCTTGCTCTCGTTATTGCTACATATAATAATGAACGTTTAGATGAAAGAAACTCTTTTTTCTCAAGTACATCCATTCCATTAAAAGGATAGCTGTCTGTCGCCTTTGATGGAATATTCCGTTCATTTACTCCCATTAAAATAACAACTTTAAACTCAAGTCCTTTAAGTGAATGGAATGTACAAAGTGAAATGCCATTGTTAGATCCAACTTTCGATGTCCCTTTTAAGACCTTATATGCAATACCATTAACATGCAAGTGTGATTGTAAGTCCTTCATCAATCCCATGCTTGGAGAAGCGATACATATGTCTTTTAAAAGAATATCATTCTGAGTACATTGGTTCACCCATTCTACAATTTGCATGACTTCATCGTTTGCATTGTCAACAATTTTATATAATGGTGTTTCTCCTCCATGGATGAGAGAGACATATCCTTTTATTGACTCTGTTCCGCCGTCCATATCATCATATACTTGGCCTTTTATCACTCCTACAGCGACACGTTTTATAGGTTCTGTAGTTCTATAATTAATCTTAAGTCTTCGGCTTCTGACACCTCTCACGTTAATACCGGCTGCACTGAAATTGATCTTTCGTCCACTGTATATTCGTTGCATAGGGTCACCTGTAAGGAAAAGGTCATTTTTTCCTTCTGCTACCAATGAACGTAAGAATTTAAGTTCTGGATTTGAGAAATCCTGGAACTCATCTGCAATAATATTCGTATAAGGACGAATATTATTGTCGTTAAGATATTTCGTAGTTTCATTAAACAACTCAAGTCTGTCAACTACTTTTCTTTCATTTTTTAGTGCCACATACTTTTCAACCAATTTCCAAATATCAATTCTTTGTTTACGACTTAATGCTTTAGTACGTCCTACACGCTGTTGCATCATATACGACTTAGCATCAGTATTTCCAAAATAGATAATAACGTCTATATACTCATCATACAAGAATTGTTCATCAAATTCTGTCACTTCTGTTTCAAGAACCTCACGCCATAATTTTATGGATTCTTCATTACCGGAATAATCCAGAACCTTATATCCGTCCTTTATTTTGTATTGTTTGGCTATTTCAATTAATACCTGGTCAATATTACTCAATGTACATCTGTTTTGATTGATGTCCATCTTTTTTATCAGGTCCTCAAGGTTTTCTTTAAGTGTTCTTGTATAAGTAGTAAAAAGGATTTTTGCATTAGGATTGGCACTCAAAAATTTAAGTCGATGCAATGCAGCAACGGTTTTTCCTGTTCCTGCACCACCGCTAACTTTTATAGTTCCTTTATAATCAGCATTCACCAACTTCTGTTGACTTGGGTGTAGGAAAATTTGCCATTTTTCCATATCATTATCAAGAATACGTTGAAGGGCTTCATCATCAGTGAGTTCAACAAATCTACGTTTGTTATTATTGCTGAGGAGTTGGTCTTCGTTCTCTTTGACCTGGCCTTCCTCTATTTCAGCTATTATGTCATTAATGGATACCCCATCCAGCAAATTAAAGATATTCTCGTATGCATCAGATGGTAAACAATCCTCCAATGGGTCCAAATCATCAAGAGAGGTAATCTTCATTACCGTAGGAATTAAATCCTCTGGAACTCCAATTTTTAATATTTGTTCTTTCGAAATATCTTTAAATACAGAATCTGAAGACGTCATAGATTCTGTCTCAGTCTTTTCTGCAATAGGTTCAGTTGTTTGCTGAACTGAAACCAATTGACAGGCTTGAGTATGATCATTCCATACCAGACGTTTTCTAATGCCCCAATTGTAGGCAACTTCATGCGTACCAACAAACAATAGATATGCATTATTATCAATAATTCCAATCACAGCACGGTAATTGTCATCAATACGAGCTGTTCGCATCGAGCTGTCATTAAACTGTGCTATTGGCTCTAAGTGCATACCATTGGAAGTTGTGCATTCACGGAATTTTTTCTGGAAATTGACCACCTTTGTCTGTATTCTTTTAGGCAAATCAAAAAGTGATTCATAACAAGTGTCTGATAAAAACAGTCTCATAATTTTATATGTTTTTTATTTCATTAATATCAAAATTCTCTACTGTAAATATTTTAAAACCAGCAGCTTCAAAGATCGATTCAGAGTTGTCATCAATGGGGTCAATTACAACCTTTAAATCACGGATAATCATTCCGGCCGAAGCTAAAACAATTCCGTCAGAATCGGTTAAATCCACATCTCCGTCTGATCCGAATGGAATATTATGGTCTAATAGAACATCTACTATATGTTCCAGTCCAGGATAGTACATCTTTATCTCATCCCGGTCGACAGCAACCATATCCGTGTCTGTAATAGATTCAGCCTTTGTTGTATTAGAGAAGAATTGCAGTAAATTATATCGTCTCCAAAATCCGATCCATTCATCTTTATCAATATCCGGATAAATCTGTTGCAGATTCCAGTTATATGATATACCCTTATCAATTTCTTCAGCAACTTCCTCGTCTGTTGAGAAATCGGTAAGTTCGTCATAGCAACTTTCATCTATCGTTATTTCACCTTGATAAAGTGCACCTCCATGTCCCATAAAGTTTTCTGCATCGGCGATACATCCAAAAGCGGTTTCTCTGATATATCCCATCTGAGGATTTTTTAAGAACTCAATTAAACGGGTAATTGAATTAAGTCCCAAAGAATCCTCCTTGTCATTTTCAAATAGCTGAATATCTTCCCATGTCATCGTCCATGAAAATATCCTATGCGTTTTAGAATCACGTATTCCATCGCGTTTTTCTTTATCGCCATAGAATCTCATGTTCGGAGCCTGAGCATGATAGGTGTAACCATCAAGAAATATAGCCCACATAGGCAATTTATCAATCTCCTTAAAATCATTACCGTTAATTCTTGCAGACATGCAAATAATCTGAAAATCTGCAACGGTATAATGTTTTACTCCATAGTGACCACCAAGTGCAAACTGAGGAATGATATAATATCGAATATCATTTTCTCCATCCATAATTCTTAATTCATAGCGATAAGAGTCAGCGTCTGGTACTTTCTCAAAATTCCATTTATTGGTGCGGGCTACAGTCTTAATGGAATCAATAAATTTCAATTCCAATTCACTGTCTTCCGCCACGCCTGTCTGTGATATGGTTCCTACATAACCCGGCAGCGTTTCCCATGATTTTGTATGTTCTATGAGTTTTTCAAACAAAGCTTCAGCCTGTTCTCTGCTGAACAACTCTCTATTGTATTGGTTTCCGTATGTAAGAATACAATGATAGCAACCGTCTTTGCCTTCATATTGGCATTGACAATCGTGAATTTTATCGTATGCATACTGCAACAATTTGGAAAATTCTTCTGTATTATAAAGTGTTGAAAGGTAACCGGTACCACCGGGTATTGTGTCATACATTACCAGATAGTAATCCTTCTTCATGGTAGCCAGATTCATTTCTGAATATGAATCTATCCTGATATGTTCAGGCGACGATTTATAATAAGCTTTCAACCCTAATTGAATACCTGACTTAAACATCTCTACAGCCGATGATGCATCCATTATCTGGATAGGTAGCAGAATCTTGATGGCCTCAGTTTGCATGTGACGATAAAGATAAAGAGTTTCAAAAACCTCGTTTTTTGTATCATCGGCAAAAGAAATGTCTTTATGCGTACAGAATCTATAATGTTGCTCATCATTTGACGTCCCACTAATCAATGGCGTAGATTTACCACAGTACCGGCAAGTTATAAAGCCATTTTGAGAGACATTGGCATCATTATTGACTTCCACTTTACTTCCCGATTGCATCTTCATTCCATAATTCACTTCATAGAGTTCCATATTATTGCAGAACTCAATACCAAATCCAACTCCTTTAATAGCGTAGGAGGTGGTAGCTCCCAAATGATGGAATATATAATGACGCTTTATAATGTAGTTTTCACTTTCTCTTTCTTCCTTCGAATCATCCAATGCCGCATCATTGCTATACATTACACTTCGTGCGCCGGTAAATTTCAATATATTATGTTTGTTTATACCCCACGAAGGATCACCGCACTTAGGACAGGTGGCCTGATTAAATCCGTCTTCTCCTTTCAGTGAAATACAGTCACACTTGGAACAGAATTTTATTTCAGTCAAAGAATCCTTCCAATCAAATGTATTGAGGCCACTGACATTCAAATTAAATCTTTGAGTATAAAAATGATTACCAGGCGCTAATTCTTTAATTCCTTGAGATGCAGACCGGGTCAGTTCAAAAGTCCTTGGCTCAGTTATATTTCCTTCTTTATCACATTTCTCCCTTGAAGCATATACGCTTGCATGTAACTTAACCCCAGTTTCAGGAAAAGCATAATTGGGCAGAAGGCCGATATTTGTCATGAATTCAATGACACTATCACTCATTATCTGGCGATATTGTATTCTTGAAGCCTTAATTAATTCCTCTATCTGCTTTGATGCAGGATCATTTGTAGCTATATGTTTTTTCTGTTCATTGTATTGTTCAAGTTCTTTTCCAAGGAAATGAAGCTTGTTTGACAACATAGCAAAATCCGAAATGATACGATTATAGAAAGTACCATCATCCAATGTCTCAAACAAATTCTTAAGTGCGTCCTGAGTTTTATCTTCATATTGAATATTGAATTCAGAACGTAATGTGGTCTTATGGTTTTTAATAAATTCTATGATTCTATTGATAACAAATGTAGGGTCATTGAATATGTTATCATTCAGTAAATGAAGTTCACGAATCTTTTCTGGCAATGTATTGTTCACATCTGCTGAAGTCCACGTATCAATGCAGTATGCTAAGAAATGTCTTCTAAGAATATCTTTTGCTTCGAGGAAACATCCAGGCGTACTAATTTCTCCTTGCATCATCTCCAATGGATAGGTATAATAATACATATCATGTGGTTCGGATGCATGACAATAATTCAATACTAATGCAGCTCCTTCCTTACGTCCGGCTCGGCCGATACGTTGTAAAAAATTACTTGGTTTAGGTGGCACGTTCGTATTGCCCACTACATTCAAATCACCAATATCTATACCCATCTCAAGTGTGGATGTTGCAGAAAGGACATTTACCGAATTACTGTGCGGATGTTCTTTGAAATCCTTTTCTAAAGCCTCTCTGTCATGTCGGTCAAGCAATCCCGTATGTTCGTGTGCATGAACACGTGGTGAAATATTTCTATTATAGACCTGCTGATAATAGTTCAATTCAGGTTTGATCTCCTCAGAATATGTTCCCTTGCATTTATAATCCAGACAATGTGTCCCTTCTGCCCATTCATCCTCAGCAGCGACGCATAGTCTGGACTGACACAGGTCGCATTGTATATGTTTCACATTTTTACTGACCCATATATGCTCCGGATTTATAGCATAATTACCTCCACCTTGTTCCTCTTTGTTAAGCAAACCAACTTCAGTCATGACATCAAACAATCTGCGCATAAAATCATTGAATAGAGAGGAGTTTTTTGCTATCCATGGATCATTAAAGACTTCGAAAGAATAATTGCTGTACCAGGTATTTTTGTTGTCAGAACGCATTACTGCCATGTCAAGCATCTCGTGGTTCTTGCCTGTATGCACAACTCCAACGAGTTTCGGAAATTGCATACTTCCACCGAGAGTCTTGTTCAGGAAATGACGGTTATCCCGATTCCAGTTCAAGGCCCATTGTGTAAGGTTTTCCTTGCGGTATTTTTCAAGGAAAGGATGGTCAACTGCACCATGAGTCCTCATTCTCTGCAATATGCCATATACAAAATGGATGAATCCGGATTCATTGCTCCAGATATTTTCCATGTTATTATCCTTTAACCAATGCTCCATAGCCTGATAGACATGTCGCAAAATCTCAGTTTTGAAATAGGTAGCAGAAGCTCCTGTTTTTTCAAGCGTTCTACCCAATTGAGCAGTCAATCCAAACTCACTAAGAATCTCCCAGTCCACACGCAAATCAAACTCTTTTTTGAAGCTATCCATAAAATAGCTACCTTCTCCTCCAGTTCTATAATTCTTCCGAAGGTCTATATGTTTAGCCAAATCAGCCGGTAAGAAACGATTGTAATACTCGTCATCTGTTAATCGGGCATGCCAATACGATTTAAAACCTTTTTGTAACTCAATCAAATTTACAGGCTTTTCGAGCGTATTAATATATTTCTGCATAGACTGCCGGAACAGAAAACGGTAAGTACGTGCTTCATAGAAACCAGCCTGGTATGCTGCATCCTGTACACTATTGGTAAATACCAATATTTTACGTTCTTGGGCATTTGCATTATCAAAATCACTTGACAAAACTTGACTTATTGCCACACTGGACAGGGTTGATGTTCTACCACCTATTTGACAGATCGTATCACTGCCATTACATTCGGGGCAATTTCGGGTGAATTTTTGATTCCCGTTTTTGTTGGATGTGGTCTTGCTGCATACTCTTAACCGTATGGTGTCACTGTCGCTGAGACTTACTTCAGTAAGATCTTTTAGTTTAACATATTTTGTAATATTAACTGCATTCTCACTAATATAGTCATCCACAGCCTCATGTCTTTTCATCTCAGTATTGAGCAGATAAACCTCTTTTTCCCGTTCTGCAAAAGCCGTATTGACGGTTTTTACATCAGAGCAATATCTGTCATCGGTAGCAAGCCTGCGACTTATCCAGCCACTTGCACCACAATCTCTGCAAAAATACATTGGAAGAGCAATCCTCTCATCATCTTTATTCAAATTTCCCCTCCAGACGAACTCCGGTTCTTTTTGTACATAGCGCAGTATTCCACTTAATTCACGTTGCCATAACTGGACTTGAAGATACATTAAGGGTATAGTTTTCCCATTAGCCAACAGACGTTTAGAATAGGCAATTAAAGCCAAAAGATTTTCTATCGCTATTTTACAGGTCTTTTCATTATGTTGCTGTCTAAGTCTGCGAAACTCAGTATTATCTTCAAGTTTATTTTGAATTTCATCAATAGACAGAATTCCATCTTTAAGAACAAAAAGAAGATCCCTTACTATACCCATTCTGCGAAGAGATATACCAGCCTCAATAGGAGAGGCTTCACTATTCTTCAACCAGTATTTACATATACGCCTGATATAAGTGTCGACCGTATCATCGTTTTGGAATACGCATTCTTTTATCAGTTTTCCGTCTGGAATGCCATTTGAAACAACATCTACATAATCATCCACGGCAATACGATGTTCCTCAATTACATTTTCTTCAAGGAATGTTTCTCCAAACACATTCATAGCGTACTCGCATAAACATGCCTTGCTGTCGGAACCACTGCCGATTGTTGCAGATGTACCGATGGGGCATAATAAGCCTTTAGGAATATGGAGCTTTAATTTCAATCTTCTTATCAGATTCGCCACATCAGTACCTTGTGCTCCATCATATGTATGTAGTTCATCGAGCACAATGAATCGGAGAGCCTTCTGTTCCGTTTCGATATTCCCTTTCCATAACGACATGAATTTTTGTCGCATAAGTCCGTAATCCAACATTTTGAAGTTAGTGAGAAGAATATCCGGAACCGTATCGAGGATAGCATCCCGATTTTCAATAATATGGTCAGAACCCATTGTGCGTGGATATTCTTTCGCATCAATTCCTTCACCCACAAAAAGACCGGCAGTTACTTTATCCTTGAGGCGAGGGTCATTCCATATTGTCTCGGCCAAACGTTTGGCCTGATCGCTGGCAAGTGCATTCATCGGATACATGATAATAACCTTTACACCTGTTTGGCGTTCATACTGATTACAATGGTAACAGTAATCCAGAATAGGATACAAGAAGCACTCTGTTTTACCAGAGCCCGTACCTGTTGTAAGAAGTGTGGGTTCCGGACTATGACCGTTCTTCATGCTAAGTTGCCGAAAAGCCTGTAACTGATGCTTATAAGGAGGGAATGAAGGAGTTATATCTAATGGAATATTGGCACATTCCTCTTCTGTAGCCGACACAAAAGGAGGTTTCAAAGAGACGAAAGGCCCTTTGAACAATCCATCATCCTTATCTTCTATAAAGCGATAGAACGCATCGCTTACATCCTTTTCTTTGAATCGGTATGTAGCTTTTATATATTCGATGACTGAGTCACGTACTTCGCGAGCTTGTTGTAATGGTAACATATTTTATAACTCTAATGTAGGTTCTTTTTTATAGCTCATTGCTAAATTAAAACACTTCTGCATTGTCGCAATTCCAATCCCTTGATACTCTATTAAAGAAATCATGGATTTTATATTGTCCTCATGGATTGCTTTATCTATGATTTCAATCTGCTTTGAAAAACGACTACCTAATATCTTGATTTTCTCTGAATGCGAAATATCAATCCATTTAAGCATAAAATTCTCAAACATATCATCCGGTGCTAACGGGTCATATTCATATATTTCAATAGGAATATCACATTGTTCGAGATATTTATGCATAAGGTCAAGGACTTCAATTTTATCAAGTCCGCCATTGTGGGTTCCGAGAAGGGGAAAGGCAATCGAAGTGATACCTTTCTCCTTGTAAGAATCTACGAACTTTTGCAATCCTGCTTCAAGATATTCCATTTTGCTGGGATATTTCCAATGGAATTTTGTAGGGAAATTCAATACCCATTGTGGCGTATTTTCTGACTTATACAGCCACAATTTTCCTATGCCAATCATCTTTGACTGACAAAACTCCTTATATTTTTCAAACATTTCAGGGTATCTGAGTTTGAAAACGAGCGCGATACCCTTGCCCATAACACCAACGCAGTTTATTGTATTTACAATCGTCTGCGTCTTGCTGTTAAAGATATTACCTTTATGAAATGTTATATTATTCATTAATAGACTCTTTAAGATTTACATACCTATCTGCATATTCCTCTGACATGGCTATGATGCCGTTTTCCTCATCAAATGCTTTTTCTCCGTTTTCATACACGAACATGTGTTCCAGATATTTTAATCCACCTGCATCTTTTGTATAAGAAGCTATGTCACATTGATATAATATCATTTTATATTGGAGAAGAATTGATGGAGACATTTTTAGCTCTGTCGCATTAGCAACAATTTCCTCCTTCAAATCTGACAATTCATATTTGTTTTGGAAGTACGAGCCTAAATGATCATCTCTCAGCAGTACTTCTACAAGATTGAATTCATGCTCGGTAAAAGGAGTGTTTTCCCATAGTTCACGAACCAATGAAAGAGTATGTTCATGCTGAGTTGAACGGTCTATAGCCTTGCCTATATCGTGTATTGCCAGTACAAGACGCATAAGATCCATGTTCATACATTTATTGTCAAAGGCGAAGGCGTACTTCTCAAATTGTTCGCATACTAATAGGGTATGCTTCTTGACCACATAATGCCTAACACGAGTATTATAGAGCTCTTCCAGTTTTGGCATTATAAGTTCAAGTGCAGTAATCATTTCCTTTGGTGAATAGTCATCATCAAGGCTAATACCCAAAAAGTTTTCGATAACAGTTGAGTCTGTGTTTTTGATTTCAGCTTTATTTGGAGAATATTTGTAAACCAGCCATCGCGGTGAACGAGCACGCGGACTCATATTAACATAGTAAACCTCAAATTCAGTATCGCCACATTCTACAGATACGTTGTCTCGTATCTGCATCACATGGCTTTTTACCGCTTTTATTTGAGACGCAGGATTGAACACCCTGATTTTGTTAATCTGAGCGCTTTCAATCTGGAACATATAGTCACCGTTGTAGCTTGTTGTTATCTTAAGACGTTCATCTGACTTTTCAAACTTCAATGGCGGGTTCTCATGCTCGAATACATCTTCAGAGTCATAGATGCTATATATATGTTCACAGATTGGGTCGTCGCAGAATAAAGACTTTAGTATTTCCGTTTCTTCATGGTCATAGCAGATAATTTGATAATCCTTAAGTTCAGAAAAATCAAACTCATTTTTTATAAGAAATTCTTGTTGCTTCTTTTCTTGGACTTCTCTACTCCATTGACTACTGTACAGGTGGACGGCATCTATATTATGAGGGTCATCTATCACCTTATATATTCGAGCCCAATTAGTCTGCAAGTTTCCAGTACTGTAATAACATAAATTAGAATGTTTTGCCAATACTTCCTGAAGGTCGAACTTAAAGAATACTGGCATCGGACACATAGGCAAACCATTATCCTCTGCACGTCCGTAGTACTTGGAACCTTTCTGTTTTCCCAAACATTCATTGTAGAACTGTGTTTGAGTTCCAGTTCTAAAATAGAATCGAGCATATGGATGTGCTTTAGCAGACCTATGAACAACTGAGCCTGCAGCATCATATTTTAGTAGACCAAGTTCTGTTGCTCTGTTACGACTGAGTATTTTTCGAGACCTAATCACTTCTATCGCATTGAACATGTGCGTAAAGTGATATATGAATGGCCTTCTATAACCCGTTGATTTAAGAGTATTATAGAACTCCATCAGATTCAATTCACTCTTGTATGATTTATCAACGCCAGAGGTTCTGAATGCAGGATTCTCAGCCAAAGCAACCCAGTCCCAACGACCTTTGAATCTATCAATCAGACTTTGAGTAAAGGCGATGGTACTACTTTGAGAGATTCTCTTCCAATCGATTTTATCCTCAAATAAAGATAATGTCATTTCGTCAACAACAAAATCTGACCTTTTGCATACAATGGTCCAATTAACATTATCTTTGAATTTTTGCAAATTCTCGTTTGTTGGGTTAAAATCAGGAGAGTGCGATATTACATCCCAGTCAAGATATTCTTTGAATGTTTCAAGGGTCTTGGGATTGGATTTATCAATATGAGTACTATTGGTGAGAATTGACCAGTTTAATTTATGCTTGTAGAACAGAATTACATTATACTGTAATTCCATTCTTCGTGAAATGTCAGTCCAATCGAGATCTTTATCCTTTAGGATGTTCAAAGTATTCATAGTCGGGAAGAAGTCTTTTCTACGGCTGAACTCTTTCCAGTCTAAATCAATATGGACCAACTTAGAAATATGCTCTTCCGTAAATTCAATGTCTTTTCTGCGTAAGATTTCCTTCCAGTCCCATTCTTTATCTATCAGAGAAATTACAATATCGGCATTAAGATTGAGGTCGTTCCTTCTTGAAAGAGCAGACCAGTCCCAGTTTCTGTTTTTATGTTCTTTGATATATTCTATGGTAAATTGGCAGTCTCTTCTTGATGTCAATTTATACCAATCCCACGAAAGGTTATCATGTTCGGTGACGAACTCAGCAGATAATTCAAATCCTCTATTAGAAGATATTTCTTTCCAATCCCATTTCTCCTCAATCAATGATGTAAGCATTCGTAGTGTCAGCTTGACATCATGTCGTTTTGAGAGAATGGCAAAATCAAGATATGCAGAGAATTTCTCAATGTGCTTTAGTATCTCATTGGGCTTCTTACTATTATAACTAAAACATTTGCTGTTTTCTGAAAGATAATTCCAGTCCCATTCTTCACTGCGTACTCTAAGAATATTATCGCACCAGTTAATTGATGAGAGGGTAGATAGATACTGGAAATTCCAATGGAAATCCTCGTTACCTAGGATTTCAAGTACCACATTCTCCCATACGGAAAAATCTTTGATAACTTTCTTGTTCCAAAAAAGAATTTTATTCAAAGATTTAGAGGCAGAAAGAGCATCCCAGTTTACAGGAATACCAAATTCTTGATATGACTTTAAATATCCATCAATATCAAAATCACTTCTGTTATATAAATCAGAATAATCCCATTCATAAGAAACTTGTTTATTTATCAGCAGGGAATTATTTCTGTTTATTTCCAGAATATCATTTGTTGAATATCGAGCTGTAAGCTTGCTCCAAATAGAAGCTCTAACTTCTTTTTCGAGCATTGACAGAATGATTGCAATCTGTATTCTTAATTCAGATTTTGCAAGGTCTTCTTCAGTAAGAACAGATTCTATTATATATTCCCAATCCCAAAGTAGGTAGTATTCAGGAAGGTTCTCTACAATAAAATCATGATCAAGACGAGTGGTTAATGTAGCCCATTTCCATTTGTCTTCGTAATTATCAAGATTCTTCTTGATTTTATCAATATCTGCATTCTTTGAGATGTAATCCCAATCAAGACGATCTAAAACATTCAGTTTAGAGAGAGCCGCAAAATTAAGCGTATCACAGAAATTCTGAGTTATAATACTCCAGTCCCAATTTGAGTCGCTTATATTTTGCAGAATGGTTTTCTTCTCAATATGAGCTGTTAATTTATTCCAAGCACCCTGTTCTGTAACTAACTGTTTGAATTCATCTATTGCATACAGCTGAGATAGGTTTTCTGCTGCTATTAACGGAATAGCCTTAGAGTAAGTGATGAAAGCTAAATGCTGCTTGATAAATTCAATGTCAGAAACAACGATGTCACGCGCAGAGAGAATAGACCAGACCCATTTGAAATCAGGATAAATGTCAATTATCCTTACCTCCGTAATAGATGATGTGATATGGTTTAAACCTTTTACAGAGAACTCCTTATCGTGATATTTTTCAAATGTCGTACTATTCCAAACGACTCCTTTATTGCATTCAAAGCCATCAGAATTGTTAACCGACTTCCATGAAATAAAGCCTAGTTTCTCATGCCAATCAATAACTTTAATTGTCCAAATGTAATCAGCAGAATTTGCATTATACCTATTCTGCAACCATTCTTTTTTTTCAATTACAGCAAAAGCAAATTCGCTTGAGTTGCAATATGCTTCTGCCCATTCCACAGAGGTAAATGCCCTTGACATAATTACGTCCAGATGAATATCTTTTGCAAACGCATTGATATTCTGTAATACATAGTCAAGACCAGCATTTGTGGAAATATATTCCCAGTTCCATTTTCTCTCAGGGAATTTTGCTATTATCGAATTATACTTAGATATGTATTTCTCTGTTACAGAGTACATATCGTATGGAATAAAATTTATGGTTTCAAGTACAAACTCATCATCAAGTCTTTCCAAAATAGATTCCCAATCCCAGTCTACACCTTCATGGAGCTTAGGGATGACAATGAGACGCTTGACGAAATCAATACTTCTGTTTGCCGACAGACTTTCAAAATCCCAAGGATATCTAGTAGCAGTCTCAACGATGAAATCATCATCATAGCGTGATGACAGAGCTATCCAGTCCAAGGAATCTTTATAATTCTCCAGATACAGTTTAAGGGCATCTGTTGGGGAAACAACAGATATGGTATTCCAATGGGAACCATTTGCCAGTTTCGCAATTTTAGCAAATAGTTCTTGGTCTTTCCAGTTCAGATGCTCGCTTTCAAGGAAGTCATTAAGATTCCATACGTCTATGTATGGCATCATTGAAACATAGTTCAATTCTTTATGACTTTCTCTAACAAGATGCAAATATTCACCGATATGGATTTTCTGGTTAATGTAATCATTATTGCATTCTTGATGCATAAGAAGATTAGTCGCTTCAGAAAATTCATTGTTGTAGAAAACAAACGGATATTTAGCATTCTCATATTCATACAGTCTAAAATCAACATGAATCTCACTCATTCGAGACTCTATTAATTCTTCTGCACGGCAGATATTTACGTCGGCACTGCATTGAAGTGAAAGACGTGCTATGAGCTCAGAGGAGGTATCATAGAGTTCTTCCTCAATACCATCATGGTTAAAATCGTCGTATGGGAGGTTAGATTTTCCCTGTATGGAGGATGTTACTCCAAGTGCATCACGGAATGGGAACATCTTGTATTCTGATGACTCTTTCTGTGCGATGTCAAAACATTGCATCAAAGCCATAACACCACGATGGAAAGAGTGTTTAACACCTTTCTTCAGTGCCAATTTACCGAGAGGTGACAACGATAACTCTTTTTCAGATATATTTATCAGCCCGAAAGTTGTCAGTTGGGAGAGGATGCCATTAAATATGTCCTTTTCTCCCTGGTCTGCATATCTTTTAGGAGTAGAATCAAAATCGTCTTCTACATTGAATCCTAAGATGCGTGCAAGCTGATTTTCATACAACTTTCCATTGTATTGCAATGTAAGCAGTATAACTTTATCCAGTTTTGATAGTTCGTATGTTATATAGTAGACCACACTGCATATGGTCTTACTTAATCTCCACTCTCTGAACTTGTTGTCAGATGGGCATGAAGAGTATATGAGATTTCCTTCTTGCAGAATCTTATTATAGTCCATATTCACTTGCGGTTATTATTTTTCCATATTTGTTGTTAGGGTCAGCAATAGTCTGATATACATTTTCATATATATCCTTGGTTCTGAATAATTTGCTATCTCCAACAATTATAAGCAATCTTTTCGCACGTGAAAGTGCGACATTCAAACGGTTAGGGGATTGAGCAAAACCTAAGTCTTCCTGTTTGGGGAATCCATCTACTGGATAACGTTCAAAATTAGGTTTCTGATTTTTTCCATTCTGTATGCAATGGCTTCTCACCATTGATACAATAATAATGTTCCTCTCCATACCTTGGAATCTATCCACCGTACTAACTCTGACAGGAATTTGCGAGCTGTCAAATTCTCTTGTCATATCTTTTAACAGGCGTAGCTGTTTGCCGTAGAAAGAAATGAGACCAATCTGTTTATCTTCAACACTATCCCAACTATCTACGTAGTTATGAAATGATTCAGATTCGTTGAAATCTGTCAGCAACTTCTTTATGATTGCAACTTCTCCATAATTCACACGAGATGTACCATCAAGCATCTCTGGACTTGACGAATCAATCCATAAAACGTGGGTCTCAGGATTGATTGGACCAGCAGTGATGCCATGGTATCTTGATGCGCCATTATTAATATAGTCAGGGTCATCGACACCTAAATCAATAGGGGTAGTAAGACCACATTCCAAGCCACCTTCATCTTTGTAGAATTGTTTAATAACGTCATTGATAGCCGGATGCATACGAAATTGATAGTTGAAAACACCCTTCAGGTTGTCGTCAATCTGGGTGAACAAACGTTCGAAGTGGCTGATTTCAAGAGTTTTGAAATTCTTAAGAACGTAGCTCCTTAGTTCTTTCATCTTCTGACGTTCATCATCGTTCTTCTCTCTTTTGATAAGATAATCAAATGAGTTGATGAACGATTCTCTTGAAAGCATAGGAGGTAACTGCCTATGGTCGCCAATTATCACATTCTTCTTACCGTATATTAACGGCAGAGACAATTCAGCAGGAGTTGCTTTACTTGACTCATCCTGAATTACCATATCAAAATATATTTTGGGGTTATATACACCCTCCTTGTCGGCGAAGATCTGTCTATATATGCGATAAAATTTGGTAGGGACAAAGCTGTTTCTCTTACCAGTATTCTCGATAGATTCAGACATAATAATGTTTTTTTGACCAATAGAACTACATGTAGCACCGATAACGTTGCAGTTCTTAATATAGTTGTCAAAAAACAAGTTCTTCAGCTCTGAAGTTGGATTTTCCAGCAAATCCTTCCAAAGCTCTTGAGCTACAGAAGGCATTTTATCGGAATCCAATCGACGACCGATATTTTCCATCCAGTTTAGAAGTATCAGTTTTTCTGGAGCTTCATAAATGGAATCCATATCAGTGTAAACGTCATTTTCCTCATCGTCATCATCATCGTTGATTGAAGCATTTTTCTTCTTTGCATTCCAATCTTCGCCTTTTGCCCAACGGTACATAGCAGAATATGAGAATTGCAGACCTTCTGTTTCAAGACGGGACTCATCACCAATACGAATAGGTTTAATGAGATTATGATATGGATTTACCACACGGTCAATCGCGTTATCCACGGCAAGGTTTGTTTCTGATGTAAGAAGTATTCTTTTATCAGGATATTTTCTTGTATGCTGCCAAATCAATTCTGCGATGGCAGTAGATTTTCCAGTTCCCGGAGGTCCTTGGATAAGGGCGAGGTCAGGAGCCAGCAATGCTTTTGCTATTGCTGTCTTCTGCGGTTGATTTTTGTCTATCTTGCCATTTAGGATATGCTTGCTTATTTCCTGTTCTTCCAGTCTTATTGATTCTTCAAAATCTTTGATTCCTCCTGCTTTTGAGGCATCAAAGATAAAATCACCTAAAGAAACATTTTCAACATCTCGTCCTTGGACGATTCTATTCAATGATTCTTTAAGACGGGCAAGCTTTTCAAGATCACCAGACAAATCAGGTGTAATAGAAGACACCTGGGTTTCTTCTATCAACTGTTTTGTGACCTCATAATTATCACCCGATATATCAATAACGATTTCAGGATAGTTGGAAATTCGAATCAGCTTACCGATTGGTAAATCACCAATAGAGAAATCTGAGCCTTTCAATTCCCTTATAGCATCGACTCTTTCCTCATCATGGCTCTTCTTGTCGTAATAGTATAATAACTTGACGTAGCCTGCAGGTATGTCGTTGATTATACACTTGTAGCGGTTTGCGTCAAATGAATTGAGCTTATTTTGAAGTTGTGGTCTGAATGCTATAAGTTCTTCAAGATTGTCAAATTCCCTAAAGAACGAAAGTTCGGTACCTTTCTTTACTAGTTCCACATTAAGCTTATCAAATGAATCATGCAGTTCTTCCATGATGTTTGTAAGCTCCGCTTTTTTGTACTTAATATCAAAGTTGCATTTATGACCCTTCTTGAATAGACCAAAGTCTATGAATCCGTATTCTCTACTGAGTTGGGTAAGAATCTCTGGCAAGCTATTTTCTTTCCACTTGAAGTCAATACCAATTGAAGAGCCATTCTTCTCAATACCGACTTTCCCTTTAAGTTCGGTATGTATCTGATCATTGAAACGGTCTAATTCCTCTGTAGTTGCCCAGTTTCTGTTTTCTTTGTACTTATAGAAGAAACGAGGGATAACTCTATAATTCCCCTTTCCAAATATCCGGTTTATGATTTGGCAGTCCAAAGTGTACTCGAAGTGTATATCTGTAGTATCTTGACTGTTAAAAGCTAAGGAGTCGGTATATATTGGGGGCTCCTCCTGACTTTCATCTAAAACGTCGATATCATCATCTTCAAAGATGTCGGTAACCGAAAGCTTCACATTCTTCCGGAATAGAATCGTACCTTGTTCAGATATAGGAAGTCCAAACTTGTTCTTCTTCCAGTCATATTGACCAATGGCGGATTTGTCTATCTTAAACTCATATTCCAGTTTGCACATTCTAAGCTCGAACAATTCTTCCAACTGAGTGAGCGTATCCTTGTTAAAGAAGCCTCCTTCGACAACAAGCTGCTTGTTTATTGAAACTCCGCCTAATAGTTGAGAGGTATCTTTAAATACTTCGATATTTTTGAAATTATGATTTGGACACACTCTTTCCAAGTAGTACAATATACTTGGATATGTCTGTATAATAGCAGATGCTTCATCAGGAAGTGAAACCTGTAAATTCTGGAAATCTTCATTGTCTTTAAGACGTTGAAGTTCGTTGATTGAAATTTGCAAACGTCGCTTCTTATCAAAATCGTATTCGATTTCCAGTTTATCAAGTAATTCTCTGACACCGGTAAACTGAGCTTTGCTATCAGTTATCTTGCCGTCAATTACTGGATAATAAGAGAAAGAAATATATTCCTTGTTTGCCTGTGTGCTGATTCTGGATTTCTCGCGCTCATCTAATTTGCTCCAGTTTTTATATGGAGCAAAAACATAGCCATCATCAAAATGGCAATCCTGATCAGAGATGCTAAGAGAATCCATAATTCTCGACTTCAGGAAATCTGTATTGTCCGAAGTGTCTATTCTGACATGAAGTTTTTCGTTGACGATGGTTGTCAATGAAGGGACAATACTGATAGGTTCAGTTCTTTGACGTAATATGTGTTCTTGAACTTCTGTGTGCTTCTGCCAAATATCTTTTAGCAAAGTCTTGTCCGTTGACCTTTTCTGCAGATTCTCAGAAACAACCTCTTTATGACTGACAACTACGTTCTTGTATTCAGTATTGATTTTGATAACTTTTACATCGAGAGTCTTCCCGATATAGCTATCATAGTCAAACACCTTAACGATGTCTATCTGGGAACCGGGAAGGAATGCCTCCATACCCAATGCGTCCACAATCAGACCGCCTTTTGTGCGGCTTTTTACATAGACTTTAATGGTCTCGTTGCTATTGTATACTTCATTTATCTTATCCCATGCTTTGCTTAATCTCGCCTTTCTATGTGAGACCACAAACTGTCCATGGTTATTTCCATTTTCCTCAATATAGACATCAATTTGATCACCAACCTTTAAGTCTGGATTATATTTTAACTCACTTGCAGGAATAATTGCGTTTATCTTATGACCTAGATTTACGACAATCTCCCTTCTATTAAGAGAAATAACTATCGCACTAACTATATCATGTTTATGAAAAGAAGAAGAGGATGAAGAATCTTCTGATGATTCCTCTGTCAAAGACTCTTCAAATTGCTCCCAATCATAATCTTCGAGTGGGGATATTTTAGTGATATCTGAAGACGAACTGTTGTTTATTGGTACAATTGGTTTAGGACGAGGTATATATTCCTTGTCGCTAAAATGCTTGTAAACAAGAGATGCTTGTTCGTCAGTAAGTTTGAAGTTAGGGTTAAGCTCTATTTCAAAGCCCTTGCTTGATAAGAATTCACTTATTGTTTGGAATCCTATATTAAGCTCTCTACATACTTTATTTAATCTAATAGACATATTATGACTTAAGATTTAGAAGTGAGGTATTCATTAACAGACATAATCGTATAACCCGCTGCAACCAAAGTCTTTTTGCTATTTTGGTCGTAAGGGTAAAATACAATCTTTTCTGATTCGATGCACAACTCTGCTTCTGCTATGACATTGTCATTCTCATCTACAAGTGAGAATCCACCGTCTTTTGAGAATGGAATTGAGTGTGCTTCGAGATATTTTAGTACAGGATGTACCGATTCGTCATAGAGGAGATAGTAATCTACCTCTTGATTATTGTTAGCACTGTTGGTTTCTTTGATGTGTAACTTTTCAATACATTCTTTTCTGAAGAAACAAAGGAATTGCTCAGGCAACATGACATTTTTCAACGCAATACATCCTTTAAAGAAAGGAGCGACATCTTCTACATTGAAACCAGCATGGCCACATCCAATAGGTGTAACAAGAAATGTTTTATCTCTATTATTACGTGCGAATTGTTCAAATTGTAATATAGCTTTTCCAAGTATGTGAATATCGACCCCCATTGTTGGTAGCGCATAACACATTCCTGTTGGACCATTTGTAATGCCAACCTGAGCTCCAAAACTTTTTGCAGCTAGTCCTGCAGCGCCATGTTTTTGCGAACCATATTTATTTGTCCCAAAAACAAATATTTGGTTGTTTCTAAGACTAACAATTTTACTAGGGGTGCAATGGTCGTATCCTTTTAAAACGTCGTATAATAGATTATAGTATGCTGCTTCCATTACTAACTTATTTTTTCAAATTGCTAAACTCCTCAAATTCAGTTAATGCTCGGTTCGTATATTTTATAAATACATATTCTGATAGAATCTTGAATGTAATTTGTCTCACCTTGCCATTTTCTTTTTGAATCTCAAGTATTTGGCATTGTGGTATTATGGTGTTTTTATTCTTTATATTGAATTTTTGACCATTAAAAACTATTTGTTCCAATGAGGATTGAGTTAAAGCAAGGCTATATTTCGTTTCTCCAACTTTAATTTCATCCCATACGCCTTCTTGTTCTTGTCCCACTTCCACTGTACATTCTTGACCAAGCATATTCTCTCTAAGGTTATGCTCATGATGTGAATGAATTAACAATTCACTTATTTGAAAATTATCCTCAGAGTAAGTTTCGATGGTTTCAAATTCAACGTTATACAAGTCCTCTATGTCACTTGTGTTTTCGTAGTATTTCTTTATTTTTTTGAACTGTTTTAGTTCATGAAGATTCGTTTTCGGAAATCGGATAGGAACCTTGTCAAATGCTTTTATGATAAATTCCTCCTGGCTCCATAGAGCAATGACAAAATCCATCCATTTAATAGCTTCTTGGAGGTTTTTACAATTCTCCTTTAAATTGACATTGCAAGTGCAATTCAGCACCTTATTTGGCAAGAAGGAGAAAACTAACTTGAAGGTATATGGTTCAGTTTCCAGTAAAAAACATACTTGCTCCTTGTTAGGATTATATCTTTGAAATTTTATCTTCTCCTTGAACATTATGCTAGGTATTGTAATGATTGTCTTTATTGTCTCCACGGTAGGAGAGATGAATAGATTTTTACAATCATCATAATTAGCAATAGTAAGGCCGTTAATGCTTATATTTAACTCCTTCATCATATCCCGAGTTAACCTATATGCAGGGATATGTGTTCTTGGTAAAAATGAATTGTATAATGTGGCATCTTGACTCATTATGGTTTCTGCTACTTCCTTTGATAGTCCGGAAACATTAATCTTCACATCTGTTTTTCCAGTAGAGTCAAATCTAATAATCTTATTTTCTTTTTGACCTTCTTCTACTATTGGCTGCAAAAAGTGCTGATTACTATATCGTCTAAAAGTATCCAAGCATATATACTTTCTTTGATAATCCGATTTTATCTTCTTGTTTAATGTTTCAAATAAGACAGGAAATAAGTCCTCTGCTTTAGCATTAAAGTATTTAATTTTCGTTTTTGCTAATCTTTTAATCTTATGATTGTAAAGTCCTGGAGCAATGAGAAAATATTTTCTTGTATCAACTTTAACCTGCTTGCGTATCTCTTGAATTAGCGTAAAGATATTACTATCTTCAAGGCTATAACCTATAAACAACATATCATTTGTTAGTATATGACTCTGTATATACTTCCAAAGAAGAGGCTCGTTGTTACTGCTAAAGAAGTTAGTGTAATCTTGTTTAGTTAGTATTATATTGTCTTTTTTCGTAAAATCACCATGTATCTTATATACTATTGTCTTATCTTTTGGCAAATTAACACAATCATCAGTTGTCCTAACCACATAACAATTATCTGGGCCAAAAGCGTCTTCAATTAATGTGTCATAGTTTGTGGTTATAATATGTCGTATGTGTGGTATTTTAGTTAAACATGTGTGATCCGAAGTATCAGTCGGTATAAATTTGAAGATTTCCTCTAACTTGTTTATCAATGATTCGCGACCATAAATCTGTTCATACTCTTCAGAAATCAAGTCTAAATGGGTCTCATCTCGAAAATCATCTTTTATGTCAACAGGCATAGATTCTTTCAAGGATGTCACAATAGCATTAGCCATTGGGGCTCCAGCCTTACGAGAAAAGCCAGACCCTAAAAACAATGTTACTTGTTCTTTTCTTATACTATCTATCAGTTCCTTAAAATCTGCCATATTTTACTTGTTAAATATCTTTTCAAAATGTGCCCATGCTCTACGATAGTCAGCAATACGATCGCACTTGGTATATGGTGCAACGAAAGTTTGTTTCTGTCCACCGTAGAGCTCACTTTTGGTTGGATTGATAGTATGAGTATAAGTTGGAGTTGTGCCTTGATAGCCGATGATATTACCATGTTCATCGGTAATGGCTTCTCCTCGGATATCTTCCCAACCTCGGATACCTTGTTTTGCATTTCCTTTTCGGGGTAATTTAAGATTTGAATCTCCATTTACTGAGAAAATAATTCTGCCGTTTGCATCATACCATGTGTCAGCTTCATACTTCTGTGTTGTACCGAAAGTACTTTTGTAAATATAAACCAAATCTTCAAATGTTAACTTTAGGCTTAAAGCAGTGATAACATCAATTTCAAGTAATGCTTGTCTGCGTTCAAAGTCGTTGCGTAATAAGGAGTCTGCAGAATATTCTGTAGTCAGAATAGAATACGGTGACAAACGTTTATCTGTTGTACTCCATGATTCGTTTGACATATTTGCATTGAATGCTTGTGCCCATAAATCTGCATACCATATATTCACGCAATTTAATCTTAAAACCCTTACAATCAGTGATTCCTTCAGATCATTTGATATTTCAAAAGGCATTTCGCTTAATACCGATGACGTGAGATTCTTACATCGGATGGTTTTAAGAAAATAATCTAATATTACAGAAGATGATAATCCAGTAAAAATCAGAAGATCTTCTACGTTGTTGAAAGAGGCCGAGATAATTGAGTGGGTATGTGACGCCTTTGGGGGTATTATTCCTCCTTTTAATGTTCTCTCGTGAGTACTATCCAACATCTTCTTTAATGCAAGTTTATATCGAGTAAACCATGTACCTGTTGCATCTACTTTATTTTTAAAGTTAACGATATCAGTCTTTGGCAGATAATTTGTTCTGATAATATCATCTACTTTAAGTAAAGTATAGTCTACAGTATCATACTGTGAGTCTTTCTTGCAGATGGATTGAGGCAATTTTGCAAATGGAGATGACAAATTAACCATGGTTGAATTAAATATCATTTCATACTTGTCATAATCCGGGAACTTTGTTTCTTCTTTGATTGTGTTATCTTTTTTGGCATTGGTAGCATGATAACATTCTGTTATAAAAGGATTAACAGAAGACAGATGTCCGCATTGAGACAACTTGTTTATTAGTTCTATATCCTTTTGTGAATGGATGGAAACCAATTTGCAGCTTTGCCATTCATTTGAATTCTCAAATACGCGTGCAATCATTCTAAGCATAGTTTGATTATAATGAACTATGCGGTCTTTGTGACCTTCTAAGCTTAATTGTTTTTTTCCTTCATTATCAACCATGTATCGTCCTTGGCAAATACTGTCACCCTGATGATTAATACTGGCATCAATCATATTAGGATGGAAAACATCGCTCATGGATGTAAATTCAATAGCATCTTGTTGATGTCCATATATACATACATTAAATGGCTTTTCTGGATGTACTTCACTGAAAAGCAACAGATAGTTCTCATATTGGAAAACATATCTTAAGCGAGGATAGAGATATTCTCTAAGTAATTGGCCCTTTGCTTCAATAAATGGAGTAGGCGGATGCACCATACCCACGTATCCTTTGGGATTAATCATCTCAATGGAGTTATACAGAATGCTTTTAAATAAATCCGATTGACTTCCTTTAAGAGGAGCATACAAAACTGGAGAGTTTTGCATATTGCTGGTACAGGCGCATTCTATATTTTCATCTTCGCAAGACTTTTTTAATAGAGGGTCGTTGAAATAGTTGTTTTTCTTAATAAGTCGTTCAACCGCGTCAGCATCTTGATCCTCTCTTATTGCATATTCCGGATATTTATCTGAAATAATATTAAGCGGTTCATATTGCCATTTAATCCATGGTGGGTTACCACAGATAATGTCGAATCCATCGCGCAGCCAGAATACTTCAATGAACTCCAGCATCGGGTGGAAGAAATGATAACGTTCTGACAGACGAGCTACTATTTTGAATCGCATAGGGTCATCGTCCGCAAAAAGAGAACGGCTTCCACGAGCCTCAGTGAGAAGTTCTTCTTGGGTACGAGCCACAATCTGAGCTTCTTCGTCTGTAATTCGATTAAACTCTGTATCATCTTCAGCTAACATGCCTTTCCCTGTACGTTCTAAGGCCAAACGTGTACGGCGATCTAGTCGTTCGTTATCAACTGCCAACAGTGCTTCGATATCTTTCCAATATTCTTCACGGGTAGGAAGTGATAGAGTATCGTCATAACTCCAAAACCAAAGAGCACACCAATAATCCATCACAAGTTTGAGTTTGCGATATGCGTTGTTGTGACCATAACGGGTGTCGAACAGTCTTTGTTTCTGAGCATAGCTTTCAGCTTGTTCCGCATTCTTAAATAACGATTCTTGGGCTGAGTGGTCGATACCATCCCACACTTCCTTTCGGTTATTGGTATACTTTTCAATGGTAAGCTGGTCTGTAAAATGTTCTTTCAGTAAGATATCAATCTTTGCCGAAATACGCTGTAGTATCTGAAACTCATACGCACCAACAGGAGCCGTCCAGTCTTTCAGAATTGTTGTCATGCGTCGGTCTTCATTAGGATGCAGTTTTTTTTGTTCCTTAATGCTGCGCACGCCCAGCATATTGGCATCTGGCAAAAGAAAATGATATACTTCGTTCACCGAACGATTTACACTGTTCTTGAAGAATTTCACCTTATGTGGAGCACATTCCCACCACTTGTTAGGTTTTATTTTGGAACCGTAACGATCGGATATGCCATAGAACTGGTTCTTGCTATATACTTTCAGCCAGGCACCAATCACAGCGTTACCCACCGTAAGCCGATTGGCAAAGAATGGCGTTTCCATATCTTTATGTATGACGTTAAGCCAAAGTGAGAGTTTACCCAACTCAATTGCAGTCGGATTTAAATCCACTCCATAAACATTATGCGTTGCAATGTAAGCCTTTACCTTTTGCAATTCATCACGATAATGGTCTGGAGCAATACGCCAGTTGTGGACTCCCTTTTCCCGTAGCTGACGCTGCTGATGAAGCAGATAGGCTTCAGACAATTGATTGATTACTTCGTTCTGAAAAGCTGCAGCACCCATAGCAGGTTCTAGAATCTTCAGCTCCAGTAATTCAGTAGCACGGCGCTTGTTCTCACGGACCTCATCGATAATTGACTTCAGTGTGTATTTTACCGTACTGCGGGTAAGCACTTCTGGTGTATAGTAACTAGCCGACTTTTGGCGGTCACGTCCATTCAAACGATAGACAAAAGTACCCTTGGGTAAAATAACCGGTTCGCCCTCTTGATTACAAAGAACCTCAGAGATGTCAAAATCGCTCATCCGGCTATAAGGAACAAGGAATGTTCCATCCTGTGGCTCATTAGCCTTGTGTACTTCAATATAATCTTCTTCTGCATAGAAACCACGATAAGCAAGCAGGCTCTCGTACACACTCCCTAATTGGTTTACACCTAAGTTAGCATAACTGATTCGACCACAATAATTCTTTTTCTTTGACAGGGAGAGCGCACGGATAATCTCTTGCCATTTGATATTTCTGATTCTCACCTCTCCCAAATGGTGCAGATTCTTATCGTTGAATAGAGGAGAATCTATGGGGCGTACCCGAAAACTCTTATTATTAGATAGCGACAGATCTGCGTGATGTCCATTTGCAAGCAGAGAGAACAGATGATGTATGCTGTCATCAAAGAAATACCCATCACGACTGGCTGGAGAGTTAAGGTGCACCATCTCGAGATCCCTTAACGATTCGAGAGAATATCCTTGCTTATACACCTCATCTTCAATGGGTAGAATCTCCAACTCTTCACGGCTTTCTGCATAGAAAAGGAAAAGCAGTCGATAGACAATGGTCAGACAATCGTCTTTAACTTCTGTCTCAAAATCATCATCGGTTTCATCATAAGAATCTGTTTCCTGAATATATTTACCGAAAGGTTTGTTTGCCACATGATGCATATAATAGAGTGCTTCGTTTGCTAAAGTCTCAACGGCAAAGATTACTCCTTCTTTTAAATCCTTAGTTACCTCGTAGGCATTCTTATAGCTTTCTTCAATAAGTGTATCCATTAAAACCGTCTGACCGTCCGCAACAAGTGTATCTTTGCAGCACAGCAGATGGAAGAGGGCAAAGTAAAGTCGGTAGTTCTTTATCAGACCTTGGAAATATAACTCGTCAAGGGAGAGCTGAAGATATGCACCTCTGGCCCATTTGTCCTGCTCGAAAAGGAAAACCGTATTACCTGCCAACATCAGAATATAGTGAGGACGCCGCTCTTCCGGCATTAGGAAAATCTGTGTGATTGCTTTGTTGATAATGGCTGGAGAAAAACGATATTTATTACGATCAAGGAATCGGGACTGAATTACTTGTCTCCATTGTCCGGTATAATATCGTTGCTCGTTTGAAGCACGTTCATCTTCATATTGTTGTTTGAACAGACCGTCCGGTTCTGTTTCGTTGACTGTTATCAGGTTTTGCATTTCCATGATAAGCATGGAAATGTGGTCACCACTTCGAATGATGTGGCGCACAGGGATAATCTCTGTAGGAGTATCCGAGCTTCCGTCCTTCACCACGTAAGGCTCTTGATAAGCATTCTCTGTATCGTAACCAAGCTTTTTCAGAAGCGTGGTATGCCAGTCATGTGTATATTTAATTTCATCTTCTTTACGGGCGTGCGCATTGATAATGAAATTTTTATATTCTTCGTACTCTCCACGAATTTGTACATAAGGACTGCACAGCGCTTTCATGTCATCCGCACTGTATCCTGCACAACTTTGTACTTTGTTTATAAAATCATCAGTGAAATAACCTGAGGGGAAGTAGTCTCCCACATTCTGTATAAATCTGTATGTTATATTGTCTGCCATAACTATCAAAGATTATGAAATACGGCCAGAAGGCGCATATATGGTTCTGCATTATCAAGAGAGAACAGGTCCTGATAAAATTGACTTGATTGGTCGGTTATCTTTTGAATCTCTTCTTGCTCTTTTTTGTATAAATTCTGACGTGTCAGGGTGACATTCTCATCCGGGAAAAGTGTGTTGGCGGTATCAGCCCAAAGTTTTAGTTTCTCTTTATATGCATTGAGTTGTTTCTCCATTTCACAACTGACTTTACCTTGCGCATCATTCATATACTTAGTCAATCCTTCTTCAATAGCTCTATCTATATTTGATTCAACCACTTTTATGTCCTCATCAGACGAGCCCTGCATGAATTGTGTCAGTATGGGGTACTTTTGAGTAAAGTCATAGAGTGATGAGGGACGTTCACGCAAAGCTCCTTCCATATCTAACGGAACAATAAAGAATTTGCTCACTAAGTTCTGACCCAATCCGTTTCCATGACTTCCATAGAATAGATAGTAACTCATCCCTTGTGGCAGAGTTGTACTGCGCACACACATGGCTTGTGCCTTTGGTAGCGATGCCGTAAATTTTGTCAGCAAATAATTGATAATAGGATGAATGTCATACAACGGCAGAAATTTACTCCACTCACTTGTGGTGCTCTTTCGTGACTCTGCAATACTTTTATTCAGCCATGCCTTATCCATAGATAAACGGAATATGTTATCACGAGGAAAGGCTTCTTTAGGTATGTCGTAAAGTACATCTCTTAACTCCTCGTTGTTTTTCACTTCTACATAAGGAACTGTTGCATCCTCATGAAGCATAACATCGCCATGACGAATGCTACCGACGGCCTCAAGCTCAGCAAACAAGTCTTTATAGTAGCTTAAATCATCGGGATATAGTGAGAATCTTTTTTCGTAAATATTACTTGACAAACATTCTGTAGCCGGAGTTGCAACTACTGCATCAGCTTTCTTAAAACCTCCACGGGCACGGCGGCGGGTTGCAGAAGGTTCAAGAACCTCTGTATCACCCGTCATGATAGCTTTCTTAATCTCTTCTTCTTCCTTCTGAACATTATAAAGTTCCATTACGCTCATGGCATCCCCCAGTGTATCGTGAACTTCTTGCTCTTTCGCTCTGAGTTTGTCTATAATTGTAAAATCAGAACGTAAATCCGTATTATCACTTTTGGCAACCAGATAGTAGATGACAGGTGTTTGCTTTTGGCCATATCTGTCAATACGGCCATTACGCTGCTCCAGGGTTATTAAGCTCCAAGGAATGTCATAGTTGAACATGATATGACAGAAATAGTGAAGGTTGACACCTTGTGAGCCGCTGTCACTCGAGATAAAGACTTTTACCTTACTGTCTTCTTTTGCAAAGTCGCTCACCATTTCCTCTTGTTCGGTATCTGAAAGTGAACCATCGAAACGTACTACTTGTTCAGCAGTCAGTTTAAACTCACTGCAAATGCGTTTTTGCAGATACTCCATGGTTGCAATGCGTTCTGTGAAAATAACAATTCGTTCCTTGGGGTTTGCTTTCCACAATTCTGCTAACTTAGCTTTAAAAGCATCGTATCGGCTATCTTCTTTTCTATCCACCAATGATCTTACCTGCTCAGTCAATTGCATGAGTTCGTTACTATCATCTTTTTTTGAACGTTCCTCCAAGGTTCTGAGTGCAGCGACAGGAGAGGATAGATAACTCTTAAACACGGTTAAGGCAAACAATGCATCATTCCTCTGCTCGTCATGCAGTGAGCGGAAACGTGTATGCTGGAGGCTTAAAATGTCTTCTTCCTCTGAAGTGAGTTGTACGGGAATACTCTTTACTTCACGGGTTTGAAACTGACTACGGATACGTTCATCGGATATATCATGCTTGAAGCGACGAACATAATAAGGTTGTATGTCTTCCTTGGTGTATTCTCCGTTCCTTGGTATGGATATAGGTTCAAGCATACGCATCAGGTTGGCAAATGACTCGGCATTTCCATTGTGAGGCGTAGCTGAAGTAAGTATCATTGAATCGCACTTCTGTGCCAGGAACTGAGCAAGGTCTCCACGAAGACTACTATCGTTTGCCACTTTATGGCATTCATCAATCACAATGATATCCCAATGGGTCTTCTCTAACCATGCGCGGAAACGTCCATTGTTTTTAAGTGTATCAATGGAGATGATGGTCTTATCGTAGTAGTCAAACGGATTTTTGTTAAGAGGAATTTCGTTTTGAATTTTTGCGACGCCAATACTGTCAAGACGCACTAAAGGTATAGCAAAACGATTCCAGATTTCTTCCTGGAATTGTGCCAATATACTTTTCAAGGCACAGACCAGAATCCTTTTGCCACGCCCACGGCGAATCATTTCTGCCAAGAATATACCTACCTCTATAGTTTTACCTAAACCTACACCATCTGCAATCAGAAGACGTGGACGAGGTAATTCAAATGCTTTAAGAGTAGGTGTCATCTGATAATCTGCGATATCAAAGGCACCTCCTTGTGCAATAGTTATTTTCTTTGAGAAGTATGCATTACTACGTAAAGCTGATTCTATCAATAAACGGGTCTTTCGCCAACGTGGGTCATTATCACTTACAATTTGGGCATTGGCGGGGTTAACAATCTCAATGTTGTCGTCCAAATCAGTATCGAATATGAAACTATGATTTCGTACTAATTCGCTAAGACCTTTCACATGCAACAAATGACCGCCATTATAATTGCGGTCTACATTGGTTATCAGGAAATCCTCACCACGCACTGTAATGCGCTGTCCAGGAGAATAATTTATCATATAGCTATTTCTATCTTGATGGAATTAATAATTCTCTGACATCTACTTCAAGTAGGTCAGCAATTTTACGAAGTGTCTCAAGTGAAGGTTGAGAGGTGTTACTGTTCCATTTGGAGATTGTAGCAGCATCTTTACCTAATTCTTGAGCTAACCACTTAGCAGTTCTTTTCTTTTCTACAAGAACCACTTTTAGCCGATTCAGTTCTTTATTCTGTTCCATCTTAAATCATTTCTATGAGGAAAATACATTGGCAACAGTTTACAACGCTGTTTTGTATGTGATTTTCCATATGTTTATGTTTTTATTACTTCAATAATGCAAATCTAATAAAATTTGTCGAGATAACGTCCAAAATCTACGAGTAATATGCAAATGGATTTGCGAATTAATCCAATTATCTTGTACTAGATATTAAAAAGCATTGTATTTCTTGCATTTTTAATGGTAAAACTGTTCTGAAATAGTCGTTTTTTTTGTAAATTAGCGTTAGAGAATACTATTCTTTTCGTTTTCAGACATTGGGCAAGTTTAGTGAGTACTTTGGACAAAGTACTGCAGTACCGATGGAAACGTACTCAAGTACTTACATAGAAGTACTGAGAATGATGTTTGAATCGGATTTTTGATGAAAGAAAAAGTACATGAAAATGATAACAAAACTCAAAGAGCTAATGTCTCTGAATGGTGAAATGAATGCAGCAGAGATAGAGTCACGATTTACTCAAATAGCCAAATTGCTGTTTGAAGATTTTGCGATACAAAAGGGAGAAAAAATCTATCTTTTTAAAGAGATTGAGTTTTACTTCTACAATAAGCATCATCGTGACATTATCACTCATCCCCGTTTCTCCGATTCATTATACTGGTACGTGAATGACTTTGGAGGTATTGATTTGAACTTCCCAAGTGAGATTTGTAAAAAGGATGGGATTGACAGCACTGGGAAAAAAGTAGATAAGTATATATTGGATGATAGCTCTTACTTTGGGGGCATTCTGATCCGTCAGTTAGTCAGCGAGGATAAAAGCGATATTTTAGAAGGACCCTGGGCTTGTGCAGAGCTGTTCAGACTTCATCATGCCTTAGAACAGGACAATAATTTCCCTTTTCTTGTAGAGCGAAATAACGGTATGATTGGATATATCTGTAAACCCAGATTGAATCTTCTAACCGGTAAGCAGACTATTGAAAGTAAAGTGGATTATATACTTGGAGAATATCTATCACATCCAGACCGAACAGAGTTACACGAAGCGTTTTCCTCTTTTAAGGATAAGCGATACAGATATGTGCGGTGTGACCAGTTGCTACATGACAGTGAAACAAATGAAGTCTATTTGTCACCCTGGCTGAAGGATAAGAAGGATGGACATCCGGAATTTTATCAGCGTCTGACTGATCTTCTGAAGAATTGCGGAATAGAACCCAAAGAGTTGAAATGCACCAGAGATTATTGGGCACGCGACTACATGCCAATTCAGTTGAATGAGAACGAGTTCTTGAAGTACCAATATTATCCGGACTATCTGATGAAGAGCAAGAATCCAGAGGATGCTGAAACAAGGACCGAATGTGCTAACGTACTACGTGGAATGGGGATAAGTTGTCGTTCAACAAAGCTAATAATTGACGGCGGAAATATGGTCCCATGTGGTCCTTATGTTGTCATGACAGATAAGGTGTTTACTGAGAATGGTAAAGAAAAAGGTGATGAAATGTTCAAAGCAGAATTAGAGTCAGAACTTGGACATCCTGTGATTATAATTCCATGGAAAATGCATGGTGACTTTAATGCTCGTGATACAGACAAGTATGGTCATTCGGATGGGTTTGTCAAATGGTGTGGTGGCAACAGTATTCTGATGGGCAATCATGGAGATCAATACCCGGAAGAAGCTGCTGCTATCCGACACATTTTTGAAGAATATGGCTTTGAAGTCACTGAGATGCGATTTGCGGACAAGGTTGGTTCGCCACGAACTGACTTAAATTGGGCTTACATAAATTTCGTGCAAGTCGGTAACAAGATTATCATGCCAATATTCAATATTAAAGAGGATGCTATTGCTTGGCAATATATACATGAAGCATTTCCTAATTGCGAGATTCATCAAATTGAAATGGCTGAAGTAGCAGAGGAAGGTGGTGCTTTACATTGTATCAGCTGGAACATTAGGAGATAATGGAATTTAGCTTAGAGAGGAAGCTGCATTTATATTGACTTATGTAATTTATTTAAGCTAATTCTTTGTAAATTTGTAGATTAAATTAAAGAATTTATATGAGTAGGTATTTAATCATATCAGTATTGGCAATGTTTGTGGCCATCCCTCGAATTTGTGCTCAGTCACAGGTTCGTATGGCTTTGCCTAAGACGCAGACGATGGTTCACAATTCTCTATCCAAAAGCAGGGCAAACAAAAGCAAAAGGGGAAATGCTCAATTTACTATCTCCAAAGACTTGCTTGCTAAGATGTTTGGATTTTGTGGAGTGTCAGTATCAAATGACACTACCGGTTTTGCTTTATCCGTTGATACCTGTGCGACGAAAAGAGAGGTGAAGAAGTCGTTGTCAGAAGCAACTGATAATGAACTTACAGCTTTGGATGTTTTGAATATGTTAGTGCCAGGAGCATTCTCTGATAAGGAAAAAGAACAATGGAAGTCTTTGCCGAAAGAAACCAGAAAGGCGATAATAGGAATGGTGTTAACTCCTGGGGGAACACAATGGGATGCCTTGAATGAGGCTCAGAAAGCTGTTATACATGAATATAGTAATGGGAAATAAACCTAACTGTCATGTGTACTAAATATAAATTCCACTGGAAAGATACTGAGGCATTTTCCAGTGGTATTATATATTCATGAATCGAATAACAATAAAAATTCAGCATATCGCCGTCGCTCTATGGAAGCAATCTTCTTTCCACGCCAGTGGCAATACTGCACATAGTCATTTTTTATATTTCTGTCTCCTGAATCAAGTTTTTTAAGGATTATACTCTTTGGGTATTTACCGTCTAATCCTAAAAGCTTGAAAACTCCAATATTATAAGCTAACGCTGCGAGCAAAAGTGAATCTTTACCATAGGGACGAAACAAGGAACATAGCTCTTTGAGGTCTTTACGGAGAAGAGCTTCTGCTTCAGAGGCAGTCATCTCGGATGAATACCTTTCTCCGGGTCGTAGCCGATGTCCATATCCAACGTAAGGATAATCTTTTTTTCGATGTAGTCCCTCATAGAACCTGATGCAACAGACTGCTCTTTCAAAAGGTGGAAGGTCGAAAATTGTTAGGGTTTTAGAGAGTGGCTCAGACGGCGTTACCGTCTGGCCATTAACTCTCATACCAAATATGAATATGACAAAAGCTGCTATTATCCTGAAACTCATTTTACTTTAAATTTTGTTATCTCGTCAATCATGTTCTTGACATCAAGATTGACACTCACGAAGTTCTGGTACAGAATACGTTCCTTGGCATCCTTTGAAGGGAAGGTGTAGAATTTCGGTATCTGATAATTTTTGTAGTTCGCTTCCTCTTCGGCAATCTTCTTCATGTCGAAATCAGTTTTGCAATAGAACTTGGAGGTTTGGAACTCGGCTGACTCCTGAATATTCATGCTATCACCACGTCCTGTCTTGGTCTTGATAAAATCACGAGCAGACTGGCCACAAATCCATCCAGTGGGCATATCAGAAATTTTACTTGCCGGAACAAGGCTGTCCATATTCTCGTTGAGATTGATGGAGGTCTTGTCACGGTCAATGGTTACACCTTTTTTTAGCTGGACAATCTTACCGAAGATGTCGTTAGAAAGCCACTCCAAAGTCTCTTTTGCTCTTGCTGAGCCACTGACTACGTTACCCACTGTTGTGATAACTTTCTGCATACCTACTTTCCCATAATCGGACTCGAGCTGCGGCAATTCCTGAAAGCCCAGTGTAACACTGACCTTGTTGCTTCGGGCGGTACCAATCAGTCTGTCTATTTTGTGAAAATAGAGTGTAGGCAACTCATCCACGATGATGCTCACAGGAATATTCTTACCTTGACCGGTATTCACACGGGTTACGAGACGGTTCAGAATAAGCGCATTCAATGCACCGATAATGCTTTCCATCTCCGGGTCATTGGCTATTAACAGATAGCTTGGATTCTTCGGATCAGACACCTTCAGGTCAAAGTCATCGCCGTCTTTATGGAATATCCAATAGGATTCCTTGGTGGCTAGGCGGGATGTATAGACACGCAGCGTACCAATCATACCTTCCAACTGTTCCATCGCCTTGTTCTTCATGGCTGTCTGGAAAGGCCCCAATAGGGGAGCCACTTCAGGGTCAGTCTCCAATACCTCAAAGATGGTCTGATAGTCTTGGTTCAAGAAGGATAGGATATGAGGCATGTCGCTGTATTTCCCCAACCAATACTCAGGTTCCACTTCCTTGCCTGTCTGGTCAAATACTCGGCCTGTAGGCTTTGGTCGGTGCGTCTTCGGCTCAGTGGTCATCTCTGCAATGAGAACATGGCCGTCTTTGTCGTAAGGCACTTTTTTATAGTTGGCAAAGAAGTAGATGCAGGCAGCGAGGAAGTTCACAGCAGAAGTCTGGAAGAACTGGTCGCTACCGCCACCGCCTTCTTTCTTACCTTTCTGCAGTGATTCCAACAGAGTTTCAGCAGTTTCGCTGGCAGCAGCAAGGTTTCCGATGTACTTCTGTTGGATAGGATTGACACGTCTGGAATACTCTACATCTACAAAGTTGATGATATTGAACTTACAGTCCTTAGGAACTTTCCCGGCCTTCTGATTAATCTTATAATGATAGTATAATTTCTGGGCAAGTGTCGGAAATTTATAATCGTACACGACCATGGCAAAGCCCTTTGCGCTGTGCTGACGGATAAATGGTTCGATAATGGAGAAAGTCTTACCTGAACCCGGTGTACCGACAACCCACGTGCCACGGAAGGGATTGACAATGTTCACCCATCCTTTACGGAATTTTCCCTTATAATAATAGCGCATAGGGATGTTGACACTGTACTTGTTTTCCTGCAACTCCTGGCATTGTTCAAAAGACTCATTCTCGAAATTAAAACGGTCTTTAAGAAGCCCTTCCTTTAAGAACTTGGATATATTGTCAAGGGCTACATGTATACATATGGTGCCAATGATTGACGCAACCATATACAACCAGTAGTTCAAACTGATCGTATAGAATTTCATACCCATACTCTGGCCGTAAAGCCAAATAGACAATATTATTATAACGAGTCCACCAAACAGCGGATAGAATACCTGATGACGAGCATCAAATTCCAGATGCTTCTTATTACGTGTTCCTATACAGGTGATGCAGATAAGTATAAAGGTGGCTATTTTACTCCATATAAGGTTGCCGTCCTGATAAATATACCACCGTTTTATACGGCCATGAATATCGCACAGAATGCCACCCCAATAATCCAGTAGTTCAGGATTAATGGCATATTCGAAAAATTCCACTATCAGTGACAGATAAATCAAGTAGCGGAATATTTTATACGTGGTCTGTAGTTCTTTAGTTTCTTCCATTCAAGCGGTTCTTTAATCAATTGTATAATGTGATGATTGGTCTGATTTTATGTGCTTGTGTTTTCGGCGTTTCCTGAATGGCTCCAGAGGCAAGTGAGAACAACCATGCTTTATCGGTTTCCTGCTCCTTTACTTCTGTTGATGTCCAGTACCAGCATTCATCAGGATTGTCCTGTATCTCATCTCCACCACATTTACGGATATATTCATTAATCTTATTTCTTACTTCATACAACAGGTATAACTGAGCAACGGAAGGGATGTAGGCGCTCTGTCCATATTGCCACATGTCAAAAACAGCTTCGGCTGCAGGCGAAGTATAGGTAGAATACATGGCATGGGTATTGCTGTTCCCATCGAAGGCTGCCAGGTCTGCGGAAGTATCATGCTTTATTCCAATACTATCAGAGTAGGCGCAAGGCTCTATATCTTTCAGATAGACTGCATATCCAGTACCTTCAATATCCTCTTTTTGATTGACATAGAAAACCACGGCTATGGGTGTCTTTTCCTGTGCTTTCATTTTTTCATATCTGACGACTTTTCCATCGGTACACAGGATATCTCCAATCTTCATTGAGGTATCCGGAAAGTCCTGATGTGCATCACATGATGCTATGGTTGCCGCCATGAAAGCGGCACAAATGGTGTGAAATATCTTCATCTTCTTTATCTTTTTGATGTGGGTATTTTAAATCCTATTACTATACCAGTTCGGAACAAATCCTTACGGTCAGGGACGATAAGGTCGCATTTGGCCTGAATATACAGTCCCCAGCCATGACGGAGTGATAAATTATGCTCGTAACCGGCATGAATACCGGCAATGAATTTATCTGTGTCACTGCCTCCAGAAGCTCCTATGCGCAGATTCCCGTAATGGTTACGTCCTCTGACTAAACAAGGTTTGTATGCGACTCCAATTCCCCATGTCCGATAGTTGTTCCAAAATGAATCAGGACAGATATGACCACATGAAGCACATTCGTCCCATTTAATATAGCCGTTGATGAAATACTCCCAAGCGTTATGGTGACGTGTTTCATGTTCCCATGCGATGGTAGCATCCAGTCCACGTTCATAAAGTGCACCAACTCCCAAGGATAAACGGTCACTGTGACTTTGTGCAAATGAAGAAATGGTACAACTGAGTACCATTATCAATGATAAGATGATTTTCTTCATGGCTTATTCCTCCATCATTAGACATGAGTTGAAAGAGTCCGCATACAGCACATCTTCATAATCGATGTCAAGGCTGATGGTTCGGCCACTGATTTGTTTCTCAGAAAGTTCAATAGTCAGGACTTTGTTATTGGGGAAGGTCATCTTCTTCAGAACTATGACATTTCTGTATCCATGCTTGAAACTTTGGGCCTTTTCGAGTGCCAAGACCGGAGTCAGCTCTATCATCTGTGCGTTGGTTGCCTTGGATATTTTCTTGTCGTTTAGCTTGATGCGCAACTCATCGATGTCAAACCGTATGTTGGTGCGGTTCTCTATGCTGAAATCCAAAAAGAAATATTCACCAACTGAGTAGATGTTATTCAACCGCATAGTCATACGATGCTGTCTGGTACTCACATTACGTATTCTCGCAGGGGAGTTCCATATCGTTCTGGCATATCTGGTCATCTCTTCTGTACTCATTGAGACTGCCGGGTTGTGGTATGGAATTTTCTCTTCCGGCTGGATTTGTTTGTCAGACACTGCCTCCTGCATACGTGTGGTATAGATGAGCGCATATTGTGTACGATAGCGTTCTGTTACAATCGTCACAATGGCAAGAATATCTCCATCGGCATGTATGTCAGCTCCTTCTTTAGGTTTGAGACGGATGGTATTGTTGATGGGCTGGTCTCCAACAACGGCATCAGTAGAGATGTCGACAAAGCGTACTGGTTCTGTGGCTGTGATAACAGTTGTCACATTCTCATTAACGGTGAGCTGTTCGATTTCCTGATACGTCTGCTGAGCCATAGAGGGGAGGGGTGCCAAAACACATACCGCCAATGCGCCGATTCTTTTAAAAGTCTTCAGTTTCATAATATCTACGTGCTTAAATTATTTTTCTTTGTTGTTTGAATGAGAATTAATTAGGTAAACAAAAGTGCCATATTTGAGCTTGGCTTTATTTTTTTTGATTGCCTTGCTGACGGCATTACTGCTTTTCTGGACTGCATTGGAAATAGCTTGCGCTCCCCATGATGCCAGACTGTTTCCAGATGTGGTTGTATTGGTGAGTGTAGATGTATTGCTTAGCGCACCGCTACCCACGTCTTTTGTCGTTTCACGGAACTGGCTGCTTGGAACATACAGTCCTTCTAATCCGTCTGTATCATAGAGGGCAAGGTTTACTTTGATAATCTCACCATCTACCATGATGCTTGTAACATTGCCTTTAACACGCTGTGAGCCAAAACCGCTCATAGTTGCATAAAGGTATGATCCTTTGGGAACAACAACTTCATTGATTTCCACATCATCTATTAATCGGAGACGGACTCTTGAGCCGTCAACTGCCTTGATGTTTTCATCTATGATGGCTTTAATTAACTTCTGCTCTTTTTCATTCTCACAGATAGTATTGAAATAGTCGGACGTTACTCTGACTTTCTTGACCACTTCCAGGGGTTCATCGTTATTTTCTTTTTCATCAGACACTTCCAGATTCTTTTCATTCCTCTTTGTAAGTGTATCCGTATCAGTCGGCAAATTTGTAGCTTGCAGACCTTGTAATCTGGCTTGGGCAATAGCCCGGTTCAGCTCCTCCATGGCTTCTTGCTCACGTTGTTTACTGAGGGCTAAGCGGTCTTCTTCAGAAGTACCGTCGCCTTGTGCGACTTCCTGACCTTTCTGTGCGCTCTCCTGTAGTTGTCTTTGCATCTCAGCGAGTTTCTCGGCTTCCTGTTTCTGAGATTCCAATTGTTTAAGCTCTTCTTCTGAATATTTTGAATCATACTCTTCTTTGTTGTCTTCTTCATTACGGTCAATGTTTCCTAAAGCAGTATAGTCATCTATTTTCCCATATGATTTAAGCATATTGTCATACTTATTGCCAATTCCATCGCCTTTCATGTTGGCATCAGGCAATTCTGGGTTCAGATAATCAGTCGTAGTGAGTCCGTTAGGAGTCTCTGCCTTCTCCGTATGAAACAGATCTATGACAAAGTAACCGACAAACAACAGGGGAAAGTAGATGATTATTGGAATCATATACTTTGGCTGCTTCCAGTTAATTTTCTTCAGTGCGTCCATCGTTCTTTATGTTTACGTTGTTATTATTAGATTCGTCATAGGCGGTAGAAGGTACTTCGTGAACACGGTTGGATGTTTCATTGCCCTTGTTATAATGTTTACGCCATATCAACTCCTGCCTTTCTGTGGCACTTTGGACGGATTGCTGCCTGTTAAACACAAATGCCATTCTGTAGATATTCAGACATAGACAGAGTATGATAAGTCCGAAAACAAGGACAAGAAACAGTTTCCTGTGGTTGTTGGCAAAGTTCTGAACCATTCCGGCAAGCACATCAAGTTTCATCATACGTGCGAACTTGCGACCGGCATTGACTTCACTTTCGTATCTTTGCTTATATTTCGGATCATTCTTATCTGGCATCTTCTCTCCGACAAATAATTTTTTCCATCCCATATTAGTAGTTCATTTTGTTCTTTTGTTCAATATCCTTATTCATAAGTGTCCTCCAGTTTGTGATAAGCAATCCGTGAGGGTTATTGTCAGTTCTTGGTACACGTTTCAGTTGACCTGCAGTGACCAGTTCTCTGGTAAGAATGCTTGTCCGTCGTTCAATACGCTGTTTGCCATAATACATGAACTCCATCTTTTCCTTATCGAATTTTATACTGTCGCAGAATATGCTGAACACAGCACTCGTACCCATAATATTCGAGTAGAATCCTTTTTCCTTCAATGTATTATACTGGGCAAGACCCGTTTCGTCCACTAAATACATGGCTTTGTCCATTGTGTACTTGATATATTTGTCGTCTGGAGCCAGGGTGAAAAACAGATGGTGGAACATCTCGATGTGAGACTTAGCTTCTACGTCAAGCGTTTCGTCCATTGTGCTCCGATGAACAAGGATAGGCACATTGCCGTCCAAAACATAGACTTTCTTATGGGCATCCGAGACCATTGTCCTGGCTGTCCAAATGCTGGATATGCAGATGATGATGCAGCCTGCAAGGAAAAGGGAACATATAATCAGCACCAGTTTGATTTTGTTTTCAAGATTCTTAATTACCATAATATTCCATATTGATTTATTGCTTACAATACTTTGCTAATCATGCCTTGGGTTGATACTTTGGCTTGCTGTGCGACTCCTTCACCGAAGTTTCGAGTTGAGAATGCTGTATCGCCTTCCGGTATCATCCATGCGGCCAAATCAGGTACAAGGTTGAGACATTTCAGTGCCACAATACTTGCGGCCATGAGATAGCCGGCTGAGAAGAACGAGTTCTGCAGATAGGCCGCCATGGTCTGTTCGCTTTCGGTAATGGCGGTAAGATTCTCCACCTGTATGCATAAGACAATGTCAAAGAGGAGCAGTACATAGAATCCTACGAAGTACAGCATAGCTCCGTAGAAATGTACAGTCAGATAACGTATGAGCCACTTTGCCCAGGCACCTTCCCATTTGGGTAGGAGACTGAATGCCCACTGTATCGGTCCGAAGATGGTCAGCATTCCCAACAGGATTTGCTGGCAGTAGATAGTCGCCCACCAACCAATGCGATAAACTATCAGAGCGATGAGCATAATGATTTTATCCAGTCCGACCACTGCACCTGCTGTGAGTGAGGTGAACCATAGTCTGGATGCGTCCTTTTCCATGTTGGTCACTTCTTCAACACCGGTCTGTTCCATCGTGGACTCAATAAGATTTGGATCGGACGTTCCTGAATGTGCCACATCAGCCTGAGCTTGCAAGGATGTATAGAGAGTGTCCCTGACATAAATGAGTTCCTGAACTTCCTCAAACTTATCTTCTATCTGTAGGGATTCTGCTTGATAAAGGTCATGAGTATAAGAACCGATACAGTTAGGAATGTAAGAAAGAAAGTCAAGGAAACACCAACTGCTTCCGCTGTTGGTTATACCAGTATCTGCAGGTGGATACCACCAGCATAAAATAACGGATATAGCTAATGGCCTGAACAGTTTCATTACGTCCAGAGGTTCGTGCTTCACCATCATCTTATAGGCTATATTTCCAGCTACTACAATAGAGAACAGAGCAGCGAGAGCCATGCACATTTGGAGAATCCACCAGAATGGTCCTTGTGAACCTGTGAATGTGGCATCTGTAAGGAACTCGTTCGTTTGGAAAATCACATCATCAATCTCTTCTTCAAGAATATTGATACCGAAATCAGAAAGTATATTTGAATCTGCCATGATTTTAGTTTACTTTTTATGTTATAATTCTCTGCTAATTGTGTCCTCCTGAATTTAGTTGCCCTGCGTCTCGCCAACGGCTAAATGCTTCGGTTGCATGAGAAGCAACATCAGTCCGTCTGTTTAAACGGGCAGACAATAAGGAAGCAGTCTTGCTCCTGTTGCTTAATTGAATCAAATACGCTATGAGAATTTCGTTCTGATGCTCTATATCAGCATATATCGCAAGGTATTGTCTTTTCCTTTGGGCGTTTGGCATATAAGCGTCCTGGGTTTCTTTAATAGCTGTCTGGAACATATTGTAATATTCGTTCCATCGCGTTCTATCATTTGCCGTACCTCCAGAACTGATGATGCGGTTGATATTCTTTTCAAAGTCTGATAGTTTATTATTCACTTTGTTGCCTTCAGCAAGCCAGGCAATATCAATCTGTCGATCTGCAATATTAAGAGCTTCAATTTCAGCCCGCTGAGTCAGTGACGCTTGAATACTGTCAGCTAAATCAACCTGTTGGTATGATTCTACTCCTGCCAATGTTCTAAAACTAAGCTTGTTTTTACTCGCTGCAGATTTCTGGTAGCTGTTATGAAAGAGGGTGTAGTAGAAAGCAGGGGTTAGTCCGCCAACACCTATTTCCTGAACTGTAATCTGATTCATTTTTGTTGCATCGTGATTGTATGTCACATAAGATTGGGCAACTGCTTTGAAACAAAGCAGCATTGCACATAAACATAATGTTGTCCGATAACTGATAGAATGTACCATATCTGTTGAGTTTTAAATTGTTATTTAATAGCCTAAATAGCCCGCAACTTTCCACCGGCCAAAAGCATCATTAATAATCTCTTCCTTGGTCTTTGCACGATAAACCTGTCTTTTCCAATATCCAATGCGTACCTGAATGTATCTCCAGGTTTCAAAGTATGCCCTGTTCAGATGCGTCCTGATATTGTCGAGTGAGTTGTTTATGTTCATTAGAATGAGATAGAGATCCGCAGTTGAACAGGCTGCCGCACCGGTTGCATACAGGATTAAATCACTGACCGAACGATACAGATTGTCTCCTTCTTCGGCAATCTTTGCCAAAGCACCGACATTGACTGTGATTATCAAGGTATCCGTGCTTACAATGTTTCCTCTGTCCAGACACTTCCTTCTGAAGTCTTCAAGCATGTTTTTATAATCACCCATACGGTCACTGATGTTTTCGTAGGTGTTGTAGATATTGAGACTAGTCCTAAGAGACTGATACAAAATGTCAATAACGTCAAACGCACGCGTGTATCTGTCAAGTTCCTTATTGATGTCCCTGAAGCCGATATTGGCATCACTGCTGTACTCATGCAGAAGTTTGTTGCTCGCTTCCAGTGTGGATCGAACAAGCAGCAGACTTCGTTGTTGTTTATGGTCGTTGATATAGGCTTCTATGGAAGCTACATCAAAACCATATTGAGCCTTGGCAGTGAACGGGAACAATACCAAAAGGCAAACAATAATCGGCATTATGTTATTCCTGGTCGCTTTCATCTTCATCGTATTTACCATTATATGTATCTGAGTGGGCACTGGAGGCTGCCTGACGCAACCAGCGTTTTCTACATTGTTCGATGAGGGTCAATCTTCTGTCACTGTCATCGTTGATATATGGGACCACGCTTTTCAGCATATCTATGATGGAATGTTTGTAGTGCATCATCTTTTCCAATGATACAAGGTCGGCATAGATATTGGTGAGTCTCGTGTCAATCTGACGGGCTATTTCAAGTCTGTCGCTTGACCAGAGCAGATGATAGGTATCACCGGTATCATCGACTTCCACAGGACTGCTTTTGGCATATTCCACAGAAGGAGTGCAATCCGGAAATTCTCTGGCCACTTCTGATAATTTTGAATTGACCTCGTTGGCTTTTTCTGCATCTGATTTGGACGGAACGAGATTGATAACTTCAACAACCTGTGTGTCACTGTACTCAGTAGTAAGCGTCCATGAAATTTGTACGATAGCACGGTGTATCTTAATCCAAAGGAAATACTTTGGTTTCCGGGCTATGGATATGGTTGCCTTAAAGGTTATGGTACCGTTGATGTTGGGCATGGAGGCTGTACGAACGAATGTATTGCCTTCCCATGCACCTGAACCGTTCCACGACAGATTATAGGCTGTTTTACAATCCTGCATGATAGCCGGTATGCGGTAATAGTCATCCGTGACAGTATTCTCACCGTCGATAGCTTCCTGCTTTGCCTGTTCATACTGTGACAGTTCTGTCTCATATGAACTCATTTCAGCTTTTAGGCTTGATATTCTGTCTTTGTTCGCATTGTAGGACTGTCTGTATATCGCAGCATCCTCGACGCTTGCTGTCTGGATTTTTTTAAGGAGCTCTGCATTTTCTGCCTCCAGTGCTGTTATTTCTGATTGTACTGAGACGATATTTCGTTTCAACTCCGTTATTTTGGAGTCTATTTCAGATATATTGATACTTCCTTCGGAAACACTTGTTGCCATAGAACATTGCTTGGTATGGTTGTTTACACTGCTTCCACAATCAGAACATTTGTATTGTGTTGAACCTTCTCCTAATTTGGCGCCACCATGACAGGTTACGCTGATGGTTGCTGTCTCACATCCTGAAATTTTCTGGGCATTGGTAGTCTGGTAGTATTTCTTTGGGTCACTTCCCAGATAATAGGTATAGCCTTCTTCATTATCGTTTAGTTCAGACAGACGTGCGTTCATACCGGCCTTAAAGGTATTCAGGTCCATAGTGTATGAATCAAATATGTCTTCATAGGCTACTTCCTTACGATTCCAGCTTTTGGTAGCATGAATCTCGTAAGCGTATGCTTTTGCATACAATCCATTCTTTGAAGAATTAATCTTGTATGCGAGCATATAATATGAGATGCTATAAGTATAGCCATCATTGGCTTTATTCAGATTGGCTATCTGTGAACGACTGTATCCTGCATGATTCTCGGAGTTCTGGAGTGCAGCTTCACGCTGTGCGGAGGATGGATAAAAGTTTTCATCTGTAGTGCTGATTCTGTACCAGTGATCACCATTGATAATTGAGTTGTTGTCTTCAGGAGGATAATAGTCGCAAAGTTTAATGGTACCAGCATCTACACGGTAGATATACCACCTTTGTGTGTAGTACTGGCCGAATGCTTCATTGGCATAGTCTGTAATCCATGCCGTTGTGTTGTAATTCGACAAAGAGAAGAGATTGGCGATGCCTTCCTCTCCACCGATAAACTGTAATAAGGTATTTCCGGCATTCTTGGAAAGATTGCCGTATAAGTCGTACACATTCTCGGCTATCTCAATGACACTGCTTGTCTTCTCCATGATGGTACCGTTAAAGGAACTGTTCCCAAGAATGGAACTTACAGCATTGCCGGCTCCAGCTGAAGCAAGGCTAACGCCCATCGCATAGAGGTTATCTATGTCTTGCTTCAGGTTTTCCTTTGTGAAGTTTGTACCAATATTTGAGAAGCTTTCAAGCAGAACATTCCAATCCACATTGCCCAGTTCTGACAATTTCAGAATTGCTGCAAGTTCCTGGTTGATTTCAAGAAATACGATGTCCTTGAATGACAAAGTACTATTGGTAACAATAGACTCAAACTGATAACACAAAGTCTTTACCTCATCACAGATCTTATAGAGATAGCTACCCCAATAGAGGGCGTTATGAGGACTTTTAAGCATCATGCCGGCAACAGTCCATATTTTGGGCATAATTTTGGCAGACACCATGTTGTATATACGGCGGTAATAGTAGTTCTCTGTTGCACTGGTCCAAAGTCCCAGGTTTGTGAGAGCCCTGCGGTCGAGGAACTTGGAACTGAAGATTCCTGCAGCGGCCACTTCCGCTGCCTGATAATGTTCCCTGATCTTGGCTATCTGTTGAGCATAATACGCCTCTGTAGCAGCTTCTGTACCGAAAGCCGCCGACATTTCCGCTACAGTGCGAGTATCATAATTTACACTGTAATACTGTGCCATAGCAGGCACTATAGCACAGAGAAATAGAAGTTGTATTATCAGATAGCGTTTCATTTACAAATTTTACATTTCTGTTTTTGTTTTGAGATTAAGAACATGTTGAGCCTGGTTCACCTTTTGTGCAAAGGCCAAAGACTTGGTTATTCCTGAAAGACTCCAATCCCGGCAATAGGCTTCTATGGCATGCTGATGGTCACACTTCAACTCTCTTTTATAGAGTTTCAAGGCTTCCTTTTCAGCTCGCTCTGTAGTGTAAGTCATGTAGCATTCACGTGGCTCTTCAACTCCAAATACGGCCCCGACACTTCCACGTCGGATAAAGACCTCACGGAAGAAACTTCGCCCTTCCTTATTTTCCAGACGATTGATAGTGAAAATTTTCTTACAATCAACATCCGTCAAACCGAGCGTGGTTTTAATCTCATCAAATCGCTCACGGAATTTGCTCTGGTCGAGCAGCATTACCACGTCTGAGTTATTGATGATAGCTTCCTTGACTATAGGACTTCCAACAATATCCTGTATTTCCTGCGTTACCACACCGACAGAAGCCCAGAACTTACGGGCTGTCTTGTAGAGATACTTGATATATTCGGCCATCATGGGAGAGGCGATAGCCTTCCATGCCTCTTCGATAACCAGTACCTTACGGTTCTTCTTGATTCTCATCTTCTGGATGAATACATCCATGATGATAAGCGTAACAAGAGGGAATAGAAGAGGGTCATCCTTAATGGAGTCGATTTCAAACACGATGAAGGTCTCATCAAACAGTTTGGTGTCCAGGTTCTCATTCAGCGTCACCTCATGGCTTCCACCCTTGTAGAAGTCCTTCAATAGATAGTTGTAGGCTGCCAAGTCAATGCCGGAAAGTTTATTTTCTTCAATGATTTGTGGAATGCGGACAATACTGTATTCATAGAAGGTGTTAAACGAGAGATTCTCAATACGACGGTTCACAAAATACTCGTCAAAGTATTCTTTGATGACTTGCTCAATAAGCCGGTCTTCCGTCTTGGTAACTACTCCCTGGGTGCCTTTCCAGATAAGCATAATCAGATTCTTCAAGAAACCGATTTTCTCGATGTTCAGCTCTTCATGTTTGATAGCAAAAGGGTTCATCGTGATAGGATGCTCCTCGGTATAGCTGATATACTTGCCACCTACATACTCGCAAAGTCCCTCGTATGAATTACCTGTATCAACCATTACAACATCAGTGTTCTGCTCCCACATCTGACGTACCACGCTGTTCATGTGGAAACTTTTGCCACTGCCCGAAGGACCAAGACAGAAGAAGTTGGAGTTATCTGTAATCTTGTTCTTACCTTCCTTACCACTGATGTCTATGGCAACAGGCACTCCCTGTCTGTCGGTGTAGTATATTTTCAGCGGTGTTTCTTCGCTATGCTGAATCCTTTCCTTGTACATAAGGCAAGTTGCTGCATCACTAAGGGTCAGGAAGCGGTCGTATTCGGGATTGGTAGAATAGCAATTGCCGGGGAATGAATTGACAAAAAGCTCCAACTGATTGTACGATTGCTTGCTGATGTGGATTCCCAACTTGCTGAAGAGATTCTCCAGATGATTGGTACATCGCTGAATATCCGTATCGATGGGTACTCCAACGATAAGATTGAAATGGGTATATACCAACTGTTTGTTTTCTCTTGCGATAACATCCTGTACATTTTTAATGTCCTCCACGACAATCTGGTTGCTTGGATTGGGCATACTTGCATGGCGGTTTTTTTTCTTTTCAAGCAGAGAAAGCTCTTTTTTCTGGTTGGGAATGAAGAGCATCTGGTTATACACGACCATCTCAGCTGACGGTATGCTGTCTAACAATGATACCATGTCTACTGGCATGGAAACATTGTTCACCTCAATGTTTGTAAACGGACGTACCAGAGAGGGGATGTTGATGCAGTCCACATCCACGAGACTATATATCTTGCATCTTCTATCACCCATGGTAATAGCTTCGTCATCTACCTTGAAATTGTTCATCGACAAATTTTTGTCCGTGAAGTTCATTGAGAAATAGCGGTCTACGTAATCACGGGCTTTATTGCCATCAAGAAATTGGGCATCCACACCGGAGTCTCTCAACTGGTCTTTGACCTTGCGTATCTTTACCATGAAATCACGCCATTTCTTGCTGTCAAATGAAAAAAGATTGCTCTTCTTGTTTTCCTGAGTAATAATCATGTAGCTCTGACAGTCGGTATAGGTACGACCTGTGAAATAGTTGAAATATGATTCCGACAGAAATTCATGATTATCATTACTATCGTCATGAAACTTCTTGCGGATGAATACATCTTGTTTGTGGATGGCATATCCATCACCTAAAGTCTGTGCAAGGGCAGTGAAGAGATGATTGAACTCGTAGTAACTGTCAATGTCTGCCGAATATTTCTGTACCGGGTTTTCCATCTTCAGAATGGCCGAGTATTCACCGGTCTTGGTGTAAAGCACCCCGATACCGTTGACCTCTTCCAAAGAGAAGTAGATATTCTGGAAGATTTTCTTGCGTTTCCCTCCAGTACCGAAAGCCATGACTGAGATAGCCATACCAATAAGGATTGCCACAAATGTTAAGATGACGTATAGAATCATTGTTCTTTGAATTTATTATTCGATTACTTATCAGTTACGTTCACAATCTGAGAGTTGTCGTATAAACTATGTTAGGCTCATCCTAACGGGAGGGTGAGCCTAACCACACACTATTCAAAATCCAACTCTCTTGCTCATTTATCATGTTGTCCGATTACATCTTATGTGCATTGGCATAGATGAATACGCCATGTTCCTCTTTCTTGGTGTGTAATCCTTTCCTTTGTTTGAAAAAGATAAGTGCAGCACCGGTGCATAGAGTTGCAGCAAGGACGATGAGTCCGGCAATAAATCCGAGGATGCAATACACTATGATAAAGCTGAGAATACCTCCACCTACAGTTGCTGCAGCCCAGGTGATATACCTGCCTTGGAATCCCATAAATTCAAGGGGTTTTTGAAGCCCCTTAAACATGGGATAGCTGACGTATTGATGATTGCCCGATTCCTTTGTCATGATGAATCCATATTACTTGGATAATAGTTAGATACCAAAAAACAAAGGCAGAGCCTGTGCAGCAGCTACAAGGAAGATACATGCACCAACAACCATCATGATCTTCTTCTTGACGTCCTGCTCCTCATTGTTCATTGCAATGTAAACGCTTATGGCACCCACAACGGCAACGACACCGGCTATGGCATAACAAAGCTTCACAACGTATGGAACATACTTTGCAATTTCTTCCGTAACTGTAGTCAGTGCATTTGTTCCGGCAGTGTAGTCTCCTGCAGCATTCTGAGCATAAGTGGCAGCTACTCCGCAAAAGAGCAACATGGCCAGTGTTCCAATACGTTTAGCATTGAAAATCCTTTTGGTTAAATTCTTGATTTTCTTCATTTTTTTGTTGTTTTACAGTTAAAAAATTAGACACGTTATCCTTACTTGCTTGGTTATTTATTTTTTACTTTTATACAATATTATAGCCAAAGAATGCAGGGAAAATGATAGTTGCTCCAATCATAAACAGGCAAGCTCCAACCAGCATCATTATTGATTTGGTCACATCTCCTTCACCGGTATTCATTTTGATATAGATTTGTAAAGCTCCTATAATTGCTACTATGGATGCAATAGCATAAAGAAGATATACGACATAGAGCATCATTGTGACCGTAAAATCATGGGCATTACTCAATGCGTCAGCACCCCAGCTGTAGTCAACACCACCGCATTTAGCAAATGCCGACTGAGGCTGGAGGAACATGAAGCCGAAACAGGCAATAAAAAACAGTTGTTTGATTTTACAGTTTATCGATTGCATTCCTTTTCTCTATTTTTCTTTTGTTGTGTTTGTCGTTGAGATTTTGCATGAACTCATCAGGATAGAAACTGTATTGAGGAACTGCCTCTATCTCTTCCATGTTTTCTTCGTTTTCTTTATTGAGTTCTGCACTTGTAGTAGTCTGTTGAGTGGATTTAGACTCTTCCTCTTCAGGAGGGGAACTGTTGCTCTGCTTATTGCCTGTTGGAATAACTACCCGAAGGCCGTCGTCTGTTACTTGCTCTGTGTATGTCATGTCACTACCTTCAGGACCATCATTATGTTCTTCCACGGAAACCGGCACTTCTTCATTATCCATGCTGCTGACATCAATGGTCTCTTCATCCGTTTTCTTTTCGTCTTTCTTACTATGAAGGTCAAGGGTAATCATTACTGAAAAGTAAACCACATAAACAAAGGTGAGGACCAATACGAATATTACAAATCCTGGCATTCTCAATCTGATTTTAATGTGTTATTATAAATATATTTTATACTCAGAAGATAAAATTGAAAACCAATTTGCTCCTGTAACATGACAAAGGAAATGAGTTTTATGGTATTCCGATAAAAATATGCCGATTTGCATTTCAGTATTAACATACATTTGTTTAGAAGTATGATATTCTGGTAAAAATCATACTATTAGAATAAAAACATCACAAAAAAAGGAGGCTCCCTTGTGGGGAACCTCCTTAAACTAATAGAACAGACTTATTATTTTTGTTACTCCTATACTATTCCATTGATGACATCGTTTAGATCTTTGAAATTTGGGTATCTGACAGATTCATCAATTACCTTGTTTGAATATTCGTCTTTGATTTTCTTTGTTGTAGCTATACCGGCAGCATCGTTGTCAAGATAACAGTGTACTACATCATATACCTGGAGATATGGAAGTGCAGTTTTAATATTACTGATTGAATTAAGAACAATATAATCACAGTCGTTTTCAACACAAAGTTGTATATCCATCATCCATTTTCTGATACTTGCATACGTGAGCATATCAAAGAAACCTTCAAATATGCAGCATTCTGAATGTGATTCACCGTTGGGCTTTATTACGGATATTGTTTTCTTTCCGATACTGCGTTTGCAGTATTTGTTTCTGATTTCCATACCACCATCTACATTTTCAAAGGCTATGGCATAATAATGTTTATCATTGATATGATAATGTATTTCCTTACAGAACTCCTGAGCAACCTCGAAGTCAACACGTCTTTGTAAAATATATCTTTTCAAATTGGGATGACTGAGCTTGCTAATACGATCAATGAAAGTAATACTTTTTCTTTCATTACCCTTTTCTGCTATATGGCTCTCATTCCACGCATTTCTTCTTTGTTGTTCTTTGGTCATCGCTTCATAATCTTCAGCATATTTGAGATTATGGTTCTTAATCTGTTGTTCAAGATAAGTAAGTACTTGATGATTATTCCATGAAGGGTGCATCTTCTGAACAAGATTTATAATGTTTCCTCCTGAGCTGGCCCCAAAGTCATTCCAAAGATTTTTTGTAGGACTGACATTGAAAGATGGAGACGATTCTGCTCTAAAAGGAGATAGATACCAGTAATTACCTCGATGGATATAGGCATACTGATAACCTTCCGTTTCAAGGAACTGTACAATACTGACTGATTTTATTTCATCTATGGTCATGGCATATCAATAATGTCTAATTGGGCTTATATAAGTTTAGTATATATATACCCTGTTAAACTTAAACTCATAAACTTACTTTAACGGCAGGAGTGCAGGATGATAATGATAACCGTCTTTGTCTTTGGTAATCAGTTTGCGCTCACAGAAGATTTTAAGCATATCCTTAACTGCATTGTCCCCACGCTTGTAGCCTTCTTGTGCGTAAGCCTGACTGATTGCTTTCACCAGTTCAAGATACCTCTGTGGACTCTCACCTTCAAAAACAGTGCGAAGTACTTTGGCATGTAAGTCATCTGGCAGAGATGTCAAGGGCTTATCTTTGGGTTTGACTACTGTAATATGATAGCCGTCATCCAAGACGGGGAGAGAATTGTCGTCAATGTGAAATGCCCATGAAGAAAACTCCTTGTCTCGCATGTGCATAGGCCTGACTTCACTGATGTTGGAATCCTGTTTGTTCTTGCTGATTATCAGAACTGTTTCAGCCTTGTTTTCAAGTTCGGTACCAATATGACCTCTGGTGTTATTGTCATTCTTGTTAAGATGCAGCACGCAATGGATGTGAAGATTGTACTTGCTTGTCCAGGCCATGAGCATAGTCATCACATCGGTTGATTCTTTGGCATTGTTAATGTCATACATGAGATCTCGTAAGCCGTCGATAATGACTAATCCTACACCCTTAAATGTTCTTAGGGCATAATCTATGAGGGCAATACGGAGAGTAGGAGTGAACTCCCTTAGCCCATAGAACTTGATGCGTTTATCTTCCTTTGTCAGACTCAATCCTGCAAGGCGGTAGATGCGTTCTATCACATTGTGGCAGTGAAACCTACTTTGTTCTGTATCGAAATAGAGGATTTTGCGTTTACCATCAGGAAGACTGGCCCGGTATTTAAGAACCGTTGAATTGTTTACCGCTGCTGCAACCATTGCTGTAATATTAAAAGTTTTCTTGCTCTTTGCTTTACCGGTGGATGCGCTGAAATTACCAAAGGTTGCTATGGTACAATCTCCAACCCATAAAATCTGTGGTGGAACAGGAGGCTTTTCACATGCCTTTATTTCTCCTTGTCTCAGGTAGTTGTCTAATTCCTGGTCGTTGAATGTACTCTTGCTTAGCATTCCGACTTCAAGAGAGCTTTCCACTGAACATTCCTTATCATTACTGTTTTTCCTTCTTATCATGACATAGTTCTTTTTTATTATCATTTTTTGAGGAACTTATGACAACTTCTGACTTTTTCAGTAAAGCAGTCAGTTGAGCATCTGTATAAACCTCCTTTTTATTATGTTTCTTCTTTTTCATTGTAATATTCTATTTATCATTTTTTTGTTTTGCTGGCACTACATGATTCTTACGCATCCATCTCAGGAGTTCTTGTCTATTGAAATAGATGGTTTTCCCTTTGGGCTTAAAATGTGGAATCTGCATATTCATAGTGAGTTTATATATCTGGGATTGTGATATTCCCAAATACTTTGAAGCTTCTTCAGTGGTCAACATTTCTTTAACCACATATAATCTTTCCTCAATCTTTGCAAGACGTTCATTGAGTATTTCTGGATTAATACTATTAAGTTCTCCAATTTTCATTTCCAAGAGTTCTAATCTCTTTTTTAAGATGCTGATTTCAATGTTACTGGTTCCCATTTTCTAATGATTTAATGTTATACAATAGGGAGTACCCCAAAAGCTGAATCGATTCTGGGGTAAATATACTCCTATTGTTATTTTCGCAATTTGAATGTCTCCTGTCAGTTTAAAATGTCAGGGAGAGTGTCAGGGATTTTTCTTTCAATTGCTTTACATTGTTTCACTTCAATACATTTCTTTCAGTTGTTTTACTATATTCACATATTCTTCTTCAGGAAATGTAGCAGTAGTATTCTTTAGTTCTGTAAGACGTGAACTGATTGCTCCACGAGTTGATGGTATCATACTTTTCTGTGGGGCTAACATTTTATTTCTTACTACAAGTGATACCCAATTATATGGAATCATTTTTTGTTGGGAAAGAGAATATAACAGCTGAAGTATATAGCGCAAGTTTGTGGCTATAAGAGTCTTTTTTAATGTACAGTTAAAGAACTTTTCAATAGTATTCTCGTCAACAGGGGTAGTGAAGAAATTCTTTCTATTGGCAAAATCTGTGATAAGTTTAATTTGCTTTCTGTTAAAGGATGCAAGTCCATTGGAGTCCTTTAATATAACTTCCACATGGTTAAACTCATTAAGCATTTTAGAGAAGTCTGTCTTTTCGAATGTAGATTTAGTGAAGTACTTCTCAACAAGATCTTTTCTGTCGGTCAGTAATTCATAAACACAGAAAAGATTTTGGAAATGTTTTCGTATTGCTTCCTCATCAGATGTGAAAACAGGAAGATGATAACTGATTAAGTCATTTACATAGCGATTGTAAATTTTTCTATCATTAATTACTTCAGTTTGATAATGCTTGTAACTGACTTTAAATAAGTCCCAAAGCTCATCTTTGGACAGCTCAATCTCTTGGTTTGTGAAATGATTGTTACATTGTAAATACAAAAAGAGAGAGCAAAGAGTGTTGATTCTTTTTACTCATAAATTAATTTTTTGTGTATAAATATTTAATTCTATTTCTATGATCATTTGTTTATATACTATATTGTAATTATCACTGATCACTTTGCTAAGTGCTTTTAAGTGATATATGCAAAAAAAATAGCCTACATTAGATAATCCTTAATGCGGGCTATTTATGAATTCGCATTTCTCTACTATTTCCTTCGACTTGATCTTTTGCTGAGTATTTGATTGATTTCTGCTGTACTGATTGGCTTTTCAGTTTTACAACCAGACTCAACCCATTTGATGAGATCATCCCTGAAAAATGTGTATTTCTTACCTTTCTTGTTGACTGGAATTTGTCCGTTCTGTATATAACAGTACATTGTCGATTTTTTTATTTTGAGAAATTCACAGGCTTCTTTTACATCCATTGGAATGTGTTCAGATGGAGACTTTTGATTAGATTGACGAATCTCTTCATGAAGTATTTCTATGGACTGTTCAAGTAGATCACATTTTTTAAGTATATCTGACATAACTCTTGGTATGTCATTAAAGGTTATCGGATTATCTTCTACGTATTCTTGCATATATAATTCTTTTAATAATGAAACTCGTAACTATCTTTATCAGGAATGTCAATTTCTATTTTACATTTCCCTTTTTGTCTGAGTGTACGCCTGATGCTTTCAATTTCAACGTCATTAAGTTCTTTAGGAAAACAGAGCTTGATGAAGGTAGCTCTGGTTTGTCCACTCCAACCAAGCCGTTCTCCTATATTCCAGGCATAATGTCTGATGTCGAGTGTGTTTAACTGACCATTTGTTAATACAGAATTGATACACGATTCTGGAATCTCGTAAAGTTTAATGTTCTGGCATAGGGTTTCCAGACAATCATCTGTCATGTATGGTGAAAAAACAGTATATGTATACTCCTTGATTGCCTCATATCTGTTAACCTCCAAATGGTCCTGTTTATTTTTATAAATCTCACGCATAATCTCTGCTTTATTCTTTTCTGAAGTAGCAGGTTGTAGAGAAGTGATGCTATTATTAATGATTATGCGCTTCTCAGTATGTAACCTGTACAGGACAGTTATTATACAAACTAATAAAGATAATAAAATGAGGTATAACAAAATCGGCAATGGGGATAACATTAGGTTATTATTTTCTGTTGCATTAGTGCTTGTGACCACCCTGATAATATATGGAGCGGTCACAAACAGAATAATGGTAATAATGTTTGAAATGAGAAGTATCAGTAAATTCTCTCTTATCTTTTTTGTCATTGCAATTGGTTTTTATCGTATTACTTTATTGCAAATTTATAGATAAACTTACTAATTGATACTAGTTGTTACTAATAAAATCTCTCTAGAAAACATTATTTATGTTTCAGTGTTTCAATGATTTACGCTACTATTTATTGTCACTTTTTTGATTTTCCTTTCTCTTTCTTTCTCTTGGTTTCTGCATTAACATTTATGTTTTCATTTTCTTGCATTTCCATTTTTACATTTGTTAACCTAATTCTATCAGCTGCTTCTCGTGTTTTCGGATCAGCATGTGAAGCATAGATTTGAGTGGTACTTACATTCTTGTGATTAAGGAGATGTTGTACTGTGTAAATATCAGTTCCAAGTTCAAGCTGTAAGGATGCATAAGTATGTCTGAAACAGTGAAAGGTAATATGTTTTTTTATTCCACATTCCTTAATCCAATCTTGCATGACTCTATATGTCATAGTACGATTAAATCCTGAAAAAATATATTTATCTGTTGTTTGTGGCTGAATTAGTTCATAAGCATCATCACCGATTGGAACCTGTGTCTGACGCTGAGTCTTTACACATTTAAAATCAAGATAATGTCCGCCATCTGCATATGTTTGGATATTTTCCCATTTTAAATTGAGTATATCACTTATACGTAATCCACTCAAACAGGAAAATATAGCGGCTTTTCTTACTACTGGAACTGAACATTCTGAGTTGTATAGTTTTCTGACTTCCTCCAGTGAAAGGCTTTGCTTGACTGGTATTGTGCATGGAATATTATCCAAAAGGGATGCTATGTTATCTACAAGTCTTCTTTCCCTATAGGCTTTAGTTAAAACTTGTTTGAAGATATTCCAATATGCTGAAGCTGTATTTCGTGATATAGGCTTGTTAACCATGACTTTGCCTCTTGCTGATACTTTCGTGTCTAAGAGATATTCTTTATACTTGTTACAGAATACGGTATCAAGCATTTCAAATGTACATTTGTTGTGGCAGAACCTGCTGAAATGTTTATAGGCTGCATCACACTTCGCAAAGTTTCTGTTGACAATATTCTTGAAGTATGCAAGAAAGTCCTCCTTTAGACGGTCCTGGTTAAAGAAGTCATATTTCTCATTAATTACCTCTATGAATACCTTACACCGAATAGCTTCAGCTTTTGCCAGAATAGCTTCATTATACTTTTTCTGTTGTGTAGAAATGGGGTTGGCATATATATACATGCCAAGCGAACGACGACGAATCAGTTCCATTGTTTCAGGATTTCTATAGCCTGGCCAAAAGTCCAGAAATAATGATTTAGTACCATTTCGTCTATCTCGCATACGGAGAGTTACTGATTTACAATACTGCATATTATTTGTTTTTATAGTTTTATGTCTCAAAATTCTCGAATGATATATTGCTGACATCGGTAAATTGAAAGTAAATATCACTATATATCAATATTTGCTATAAAATCATCTTCTGAGAACCGTTTTTCCATTAACCGGTCAAATTCTTCTTTTCTAAAAAAGATGAATTTCTGCTTCTTTACTCTGGTGAGCTTATAGTGATTGACGTAATAGAAGACAAGTGAATTTGTAAGATTATATTTCTTTGTAGCTTCTTCTACGGAATAATACCTGTCTCTACCAACAAAATATCCATTCTTTATTTCCTCTATGTGTTGTTTGGAATAATAGGTACTACCATACTCAACCTTTGCTGGAATCTTATGTCTATGAATAAAAGAGCGTACACCATCTGCTGTCATTTTAAATGTTGTACGCATTTCCTCTGGCGTTATCCAGTCTGTGATTTCTGCATACTTATTCTTTTTGTTGTATAACAGGTCAATGGATCCCTTCTCATAGAAATTAAATCCTTTCAGTGCTATCTTAGGTATGTTGTTCTCTCTTGTTATAACTCCAGCATGCTTTATTGATATTTTAAACATCTCTGCTACCTCATCAGTAGAATAGTATCCTTCAGGAGTTGCTGGACAGATTTTTTCCTGTTGCTTTGCCGTGAAAACAACCTTTTCTTCACCATTTGACTTTATTAGTGGAGTTGAATTTTGAAGACGTTGATGCATGATATTATCAAAATCCGTCCGATAAATCATGGTGAATTTTCCACGCTTTTCAGTCTTAATGCTATAGGTCTTTAGAGTATAACTTACCTGATCTTTAGTTATGCCATACTTTTGCATAGCTTCTTCATAAGAGTACCAGTCAGGATCAATTTCATCGGTCTTGTGTTTTATACAATCTATATGAACCTTAGAATAATAAGACCTGCCATTTCTCTTTACCCTGGGAACCGCATGGTATTTTACAAAACAAAGAGCCGCACCCTGAGTCATATTGTACATTTCCATGATTTGACTCAATGTGTAATAGTTATCAATGTCTATGACATCAAGAAGCTCAGAGAAATTTGCGTCAATAAGCTTTTTACTGTAGAAAGTATTACGCCCTTCGTAAACTTTAGGGATGCCTAATCTGTCACAACGTCCCCATACAGCTTTACGTCCAATTTTATACTTATCCATAATCTCTTGTAGGGTATAGTATTCTTGTTCTTGCTTACGCTTGTAACTTCTTTTTCTATAAGGTCCTGCATCCTCAAAGTATTTGTCAAGATCCTCACGACGGACAAGGGTTTTTCTACGTATTCTCACTGCCTTGATGATTCCGGAATAGAAACATCTATAAACAGTGCTAACACTCATATCAAGTAATAAGGCAACATCTGAGGGTGTCAAAAATGGTCGTGAAGCAACTGCATCTCTTTCTTTATCAAGAGCTGCTTCTTTTTCACTTTCCCGGACACTTTTTTTACGTTTTGCTTCACGTTTGCGAGATGCGTCACGTTCGCACTCTCTACAGCAGTATTTATTTGACATCTTGGATGCAATAAACTCTGCTCCACATGTTAAACATTTCTTTAATATCTTCATCTTTTTGGCATGTTAAAATCGTCCATTTCCTTTGCAGCAATTTTCAGGTATTTGCAGGAATTTTCACGAGGTGTCCAACATGTCAACGGGCGCACATTTATCACTTTTGCAGTTTTTGCATAAGGTGCCATATATGTCATTTTCCCATTGCCATTTGGTCGCAAAATTTAGGGATAGGAACGATATTTGAGCCAAATTTACCCTTAAAAACTGGTTGTAACAAGTTTCAAATGGAAAGTGTTAAAATGAAAAAAGCCACCAAAACGGTGGCTTTCAGACAGTTAGCGATATATTGTAATATTGTTGATAATCAGCTACTTACCGATGCAAAAGTGTTTGAATATATTTTGTAGTGTCTCTTCGCTGGTGATTTCGCCTCCTGTTATTTCAGCGAGATGGCTGATACATTCGCGCAAGTCTTGTGCTACGAGATCAGAAGGTATGTTTTCGTTTATGCCGTCAATTACGCGGTTGACGGCTTCGAGTGAACGGATGAGTGCTTCATAGTGTCGGGTATTAGTGATAATAATGTCACTTTGTGATATTTCGGGCACATTGGCGAATGTCAGGAGCATTTGTTTGAGCTTATCGATATTTGTGCCGAATTTTGCCGATATGTGTATTTGATGGGCATGAGGAGGCAATTTCTCTATCTCGGTGCACACTGGCTGATTTGTGATGTCGGTCTTGTTGTAGGCAACAATAAGTTGTTTATCCTTGCATAAAGGATATAATTTCTTGGATATTTCTTTTATTCTGTCAGATTTCTCGGTTGCGTCGACCATCCAAATTATAATGTCTGCCTGATTTATCTTTTTGAATGTAAGGTCTATTCCGAGCCGTTCAATCGTATCTGTTGTATCTCTTATTCCCGCAGTGTCAATGAAGCGGAATACTGTTCCATTGATGTTAACCGTATCTTCTATCACATCGCGTGTTGTGCCGTGAATATCACTCACTATTGCGCGGTCTTCACCAACGAGAGTGTTAAGCAAGGTTGATTTGCCTGCGTTGGTTTCCCCGATGATGGCTACGGGGATGCCGTTTTTTATGGCATTTCCTAAGTTGAATGACGTAGCGAGACCTGATATTTTCGACTTCACTTGCAAGGCTATCTGTTTCAGCTCATCTCGGTCGGCAAATTCAAGTTCTTCATGGTCGCTGAAATCAAGTTCAAGCTCCATGAGTGATGTCAGTTTGAGCAGTTTGTCGCGCAACGTGGACAATTCACGGCTGAATCCTCCTCGCATCTGGTTCATTGCCATGCGGTGTGTGGCAGCCGATGTCGATTTGATAAGGTCAGCAACGGCTTCTGCCTGACTCAGATCCATCTTGCCGTTAAGGAAAGCCCTCTGTGTATATTCACCCGATCCGGCTGAGCGACATCCGTTTTCTATAAGAAGGCGCATCACCTGTTGCAGAACGTATGATGAGCCGTGACATGATATTTCCACGGAGTCTTCGCCGGTATATGAGTGCGGTGCGCGGAAAATACTTACGAGCACCTCGTCAATTATTTCGTCTTTACCGTTTCTGATGAATCCGAAATTTATTGTGTTGGCGTCGCGTTTATCCAATGGAGTGCTATGTTTGTCAACCGGCCGGAATATTTTGTCTGTGATACGGATTGCTTCCGTTCCGGATACTCTTATTATTCCTATTGCTCCTCCGCTGGCTGTGGCGACAGCGCAGATTGTATCATTGTGTTCCATTGTTTGCGTGAAATGTTTTTAAGACATTGTTCTGAAAGTCAAAGTGAAATGTTATTGACAAACTCAGATTATGACTTTTGAGTGATTGAATATACCCAAGCTATTGCATATGAAAGATAATTTTATGCATGAGGCAATATGAAATCACAGCCTTATTTATGTCCTTAATGTCGTGATAATGTGCAAGTTGATGTATATTGAAGTCATTGTCCGGAGTAGATATTGGCTGATACGAGCCTGCAAATATGTTCGAGACAACTCTTGTCTGTATCGTCAAAACTGTCAAGGCGGTCGCTGTCGATGTCTAAAACAGCCGCCACATCACCTTGTCTTAGCAGCGGCACTACAATTTCTGATTTTGACAGTTGGCTGCATGCGATGTGTCCGGGAAATCTTTCTACGTCCGGCACCACAATCGTCTCTTTCCTTTCCCACGCCGTTCCGCATACTCCGTTGCCTTTCTTTATGCGGTAGCATGCCACGCTGCCTTGAAACGGACCGAGCGAGAGTATGTTGTCTTTTACTATGTAGAATCCTACCCAGAAAAAACCGAATGTCTCTTTTAGCGCGGAAGAGACGTTTGCCATTACGCTCACTTCGTCGTGTTCATTATAAATGAGAGCTTCAAGTTTTCTTGTGAACTCTTCGTAGCGTGACTTTTTATTTTCTGTTGTAGAGTTGAAATCTATTTCTGCAGTCATAAAATATATGATAACGTTATTCTGAAAGCTAAATATTATATATTGTTCTGTTGGATGAATGTCTCATAACAGTAATGTGCCTCAAAGTTACAGAATTTATTCATCATTATGTCAAACTTTCTTTTAATTTCTTTTTCAAACCGTTATTTTCATGTAATTTTGCATGCTCAAATCACGAGATATGGCAAAATACGGTGATGAAGATTTGTTGTGGAGGCATATCAGGACACGTTTCAATAGAGGAATCGCCCGCTACGGACTCATAGATGATGGTGACAGGATTATGGTTGCATTGTCTGGAGGAAAAGACTCTTTGGCACTGTTGTCGTTGCTTGCGGAGAAGTCACGCATTTTCAAGCCGCGCTTCTCGGTCGTGGCAGTGCATGTGGTGATGAGCAATGTGGGCTACAGTTCTGACCTTGACTATCTGCGGTCATTTTCGGAGAGTCATGGCGTACCTTTTTTCCATGTAGAGACGTCTTATGAATATTCCGAACAATCGGATAAGCCTCACTGTTTCCTTTGTTCATGGAACCGTCGCAAAGCACTGTTCGAGAAAGCAAAGGAGATGGGCTGCAACAAGATAGCGCTCGGACATCATATGGATGACATCCTTGAGACTTTACTTATGAATATGCTTTTTAGCGGAAGTCCGAGCCCCATGACTCCTCTGCTGAGGATGAAAAAGTTTGACATGACCCTCATCCGTCCTATGTGCCTCATCCGTGAACGTGAGCTTGCCTCTCTTGCAGAGGTACGCAGCTTTATTGGGCAGAAGAAAAAATGCCCGTACGAACGGGCTACCAATCGCAGCAGAATGAAAAGCCTGCTTGCCGAGATGGAACATATCAACCCGGAAGCATGTTACAGTCTGTGGAGATGTGTTGAAAAACTGCTGTCTGGAGACAGTGCCGGCAATGATGCGGAATACGGAATTTTTTAGGATAATAACTATTGATATTATGGCATTACAAAGTGTTTATTCTGTAATTTTACTGATTTTCTCAAATGTGTTCATGACAGTGGCGTGGTACGGACATCTGAAGATGAAGGAGGAGTTCAACTGGTTCGCGTCGCTTCCGCTTATCGGTGTGATAGCTTTCAGTTGGGCTGTGGCATTCTTCGAATACTGTCTGCAAGTGCCTGCCAATAGGTTGGGGTTCAAGGATAACGGCGGTCCGTTTGACATAATGCAGTTGAAAGTCATTCAGGAGGTCATCACCCTTACTGTGTTCACAGTGTTCTCCGTCATAGCCTTCAAGGCAGAGTTGCATTGGAACCATTTCGTGGCATTTGTGCTGCTGGTGCTTGCTGTATATTTCATATTTAAGAAATAATTACATCAGCAATGTTCTCCGGAGTGTCGCGCGAGAGATGTTTCTGTCTCAGATAGGATTCACTTCGCTGTTGGCATAAGACCGTCCGTGAGTATATTAAGTGACAGCCATCCTTATGATTGTCTGTTAACAGGCGGAAGTACTGAAGACTTCGTTTTTATGTTCCGCCTGTTATCTTTGGTTTCAGATAGAAGTTTCCTATGTGCATCATACGATAACTAAAATCAGTCGCGGCGTTTTCTCTGAGTCATCATAATTTCATAATTCAGAGATTAATAATATATTTTTCCATAGAACTGCGTATTTCTGCATTAACGCAACTTGTTGATAATCTGAATTTTATTGTGTTTCGGAGAACCGCTCTTTTCCGGCGGCATTACGATAAAGCCTGTTCTGCATGTCGAAACGGGCTTTATCGCATTACAATATGGACATTCCTGGAGTATGGAAGACGGCTTTCAGGAATGCGGAAGAGCCTTTTCCGCTTGACATTGATATTCAAACGTATGCGGTGCGGTGTGTTTTTTATAAGTAAAGAGACCTCTGTTTGACATATTATTTTCCAGAATCTGAAAAACAGAATGTTAAATTGCGCATGTGTGTTAACTAAAAAAATATCTTAGGATTAACTAAAACGGACTTTTGTGCTTTAACTGTTTCCTGCATGGAAATACAGTAAACGCATTGGATATATTTATAACAATGGAATATCAAATTATAGAAGACAAGTAACTGTTTAACGTTAATCGATATTATAAATTCTCTCAGCTGTATCCATATCTTTACCGTCATCTTGTATGCTTTTGGGATAAGGAAAGCTGCGCCCGGCAAAAAGGATCAAGCTAAGAACATTTTCTTACATATCAGAATTTAATAAGAAACCGGTTTGTCATGCGTCCTCTACTTTGCCGTTATCTGTTTGATGACAACCTTCTACGATTGACAAATGCTTCGTGTACACGGGACTTAATCATGAACAGGAAATTCATAGCGCGTAGATTAAGTCAAAGAGACGGATGATAAGTGTAATTGTGCACTATTTCCCAATGATTGTTCTTCAAATGACTTAATCTCTCTTATGACTGTTAAAACACTTAAATAGTTTTCTCCGACGGTATTTAAGTATTATTTTTACATAAATTTTTTATTGCCGAATATGCTTTATTTGTCAAGAATACGGCTGTCTGATATCATTAGCAAACACAGCTATCTTTACTGTACGACACCGACGCCATGTTTGGAATGATTCACAGTGCAGATGCAAATATAGTATTAAAGGTGTTATAAACAAATTTTATGGACTGTATAATATATAGGATATGAAAATAAAAAGGCTTTCGCTCTTTCTGCTAACGGCTCTGAGCCTTATGTCGATTGGTTGTGGCAATGATGACGGTACGGACAATTCATACGTTGATATTGTCATGCACGTGTCCGAAAATACTGTTTGGAATCAGGTGCGGGGCATTGATGAGCCAAAGGAATACATGCTTGTGAAGGAACGTTCTGCCTCATCATGGCAGGAGCTTGCTATTGGCAGCATCGAGGGTTTTGAATATGTGCGCGGTCATGCCTACGAGTTGAAGGTACGCAAATACGTTCTGGCAAATCCTTCACAAGGTGGGACAAAATATGTCTATCGTCTGCTTGGCATAATAAGCGACGTCACTGTTTCGCCTGGCGGGGTGCCTGACGAGGCAAAGTTCAAGCTCAAAATGGTACAATTGGAAACATTTATGCACTTGGACACACCGTTGGCGGCACCGTTTGACATGCTGAAGTTCAGAGTGACAGACAACAATGATGCATACTCACCAGTAGGATTCCCGGGATTCCTGCAGTATTATGATTCGCTTGTCGTTTCCTCTCCGGAGATGCCCGATACGTATTGTTTATATAAAAAGGAGCATGATTATAATTCCGCCTCTGAAAGATTCATGTCCCAGTTCAGTTCTTATTTCTTCGTAAAAAAGGACTTTCAGATATTTCTCAAAGGATATAAGGACGGAGAGGTGAAGTATGAATATAAGGTAGACCAAATCATGCGAGAGAGAGATTTTCTCGGAATCGACTGGAAATATGGAGATGTCGTGCTCGACAATCCTAAAACTTCAGGCATATATTGTGTGCTTGATAACAGATATGAGTTTCTGTTGACCGACACACAAATGCGCAACAATACACCTTATGTCGAAATTGGCGTAGCCTATACATCCGGACTTACTGACGCCGAGTACATCAAACGGCAGGAAAACGGATTGCGTTGGCTGCTCGAAGAACATATGGGAGAAAAAATCACCGAGACAAGGTCAGAGTTTAAGACTGTGCCGGAAGGTGTGGAGGTGGTGGAAACTTACGGTAATGCCACTACACGGGCGGCACTTGTACACACCAATGGAGACGACCTACATGCGGAAAGATATTATATAATCACTGAGAAAAAGTGACACATAAGAGTTTCAATTGGATAGTATTTGTGATTCAAGTCAATTGAGTCAGTGATTGAAGTGTCCGCTTTTGAATGTTGAAATGAGTGTCATTGGGTGATGAATGGCAGATTGTTTTGTCTTAACCGGAATATTCATCAGACATATAGTAAAAAACCGTTTAGGAAGTCTGATGCGATTCCGGCTTAGCGTCTTGTGTCGAGAAACATCGTCATGGTGTTGTATTTTTATTCAGTATGTATATTGTCTGACGCATACTTCGAATATTATTATATTTGTCTGAGATAGTCTGCACCCGTGAATTTGAAGGCAGGTTCCCTTTCCGCCCGTTTGCGTTATCTGTGTTTTTTCTATGTATTATTATTTGTCTGTACAGATGTTTTTGTAATTTTGTGTCAGATTTAGAAACTTTTCAAAGGATAACGATATGTACGAAACTTATGTTTTCGATCTTGATGGAACGCTGCTTAACACACTTGACGATCTGGCAGCAAGCTGTAATTATGCGTTGAGACATTGCGGAATGTCGGAGAGAACTGTTGACGATGTAAGAAGATTCGTGGGCAACGGTGTTAGGAAACTGATGGAACGCGCTGTTCCTGGGGGTGTTGATAACGCGCTCTTTGATGAGGCTTACGCGGTGTTCCGCAGTCATTACATGGAGCATGGACTTGACACGACACAGCCATATCCGGGAGTTATGAGGATGCTTGAACGTCTGAAACACGGAAATAAGAATGTGGCAGTGGTGAGCAATAAGTTTTATGCTGCGACACAAGAGTTGTGCCGACATTTTTTCAGCGGATATGTGGAGGTTGCGATAGGGGAGCGCGACGGCATACGCAAGAAGCCGGCGCCTGACACTGTGATGGAAGCCCTGAAGGCATTGGGCGTTGATAAAAATGGCGCTGTTTATATAGGCGATAGCGATGTTGACGTCATGACGGCACGCAATTGTGGAATGCCGTGCATCAGTGTGCTGTGGGGATTCCGCGACCGTAGCTTTTTGGAAAAGCATGGTGCCACGACCTTTGTAACCAGTCCTGACGAGATAGTATGAACATAAGTGAAGCCGGCAGCATTGAAATATACTGCCGGCTTCGCGTTTTTATGTCTGATATACTATTGTCAGACAGTTTGGGGCTTACTCATACCTTATGGCTTCTATCGGATCAAGCTGCGCCGCTTTCTTCGCAGGATACCATCCGAAGAAAACTCCGGTGAATGTGCAGACCGCAAAGCTCATGATGATGCTCCAAGGTTGGATGAAAATAGGCCAGTGGGCAAATGTGTTTACCGCATAAGACGCTCCTACGCCTATCAGGACTCCTATTATTCCACCGGTTACACTGAGCATTATCGCTTCTATGAGAAACTGGTTCAGGATGTCTATGCCGCGTGCTCCGACACTCATGCGCAGTCCGATCTCGCGTGTGCGTTCGGTAACACTGACGTACATTATGTTCATAATGCCTATGCCGCCAACAATCAGAGATATGCCTGCGACACATCCCAGAAGCACTGTAAGCATGTCGGTGGTTGAGTTCATCATATTCGACAGTTCTTCCTGTGAGCGTATGTTGAAGTCGTCTTCGTCACCCGGAGTGTCGTTTGTGGCGTTCTTCAGTTTATGGTTACGACGCAGTATCTGTGTTATTTCCTCCGTTGCCTTGTCGGTAACGTTCTCTGTTATGGCAGAACATGTTATTCCGCCCAGATAGGTCTGTGCCAGAATGCGTTTCATGACAGTGGTGTAGGGTGCCAGAGCAAGATCGTCCTGGTCCATTCCCATTGAGTTGTAGCCTTTTTTCTTCAGCACACCGATGACTCTGAATGGTATGGAGTTGAACCGCACCACCTTTCCTATAGGATCAGAACCGTCGGGGAACAGATTGTCAACCACGGTCTGTCCCAAGATGCACACTTTCGCGCTCGACTTTATGTCTGCGTCTGTGAATATCTCTCCGTCGCTTACAGAGAGTTGCCTGATGTCCAGATAGTCCTGACTGACTCCGTATATTGTAGACGGAGTATTGTTGTTGCCGTATATCCACTGTCCGCTGCTTGTTACTGTCGGACTGATACCTTTGATGTAGTTGCATTCGTCTTTCAAGGTTGTATAGTCACTTATCTTCAGCGTTTCCATGGAGGAGGCATCCTGTCTTACTCCTCCTCTCATGTCTGCACCCGGATGTATCATAATCATATTAGAGCCCATTTCGGCAATGTTTGCCTGTATGCTTTTCTTCGAGCCTTGTCCTATCGCAAGCATTGTAATAACCGATGCGACACCAATTATGATACCCAGTGCTGTCAGAAAAGAGCGCATCTTGTTGGCGGCAATGGCTTTCAATGCGATTTTAAACAGATTAGCGTAATTCATCTATTTCTATTATTGTCAGTTCGTTGTGTTTTTATTGCTCAATCATCCTTGTTTACAGGCAACGCCGCCAGTCCTTCTTTCGCAGAGAGAATGTTGTCGTTTATCTTGTCGCTTATTATTACGCCGTCGCGCAACATTATGTTCCGTGACGAATAGTTGGCAATGTCAGGATTGTGTGTGACGAATATTATAGTGCGACCTTCCGCATGTAGCTTTTGGAATAACACAAGAATCTCGAATGAAGTACGGGTGTCGAGGTTGCCTGTAGCCTCGTCGGCAAGTATGACAGCAGGGTTGTTTACCAGTGCACGTGCGATTGCCACGCGTTGCATCTGTCCTCCTGACATCTGGTTAGACTTGTGATACATGCGGTTTTCAAGACCTACTGCGCGTAAAGCCTCGGTCGCTCGCTCAAGGCGTTCCTTAGCATTTACAGACGCATTGTACATTAGGGGCAGTTCCACATTCTCTATACTTGTCGTCTTTGGCAGCAGATTGTAGTTCTGGAATATGAATCCTATCTTCTTATTGTGTAATGTTGCGCGTTGTGACTTGGACATCTTGCGTACGGATATACCGTCGAGATAGTACTCTCCACTGCTTGGAGTGTCAGGGCATCCCAGTTGGTTGAGAAGGGTAGACTTGCCCGATCCTGATTTACCCATTATTGTGACGAACTCTCCTTCGTATATTTTGAACGAGATGCCTCGCAGTGCATGCACAGTCTCGTCGCCTACGATGAAGTCCCGTTTCACGTTTTGAAGTTCTATAACTGTTTTCTTCTTCATGTGCAGCCGTTTTTTCTGTTATTTCTTTTTCTTGTTCTTATCAGGTGGACCTGGTGCAAACGGGCTGCTTTCGGTGACAGTCTCATCCGGTTGTTCGTCTGTCATGACACTTATACCTGTTATCACTTTTGTTCCGGATTCCACTCCTTTAAGGATTTGTGTATGTGTTCCGTCGGTCGCGCCTATGCTTACACTGTGGGCGACAATCTTATCTCCCTCAAGAGTCCATACCTTGTTTTTGCCTTGAGTGTCCTGTATTTTTTTGTTTCCTATGGTTTCCTTGGTAGGTGTGTATCTTAGCGCTTTGCTCGGTACACACAATACTCCGCTTATCTCGGCTGTATAAATGGTGACATTGGCAGTAAGACCTGGCTTCAGTTTGAGGTCGGCATTAGGAGCGCTTATTACCACTTCGTATGTCACGACATTGTTTGTTGTGGTGGCTTCCTGTCTGACTTGTGTCACAGCACCTTCAAACGTATCGTCCGGGAAGGCGTCTACGGTGAACGTGACTCTGTCTCCTTCCTTGACGCTTCCTATGTCAGCCTCGTCAACATCAGCAACTACGCGCATGTCAGTAAGGTCCTGCGCTATGGTGAACAGTTCCGGAGTGGAGAAGCTTGCGGCAACTGTCTGACCCTCTTCGACGGCTTTTGACAGAACAACTCCGTCTATTGGTGATGTTATGGTTGCGTATCCAAGGTTCGTCTCTGCACGGTTCACCTCCTCTTTAGAGGATGCGTACTGTTCTTTAGCCTGCTTGTATGAGAGTTGGGCTGTCTCAAACTCGTCGGCACTTACAAGTCCTTTGTCGTACAGTGTCTTGTATCGCTTATAGTTGGCTGTCTGATATTTCAGGTTGCTTTCGTTACTCTGCAGATTAGCTTTTGCCGTATTTAGCTGACTTATAAGGTTTGTCTTGTCAAGTTCGGCTATTATCTGTCCCTTTTTTACAATACTGTTGTAATCCACATACAGTTTGCTTACAATTCCGCTTACCTGTGTACCGACAGTTACCTCAGTCACCGGTTCTATGGTACCGGTAGCTGTTATGCTGTTCCTTATTGTAGCCGGAGCGGCTGCTACAGTTTCAAACGTGACCTCCTCTTTCTTCTTATTGCCGGACAACAACCACATTATCAGTGCTAATAAAGCCAGTATGCCGGCAATAATCTATAACTTACTGATTCTTTTCATTTCTTTCTATAATTACTGAATATGTTTTATTTTAATTCGCCTGTTTCGTAGAATCTCAGCATATCGATGTTCAGTATGGCGAGATATTTGCTCTGCAGTTCGTTTTGCTGGGCTGTCAGAAGGTTGTTCTTACCGGTCATCAGCTCAACGATATTTTTAAGACCTTGAGCAAACTGTTCGCTTAACAGCTCGTAGCTTGCCCTTGCACTCTCTGTAGAAACCTTTGCCGCTTTGAACTTATTCTGGTTTGTGACAGCCTGAAGCCAGTAGTTTTCTACAGTAGAGTAGAGCGTTGTCTGTTTGTCCTGCAGCTCGAGCAGATAGTTCTCCTTTTGTATTTTTGCCTTGTTCACAGCCGTTTTGGATGCTCTGTTGTCAAACAATGGTATGCTGACTGTGAATCCCGCACCTACATTTACATTGTTTTTCAGTTGTGTGCCCCACGCATTGTCGCTCATAGACGTAGTGTTGGTTGATACGCCGGTGTTCAGTCCTATGGTGGGCAGCCTTTGTGCTTTTGCTATTTTAATGCTCAGTTCACTGCTTTCTATACCGAGCTTGGCGTTCTTTATTTCCGGTCTTATTGTAAGTGTGGACGTATAAACATCGTTGAGAGCAGGTATTTTTTTCAAAGCCATCTCGTCGGTTGTTTCCGGTATGACAATGTCAAATTTTTTATCGTCGGCTATCTGAAGAACCTGTTTGAGCTGCCGTTTGTAGTTTCTCATATTGCTCTCGGCTTCTACTATGTTGTATTCGTCCTGCGCCCTCTGGGCTGTAAGCTGTGCGAGGTCTGCCTTGCTTAATTTCCCCACATCGAACATCTCTTTTCCACGTTCCTCGTTTTTTTTGCTTGTTTCAAGGCTTTCCTTGCATACGTTTATGGCATCGTTTGAATATAATATCTGCACATAGAGCTGTGCTATCTGCTCCTGTATGGAGTTCGCTGTCTCTGCGGAATCGAGCCGTGCCTGTTCGGCTGTAAGCTTATTGAGCTTTATCGTCTTTGTGTTGCGTCCTCCGTTCCATACCGTCCAGTTGCCGCTTACACTGTATGACCCGCTATAATAAACCTTGTCAACGCTTGACTGCACATATCCGTTGTCAACCGTTGCCTTGCCTTCTTCGGGCCACGGGCGGTATGTACCGTTCTGGGATGTTGAGAAACTCAGTGAAGGCAACAGTTCAGCCTGACTTTGTTTTATATCCTCAATGGCACTGTACTCCTGCAATTTAGTTTTTTTCAATGAGATATTGTTTGCCAAAGCATATTCAATGCAGTCTCTCAATGTCCATTGCTGCGCCATGACATCAATGCTGCTTAATGTTATCATGGCAATCAGACATGTTGTTTGATACTTGTTCATTTCTTATGTTTTAAAGTTCAATAATTCTTATCATGTATTAACTGATTCCGTATTGTGTAAACGACGGTTTCCCGTTATAATTTCATTAGATGAAATTATAATTGATTTGTTTATAATACGGCTGTTATATTAACATTATTTTTTATAAACATACGGTTTATGTAGCTTTTTATAACAGTTGTCTACGTGATTGTTGACAACAAGGATAGCCTTATAATATATACATACAAGCAAAAGAGGCGGGATAATAAAGTCCCGCCTCTTTTATCATATGCCAGTCTGGAGACTATTCTGTCAGACTATGGAGTCTTGCTATATATTTGCCGAGTATGTCAAACTCGATATTTACGACACTGCCTGTTGTAATATAACGAAAGTTTGTATTCTCATAGGTGTATGGGATAATTGCGACCGTAAATGTGTTTTCTGTGGGATTGCAGACTGTAAGAGAGACCCCGTTTACGGTCACAGACCCCTTGTCTACAGTGAAATAACCGCGGCTTGCCATTGCTTTGTCAAAATCGTATTCGAACGTGAAATATGTGGAGCCGTCGGCATCTTTTATTTCCTTACATATTGCAGTACCGTCCACGTGTCCCTGAACGATATGGCCGTCCAGCCGTTCGTTCAATTTCATTGAGCGTTCTACATTGACTTTATCCCCGGGTTTGAGGAATCGGAGGTTGGATTTGTCAAGTGTCTCTTTCATTGCCGTGACAGTATAACTGTTGTTTTCGATATTCACAACAGTAAGGCATACGCCGTTATGAGAGATGCTCTGATCTATTTTCAACTCATTTATGAATGAACATTCAAGGGAAAAATGAATGTTTCCATGCTCTTTTCTTATTGCGACAACAGTCGCCATTTCTTCTACTATACCAGAGAACATAATATGATTTATTATTTTTATGTGAATAAATTTGCTGTTCAACTCAAACCGGTTCTGACCCTGCGTCTGTCATAAATACAATGATTTAATGTTTTAAATAGACTTGAAGCCTTATAAAAGTGTTTTGTCATCGGCTGCTTAATTATATAGTCGCTATTCCTTCGAATGGGCAATGACCGGTCTCTCTCTATAATGCTGAAATACATTTAATCTCAAATGACAGTTCTTGTGTTAATATTCCGCATCATGTACGCTATGAAGCTGGGAACCATTGCATATATATAAATGTAAAGGGAATTAAAAGAAAAGGGGTTGCCCGATGATGTGATGAAACTCCGAGCTAATAGGATTTGAGAGCTCTCCGTCTTTGTAATCCACCGGCTATACAGCTTAGTCCCATAAGGGTTTTATGTGGCCCGCCATTAACAAGAGAAACTTCCTCGGTTTCGTTTTATTTTGATGAGTATCCCGATCAAACCGGAACAACCCCCATATTCTACTGCAAAGATACGTCAACTATTGCATATGTCAAAATCTGAAGTATATATTTTATAATTTTTTTGTTAAGTGGATGTTTTAAAATAAATGCCATCAGACTCGTGATATTTATGTGATGCATTTCAAAGACTGTAGTAGGAGAGCAACTGACAATACTCCCGATGAGGCTTTGGAATGCAGTCATAAAGAGCGCATAATCTGATGGTAAGGACACAAATACATCTTGGGAAATTTATAATATCGGATAATTTTTAACGATTACTTGTATTTCCGCACCCGCAATAATCATAATAATCGAGGTTTATGGGGCATATGATAATGTTTCAATGATAGTTAGTTTCTTATAAAATAAGGGGCAGATATAAGTAATTATACAAAATGTACTCTTTAAGTCACTTATATATAAACACTTATGTTTGTCTGCTCAATGCTGTAAGACAATGGATTCCGCGGTATTATTCATCTGCCCGACCTTTATTCAAAAGCTGCACTTATACCGCCATCCGGTATTCCGCTTTTTACAGATTTGTCCCTATACATCTTCTATAAAATAGAAACTCAATCTGCATAATAGCAAACCAAAATACATATGAGGTCTGACGTACGATTCCGGTTTGTCTCCAAACCGGTCATTGCATTACTCGTTTTTGTCGTCCCATACCAGATGCTGTTGTCTGAAACTCTTTGCCCCATGCTGTGCTTTTAAAAAAAATATATATCTTTTCAGTCTGTCTTATGGGCTTGCGGAACTCCGCAATCTTCTTGTCTTGACTGTCAACAACGTGACGCCATGCGGAAACAATACGGCTGAATAGCTGCAAAAGATTGATGACGTAATCCAGACGTCAAAACCAGAGCTGCAAATGCATATTCATGCAATATTGTCATGAGAAAATGAATGTTTATACCTTGTAAAGTCACTGAGAATGGCGTGTGAACTGGAAAACAGCAGACTGTGTCCGTATACACGAATTATAGGACACAAATGTAATGCGTTGAATATCAACGTTTTTGCATAATGGGCTACAGTAAATGCCTTTTCCGATGCATGGAACATGCTGTTTCATGATGCGGAACGGTACGTTTGACAAGGCGGAAAAGGCTTTCTGAGAGTATTGAACATGCCATTTGGGAATATGGTATAACAGCCGTGAGAGTGTAGTAATCAGGAAACAGGACATCGGAAGGGCTAATAATCCGATGTAATGACGTGTCGAGTGGAGAAAAATACGAATTATGATGAAATGCTATAATAATAAAACACTTGTAAGATAGCAAATGTTGCCATATGCCGTTTCTATTTTGTAAAAAAATAATGTAAAGATTTTTTACCTTTCGTTCTGCATAAATATGCATTCTGATGAATATGAGTGTTCGTATAAAAATTGGACCGTCGCCATTATATATGTCAAGGCTGGTGGGTAGCAAGGCATAACACCGCTATGCATATGCTTACATGCGCTTTCACGCTTTTTATGTCTATACAGCATTGCAGCCACCATACTGTTTCCCGATTTTCTCTGATGCAGTGCGCTTGTTATTCTATAAAATAAGGAGTGCATGCGCCTTACATCATTACGAAAGGTGTATGTGGGCAGGCTGGGGAATAGTTGTGAAAGTGTGGTCCACGGACACTTGGCATTTCTGATTAACGTGCAGAAGAAAATGTTGCATTACAGTTGTTTTTAATGGTGTGTTTTTCGGTGGGATGACAATAAATATCCGAGGCTTTAATCACATCAATCGGTATGTCTGACAGTATGCATTCTGCTGAAATGATGTGTCTTTTTCTTGTGTGCTTCCTATAATTTATACCTTGTAATCTTCTCTATATCAATACATTTTCTTTACAAGTCGGATGTGCTGCACAGTATGATTAAACATAAATAAATATTTTTTTTGTTATTATGAATTATTCGGATATTTATTATTAACTTTGCACGTTGAAATCAGTAGTGTACACTTTCGTGTTATAGAAATTATTCTATTACGCACTAAAAAAATAACATGAATACGATTTGTCTTCGAATACAAAAACGTAATATTTTATATATTTTATGTATTTTATCTTGTTAATTACCGTTTTAATAACGGCTGTTTTCTTGGTAGTAGCGGCCTACGTGATTGCAAAACTCATAGGTCCTCGTACATTTAATAAGGTAAAGGGTGAGCCCTTTGAGTGCGGTATTCCGACCCATGGCTCGTCATGGATACCGGTACATGTAGGCTACTATCTTTTTGCCATTCTGTTCCTGATTTTTGATGTTGAGACAGTGTTTCTTTATCCTTGGGCAGTAGTGGTGAAGGACTTCGGTGCCATGGCACTGGTAAGTATCGGGTTCTTCTTGTTGGTACTTGTATTTGGCTTGGCTTATGCTTGGCGGAAAGGAGCATTGGAATGGAAGTAAAGAAACCGGTCATTAAGAGTATTCCTTATTCGGAATTCAAGGACAATGAGTCTCTGGAGAAAATCGTGCAGGAGCTTCATGAAGGAGGCGTGAATGTAGTTACGGGTTCTCTGGACCAGATGATCAATTGGGGACGTAGCAACTCGTTGTGGTCTTTAACCTTTGCAACAAGCTGTTGCGGTATTGAGTTTATGGCTGTAGGTTGTGCCAGATATGATTTCGCGAGATTCGGTTTTGAAGTCACACGTAACTCACCGCGTCAGGCAGATTTGATTATGTGTGCCGGCACAATAACAAACAAGATGGCGCCGGTGTTCAAACGTCTGTACGACCAGATGGCTGATCCTAAATATGTGGTTGCTGTAGGCGGTTGTGCCATTTCCGGAGGACCGTTCAAGAGCAGTTATCATGTTGTGAAGGGCATCAATGAAATAGTGCCGGTGGATGTGTATGTTCCGGGTTGCCCTCCGCGTCCTGAGGCGATACTTTATGGAATGATGCAGCTTCAGAGGAAAGTGAAGGTTGAGAAATTCTTCGGTGGTGTAAACCGTAAGGAACACAAGCCAATAATAGTTGACGGGAAAATAGACAAGTCCATGTTAAACGACGTTGCTTCTGACGATACGGGCAAGGACAGCAATATATAATAAAGGAAGGATATGAAATTAGAACATAAACTTTTTGAACTTAAAGATTTTGCCGTACAAATGGCAAAACTTAGAAACGAGAAGCATTTCGACTTCCTTGTGACGATTGTCGGAGAGGATTTCGGTGAGGAAGGACTCGGATGTGTATATATTCTTGAGAATACAAAGAATTATGAGCGCATTAGTGTGAAGGTTGTAAACCCTGACCGTGAAAACGCATACATTCCTACTGTAAGCCACCTTTGGAAAGCTGCCGATTTCCTTGAACGTGAGGTTTTCGATTTTTATGGCATAAAGTTCCTCGGCCATAAGGATATGCGCCGTCTTTATCTTCGCTCAGACTTTAAAGGCTATCCTTTCCGTAAGGATTATGACATGAGTCCTGAAAACAATACATATACGCTTGAAGACGACCCTGAGACAGATTATACCGTAGAATACAATATCGATGAAAACGGCAAGATAAAGGAGACATACCATAAGCTGTTTACAGATGACGACTATGTAATCAACATCGGTCCTCAGCATCCGGCAACACATGGTGTGCTTCGTTTGCAGACCATTCTTGACGGAGAGGTTATACGTAAGGTGTATCCACATTGCGGATATATACATCGCGGTATAGAGAAAATGTGCGAAAGCTACACATATCCTCAGACGCTGGCTTTGACAGATAGGCTTGACTATCTTTCGGCTATGATGAACCGGCATGCGCTTGTCTCTGTGATAGAAGAGGCAATGGGCGTGGAACTGAGCGAGCGTATAATGTATATCCGCACTATAATGGATGAGCTCCAACGTCTGGATTCGCATTTGCTGTTCTATGCATGTTGTGCGCAGGATTTAGGTGCGCTTACGGCATTTATCTATGGAATGCGCGACCGCGAGCAGGTTCTTAATGTAATGGAAGAGACCACCGGAGGCCGTCTGATTCAGAATTATTACAGAATAGGCGGATGCTACGCGGACATAGACCCCAACTTTGTAAGTAATGTCAAAAAACTTTGTGCATATATAAAACCGATGTTCAAAGAATATAATGACATTTTTACAGGAAATGTTATTCTTCACAACCGTTTTGTAGGCGTAGGAAAACTGTCGCTTGACAGTGCTGTTTCTTATGGATGTACCGGTGGTACGGGCCGCGCATGCGGATGGCACAATGATGTGAGAAAGCATCATCCGTATGACATGTATGGAAAAGTGGATTTCGATGAGATTGTTCTTAACAATGGCGACTGCTTCGATCGTTATATGGTTCGTATGAAAGAAATGGAGCAGAGTGTGAGAATCATCGAACAGCTTATTGACAACATACCGGCAGGTGATTTTTACATAAAACAGAAACCTATTATACGTGTGCCGGAAGGTCAATGGTATAAGTCTGTTGAAGGAAGCCGTGGTGAGATTGGCGTATATCTTGACAGCCGCGGTGACAAGAGTCCCTACCGTTTGAAATTCCGTCCTATGGGATTGCCGCTGGTGTCAGCTCTTGATGAGATGTTGCAGGGAGAGAAAATTGCGGATCTTATTTCAGTAGGAGCAACACTTGATTATGTGATACCGGATATCGACAGATAACTAATAAATAATAAATCATTTTATAGAAATGTTTGATTTTAGTATAGTTACAACATGGTTTGACAGTCTTCTGCGCGACACGTTAGGATTGGGCAGTTTTCTGTCTGTCCTGATTGAGTGCGTGCTTGTCGGCTTGTTCATACTTATTGCATATGCGCTGCTGGCTATAGTACTGATATTTATGGAGCGTAAGGTGTGTGCATATTTCCAGTGCCGTCTCGGTCCGATGCGTGTGGGACCTTGGGGTGTGTTCCAGGTATTTGCCGACGTTGTGAAAATGCTTATAAAGGAAATATTCTTTGTTGATAAGGCCGACAAACTGCTTTATGCCATCGCACCGTTCCTTGTACTCATAGGAAGTGTGGGAGCTTTTGCGTTTATGCCTTGGAATAAAGGCGCTCATATATTGGATTTTAACCTTGGAGTATTTTTACTGACAGCTATATCAAGTATAGGTGTTGTGGGTATATTCCTTGCCGGATGGAGCTCGAACAACAAGTATAGCGTTGTGTCCGCGATGCGTGGTGCAGTGCAGTTGATTTCATATGAAATGTCTCTTTGCCTGTGCCTCATTACCGCAGTAGTACTTACCGGTACCATGCAGCTGTCTGGCATAATTGAGGCACAGGAGAATGGCTGGCTTATATTCCGTGGACATATACCGGCGATAATCGCGTTTATAGTGTTCCTCATTGCAGGAAACGCGGAGGCAAACCGTGGTCCGTTCGACCTTGCAGAAGCTGAGAGTGAGCTTACCGCAGGTTATCATACAGAATATTCTGGAATGGGATTCGGATTTTTCTATCTCGCAGAATATCTGAATATGTTCATAATCGCAGGTCTTGCTGCAACGATATTCCTCGGAGGATGGATGCCTTTGCATATTGCCGGACTTGACGGATTCAATGCTGTAATGGATTATATCCCGGGTATAGTGTGGTTCCTTGCCAAGGCATTCCTTATTGTTTGGATTATGCTGTGGATTAAATGGTCTTTCCCGCGTCTGAGAATCGACCAGATTCTGAAACTGGAATGGAAGTATCTTATGCCTTTGGCACTTCTCAATCTGGTTATTATGACATTGGTGGTAGCATTCGGACTTCACTTTTGATATAAATAGTGTATTATTTTATAACATTCGTTGACTATCAAAGAAATGGAAAATAGTAAAACATACATTGGAGAGGTTAAGGATGCAATTAAATCCCTGCTCACCGGTATGGGTGTGACCTGGAAGGAATATTTCACAAAAAAGGTCACCGAACAATATCCGGAAAACAGAAAGACGACATTGCATGTCTCTCAAAGACATCGTGGCAGACTTGTAATGCCACATGACGCTGACGGCAATAATAAATGTGTAGCATGTACGTTGTGCGAGAAGGCTTGTCCGAACGGCACTATAAAGATAACCACGGAGATGGTGACAGATGAAGAGGGCAAAAAGAAACGCCGTCTCGTTGATTACCAGTATGATTTGGGTGATTGTATGTTCTGTGAGTTGTGTGTACAGGCATGTCCTCATGATGCGATTATATTTACCAACGATTTTGAGAATTCTACATTCAGCCGCGATTCATTGGTGCTGCATCTTGACAAGGAAAAAACATATAATCCGTCGTTACCCAATATTATAGATGGCGGTGCTGAGTTTGAGATAGGAAAGTTTAATACAAAGAAATAGGAGGAGACGTAAAAATGGCTAATATGGTAATGTTTATAATTCTTGCTGTCTTCATCCTTGGCTCAGCTTTGGTATGTGTTACGACAAAGAAAATAATGAGAGCGGCAACATTCCTGTTGTTTGTGCTTTTTGGTGTCGCAGGTCTTTATTTCCTGCTTGATTATACATTCTTGGGTGCAGCTCAGATATCTGTGTATGCCGGAGGTGTAACCATTATTTATATTTTTGCAATTCAGCTTGTCAGCAAACATACCCTTCAGGGCTTGTCCGAAAAATTGCGTGGAAAACGTGTGATATGCGGAGGATTGCTTTCTATAGCAGGGTTTGCTACGGTTGTTGCCGTTTTATTAAAGAACAAGTTCATATCTATGGCTGCGCAGTTGCCAGACACGGAAATACCTATGGACCAGATAGGTCATACTCTAATGGGAGCAGACAAGTATCAGTATGTACTTCCGTTTGAGTTTATATCTGTATTCTTGCTGGCATGTATTATCGGAGGCATAGTAATTTCAAGAAAGGAGAAGTAATCATGGTACCGGTAGAATATTATTTTGTGCTTTCCGCACTGCTGTTTTTTATTGGCGTATTCGGGTTTGTCACAAGACGTAACCTTATTGCCATGCTGATATCTATTGAGTTGATACTCAATTCTGTTGATATAAATTTTGCAGCATTCAACAGAATGCTTTATCCCGGACAAATGGAAGGAATGTTTTTTACATTGTTTTCTATAGGTGTGTCTGCGGCAGAGTCAGCAGTAGCTATTGCAATCATTATTAATGTTTATCGCAATTTCCATAGTGATCAGGTAAACAGTATTGAAAACATGAAATTTTAAGTGTTATGGATTATAGTTATGTATATCTGATACTTTTATTGCCTGCATTGTCATTCATCTTGCTTGGACTTGCAGGAATGAAGATGTCTCATAAATTAGCTGGAATTATCGGTACGTGTTCTTTGGCAGTAGTTACTGTTCTTTCATATTACACAGCCATTGAATATTTCCTTGTTGTAGGACGTGAGGCTTCAAGCGGACTGTATCCGACAGTTACGGCGTTTGATTTCACATGGTTGAAATTCAGCGAACTGTTGACGTTCAACATCGGTTTCAGACTGACGCCGATTTCTGTTATGATGCTTATCGTAATATCCACTGTCAGCCTGATGGTACACATATATTCATTCGGATATATGCATGGAGAAAAAGGTTTTCAGCGTTATTATGCGTTCTTGAGTCTTTTCTCAATGTCGATGTTGGGACTGGTAGTAGCTACGAATATATTCCAAATGTATCTGTTCTGGGAGCTTGTCGGTGTGTCTTCGTATCTTCTCATCGGATTCTATTATCCTTTGCATGCTGCGGTGGCAGCCTCGAAGAAGGCTTTTATCGTGACACGATTCGCTGACTTGTTCTTCCTTATAGGAATATTATTTTACAGCTTCTATGTCGGTACGTTCAATTATGATCTGACAACAATGACTCCGGAACAAGCCGAAGCACTTCATAATTCTGCATGGATTATTCCTACATCGTTGTTCCTGATGTTCATAGGAGGTGCCGGAAAGAGTGCCATGTTCCCGTTACACATATGGCTGCCTGACGCAATGGAAGGACCTACCCCTGTCTCAGCACTGATACATGCCGCAACGATGGTTGTCGCCGGAGTTTATCTTGTGGCAAGCCTTTTCCCTATTTTTGTGGAGTTCGCACCACAGGCGTTGCATGTGATTGCTTATATAGCGGCGTTCACCGCTTTTTATGCAGCAGCAGTGGCTTGTTGCCAAAGCGACATCAAGAGAGTTCTGGCATTCTCTACAATATCACAAATAGGTTTCATGCTTGTAGCCTTGGGCGTTTGCATGCCTGATCCGGAGATAGGAAAGGTTGCTATGACAGAAGAATATGCGGATGTAAATGGGTTGGGATACATGGCAGGTATGTATCATCTGTTTACTCACGCCATGTTCAAGGCATGTCTGTTCCTCGGAGCCGGATGCATTATACATGCGGTACATTCAAATGAGAAGAAATTCATGGGAGGATTGCGCAAATATATGCCTGTCACACATTTGACATTCCTGATTTCGTGTCTTGCGATAGCCGGAATACCTTTCTTCTCCGGTTTCTGTTCTAAGGACGAGATTCTTGTAGCTTGCTATAATTTCTCTATGCCTATGGGTATTATAATGAGTGGTATTGCTGCGATGACAGCATTCTATATGTTCCGGCTTTATTACGTTATTTTCTGGGGAGAAAGCTATTATGAGACACATAAGTCTGAGGGTGCGCATGCTCCCCACGAGGCTCCTCTGACAATGACTGTTCCGCTTATTGTCCTGTCAGTTATAACTCTGTTGATTGGCATAACAGGAACATTACATATATTTGAATTCGGAGAATATGTCTCTGCTAATGGAATCGGATTCGCAACTCACACTAATTGGACTGTTGCTGGTGTAAGCACCGTACTTGCTCTTTGCGGTATCGGTCTTGCTACATTTATGTATAAAGGCGCTAAAACACCTGTTGCGGATATGCTCGCCAAAAAGTTCCCGCGTCTGCATGAGGCTGCTTACCGCCGTTTCTATATGGATGAAGTATGGATGTTTGTGACACATAAGATAATATTCCGTTGTGTTTCTACACCTTTGGCATGGTTTGACCGTCATGTTGTTGACGGAACTATGAACTTTATGGCTTGGGCAGCAAATGCCGGTGGAGAAAGCATACGCAGTTGGCAGAGCGGTGATGTAAGACAGTATGCCGTATGGTTCCTGACCGGAACGGTCGCTCTGACTCTTATTTTGTTGTGTTTGTAAGTAACACTCCGGTTTCATTAAATGAAAATATAGTCAATACTTAGATAATAAATAAAGATGAATATATTAAGTTTATTTGTTGTAATACCATTACTGATGTTATTGGGTTTGTGGATATCACGAAACCTGAATCAGGTACGTGGTGTGATGGTGGCTGGCTCATCGTGTCTCTTGCTGCTTTCTGTTTGGCTGACCATTACGTTCATTCAGATGCGTAGTGCGGGTGAAACGGCACCGATGCTGTTTACATATAGCATTCCTTGGTTTAAGCCATTGAATATTGCATATTCCATAGGAGTAGACGGAATCTCGGTTGTCATGCTTCTGTTGTCAAGTATCATTGTCTTTACAGGAACATTCGCTTCATGGCAGCTCAAACCGCTCACAAAGGAGTATTTTCTGTGGTTCACGTTGCTGTCTACAGGAGTGTTCGGCTTCTTCATATGTACAGATATGTTTGCAATGTTTGTATTCTATGAGGTTGCGCTTATCCCGATGTATCTGTTGATAGGAGTATGGGGTAGTGGTCCTAAGGAATATGCTGCAATGAAGCTTACGCTTATGCTCATGGGTGGCTCCGCACTTCTTATAATAGGTATACTCGGCATATATTATTTCAGCGGTGCTACTACGATGAACATCATGGAAATAGCAGCTATGAATAATATTCCGGCTAATGTTCAGAAAGTATTCTTCCCGTTTGTATTTGTCGGATTTGGAGTACTTGGAGCTTTGTTCCCGTTTCATACATGGTCACCGGATGGTCATGCGTCTGCCCCGACAGCTGTTTCAATGCTGCATGCGGGTGTGTTGATGAAACTTGGTGGATATGGTTGCTTCCGTATAGCAATGTTTCTCTTGCCGGATGCTGCCCGTGAACTTGCTTGGATATTTATCATACTTACAACAATATCCGTGGTTTATGGCGCACTCTCCGCATGTGTACAGACAGACCTGAAATACATCAATGCTTATTCGTCAGTGTCTCACTGCGGTCTGGTGCTTTTCGCACTTCTTATGATGACACAGACAGCTTGCACCGGAGCAATCCTTCAGATGCTTTCTCATGGTTTGATGACAGCACTTTTCTTTGCTCTTATCGGTATGATATATGGGCGTACGCATACACGCGACATCCGTAAACTGGGTGGTTTGATGAAGATTATGCCATTCCTTAGTGTCGGCTATGTCATTGCCGGTCTTGCAAACCTCGGATTGCCGGGCTTTTCCGGATTCATCGCAGAAATGACAATCTTTGTAGGTTCATTTGCAAATAACGATATGTTCCATCGTACGGCAACGATTATCGCATGTACCAGTATAGTTGTGACTGCCGTTTATATACTCCGTGTTGTTGGTAAGATTCTTTACCAGAAAGTGGCAGATCCTCATTATCTTGAACTTACGGATGCCACATGGGATGAGCGCGTGGCTGTATGCTGTCTGATATTTTGCGTCGCCGGTCTGGGTATAGCTCCATTGTGGGCAAGTGACGTTATCAGTGGTTCTGTAGGTCCTATTATTGAGCATATCCATTCATTATCAGCAATTGCAACATTATAATAAATAGTCAAAAATGGGTTATAGTCAATTTCTAAATATGGTTCCGGAAGTCACATTGGTGGCTATCCTGATAATCGTTTTTATTGCAGACTTCATATCATCACGCAATAATAACAGGACGTGGTTTAATCCGCTTGTATGTATACTGATGCTCATACAGGTTGTAGCCACAATTCTTTCACCAGATAGTGGAACTGCTTTCGGAGAAATGTATGTAACAACAGCTGCTGCCAATGTGATGAAAGTCATCCTCGCTGCAGGTACTCTGATTGTGCTGATTCAGAGTCGTTTATGGCTCAATAGTGAAGATGTACGCAATAGAGAAGGGGAGTTCTACATGCTCGTGCTGTCCACTTTGCTTGGAATGAACGTAATGATGAGCTCCGGTCATTTCCTGCTGTTCTTCTTAGGACTTGAGATGGCGTCGGTACCTATGGCATGTATGGTTGCCTTTGACAAATATCGTCGCAATTCTGCCGAAGGTGCTGCAAAGTTCATACTTACAGCTACATTCTCAAGTGGAGTGATGCTCTATGGCATATCTTTTATATATGGAAGTACAGGAACTTTATATTTTGCAGATGTTGCAGCAGCTTTGAGTTCTTCAGAGAATGTTGCGATGAACATAATGGGTCTGGTATTCTTCTTTAGTGGTCTTGGTTTCAAGATAAGTCTTGTTCCATTCCATTTCTGGACAGCGGATGCATATCAGGGAGCCCCGACATCAGTTACCGGTTATCTGAGTGTAATATCCAAAGGCGCTGCTGCTTTCACACTTATGGTTATTTTGGTAAAAGCATTCGCACCTATGATTGAATATTGGCAGTATATGCTTTATATAGTAATTGTACTCAGTATAACAGTTGCCAATCTTTTTGCAATACGGCAGAGCGAGCTTAAGCGTTTCATGGCATTCAGTTCAATATCTCAGGCTGGATATATAATGCTGGCGGTTTGTGGTGACAATGCGATGGCAATGTCATCGCTCATGTTCTACGTACTGGTCTATGTTGTTGCCAATATGAGCGTATTCACGGTAATCGGTGTTGTAGAGCAGAATAATGGCGGCACAACGGAAATGTCAAGTTACAACGGATTATATCAAACCAATCCGAAGCTTTCTTTCCTGATGACGCTGGCGTTGTTTTCTCTCGCCGGTATCCCTCCTTTTGCAGGAATGTTCAGCAAGTTCTTCGTGTTTATGGCAGCAGCACAGACAGGTACAGTGTGGGCTTATATTGTTGTATTCATTGCTCTTATAAATACAGTTATAAGTCTTTATTATTATCTGCTTATAGTAAAAGCAATGTATATCAATAAGACTGACGCTCCATTGCCTGCATTTAAGAGTGATTGCAATACAAAGCTTGCTCTTGCATTGTGTACAATAGGCATTTTAGTCTTTGGAGTATTCAGCTTCTTCTATGATTGGATTGCTCAGACTGTTGGATAAAAGATACTGTTAGCTTAAATAAGAGATTGCATCATAGAGTTAAGTTTCTCTATGATGCAATCTTTTGTTTTATCATATAGGAAAAGGGGTTAAACATGATTCTATTATATATTATAATGTGAAGGTCATATCTTTTCTTATATATTTAAGTGATAATGTTTATTATGCTTACTCTGCCATTCTGTCACATGATACATGTGATAGATACATGCTATACAAGCAACGCTGACAGTCAATTTAAACATTTGTAAATTTTACTTTTCCTGAATTTAATAGCCGTTAATATGTTAAATTGTAGTGTTAAAATGGAATAAAGATGTGGTCATAATTTCATTTGTCACAATTTTTGCTCATATATTTGCACACAATTAGAAGAGAAAATTAAAGTTATAAATAAATTAATTAATCAGTGAAAAGATGAAAAAGTATTCCAAGTATTTAATAGTCGCTATGTGCGTCATTGCTGTGGCATTCTCTGCAGGTTCATTTATACGAGTTAATGCTGCCTGTTCATCAACTTCTGCTTCCGCACCCGGTCAGCCGGTAGATCTTACATATGCAGCGGAAAAATCTTTGCCATCAGTCGTGCATATCTTAAATACACGCAACAGCAAAGTCCAGACTGTGGAAGTGGAAAGTGATCCTTTCAGTGATTTCTTCTCCGATCCGTTCGGTTTCTTTGGAAATCCGCAAGGGGGAGGTACGCAGAAGCGTCAGATACGTACCCCGAAAAGTCAGGGAAGTGGTTCCGGAGTAATCATCTCGTCAGACGGTTATATCGTAACGAATAACCATGTTGTAGAAGGAGCAGATGAACTTACTGTGACCCTTAATGACAACAAGGAATATTCTGCCCGTATCATAGGAACTGATAAAAGTACTGATTTGGCTCTCATAAAAATTGAGGGTAGTGGTTTCCCTGCAATAACAATAGCAAACAGTGATGATATAAAGGTCGGTGAATGGGTTCTTGCTGTAGGTAATCCTTTCAACCTTACAAACACAGTAACTGCTGGTATTGTTAGTGCCAAGAGCCGTTCTCTGTATGTAAATACAAAAGGTGTAGAATCCTTTATACAAACCGATGCCGCAATTAACAGAGGAAATTCTGGAGGTGCGCTTGTAAATACAAGAGGTGAGCTTATCGGTATCAATGCAATGTTGTATTCAGAAACAGGCTCATACAGTGGTTATGGGTTTGCAATTCCTACATCAATTATGAATAAAGTCGTTGATGACCTCAAGAAATATGGTACGGTTCAGCGTGCTGTAATAGGAATCAGTGGAACGGATGTCAAGAGATATATTGACGCTCAGAAGGAAGAGGGTAACGAGTTGGAGCTTGGTACGATGGAAGGAATATATGTTGACTCGGTAACTGATGGAAGTGCTGCAGCTGAAATGGGACTCAAACATGGTGATGTCATTACAGCTATTGATGGTAAACAAGTCAAGAAAATGGCAGAGCTTCAGGAAGTGTTGGCAACAAAACGTCCGGGAGACAAGGTTACCATCAGCTATCTGCGTGACAAGAAAAAATATTCTAAGAACGCAACATTAAAGAATGAACAGGGAAATACCGGAGTTGTTAAGAAAATAGATCTTGACATACTTGGAGGTAATTTCAGGGAAATATCAACATCTCAGAAACGGCAGTATAATATAGGTAACGGTCTGGAAGTAATCAAGGTGAATAATGGAAAACTTAAGGAAGCGGGAATAAACAAAGGCTTTATCATACAGAAAGTCAATGATTTTGCTGTAAAATCAATCGAGGATTTACAGCAGATAGTAAAGGAGGCTTCGACAAGTAAAGATCCCGTATTGTACATTCAGGGAATTTATCCTACAGGTAAGAAAGCTTATTTCGCCGTTCCTTTGCAGGAAGATTGATTTGACATGATATTTAACAACAGAGTATGTGGTGATTCATAATTTCACCGCATACTCTTTTCTTTCTTAATTGGAACAAGAAATATTTGCCATTCTAAAATTTATTTGTTAAATTTGCAGCGTTACACACTTAAAAAGTCATCCTTGATGAGACAACTAAAAATCACAAAATCAATTACCAACCGGGAAAGTGCTTCACTGGATAAATATTTGCAGGAAATAGGACATGAAGAACTTATCTCGGTAGAAGAAGAGGCAGAACTGTCGCGCCGGATAAAAAATGGGGACAAGAAGGCTTTGGAAAAACTAACAAAAGCCAACTTGCGATTTGTTGTATCTGTAGCGAAGCAATATCAGAATCAAGGACTCAGTTTGCCGGATTTGATAAACGAAGGTAATCTGGGATTGATTAAGGCTGCAGAAAAATTCGATGAAACAAGAGGATTTAAATTCATATCATATGCCGTGTGGTGGATACGGCAGAGTATATTGCAGGCAATTGCAGAACAAAGTCGTATAGTCCGACTTCCACTGAATCAGATAGGCTCTGTGAACAAAATAAACCGTGTGCTGAATAAGTTTGAACAGGAAAACGAACGGCATCCAAGTATTGATGAAATAGCGGAAAAGGTGGATATTCCAGAAGACAAGATTATAGATGCAATGCAGATGAATAAGCGTCAGATCTCTGTTGATGCGCCTCTCGCAGACAGCGATAATACGAGCTACATTGATATTCTGCCAAACAATTTGTCCACGAATACAGATAATAACCTTGTTCTACAGTCATTACGTGATGAGATTGCATGTGCGCTTAATGCATTGAATGAGCGCGAAAAGAATGTAATTGAGGCATACTTCGGAATTAATCAGCCTGAATGTACATTAGAGGAAATCGGTCAAAAATATGGGCTGACCAGAGAACGTGTAAGGCAAATCCGAGAAAAGGCCATAAGGAAGTTGCGCCAAAACACAAAGAATAAAATTTTAAAAACATATCTTGGACAATAAAGAAAACAATATGAGAAACAAATTTATATATTTGGGGATTTTGTTTATTTTATTTTTCGTATTAAGCATTAATGCGGCAAATAAGCGCACAAAACTCTATATGTACGGAGTTGTTACATCATTTAATGATTCAACAATATACTTTACGGATATTATGGAGATAGACTCTGTCTGGGTAGACAGTAAAACAGGATTCCTATACAGCAGAAATAACTATTCGTATCAGTTGCGTAATTATATGAGAAATAAGGGAGTGGCATATCCGACATGCGTAACTTCCTATGCAAAAAAGAGAAAAGACATTGAGAAGAAGTATTCCAAGCTAAAGAAGAAATATATAAACAGCAAAGCTCTTAATATAAAATATATTCCGGCAAATGAGTTCAGGTATATACCTATAGTACCGGATGATGTGGTTGTTGAGGAAAAAGAAGAAAGTAAATAATAAATATTATAATCTTTTTTTATTGAATAAATATGGAAGAGAACATTCATTATTATAGAATAGCAGAATATTATATAAAAATAAGTTTCAAAAAGTCTGATATTAATAATGAATATCTTCTTCCTTCTTTCTCTCCGTTCAAAACAGAGACAGCATGTGAAGAACCTTTTTTTGAGCTTACTGTAGATGATTCTATTATCCCAATAAATAAAGATAATCTTGAGAAAATAGGAGATTTTGATACCGGTAATGGAATTATCTCTGTATGTAAAAGCAAAGATGCATCTGGCACATACCAATATATCATAAATAACATAAACGGACACAACTGCTGTCTTCTTCAAGCCTACAATGATTTCTCATATTGTAGATGCGCCCTAAATGGCAATACTAACATGAGGATGTTTGGCTTGAATAATGCACTTATGATTGTATTCGCTTTCAAAGGAAGCTTTAACAATACTCTTCTAATACATGCTTCGACTGTATGCCATAAAAATTACGCCTACGCATTTATCGCAAAGAGCGGAACCGGGAAAAGCACTCATTCCTCGTTATGGCTCAGGTACATTCCCGAATGTGAACTCATTAACGACGATAATCCTATTATAAGGATTATAGACGGAATACCATATTTATATGGAAGTCCATGGAGTGGAAAAACTCCATGTTATCGTAACATAAAAGTTAAACTTGGTGGAATAACACGGATTGATAGAGCGGAGCGTAATAGTATAAATAAATTGTCGCCAACAGAAGCGTTTGCTTCGTTATTGCCATCATGTTCAACAATGAAATGGGATAAAGTTATATTTGGAAATATATGTTCTACCATTTCATTACTTATAGAAAGAACAAATATATACACACTTCATTGTTTACCAGATAAAGATGCTGCAGTAATATGCCACAGGACAATTTCGAAATAAAGGAAAAATATTATTCAAATAATGTTTTCATTCCTGATGTTGTTAAAATAATGGAAGAAGGACATACTGTAACATTGAAGTTACGGGGATTTAGCATGAGACCATTCTTGGAGGATAACAGAGACAAAGCACTTCTGACTAAAGCCCGTAATCTGAAACGTGGCGATGTCGTCCTTGCAGAAATAGCTCCAAGAGTGTATGTCCTCCATAGAATTATTAAGATTGAGTCAGACAATGTTGTTTTACGTGGTGACGGAAATTTGAATTGCGAGTACTGTAAGATTGATGATGTGAAAGGATTCGCCATCGGTTTTTACAGAAAAGGAAGCTCCAGGCTTGATAAAACCAATGGATGGAAATGGATTGTCTATTCTTTTTTCTGGACAAGACTTATTCCTGTAAGACGTTATTTGCTTGCAATTTACAGAAGATGCAGAAAACTACAATGATTGTGATTTCATGTGACAGACTTTATTTTAATAATGTACAGTGAAGCAGTATTTTAAGAATATAAGAAATTACAGTGCCTGCCATCATTGTCTGTATTTGATGGCAGGCATTTTATTTTCACAGCATGTTCACCATTATTATACAGCCTCTACGATGCCTGCGTCAATCCATTGCTTCACAAGATTATTCGCGTCTTTTAGTGCAGTTTCTTTATCTACATCATACTGATTCGTAAGTAATTCAGCCAGATATTCAGCATCAAAATCCTTATCTTGTATTTCTTTCCAAAGATAAGCAGAGCTTTCATTCATACTTATAATATTGCAGAAATCAATATTCTCTTTACCTTCCGCAACGATTATGTATTCACCGCAAACCTCTCTTAAATTAAAATCTTTCTTTATTCTCATCTTCTAATGATTAATTTTATTGTTTAATACTAAAATGGAACAGCGTCAAGACTGTCTGAAGGTAATGGATCAAAAGAATCACCCCCGCCGTTTACTTTACTTCCAATAATCTCTGCGTCAAACGGTGCGTCCGCCTTATTGTATGACTTATCCGGATCCTGAAATCTGGTAAATTCTCCACGGAATTTTAAAAGCACATCCCCTGTCGCGCCTTTTCTGTGCTTGGCAATTATTATTTGCGCCATTCCTCGTAAATCGTTACCTTTATCGTCTTCTACAATATGATAATACTCTGGTCTGTGAACGAATAGAACCATATCTGCGTCCTGCTCTATAGCTCCTGATTCTCGCAAATCGCTCAATTGCGGTCTTTTTCCGTCAAGACCCTCTCGATTCTCTACGGTACGGTTCAATTGTGAAAGAGCCAGAATAGGAATGTCAAGTTCCTTTGCCAATCCTTTCAATGATTGGGATATTTTAGAGACCTCTTCCTGTCGGCTTCCAAATCTCATGCCACTTGCATTCATCAATTGCAGATAGTCAATCATTATAATTTTAACTCCTTTTTCTCTTACGAGTCGTCTTGCCTTTGTCCGCAATTCGAATATGGATAATCCTGCAGTGTCATCGATATATAAAGGAGCACCTTGTAACCTTCGTATGTTTTTGTCAAGCCTTTCCCATTCATCAGGAGACAGCTGTCCGTTTAACATTTTGTTTCCAGGTATTTCGCATACGTTTGAAATAAGCCTGTTCACCAATTGTACATTATTCATTTCCAAAGAAAAGAAGGCAATGGGAGTCTGATAGTCAACAGCAATATTTTTCGCCAATGAAAGTGCAAATGAGGTCTTACCCATCGCAGGACGTCCTGCGATAATAATCAAATCGGAATTTTGCCATCCACTTGTTTTCTCATCCAACTTTGCAAATCCTGTCGGTACACCGGTAAGACCTCCACTGTTTGCCGATGCTTTTTGGAGTATTTCTACGGCTTTTGTAATGACCGGATCTATTTGAACATAGTCTTTTTTCATGTTTCTTTGAGACAACTCAAACAGACTACCTTCAGCCTCCTGCATCAGTTCATTTATGTCTACAGTCTCATCAAAAGCTTTCGTCTCAATGTTGCTCGCAAATGAAATCAACTGCCTTGCCAGAAATTTCTGTGCCAATATGCGGGCATGATATTCTATATGAGCAGACGATGCGACGTGAGAGCTTAGCTCTATTATATAAGCCGGACCTCCGACATCCTCCAAGGTCCCCTCTCTTTTAAGTTCCTCCGTAACACTCATTATATCAACGGGATATTCATTCATATTTAAAGAACGGATTGCCGTAAATATTTTCTTGTTACGAGGCTCGTAAAATGTATCCGGATTCAGAATTTCCGATATGACAGAAAACGCGTCTTTGTCAATCATCAGTGCTCCTAAAACAACCTTCTCTACATCCAATGCCTGTGGTTGTAAGTGTCCGTATGTGCTGTCAAATGATGACTTGGACTTAGATTTGTTCTTATTTATCTTTTCGTTATTTGAGCTCTTTTCGGGCATACTGTATAAATTAGAATATAAGCACTATATGATTTTTATAAATCCTTGATATCCAGATATGATAGTTCCTTACTTTATAATATTCTGTTATTCTCCGGAAATACTATTGTCGGTGAGAATGTTTTGGCTTCATTAAAGTCCATCAACGCGTACGAAATGATAATTATTGTGTCTCCTACAATCACCTTTCTTGCTGCGGCGCCATTTAGACATATACATCCGCTTCCTCGTTCACCTTTAATGATATATGTTTCAAAACGCTCCCCATTATTGTTATCCACAATTTGAACTTTCTCACCTTCTATCATGTTTGCAGCATCCATAAGATCCTCATCTATGGTTATACTGCCCATATAATTTAAGTTAGCCTCTGTTACTTTTACACAATGTAATTTCGACTTCAAAACTTCTATCATCATGTCTTTTATCCCTTATATGCTATGTGATCAATAAGTCTTATCGGCGTTTTGCCACAAAATACAGTTATACAACCGGAAATGCCCGGACAGTCATCCCATTTGGCTACATCCTCAAGCGTATCATTGTTTACTATTGAGAAATATTCAACTGTTAATTCCGGATAAGTGTTTATGCTATTTACAACGAAATCATGTGTTTCCTGAACACTATGACTGGTCGCATATGAAACGCTTTCCTTTAATACACGATATATGTTTGATGCCACATCGCGCTCCTCCGCTGTAAGAAGAGCGTTTCTTGAACTCATTGCAAGTCCGCTTTCCTCCCTTATAAGCTCGCATTCAACAATCTTGATTTTCAATCCAAGACTCTTCACAAGTTGCTTTATCACTGCAATTTGCTGCCAGTCTTTCTCTCCAAAATATGCCGCATCGGGCTTTGTTATGTAGAATAATCTGGAAACCACCTGACACACGCCATTGAAATGTCCGGGGCGATGCGCACCTTCCATCACTGATGTAACCGGAGGAAAGTCAAACCTGCGCTTATCCGGAACAGGATACATTTCTTCCACTGTAGGAGCAAAGACATAGTCGGCTCCACATTTTTCCAACAACTCACAATCGGCATCCAGATTTTGCGGATAACGCTCAAGGTCTTTCTTATCGTTAAATTGTGTCGGATTTAAGAAAACAGATACAATTGTGACGTCGTTTTCTGCAATACTGCGCTTTACAAGCGAAACATGTCCGTCGTGAAGTGCTCCCATTGTAGGGACCAAACCAACCGATTGTCCCTTTTTGCGAACTTCAAACAATTCATTCTGGAGTTCAACAATCTTTTTACATAACTTCATGCTAATTTATGCTTTACACAATAATGATGTATGTTGCCTTTGCAAAATAACAACATTTTTCTTAAACAAGAAAGAATAAATCTGAAAATATACCAATTAATCAATTAATAATGGCGTATTTTCTTAATATATCATGATATATGAAGTTTTTTTAGTATCTTTGCGAAAATATGCATGAGAGTGAGCGCATGTCGTTTCTTAAACTCATGTTTTACATATAAAATTCAAAGCATGGCAAATAAAATCTTATTTATCAACCAGGAAATCTATCCTTATGTTCCTAAGTCCGAGATGTCCTGCATGGGGCGTGACCTTTCAAACAAAATGCAGGAGAACGGTTATGAGATTCGTACGTTTATGCCCAAGTGGGGGAATATAAATGAACGCAGAGGACAGTTGCACGAGGTGATACGTCTTTCTGGTATGAACCTGATTATTGACGATACGGATCATCCTCTTATAATAAAGGTCGCATCAATACCGCAGACAAGATTGCAGGTATATTTTATTGATAACGATGATTTCTTCATGAAGCGCCAAATGGCATGTGATGAATCCGGCAAAGAATATGAAGATAATGGTGAAAGGGCTGTTTTTTTTGCAAGAGGTGTGCTGGAAACGGTGAAGAAGCTTAGGTGGACTCCGGATATCATCCATTGTCAGGGATGGATGTCTGCAATTGTACCGATATACGTGAAGCTCGCATATAGCAATGAGCCTACTTTTGCAAACACAAAAATAGTAACATCGATTTTTAAAGACAAGCTGGAAAACAGTATCGGACAGAATTTCAAGAAAAGTTTGGAATTACGTAATGTTTCTGCCGAGACGCTGGGGGCATACAGAGATGACTTTGATTTCACCGAGCTCGGTAAGCTTGCAATAGATTATAGTGATGCTGTTATAGAAGCGGAAGAAAATGCCAACGCATCGTTGATACAGTATGCAATAGATAATAAAAAGGATGTTTTAAGACATTCCGCAGATAATTATATAGACAGTTATAAATCATTGTACGACAAAATACTATCTGCCAAATAGAGCGTGGCAGTATTAATAAATAAGATTAACATACCCGACATATGAAACTTTATTATATATCCGCAATCATCATTTCTGCATTTATATTCGGATCATGTGATGACAATACAGATGAAATAGGCTCTTCCCTTATCGGAAATATGGATGACTTGGAGATAATTCCGGCAAAGTATAATATATCCACGTCTTCGATTATCGCAGACTCCGTATATTCAAGAAATACTATAGGGTATCTTGGGAAGATAAGAGATCCGGAGACTGGGGCATATATAACAAGCGATTTCACCACTCAATTCCATACATTGGAAAACTATGAGTTCCCCGATAAAGACAGTATACGCAGTCTTGTAACCTTGTCGGATGACAGTAAGGAAATTATAGCTGATTCCTGTGAATTGAGATTGTATTTCGATAATTATTATGGCGACTCTCTCTCAACGATGAAAGTTACGGCATACGAATTGCAGACTCCGATGTCTGAGGGTGAGAAATATTATTCAAATTATGATCCCATAAAAGACGGTCTGATACGGACGGACGGAATTAAGATCAATAAATTGTATACATTGTCAGACCAGAATGTGGACGAAAGTGTCCGGGGCAGTTCAAGCTACACAGCCAACATCCGTATTAAGCTTGATAAAGAATACACGGATAAAGACGGGAAGAAATACAATAATTTCGGTACTTATCTTATGCGCAAGTATTATGAGAACCCGTCATATTTCAAGGATTCATACACTTTTATACATAATCTTGTTCCGGGATATTATTTCAAAATCCAAAGTGGGCTCGGCTCTATGGCATATATCCGTACGAGCCAGCTGAATGTTTATTTCAGATTCCTAAAAAATGACTCTGTTGTGGTGGGCGCGTCATCTTTTGTTGGTACAGAGGAAGTCATACAATCTACCCGTATAGCCAATGACGCCAATACCTTAAAACGGCTTGTGGAAGACAAAAGTTGTACATATATAAAGTCTCCAGCCGGTATTTTCACGGAGTTGACAATCCCCGTTGATGACATTATGAACGGACACAGGAATGATACAATCAATACAGCAAAGATTGTATTGCCGCGTATTAATAACACCTCACAAAGCGAATACACGCTTGACATACCACAGACATTGCTGATGATACCTGCTGAGGAAATACATTCATTTTTTGAGGAGGGCAGGGTCGTTGATTATAAAACGTCATTCATAGCGTTATACGACAGCAAGAAGAACAGTTACACATTCAATAACATCAGCACATTAGTCAAGGCGATGGACCAGAAAGACCGCTCTGACTCAAAATGGAATAAAGCGGTCATCATACCTGTTACCGTTACATATAACACTGATGGCGAAATCATCAAAGTCGCACACGACATGTCTATGACAAGTACAAGACTTGTCGGTGGAAGTGAGAATCCATACGAACCACTTACAATAGATGTCATATACAGTAAATTCAAATAAAATTAATGGCTGATAATTTTCTTGAAAGACAAAGGGCGGATTACGAGAAACGTAAGGAGGAATGGATGAAGAAAAAGATACGTCTCTCCGTTGCGCGAAAGAATCTGATGGTCTCTCATGAGATAACTGATTGACACAACGCTTTATAGTTTTGCAATAATATGTTTGGATGAATTGTGTGTGGAGCTTCCGACAATCCGGTACATGCGGGTATATGTTCCGGATAGATGAAGCCGGTTATGCCATAAAAGATTACAAGGACATAGCTGCCATGAGCCGTCACAATGGGCTCATGGCAGTTTGTGTTTGTTGTAAACATCGTGCGGCTCGCCTATTTCAGTTCTAATGAATACGAAAGTTTTTTTATGATAAACATACAAGTCTACATCAGTACTGACTGATTGCTATGAGCGGACTTCTTCGGTGTGCATACGTGATAAGGTTATATATAATGTGAAAAGTATATCGGAAAACATGTCTGACAGTAACTTTATGGAACAAAATCGTATATCCGATGAATGAAAATATAGTAATAAAGATTTTTGCAATGCATAAGACAATCACGGCATTATTATTAATATTCACGGCAACAATATGTACATATGCCGGAAATGTTAGTGCAGACACGCTGACGGTGTATCTGCAACCACACATCAGTCCGGATTTGCGACTTTATAGTCAGTTTAAAGATGTTCCAAAAGAAGCTGCGGGCCATTATGCTTCTTCAATGACTGATGACTCCAGACTTCTCAGATATAGCTATACCGACAAGGAAAAGCCTCTGATGGTATTACTTTCCGAAGAGGATTACGGTCGTTTCTCGCTTGTTGCTGACATGAATTTCAACAACAGCTTTGCGGACGACTATAAGTATTACTTCTTTTACGGACAGCTTTCACAGGCTTCAAATCCGCTTTTTCTCCAGCCACAGCCTCTGTCTGTAAGATACGGTTCAGATAAGAGATTCTTCCATTGGTTCTCTCCAGGAGTCTATGCCGATGGGAACTCTGACAATCCTCTGCAGGCGGTCAAGGTTATTCCGGCATTCGAACGTGTTTATTACGGCAGTTTTGAATATGGAGACAAATCTTATTCTATAATTTTATTATCAAATTCTATCAATTATTCAAGAGCCGAAACAACTTGTGCGATTATTGATAATAAAGACAAAAACAGTCTGGAACAGCCTTTCCGGATGTTCCTCCGACAGTGGAATACATATCTCTAAACATTCCGACTGCTATCAATGGGAATATGGCTCTGAGTGTCGGCAACATCGACTTCTCAGACATGACATGCGGACTTACCATATCCGGCATATCCGGTGAGAGCAGTGAGTCCATACCGTTTACCGGTTTCAATGCTCCACTGTTCAAGAAAAAGAGTGTTGAAGGACGGTCAATATCGTTAGAGAAGATGCGCGGACACTATATCCTCATCGACTTCTGGGGCACTTGGTGCAAGCCGTGCATATCCGTAATACCGGAACTGCGCGACATTCATAAAAAATATCCTCAGCTTGAACTTATCAGCGTCGCGGTTGATCCAGCCCCTAACACTAATTACGGTTTTACGCCGGCACCTCTGAAAATAGCCATAAAAGAACTTCAGATGGACTGGATAAACATTCAGGACAGGTCAGCGGAAGGTTCAGAGCAGATAAGTGAAAAATACAAAATAAAGTCATACCCGACAACTGTACTGATTGATACCGATGGCAAGATAATATATAGAAAGAGCAGCATTCTGGCTATGGATTCGCTGAGACAAATCCTTGAGGATGTTTTCGGATATTGAAAAAGTCATCCATACTGACAGGGATAGCGTCCTGTCTTAGTTTTCAATTACCAGGCAGTCTCGCTACAGAGATTTAATCACGAATCGGTCATTAGACTCCGTTTAGATTATGCGTTAATGTAGAGTGGATTGCTTGCCGTTTCGACGAAGACATAGCTGGCTACGCCGAGACGGAACGGTAAGCAAGACTCTGACAGAAACGCGTAAGCAGACCGGAGAGTATGTGAAATAAAGATTTATTCAAATATATGCGTTCGAATGACCGATTTGGGCTAATGCATGAATATGCAAAAGTAGGCTATGTGGGGTGGATTATGATGTGTCATAACTCAAAATTAAGACTGTATTTGCGCGCCATTGTGTCTTTGTCCGCAAATACGCGATATTTCAGCTTTATGTATATGCCGTTGTTATACAGCGTGTTAGGTTGTTTGGCATTTCGAAAGCTCCAGTAATGAAATATGAAACAGTATGTTCGGCACACCGGAAAAGCCTGTTTCAGACGTCTGAATGGTTAATATTGATTGCCAGAAAAGCCTCTTCGGTGGATTGAAACGTGCCGTTCGGCTTTGTTTCGTTGCATCGCACAGCTCATAGGGAGAGGTATATACTGACGAAACATGCTGTTCCGTCAGTATTTGACAGGCTGTAACCATGTTCTGTTTTTCTGTTTCAAGAATTTCCGTTGTCAAATTTCTTTACTGCATAAATGAATGAATATACAGTTTGGCGCAGACATTCCGGCTTCGTTACGTGATGGAATCAGTCAACAGCAGGTGTTGTCATATTCTGACAGAGGCTGCTGATTTGAGCGCATTCAGATAAAAACGTACCCAGTCATCGTACTCTCTCGTGTCATTCACATTCTGTATCCTCATGTAGTATCCAAGCATCTTTTTGTTCAAGACAGCGGAAAGTTGCAGTATGGGATATTCGAGTGCGTCCTGATTCATCAGGTATAAGGTGTTAAGCAAGCGACCTATCCTTCCGTTACCGTCAATAAACGGATGTATCATCTCAAACTGATAATGTATCAGTGCGGCACGTACAAATACGTTTTCTGAACATTCATAATTGATGTAACGTTCGAGATCGGTGAAGGAGTCAGTCATGTCTTCATAAACGGGCGGAACGAATGTCGCTTCTTTCAGGCTGTTCCCTTTCTGCCCGATCCACACAGGAGACGTACGGAACTCACCGGGATACATCTTCTCATATCTGTCGCTGTCGCACATCAAGTAATGCGCGTTTTTCAGCAGGCGGGCACTCAATGGCAGACCATCCATCGCCTCAACGGCATACGACGTGGCTTTAAGAAGGTTGGCAGTGTCCTCTTTCAGTGCGTTGCCTTCCTTTGTCGTTGTGTCAGCGTTTGACGTCTGTCCGCCAAACGCCAGCATGCAGGAGTTTTCCGCCTCATACAGCATCAGTTGCCTGATATGGTCGTAGGGCAGTTGAGAGGCATAGGCATTCAGCTGACGTACAGAGTTTTCCACTTCTTCTATCAGCCCGTCCAGTTCTGCTGTATGTACAACATGTATTTCCGTGAGCGGTGTAGGGACATACGACATGAACTCAGCCTCGCCCGTCAGATGTTTACGAAATCCAGTCAGTTTCATTCCATGTGCAGTGTATTCATAAAACGTCTCACAACATCCGGATTTCCTGTGTGCTTGCCTTCGTCTTCACTTATTTTGCAGGTGTCATTATAGAATGGCCATGACTCGGTAATCTTTGCGGCGATGAGTTTTATGACAATGTTCAAAGGTTTGACGTTATCAAAATCATTGGTGAAATGTGTGCCAATTCCGAACGAGGGCTGGCAATAGTCTTTGGCATATCGCATTATCTTAATGGCATTATCCGTATTAAGAGCATTGCTGAACACTATCTGTTTTGTCTTCGGATTAATGCCCAGCGAACGGTATTTGTCCACTATCTTCATCAGTTGTTCATAATTGTCTCCACTGTCTATACGTAGTCCCTTGAACAGGTTGGCGAAGTCTTCGGAGAAGTTTAGACTGAATATATCCCAACCGAAACTGTCATAAAGGAATGTGCCAAGCGCGCCGCGGAAAGTGTTTCTCCATGTGTTCATGGCAATGTGGTTCGCCATTTGCGGACCGTACATTCCACCGATGGCGCATACAAACTCATGAGCCATGGTGCCAACAGGCAGCAAATCATGTTTCATGGCGAGATATACGTTGCTTGTTCCTACGAACTGTCCGGACCAGTCACGGCTTCGGCAACAGTCTTTAAGTGCCTGTACGGCGGTGTCTTCTGCTTTAAATGATGCCCTGCGCCGTGTACCGAAATCGCTGAACACGCATCCGGCTTCCAGAAGTCTCATTCCTTTCTTGAAGGACTTGTCATAATAGGCGTCATAGTCGAATTCTTTGTTTTCCCCCGTCATGACATAGTAGAGCTCGGAGATGATGGCGAGAATCTTAACCTCAAGCAAGATGGTTTCTGACCAGTTGCCTTCAATGTCTACATACAAGTGACCATAATCATCCTGATGTACCGACACCCACTCGTGATGGAAACGGAATCCTTTGAGATAAGTGTAAAACCATGACGGTATATATTTGCACCGACGTTTCATGAAATCTATTTCTTCGTCGGTTATTGTGACTGTTTCCAACATTCTCACCTGTTCTGTCACAGCCTGTGCGAAACCGGCAGGATAGGTGGTGTTGTCCCTGTCTGTAAAGGTGTATTTTACCTGTGCCCGTGGGAAATTGTCAATCACCGCACAGCACATTGTGAACTTGTACAGGTCATCGTCTGTGAAATAGTTGATTATTTGCTTCATCTTAATAGCTTTTTTGCGTCCTTTATGCCCGAAACTTCCATCTGTTCGAGTGCTTTCTGTCCTCATTGTCCGTGTCTGGATTGAGGCTTTCACCAATTTGGTTACGGGTAAAAGACTTACATGATTACTTAGACATATCTGTATGCTTCCGATTCATGTCTTGCCTGATGTTATCTCATTTTTGTGATGAATTCTGTGAGTAGTCGCCCAAGATTCTCGGCGGTTGGACAGCTCATATTCATCTCCGATAGCGATGTGGCTACACGCGCTGACACGTCTCTTACATTAATGCGCATCTTTTTACCCTTTTCCGTCAGTGATATGATACGCTGGCGTTGGTCTGAGCAGCGCAGCCCTCTGCTGATAAGCCCCAGCCTCTCCATTCTTTGCAGCAGGGGTGTCACCGTGTTGCTTTCAAGCATCAGCCTTGCAGAGATGACATTTACAGGAATGCCGTCTTCCTCAAAAAGTATTTTCATCACGAGGTATTGCGGATAGGTTATGCCCAGAGGCACAAGATAATCCTGATATGCCTGCTGTATGAGCCTGTTTAGAGAATATAGCTTGAAGCTTATCTCGTCGTCAAGCAGTTGCGGCTGTATGTTATTCATATTATCGGTATGCATTGTTGTTTGGGTGGCAAAGTTAAGGTTTTTCCAGTTCAATCAGTCATTTTTGCTTGCTAAAGTTATCTTTTATGACAAAAATATGCAGTAGGTCGCGCGCGACTGAAATTATCCTGCCGTGCGACATGTTGGCAGCGATGTTGCAGTATGTCAGGTGTAGTGACAATAACCATAATATCAGAGAAAGGACAGCATATATGGAAAGAAAACAGATAGACTTTGTGACTCACCCTCAGGAGACGCATATGGTAGGTGACGGATTCAGGGTTCACAACTTCATACCGCAGATGCCGGGAATGAGCCGGTATGATATGGATCCGTTCCTGCTGCTCGACTATAATGCTGCAATGCCTGTGGCACCCCGTGTCCCGCGTGGAGTGGGGGCACACCCGCACCGGGGATTCTCTACGGTCACGTTTGCTTATCGAGGCAGTGTGGAGCATCGTGACAGCCGCGGCAATCATGGAATAATAAGTGAAGGCGATGTTCAGTGGATGACGGCTGCCAAAGGTGTGCTTCATGAGGAACTTTATGAGCGCGAGTTCGCTGCCCGTGGCGGTTGTTTCCAGATGGTCCAGCTATGGGTCAATCTGCCCGCAAACCACAAAATGGACGAACCTTCATACCAGTCGATTCGCCGTGAGGACATGGGACGTGTGGAACTGCCGTCAGGCGGAGGCGTCGTTGAGGTGGTGAGCGGTCAGTACAAAGGTGTAAGCGGACCTGCCAGAAGCCATGTTGATGTGACAATGCTCAATCTCAGGATGAACAAAGGCGGAAAAGCTGAGTTCAGTTTCAATGAGAAACACACAACCTTTCTCATCGTGCTCAGTGGGGCGGTAGAGGTGAATGGTGTGGGTGTTCCGCAAGACAATGTTCTGAAATTCAAACGCAAGGGCGAGTCCTTTGACATTGTTGCCACAGCAGACAACACCGTTGTGCTGCTCGTGTCTGGTGCTCCTTTGCATGAACCTATTGTCGGCATAGGTCCGTTTGTGATGAACTCACATGAGGAACTTGTTCAGGCATTTGAGGATTTCAGTGACGGAAAGTTTGGATATATGTGATATATGATAATAAAAAAAACAAGACAAATGAAAGAAAGAAAAGTAATACAGAAAGTAAGAGGCGTGCGCGCAACCGATGGTGCCGGAGTAAGACTTGTGAGAGTATTGGGTAATGAAACGATGTATGACTTTGACCCGTTTCTGATGCTCGATTCGTTTGACAGCGATAATCCTGACGACTACAGACACGGTTTCCCAGAGCATCCGCACCGTGGCATAGAGACTGTCAGTTTTATTGCAAAGGGCAGTATGACTCATGAGGATCACCTCGGCAGCAGGCAGACAATCACAGATGGGGAGGCGCAGTGGCTCACCGCGGGCTCAGGGGCATTCCATTCTGAACAACCGGGAGGCAGACGTATGTTGGGGTTGCAGTTGTGGCTCAATATGCCTGGAAACAGGAAGATGTCTGCTGAGCCTGAATATCATGGCATAACTCGTGATGAGATACCGGAGTTCAGGTCTGACGGGGTGTTGCTGAGGGTATTGACCGGAGAGTATCACGGACTGAAAGGATGGCAGGGCAGATATGTTCCGCTCGATTATTACGACCTGCATATGCAGCCCGGAGCAAAAACGGAGATTGACGTGAAGCCGGGCAATACAGTCATGGTGTTTACTCTTGTGGGTGACGTGATAACCGGAGGTACTACCGTCGTTGAAAAAACAGCAGCCCGCTTCTCTGACGGAGATACTGTTGTCATCGAAGTTGGCGGTGACGGGGCTGAGGTGATGCTTATATCGGCTCCACCACTCAATGAGCCTATAGCCTGGTATGGACCTATAGTCATGAACAGCGAGCATGAATTACGCACAGCCTTGCGTGAACTTGACGAGGGGACATTTTTGAAGGGAAATACAAAATATACTTAAATTATACAGTATTATTACCGTTTCTGACTTTTAATGTTAATTTTGCATTTGTGAACATGGATGGTCCTAACATGTCTGACAGACCGTAGTGTCTTCAATTTGAGTTTTAACTCACACTATGTTACAACTTCCGCACATGGTATTGACTATGTCTTGCCATATTGCATAGAGGTACTATAGAAGAAGGTATCAGGCATAATATAAACTCGGACTGAGTGACCGTCCTCTTTATTTTAACTATAAAAAAGAATGAACTTATGAAATTAGAACAGAATTTTCTGCGTAGCAACGACATTGGTCTGCTGTTGCTTCGTATTACAGTTGGAGGCATGATGCTTTTCCATGGTATACACAAGGCGGTTTATGGCGTCGGTCCCATCGGGGATATGCTCTCTGCAATAGGATTGCCGTCGTTTATTGCATACGGGTCGCTGCTTGCCGAACTTGTTGCTTCACTCATGATTGTCTGTGGTGTATGGACCCGTATGGCATCCGTGGTGTTTGCCGGTAACATGATTGTGGCTATACTGATGGCACATTCGGCTGACATATTCTCGATAAATGCCATGACCGGCGGATGGGCTATAGAGCTTCCTGCATTCTATCTGCTTGCCTCTGCTGTGCTATGCCTTACCGGTGCCGGCAAGTATGCTGTTACAAAGGGCAGCTTCTTGGATTAGGAATATTGCAAGAACGGAATCAGGGGTTCCGTTCTTGCTTTATCTTTGTAATTTCAGAAAATGCATGGAATGTCATTCAATCCTCATATCCGGCTCTATGTATATCCCTGTCGCTAACACGCATATATATATTATTATCAACGGAAGGCACGATGTAGGTTATATGTGAAGCAGTACGCTCATTAAAGATTTTACACACTGAACATTTCTCAAACTGAGTTCCTTTTCTTCGTATGCGCAATTCTGATTCTGCAACGGCAAGCGAGCATTTAAAAAGAACGTCACGTAATTTATAGTGGAATGCAAATGATATCGGATTCCCGTCATAATCATGCCCTATATTGACATAATTTTTGAAATTCCTTATCTCAAACACTATGTCATATGCGAATGTATAGAACAGAATTCTGTCTGTTGTGTCATTTACGTTAACCGACATTATAGTGCGTATTCTATGTTCTTCTGGAATCAAGATGAATGTCGGACCTTCTATATGTTGGGTTACATCCATCAAATCGCTATCTGTTATTGGTTTATTGTAATGAGACTTGAATGATGTGCCGATAATTTTATATAGCTTGACGTCTTCATAATTGAGGTCAGGCATTTGAACTTCTTTTATGTTTGACGGTTTGGGACGATGTTCAAAACATTTTGCAAATACAGGATCTGATTCAGGTAATACGTGTATGTGTTTTTGTTTGAGATCTATGATACAGTCTACCCATGGGGTTGAAAGACGATAGTTCGACGTGTCCTGAATATACCAATTATCTATTCTTGTCAGTTTTTTCATCAATTCCCAATGAGCTTGAATGTTCTTGTCATATTTATATTTTCCACCATCGGTGTCAACAAAAGGAATGGCGAACATATATGCTATATCATATATCCATATAATGGCAGTACAATATGGAGCGTCAAGTTTGTTTTGTCGGTTATTTATGAAAATATCCAGAATCGGCTGTTCTTTAAATTCTGCCCCTGGCAGTAATGCAAGAAGAATGGACGGCAATGCATCAGGTGTCCAGTCCATGTTTTTAATCCATTTGATTGTATTCACAAAATGAGGTAGCTCTGTTTTTGGCAGAATGTCTATTACCATCTTGCATAAAGCCTTGTACATGCGCTCATTGTTTATGGGCGTTTTCAGTTCCAAACGCATGTTGAAAGGTTGGTTTTTCATTACTTCTGATTGCGGTAAGGCTTCCTTCATGAGAAACAATTCCGGCTCTCCATGACTGCCAGCTTTGACAATGAAGCTCTTTCCTACGACAGTAGGAACCTTGGTTGTCTTTTTACGGGAAATATGGTACATTGCCCTTCGGAAATCCATAATATAGCGGAAATTGTCTTCTGTCATTGACAGATCGTTGTTGCACGAGTCGCATTCTTCATTGCAAATCAACAACTTGTTTCCAAGACCTTCCTGTATGGCATGTGCAACGTTGTTAAAAGTAACATCAGGCATTCTCCTGCCACAGAAACGGCACACACGTTTAGATTTTTCCTCTTCTCCAACACACACTTTTATTCCATCATATCCGAAGGACATGTATGTGAAGTATATGTCCATCATTAAGTAATAGTGGAATGCCATGTTGTGTAAGTTGGCATTCCAAGACATGCCTTGTCTAATTGCCTTAATGCATAGTATCGCAGTCTTACGCGCTACTACAGATGTCTTTTCTTCATTAAAATAATAAAAGCAATTGCCATCTGGAAGTTTTGATATGAAGCCGCTCAGTTTACGGATGTGTGAGCCTGTAGCTTTGTCATATTTCTTTACTAATGTATTCAGAGCATCGCGTGTCTTCTGACATACTTCTATTCTGCATCCACCGGGCATAAAGTTTCTTACATGACACCTGTGGAAATATGCATCTTCTATGTCTGTCGTCATTACTCCGTTTGTATCCTTATAGATAATGCGCTGATTGTTTATAGGTGAATACAATATAACTTTAAGTATAGACATGATAATAAAGTGTCAATTATATTTATGGTCTGAAATATGTAAAACGAGTCATGTGTTTTCTTGCTACAGACTGCGTTTAAAACTATTGTTTAGATAAGGACTGATTGTCGATAAACCGCCAAAACAGCGTTTTTCCAGGGCCGTAGGCTATTCATTGCTCTTCCGCTTAGCGGTAATCCTCTTGTTTACTGCTTTTGTATTATATAATTTGATGTATCTTCTACAGAATCAAGAACCAATCTGTATGACAGCGGCATTAAATACCGATAAACTATGATGACCTTGTTTGTGTAATCGTTGTACTTCAAGTATGGATATATAATACGTGGAGCATAAATGAATGTGTGATTATACGCTAATTGGATTTTGCTTAAAAGTAATATGTATTTTCATATTGCTTTATTATAGTATATGCCTGTTCGGTATCCGGTGCTACTCTGCATAAAACACAAAAGGGATTGCTGTTTTGCAACCCCTTTGTTGTATGTGTATTTTTACTGTTTTTATCCGCAGCAGAACAGTACAATCATTTGTGCTGTAAATATTCTTAAGAACATAGCCAGCGGGTAAACTGTTGAGTAACCTACAGCAGGTGCCTCCCTTGAACAACTGGAGTTAGCATAAGCAAGAGCTGGCGGGTCTGTATATGTTCCGGCTATCATTCCCATTATCGTGAAATAGTTCAACTTGAAGCGCACGCGTGCGATGACGCCTACCAACAATATCGGGATGACAGTAATCATGAAACCTGTGTATACATATTTCAGACCGTCTCCCTGAATGACTGTTTCCCAGAAACCTGCGCCGGCTTTTATGCCCACACTGGCGAGGAATAGCACCAGACCAATCTCTCTTAACATCATATTTGCTGATGTTGTCGTGTATGTAACCAGTTTGAATTTATATCCGAAGCGTCCGATAAGAATAGCTATGATAAGAGGACCACCAGCCAAGCCCAACTTCAACGGGACAGGCATGCCGGGAATTGCCAAAGGAATACTTCCAAACAGGATACCTACCAATATACCGATAAAGATTGTTGCAATGTTCGGGGAGTCGAGTCTTTTAACCGAATTTCCCATTATGTCAGCTACTCGGTTGACATTATCCATAGGGCCGACAACAAGAATCTTATCACCTACCTGAAAATGATAGTTTCTGCTTGCAAAGACATCCATGCCCTGCCTTGATACTCGTGTCACGGTTACACCATAAACACTTGAGAAGTGCATCTTTCCAAGCGTTTTGCCGTTCATTGAAGGACGGGTGATGATTATTCTACGAGATACCAATGGCTGGTTCTGATCTTCTTCTGACCATGGTGTATCTATTTCCGGACCTATAAATGCCTTTATCGCCTCGGCATCGGCTTCTGCGCATACAATCAGCACTTCGTCTCCCAATTCGAACACAGTCTTACTGTTGGGAATTAAAGTGGTGCCATTGTGCTGTAAACGTGAACATACCAAATCTCTGTTTAAGAACTCTGAAATTTCCCTGAGCGTTCTTCCTGCCAGATAAGAGTTGTTCACTTTCAGATGCATCTGGTGTGGTTTTGCGTGAGGATTTTCGGCTTCTTCTTCCTCCAGCATCTTTTCTTCGTCTGCAAGCTTTGTCTTGGTCAGATAGCGGATGGCAATTGTGGCACCGATGATGCCTAATACTCCAAGAGGATAAGCGCATGCATATCCGGATGCTATCTGTGGGACATTATTTCCAAACAAAGATGCCAAAGCCCCGTTTGCGGCTCCAAGTCCTGGAGTGTTTGTTACAGCACCGTATAAGGTACCTACCATCATCGGTAGGTTGTTGACGTTTTCGGTGTCAAAAAATATAAAATAACAAGCAAACATGACAAGTACGTTTAGCAGTACTATTGTCACCGACAGCATGTTTAATGTTATACCTCCTTTTTTGAAGCTTTCAAAGAATCCAGGACCCACTTGTAGTCCTATGCAGAACACAAACAAAATCAATCCGAAATCCTGAATGAAGTTCAGAATATTTGTCGGGGCTGTAAATCCAATATGTCCGGCGACAATTCCTGCAAACAGTACGAATGTCACACCGAGGGAGATTCCGCCAAACTTGATTTTTCCGAGCAAGACTCCAACTGCTATAACGAATGCGTAAAGCAATGTTATGTGAGCCACAGAGTCTGTTGTAGTAAACAGATCAATAAGCCAATTCATATTATAACCATATATATTATTTTAATAACTTCTTGCAATTATAACCCGTTTGGATGCTGGTTTTCCCGATACCATATCTATACCGTTTGTGGGTTCGTATCCAAAGGGCTCACACCGTATAGTTGCCTGTGTCTCTTCTTTTATTTTGGCTTCTGTCTCAGCCGTACCGTCCCAATGACAAAGGAAGAAGCCGCCGTCCTTTATCTTTTCTTTAAATTCTGCATAGTCATCGCATTCATAAATATGAGCGTCGCGGAATGATTTTGCCTTGTCAAACATGTTTTTTTGTATTTCATCCAACAAAGATTTGACATAGTCTGCGATACCTTCAATTGGCCTGGTCTCTTTTTCCAGTGTGTCACGACGCATTACCTCAATTGTACCATTTTCAATATCTCTTGCACCGAGAACAAGGCGGACAGGCACTCCTTTAACTTCGTAATCGGCAAATTTGTAACCGGGACGTTTGTTCTCTGCATCATCATATTTTACAGAAATTCCGGACTCACGTAATTGTCTGATTATTGGCGCTGCTTTTTCTGATATCTTAGCCAGCCCGTCCGAGCCTTTTGAAATTGGAATTATTACTACCTGAACGGGTGCGAGCTTTGGAGGCAGAACCAGTCCGTTATCGTCAGAATGAGTCATTATGAGTGCTCCTATCAGTCTCGTCGACACTCCCCATGACGTAGCCCATACATATTCGGGTTTATTTTCTTTATTCAAATATGTTACATCAAATGCTTTTGCAAAATTCTGACCCAAGAAATGACTTGTGCCGCTTTGCAATGCTTTGCCGTCTTGCATCATCGCTTCAATGGTGTAAGTATTCAATGCTCCGGCAAAACGTTCAGTTTCACTTTTCACGCCTTGGACAACAGGCATTGACATCCAGTTTTCTGCAAAGTCTGCATAGACATGAAGCATCATCTGTGCTTCCTTTTCAGCTTCTTCTTTTGTGGCATGTGCCGTATGGCCCTCTTGCCATAAAAACTCTGACGTACGTAAGAAAGGTCTAGTACGCATTTCCCATCTCATTACGTTACACCACTGGTTGCACATCAATGGTAAATCACGCCACGAATGTATCCAGTTCTTATATGTATTCCATATGATGGTTTCAGATGTGGGACGTATAATCAACTCTTCGTCCAACTTTGCTGTGGGATCAACTTCTATTCCGCTTTTGTCTTCTTTGGAACGCAATCTGTAATGTGTAACCACCGCGCATTCTTTGGCAAAGCCTTCCACGTGTTCTGCCTCACGGCTTAAAAAAGATTTTGGTATTAACAACGGAAAATAAGCATTCTGAACCCCTGTCTCTTTAAACATTGAGTCCAGCTGATGCTGCATCTTTTCCCAAATGGCGTATCCGTAAGGCTTGATAACCATACATCCACGTACCGCGGCCTGTTCTGCCAAATCCGCCTTTACGATTAAATCATTATACCATTGGCTGTAGTTATCAGCTCTTTTGGTAAGTTCTTTTAATTCTACCATTATATATGATTATAATTTATATGATTATTTTGGGTGCAAAAGTACAAAAAATTGTTGTAACATAGCATCATAATAATAAAAAACGCTACCTTTGCAAATGTATATAATAATTTACAGACAAATAAAAAAACAGGATTATGAAAAAAATTAGGGTTATGACACTTACAATGTGTTTGCTTGCCATTATAGGATGTCAGACAAAACAGGGTACAGGTGCATTGATTGGAACAGGTGGCGGAGCTGCATTAGGTGCAATAATTGGTAAGATAGCCGGAAATACAGCCGTTGGTGCAGCTATAGGCGGAGCGGTCGGTGCAGGAGCCGGTGCGTTGATTGGGCGTCATATGGACAAAGTCGCAGAAGAAGCTGCGGCACAGGTTGAAAATGCAAAAGTAGAGGAAGTTACTGATGCAAATGGTCTGAAAGCAGTAAAGGTTACTTTTGATTCTGGAATATTGTTCGCTACGAATAAGGCAGACCTTAATGCAACATCAAAGAACGAACTTGCAAAGTTCTCAACAGTGCTGAAGAATAATGCAGATTGCCATATTGACATATATGGACATACTGATTCTACCGGAAATGATGGAATAAATATTCCTTTAAGTAACAGTAGGGCAAAAAGTGTCGCTGATTACCTGAAGAGTTGTGGAGTGTCAAATTCGCAGTTTCAGCAGATTACAGGAAAAGGTAGCTCTGAACCAGTAGCTGACAATGGCACAGCTTCAGGACGTCAGCAAAACAGACGTGTTGAAATATATATGTATGCAAGTCAGGCTATGATAGATGCTGCAAATGCCGGGACTTTAAAGTAAATATTTTGTTTGACTTTAATCATATTAAGTCATCACAAGTACTTTGTGATGACTTAATATGTTTATATACGAGAAATAAATTTGACAATGAAATTAATAGGTAGGATTTTACGCTGGGGAATCGCCTTGTTTTTCAGCAGTACCATACTTATGGTGATTGCCTATAGATTTATTCCTGTTTATATTACACCTCTTATGGTAATAAGATGTTTTCAGCAGGCTTTGAACAATGAGCATATAACATTGCATCATAAGTGGATACCAATAGAAGATATATCATGCTATTTGCCTGTGGCAGTAATGGCAAGTGAGGATCAGAAATTTCTTATACATCACGGTTTTGATTTTAATGCAATAGAGAATGCTGCCAGATATAACAGGCATGGCAGGAAACGCATGGGAGCAAGTACCATCTCACAACAAACAGCTAAGAATGTGTTTTTATGGCCCGGACGTACATGGGTCAGAAAAGGTTTCGAGGCTTATTTTACCGTTCTTATTGAATTGCTGTGGAGCAAACAGAGAATCATGGAGGTATATCTCAATTCAATTGAGATGGGAAATGGCATATATGGGGCAAGTGCTGTGGCTAAATATCATTTCGGCAAAGATGCTCGCGACCTTACAAGATCGGAATGTGCGTTAATTGCAGCAACACTTCCAAATCCAATAAAATACAGCAGTAAGACACCGGATTCGTATTTGTTGAATAGGCGAAAAAGAATAGAAAGGCAAATGAAATTCATACCAATATTGCCAAAGGAAGGAGAAGATATAAACCATAATACAGTTTCCGGAGGAATTTATAGAAGGAAATAGTTCATTTTATATATATTTATATGTTTGATTTTTTGAAAGATTTAGACGAAAATCAATTGTCAGCGGTCAAATATAATGATGGTCCGCAACTTGTTATAGCAGGTGCAGGTGCAGGTAAAACAAGGGTGTTGACATATAAAATTGCCTATCTTCTTAAAAATGGCGTAAAACCATGGAATATATTGGCATTGACGTTTACAAATAAGGCTGCTGATGAAATGAAAGAGCGCATAGGAATTCTTGTCGGGGATAAATTGGCACGGCAGATTCATATGGGGACATTCCATTCTGTATTCTATAGGATTCTGAGAAATGAAATAAATAAAATAGACTACAAACCCAATTTTACGATATATGATGAGAGTGATTCAAAATCACTTGTTAATAGCATCATAAAAGAATATAATATTGATGATAAAAAATATAGTCCGGGATTTGTCCTTAACCAGATAAGTTATGCCAAGAATAATTTAATTAATGTAGATGACTTTTCAGCAAATGGTAAAACAAATGTAATAGGAACTATTTATAGAGAATATATTCAGAGGTGCCATATCGCAAATGTAATGGATTTTGATGACTTACTGGTTCTGACATATAGGCTCTTTATGGATAATCCGGAAATACTGGCAGATTATGCTGACAGATTCAGGTATGTTCTTGTCGATGAATATCAGGATACAAATTATGTACAGCAAAAAATAATAGAGTTATTCTATAGAAAAAATGCTTTTATTTGTTTGGTTGGTGATGATGCTCAAAGTATCTACAGTTTTAGAGGAGCAAATATAGATTATATACTTGAATTTCCTAAAAAGAACGGATTTGAGATATTCAAGTTGGAGCAAAACTATCGTAGTACAAAAAATATAGTTGCCGCAGCTAACAGCCTAATCAAACATAACGAACACCAAATATATAAAGATGTATACAGTAAGAAGGATGTAGGTGGGAAGCTTGACTTGAAGATTGCATATTCTGATAGAGAGGAAGCATGTATTGTATGTAATGAGATAAAGCGAATAAAACGGCAGACCGGATGCGACTATAAGGATTTTTGCGTGTTGTATCGAACTAATTCACAGAGTCGTGTTATTGAGGAAGAGCTTATAAATAAATCTATTCCATATAAAATATTCGGTGGGTTGAATTTTTATCAGCGTAAAGAAATAAAAGATATCATTGCATACTTTCGACTGACTGTAAATACTGATGATGAGGAAGCAATAAGAAGAGTTATCAATTATCCGGTAAGAGGAATCGGAACAACCACACTTAAGAAACTTACAGAATCTGCAAAGGCTAATAGTGTAAGTATTTGGGAAGTTATATCGTTCCCAGACAAATATAGCCTTAATGTGAAAAGCAATACCAAAAATAAACTTATTGATTTTCATGATTTTATAGAAGAATGTAAACGCAAGAGCAATGAACTCGATGCATATGAATTAGGTGTAGAAATAATAGATAAAAGCGGTATAAAAGGAGTGCTTTATTCTAATGGTTCTCCTGAAGATGTTGCGCGACAACAAAATGTAGAAGAATTATTGAGTGCTTTGAAAGATTTCGTTGACAATAAAAAAGAGGAGGGGCAAGAGGACTTTTATATATCAGATTTTCTACAGACTATATCTTTAATATCAACTATAGATGATAATAACAATGATGACAATACTGTATCATTGATGACAATTCATTCGGCAAAAGGACTTGAATTTTCCACAGTGTTTATAGTTGGAGTTGAAGAAAATATAATCCCGAATATACGTATGTCTTCCTCTCTACGTGAAATTGAGGAAGAAAGAAGGTTGATGTATGTTGCGATAACAAGAGCGCAAATGCATTGTATTATTACATATGCAAAAAGTAGATATAGATATGGAAAGATGGAATTCTGTCGTCCGAGTAGATTTATTTCTGAAATAGATTCTAATTATATACATAATAATGAAGCCGACATCCGTACGGGAACAGATTCGGCAAAGTGGGGAAGAGCAAGTAACATGTTTACAAACCGCCATGTTAAAGTAAGTCATTTTACTAATGAAAATTTGGTAAATAAAAACCGTCCAATGGAATCTGATATATCAGCAAGTGTGGATTATAATAGTGATGTGAAAATAGGAGATATAATAGAACATCAGCGTTTTGGAATCGGTACGATAGAAATGCTGGACGGTGAGGGGGAAAATACAAAAGCTACAGTGCGTTTCAACAATGCGGGAACTAAACAGTTATTGCTGAAATTCGCAAAATATAAGATAATTTCATGAGTTTTGAATAGGACTATGTTGTAAAATATAATTAATTATATCCTTGCGTAAGGATATATATGTGTCTTATGTTGAAATAAGCAGAATATTATAATGATTGATCATAGATTTGTTTTCTCTTTTTTAATGTACACAATATTGTTCTATTACGGAGTCGAGGTTGATATTTAGAGAGGCTAACGAACATTCATGAGGGTTAAAAAACGTAAAAGATGCTATGCGCGCGTGTTTTTGCACGTTAATTTAATTAACTTTGTTGGATAAAATTTATAATATGAGAATGTATCAGACAATGAGATTTAGCTGTGTGTTCGTGGCTTTATCATTATGCTTATTTATGCAGGCGGCAAAGAAATATGTGCCTAAGAGGGAATTCCGCGGTGCGTGGATACAATGTGTTAATGGTCAGTTTCAGGGACTTTCCACAGCCGCCATGCAGCAGAATCTGTCAAATCAGTTGGATGAATTACAAAAGTGCAATGTTAATGCGGTTATCTTTCAGGTTCGTCCTGAATGTGATGCTCTTTATCAAAGTAGCATTGAGCCATGGAGCCGCTTTCTTACAGGTGTGCAAGGACAGGCTCCATCACCATTTTGGGATCCGTTGCAGTGGATGATTGACGAATGCCATAAGCGTGGAATGGAACTTCATGCTTGGATTAATCCATATAGAGCTAAAACCAAAAGTACTCTTACGTTAGCCTCTTCACATATTGCAATAAAAAATCCTGCACGTGTATTCTCGTACGACGGACAGTTCATACTAAATCCCGGAATGCCAGAAAACAGAGAATACATTTGTAGGGTCGTGGATGACATTGTGTCACGCTATGACGTGGATGGCGTGCATATTGATGATTATTTTTATCCATATCCTGTCGCAGGACAGTCTATTCCAGACAGTAACGAGTTTGCCAGATATAATAATGGCATACGGGACATTGGTGACTGGAGACGTTATAATGTCAATCTTTGTATAAAGGAACTCGGAGAAACAATACACAGACGCAAGCCATGGGTGAAATTCGGTGTTTCGCCATTCGGAATATATAGAAACAAAAGAACAGCTCCCAATATAGGTAGTGATACTGGAGGACTCCAGAATTATGATGATTTGTATGCGGACGTGTTACTTTGGGTTAACAATGGATGGGTGGATTATTGTGCTCCGCAGCTTTATTGGCAGATAGGTCACAAGACGGCAGACTACAAGACTCTGATAAACTGGTGGAACAGGTATTCATCCAACAGACCTATTTTCATTGGAGAGGATGTTGAGCGTACGGTAAAGTTTGCAGATGTGGATAATCCTTCGATAAATCAAATGCCGGCAAAGTATTCATTACGCAGCCAGATGCGCAATGTGAGTGGGGTTGTTTTATGGTATTCTAAAGCCGTGGTTGATAATGTTGGAAATTATGCAACAGTTTTGAAAAACAGCTATTGGAAATATCCGGCTTTGCAGCCTCTTATGCCTTTTATTGATGATGACAGACCAAGAAAGCCAAGAAAGGTGAAGCCTATTTGGACAAGCGATGGCTACATACTGTTCTGGACACAGCCCAAAGGTAAGGATTGGGATGATAAGGCCGTGAAGTATGTTATTTATAGATTTGCCCGTGGAGAAAAAGTGGACATTGATGACGCAACGCATATAATTGATATCACAACAGATACTTTCTATAAGTTACCTTATGTCAATGGTGAGACAAAATACACTTATGTGGTAACATCACTCGATCGTATGGGTAATGAGAGCAAAGGCGTTAAGAAAAAGGTAAAACTTTAAAGTAGAAAGACGTCATGTTATGGAGATGATGTGAAAATACGTTTTCGAAATTTATTATTTAGTTTCTATTAAGGATGATAAGTAATAGAAGAAGTTGGTTATTTTGTGTTTGTATTTATTATATTGCAGATATTCTTTATGTAATTGCAAAGTTTCATAAGATTCTAACTTCTTCTATTACATCCTTTATATAACTGCTCAATTATTTATTTTATTTGAGTTTATCATACACAGTCGAATATGTTGTCTTTTCCCCATTCAATGGAATTTTGGCTCACATTATAATAAAATCAAACATTTGTTTTGTGCTGCGATAAATTTAAATTAACTTTGCCTCTGTTATTACTATTATTTTATTGTTAGTATATATATGATAAGGATTGCATCTATTATAACGATGTTTTTTTTCATTGGAGTTTTGACATCATGTAATGAAAATAAAAAAACAAATGATATCATAACCCGTAAACCGGAGAAGACCCATGTTAAAAAAAGTATTCAGAAGATTGGTGATTATGAGCAAACACGTACAGTTGATTGGCATGGCTCTGTATATAATGTTAGCATAGAGAGAAAGGCTGACGTTAATTTACCTTTAGTAGATGACGGTACTGGAAACAAGTATTATGATAACCGTATAAGATTGTGTTTGACTGGTAAGGATGGGAAGGATCTGCTGAGACGTGATTTTACAAAAGACGATTTTAGAAAATATGTAGGAGATGAATATGCTAAGAATAATGTGTTGCTTGGCGTGGTCTTTGATAGGGTTGATGATGATTTTATTTATTTTGCAGCAAGTGTCGGCTCTCCTGACAAAATGAGTGATGAATATATTCCTTTAGTTGTAAGATTCTCTTATAGAAATTTTAAATTGGATATATATAGAGACACGACGCTCGATACGTCAGACTCTGAGCCAGAGTTATCGGATGACGATATTTGAAAACAATGTTTTTATTGTACAGTCTATTGAGGAACAACAACCGTGAATACTTTTGCTATCATATATATACAATATAGTTTAATATAAAATTAAAGAAATAATATGACGAGGATGTGTCAAAATGGACACATCCTCGTCATGATACCGACTATTGCAAGATTCGTATATCTGTAGTCAGTAACCGGTTTTATCAAAAGGTTGAGCTATGGAGAAAGTAGGACTCAGTAGAAATTTAGTGTGGTAAGCAAACTGCTTTGCAATTCTTAAAAGGAAAAATTTCTTATCTACTGAGCCAGAATAGGTATATTACAATAAGTTACTTAATCCATGCTTATTGACATATTGTTGAAATATAGTGTTACTCGGTTAAACCTATTGATAAAATCCATTCCAAGAACTCCGTCCATACCGACCTGGTTCTCATTCTTTTCTATGCGGGCATTAGATAATGTCACAGAATGCCCCACAGAACAGAGTTTGATATCAGGAACACGCAATACATCATCAATATTCTGTACATTAGAGCCTTTATTTTGTAATATCATGTTCTCATTTGCAAATTAGTCAGAATGTTTCTCGTAGTAGGGCTGCAAGAAATAAGTTTCCATTTCTCCTGTAGACAGCAATAATTTTAAGTTACCCGATTGGTCATTAGAATCTATAAAAAGCTTACGTCCGTTTTCCAGTCTTATGTTGTGAATATGCTGTTTTGTCTTTATGTTACTTATAGGGAATATCAACTCTTTTGCTCTCGCATCAATGCATATTTCTCCCATTCTTCTAATGAAATCAATACCTATGACGCCATCATTTGTTCAAGTTTTTTTCCTGTGTTAGCGGGTCAAAGACAAATGCAATGGAGGCTTTATAAATGATGTCTCCTATCGCGATACTATAAATATGAGCCATGTGGAAGCCGTTATATGCATCCAACGTCTTTAGTCCAAGTTTATATGCTGCATGTTTTGATATATCGGTGTTTTCAGTGCCAGTGTCAAAGACAAACTTATAGTCCTTACCTTTTATTTTCACATTGATATATATATGCTACTCCCAAGCATGCAAGGCTGTATGCATTGTTAGAGCCAATCTGTTGTTGCCTCTCATTAACAAGGGTTACAATATAGTCCAGAGTCTTTTCCGGCTTATTGAATTGTGATGCAAGCACAAATTCTGCCATGAGTGCAAGATTATTATCTTCCAGTGAATATTTCAATTTCGGATATTCATCAGCCAACGCAAACCACTCTGACTCGTTAATATGTTTACTTATACGCATGTCAGCCTCTTGAGAGTTGGCTATAGACACAGACCTGTCAATACTGTTATAATAATATGACGAATGCCATATAATTCAGGGATATATCAAAATATCATTGTAAAGAAGTGTCAGTACTGTTCTGAAACTGTATATAATCAAAAGAGTTATTCAATACACGACTTCCTACGTTCGTTGTAGTGTTTGTGTGTGTTACCATAGCTCCGTAAAAAGCCGGTGGAATATGGTTTTCACGGAAAAGCGACCAATGGCAGCCTTTCTTTATCTTGTGCAAGATGACTTCTGCATCCGTATATTACAACTAAGAGTAATGTAATTACGTTTTCTTTTGGATTGCTGTGCCATATTTCATTCGCTACATCTTTGTCGGACGCAGTGTACATGCAACTGTCACTATATACGAGTTAGGTTGTCCATTATAAGTAGTAATGCTATTTGTACGCTGTACTTTTATGTTTTGACGTGGTTATAACAAAACCACATAAGTTTAAATCACTTCGATATGTATAAATAAATCAGATAAACCTTTGTTAATATTAAAAATAATCGTATTTTTGCAAAATAAAAAAATTAATTGTTCAGTTCTTTTTATTATGAAAAGATTATTATTCAATCTGATTGTTTTAATTACTGTTGTGGTACTGTTGGATAGCTGTTCTAGTGCCAAGCGAGTTGCTTATTTTCAGAATATAGATAGTGTGGATCTTTCTGCGTCACAAGGATTGTATGATGCCAAGATAATGCCTAAGGACATGCTGACAATAATTGTCAATACTACAAATCCTGATGCGGCACGTCCGTTTAATCTTTATTCAGCTACAGTAAGCGGACAGTCTGGAAATAATAATATGCAGGGCTATCTCGTGGATAATAGTGGTAATATTAATTTCCCTGTAATAGGAAAGGTGCATGTCTCAGGACTGACAAAGGGGCAATGTGAGGATTTGATACGTGAAAAAATAATGCCTTACATGTCTGGAACTGAAAATCCGGTTGTAACTGTTAGAATGTCCAGTTTCCGTGTGACGGTAGCTGGGGAGGTGAATAGTCCCGGCGTTGTTCCTGTGAATTCTGAAAAGATGAGTGTTATAGAGGCTTTGGCACAGGCAGGAGACCTTACTATTTACGGACGACGTGACAATGTGCTGTTGATTCGTGAGAATGAATTGGGGCAAAAGAGTCAGGTTAGAATAAATCTTAATGACGCGAATTTTATTAATTCTCCATATTATTATGTTCAGCAGAATGACATTATTTATGTCCAGCCAAATAAGGTTAAGGCGAAGTCTTCTTCCATCGGAACTTCTACCACATTATGGATTTCAGGTGTAAGCATATTGACTTCTCTTGCGTCGTTAGTTGTTAATATATTAAGGAATTAAAGAATAAACAAATAAGAACGTTAGACATTTTATATCAAAATATGTCTAACGTTTATTTTATGTGATATACCAAATTTAGAATTATGTGTGGAATTGTCGGATATTTAGGTAATAAAGAAGCCTATCCCATTTTAATAAAGGGATTGAGAAGATTAGAATATCGTGGGTATGACAGTGCCGGAGTAGCTATTATAAATGATGACAATCAGCTTAATGTTTATAAGACAATAGGAAAGGTTTCTGATCTTGAGGATTTTTGCAAAGATAAGAATATAAGCGGACATGTAGGTATCGCACATACACGGTGGGCAACACACGGAGTTCCTTCTTCAAAAAACGCACATCCTCATTTCTCTGAATCTAAGGATTTGGCAATAATCCATAACGGAATAATCGAAAACTATAGCGTTATTAAGCGTAATCTTATTTCAAACGGTGTGAGTTTTCGCTCTGATACAGATACAGAAGTTTTAATCCAACTCATAGAATATGTCAAGAAAAAGAAAAATCTTGATTTATTGACTGCCGTACAATTGTCGCTTCATCAGGTGATTGGTGCGTATGCCATAGCTATATTGGATAAGAATAACCCTAATCAGATAATTGCGGCACGCAAGCAAAGCCCGCTTGTTGTCGGAGTAGGCGAAAATGAGTTCTTCTTAGGTTCTGACGCATCTCCAATTATTGAGTATACAGACAAGGTCGTTTATTTAGACGACGGCAATATTGCCGTTATACGCAGTGATGAAGGTTTGAAGGTTGTCAACATTTTTAATAGAGAGTTGAATCCTGAAATACAGACCGTAGATTTAAATCTTGGTCAGATAGAGAAGGGAGGTTTCCCTCACTTTATGCTGAAGGAGATATTTGAACAACCTGAGTGTCTTAAGAATTGCATGCGTGGGCGGGTAAACGATGATAATAGCAATATAAAGTTAAGTGCTATCTTAGATAATAAGGAAAAACTGTTGAACGCAAAGCGTATTATAATTGTTGCCTGTGGAACTTCATGGCATGCAGGGCTTATAGGTAAATATCTTATTGAGAATTTTTGTCGCATTCCTGTAACAGTAGAATATGCTAGTGAGTTCAGGTATTCAAATCCTGTCGTAACAGAGAACGATGTCGTCATAGCAATATCACAAAGCGGTGAGACTGCGGACACACTTGCCGCAATAGAAGTTGCAAAAAGGAATGGAGCGTTCGTATATGGTATCTGTAATGTAGTCGGTTCCAGCATACCGCGTGCGACGGATGCCGGCAGCTACATTCATGTGGGTCCGGAAATTGGTGTCGCTTCTACGAAGGCTTTTACCGGCCAGGTTACAGTCCTTGCCATGTTCGCACTGGCGTTGGCGAAAGAAAAAGACATTATAGATAAGAGACAATACTCTGAGATAATAAAAGAGTTATGGACTCTACCTGAAAAGATGAAGACTGTTTTGGAGCTTAACAACAGAATTGCCGAACTAAGCCGAATATTCACTTACGCTCACAATTTCCTTTATCTTGGCAGAGGCTACAGCTATCCTGTCGCGCTTGAAGGCGCATTGAAATTAAAGGAAATAAGCTATATACATGCAGAAGGATATCCTGCGGCAGAGATGAAACACGGACCTATTGCTCTCATAGATTCGGACATGCCTGTTGTTGTTATTGCGACACATAACAAGATGTATGAGAAGGTGTTGAGCAATATTCAGGAAATAAAAGCACGACAGGGTAAGGTCATTGCACTTGTCAGCAAAGGGGACGATACTATAAGCCGTATAGCTGACGAGGTCATCGAACTGCCTTCTACAATGGAATGTTTTGAGTCTCTTATAGATGTCATACCTTTGCAGTTGCTGGCTTACCATGTGGCTGTATGTAAAGGTAAGAATGTAGACCAACCGAGAAATCTGGCAAAATCTGTAACCGTAGAGTAAATATATTGTAAATATATAATATAAAACAAAATAGAGCGTGGAACCATTAAAGCATGAATGCGGGATTGCAATGATAAGATTGCTCAAACCGTTGACGTATTATCAGGAAAAGTACGGCACCTGGATGTTCGGATTGAACAAACTTTATCTTATGATGGAGAAACAGCACAATCGCGGACAGGAAGGTGCCGGTATGGCATGTGTTAAACTTGACAGTGCTCCGGGACGGGAATATATGTTCCGTGAGAGAGCAGAAGGTAAGGATGCGATAACCGAGATTTTCGGTCAGGCTCATCGTGATCTTAAAAATCTAAGTCAGGAAAAGTTGTCAGATGTCGCATTTGCGAAAGACTGCCTGCCATTTGCAGGCGAACTGTACATGGGGCATTTAAGATATTCCACTACAGGTAAAAGCGGACTGTCGTATGTCCATCCTTTCTTGCGCCGTAATAACTGGCAGGCAAAGAACCTGTGCCTGTGCGGAAATTTCAATATGACGAATGTTGATGAAATTTTTGACAAGCTTACCATGCAGGGACAATATCCCCGTATATATAGCGATGCCTATATCATGCTGGAATTTATGGGGCATCGGTTAGACCGCGAGGTGGAACGCAATTTTGCCAAAGCCAAAGAGTTCGACTTGAATAATAAAGAGATAACTGAATACATAAACGACCATGCCGAAATGAAGAATGTGCTGAAAAGCACAATGACAGATTTTGACGGTGGATATGTCGTCTGCGGAATAACCGGCAGTGGGGAAATGTTTTCCATGCGCGATCCATGGGGCATAAGACCAGCGTTTTATTATAAAAACGACGAATTTATTGCAGTTGCAAGCGAGCGTCCTGTGTTGCAGACAACATTCGATCTCGAATGTGAGGACGTCTGTGAGCTGATGCCCGGAACCGCATTGCTGGTAAAGCGTAACGGTGATTTCTCAATAGAAGAGATAATTCCGGCAAAAGGAAACAACGCCTGTTCTTTCGAGCGTATTTATTTCAGCCGTGGCAGTGACAGAGACATATACAAAGAACGCAAACTGTTGGGGGAAAGTCTGCATGAGCCTGTTTTGAAAGCCATCGGCTATGATGTGAAACATACGGTTTTCTCTTTCATTCCAAATACGGCGGAGGTCGCATACTATGGATTGCTTACAGGCTTCAAGAGATATGTGAATGAGAGCAAGGTGCGTAGGATACAGGAACTTGGTCATATCCCATCAGAAGAGGAATTAAGGGAAATACTTGGCGATTACGTACGTTCGGAGAAAGTGGCATGGAAGGATATAAAACTCAGAACCTTTATCACAGAGGGAAACTCGAGAAATGACCTTGCCTCACATGTGTACGATATAACATACGAGAGCATTGAGCCGCATGTCGACAACCTTGTTGTCATTGATGACAGTATCGTGCGCGGAACAACTCTTAAGGAAAGCATTTTGAGAATTCTTGACAGGTTGCATCCCAAGAAAATCATCATAGTAAGCAGTGCTCCTCAAATACGTTATCCTGATTATTATGGAATTGACATGGCGCGTCTTGAGGAATTCTGCGCGTTCAGGGCAACAATAGAACTGCTTAAGGAAAGAGGCATGTACAGTCTGATAATGGATACATACAACGCATGCAAGACAGAATTATGCAAGTGCCCGGACGAGATGCGTAACTGCGTGCGCGATATTTATGAGCCGTTTACGGTTGATGAGATAAATAAAAAGATCGTTGAGATATTACGCCCCGCAGAGGTGACGACACCGATAGAATTGGTATTCCAGTCTATTGACGGATTACATAAGGCAATACCCAACCATAAAGGTGATTGGTATTTCACCGGAAAATATCCTACACCGGGCGGTACCAAATTATGTAATCGCGCCTTTGTGAATTACATAGAGAATGTTTATCAGAATGAAAAGAAATTCTAAAATCATAAGATGAGAAACGTAACTTTAGCTTTGGAGAACGGAATTAAGTTCCATGGAAAATCATTTGGCTATGAAGCACCCATGGCCGGTGAGGTTGTTTTTAACACAGCTATGGTAGGATATCCGGAGTCATTGACCGATCCTTCATATGCCGGACAGATGATAGTACTTACTTATCCGCTTATAGGTAATTATGGGGTGCCGTCATTTGCATATGATGACAATAAACTGCCGTTGTTTATGGAGAGCGACAGAATTTATGCATCGGCAATCATTGTGACAGACTACAGTGAGAGCTACTCACACTGGAACGCGAAAGAGAGTCTTGCGGAATGGCTGAAGCGTGAGCATATTCCCGGAATCACAGGGATAGATACAAGAGAACTTACAAAGGTTCTTCGCGAGCATGGGGTTATGATGGGTAAAATACTTTTTGATGATGAACCGGATAATATTCCGACGGCTATTTATGAAGGAGTGAATTTTGTTGATAAGGTGAGTTGCCGCGATATTATACGTTATAATGAAGGAGCCGGCAAGAAAGTTGTTCTTGTGGATTGCGGTGTCAAGGCAAATATCATAAGATGTCTTATAAACAGAGGTGTTGAGGTTATCCGTGTACCCTGGAATTATGATTATACCGATATGGATTTTGACGGATTGTTCCTTGCTAATGGTCCTGGAGACCCGGAGATGTGTGAGGATGCCGTGGCGGTATTGCGGAAATATATGCAGATGTCACGCAAGCCTATATGCGGAATATGTATGGGTAACCAGCTTCTGGCAAAAGCTGGCGGAGCAAAGACTTATAAATTGAAATATGGACATCGGTCCCACAACCAGCCTGTACGCATGGTTGGTACTGATAACTGCTACATCACGACACAAAACCATGGATACGCGGTTGACGGCAGTACAATAGGGGCTGATTGGGAAGAACTTTTTATTAACATGAATGATGGTTCCAACGAAGGCATCAGGCACAAGAGCAACCCTTGGTTTTCGAGTCAGTTCCATCCGGAAGCCCGTTCCGGCTCATTGGATACAGAGTTCCTGTTTGATAGATTTGTAGACACACTAAAGTAAAAAATAAACGGTATGAAGTACGACAATATAAAGAAAGTTTTGCTATTGGGTTCCGGTGCGCTCAAGATAGGTGAGGCAGGTGAATTCGACTATTCCGGTTCGCAGGCACTTAAGGCATTGCGTGAAGAAGGCGTGGAGACTGTCCTTATAAATCCGAACATCGCGACAGTCCAGACATCGGAAGGCGTTGCCGATCAGATATATTTCCTTCCAGTGCAGCCTTATTTTGTAGAAAGAGTTATCGAGAAAGAGAGACCGGACGGCATACTGCTCGCATTTGGCGGGCAGACTGCATTAAACTGTGGCGTGGCATTATACCGCGAGGGTATTCTTGACAAGTATGGAGTTCAGGTGCTTGGAACATCTGTTCAGGCAATAATGGATACGGAGGACCGTGAGCTTTTTGTTGAGAAACTTAACGAGATAGGTGTCAAGACGATAAAGAGCGAGGCATGCGAGTCAATTGAGGCTGCGCGCAAGGCTGCCGCTGAACTGGGCTATCCTGTCATACTTCGTGCTGCTTATGCATTAGGTGGTTTGGGCAGTGGCTTCTGTGACAATGAGGATGAGTTGAATCGTCTTGCAGAGAAAGCGTTCTCGTTCTCTCCCCAGGTTCTTGTTGAGAAAAGCCTGAAGGGATGGAAGGAAATAGAGTATGAGGTTGTAAGAGACCGTTATGACAACTGTATCACTGTATGTAATATGGAGAATTTCGACCCTCTGGGAATACATACCGGAGAAAGCATAGTTGTCGCTCCTACTCAGACGCTGACAGACCGCGAAAGCCAGAAACTACGCTCACTGGCAATAAAGATAATCCGTCATATAGGTATTGTAGGAGAATGCAATGTGCAGTATGCTCTTGATCCGAACAGTGAGGATTACCGTGTTATAGAAGTTAATGCACGTCTTAGTCGTTCTTCGGCTCTTGCGTCAAAGGCAACCGGATATCCTCTTGCGTTTGTGGCTGCAAAACTCGGTATGGGATACGGACTTTTCGAACTGAAAAACTCAATAACCAAAACCACAAGTGTTTTCTTCGAGCCTGCGCTTGATTATGTTGTTTGTAAGATTCCGCGTTGGGATTTGAGCAAATTCCGCGGAGTAGACAAGGAGCTTGGTTCCTCAATGAAGTCTGTCGGTGAGGTTATGGCGATAGGACGCACTTTTGAGGAAGCCATTCAGAAAGGCTTGCGCATGATAGGACAAAGCATGCACGGTTTTGTGGAGAACAAAGAGCTGGAGATTGATGATATCGATGTCGCCCTGCGCGAACCCACCGACAAGCGTGTCTTCATAATCTCGAAGGCAATGCATAAGGGATACACCATCGACCAGATACACGAACTCACAAAGATTGACAAATGGTTCCTTGAGAAGCTCAAGCACATCATTGACATAGACGAGCGGATGAAGGCTCTTAAGAATGTGAACAATCTTGATAAGGAGTTGTTGAGAACAGCAAAAATCTATGGCTTCACAGACTTCCAGATAGCACGTGCCGTCGGTCTTGAGGCGGAAGTGGGAAATATGCACAAGGCAATGCTCACTATACGCCAGTTGCGTAAGAACTATGGCATACTTCCGGTTGTCAAGCAGATAGACACTCTGGCGGCGGAATATCCGGCACATACCAACTATCTGTATGTAACTTATTCTGGTGTGGCAAGCGACATTTCGTTCGACCGTGACAATCGCTCCATCATTGTACTTGGTTCAGGAGCTTACAGGATTGGCAGCTCCGTAGAGTTTGACTGGTGTGGTGTGCAGGCGTTGAATACAATACGCCGAGAGGGATTCCGTTCGGTGATGATCAACTACAATCCTGAAACTGTGTCGACAGACTATGACATGTGCGATCGTCTTTATTTCGATGAACTCACATTCGAACGTGTGATGGATATCATCGAGTTTGAAAGTCCGTACGGAGTCATAGTCTCAACCGGAGGTCAGATTCCTAATAATCTTGCGATGAGGCTTGATGCACAGAACGTTCCTATTCTGGGAACATCGGCGAAGGACATTGACAATGCGGAAGACCGTGCCAAGTTCTCCTCGATGCTGACACGCAACAACATCAGTCAGCCGGAGTGGAGTGCGCTTACATCAATGGATGACATAAACAAGTTCATAGACAAAGTAGGTTTCCCCGTACTCGTAAGACCGTCATATGTGTTGTCAGGTGCCGCGATGAATGTCTGCTCAAACCGTGACGAGCTGGAACGTTTTCTGAAACTTGCCGCTAATGTCTCGGAAGACCATCCTGTGGTTGTCAGCCGTTTCATTGAGCATGCCAAGGAAATAGAGATGGATGCTGTCGCCAATAAGGGAGAGATTATAGCTTATGCCATCTCAGAGCACATTGAGTTTGCCGGAGTACATTCCGGTGACGCCACAATACAGTTCCCTCCGCAGAAACTGTATGTGGAGACCGTACGTAGAATAAAACGCGTAAGCCGCCAGATAGCAAAAGAACTGCACATATCGGGTCCGTTCAACATACAGTTCATGGCACGCGACAATGACATACTTGTTATCGAGTGTAACCTCAGAGCCTCACGTTCATTCCCGTTTGTCAGCAAGGTTCTTAAGCTTAATCTCATAGATTTGGCAACAAAGGTCATGCTTGGAAAGCCTGTCGAGAAGCCCAACAAGAATCTGTTCGACCTCGACTATGTCGGAATCAAGGCATCGCAGTTCTCGTTCAACAGATTGCAGAAGGCAGACCCTGTTCTGGGTGTCGACATGTCTTCAACCGGAGAGGTCGGATGCCTTGGCGATGATACAAATGACGCGTTGCTCAAGAGCATGCTTGCAGTGGGACAGGGTATACCAAAGAAAACAATACTGTTGTCCACCGGAGGTGCAAAGCAGAAGGCGGAGATGCTCGACGCTGCGAAGAAGCTGGTGGAGAATGGATACGAACTGTATGCCACCGGAGGCACTTCAAAATATCTGGACGATAATGGTGTGCGTAATGTCCGTGTCTATTGGCCTTCGGAAGAGGGCAAAGAGCCGCAGGCACTTACACTGCTCCATGAGAAGAAGATAGACATGGTTGTAAATATTCCCAAAGACCTCACACCGCGTGAGCTCACTGACGGCTATAAGATTCGCCGTGCATCCATCGATCTCAATGTGCCACTGGTAACCAACAGCAGGCTGGCAAGCGCATTTATCAATGCATTCTGCACGCTGAAACTCAGCGATATTGACATCAAGAGTTGGGCGGAATACAAATAAAAACATAAAGGATAAAGTGTGTGGTCGGGATGTTTCAATGCATCCTGACCACACTTTTTTATTCCGAACGGGTCATGATATGCCATCCGTATCTTGTGCTTCACCATAACTTGCCGTTTCCAGATTTTGTGGAAAATGTTGCAGGAAACACTTGTAGGAAGCGGATGGCAGAATGAAGACAGCGGTGCGGAGTAGGGAAGAAGAACATTCCATAAGGGAAAAAAGCTGTTTTTGCACTATAGTGACCGGTTCAGACTCGCTGAAATTTTAGTGTTCAACAGTCTTCAAATGCTGCTTGAAGAAGTCCATGTAAGTGTTATACCAATCGGCAGGTGTCTCGTGTTTGCACTCTGGATTTACTACGTAATGCTTCTCCTCAGACTTGAAGTTGTTGTAAGGTGCGAAGTTTGTGTGCGGCGGACATACCGGGTCTTGTAGTCCTATTGCCGATATTACAGGGCATGTTACGAGTGTGGCGAGGGTCTTCGTGTCGAAGTAAGAGAGAAACTTGTACATCGTAGCGTTGTCCAGGTCAAGCTTTTCCTGCATAGCACGTGCCGTTGAGGCTGGCCAAGAGCCAACTTTGAAGTCGTAATCTGATAAAAAAATAATGTGAGATATTTTAGTTTTATAAAATACAGATAAGGCAAAATTATTTCAATTTATTTGTTTATATCGAAATATTAATGTATATTCGCAAACCAAAGTTTATTTTGGGCTATTAAATTTACTAACTAAAATACGCATACAGATGAAGAAGTACAATTTTAATGCCGGACCGTCAATGCTTCCAAGGGAAGTTATTGAGAATACGGCAAAACAGATTTTAGACTTCAATGGTTCAGGCCTTTCTCTGGCAGAAATAAGTCACAGAGCCAAAGATTTCCAACCGGTCGTTGACGAAGCTGTTGCTTTAATAAAGGAGTTGTTAGAGATTCCTGAGGGATATTCGGTTCTTTTCTTAGGTGGAGGCGCCTCTCTTGAATTCTGTATGGTTCCATATAATTTCCTGAAGAAAAAGGCGGCATATCTCAATACTGGTGTATGGGCAAAGAAAGCCATGAAAGAGGCGAAGTTGTTCGGTGAAGTTGTGGAAGTGGCTTCCTCTGCAGAAGCAAACTATACTTACATACCGAAAGACTGGGAATGTCCTGCAGACGCAGACTATCTTCACATTACGACAAACAACACTATTTACGGTACAGAAATAAGACATGAGCTTCAGGTTCCTGTAAGGATGATTGCAGACATGTCGTCAGACATATTCAGCCGTCCCGTTGATGTATCAAAGTATGATTGTATTTATGCCGGAGCTCAGAAGAATCTTGCAATGGCAGGTGTTACTCTTGTTATTGTGAAGGATGACGCTTTAGGTAAGGTTGACCGCAGCATACCGACAATGCTTGACTACAGAACTCATGTGGAAAAGGGTTCAATGTTCAACACACCGCCTGTGGTTCCGATATATTCAGCCTTGGAGACTCTGAGATGGATAAAGGCACAGGGAGGTTTGAAGATGATGGACAAGTTAGCGCACGAGCGAGCAGAAATGCTATATGCAGAGATTGACAGAAACAAGCTTTTCCGTGGAACGGCAAAAGAAGAAGACCGCTCGCTGATGAATATATGCTTTGTTATGAACGATGAATATAAAGAGCTGGAAAAACCATTCCTCGATTATGCTCTTTCTTGTGGTATGGTCGGAGTGAAAGGTCATCGTTCTGTCGGTGGGTTCAGAGCAAGTTGCTATAATGCCCAGACCATAGAAGGTGTTGAGGCTCTTGTGAAGTGCATGCAGGATTTTGAGGCACAACACTGAATCCTTTTATAAAACAAATAAAAAGGGCGGATATGTCACTATCCGCTCTTATAAATTTATAATAACCCATAAATTTAATCGTTATGAAAGTTTTAGTTGCAACAGAAAAACCATTTGCCGCAGCTGCTGTAGATGGTATAAAGAAAGAAATAGAAGGAGCTGGCAATGAGCTGGTGCTACTTGAGAAATATACGGATGTTCAGGATTTATTGAATGCTGTAAAAGATGCTGATGCACTTATTGTACGTTCTGATAAGGTTAATGCCGCTGTGTTGGATGCGGCGGAAAACTTGCGTATCGTAGTACGTGCCGGAGCCGGATATGACAATATTGACATAGAGTATGCTAAAAAGAAGAATGTTGTTGTGGAGAATACTCCCGGACAGAACTCCAATGCCGTAGCCGAACTTGTTTTCGGCTTATTGGTATTTGCTTGCAGAAGCTTCTATAGCGGCAAAACAGGAAATGAGCTGAAAGGGAAGAAGATAGGAATACTCGCATATGGTAATGTAGGACGTAATGTCGCACGGATAGCCAAGGGCTTTGGTATGGAAATATATGCATATGACGCTTTCTGTCCTAAAGAAGCCATTGAGAAAGACGGAGTTGTTGCGGTAGACTCTCAGGATAAGCTGTTTACCGATTGTGACATTGTTTCTTTACATATTCCGGCAACACCTCAGACCGTGAAATCAATAAACAAGGAACTGGTAGGCAAGATGAAAAAGAATGCCATCATAATAAACACTGCGAGAAAAGAAGTGATAGACGAAGCCGGTCTGTTGGAAATAATGAAGGTGCGTACTGACTTGAAGTACATAACAGATATAAAGCCAGACGCTGACGCAGAATTCCAGACTTTTGAAGGACGTTACTTCAGTACACCGAAAAAGATGGGCGCACAGACTGCGGAAGCAAACATAAATGCCGGTATTGCAGCGGCTGTACAGATAAATGCGTATTTCAAAGACGGATGTACCAAATTCCAAGTAAATAAATAATGGCAACAATAAAACCATTCAAAGGGATACGTCCTCCAAAAGAACTGGTGGAAAGTATCGAGTCTCGTCCATACGACGTGTTGAGCAGTAAAGAGGCGCGTGAAGAGGCAGGCGATAATGAAATGAGTCTCTATCATATAATCAAACCTGAAATAGATTTCGAGGAAGATATTGACGAATATGATCCGAGAGTATATCAGAAGGCGGCAGATAACTTCAAGAAGTTTATGGACAAGGGATGGCTGGTTCAGGATGATAAAGAAAACTATTATCTATATGCCCAGACCATGAACGGTAAGACACAGTACGGACTTGTAGTAGGAGCTGCTGTCGCTGATTATATGTCAGGACTGATAAAGAAACACGAGCTTACAAGATGCGACAAGGAAGAAGACCGTATGAAGCACGTGCGAGTGTGCAATGCCAATATGGAACCGGTGTTCTTCGCTTATCCTGATAATGCAAGGCTTGATGAGATAATAAAGCGTATCGCACAGAACGAGCCTGAATATGATTTCATAGCACCAATTGACGGATTCAGGCATCAGTTCTGGATTATCAGCAATGAAGATGACATTAGAGCTATAACTGAAGAGTTTGCAAAAATACCGGCTCTGTATATAGCAGACGGTCATCATCGTAGTGCCGCTGCGGCATTGGTAGGAGCGGAATTGGCAAGAAAAGACGAAAATCATACAGGAAATGAGGAATATAATTATTTCATGGCAGTATGTTTTCAGGCTTCTCAGCTCACCATATTGGACTATAACAGAGTTGTGAAGGATCTTAATGGTCTTACGCCAGAACAATTCATCAATGCCCTGTCAAAGAATTTCATCATTGAAAAGAAAGGTTCGGAAACATACAAACCATTGTGTATACATAACTTCTCACTTTATCTTGACGGATGTTGGTATTCTCTCACAGCTAAAGAAGGTACGTATAATGACTCCGATCCCATTGGCGTTCTTGACGTGGATATTTCCACACGTCTTATTTTGAATGAGATTCTTAATATTCAGGATTTGAGATCGGACAAGCGTATAGATTTTGTTGGAGGTCTGCGTGGTCTGGAAGAACTGAAGAAGAGAGTGGATAGTGGAGAAATGAAAGCCGCTCTCGCATTGTATCCGGTATCAATGAAACAGATTATGGACATTGCAGACAGTGGTGCCATAATGCCTCCAAAGGCGACATGGTTTGAGCCTAAACTGCGTTCTGGGCTTGTCATACACAAGTTGTCTTAATGTAACAGAACACAAATTTACGAGATTTATGTCTCATTAATAATGGAGGGGCGAACCGCAATTCGCCCCTCTACAATATCATAAGATGAGTAATATTTCAGACGAGTATAAAACTGTCACATCCGAGGTAGCTGAAGGGTTTTATAGTGAAAAGCGTAGCAAGTTTTTTGCTTTTGTCCATCATGTGACGTCAGAAAGTGATATAAAAAACATAATCGCCGCTTATCATAAGTCACACTATGATGCGCGTCATATATGTTATGCATATGTATTAGGTCCGGATAAAGCTCATTTCAGAGCAAATGATGACGGGGAGCCCAGTAGTACAGCAGGGAAGCCTATACTTGGACAGATAATAAAAAATGACCTGACGGACATTCTTGTTGTTGTCATTCGCTATTACGGAGGTGTTAATCTTGGTACAAGCGGACTTATAGTAGCATACCGTACTGCCGCAGCAGATGCCATTTCGTCGGCAAAGATTGTATCCAAACAAGTTGAAGAGACTGTTAAACTTAAATTCCCTTATGAGTTGACCAACAGCGTTATGAAGATCGTGAAGGAATTATCCGCACGTATCTTATCAAATGAATATAACAATGATAATATGTGTGACATGACTTTATCAGTAAGGAAATCTCAGGCTGAGATTTTGAGAAGCAAATTCAAACATTTGACATTACTTCGTAATCTTGATGTCCGCTAAAATTATCTATATATAAAATGTCTGTTCGCAATACATAAACCACGTTCCAACAGACTTCATCTGTATTTAGTGTTGCTGTAATACCGCCTTCCGCTTTTCCCATATTCAATCCAACGAATCTTCTATATAAACAGAAAGCTTTCATTCAAAAATAAGTATGAAATTTGATAAAAGTGACGGTCGGTTCTGATAAGACATAAGATGTATATTTATGCAAGTGGAGCAGGCTATTTGAATATTTATATAATGTAAAATCGCTGAGAATCGAATAAAAACAAACAATAAAACATCGTTCGTCATATACACTGTTTTTAGCATGTAAACATAATGTATTGAATATCAGTATTTTGACTGATATAACACTTACGATATGTTTTTTCAGCATACGACAAAGCCTTTTCCGGTATGCGAGAAAGCCTGTATGGACGTGCGAAAGAGAACGTTTGGGAGTATGATACAGTCTCTTTTGTAGTAGGAGAGCGATGTTGTAAGAGGGTTGGAATGATAAAAATTTATCATGATATAGCAAAATAATATTATTAAGACGGATATAGCTGTATAAGATGTGGGGTAGGATAGGACACAGACTAAAATAATACTGTTGTAGAAACGTATCCGGAATGTAAAGCCCTTTCTATTTTGTAAAAATTATATGTAAAGATTTTTTACTGTCTGTTCTGTATAAATATTCATTCTATTGAGTTATATTTAGATTACATATATGGCTGTATTGAACTTGATAATGCTTCCTGACTCTTAACCACGAATCTGCCATCAGACCGCCATAGTCTTGTTCTCACTTAATTTATATGCAGTTCATCCGTATTCCGCACAGCTGACTCCCATTTTGCTTGCCGCCTCTTTCCGATGTAGCCCGCTACATCTTAGACAAAACCAGGAACAAATCTGTCTGAAGACAACACGTAATACGGATGAAGTCTGATGACAGGTTCCGGTTAATCATAATAGAAATATGTTCTGTTTCCTTTGATTTATTATATATCCATCACGCATATCCTCTGTTCACAATTATAAATGTTTTATACAGACTTATCAATACTAAGTTTTATAAAACAAACAGTCTGCAGACGTTTTGTTATCACATCTGCAGACCGTCGTACATTTGTTTGTATATTATGTTATGTATCTTACCAAAGATTCAAACGGTTCTCTTTTGGAATAAACATCTTATCAGTGGATTTGATGTTAAACGCATCGTACCACGCGTCAATATGTGGCAGAGCACCGTCTACGCGCCAACATCCAAGAGAATGCGGGTCACTCTTGGTACGGTTTCTGATTTCCTCCGTAGTTATATTTGCAGCCCAGACACCTGCATATGCAAGGAAGAAACGCTGTTCTGGAGTAAAACCGTCAATTGTCGGTAGTTTCTCGTTCTTTGTGGCATTCTTGAACGCATTGAATGAAACCATCAGTCCACCGTGATCAGCGAGATTCTCGCCCAATGTCAGTTTTCCGTTCGCGTTAAGATCTGGAAGTACTTTTATCGAAGAGAAAAATTTATCACACAGTTCCGCACGCTTATTGAACTTCTCGGCATCTTCTGCTGTCCACCAGTCTGTCATATTGCCGTTTTTATCATAGTTACGTCCCTGATCATCAAAACCATGTGTCATCTCGTGACCAATGACAACTCCAATAGCTCCGTAGTTGAACGCATCATCGGCATTCATATCAAAGAATGGCATCTGAAGTATTCCTGCCGGGAAACATATCTCGTTTGTTGTCGGGTTGTAGTATGCATTCACTGTCTGCGGTGTCATGAACCATTCATCTTTGTCTACAGGTTTGCCCGCACGATAGTTGATGTCCCACTTTCTCCAGAAAATCTTGCAGTTCTGTACATTCTCATAATATGACAGATTCGGATCTATGGAAAGACCGGACATGTCTTTCCACTTGTCAGGGTATCCAATCTTAACATAGAAAGAATTGAGCTTGTCAAGTGCCGCCTTTTTGGTGTCCTCGCTCATCCAGTCCTGTTCTCTTATACGTTGTGCCAGAGAAATCTGGAGATTTTCAACAAGTTTCTCCATTCTTGCTTTGGCTGCTGCCGGGAAATAACGTTCCACATACATTTTGCCGAGAGCCTCACCCATCTGGCTTTCAATCTGACTTGTGGCACGTTTCCAACGCGGATAGTTTTCCTTGCGTCCAGACATTGTTTTACCGAAGAAGTCGAAATTGGCGGCAATGACATCATCACTTAGATAGTCCACGGCAGAAAGGATGACATCCCATTCCATATATGCCTTGAGCTCATCCGCCGTCATTGACTCTACTATTTTATTGGCTCCGCTGACAAAATCCGGCTGACCTACGACAAGTTCCTTGAAGCATGAATTGTCCACATCCAGCTTGCTCATATAGGCAGACAGCTTTATGGCAGGATAATTGCTTTCAAAGTCTTCAATTGTCATTTTGTTATAATTGGCTGCGACATCCCTCAACTCAGCACGTGACTTTGACACTTTGGCAAGTGCCGTCTCTATTTTCATGATGTTCTCCATTTTCTTTGTGGCTGATTTTTTGTCAAAGCCGAAGAACTGGAACATGCGTATGATGTGTTTTTTGTACGCATCGCGTATGCCGGCTGTCGCAGAGTCATTGTCCAGATAATATTCTTTTTGTCCAAGAAACAATCCGCCCTGGTATATGTTAAGAATATTCATCCTTGAGTTTTTCTCGTCCGCTCCAAATCCGATTCCAAGAGGAATGCCGTATCCGAATGTAGCGTATTTAAATTGTATATCACGTAATGCTGACGTATTAGAGGCTTTCTCAATCTCGTTAATCAGTGGCATTGCCGGTTTTACACCATCCTTATTGCGACGTACAGAATCCATCGCCTGTTTATAGAAATCGCTCAATTTCTGTTCTGTACTGCCCGGTGTGAATGTCTTTGACGCCAGTTCTGCAAGAATAGTGTTTATACGCTTGTTGTTGGCTTGTGCCAGTTGGTCGAAGCTTCCATATCTGGAATATGCAGCCGGTAATGGATTGTTCTTCATCCATCCACCACAGGCAAACTGATAAAAACTCTCACCTGGATTGGCTGTTCTGTCGAGATTCTCCAAACTAATACCCGATTTAAGCTGTTCTTGAGCAAATCCGAGTAACGGAGCACTTGCTATTACCATAATCGGAATGATTTTTTTGATTTTCATTTTAATTTATATATTATGTTTATGATATTTATACGAAATGATTAATTGACGTTTTGTATATCCGTAACATTAGTACGACAACTTGTTCTGTTCTTCCTCCAACTTTTCAGACAGACTCGTCCATGTGTTTTCTTCTTCTTCGAGCAAGCCTTTAAGAGAGGTATATTCTGCTATAAGATTCATATCTGCGGCACCTTCCGGAGTACATAATTTGTCGTTGATTGTTTTAATCTTATTTTCAAGGATTTCGATTCTTTGTTCAGACTCCTTTATTGTTTTCTCTATTCTGCGTATTTTTTTCTGTATTTCCTTGTGTTCTATATAATTGTTCTTTTTTTGTGATGATATTGTGTCTTGCAGAGATTCGCCTGCATTCTGATTCTTTTTGGGTGCTGCAAGCTCGTCAGGAGATTCAATGTCACGCTTGTATAGATAGTCATATATTCTTCCGAGATGTTCTGTAACGCTGCCATCTGCAAATTCATATACCTTAGAGACAAGTCCGTCCAGAAAATCGCGGTCATGACTTACGATAATGGCTGTTCCGTCAAACGCATTGATTGCTTCTTTCAGCACCTCCTTCGACTGCATGTCAAGGTGGTTGGTCGGCTCGTCGAGAATAAGCAGATTAACCGGCTCCAACAGCAATCTTATCATAGCCAACCTGCTGCGTTCTCCACCACTGAGCATTCTTACTTTCTTTTCAGAAGCCTCGCCGCCAAACATGAACGCTCCAAGAATGTTATTTATTTTCAGTCTTATTTCTCCCTTTGCCACATTGTCAATTGTCTCAAAAACAGACAGACTGCCGTCAAGCAGTTGTGCCTGGTTTTGCGCAAAGTATCCTATCTGCACATTGTGCCCTATCTTTAATGTTCCTGAATAGGGAATCTCTCCCATAATACATTTTATCAATGTGGATTTTCCGGAACCGTTACGTCCTACAAACGCTACTTTCTCACCGCGTTTTATAGTAAATGTAACATTTTCGAAAACGGTGTGTGTGCCGTATTGTTTGCCTACTTCATCACAGATTACCGGATAATCGCCGCTGCGAAGACAAGGCGGAAACTTCAGATGCATGGATGACCTGTCAACTTCATCTATCTCAATAGGTACGATTTTCTCAAGTTGCTTTATACGACTCTGGACCTGCACCGCTTTTGTCGCCTTGTATCGGAAGCGCTCGATGAAATCCTTTATGTCCGCAATCTCTTTTTGCTGGTTTTCGTATGCACGTATTTGCTGTTCCCGTCTTTCCGCACGCAGTTTTATGTATTCATCATATTTTACCTTGTAGTCGATAATCTTGCCGCATGATATTTCCAGAGTCCTGTTTGTCACATTATTTATGAATGCCCTGTCGTGACTTACAAGTATTACTGCTTTACTGCTTTGCTGCAAGAAACGTTCCAGCCATTGTATGCTTTCAATGTCAAGATGGTTTGTCGGCTCATCAAGAAGCAGGCAGTCAGGTCTGCTCAATAATATCTTCGCCAACTCAATGCGCATGCGCCATCCACCACTGAATTCTGAGGTAGGGCGGTCAAAATCAGATTTATAAAAGCCAAGACCGGTAAGTATTCTTTCTATCTCAGCTTCATAGTTTTCTCCTCCCAACATGAGATATCTGTCATGTTCCTGAGTATATTTGTCGACAAGGGCAATGTATTCATCGCTATCGTAATCGGTGCGTTCCGTAAGTTCCTTGCTCATCGCATCGATTTTATCTTTCATGTTTATAATGTCGGAGAATGATTTTCTTGCCTCATCTCTCACTGTAGTGTCATCCTGCAATATCATTACCTGTGGAAGATAACCGATTCTCATGTCCGATGAAATTGATATTTTACCGTCTGTAGGCTGTTGCTGACCACAGAGTATCTTCATCAGAGTGGATTTTCCGGCTCCATTTTTTCCTACAAGCGCAACTTTGTCATTATCGTTTATTACAAATGACGCATCTTGAAAGAGAGGTTTTATTCCAAATTCTACTTTTAATTTTTCTACAGAAATCATTTTATATGATATTTAAACATGCAAAGATAATGAAAGATGAGTGCGACAGCAAGTATGGAAAACGGAGTTTTACCGTACCTGATACTGCCGAACCGACTCTTATCTTATACAAAGATAATGCAAATGAGCGGAAAGCGAGCTTGCTCTTAATTTCCCGAGTGTAGCTTATCTTATACAAAGATGATGCAAACGAGCGGAAAGAGAGCTTGTTCTTAATTTCCCGAGTGCAGCTTATCTTATACAAAGATACAAAATTTCAGATATTATATACTCAAAACATATTATATATGAGATACATGCATACTGAATATTATAACTGTTCATAAAAACGCCTGATCTTGATATATGTGATCAGGCGATATTTATTAATAAACTATTGTTCTATTATTCGTCTCATATTAAATTCTTGTATTTTACCATCCGGACTGACTTTGGATAGGATTCTGAAATTGTGACGTTCTGTTGTTTCATCCGTATATTGAATGTCTTGAATGGCATTGAATTCTACGGTGTATTCGTATTGTTGTTCACCAATCTCCTTTTTCGATATCTTATAGTCTCCATTTGTATGCCAGTCCATGTGTGATACGTTACTCTTATAAATTTTGTTCATAAAAGAAAGTACATCCATGCGGGTCGCCCCCTGTTTACCCAAGAATGATGTCAGGACCGGATTGACGGAGTCTGACAGTGTGTTTTCATCTTTTGTGTTAAGACTTTGAAAGAAATTCCTGAAAATCATATCAATCATTATTTCTTCCTCCGGCTGCACTGTTTGAATCTTTATTTTCCTAATACAATCGGAAGCCTCATCATAATATTCGCCATTTGGCTGGTTTTGTATGTAAGTTTCGTACGATTCTATTGTATTTGATTGTTTAGCAGCAAGCCAATCGATTGAGTCGATTTTATGAACTGCTATGTTCTTATATTGAGAGTTTGGATATTCTTTAAGATATTGCTCCAAAGCACTTTTTGAATTGCTTACAATTGCATTTGTCCATGCGATGTTTGCCTCCTGCAATTCATTGAGCCGTTTTTTTATCATTAATATATGCTCTGTAGGAGCATCCGTGTCAGAATATGTCTCTATATATTTCTCTAAAACAGACATGTCACTGCTGGACAAGGCGAATTCGTACTCGCTTTTTTCCTTGTTTATATCATTTTGATTATTGTATATATATACTGCCGTAGCAGCTATCGCAATCAACAAAACAATTCCGGCAAAAACGGCAATAAGAATGTTTCTCTTATTTTTATTACCACCGGTTTCTATCTTATTTTCTATTGCAGATTTTTCTGATGTATTCGGATGATGGCACTCAGGGCAGCTCTCCTGGCTTGAAAGATATCTGCATCCGCATTGAGGACATACGGTTATGTTTCCAGATATTTCAACTCCACAAAACGGACAGCATGGTGCTTTGTCGCTTACACCATGACCGCACTCCGGACATTTTATTACTGACATCTCGTATGAATTTAATGTTTAAATCTTATTTCTCTCAAACTGTGCTTGCCCATGAACCTGCTTTTATCTACATATCCGTTTACACCGTCAATATGCCCTTTTCCGGTGTATTGCCACATGGTGTAATCACGGTCGTCTTTAAGTACCGGCTCTCTTTCTGTATATTGGGCTATCATTATTTTGTAGTCATTTATTTTCCCGGCAAGATAATTATTATAGAAATTGGTAAAAGTGTATAATAATGGTTTTTGTTTATATGCAACCTCAACCATTTCAAGGAACTTAAACAGAGAATCACAAAATTCCTTTGTAGAAAGACCGCTTTTCGTTTCAATGTCTATCATCGGTATCAAGTCCTGATCGTCGGGTCTGCATTGAGTCATGAAATTTTCCAATTGTTTTGCCAATTCTGTCTTAGGACGGAAGAAGTGATACGAGCCAACTTTTATACCGTGTTTTTTTGCAAGTTCAATGTTGTATTCATATTTTTCATCAATGTTGTCGCCTCCTTCTGTAGCTTTAAGATAGACATACGCCATTTTCTTGTTATTTCCTACAGTTTCCCAAAAAACTTCTCCCTGATAATGGCTCATATCAATGCCATGTATATGTGTGCATGTGTCTTCACATTGCACATTTTCAGTATAAAACTCCTGAGCCGATGCTGTTGTCGGCAGGACAATATATAAAAACAGAATAAAAGATAAAACAGAATATACAGTCTTCATGATTGCAAAGTTAATAAAAAGGGAATAGAGTATTGGTTTGTCAATTGTAATTTTACAAATATTAATATATCCGGATGACAGTGTCTGGTCTATTCTTCTATTTCAGATAAACTGTTTGCCATTCTGTTAATCAGATTACTAATTGTTTCAAGAGGAGCATAATTGATATATTTCATAGAATGCCATATGTTATTGCGCAACAATACAGAATTGTTATGTAGAATTCCGCTTTTGCTTTGCCGGAAGTGCCATTCCAACTCTGAATCATTCTTGATTATATTATCCAATGCCTTTAATGCTCTGTTGTATGCTATTCTGTCTATATTGTGCACAAATGGAACTTCCTGCATATCGAAGCATAGAGTCGTGATAAGAATGCTGCCTTCATACTGTGCCATTGCATGTAGTTCCAGATATTGCAACCAATGTTCCAATTTCACAAAATCCACCTTATCTCCTTTGTTTCTTAAATATTTGCCGATAAGCAGCAGGTTGTTGTATGCTATTCCGTGAGTAAGAATCTTATTTGTGTTATAGATTATAATATTTAGCAGGTCTAATGTTTCAATGGATGTGTCAATAGAATGCAATTCTTTGTGTCTTAGATTTGCCAGTCTTTTATTTAAAAACATGTTATTCAAATCAGAACGCGGAATGCAGACTTTCTCGTTTGTTGTTTCGTTAATGTCTATATTATAAGTTTTGAAAAATCCGTATACCGTTTCATAAGGAATATTTTCATAATTACAATTCTTCATTCCTTTTATGGCTACAGATATGACGTTCTGTGATATTATTATATTTAATAATTTGTTCCATTTGAATATGGACATAGGTTCAAATGGTTCTGTATCATTAAATGCCCCAGAACGTATAGAACGAAGAAAGTTTCTTTTTATGATATCCATTTTAAAACTACAGTGCGTTTATATATCCGTATACGGATGATGATTTTATAATTATATATCAGTTGCGGCAAGCATATGTATACGTATGTATTTCTTATGTTATATTATGAGCCATGGTACAAATATATTGAATAATTTCGAGCTTTCAATAACTTGTCCATTGTTTTATACATACTTTTGTATTTGAACAAAATACAGCAAACTCTTTATTTCTTATTATATGACGCAGGAAATCTGAAATATATGCATAACAGTGCAAACACCCCCAATGCGTATGGATAATATAGATAAGGCATTATGTCTATTGGATTTATCCGTGCAAGATTCGCAACTGTCAGTATTTGTGCGCCATATGGAATGATGCCTTGCATGCAGCATGAGAAAGTGTCGAGAATACTTGCTGTTTTTCTATTGTCAACGCCGTATTTCAGACTTATTTTTCTGGCTATGCCTCCCACCGTTATTATTGCAACCGTATTATTTGCCGTGCAGATATTTACGGCTGCGACCATCATTCCGATTACTAATTCAGCTCCACGTTTGCCGTGTATATGTGATGTGATTTTACTTATTATATATTCAACACCTCCGTTTTTATTTATGATTTCGAAAAGTCCTCCGGCAAGCATTGTTATAATAATCAGTTCGCTCATTGATTGAATCCCTGTTCCCATTGACGCGAACCAGCCGAATATGTCATACGAACCATTAATAATTCCTATTATTGCTGTCAGGATAAGTCCGACCATAAGTACTACTATCACGTTTATTCCCAGTAATGCCGTAATAAAGACAGCCATATAGGGAAGTATCTTGGAGAATTCTGTTTGAGAAACAACCGGCGGCTTGTTTATGTCAAAGCCCAGAATAATATAGACAATGAAGATTATAAGCGCGACAGGAAACACGATGTATGAATTTGCCCGGAACTTGTCTTTCATATTACATTCTTGAGAGGTTGTTGCAGCAACGGTAGTGTCTGAAATGAAAGACAGATTGTCTCCGAAGAACGCTCCTCCAATTACAATTGCAACCATGAGATTTATATTTACTCCGGTTGTCTGTGCCAAGCCTATTGCAATCGGAGTCAGAGCAACTATTGTCCCAACACTCGTTCCTATTGACAAGCTTATAAAACAGGTTGAAATAAACAATCCGGCAAGAATCATATTGTCAGGTAATACTGACAGCATGAAATTTACAGTAGCGTCAACGCATCCTATATCTTTTGCTGTATTGGCAAATGCACCAGCCAACATGAATATCCATATCATTAACATTATATTCTCCGTGCTGGCTCCTTTGCTGAATACACGTATCCGCTCGTTCAGATTCCCGCGGCGGGATGAAATGATTGCGTATATTCCGGAGATGAGAAACGCAGTGCTTATTGGAACTTTATAAAAATCCTGAGCTATGATTGATGTTACCAAATAAATTAATATAAAAACAATCAATGGACTCAGGGCAATGATACCGTTTTTATTATTCATATCTACTATAATTGAGTCCTACGATAGAACTCCATGTTTTCTTTTGTAAGCAATTCTATCGGCATATAGTTCACTGGCTGTACTTTTTCTTTCAAGACTACGGCTTTAAATAATGTATCGACACAGTTGAATCCCTGCTGATACCCATGTTGTGCAATAAGAAAAGAAATGCTTCCTTCCTTAAGGCACTTAGCGTTCTTTGCCACCATGTCGTATCCCATAATCTGTACGTTGCGTATGTTGTTTCGTAAAAGATATTCTCCAACGATATGAGCTTTTGAATTAAGGGTTATACAATGATGTATCTGGGGATGGGCATCAAAGAACTCCTTCAATATTATGTCATATTTTCTTTTTGTACTTTTAAATGGAATCTGTAGCTCAACTATTTCTATATTTGGATAGTGATCCTTCATGTAATGCCTGAAGCCTACTTCTCTGTTACGCTGCTGTTTGCTTGTTACTTGTCCGTTTTTTACCTGTTTCAAAAGCATTATTTGTTTCTCTTCCGATGCAATGAGCATAAGCATTTTTGCGGCAAAATATCCGCTGCAGAAAGAGTCTTGACCCCAAAATGAAAGAGGCTTAAGGTCCGGCATGTATGAGTCTAATAATATAAATGGAATCTGTTTGTCGTGAAGTGAATCAGTGAATACTTTTGTAACATCCAATTCTACGGGAACTATTATCACACCATCCGGATTCTGTTCTATACATTTTTTATATTGTTCGATGAAAGAATCGTTATTAAAACGCTCATAATACATGATTTTTACATCGATGTGAAAATCACGTCTTGTTTCTATAGCTTTCTGCGCACCTTGTTCTATCTCCTCCCAATACGCTTCTGATTCATGAATCGGCATCAGTAAATAAAATGTGTACGATTTGTTATATGCCAATGCGCTTGCATATACATTAGGATGATAATTCATGTTTTTAAGCGCCTTCTCGACTTTTTCCCTTGCGGACTGCGATACATTGGCGCGATTATGCAATACTCTGTCTACTGTTCCGACTGATACTCCCGCAATCTCAGCGATATCTTTTATCGTAATTTTTTCACTCATATAATATGACTGGAAATACACTGCAAATGTAATAATAAAAAATGAGTCATTAACATTGTGTATGTATATTTTATTCAAATATTACATATAAGCTGTCGTTTTTAGTAATTATTTTTTTTATATCGCCACATTTTGTTTACCTTTGCTTTATGACGAATTCAAACAGTAGTTTTATTCAATGTTGTTTATGAGAAAAGGAATCGGAACCTTTCTGTTGCTTTTTATAATATGTATTTTCATCTTTTTTTCATGCTCCAGACCTGAAAACCGGAACATGACAGATAAGTTGAATACAATTTCCTATGAATATCACTACCGAAATATCGATACTTCGTTAGTATATGCCCAACGTGCATACAATGCTTCCAAATCAATGGATTACAATGCGGGAGAAGCCGAGGCTCTCAATAATCTGGCTTTTGTATATATGGCAAAAATGGATTATGACAAGGCTTATGATTTATTGAACAAAGCCCAGCAGATAACTGATAATCAGATTGAATTGTTGGTCTCTGATGTACAGTTCATGAGGTTATGTCAGAGACAATCTAAAAATAAGGATTTCTACTTCTATCGTGAGAGCGCTCTCTCAAGGATGAAGCGCATAGAAGAAGAGTATGCTGGCTTGAGCGAACGCGAACATCAACGTTATGTTTATGCCCAAAGCGAATATTCCATAGTATTGTCTGCTTATTTATTCTATATCGGTCTGACGGACCTGTCCGTCAGTGCTATTGAAAGTATTAATCCGAATGGTGACATAGTAGAGGACACAGCACAGTTATTGAATTATTATTATAACATCGGGTCAGGTGGTATAATAAAAAGTGATTCTGAAAAAAGTATATGTCAGGCGGAGTTCAACTATCTTATGAGGTGTTATCTTTTGTCACGACAATACAATTATCCATACTGGGAGGCAAATTCATTACAGGCGATAAGCGAGCATCTTATAAATAAGGAAAACAGAGAATTCATTATAAAAAACAATCCACAGGAAATAGATTTTATAAATGTGGATAAGATGCCGGACTCTCTTTTAGCCGGCAACATCGCAAGACGCTCATTGATTTTATTCGAGCAATATGGAGACGTGTATCAGACTGCGGGTGCCTATCGCACGCTGGGAGAATGCTATCTTTCAATAAATGATTATGGTTCGGCATTGATTTGTCTCGATAATGCTTTACATAAGAATATCGCGATAAACAAAGCTCCTGATCTTGTCGCTTCCATAAGAGAGCAGTTGTCTTTGGTTTATGCAGCGATTGGTGACAAAAACAAGAGTTTTCAAAATCGCCGTATCTATCTTGAGATGCAGGAAAAAACCAGGCAGGACAGACAGTTGGAAGCCAGGGCTGAGCAGTTAAGCAAGTCTTCGAGACAGCTTAATATCATGCTTGGTGCTGTTGTTTTGATGATAATACTTGTGATTATTCTTCTGTTTATATTCAATTATCTGCGTCGGAAAAATGAAAATAAGTATTCTGTCAGTGGTTTTCTGCGTCCTTTGGAGGAATGGAAGCATAAGAATGAATTGCAGGAAAAGGAATTCAACGAACGTTTTGAAGAATTGAATGAACAGATTGAAATTGCGAAACAGCAGCTTCTGTCAAATAAAAAACGTAATCTTGAGCAACGTGCCAAAATATCATTGGCTAACGGAATACTGCCTCTTATAAACAGAATGGAACATGAGGTAAAGAAACTTATGGCAACGAACGAGACTGAGGCAGTAAGAAAAGAACGTTATGAATACCTTTCAGAAATAACTGATATAATAAACGAATACAACGATGTGCTCACACGCTGGATACAAATGAACCGCGGCGAACTTAATCTTCACATCGAAAGTTTTGAACTTCAGAAAGTTTTTGACATCGTGTCAAAAAGCCGCATGGAATACAGACTGCGTGGCATAGACTTTGTCATAAAACCGACTACGTCTGTTGTCAAAGCCGACCGTGTGCTTACTCTGTTCATGATAAACACTATGGCAGAAAATGCAAGACGTTTCACTCCGCCTGGAGGACGCGTTGTTATAGACAGCCGGTCGGGGGATGATTTTGTTGAAATATCAGTCACTGATACCGGTTGCGGAATAGAACATACGAAACTGGAGCATATTTTCAGCCATAATTTATTTGAAAACAATAGGGAAGATGCTGTCAAATCCGATGCCGGAAAACGTACTCACGGATTTGGACTGATGAATTGCAAAGGAATAATAGACAAATATAAGAAAATAAGTTCTCTTTTCAGTGTTTGTACAATAGCGGCAGAGAGCGAGCCCGGCAAGGGCAGCCGTTTCTATTTCCGGCTTCCTAAGGGAATGATGCGCGTTATCATAACCATTATGATGATTTCATGTCCGGCACTGTCATTCTCAATGAGAAATGCGAATTTACGCTTGGCTTCATCATTCTCTGACAGTGCTCATGTTGCAAATCTGAATGAAGATTACCATAAAACACTTGTTTATGCAGACAGCTGTATCAAACATCTGAACAAGTATTATTTAAGTCAAAAAAGCGGAGGACGTGACACTATGAAAGTATATTCTGACGCAATGTATCCTCCTGCAGAACTGGTATGGTTCTATGACAGCCTGCATACAGATTATAATGTCATACTGAATATCAGGAATGAATGCGCCATTGCGGCTATGGGATTGTATGAATGGGACCTTTATGAATACAACAACAACGCATACACAAAACTTTTCAGAGAGAGGAGCGCTGACAGCACTATATCTGACTATGTACATGTCATGCAGGAATCAAGAAACAATAAGAACGTGGCGATTATCATGTTGTCATTTTTATTCATCATGATATTCCCGGCATACTATTTCTTATACTATCGTCACAGGATATATTACAATCTTTATGTAGAAAGCATTGTGTCTATAAATAAAGTTCTATTATCGGATGTTACACCAGATTCGAAGTTGGAACAAATAAATGACATCTGGAGTAAGTGTAATAAATTTTCTGTCATGAACACGCGTCTGCAGATGCTTGACGGTGTCGTGAACCAGATAAAACATGCCTTACGTCAGAAAATAAACCTTATTTCAGAGAAACAGACCGACCTCGAGTATGCCAAAGACGAGCTTCAGAAAAACGAACTCGAGAATTATAAGATGCATATAAGTAATAGTGTTCTCGACAATTGTCTCTCTACTCTGAAACACGAGACAATGTATTATCCATCAAGAATAAAACAGCTTTTAGAGGGCAGAGACGGCAATCTGCTTGCAATTAACGAGACCTTGTCTTATTATAAAGAACTGTATACCATTCTCAGCACACAGACTTTGCGCCAGATATATGTCAGCAATGCGGTAGACTATCAGATAGTAGGTTACATGTTCGACATTCTGAAAAAACTGAATGGCGGCGTCAGACCGGATATCACCTTTGATGATTATAATGTGAGATATGTTCTTGTAAAGGTCTTTATGACATCAATGAGACTCACTGAAAAACAACTCGCCGACTTGTTTTCTCCTCTTACGTGCGACATTCGTTTCTTGCTGTGTAAGCAGATAATACGTGAGGTGGGGGAGATTACCAACGCACGTGCATGTGGAATTCAGGCTGTCGGCGGAGACAACGGAAGTACAATTATAGAAATAATACTTACAAAATCGATATGGACAAATTTAAAGTTATAATAGTGGAAGATGTGCCTTTGGAACTAAAAGGTACGGAAGGTATATTACGCAATGAGATTCCTGAGGCGGAAATAATCGGAACGGCAGATAACGAGCAACATTTCTGGCAGCTTATAAAAAAACAGTTGCCCGATCTCGTACTGCTCGATTTGGGGCTTGGCGGTTCCACCACCGTCGGTGTAGAGATTTGCCGTCAGATTAAGGACCGGCATCCTGGTGTGAAAGTGCTTATCTTCACGGGCGAGATACTGAATGAGCGCTTATGGGTAGACGCGCTTGATGCAGGATGCGACGGTATTATATTGAAGAGTGGGGAATTGCTTACACGCAGTGATGTCGCAAGCGTTATGGATGGCAAGAGAATGGTGTTCAACCAGCCGATCCTCAATAAGATTGTAGAACGGTTCAAGACCACTATAAACAATCAGATATTCAGGCAAGAAGCACTTATACAATATGAGATAGACGAATATGACGAACGCTTCCTCCGCCATCTTGCTCTTGGTTACACAAAGGAGCAGATCGCTTCCCTGAAAAACATGCCTTTCGGCGTGAAAAGTCTGGAAAAACGTCAGAACGAGCTGATACAGAAATTATTTCATAACGGAAACGGAGGTATCGCCGTCAATGCCACACGTCTCGTCGTGAAGGCTCTGCAATTGAGAATCATAGATCTTGACAATCTCATGCCTGATGATGATTGACACGACAAATATAAAATAAAGCGTATGAGAGACAAGACTGACAAGATAATATCGTGGATGGCATTGTCTGTGCTGATATTGCAGATTATGCTTTTTATTCTGTCGTGGATAGTTACGGCAACCAATCCGGATCTTAAAGTGCGTTCTTTGCTTAGCGGGGAAGGCGTGAGGTGGTTTATCGGTGCTTATGTAGACAACCAGAGTAATTTCGTACTTGTATGGTTATTGTTGCTGTCAATATCGTTTGGGGCAGTCAGGCAAAGTGGTTTGCTCTCTGCTGTCAGGAATATCCGACGGCTCGGATTCCGTGAGCGACTTGCCATCCGGTTTGTGTCCATAGAGTTGGTATTGTTCATTATAGTGCTGTTCTTGCTTACATGCGTTCCTCATGCGGTCTTGCTGAATGTGGCGGGAAATATCTATCCGGGCAGTCTTTCTATGGGATTTGTGGCATTGCTTTCATTCGTTTTGTGTACGTTTGCCATAACATATTATAATGTAGTGGCAAACAGAATCTCTCTTAGCGGTATATTCGGGTTGCTCACTGCCGGTGTGTCTTCCGCGTCTCCGTTTTTTGTGCTGTTTCTCCTTGTCTCGTGTCTTTATCACTCCATTTGTTTTGTGTTCTTTCTATGACGTTTTGCAAAGATTCATATTATCATAATTCTAATTTGGCTTATTCCGCATCCGGCATGCTTTCGGTCATCTTTTTTGTTTTATCCTGTTCTGAATGGATATAGAAGGAGCACATGCAAATATCCGAAAATATATATAGGAAAAGTTTAAGCATTAATCGTGGCAACTTGTAAGACAAAATGTCTGTAAATATATATGGGCAACCCATATATATTTGCAGACATTATAAGAATACTCCGAATGCAATTCAGATATTAGTGAGGAGTGTTGAAATAATTCTCAATGAACTTCTCCAACTTTTCTCCACGCAGTCCGGTAGCTATGATTTTGGCATTCCGGTCCACTACGATTGTGTATGGGATGGCTGTCACGTTATATTCCTTGGCAGCATAGCTTTCCCATCCTCTGAGGTCAGAGAGATGAGTCCACGACAGGTTGTTGTCTGTGATGGCTTTTTCCCATGCGTTGTAGTCTGAATCAAGCGATATGCCGATGATTCCCAGACCATGGTCTTTATATTTGTTATAGATGTCCACCATTAAAGGCATCTCAGCCCGGCATGGTCCGCACCAGCTTGCCCAGAAATCGATTATGTTTATCTGATTCTTGCTTATCTCGCTTTTCAAGGATACACTGTTTCGTTGCAGGTCACCAAGTTCTATGTCTGCAAGTGTCGGAGCCGATACTTCTTTCTGCTCCTTCTCAGCATTCTCCGGTTTCCCACCATGCTTTATCTGACATGAGAGCAACAGGCACATTGCCGTCGTTGCCACACATAAATTACGGAATATTCTCATATGATTATTTTATTTTCAGTTTATACCAGATACTGTGAACTTATGCTTTCGTTGTTTATGACACGTCTTATTGTCTCTGCAATCATGTCGGCTACAGAAAGCTGTTTTACCTTCGCACAACGGTTTGAGTAAGGGATGGAGTCTGTGAATACAATCTCCTCGAGTGCCGAATCCTGCACACGCTCAGAAGCGGGACCGCTCATGACGCAGTGTGACGCACACGCTCTTACGCTCTTGGCTCCAGCCTCTTTCATGATGTCAGCAGCCTTTGTTATTGTACCGGCGGTGTCAACCATATCGTCCACTATTATAACATTCTTGTCTTTTACATCACCGATAATCTGCATGCTTTCCACCACATTGGCGCGTGCGCGTGTCTTGTTGCACAGAACGAGCGGGCAACCGAGATACTTGGCAAATGTGTTCGCACGTTTTGAACCGCCTACGTCTGGAGACGCTATAACGAGATCCTTCAGATGCAGACTCTGAAGATACGGCAACAGTACGCCTGAAGCATAAAGATGGTCGACCGGTACATCAAAGAAACCCTGAATCTGGTCAGCATGGAGGTCCATTGTTATAAGCCGGTCAATACCTGCCGCACTCAAGAGATTAGCTACAAGTTTTGCACCGATGCTTACTCTTGGTTTGTCCTTGCGGTCCTGTCTTGCCCAGCCGAAATATGGTATTACTGCGATAATCTGTCGGGCAGACGCTCTTTTTGCTGCATCAATCATCAATAGCAGTTCCATCAGATTGTCTGAATTCGGAAATGTGCTTTGTACAAGAAAGACATCGCGTCCGCGAATGGATTCCTCATAGGAAACAGCGAACTCTCCATCAGAGAATCGTGTTACCAACAGATTGCCTAACGGGCAACCTAAGCTTGAGCAGATTTTTTCTGCAAGGTATCTCGTGCTTGTGCCGGAGAAAACCAAAAAAGAGTTTTTTGCACTCATTTCTTTTTTATTAATGATGTATATAAATTAACTGATTATCTTCCTTAGACGTTCAAAGTGGTTTATCAACTCTTTATAGTCATTCTGGTTGTGTATGTCGAATCTGTTCCACAAGTCACCGCATATGACAACGCCTCCGAATCCCAAATCTCTGGCAATCTGCAGATTGTCCGTGTTCATTCCGCCGAGTGCATAGACTTTCTTGTCTATCAGTCCGTTGTCTGCGGCTTTCTCCAGATCGTTCATTGTGAAATATGATTTCTGCTCCGGCTCTGACTGGCTGTCAAAGATGTTTCTCAGAAAAACATAGTTTGACTGTTTCTTCAATTCCTTCAGCATTTCGAGTTTCGTACATGTACGGCTGATATGTCCTTTGTAGTTGAGAGGCGGTGTGAGGGTAGGTGTGTCTATATGAATACCGTTAAGCCTGTATTCTTCTTTCAGATAGAAGTGGTCGTGAACAGTTATCTTGTTATAGAAGTCCTCCGGTATGAGTGAGAGCAGACGTTCTGAGTAAACAGGTGAGGTTAGTGGTTTGTAAAGATGCAGATTGTCCATCCCTTCTTCAAAAAGAGTAACAAGAATTTTATCTTCTTCTACGAAGAATGTGGATTTTGTCATGATAATTAACTTCATTGCCTGTTTCTTTTGTGTTGCAAAATTATTAATTTTCTGCCAAACTTACAATCATATTATATGATAAAATCCAAACGGCTCTATATTTTTGTATTGATTGACCGGTATCTGCCGTCAGTCATCATCAGTGTTCCGTGCTGATGTTATGTATATTTGTTCACTTTTTCATCGGATGTGCGGCGGACCGCATTGAGAAATAGTGTAAGACAGTTGCCTCTCGGCTCATTTCTTTTTATGAGTGTCCTGCCGCTCAAATCTTATTTTTATGTGGTTAAAACCCATTGACTGCATGATGTTGTGGAATTGCGTAACCGCATTCTGTTCGGCGCTTCTTATGTTCGACTCTGTGAGGCAGCGTCTCATCATGATGTCTTTCGCCTTTTGATAAAGTGCAGCCCGTGCCTGATGGCTCCATTTCCCGCTTTCAAGAAACGCTCTGGTGCGTGTCTCGTCAATGAAATCATCGTCAAGCAGTCTTATTGGCGGAAGCGTCACAACGACCGAGTCGCCTGATGTCCTTATCCAGTTTTTTCCGGTTTTATGCAAATCAATCCCCAGACGAAGTGTCCCATAATAGATTCTTACCAGTTGGTCGTCCCCGAACAGACCATGCCTTACGGTGTCAACTATCTCCTCATCGCTGACTGCCAGAAACTCCCACTCGCCAATATCTTTTATCGATTCTATCAGATTTGGTGTTATGTCTATTTTGTTGTTTGTGTATATATCCGCACTGTTGTCTTTTCCGCAATGAATTATTGCGGTTATGATTATCAGCACAATTACCATACCTCCTGCTGCAAGCAGCCATGGAGCCATTGTCGTACTGATGATGTGATTTATGAATTGTCTTATGCTGTTATTCTTATTTTTCATTGTGTCACATTCTTGTTTTCAATTAACGAACTGATGTCTTCCCGGGTGAAATCCTTTCTGAATGTTATCGTAATGTCGCTTTCTTTATATCCCATTTGCTTTATCAGTGGAATCAATGTGCGTGCCGCACTTTCTCTTGCCATGTCTGTAAGTCCCATGTTCGGTATATCCGCCACTATAGCCTGCCGTCCCTGCCTTTCATAGTCAGACAGTTCCTCGTCACTGAAACGCCGCCGTGTAAAAGCCACATATTCTTTGATTTCGTCGTGGTTGACTGTTGTGCCGGTTATGGTTATTTTAGGATCAGGCAGAATAATATTAATTTTGCCGTTCGATTTTTCCACATTCGCATCCGAAAATCCTTCAAAGTCTATGTACGCTTTCACTGTGGCGTCGATAGGTATTGCTATCTTTCTTTTGCCGAGAGGAAGGTCTATGTCATATTCTTTCTTGAAGAACTTACCTTTAAGGCTTATTTTGTCGTCGTGCGTTATAATCTTATGTATATGATATTCTGTAGTGTAAAGACGCGAACATTTCTTTATCTGCATAATAAGCATCGGGATTGTATCAACAGTCCCGGTTGATGCCGCCGTCTTTTCTTTCCTGCATGAAGAAAAAAATGCAGCCGTAAATAGCATCAGAATAATTAATGTCTTTCTCATTCGGGTATATATTTTTTGTATGGCAAAGATAATGCAAGGCGAGTGCAACGGCAAGATGTGGAAACGAAGTTTTACCAAACTTGACACTGCCGAGCCGCCGCTTGTCTTATGCAAAGACAATGCAAATGAGTGGAAAGAGAGCTTGCTCTTGATTTCCCGAGTGCAGCTTGTCTTATGCAAAGATATAAAAAAAATGTCAAATTGGTTTGTTATATCAATTATTTTGACCCACTTGTTAAACCATTGGTGATTTGCGACGTCATATTATCAAAATCGTACGATTATGACAGGAACAAGAACTTATAAAATTTTAATTGATATGAGAAAATATGTAATGGCTTTAGCGTTGTTTCTTTGCATTGGAAACACATGCTTGATGGCACAGACAAAACAGGACAGGAGGATGCCCGACAAGTCAGAAATCATACAGAAACGTACGGACCGCATGGCAGAGCGTTATGGACTGGATGAGAATCAGAAAAAGGAGTTGCTTGAGTTGAACAAGCAATATGCGGACAAGATGTTCATGGGTGGGCGTCGCGGACGTGGAAACAGACCGCGTCGTGCCATTGGCGGAGACTCACTGAGTATGAGGAAACGACCGGATAAGGCTCAGATTGAGGAGATGATGAAAAAGATGAAGGCTACGCGTGAGGCTTATAATAATGGTCTGAAGAAAATAATGAATGACAGCCAGTTCTCTAAATACGAAGAGGAGCAGAAGAAAATGATGCAACGCCGTCCGCGCAACAACAATCGTGGAAACCGTTAAAAATGCATTAAGAATATTTTATTTCAACATTTGTTCATAATTAATTAGTTAGGTTAGATTTTGCCATTTGCCTGTTTCCCTCTTAAAGGTAATGGCGGTGACGTTGTCCTTAAACTTATCGGGCAACGTCACTTTTTATTATATGTCCTGAATTTATTATCATCGAATTCTATCGTATCGGTCAATTTAGAATCGCTGACTGTAATGTCGGCTTATTATGAACATCTGCTTGAATGTTTTACCCTTACGCTTCTATTCCGGTTAACCTTATATTGCATGTTTATGTAACAATATGCTCACAATATGAATATTTATACAATGGCAACTCGCTGAGAATCGCGTAGAATCAAAAATAATTTTTTCGTTACCGTATACGCCTGCTATTCGTATGTTTGTATAATGTGTTGTATGTCAGTATGTTGTGTGGAGTACGTTTCGCGCGGCTACGTTCCGTCATGCGAAAAAGGCTTTTTGGGCACACGGGAGAGGCTGTTCCGGCAATCGGAAAAGCCCGTTCGGGAACATGAAACATGCTTTTCCGGAAAACAATATGCCTTACATAAGAGAAGTAAGCGTATGTGGAGGAGACGGAAAAGAGCCGGAATGGCGTATGGAGTATGTCTGTTGCAGACTAAGAGTAGGGGTAGGGCGTGGGCTGTAGGATATGACTCTCGTTAAATATACGTCCTTCAGGCTTGCCGCGTTTCTGTTTTATAACAAAACACGACAGTTATTTCTTACCACAAAGACTGTATAAATATTCATTTTATGAATCGTGTTTTTACAAATGCGTACGGCATTCGTACCAAAATAAACGCATTATCCTGATTCACACTCTGAATATGAGCGAGAACAGACGCTCACCGTCTATCCTGACAAGCCATAAGCATACAGCCAATAACGCGCATACAGCGACTATCACGCCTGTACCCACTCTCACCAGCCTCGGAGGTATTTCTCCTATGATGTGGCGCATTTTCTCACTTCTCAATTCTATATTTTCTTTTTCATCCATAGTTATTTCTATTATCAATAGTCATATTCTGCAATATTCTTATCATACATAACGCACTCGCTGGCGTTGTGCTGTTTATGGCGGCTGCCATGTCATGCCAGTTCAATTGCCAAGCTCAAGCTGATTCTTCACAAGTTCATAATACAGTCCCTTCTGACGGGTGAGAGTCTCGTGAGTGCCGGTCTCTGCCACGCGCCCTTTGTCAATTACTATTATCTTGTCCGCATTTCTTACGGTACTCAACCTGTGCGCGACGATGATTACGGTGCGGTCTTTACAGAATCTGTCAAGATTCTCCACTATTTTCCTCTCATTGTTCGCGTCAAGCGAGTTTGTCGCCTCGTCAAGGAATATGAAGTCCGGATTCTTGTACACCGCTCTTGCTATCAGAATGCGCTGCTTTTGTCCTTGGCTCAGTCCGGTGCCGTCACGCCCTATCTTTGTGTCGAACTTAAGAGGCAGGCTCATGATGTAGTCTTTAATGCATGCCGTCTCTGCTGCGTTCACCATCCGTTCCTTGTCAATGTCGCCGTCGTCTACGGCTATGTTCCTCGCTATCGACTCGGAGAAAATCACACCGTTCTGCATCACTACTCCGCACCGCCTGCGCCACTCGTCAAGGTTGAGCTTTGCTATGTCTGTACCTCCAATGTCTATGCATCCCTCGCTTACTGGATAATAGCCAAGCATCAGTTTCACCAGTGTCGTCTTGCCGCTTCCTGATGCCCCGACTATTGCAGTGACCTTTCCTTCCGGGATTTCTATGGATATGTTGTCTATTGTCTTCCATGGAGAATGACGGTCGTATTTGAAGCTGATGTTGTCGAGCCTTATCGTTTGCGGTCCGTCAGGTGGCATGTGCCCGTGACTGTCAGCATTCTCGTCTTTTGTCTTGTGTATCTCGTTGATGCGTTCCAGACTTATCTTTACGTCCTGCAGGGAGTAGAGGAAAACCATGAGCTGCTCCACCGGAGCGTTGAGCTGTCCTATGATGTACTGCACGGCAAGCATCATTCCGAGAGTCAGCTCACCGTGGATTACTGCCGTTGCCGACACCACGGTAATAACGATGTTTTTCAGCTCGTTGATGAATATGCTGCCAGCCTCCTCTGTCTGCTGAAGCTTGAGACTTCTCATCTGTACGTTGAAAAGGTCTGCCTGAGTGTCCTCCCATTCCCAGCGGCGACGGCGGCGGCAGTCTTGAAGCTTTATCTCCTGCATGGATGTGATGAACTCATAAGTCTTGTTGGTGTTTATCGCCTGCTGCTCGAACAGTTCGTAGTCAAGCACCTTGCGGCGTCTGAGAAACGCCGCTATCCATAGGGCGTAGACGGCACTGCCGACCATGAATATTGTGAATATCATCACGTTGTACATAAGCAGCACCACACCGAATACCACAAGACTCAGCAATGAGAATGCCACCCCGAGCGTCTGACCTGTCAGGAAACTGTTGACTCTGGCATGGTCGTTCATCCTTTGCATCAGGTCGCCCATAAGTTTGGTCTCGAAGAACGACATAGGCAGTTTGAGCAGTTTTATGAAGAAGTCGCTCACCAGTGATATGTTCACCCTCATACTGATGTGCAGCAGCAGCCAGCGGCGTATGAAGTCGAGTGCCGTCCGGCTTACCGTCAGCATGAGTTGCCCGAGCAGCACGAGCCACACGAATCCGATGTCATGGTTCTTTATGCCCACGTCCACTATAGCCTGTGTGAGGAATGGCAGCACGAGCTGCAGCAGGCAGCCGAGGGCAAGTCCTACGGCTATCTGTCCGAAGTGTTTACGGTATTTTTTCAGATAACCCGCCAGAAAACGGAACGACCGGCTCTCTCCTTCGTCGCTTGAAAGTCTCATTCGTTCGTAAAAAGCCGGTGTGGTTTCCATAATCATAGCCACTCCCCGGTCACTGCCTTTCGCGCTTGTACTCACCCAGTGTTCCTCCATGTCTCTCAACGAGCGTGTCACCTGTCCTTTTCCGGGGTCGGCTATGTGGAATCTTCTGCCGTTCCTGCTGATGCGGTGCAGCACCACAAAATGGTTCTGGTTCCAGTGCAGTATGCAGGGTAGGGGAACTGTGACGAGCTGTTCTATGGTCAGCTTTCCGCACATGCTCTGCAGTCCCAGCTTTTCCGCTGCCTCACACATGCCAAGTAGCGACACCCCTTCGTTGGTGGCGAAACATAGCCGTGAAAGATATTCGGAGCTGTATTCGGCTCCGTAGTGCTTACACACCATGCGCAGGCATGTGATGCCGCATTTCATTGAGTCGTGTTGTCTGTAGGTCTTGAATCTGCTCATTGCCTTCCCCCTTTTCATTTACCTGTTGCCCAGAACGCTTGTCTTGGTGCTGCCGTCGAAGCTTGCTTCGTTGCCGCGCTCGGTCTTGCGTCCGAAGTCGAGAGTATATCTCACGGAAAGACTGAAATATCTGCCTCTCCTCGGGCTTGACACATATTGGCTCCATTGCACGTTGTCGCTGTCAAACCACGATTTATACCATCCTTTTTTTCTCAGTACCGACTCTACCGACAGCATGGCATGCAGATTGCCTGTTGTATATTGCAGGTTTATTCTCATGCTGTTGCATAACCGTGACAATTGTCCGTTGCCGCCGCGCATGAATCCCTTGCTGCCTATGGCACCCATTGCGGTTGCGGAGAAATGTTTGTTTATGTTGTAGCTAAGATATGGATATATGCCGTAGTTGTAGAATGAGAAATGTCTTATGCCGGTGTGCATCTCGCGTGATAAGACTATCTGTGAACGCATGTTGAGTTTGCTGTTCAGTAAAGACAGCGACGGCGTGAGTCTTACGGATATAATGTCGTAGTTGCCGCTGTTCACGATGTCCTGCACCATCATGTTGCCGTCGGGATGCCATGACGGCACTATGTCGTGCATTATCTCTTCCCACGACAGGCTCGCGCTCAGTGAGAAGCTGTTTGATGGCATCCACGAGTAGGATGCCAGTGTCGACACATATCGCTGTGGCTTCAACGTGGCGTTGCCTTTTGTTCCTTCTATCTCGTTGTCCTGACGTATTACAGTGTTATAGAATGTAGGTGTTATCGCCATCTGGTATATCTCTGCGTTAGCATATATGGAGTGCTTTGTGCCGACTCTGCCGTTCAGTGTCAGATCGCCGTTGACGTATGGCGTGGTGTTATATTTTCCGTCATTCACTTTGTATGAATTGACCGGCACCTTCAGAAATGTGCTTGCCGACCAGTTGTCATTGAATCTGTGGTTGTATCTGAGTACTGTGATAAGGTTGTTGTTTATGAGTTTCTGCCTGGTGTTGTCTGTCCCGGTGTAGCGTGTCTTATATATCTCAGAATAGTATTGCACAGAAAGCGTAAGATAGTTGCGTTTGTATATCGGGAAAGCATAAGCCGCCCAGATGTTGGGAAGATACACGTCTTCCTCGGTGGCGTTGAATATCGGTTTGTCGAAATTGTATAGTGATGAGGCGTCGTTGTGATTGTATGAGAACGATGCCTTACCGTAAAGAAAGGAGTTGTGAGGAAGTTTCGGGAACTCGAAATAGGCGTCTGCGTATGGAGCCGCACTCTTCGAGGACGACCTTGTGCTTGCCGTGCCGTCTTCCGGGACGTTGTTGCCGTTGTAGGTTACGCTCATGTCGGAGTTGCTGGCAGGCGTGCGGTCATAGCTGAATCCTGCCGATGTGATAAACAGAAACTTGTCACTGTTGTATATGGCTTTTGCTGCTGATACTGTTCCTCTGTTGTGCTGCCGTTTCTTTTCTTTTGTGCTGCGGTTTATTATGTTGTCGGGACTGAATGTGTATCGTGTGTTGGTGTTGCTGATTATGTCGTTAATGTTGCTGTAGGATGCCATTGACGTACCGGAAAAAGTCCACTTGCCGGTGTTCACCTTTATAGCCACATTGTAGTCACCACTGACGGGTTTCACAAATGTCTGACCTGCTTCGCCGAGTACATATCCGCCATACTTATATTTCTTCATCACGAGATTCACCACGGCTTCGTAGTTCTTATATTTCGGATCGGAAGGCGATTTAAGGTAATCCACATGCAACACGTCTTTAGGGCGCAGTGCCTTTACTTCCCAATCCTGCGCCTCCACACCGTCGATATAGAAGTGAACGTCGGCTCCATATGTTGTCGACACCTTGTCGCTGCTTAAATCTACAAGCAATCCTGCTACCATCATTCTTGCCAAAAGGTCGCTTATGTTGAAGGCGTGCCTTATAGCCTCCTTTGACGGAATGTATACCACTCCGTCTGGTATGGCATAACTGCGTGTGGCGTTGACCACCACCTCGTCTATATTGTGTACTTTCGCTGAATCTTTCAGCTCCTGTGCGTTGCCTGCAAGATTAAACGATAACAAAGAAATAATAAGAATGTTTCGCATAGTTATATGTTTATGTTGTTTGTAAAGCGTTTTTGGGGTTCCATTTATGTTATGTTGTTTTTCTTAAACAATCACGTATATTCTTTGCAAAATATATCAGTTTATATGGTTCATGCTATTGTGTATTTTTCAGTTATGGGGTTTTGTGTATGTTAATTTGTTATATGTAAATGTGATTAAGGAATTTTTCCATCAGTTTAAATCGTATATTTTTATATGTGACAATGCATATTATATGTTTATGATTACCGAACATTACACTCTTTTGATTGGCGGGATATATGTTCGCGGCATCTGAAAATAAATGTGTAAAACTGTACTTTGATTATTATATGTGTACACTAATAACTTACATGCAATGTTGAAGCACATATCGCATCTCAAATTCCATTTTCAGATAGTCTTCTAATGAAATGTCGATAGATTTCAAAGAACAGATGTTGTCACATATCTGTCCGGTCTCCAAGAGTTTTTGACTGCATGGTCCCAAGCATAAGGGAAGAATCTTACAGTTAAGGCATCTTGCATTGTCGAACGTTGGTTTATTAATGCGTTTTCGAATTTTTTCCTCGTCCCATAGGATGCCACCTTCATCTGTCAATAATCCTTCGCTTGTCTCCGGTGTAAGTGTTCTGCCATTGCATTTATACAGTTTGCCATTGTAATTTACTATCATAAAGTCATGAGTGTCAGACGGACATGAAACTTTCTTTCTCCTGAACACTCCGTGGGTTATAGTATAGCCGGCGTTGATAAATTTTCTGAAAGTGTCAATCAACAATTCACGTTGTTCGTCGTCAACAAGATGGCGTGTCTGCCATACTCTTTCAAAATGTATTATGACATTATTCTTGTTTACACCTTCTAAATCTGCAATAAGACTGTCTATTTTTCTTAGTGTTTGATTGTCGTAGTTTATTCTTATTGTTACAGTCGGATCATCCGTGAAAGTGTTTTTTATGGAATTAGAGATTATTTTAACTGCGTTTATAATTGTATCATAAGTACCTTTATTATCCTTTTTCCATATTCTTACACTGTCATGTTTTTCCTTAGTCCCGTCAAGTGTGATTTGGAATAAAGGGTTTATATCATGCAGTTTACCAATCATATCCTCATTAATTAATGAGGCGTTGGTCACGAAGAATGTAGAGAATTTTATTCCGTTACTCTCGGCAAACTCCTTGATTCTGATAGACAAAGGATATGCAATATCATCAAAGTTGGTTAATGGCTCTCCTCCAAAAAAACCGATTAGAAGTGATTCATAATGTTTTGTTTTTAATTTGTTTATTACTGCATTGTATGTTGTCTGCATTACCTTCGGAGACATTAACGAGTTGGCAACATGTGACTCATAACAATACCAGCATTTGAGATTGCAGTCTTGAGTTGGATAAATCATTATATATAAGCTGTCATCCCCTCTGACTGCTTTATCATAATTTGACTTTATTATTGATAATTCATTGGTGTCATCGTCAATAATCATTCCTAATGATTTTAGATTCTCAAAAACAGCCTTGTGATTATAATGAAACTCACTGAAATCTTTTGTTTCATTGAATTCCGTAGCAATTCGATTCGACAGACCGACAAACTTATCAGTAAATGAATTGTATATTATACAAAAGCCTTTTGCAGGAATCAGTATATTATATTTACTGTGTTTCATATGTATCTAATTTAAAGACATAAATTATTAACGAATACAGACATAAAGTTTATGATATATTTGTAAATAATTTATGTCTTGATTCATAATTTTTTCATGTAGGATAGAACTTCTCACTCGTGTTCTGGTGTACCAGGATTAATTGGTGTACCAGGATTAATTGGTCCAGTCGGTCTGTCTGGTTTAATAATAGGATCAATATTTTTTATAAATCCTCCACAGTTGATGCCGCATGAGGTTCCACAATTTGATCCACAATTGTTTCCACAATTACTTCCACAACTGTTTCCACAACTCATGCCACAATTTGATCCACAAGTAATTCCGTCGCTGACTCCTCCTCGAATGTTAATCAATTCCTCTTCATCAAGAATGATAGAATCTAAAAATTTAAAATCCATAACTTTTGATAGTTTTTTTGCTCTCTAACAGCTTCGAGCGTTGCTACTTTTTTACTATATGTTCTGTTATTATGTTTCTGCATGTATAAACAGTCTGTGCTAATTACAATATTTCTACTTTAAATTTGCGGATGTCGTATAACTTTTCATCGAAATTTTCGATTTAAAGGTAATTTATTTATTTGTTGTATACGAAGATTCTGTGTTTCAATTTCCACGAAATTTATATATAGACTGAAGTTTTGTAATCTTTGATTAATATAGTTTTGGCTTTCTTATATCGCAAAGTAACGTTAAATTCGTATATGAAGCAAATCAAATGTCAGTTTATATTTCACAAAAATTTCACAAAAAGGTATACTATCGGTTGTCAAATGATTAACTGTTAGTAGAGCTTAATGTATTAATGGTTTGATTATAAGCTGATTATATATGTGTCAAAATCTTTCGGAGAGCCGTCAATACCTGTTAATTTCATCAACAGTCTTTTACGGATATTCGATATGTTGGATTGTGACAGGTCTGTCAATATGCTTATGTCTGATGGAGTAAAGCCTGTCCTGACCAGCAGACATATGATATATTCATTGTCATTTACAATGTTTTCTATTCTACGGAATTCAGGTTCGTCAATGACGACTTCTTTCAGCATCGCCATTTCTTCACTTGACATGTGGACAAAATCTTTCCTTGCATGGTGCTTCAATTGTTTTACTATAGTTTTGTCAGCGTATTTGTCAATATTGCAGCCCTTCGCGTTTATCTTTTCATATTTTTTGTTTTTACGGTTAAGCTCTTCTATTAAGGCGTCCTTTTCCTTTATTATATTGATATACTCGGCTTTCTGCCTTTCGCCAAGTCTGTGAAGTCTGTCAATTGACTGTTCAAGTTTGTGTATCTGGCGTTTGTTGTCGTCGTTGCTTTTTCTCTGCAGTTCTATTTCTCTACATTTCTCCGTGATTACATGTGCCATAAGCTCTCTTCTGTGTTTATGGATGCTGCACAGTCCAATACGGGTTCTCTTAAGGGTGTCGATTTGTTTTTTATATTTCATCACATCTCTTAAGTGTGCCCGCCTTTCTATCCTTATATAAGCCACAAAGGCTAATGCTACAAGTGGTACCGTGATTATAATGGCAATTGTAGTCCCGGTTCTGTTGAAAGTGTATACATTGGCTGACTGCTTATCTACTGTACATTCATTCATGTGTTTCTGTTGCAGATGCACCGATTTATTATATCTGACATCTTGCCGTTGATTCGCTTCAGGCAATGAGTCAGCATATGGCGTGTTTCTCGTCAACGTATTATCTCCACACGAAAATAGCGTAATAAACGCAAGCGATAGTGCTATGAGTGTTATTATGGTTTTATAATATACAAAAAAGTGGGTCTCAGCCATCTTCATACTTTCTTGCTATGATATTATTGTTTACGTTTTGTTTCAAGCAAAGATAGCAATTTTACATCAGATTGGAAATAATATTTACAGTTTGTTAGGCAAAATGTCGTATATCTATACATCTTTCCGTGTTATGTAACAATGATGTGTGATTCGGTCCGTCGTTTGATATGCTTTCCGGTAAGAATAAGGCAATATGTCTTGAAGATTAACGCTTCAGGAAACAATAGGTTTTGTCTATAATGAAAGTAATAAGAAGACAGTTATTCTATATGGATTCTATTAATATTGCAGTTTAAGGGTTGTTGTATAATAATGCTTGAACAAACTCTCAACAGAGTAGGGGTGTTCTTTGAAAAGTCCGAACATTGCGCTTCCACTTCCGCTCATTTGTGCATACACGGCTCCATTACTGTACAGCGTGTTTTTTATTTCCTGCAATTCAGGATAATCCTTGAATGCCTGTTCTTCGAAATCATTTGACAGCAGGTCTTTCCATGTCTCCACCGGCTGTCCTACAATGTCACGGCAACACGTCTCAGGATAATGAGGGTGTATGTGTGCATATGCCTCTTTTGTAGATATTGCTACGGAGGGCTTTATTATAACTACATAGTAGCCTGCGAGTGTCGTTGCCATATTGACAGGTGTAAGACAAGAGCCTATGCCGGTTGCAAATGCAGGCTTTGAATCGATGAAGAACGCGCAGTCAGCTCCAAGTCTGGCAGCATATTCTTTCAGTCTGTGGTTGCCGATGTTTAACCCAAACAAATCATCAAGTGCCCTTAGCATGTATGCGGCATCGCTCGAGCCTCCGCCCAAACCAGCCTGTGAAGGAATGTTCTTGAACAAATGCACATGTATACGCGGTATGTCATAATCAGACGCAATAATATTGTATGCCTTGACAATTATATTGTCCTTATCCTCACAGTCTATTTTATTTCCGGAAATCTTTATGTCACATGCCGTTTCAGAAGGAAAACGTTCGTCCATGACATTTATTTCCAAAGCATCGTACAATGGAACAGGAATAAATACAGTTTCCAGATTATGATAGCCGTCCGCACGTCTTTCTACAACATTCAGACCGAGGTTTAACTTTGCACAGGGTGATACCAGCATGATGATTTAGTATAAGATTATGGTTGAAGCATTAAGCTCCAACCATAATGATGTGATATATTGTTTACTTATTTGATTTTATCTTATCCACATATGCGTCTATTACAGCGATGGCAGTCACATTTACAATGTCGCGTACTGAACTTTCGAAATCTGTGAAATGTATCGGTTTGTTCAGTCCCATCTGTATCGGACCGATTATCTCCGCATCCGGATCCAAAGCCTGAAGCAGCTTGTAGCTTCCGTTGGCACTGCTCATGTTCGGGAAAATGAGCGTGTTCACATCAAGTCCTTTCAGACGTGTGAACGGATATTTGTCGTCTCTTAGTTCTTTGTTTAATGCAAAGTTTACCTGCATTTCACCGTCTATTATCATATCCGGATACCTCTGTTGCAATTCAGCTACAGCATTGTGAACTTTCAGCGGACTGCCTATGTCGTCTGTTCCGAAGTTAGAATAGCTTATCATCGCAATGTGTGGCTCCTCGTTGAAGAATCTCACCGTATGTGCGGAAAGCCTTGCGATATCAATGAGCACACTTTCGTCTGGATGACGGTTTATCAGAGTGTCCGCAATATAATATGTTCCTTTCTTTGTATTGAGGATGTGCATAGTCCCAAACGTGTTGTATTCCGGACGTATGCCTATTACTTCCTTTGCAACCTTTATGGTGTTTGAGTATTTGGTGTACAAACCTGTGATAAACGCGTCTGCCTCACCTGTTTCCACCATCATCATTCCAAAATAGTTGCGTTCATACATTTTGTCGTATGCTTCCTGGAATGTGTAACCTTGGCGTGCACGTTTTTCGGCAAGATGTTTTGCAAATGTGGCACGGCGTCCCTGTTCCTGATCCGCACGCATATCTATGAGCTGAATGCCTGTCAGGTCAAGTTTAAGACGTTGTGCAAGGCGATTCAGTCTGTCCGGATTGCCTAATAGAATTGGAATGCAGATGCCTTCCGCTTTTGCCTGCACGGCAGCTTTCATCATTGTCGGATGCGCTCCTTCCGCAAAAACAACACGTTGAGGGTGCATACGGGCTGTGTCATGCAGGTTGCGTGTAAGCTTTGTCTCCTGCCCAAGCAACTGCATCAGGTTCTTTTTGTACGAATCCCAGTCAGTTATAATGTGGCGCGCAACACCGCTTTCTATAGCACTTTTTGCAACCGCCGCACTTACTTCTGTGATAAGGCGTGGGTCAACCGGTTTGGGAATGAAATATTTCGGACCGAACGTAAGGTCGTTTACATGATATACTTCATTCACAACGTCGGGAACAGGTTGTTTTGCCAAATCTGCAATAGCATTCACAGCAGCCAGTTTCATTTCCTCATTTATCGCTTTTGCGTGTACGTCAAGCGCTCCACGGAATATATACGGGAATCCTATGACATTATTTATCTGGTTAGGATAATCGCTTCTTCCTGTTGACATAAGAACGTCGGGACGGCTTGCCATCGCATCCTCATAACTGATTTCAGGGACAGGATTGGCAAGAGCAAACACAATAGGATTATCGTTCATCGAACGTATCATGTCTTGGGTGAGTATATTCCCTTTTGACAATCCTACAAACACGTCTGCTCCATTTATAGCCTCTTCCAACGTATGTATGTCTGTGCGGTCTGTAGCAAACATCTTCTTTTGCGGAGTCAGATTTTCCCGATCCTTAGTGATGACTCCCTTGGAGTCAAGCATAACGATGTTTTCTAACTTCGCTCCCAATGCAACATACAGTTTTGTACAGCTGATAGCTGCCGCACCGGCTCCGTTTACAACAATCCTTACTTTTGATATGTCTTTGCCGGCAACCTCCAATGCATTTCTCAGACCTGCTGCGGATATTATGGCTGTTCCATGCTGGTCGTCATGCATTACGGGTATATCAAGGGTTTTCTTTAATCTTTCCTCTATATAAAAACATTCAGGAGCCTTGATATCCTCAAGGTTAATACCGCCAAAGGTTGGGGCGATTTTCTCTACCGCCTCGCAGAATTTCTCCGGGTCTTTCTCGTCTATCTCGATATCAAAAACATCGATTCCACCGTATATTTTGAACAGAAGACCTTTGCCTTCCATTACAGGCTTGCCGCTCATGGCACCTATGTCACCAAGTCCGAGTACAGCGGTTCCATTGGAAATCACTGCGACAAGATTACCTTTGTCCGTATATTTGTAAACATCGTTCGGATTTTTTTGTATTTCAATACACGGATAGGCTACGCCTGGTGAATATGCAAGACTGAGGTCTGTTTGTGTATGATATGGTTTTGTTGGTTTTACTTCAATTTTGCCCGGACGTCCGTTCATATGATAATCCAGGGCACTTTCTTTTGTTATTTTTACCATATACTTATATTTGATGATTTTCTTTTTATTTGAATACGAACGCAAAGTTAATAAAAAACTGACAAAGCGATTTCGGTTTCACATTTTTTTTATAACTTTGTCACAAAACTAACATGTATGCATAAAAACAGTTCTCAGACAAACTACAGACAACAGCTGCGCGAGAAGATACTGCAAACATCAATGGCTGAGTTTATGAGCAAAGGTATCAGAGCTGTTAAAATGGATGATATTGCGGCATTATTGGGTATATCCAAGCGTACGTTATATGAGATATATTCAAATAAGGAGGAGCTTTTGCTTGAAGGAGTCAAATATCAGGAGGAACAATATGACGCCCACATGAAGTCGTTTGAAAAGGATCCTTCCCATAATGTTATTGATATAATAATAGAGTTCTATAACAGACAGATTCGGTGGCTGTCCGGTGTGAATCCATTGTATTTTTCAGACATACATAAATATGACCAGGTAATGTCATATTTTGAAGCCCGCGATTCTGAACGTAAGCAAGATAAAATGAAGTTTTATCAGCGCGGGGTGCGTGAGGGCGTGTTTCGTGATGATGTTGATTATGATGTACTTTCACGAATATTGAATGCTTCAATAGAGTATGTGAAGCAGTCGAAGATGTATAAAGAATATGATTTTACCCGTATCCTCAACAATATCATCATTCTGTTCATACGCGGTGTATGCACATACGACGGTATCAGGCAGTTTGATGCCCTGCTGAATTCGCGCCTATAAGCGCACTGCGCTTTTGACGCCTTTTATCGTCCTCAGCTTTCTCAATAGTGATTCAAGTCTTGATGTGTCGTCTATCTGAATTACAATATTGCCCCTGAACAGTCCGTCGTTGCTGTCGATGTTTATAGATCTCATAACGATTTTCTCTTCTTTGGAAATGACGCTTGTGATGTTGTTTACAATGCCGATGTCATCGTTTCCTATTATTCTCAAGGTAATATTATATTGAGAAGAACCTTTCCCGCTCCACCGTGCTTTTACTATTCTGTATCCGAAGCGTTTTCTGAGTTCTGGCGCATTTGGACAATTGGTACAGTGAATCTTTATTCCTCCGTTTATAGTGACAAATCCGAATATCGGATCACCATATATAGGATGGCAGCATTTAGCGAGGGTATAGTCAATTCCCATAAGATCTCTGTCGATAACAAGAACGTCCTCATGCGTGTGGTCCCTGTCATCATTGTGATTCTCATAACTGAATTCCTCGGCAGACCGTATGACTCCCGGACCGTTCAGATTCAGATCATGATTTCTGACATCAATATACGTTTCTATTACATTGTTTATGTCGAGTTTCTCGTCTGTCAGTTGTTTGTAGAAGTCGGAAGTCTCCTTGAACCCTAATTTTTTTATCATGTGAGCCATTATGCTCTCATCCATTTCTATTTTCCTGTTCTTTAGCTTTCGGGCAATCATTTCCTTTGCGTACAATCCTTCCTTAACCTGAGTCTCTCTCAGTGCAAGTTTGATTTTCGATTTAGCCCTTCCTGTCTTTACTATATTGAGCCAGTCGCGTTTGGGAGTCTGATTGCTCTGTGTTATTATCTCCACCTGATCACCGGAATGCAGTATTTCTCTTATCGATACATTCTTGTCATTAATTCTTGCCCCGACACATTTGTTGCCTATACCGGAATGAATATGGTATGCGAAATCAAGTACTGTCGCTCCTTTGGGAAACTTGAACAGGTCGCCCTTTGGGGTGAATACAAACACCTCGTCTTCATATAAATCCATTTTAAACTGATCCATAAGCTGCATGTCGTCGTTTGTCTCGAGGGCATTGCGTATGTTTCCCAACCATTCGTCAAGAGCGGTCTCTCCCTTGATGCCTTTATATCTCCAATGGGCGGCAAGTCCGCGTTCTGCTATCTCGTCCATCCTTTCTGTGCGTATCTGCACCTCCACCCATTTGTTTTCAGGACCGAGTACAGTTATGTGCAGACTCTCATAGCCGTTTGATTTAGGCACAGAAAGCCAGTCGCGCAGTCTTTTGGGATTTGGCATATACATATCCGTAATGAGAGAGTATGTCTGCCAACAAAGCATTTTCTCTTTTTCTACGGGCGAATCAATGATAATACGGATTGCAAACAGGTCATATATCCCCTCGAAGGCACATTTTTGTTTTTTCATCTTCTGCCATATGGAATGAATGCTTTTGGTCCGTCCTTTCACATGGCATTTTATTCCCATCCTGTGCAGTTGTTCTTCAATTGGCTGTATGAATCTTTCTATATATGCATCGCGTGATTTCTTTGTGGCGTTGAGTTTTTCCTTTATTGCATAGTATGCGTCATGTTCAAGATATTTGAGACTTAAATCCTCAAGCTCGCTTTTCAGCTTGTATAGTCCGAGTTTGTGGGCGAGTGGGGCGTAGAGATAACTTGCCTCTTCTGATACTTTGCGTTTTGCCTCCTCATTGTCAGTGTCCCTTATCTGTCTCATCAGACACACTCTTTCTGCTATCATAATCAAAATGACACGCATGTCTTCCGCAAAGGACAGCAGCAGACTTTTGAAGTTCTCACTCTCAATGACCGGATTCTTACTGTACAGGTTCTGGATTCTCACAAGTCCGTGTATTATCTGTGCGACGCCCTTGCCGAATGTGGTTTCTATTATTTCTATGGAACTGTCGTCATTCGTGACAATGTTATACAGTAATATAGCCAACACACAGTCACGTTTCATACCTATCTCCTGCAGTTCGATTTCTGCTGTCTGAATGCTTAGCAATATCGGATTGAGTCCGAATACGTCTCTCTCTATACTGTTTTCGTCAATCGCAGTTTTTATGAACTGTCTCAGGTTCTTTTCGTCATCAGGCATCAGAGATTCGCCCAACACATCGCGTAAATACCTTATGATGCGTACAGACTCCGTCTTTTCGTCCTTTGTGAATCTTAATATTTCTGCCATAACTGTGTTTATCTATATTAAGTTTGGACACAAAGTTACAAAAAATACCTTTAATGTTTCGCGTTTATAAAAAAAGTAACTAAATTTGTAACGAGTATACAACAATTTACATAAACTGACTGATATGTTATCTCAAAAAGACCTAAAGCAAATATCATTAATTGGAATCACTGAAGAACAAGTAGAACATCAGCTTGATGATATAAAGAAGGGTTTCCCGTTCCTCAAGATTGAATCTGCCGCTTCCGTCGGAAAGGGCATTATGTCACCGTCGGAAAATGAGGTGAATGATTATCTTGCCAAATGGGACGCTTATCTTAACGGAGGACATAAGATTGTCAAGTTTGTTCCTGCAAGTGGCGCGGCAAGCCGCATGTTCAAGAATCTATATTCTTTTCTGGACGCAGACTATAGCAAGCCTGAAACAGAATTTGAGAAGGTGTTTTTTGAAAACATTAAAAAATTCGCCTTTAAGAAAGAACTGTGCGACACATGCAAGAGAAATGAGGGCAAATGTGTGACATGTCTGATTGACAATGGTGAATACAAGGCTATTGTTGAGAATCTGTTGGAGCCGAAGGGCTTAAACTACGGGAGGCTTCCTAAAGGTCTGCTCCTTTTTCACAGTTATGATGACGGACCGCGGACACCGATGGAGGAACATCTTGTTGAAGCCGCGCTATATGCCAAGTCTGACGGGAAAGCAAACGTTCATTTCACCGTATCACACGATCATATTGAGCTTTTTAAACAGAAAGTTGCAGAGAAGGCTGATAAGTATGCGGCTATGTTCAATGTGAAGTATGATATAAGCTTTTCAGAACAGAAAGCCAACACAGACACAATTGCGGCAAATCCGGACAATACAGCGTTCAGAAATGAAGACGGATCGTTGCTTTTCAGACCAGGCGGGCACGGTGCCCTGATTGAAAATCTAAATGATATTGATGCTGATATTATTTTCATAAAGAATATAGACAATGTTGTGCCGGACAGACTGAAGGATGACACTGTTAAGTATAAGAAATTGCTTGCCGGCATCCTTGTTGATCTTCAGTCACGTGCATTTGCTTATCTTAATCTGCTTGATACAGGCAAATATACTCACACACAACTTGAGGAAATAATTCGATTTGTGCAGAGAGATTTGTGTTGCAGACGTACCGACATAAAGGAACTTGAAGATGCCGAGCTTGTGATATATCTGAGAAACAAGCTGAACAGACCAATGAGGGTTTGTGGAATGGTGAAGAATGTTGGCGAACCGGGTGGAGGTCCGTTCCTTTGCTACAATCAAGACGGCACTGTGAGTCTTCAGATTCTTGAATCAAGCCAGATAGACAAGAGTAATGATGAATATGAGCGTATGTTCAAAGAGGGCACTCATTTCAATCCTGTTGACCTTGTATGTGCCACAAAAGACTACAAAGGCAGACCGTTCCATCTTCCGGATTACGTAGACAAGTCGACCGGATTCATCAGCTCTAAAAGCAAAAACGGAAAAGAGCTTAAGGCTCTTGAACTTCCCGGTTTGTGGAATGGAGCAATGAGTGATTGGAATACGGTGTTTGTAGAAGTCCCCATATCAACGTTCAACCCAGTCAAGACGGTCAACGATTTGTTGAGAGAACAGCACCAGTAAGCAATTTATAAATACACACACCTATTATAAGTTATATTTAATCCCCGAGAGTCATATTGTTACTTTCGGGGATTTACGTTCTTAATCCATAATCAGCCGTTTTCTTTCATCCGCATTTCATGCTGCTGGAATATAAATATTTTTGGAGATAAAACGAATCAAGTGACTTCTGGATATTCATATACGGACTTGAATCGTATGCTTTTTCCTTATTTTCATTATATTATATTGAAATATTCAGGAAACACAAATTTACTGCGTATGTTTATGATGTCAGTCTTGTCCGTGTGTTGAAATGCATTATGACTGTACGCATGAATGGTTACGGACTATTGTGAAGATATGATAACTTTATGCAAAGTTATATAAATAAATGTTCTGCTGTTTCTGTCATAGAATATATTTTTGTATATTCACTGCGTTAAACACACAAACCTCTAACAAACAAATAAAATATGAAAACACATGTATTTATGGTTTTTGTCATCTTGTCTGAGTTTACAATTCTTTATAACAATTTGCATTCATGATTTTATTGACTGTATGTAACACGTTTTATTATGTATGGAACAGAGTATTTTATTATATGTATTTGTTGCATTATCGTATCAAGATTTTGGGAAACAAATAATTTACCCATAGCAGTTATTATGATTGTAGGATTAGCTTTTAACATAGCGTCCATAATATATAAAAGTATAGTTTATAAAAAATGACATAAGAAACATTATAGAGAAATGCTTTATATTGATTGGAAGTATAATATTGTTTGTGGGAATTATATTACTATTTAAAAATTGAGAATTTCTTATGGATATAAAACATATTCCTCACAGAATTATATGCTTTCCAAGATATTATAAAAAATGGAAATGTAAAATATTCAGCACCGGTCTAAAGATATGACAGGTTCTGTTTTCAAAGAAAAAGTTATGAGTAATTTAAATATGACAATAGGAAAGCTATTAAACTTTTACCGATATATTTTGGGAAACACCCATGTTTTCAAAGTCTTCCGGTCAATGTCTTAACAGGAAATTTCCTTGAGAATAATATCGTACAAAAACAATTCGATATGCCGTATTTACTGATGTGACAATTTGTAATTATGAGTTTATTAATCGTATATAATTTGCTTTTACTATGTATGAAATAGAGTATTTCATCCTATGCATAACTATCATCGTTGTATTAAGATTTTGGGACACGAATAATTTACCCATTGCAATTATTATGATTATAGGATTGACATTTAATATAGCATCTGTAATATATAAGAGCATTGTTTATAAAAAGAATGATATAAAAAATATCATAAGAAAAATCCTGATATTGATTGTAAGTATTGTATATTTAGTTTCAATCATATCATATCTTAACAGCTGAAAACTTCAGGGAGGGAATAATACTCCTCCCCGGGTCATATTTACTGTTATGCTTAATACCGTTAATACGTATTTTATGTTTGGAAGACGACTGCAACTCATCATAATAATGTGTTCATGACGTGTGTCAAAAAAGTGCAGATATTATATAATACTTTCCTTGAATTATCGGAGCGAATTGAAATTATAATACAACATTTACAGTTATGATTACTGTCAATTCCATGCTTCACGCCTGTTTGATTCATTGGGGTATTGTGGATGTTTCTTATTATTTTTCGTAAAAACAGTACCAGCAAACGCGATGAGAGCTTGCTTTTAAATATCCGAGCGCAGCCTGTTTTATTTTAAAACAATGATGGCGTACGCCCAGTAGAGACGCAAAATCTTGCGTCTCCAGGGCAAAAATCACAGCAATGACAAGCGTCCCTCCACCTCGGTTTTGCACATCCCTTCTTGTGAGACGCAAAATTTTGCGTCTCTACTTTGGATAGTCCGCGTATAATATCGCGTTACTTTTATGTATTAGACGGTGTCGATGGCGCAATAAGTTCTTGCTTTTAAATTGTCGAGCGCATCCTGTTTTATTCAAAACAATTATGGCGTATGCCCAGTAGAGACGCAAAATTTTGCGTCTCCCGGGCAAAAGTCGTAGCAATGACATGCGTCCCTTCACCTCGGTTCTTGTACATCCTTTCTTGTGAGACTCAAGATTTTACGTTTCTACTTTGGATAGTCCGCGTATAATATCGCGATATTTTCATGTATTAGACAGTGACTGCACCGCAATAAGAGTTTGCTTTCATATTTGCCTTGTCCGCCTGTTTGTCAAAAAAATACAGTCTATAAAAGAAAAACTTTTTTATTCAAATTTTATTATATCGTATATTTTTATTATCTTTGCACCCGAATTAAGGTTTCGTAGCTCAGTTGGATTAGAGCAACAGCCTTCTAAGCTGTGGGTCCTGGGTTCGAATCCCAGCGAAATCACCGAAAGACTCCCGAAATCAGAAAATACACTGACTTACGGGAGTTTTTTGCGTTAATATCGGACATAAATTATTCATTTTCAGATAATTCAAATTGCCATATGTCATATTGTTTTATCCTAAATGTTGTATAAGAATCACTTTTATTAGTTTTATATATGTATTAGTCATTACATGAGTTCGGGATTAAAATAAACTGAAATAAGTTCGAAATCCTTTAAATAAGGCGTTTCTTTATCTTTTGAAATTTATCCGTCACAAGAAAATATAAATCTTGACCTATAAGAAAAGTCATATCATATGAACAGCCTTCTTGATTTTGTTATAGATGTGTAAGGTTACGTCAGGACGTAGCTGAAAATAGTATGGCTTAAGCAGGATGGAGTAGGGATGAGTAGCTTTCAAGCAGGCTGAATGTATTTTACTGCTGTTTGATGACGGTGTCTGGCTTAAATCGTATACCGTGATGTCTCTATGTATGAAGTAAAAAATATTGACAAAATATTTAAACGAAACAGATTTGTGCGACAACCTGAAAATAGGTTTAAAGCACGTTTGCCTATACTGTTTTTCGATATAATTGATATAATGGAGAAATCGTGGCTTACTTTTCCAACAGACACATCTTCTCGTAATTTCGTAACAAACTATATGTTGCACCGTATCTTTCGACAGAAATTCGTGTATTCTGTCTTTTTTGAGAGATGTCGGGTTATTTCACTATGCTTCAAATAAAATATCTTACCATCGGAAAGACTGTTTCATACCTCCATATAGCCTTTATTGTGAGCTCATATGGGCATTCCTGTCACATGAGAAAGCCTTTTCCGTAACGTATAAAATTGTTTTCTAAGATATAAAGCATGCGATATGCCTATATCCGGTGTATTATGTTGATGTGTCAAAAAACGCGCGTACGTTTACAGATGGGTTTCTGTTTGAGTCTGGGCGTTTCTCAGCGACTTCACGCTGTCCGAATATTCCTTCTTTATTAACTTTATTGTAATTATTTGTCATGTGGTATTTCTGGTAGAGTTATAGTAAGTCGCACGTCATAAGCGTAAGCGAAAGGTTGTTGTTATGCAGTCCTAATACGATATGATTAGTGTCTGGGCATTAGTTCTATAGATGTATACAATATAAAAAAACTCGACCATTAATCTATAATGGTCGAGTTTTTTATTGTCATTTTACTGTTTTGCCAGATTGTAAGGATAAATATTCCTATTATCTTACACTGAACTTATATGCGACATGACTGTAGTATTTCTCTCCAGGTTTCAGATAAGGAGACGGCCAGTCTTTCTTGTTTGGTGAGTCCGGATATTTTTGTGTCTCAAGACAAACAGCAGATTGTTTCGGATATGCAATACCCTTCTTGCCTTTTATTGTCCCATCCAGGAAGTTGCCGGTATAAACCTGAATGCCAGGCTCGTTTGTGAACACTTCCATAAAGATGCCGCTTTCGGGAGAGTACAGAGAAGCTGCAACCTTCTTGTCATCGCCCTTTCCGTCCTTATATGTATTCAGACACCAGTTGTGGTCATAGCCTTTGGCATTCTTGATTTGTTCAAATGTAGTATCTCCGATTGTCTCGTACAGAGCATGGCGCTTTGTGAAATCCATAGGCGTACCATATACGTCTCTTATCTCACCTGTTGTCATGAATGTGCTGTCAGCAGGAGTGAATTTATCTGCATTTATATATAAAACCATATTTGTACCAGCCTTTGACGGGTCACCGGAGAGGTTGAAATAAGAGTGGTTTGTCATGTTTACGACAGTCTCCTTGTCTGTTGTCGCCTCAAATTTCATGTCCAGAGTGTTGTCGCTCAGCAATGTGTATGTTACAGTAGCAGTGACGTTGCCGGGGAAATTGTTGTCACCATCAGGTGAGTTCATTACCAGCCTTAAGGTAGTATCATTGAGCTGCTCTCCTTCATATACCTGATATTGCCATCCTGACGGTCCTCCATGCAGACAGTGTCCATAGTTGTTTATTGGAAGCTGTACCTTTTTACCGTCGATGGTCAGCTGTCCTTTGTTTATACGGTTGGCATAACGGCCTATCGCTGCACCGAAATCGCTCGGACTGTTTACAGAGTCTGCATATTGTGCAATGTTGTCAAAACCTAAAACCACATCCGTTGGAGCGTTGTTCTTATTGGGTACACATATTGAAACAACACGTGCTCCAAAGTTTGTCACACATACTTCTGCTTTCTCGTTCTTGAGTATGTACAACTGCACTTTTTTGTTGTTAATTATAGTGTCAAACTTTGCCGGGTCAAGTCCTGATTCTGTTAGATTCGCGTTACCACCGGCACATGAGGATATTAATGTAACGACAGAACCCAATCCTAATAAAATGTTTTTTATATTCTTCATATTATTAATCGTAGATTTATTATTAACTGATTTAAAGACCATTAGCATATTTTGCGTGAACCGTCGCCGATAACAACATCGTATACTTTAGGCTCTTTACCGTATTTGGCGTAATACTTTTCTTTTGCGTCTGCAATGAATTTATCATACAACTCTTCTTTTACAAGATTGATTGTGCATCCGCCGAATCCGCCGCCCATTATACGGCTGCCGGTAACACCATTTTCTTTTGCTATGTCATTAAGAAAATCAAGTTCTTCGCAAGATACTTCATATTCTTTGCTTAAACCGTAGTGAGTCTCATACATCTTTTGTCCTACAGTTTCATAATCACCGGCATTCAATGCATCACATACAGCAAGTACACGGTCTTTCTCGCCAAGAACAAAATGAGCGCGCTTGTAATCCTCCTCGCTTATCTCTTCTTTCACCTCATCAAGTTGTTCCCATGTACAGTCGCGAAGAGTCTCAAACTTAGATTCTGGATGTTTGGCTGCGATGTGTTTGACTACATTCTCACAGCTGTTGCGTCTGTCATTATAAGGTGAGCCTGCAAGTTCGTGCTTAACGCAAGAATTAAGTAATACAAGTTTATAACCGACAGGTTTGAACGGGAAGTACTCGAATTCACGGCTACGGCAGTCAAGGCGCATCAGACAGCCTTCCTTACCGAACACGCTGGCAAACTGATCCATTATGCCGCAATTTACTCCACAATAATTGTGTTCTGTTGCCTGTCCGGCAAGAACCATATCCCATTTGCTTACTTTGTTGTCTCCGAAAAGATCGTTTAATGCAAATGCAAAACAACTTTCAAGCGCGGCGGAGGAAGACATTCCAGCGCCTAATGGCACGTCACCGGCGAATGCAGTGTTGAATCCTTTCACGTCAACGCCCAATTTTTTCATTTCCTGTACAATTCCGTAGATATACCGTGCCCAGCTTGCACGTGGTCCGTTCGGATCGTCGACTTTAAATTCCACACGGTCTTTGAGATCGATGGAATAGCACATGATTGTGTCAAGTCCATTCGGGCGAATCTCTGCCATAATGCCTTTATCTACCGCACCTGGGAAAACATAGCCACCGTTATAGTCAGTGTGCTCGCCTATAAGATTTATCCGACCGGGTGACGTGTATATATTTCCTGTCTTGCCATCAAAGTGTTTAATAAAACGACTTCTTACATATTCAATATCCATAATAATAAATTTTAAAGTTATGTGTTAGTAATTCTGAAAATCGGTTTATAATATAAAGAGGATGTGTCTGTGCGAAGCATCCTCTTTACTTGTATTTACACTGGAATATCCTTGTTTACATTTTTACATCCGCTTACTCCGTAATAGAGAATGTAAGCAAGCATCGCAATAACAAGCCAGTAACTTGTTATGTATCCAGCAGATGAAGCGATGAGATTCTGAATGAGAGGCATCACACCTCCACCGACCACCATTGTCATAAATATACCTGATGCCGCAGCTGTATATTTGCCCAAGCCTTCTACTGCAAGGTTGAATATTCCACCCCACATGACGGATGTGCAGAGACCGCAAAGAACAATAAACAGACACTTTACTGGAACTTCAAACATTGCGAAACCGTCTGCCGCACTATATCCGGGCATCGACATTTGGAGATTTGCCGGAAGGAATATGGCAATAAGCAATAATATTATGGCAGTTGCCGCAACCGTAATAATCTGTGCTCTTGTAGATACATAACTGCTGATAAAGCTGCTTGAAAAACGTCCTACCAACATCAGCATCCAATATATTGCGGCAATGGCGCCTCCAATGGCGGCTCCGTTTGGAATGCCTATACCTCCGTCGCTTACCGGATTAGCCAAATAGAATGTAAGCTGTGATGGTATTCCTACTTCGATACCGACATAAAAGAAAATTGCTATAACACCCAATAATGTGTGACGGAAAGCCAATGGAGAATGCTCCATCTTTTCCTTTTTGTTTTCTCCCTTCTTCCTGAGGTGAGGCTCTGGTATTGTAGCGAATGAAATGACAAGTATTGATACTGCAAACACACCCATTGCAATGAACAGCAGTGGAGATACGTCACTCATGGCTGTCTTGTCAGTTACCTGACCGATAAGAACTCCAACAAACAGAGGGGTCAATGTCGCTGTGAGTGAATTGAGAGAACCACCGGTCTGAATTAACTGGTTACCTCTGTTTCCACCTCCTCCAAGCAGATTGAGCATTGGGTTTACAACTGTGTTGAGCATACATACGCAAAAACCACAGATAAATGCTCCAAGCATGTAAATGATGAAATTTAACATTACAGACTCACCATTTACAGTAAATACAGCGGTGTCGGCTCCGACTATACTTGAAAGGTATTGTACGGCAAGACCAATAAAACCTACTGCCATTGCTAAAATGGATGTTTTCTTGTAACCTATTCTTTCAAGCATCATGCCGGCAGGAATTCCCATAAACAGATAGGCAAGAAAGTTCATCATATTACCCATCATACCTGCCCAAGAATACTGGTTACCCCAAATCAAACCAAATGGAGCTGCAAGATTTGTTACAAATGAAATCATTGCAAAGAGAAACATCATTGTTATAATGGCAATAATGCTGCTCTGTTGTTTTGTTGAATTTTCCATTTTTCCTTTAAATGTTTTTGTTATTATTGTTTAAAATATTTATTAATATAATCACTTATTTGTCAACTCCGAATTTATATATGGTTTTTTGAGTATATCGTTCATCCGACATTAATATAACTGAGGGGAAGTAAGGGTGGTTCGGGGTGTCTGGGAAATGCTGTGCCTCAAAACATATTGCGCTTCTGCGCGGGAAAGTAGCGCCGAATTGTCCCTTATATCCGTCTGCCCAATTGTCTGTATACAATTGCATTCCGGGTTCTGTAGTGTACACCTCCATTGTGCGTCCGCTTTCTTTTTCTGTTATTCTGGCGGCAAAACTTAATTCTCCTTCTTCTTTCTTGTTTAATACATAGCAGTGGTCGTATCCGGCTCCATTCCTGATTTGCTCATCATCCGCATCTATGTCCTGACCTATTGTTTTAGGTGTTCTGAAATCGAAGGGTGTGTTTTTGACGAATCTTATTTCACCTGTAGGTATTGAAGTCTCATCTATTGGCAAATAATAATCTGCATTGATTTCGCAGATTAAGTTTTCTATTGTGGGTGTCGGATTCCCAATACCGGCAAGCGAGAAGAATCCATGGCTCGTAAGATTGATGACTGTTTTTTTATTTGTTGTAGCCATATAATCAATAATGAGTTCATTCTCATCATTAAATGTATATACAACGGTTACTTTCACTTCACCTGAAAATCCTTCTTCACCGTATGGACTTACATACTTTAACACAAGTGTCTGGGTGTTCATCTGTAATGCGTCCCACACTTTGGCGTTAAATCCATGCTTTCCTCCATGTAAGGAATTTGGTCCGTTATTTATGGGAAGATTATAGACCTTGCCATTTAGCTGGAATTGTCCCTTACAGATTCTGTTTCCGTACCGTCCTATTAATGTAGACAGATACGGCTCTGGAGAATTGATGACATCGACAATATTGTCATGACCTTGTATGACATTTGCCATTTTTCCATTTTTGTCGGGAACCATTATTGCGACTATTGCTCCTCCGTAATTAGTTATTGCAACTTCATTACCCAGTGCGTTTTTAAGGATGTACAAGTCTGTCTTTTTCCCATTTATTGTGGTCTGGAAATCTTTATGTTTCAGACCGCAGATGTACTCAGCTTCTTTTATGCTCATACTGCAATAAGTTTTTAGTTATGTCTTATTATTGCAAAGTAACTGAAAAAAACGAATTCGGCAAAAGAAATATTCAAAAATGTATTTTTGTCCTGTGTTAAAAACCATTAAGCAAAATGCACTTGTTGTTTTACTTACTATATTGTTGCCGTATATAAAGTAACAAATCAGAAACAATATAACTGCTACCTCCTATAAATATCATATCATCAGGTGTTGCCATTTTTTTTGCAGCAGTATATGCCGATGGCACATCGTTATAGCAATCTCCCACTAAACCGTGCGTCATTGCTTTCCGTTGTATGTCTTTCTCCGGAATGGCTCTTTTTGACTGTGGCTTTGTAAAATAATAATGTGCATTTTTAGGTAACAGGCACATCACCCCATCAACATCCTTATCGTTTACCATACCGAAAACAATGTGTAGTTTATTGTATTTCTGTACTTGCAGTTGTCGGCTGATATAAGTCCACCCTCCTACATTGTGTCCCGTGTCGCAGATGACAGATGGATTGGAACCGATCTTTTGCCATCTTCCAATCAGTCCGGTAAGTCTGCATACATTATAAAATCCATTGTTTATTGAGCCTGTATTCTTTATTATATGTTGGTTATATAAAAATCTTACTGCGTGTAGTATGGTGTTTGTGTTTTTTTTCTGATATAAACCGCCCAATTCTCCCTGTATTATTCCGAAACTTCTGGTGTTGTATGTGATGCCGCCATCTTCATTCATTGTGAATGATATTATTTCGTCATTTTCATCTGCATATATAATTTCAGCATTCATGTTCTCCGCGCAGGATTTGAATACCGGTTTTGTCTCATTTGTAGTTTCTCCAATGATTACCGGTATATTGGGTTTTATAATACCGGCTTTTTCCTTGGCTATTTTTTCAAGTGTGTTTCCGAGAAAATTTGTGTGGTCGAAACTGATATTTGTTATTATTGAAAGAATTGGAGTTATAATATTTGTGCAATCCAGTCTTCCGCCAAGACCTACTTCTATTATTGCATAATCGACATGTTGTTCTGCAAAATATTTAAAAGCCAATGCCGTTGTTACCTCAAAAAAAGACGGGTGGATCTTTTCAAATAAACTTTTTTCTTGATTTACGAATTCGATGACATATTCTTTACTTATACACTCACCATTGATTTTAATTCTTTCTCTAAAATCCATGATATGTGGAGATGTATATAATCCCACTTTATATCCGTCATTTTGTAAAATAGCAGCTAAAGTGTGTGAACATGAGCCTTTGCCATTTGTTCCTGCAATATGTATGCTTTTAAATTTTCTATGTGGATGACCAAAATGCTCATCCAGCAGATATGTATTATCCAATCCCTCTTTATAAGCTGAAGCACCGATGTGTTCAAACACCGGTGCTATATTGAATAAATAATTTACCGTTTCAAGATAATTCATTATTCTTTATATATTATGTTATGATTCTTGAATCATTGTTATTCGGAAAAGTGGAAAGTTTAATTAAAATAGCTTCTGAATTTTTCAAAGATAGACTTTTTATCTGTATCATCTCCCTTGAAGTTCTTACTTTCTTTTAGGCTTTCTATTGTTTCCCTTTCATTTTTATTTAATGTTTGTGGAATATAAACACTAATATTAACAATTATATCTCCAATCCCACTCCCATAACCATGTATTGCAGGCAAGCCTTTTCCTCGAAGTCTTAAAGTCTTACCCGGTTGTGTTCCTGGCTCTATTTTTATTTTTACTTTAGTACCGTCTATCGTAGGAATCTCAACGGTATCTCCCAATATTGCGGTCGGAATATCCAGCAGCAGATTATAAATCAAATCGTTTCCATCGCGAATGAACTTATCTTCCGGTATTTCGGAAATATAAACTTGAATATCTCCATTAATACCATTGCGAGGTCCGGCATTTCCTTTTCCAGGGATGTTTACAATCATACCATCAGCAACACCGGCTGGAATTTTTATCTCAACGACCTCTTCTCCTTTTATAACGCCTGTACCCTTACATTTTTGGCACTTGTTTTTTATAATTGTTCCATCTCCATGGCAGGTCGGACATTCACTCTGTGTCTGCATTATACCAAATGCAGTTCTGACAGAGCGCATTATTATACCTGCTCCATGGCATGTCGGACATGATTCCGCGTGACTGCCAGGTTCGGCTCCACTACCATTACAATGTGTACATACGACGTCCTTTTTTACTTTGAACTTTTTGGTAATTCCGGTAGATATTTCCTGTAGTGTAAGAGACACTTTCATTCTAAGATCCGTACCACGGTATTGCGGTCTCCTGTCTTGGTTGTTGCCGCCGGTATTTCCAAAGTTACCGAAAATATCCCCGAACATGGAGAAAATGTCATCCATAGAGAATCCGCCCGATCCACCAAAGCCGCCAAAGCCACTGTTCGGACCGTCAAAACCGAACTGATCATATTGCTGGCGCTTCTGAGGATCATGCAGGACATCGTATGCCTCTGCCGCTTCCTTGAATTTTTCTTCAGCCTCTTTGTTCCCTGGATTTCTGTCAGGATGATATTTTATGGCAATTTTTCTGTATGCCTTTTTTATTTCATCTTCTGTAGCGTTTTTGCTGACGCCTAAGACTTCGTAATAATCTCTTTTTGCCATTTTATTGTCCTACTGCAACTTTTGCGTGACGAATTACCTTATTATTTAATGTATATCCTGTTTGAATACAATCTATAACCTTTCCTTTCTTGTCATCTTCTCCTGTAGGTATCATCGCAACAGCTTCATGATAGTCAACGTCGAAGTCTTTGCCTATGGGTTCAATCTTGTTTACGCCAATACTTTCAAGTATCTTGTTAAATTTATTATAGATAAGCTGTATTCCTTCTTTTATTGCCTTCGGATCATCGCTTTTGTCTGTAATGGCGCGCTCAAAGTCATCAAGAACAGGTAATATCGCGGTGATCGTCTTTTCACTTCCATTAAGAATGAGTTCCGTCTTTTCTTTTAGTGTTCTTTTTTTATAATTTTCAAATTCGGCAATTTTACGAAGATAGCTGTCTTTAAGCTGTTTCAACTCTTCTTCAATATTCTCGGTATTTTCAGATGGGGAAACCTTCTCTGTATTCTCATTCTTATTATTTTCGCTATTACAGCTTTTATTCTCAGTATCCTTCTCGTTATCTTTGACAGAATTGTTCATATTCTCTTCCGTCTGTTTTTCGATATTTATATCCTTTTCATTCATAGCTTTGATGTTTTTATTTATACAGCAAAAAACCTGCCAAATATAATATCAGACATTATACATTTTAGCTTTCTGCTCTTTTATCTGCTCATTATAGATATAGTCATCATAGTCCATGAGTTTGTCAATTGTTCCGGATGGTGTTAATTCAATTATTCTGTTCGCAACAGTTTGTATAAATTCGTGGTCATGACTTGCAAAAAGAATATTACCCTTAAATCCGATAAGATTATTGTTAAATGCCTGTATGCTTTCCAAGTCAAGATGGTTGGTTGGTGTATCCAAAATCAAACAGTTTGCATTTTTCAGTTGCATACGCGCAATCATACATCTCATTTTCTCTCCTCCTGACAGTACATTGACTTTTTTCATGACCTCTTCACCTGAAAACAGCATTCTGCCTAAGTAGCCTTTCATTGCGACTTCATTTCCCGGACCATACTGACTAAGCCATTCCACCAAGTTCATGTCACTGTTAAAAAATTCAGTATTATCAAGTGGCAGATAAGCGGTTGTAATTGTAATTCCCCATTTATATGTTCCGGCATCAGGCTCTCTGTTTCCATTTATAATCTCAAACAGAGCTGTCATAGCCTTTGGAGAATGGCTAAGAAATACTACTTTTTCACCTTTTTCTATATTAAAGTTTACATTGTCGAACAATACGGTGCCATCAGAATCTACAGCCTTAAGGCCTTCGACTTCAAGAATCTGATTGCCAGGCTCTCGTTCCATTTGGAAAATAATGCCCGGGTATTTTCTGCTTGATGGACGAATTTCTTCAACGTTAAGTTTCTCAAGCATTTTTTTACGGCTTGTCGTTTGTTTGCTTTTTGCAACATTAGCTGAGAAGCGGCGTATGAACTCTTCAAGTTCCTTACGCTTTTCCTCTGCCTTCTGACGCTGGTTCTGTGCCTGTCTTAAAGCAAGTTGTGAACTCTCATACCAGAATGAATAGTTTCCTGCAAATACAGTTACCTTCCCGAAATCAATGTCCACTGTTTGTGTGCTTACCGCGTCAAGGAAATGACGGTCGTGACTGACAACAAGAACTGTCTGTTCCACATTGCTAAGATATTCTTCAAGCCATTGTACAGTGTCCAAGTCAAGATCGTTCGTCGGCTCATCCAACAGCAGGTTGTCAGGATTTCCGAATAGTGCCTTTGCCAGCATCACACGTACCTTCTCATTATTAGAAAGTGTGTTCATCTGTTTATTGTGGAGCTCTTCCTTTACACCAAGATTTGACAACATCTGAGCCGCATTGCTCTCTGACTCCCAACCGCCCATCTCGGCAAACTTCTCTTCAAGTTCGGCGGCACGGTTACCGTCCTCTTCTGACATTTCCGGCTTTGCATATAGTGCTTCACGCTCTTTCATGTTTTTCCACAATGGTTCGTGTCCCATCAGAACTGTGTCAAGAACGCTGTAATTATCGTATTTGAAGTGATCCTGTTCCAAAACAGACAGACGTTCGCCTGGTCCTAACTCAACATTTCCCTTATTTGGTTCAAGTTCTCCGCTTATTGCTCTCAAAAGCGTCGATTTTCCTGCACCGTTGGCACCGATTACTCCATAAATATTACCTGGAGTAAATTTGATATTTACGTCTTTGTATAACACTCGTTTTCCAAATTGGATTGCAAGATTTGTTACAGTAATCATCCTTTATTCTTATTGTTTTTATATATTATGAGTGTGCAAAGTTAGTGCAAATACTGTGAATATCCAAAAATAAAGGAATCTTTTGTATATATTTGATATATATGATATTATCGGTATTTTTATTATTACGCGGATATTTATGAAACACAATATATACAGCAATTTATTTTGTCACAAAATCGAATTGCATTATCTTTGTAAGACATAAAAATAAGAGTTGTATGAGGTCAAATATGTATAAAACATCCAATGATTATGCACAATATGTTGTAACAGAAGAGTCCCCATTGCTTGAATATCTAATGGAGACTCTTGATGACAGCCGTACAAAGATTAAAGCCATCTTACAGGGGAGGGGGATAAAGGTGAATGGTAAAATCGTCACTCAATATAATTTCCCGTTAAAACCAGGGATGAAGATTTCTGTTAGTCGTAAAAAGGAAAATAACACGTTTAAAAGCAAGTATTTGAAAATTGTATATGAGGATCGATGGATCATTGTTATAGAAAAAAATTGCGGAATACTTTCCATGGCAGCCGGACATTCGTCGTTGAACGTTAAAACCGTACTGGATGATTATCTTCACAAGAGCAGGCAAAAGTGTTCCATTCATGTTGTGCACAGACTTGACCGTGACACAAGCGGCCTCATGATATATGCCAAGGATTATGAGACAGAGCAGGTTCTTGAACGTAATTGGCATAATATTGTTTACGACCGTCGTTATGTAGCAGTGGTAAGTGGGGAAATTGTAGAAGACGGTGGTACAATATCCAGTTGGTTAAAGGACAACAAAGCTTATATTACATATTCTTCTCAAACAGACAACGGAGGCAAATTTGCCGTAACGCATTTCAATGTTCTTGCAAGGACCACTGAGCATACTTTAGTTGAGTTCAAACTGGAAACGGGGCGGAAGAATCAGATTCGCGTGCATTCCGCAGATATAGGTCATCCTGTATGCGGAGACACGAAGTACGGAAACGGTGACAATCCTTTGCTTCGTCTTTGCCTGCATGCATACATATTGTGTTTCTATCATCCTGTTACCGGTGAGCGTCTTGAATTTGAAACACCAATACCGGCATCTTTTAATAAGTTGTTCAAGTAAAGCATACCTGATAAATAAACAACTATTATACACATCCATATTTTTTATCCCGTAATATAGAATTTCATTATGTCGGAATCCGGTTATGACTCTGTAAGAAATACCATAAAATAAAAAAATTGATTGTCTCACGACAACCAATCTCTCTTAACCTTAATAATCTAATACCATGAAAAACACGATGCAAAGATATCTCTTTTATGCGATATTGCAAAAAAAAAGGTATTATATATCACGTCATATAACATTAATTAAAACTATTGCCATTCCATTTAAATTTTCTTTGCACTAATATCGCATTTATCTTATCCTGTTCTTCATCTGTGACATTTGCGACAGAAGCACTGACGCTAATCTCTTCTGAATCCGGTGACATATTTGCTGTTATAAGATATGGATCCATCATGAGTTTTATGTTTTCAAATTCAGATTGTTCTATAGAGTCTGGTTTATTCAAAAATTTTTCTATACTGAATTTTATTTCTGAGATTTTATTCCATTTTTGCGTATAAAGAGCTATGCTGCTCTCTGGAAGCGGACCTTTATACGTATGAATATAGCATATTATAGTGTCATTAAATGCAGGCAATAATTTTATTTGTATATTAGAGGCTTCGCTCAATGTCGCTGAAATAAAATCTGACGTTATTGTGTCTATTCTTGTCTTGCCTCCAAGCCTGTTTGTTATTTCCGGAGTCATACCTTTTTCTATAAGATCAATACATTCCATCCTTGCTTTTTTATCCATGTAAACAATCATGGAGTCAGGCATGGTTGTCCATATATCTTTGATATTCTTTGCGGATATCTTTAGATTGACTGTTAAGAATAAGAGCATTAATAACAGTAGGATAAGTTTATTAGTCTTTTTCATTTATACTTTTATATATAATTATTATCGTGTTGCTCCATTATCTGCATTAATTGCAAAATTACCGAAAAGATTTGAGTTTCTCCACCTTTCATATATGAAATGTTTTCTTTAAGAATATAAAAAACGGGATGTTCTATTTTTTTACAGAACATCCCGCTATGCTATAATAGGATAGAATAAAACTAAGGTTTATCCTTCAATGGCAGCCTGCGCAGCGGCTAACAAGGATTGAAAATCAGTGGTTTACAGAGTTAGTGTAAAGTACTGGCTACTCTTTTTCGACACATTCTGCGCATTTTTACACGCTCATAGCTACTAAAACGTGCTTAATGGCAGAGGATTCAAAAAGTCCAGCGAATGCTGAACCTTCATACGTATAAGAGATTATTCTGTGCCAACTGCGATATTATTACCTAAATTAAATGTACATTAAGAATGAAAAGGCCATTTCTTTTGTTGAAAAGACAAGCAACCTTCCTTCAAATTGGATTAAAGCGATGGCTATTATTTCTCCATTTTCTCTAATCAATGGACAACTGTAACTATTTACAGAGTCTTCAGAAAAAGAAATGAAATCATTCTTCAGACTTGCTCCACTAGTTACCTTCCAATCATGTTCTTTTATAATGCTATTCCTTACCGTAAACATACATATCGAGACGACAAAGAATAAAGATACCGCAGTAATAACAGTCTTTCTTTTTTTCATAACTAACGATGCGCACCTGGTTGATAATATCTATCTACAATTCCCCTTCCGTTCCTACTTGTTCGCATAGGTTTTGCTTGAGTACAAGTAGGGGAAAAACGCCCTACAATCCCAAGAGATGATCCTCCAACCATATAAGTCGGATATGAAAATGTCCCACAATCTACCATGTATAACCAAATTCAATGTGTTTTAAATATCCCTTATCAAATATGTAAACGCTTCGATACAGGTTAGTTATATCTTGAAATTCGTATGTTTTTTTATTTGCACTTTTGGAAACAGAAAAGGTCATTTCTTTATATTTTTCGCTAAATTCTGTTTCAGAACTGCCGATATGAACTCCTAATGTGGTGTAAAAAACAGAATCTTCAAGAATAACTATTTTTGGCTTGTATTCAGGAAGTACACTATCAGTCAAACAAAAATAATTATACTGGTTATGCAACCCACCATTTTCTCTAACTAATAGTAAGAATTCTGATGACGAGGCATTTGAAAAACCTATGAACTCTCCGAAATTAGGATCGTCAATCATATCTGGAAGTTTTTCTATATTTACAAAAGATGATGTGTCACGCAAGACAAATTGGTTTACAGAAGTATCTCCTATAAAATATGTATTTTGAATAGAAGCACATCTATTCCTTCCACAAGACATCACTATGAGACTACTGACCAATATAAGGATTAGCTTTGCCATTATTGCCATAATTTGGGTTACCAGTTATGATAAAGTTTATTTGAATATTCTTATTCTGAGTTTTTATATAGTCATAAAGAAAACTTCCAAGTTTAGTCAATGCCTCAGCAGAACCTTGTATTCCAATGCAACCAGCTGTTCCTGGGGAGTTTGTATCGGGATGCATCCTTAATCCCGTCCTACCATTATAGTCTTCCATATAGACTTTCCAACCTCTATTTCCACCTATAGTCATTCCTGCTTGAGAAGTATAAGCAAAATCGCTACCAGTATAATTGTGGTTAGGAGTTGGTCCATTTCCGTAAGGACCACTAGTAAATGGATATGTTTCTGTAGTATAGGTGCCTCCATCTGAGAATACTGCATTTAAATAAGCTGTACCTCGAATACCTTTTGCAGCGTGATTGCTACCCAATTGTTTTCCCGTAAGTTCCTGAGAACTAATCACCTCTCCAGTAAAGTCGAATTGATATGTTCCGTTGTGAACTTCATACGATAATGTCTTATTGGGCAAATAGTGTTCTTGTACCAATCCTACGGCACGAGAATTATTCCAATTCATATATCTTATATAATCAACACCGCGATATATTTCTCCCTGATTAAGTACTTTTTGATAATTTGACGATACAACAGAATTCCTCCAAACAATATTTCCATCCGCTCCTTCTACCCAATCCATTCCAGTTGGGTCAATTCTATTAACAGGATTCCCACCACAATAGCTATATGGACTCAAATGATAATAACTCTCTGCGTGAGGATCAATGGTTGTAAACATCGCCTTCGTATTTTCACCGATACTGTCTTGTCGGAGAATGTTACCTTCTGCATCATACAATGTTGCCAGACCTTTATTCATGTCAAAGTCCGCATAAAGGTTTACGCCATTAGTTGATTGTACGCCTACACGATATATGCTTGGAACAGACTCCCTCTTTGCCTCGAGCATTTTAGAGTTATCGCCAAACATAGCGTATGGGCTTTGGGCAGATACTTTTATGCATGTGCTCATGAGAAGGATTATCATTGTGATAATCTTTTGTGGTTCTAATGGATTAACTTTTCTCATATTCGTTATTCTTTGGCTTCGTTTTCAATATCCTTCAATGCTTTCTCCACACTCTGTTTATATTCCTCATCTGTTTGCTGAGAACAACCAAGACTGTCCAATCTGTTCATCATACGTTGGAATTCAGAGTAATTGTAATCCGAATATTGTGTACATACTTGTCCGTATCTGTCCAGGTAATCAAAACCTAACTGCTGATGCACGCAGAATTTCAAGACAAGAGCATCACAGAAGTTGGGTAATACTTTAAGCACCTCTTCAGCACACCGCAAAGGGAAATAATCCCATGAATTGTATTTTTGCTGATAGGCTTTACCTAATTGCGTTATCATAAAGGCAATGTTCTCCTTGTCAGATAGAGCCGTTAGGAACACCCCATTGCGTATTGCTTCTGTATTGATTTGATGTGTTTGTATTAACCACTCGTCACGAACAAAATGGCCATTCGTGAGTTCTATATTCACCCATTTGCCATCTTCTCCAATATGTTTTACATACATGTGTTTTGGTGCAAAAGCAAGGGAGGATTGACCACCAAGTTCATTGCAAAGAATCTTATAATATAAAGGTAGTGAAGTGCATTGGCCTGTATGAGTATTCATCACTTTAGTAATGAACAATTTCCTGAAATCCTTCTTGCCTGTAAAATCTTCAAAGTCATAACTAAAGGCTTTATTGCCATTCATTGGACTCGGCTTGGTGAAGTATTCAAATAAGGCAAAATTTGGAGCGGTTTTGTATTGCTGGATACCATTCACTTCAATAAATCGCTTTAATATATACGCTATACTATCAATGTCATGGCAGAATTTCTCGTAATTCATATTGCCACCAGAATATGCCCACTCAACGATAAACTCTGCTCTCTTCAGAGAATAAGGTATCTTGACATTAAGCATCAACTGGAGTTCGTTAAGTCCATCAAGAAAGGCTTGGTCTTTTACCATATATGGAATTGTATCAAACGAGAGTTCCTCTCGGCACTCATAATATACGGTGTCGCTGCTCATTGCTGTTATCTTGCTTGTGACTAACAGAAAGAGTATGATTAGACTTATTATCTTATGTATATATAGTTTCACGAATTCTAGTGATGGATGATTCTGATTATTAATACAATACTTTTTGCAAACTTTGCACGTAAAATTACAATTTTCCTACAATTACAAGCAATTCGCCGTCTTAAATAACGTCAAAAAGCCGATTTTTGCCTCATTCTAACATCAAAACGTTACCTTACCCTCTTTTCTCTACCTTTCTGAACTAATCGACACCATACAACAATAGCAAAAAAAACGAGGCAAGAACCTGTTCACCAAGTCCTTGCCTCGTTTTTTACTAATTTTCAGTTTTTATCGATTATTCCTCGACAGCAGCCTGTGCCGCTGCAAGCCGTGCTATAGGCACTCTGAATGGTGAGCAAGATGCATAATTCATGCCTACTTTTGCACAGAACTTCACTGACGACGGCTCACCGCCGTGTTCCCCGCATATTCCTGTGCGCATTCCGGGACGTACGGCGCGACCTTTCTCTACCGCCATCTTTATAAGCTGTCCTACACCGTTCTGGTCAAGAACCTGGAACGGATCAACACTCAGAATCTTCTTTTCAAGATATACAGGCAGGAAACTTGCGATGTCATCGCGCGAATAACCGAACGTCATCTGCGTAAGGTCGTTTGTTCCGAATGAGAAATATTCAGCTTCAGATGCGATTTTATCGGCGGTAAGTGCAGCGCGCGGTACTTCAATCATTGTACCGATTTCAAACTTCACCTCTATGCCTTCCTTCTCAAACACCTCTTTAGCAGTCTTTAGTATGACTTCCTTCTGCTGTTTGAACTCATATAAGATACCGATAAGCGGAACCATGATTTCCGGTTTCGGATTCTTGCCCTCTTTCTTCAGTTCGCATGCGGCAGTGAGTATGGCACGTGTCTGCATCGCTGTTATCTCCGGGAATGTTATTCCCAGACGACAGCCGCGGTGTCCGAGCATCGGGTTATTTTCAGCAAGACTTGCTACGCGTTTCTGTATTTCCTCAACACTCACGCCCATTTCGTCTGCCATTATCTGCTGTCCTTTAAGGTCATGAGGTACGAATTCGTGAAGAGGCGGGTCAAGGAGTCGTATGTTGACCGGACATCCGTCCATGGCTTCAAGAATACCTTTAAAATCAGCTTTCTGGTAGGGCAGGAGCTTTGCAAGTGCTTTCTCGCGACCTTCAACAGAGTCTGCAAGAATCATCTCACGCATAGCTACAATCTTTTTGTCCTCAAAGAACATGTGCTCCGTACGTGTCAGTCCGATACCTTTTGCTCCAAAAGCCCGTGCTATTCTCGCATCGTGCGGTGTGTCGGCATTTGTGCGAACCTGCAGCTTTGTGTATTTGTCGCAAAGATCCATCAGTTCCTTGAAGTCACCTGACAGCTCTGCCGCTCTCGTAGGAATCTCTCCGGCATACACCTGTCCCGTAGAACCGTTCAACGAGATGTAATCACCTTCTTTATATACAATTCCTTCTATTTCTACAGTTTTGTTCTTGTAGTTCACATTTATGGCACCGGCTCCGGAAACACAGCATTTTCCCATTCCACGTGCAACTACGGCTGCATGTGAGGTCATACCACCTCTTGCTGTGAGGATGCCCTCTGCCGCAGACATACCTGCAAGGTCTTCAGGTGAGGTCTCTATACGCACCATAACCACGCGATGACCATCCTCATGCCATTTCTGTGCATCGTCTGCGTGGAATACTATCTGTCCGCATGCGGCACCCGGTGATGCTGGAAGTCCCTGAGTTATGACCTTGGCTTTTTTCAAGGCGTCCTTATCAAAAATGGGATGGAGCAGCTCATCGAGCTTTTGCGGCTCACATCTCATCAAGGCGGTCTTTTCATCAATCTTACCTTCCTTTACAAGATCCATGGCAATCTTCACCATGGCTGTTCCTGTACGTTTGCCGTTACGTGTCTGCAGGAACCACAGTTTGCCTTCCTGTACGGTGAACTCCATGTCCTGCATATCTTTATAATGCTCTTCGAGTTTATTCTGGAGCATATTAAGCTTTTGATATATCTCGGGCATAGCCTCCTCCATAGAAGGATATTTTTCAATGCGTTCCTCCTCAGATATTCCCTGTAGTTCTGCCCAGCGGCGTGATCCTTCCTTGGTTATCTGCTGAGGAGTTCTGATACCGGCGACAACATCTTCTCCCTGTGCGTTTACCAGATACTCACCATTGAAGATGTTTTCTCCTGTCGCAGCGTCGCGACTGAAGCATACACCTGTGGCAGATGTATTGCCCATATTTCCGAACACCATAGCCATGACATTTACCGCTGTTCCCCATTCCGCAGGTATTCCTTCCATCTTGCGGTAGAGTATGGCGCGTTCGTTCATCCAGCTGTCGAATACCGCACATATGGCTCCCCAAAGCTGCTCCATGGGGTCGTTCGGGAAGTCCCTTCCGGTCTGCTGCTTGATTGCATCCTTGAACAGAGTTACAAGCTGTTTCAGCTCGTCCACATTCATCTCGTTGTCGAGTGATATGCCACGTTGCGCTTTTACATTCTGTATTATAGCCTCAAACGGGTCGATGTCTTCTTTGTTGACCGGTTTCATTCCCATAACGACGTCGCCGTACATCTGCACGAAGCGGCGGTAGCTGTCATATGCAAACCGTTCGTTGCCGGTTTTCCTGGCAAGACCTTCAACAACCGTATCATTAAGTCCGAGGTTAAGAATCGTGTCCATCATTCCAGGCATGGATGCACGTGCTCCCGATCTCACTGACACAAGCAGGGGGTTGGATGCGTCTCCGAACTTGCAGCCCATCAGCGACTCTATGTGTTTTACCGATTTCTCGACGTCGTCTTTCAGTAAGGCAACCACCTCGTCCTTACCTTTTTCAAAATACTCGTTGCATACGTCTGTAGTAATAGTAAATCCAGGAGGTACAGGCACTCCGATAAGATTCATTTCCGCCAGATTGGCGCCTTTGCCTCCAAGCAGGTTTCTCATGTCTGCTTTACCTTCAGCTTTTCCATTACCAAAAGTGTAAACTCTTTTTTCACTCATAGTCGATAAGATATTATTATGTTATAATTTTGAATTTTATTGTGGTTAATATTGTAATCAAAACAATATATATGTCATATTTTTTTTCACCAATATTGTTTTCTGCAAAGATAATTTTATTATTATAAAATGCAAAATTTTTTTATTGAAAAATGTAATGTCGGCTTTGCATTTTATACATTGTATCATCCTATATGTCTGTTACAGCATTGCAGACCCGTAACATTGCCTTATTACGGGCGTACAGCTTCTGACTTATGATATTCAACGAGTCTTTCCGCCGGACTCTGAAGAATACATCCTATTCTTACATTCTCAGCTTGTGCAGCTTCCAGAAGCTGTGTTCTGTAGATACATGCTATACTGCCGACAATGCCAACCTCAAGTTCGGGATAGTTGTATTGCGACGTGTTGTTTCTGAAGAAGGAGCGGAAGTTTGATACAACTATGTCTGCAACACCGTCTACATCAATGTGTGAAGAGATAAAAACAGATAAAGATGCAAGAAACTTGCTTGGTGTATTTCCGCGGTATACATTTTGTATGATGTCATCTATGTCAGTAGAACATTGCTCCTCGAATTCTTTGAGCAGCGGCTTCGGGAGTCTGCCTTTGTAAAGAGCATTAAGGAAAAGCTTGCCGAGAACGGCACCGCTTCCTTCATCTCCAAGTATATATCCCATGGACGGAACCTTGTATGTTATGTTGTTTCCATCGTACAATCCGGAATTAGAGCCTGTTCCGAGGATGCATGCAATGCCTTTGTCCCGCCCGAATAAAGAACGTCCGGCAGCTGTCAGGTCACTCTCCACTTCAGTCTTGGAGCCTGTTCCGAATATGTTCTGCAGCAATTTTTTCATTTTGGGCACGTTCTGCTGGGAACATCCGGCTCCATAATAATATATCTCAATATCGTCACTCCGATGTCCGCTGTTACACCTTTCGGAAAGAATGCCACTTTGAGCCAGTTGAGGACGTAGCTCTTTTTTCAGAATATCACAAATTTGCGACTCTGACATGATAGCCGGATTTATTCCGCTTGTTCTTATGACAGTATCGCCTGTGCCCTCCAATATCCGCCAGTCCGTCTTCGTGCTGCCGGCATCTGCTACTATTATCATGGTTTATATATGTATGAATATATAAATAAGTGTAGCATGGTTTCAGTAGCTACACCGCATCGGTTCTAATAAAATTTATAGTAATATAATAGTAACATGGCGGCTATAATGACTGCGATGACTATAAACTTAATAAGACAGCTTGCTATTTTTTTCAGTATAAAGAATGCGGCAATGACTGCCAGAATGCAATAAATGTAGTATTCGAAGTTTGAGCTCATAGTTTTCTGTATATTTTACTATACACTTATATTATGCGGCAAAATTACACTTTTTTTTTCATCCACCGTATTTTCATCACGGCTTTTTTGTCAGTTCAAACATTGATATGTGGATGTTATAAATTAATTGCCATCATATTGTGTGCTGTTCAGAATCTGCATTTCAAGGTCCGAAGAGTGGGTGTGGCGGGCTACACTACCGAAGAGGCTTTGGAATGAAGACCTGAAGAGCGCACATAATGATGACAAAGATATATTTAACATATGTGTAATTTTATAATATAGGCTAATTTTGAACAGCTGCTTATATGTATTCGATGACACTATATTCCAATTCTGTTTATGCCGTACGGATATGTACTTTGTATATTTATGCTTTTTCAATAGTAATTTTTTTTGACAGTCAGAATTCGTGAAATAGAATTTTGAATTCGAAGAACAGTATAATTAATATGCATAAAAGCACATATCAAGAGCACGTATTCTTTATTGTTGCTTTCAATAAAGTGTTTTTCGTTTTATAAAAAAGCAGCTTTCATGCGTCAAAACGATGCTTTGGAGCCCGTGATATGGGCTTTATCGTGACGTGAAACAGGCTTTATCGCGATTCGGGTTAATATTATTCTTGATTTAAAATATGGTAAAACGTTTATTATCAGATATTTATACATGTTGTAAAATACCTGCGCATTTGAATCCATATTTTATTTTTCTCAGAATAATACGCCTATGCGCACTTGAGAATATTTATTGATGCATAATTATAAATATCGATGAATAAATATGCATAAGTATATGTTACAAATCGATTCACATTCAATCATATGCTGTAAAAAATCGCATTTAACAGTCATAAGTGTCGGTTTTGCCGGCTCAACACTTCTGTTGATACTGTGTTTACGACCATGAAGAACGCGAAAGACGGTGACATGGATATGGCGAAAATGTCAGTAGTTCACAACACCGATTTGATTTTGACATATAGCTATGCCATACATAGTCAGAAAAAATAGGTGTCAGAAAATACAGGAAGTCCGATATCTGATAATGAAAGAAATGTTCTTATCTGCATAAAGTCAATAATCCGAAATTAATGATGAATTATCCTAAATAGTAGTCTTAATTGTTTTAATCTCGAAATTTATCATTAATTTTGCATAAAATAGGGTATACCCGCAAGTTTAATGCCTGCTCTTATTGCACATTTTTGCATTACCATTGCATAAGACAAGCTTCGGCTCGGCAGTATCAAGTCTGGTAAAACTCCGTTTTCCCGTCTTGCTGTTGCACTCGCCTTGCGTTATCTTTGCATAAGATAAGCTGCACTCGGGAAATTGAAAGCAAGCTTTCCTTACGCTCGTTTGCATTATTTTTGCTATAGAAAATTTATATTTAACTCTTCCGGAGGTAAGAATGACTGTGTCGTGATAACGATTTGCTGTATATCTTTCATCCGTATAAAGAAAAAATATTCATATGGACATGTTGATAACTGTTTTAATTCTTGTAGTCTCAGCTATCCTGTTTGCAATAGGAAAAATCCGTGCCGACATAGTGGCATTGGGCGGTCTCATTTTGTTATTAGTTTTTGGAATCCTTACACCAGAGGAGGCTTTGGCAGGATTTTCAAGTTCTGTTGTGATAATGATGGTCGGACTGTTCGTTGTCGGAGGCGCGATATTTCAGACAGGGCTTGCAAAGAAGCTCAGCAGCAAGATAGTAAGCCTGGCTGGGAAAAACGAGCTGCGTCTGTTTGTCACAGTCTTTGTTGTCACGTCATTAATCGGAGCATTTGTCAGCAATACAGGCACCGTGGCACTGATGATGCCTGTTGTTGTCAGTCTGGCGTCAAGGGCTGACATAAAGGCTGGACGTCTGCTCATGCCGGTGGCATTTGCCAGCAGCATAGGAGGAATGCTAACGCTTATCGGTACACCGCCAAACCTTGTCATTCAGGACACTTTGACAGGTGCGGGTTACGAGCCTCTGTCATTTTTTTCATTCTCTCCTGTCGGCTTGGTATGCATCATTTCTGGAATAATAATTTTATTGCCATTGAGCAGATTGTTTCTGTCAAAGAACGATGATAAGAAAGGACGGCGCAAAAAAGGAGGCAAGACGTTGGAGCAACTTGTGAAGGAATACAGGCTTGCTGACAATATGTCGGTATTCAAAGTCAGCGCAGGCTCCGGACTGAACGGAAAAACCATTTCAGAACTTGATATACATAACAACTACGGACTCTTTGTGTTTGAAGTGAGAAGCGAGAACAGCCGTCATAGCGGTATAATAAAGAATGTGGCACAGAGGTCGGCGGGTCCTGAGACGATTCTGTCTGCGAATGACCTGATTTATATCACCGGCGATAGGGAGCAGCGCATGCGTTTTGCGGAAGAATACGCTCTTGAGATATGCAGCAATAAAGACGAACAGAGCAAAGACACAGCCGACGGTCTGGCATTCTACGATATAGGAATAGCAGAAATTGTTCTGATGCCCAACTCAAGGCTTGTGAATGTATTGCTCAAAAACTCGGGATTCAGAGACAAATACAGTATAAATATTATTGGTATACGTCGTGACGGGGAGTATATAATGGACAACTTGCCTGAAGTTAAACTGCATTCGGGGGATGTGCTGCTTATACAGGGTACATGGAACAACATAGCACGGCTCAGCAACGAGGAAGACAACTGGGTGTTGCTTGGTCAGCCTCTTGAAGAAGCGGATAAAGTCACGTTAGACTATAAGGCTCCCATGGCAGCCGGCATAATGCTTTTGATGATTATGCTTATGGTGTTCGACTTTATTCCGGTTGCCCCTGTTACCGCTGTCATGATAGCCGGATTGCTTATGGTTGTGTGCGGTTGCTTCAGAAATGCGGAGGCTGCCTATAAAACGATAAACTGGGAAAGTATAGTGCTGATAGCTGCAATGATGCCGCTGTCTGTGGCATTGGAGAAAACAGGAGTCTCGTCATGGTTGTCCCATTCGCTTGTTAACGTTCTCGGAGGATTCGGTCCCATGGCACTTCTTGCAGGCATTTATTTCACTACTTCCATAATGACACTATTCATAAGTAATACTGCAACAGCTGTACTTATGGCTCCGATAGCCCTTTCTTCTGCAGTGGAGATGGGATTCAGTCCTTATCCGTTTATGTTCGGAGTGACCCTCGGGGCAAGCATGTGCTTCGCATCACCGTTTTCCACACCGCCGAATGCTCTTGTTATGCAGGCAGGAGGCTATACGTTTATGGATTATGTCAAGGTAGGACTGCCTTTACAAATATTAATGGGAATTATATTGATATTCGTTTTGCCACTTATCTTCCCGTTCTGAGGAGTGATGTCGGCGGTAGCGGAAAAAGCTCATTTGACCTTTCGCATTATGAGTCCGTTACCGCAGTCTATCGCTTCTTCTGTAAAGTTAAGATGATAAATAAATGTAGACTTGTTACCGAAGTCGCATATAAGTTTTCCGTTTTTATACGTGTACGTACCTGCTGACGTATGTCCGCATTCGCTTTCGATAATGCTGTCACCATAAATATCTATGATTATATCGAAGAATTCCGCCCGGAACATCCATCGTCCTTCAATCCATTTCGGTATTTGCCCGGATCTTTCGTTGTATTCCGTTGCATCTTTGTCCGGGGTGGAGGATATGTCTGTTATATAATCGCTGTTGTTGTATAAGTCGCTTTCCGGTGTTATGTATTGTCTTTGTTGAATGAGTAAGCTCACTATAACTGCCGTAATTACAATTATTGTAATTATGACGGACATTGTTAACGGAGTATTCCTGTATACGTGTTTTCCCGTCCATTTATGATTTTGAACGCCATTGACATGATTTGACACATTAACGTTCGGTTGTTTGTTTATGTCGGGCGCGTTTGTTTTTTCTTCGGATAAATCAGTTGAACGCTCCTTTATATCCGGATGCCTGCCGGCTTTCCCGTCACTTACTGATATGGTGTTTTTATCTTCAGCGTCTTGTGTGCTGTCTTCCTCATTTGCTGATTCTGTTCTTGTGTATGCAAACGGAGTTCCACAACGCGGGCATACACAAGAATGCTCATTGATGAAATCAGGAATGTCTTCCTCAAAACGGAATCTGCATTTGGGGCATTTTATTTCCATGTATGAATGTCTTTAATGCCTATTTGTCTAATTTTACGATAGCTTTCTGTTCCACCTTCCATTTTTCTCCGTCAAAAACGGCAATTCCTTTTTCTAATGTTACAATATGGTTCGGAATGCCGTTCGTTGAAGACGCTATCTTGCATGCCGGTTTCAGAAATTGCGTTGTAGAAATTATCGCTGTGGCTATGGCATCCTTACTTTCAATAACAGAAAACATACCACGTTCTTTTGTTTCTGTTTCCAGCATATATATGGATTTTCCTATCTGTATCTCTTCAGAATATTCGCTGAATGTACCATCAGATGACGGAGCAGGAAGGTATATGGTCGTTGGACTGTCGGCGGCTTCATCATGTTCTGCACCTTTCGGTGATGTGTTGTCATCAGACAACCCTGATTCTGCTTCCTGACGCTCATCATCCTTCCGCATCTGTTCTTTTAGAAGCCTCACTTCTGTCTCCAACGCCCCGATTCTTTTTGAAAGAATACGTATTTCTTCCATCAAATCATTGGTAGATTCAGTTTCATCACTACTTGTTTCCTTCTTCGTGAATTTCTGAAATGGATTCTTTATCATATAAATTCTCTATAAGGTTATTACGGATTATGCCGATGATAGGGTAGAAGAATACGGTATCCTCTATTATATCGTCATCGTTTTTGTCATCGATATTTTTGTTCATAAATATCCATCCGTTCGCAAGATGATGCTCAATGTTTTTATTCATCAATTCACGGAAAGTCTGCATTGTCTTGTTGGCTACAAGAAAGTTCTCGTTAACATGGATGTTGTCACACAGCGATATGAAGAAATCATTAAATTCTTTGACGCTCTTTATAATCTCATTACGTATGTCATCACTGTTCATGTCATTATATGTCAGGAATTCCTTTGATATCATTGAATGATTATATCTCATTGGAGTGTCCAGGTCTGACATTAGTCTGTTAAGCTCATATACACTCTCACAACCCATTTTATCGCGGACCTGCATCAGTGCGCCACGGCATGTTATCTGTTTAGGCTCATCTTTCTCAATGATGACGGAGAAGCCGTCACTGTCATATTTTTCATTATATGTCATTTCAAAGATAGTCTGAGTTATGAGGTTCAAAGCTTCATTGTTTCCAATAATATCAAGAATCTTTGAACCGGTACCGCTGAACATCACACTTCTTGGTTTGTTTAACCGACGGTGGTGCATGGTTTTTGCCACATAATATATTATTGCAGCATAGAAATATATGAATATAATCTTTCGAATATAGTCCTCGCCCAGTCTATGGTTGTAAGAGAATATGTCTTTGTTCTTTATTATCTTGTTCTGTACTATTGAGAAAAAGAACGCATTGACATCCTCGGATTTGCGTTTCTCCAAGATGTCATCAAGTATTCCATGCAGCTCACCGTATTTGTCATCATCGTAGTTGAACAGTTCCTTAAAATATCTGGCATACTCCACGACCATCGGATTTGTGTCTCCGTGCGGTATCTCTGAAAAACCGTCACCGAACAGTACATTTGCGGCAAAGCGGAAAGAAGACAGCATTATCGGCTGTTTCGAGTTTGGCTCAAAAACAGCTATGTCGCTGGTACCGCCTCCTATGTCTATGCTTGCCACACACGACGCCGCACCATGAAACTTGTCCGAGCACTTATAATAATAATATGGTGCCACAGACTCAGGCATCTTTATGATATTTGTATTGTCAGCTTTTACTCCAAATACGTCTTGGAAGGTTTTCGACCAGATTTCCTCCATCTTGCGTATCTTTCCGATTTTCATACTCAGAGGGTAGAACCAAACGAGACGTGTTTTCCTTAAGTCCCCGTTTTCGAGTATTACTTTGGTTCTCATAAGTAACGCAAGCTCTGTGATATATGCCCGAATGCGTTTGCCGGAAGCAATATCTGCCGACCATTTAATGTCAGGCACAATCCTGTTGCCATACCCTACAGACTCCTTTTCATATATGAATGGTATGTTTGTGTCACCAAGTGCGACAATGTCGTCAGCATTTCTTGCATCCAGATGCTCGCTCTCTGAAAGTACTGTACGCTGCGGGAAGCCATACGTCTCATCAATGCATTTCGGCAGAAATTCCTGTCTCATTATCGCGTCATAGAGGATATTCTCGCTGTTATATAACGTAGCTATGAGTCTTTCATGCCCGAGAGAATCTATGTTTAACGGTTCCGGCATATTGCTTTCTCTCATATATTCAATATGAGTGTTTGTCGTTCCGAGGTCTACAGCAAAGGTGTAGGAATCGTGTCCGTTTATGTTTTGTGCCCATTTCGGACAGATTATGCCTTCAATATTGTTGCCGGCATCGTCTGCGTTTATCCCGACCTTTATGTAATCAAATGAATCCGTTACTTTGTAATAGCTCGTTCCGACACGTTTTTCTGCCTTCAGACTTCTCTTACGTGATGTGACGCTTTCTTCAGAAAGGATGTTATTATAGTTGTCTTTATAAAAAGACAAAGAGATGTTATGCTGTTCGAGTTGTCCTAAGGCGCGGTCAATAAGCTGCACGTTGTACTGTTTCAGCAACGGACTTTTTATGAATGGGAATATGGACAATGCGAAGGGAACTGTTATAAAATGCCCGTAATTGTTCTGCACGTCATAACTCAAATCTCCAGTGCTTGACTTAATGTATACACGCGACAACTTTATGTATTTACTGCCGTTGCTGACCGGAATCCTGAGTATAGCCTCGACACTTTCTGACGAACCGTCTTTTTTATGGCGAAGTTCAAATCGTTTATGCCCGTTAACAGTCCCCCACAGGTCGCTGACTTTGAAATATTTGAAATACAACGGCTTCAGTGGCAATATGAAATCAAACTTGTCGGTTTCAACAGTTCCAGTAGAAATGTTCCCGTCAAAGAAGCATTCATGATTTGAAGTGTAGTCAAGCTTTATGATTACCGGCTGTAAGAAGTCATCATCTGTAAGCCATGGATATCTGTGACGTGTTGCCGGTAGTGTGCGTTTATCCGGAGACAACGCATAATCTTCCGGTTTTATGACAATGGTATCGTCCCAGTCTCGTGTAACATATCTGAACTTGTTTGACTTTGTCGCATTCAAATTGTTCTGCAAAACCAGCGGTTGTGTCTCGTCGATATCAAAAGAAGGCGCTATGACAAAATCGCTTTTGGCAATTTCCTTTTGTATATCAACAGCTCTTGCACAAAAAAATGGAATGTCAAGAGCCTGAACTCCTTCCTCCATAATGTCATAATTAGATGTAAGAAATACTTTTGCCTTCTCTTCATTCTCTACATCCAAAGCCTCTGGATTACCGATTTCGCGTATTATTTCATTTCGCAGACTGTTGTCGAGCAATGAAAAATCGCGTATTATATAATTGTTGACTTCATGGCAGAATCTCTTTAGTTCCGGATATGCCGTGAACATTGCATATACGTATTTCACAAATATCGGCTTCCTTTCGTGCAACGGACGGTGTTCTGTAAATATCCTTCTGTTTTCCTCGACAAAAATATCATAGGAGTCATTCCCTGCATTCGGAGTTGCCATGAACAGTGTGACAGGTGATGTTCCGCCTATTACGCTGTTCCCATATACTACGAAATACAACTTCTCCAACCTGTTGAAATTGAACGCTTCGGCATCCTGCCGGAGAAACATTTCTATTGTCTCACCAAGCAGTTTGTGTTGTCCGTCAGTCTTCAAACGGTCTATCTGAGACTGTTTGTTCCATTCTATTATATGAAACAAATCATTATATTCCTTATAGTTGAACAGTAATTGAGCAATATCCAAGGCATCCGATACAAGTTTCTTGTCCATCGCCTCTCCATTCAGATCGGCATGCACGGACAAACGCTGAAACGCATTCTTAACCAATTCCATTTGTGCGAAAGGGCTTGGAATAGCCGTACGCGGAGTCTGCAACATGCCTCCATCCGGATCGGATATCATTTCTATCTCATCAGCATTATACTGATCGTTCAGCTGTATCCATCCCTCACCTGTTGCCTTTTTATTGTATGATAATATATTGCTCATTGTGTTCTTACTGTTAATTAACGGAAATGTATTTTTCTTCTATCAGTTTGTCAAGCGTCTCATTAAGAAGACAGAACAGCTTATACGGAACTTCATTTGCCCCGAAACGCGATGTCTTTACTGCCTTCTGGGAAGCCGCATTCATTGCTGACATGATTTTCTTGTAGTCCAGAGGTGATTTCATGAATCCGCTTTTGGGCATTATGTCTGTCAGACAGTCTTTCAGATTTTCCGTGTTGAGATTGAACGGAACAAAGCTACGCTGGTTTTCCTTAAGTTCTTTCAGCCATTGGTTGTATGCTACATAGAAGTTGGATGTCAGTGTAGAATAGAACGATGTCGACAGAAAACTGCCGGTAAGTTCCGGTTTGTCCAAAGTAAATCCGTGACCAATGTCCTTTTTCAGATGGTTTGTTATATACATGTAGGCAAGATGGAACTTTATCATCGGTTTGTTTATCATGTGCCGTGACTGCATACCAAGATCCATAAGACTTATCTGTTTCTTGTCATAAGCGAGTCCGTATTCTTTGTAAACAGGATTGATAGCTTTGCCGTCAGCCGTTATGAGCTGGTCGTCCGGTATCTGCATAAAATCCAGAATGGACAACGCACCGATGAACTCCACTATATGGGCATCATTGCGCTGCCCGTTGTTACCGGGATCGTTGAAATATGGCATCGACGGTATTTCGTCACCGAGATAATAGCAAGCATTTATTTTTGAGTCCTGTATGTCACCGTCATCATGTTTTATACCTGTCAGATTATCGTGATAATAGTAGAGCGCAGATTTTGTCTTGGAAATGAAATCAGCACGGGAGATAGGACTGTTCTCATCCTGCTGTACATTGAAGTAGGGCAGAACGGTCAGCGCACCAATTCTGGCGTCCGCAAGGTCTCCTCTATTTGCCTGATTGCTGTTTCTCGCATTGCGTATATTATTGACTATGATAGGATAGCCAGCCGCTCCGGTTCCTCCGAAGATGGAGCTGACAATGAATATCCTGTCATTCCGCTGGAACACACTTGCAAACAGCCTGAACTCCTCGCTGTCCTTTATCTTGTTCAAAGCCACACTTCCGATATTGGGATTGCCGACAAAGCCGATGTTCATTTTTGTTTCCAGCTGTGCTTTGGAAAACAACATCGAGCATAGAGCCTGATTTGCGGAGTCAAGTGTATTGTAGGATATGAATTCCTGGAATGTCTTTGAGCCTACAGCATCGATATTAAAGAGAAATGTATCAGAAAGAGTGGGGCTGTTGGGAACAATATCTTTCAATGAAGAAATCTTCACGGAGAAAAAGCCTTGTCCTACATCCTGTCTGTCACCATACAGGCTGTTGCGTATCTGTCTGTACCATTTAAGCAGGTTCTCTGTGCGTTTCAGGTCTTCGTTAGACCTGTGCGGATCTATGATAATAGGTATAATCTCTGTCGCTACGGGCGTACCGGACTCATTCAATGGGGTGATTCCGGCAGCAAGCTGCATTATGAGCGGACGCATTACACGCGATCCTGTACCTCCGACTAAAAAAAGAAAAAGTCTCACTTTCTGTATGATGATTATATTTATATGTTATATGTCTTTATTTACTCCGGTATCGGTGTGTGTCTGCAGTTTGTGCTCCACCATCTCATTGAAAACGATGCAATAGTGTATATTATGCATTCTATTATTATGTTCACCACCGCAAAAACCGCAAGTTCCTTTGAAAAGTCTATGCCATTGTCTGAAAAGACGCTCTCGAGATAGGGAACGTTTATTGCGGTAACGATAATGCCGGCGATTACGAGCATTACCAGCCAATGATACCAGCGTGAGAACGACACCGAGTTTATGCCATAATAGAATATTGCCGCACAAAGCCAGGCAATGATTGCTGTGGATAATGATGCGACGAAATACAATCCGTTGTTGTACATTTCGTTTGAGAATTGCATTTCATAATAGAACATCTCAAACAGGTCGGTTGCGAAAACCATAAATAATATTGTGAGAATTATTCCGGTGAACAATAATATCAGCTGTCTCATATCTATTTTTTTAATTTTAATTTAAGTGTAAAATAATATGGCCCTTCCTCAGCGTTTTTGCTGTAAGACTCGTATATTCCTTTCATTATATATTTAAATCCGAATGTGGTTCTGGCGAATTCCGGAGCGGCAATGTTGGCGTCATCGTCACTTGAGGATTGCTCAACCCATTGTGGAAGTGCGTTCTTGAGTCTTATCCTTACATCCTGGTCAGTGGTTATCTTTTTCGTTTCAAGTACAAACACGTGAGTAGCTTTCTCTGCATATTTTTTTTCTGCCGGGGTAATGTGTTGTCTGTCAATAGTCATTATGGCTTTAATCTTAATGTCATCGTCAGATTCCACCACATAGTTTCTTTTGTCCGAAAGGTAGCCGTCATCTATAAACATTCCTCCAAGGTCTGCCGCCACAACCAATTGTATGGATGATGTACCCTTCTCAGGCTCAACGTCCTCAATCTCCGTAATCTGACTCGTCTGTCCCTTTTCTGGTCTGAACCGTGCCTTAATATCAGGATAGCTCATCAGAAGAGAATAGTGAGGACTGTATATCTCAGACGTTTCGAACAAGTATTCATTCTCATATCCGTCCATCTCCTTGAACTGACAGAATGTGGAATAACTGCTGTCTTGCGTCAGACGTGCGATGTTCTCCTTGTTGCTGACAATCACAATGTAATAGGGACGTTGTCCGTCATATCTTTTTCCGGATGGAGAATCATAAGAATAATACATGCCATTGAAGCTGCTGTTCATTTTTATGATTAACATCGATTTGTCTTTTACATTATTCTTAAATACGGAGTTTATCATTCCCTGTGCCTCTGCAAAGACCTTCTGAGGACTGATTCCATTCATGTTTTTAGTGGAATATATCATGTCTGTCACAAGGATACTTACTTCATTCGTGGCAGTATGGTCAAGAATGTCTCTGAATATTACAGCGAAATCCGTATAGCTCGCGTCGCCTATAGACCTTGTTGCCTCAAAGATGTTGTTGTCAGCAAGAAACTTACGCACTCCCTGCGGATATTCGTTTATTGAACTGTTCACCACATATATCTTATTATTGTCTTCGTTCGGCAGACTGTTCAGCATCCTCACAATGGCTGCCTTGAAACGTCCGTCTCCGTTGGCGGCGTCGTATGGCACCATGCTTCCTGAGCGTTCCAGATAGAATTTGGCTGTCATACGTCCGTCGCCGCCGATACCGACAAACGATACTTCAATGGACGGACGTCTGTTTTTAAAAAATTCTTCTATATATGTTTTTACCTTTTCCGTGTCCAATCTGTCGTCTTCATAGAACTCTTCGAAGTTCTCCTTAGCGGAGGTTATGGATGATTCTATTTTTTTCCAGTCATTATTATCTATTGTACGGTCACTCTCCGCAAGCGTGAGAAGCAGTCGGTTGAACTCTTTCTTATTACTGTTGCCACATCCGCTGACGGATAAAACACACACAGTCAGTATAAGACATATAATCGGATAAATGATATTTTTCATACCTATTATGACGCTATAATAATAAATATAGTTGCAAAAATAACAAAAAACACGGACATTATGTGGTGATATTCGGTTTTTTAGTGTTAAATATTGCTCAGCCGAAGTTTTATAACGTTCTATCGTGTCCGGCACATTGATATTCATGTAATATTTGTTATGGTTTTTGAAAATATAGGAAATACGGTACAGTTGCCATTCCGTCAGTATATGACTCCGTATATTGTATAATAATACAATTATTGGGCTGATTATGTATAATTATGCGGCTGACTGATGCTCAAAACTCGATTATTTACGGAAAAAGAAAAGGTTGTGGGTGAAAATGCGAGTATTTCTACCTTTACATAATCGGTTGAGTACTAATGCGATACAAAAAACGTATGCACGCGGAACTATTTTACATGCGTAAAAAAGCCTGTTTCGCCATCTGAAACGGGCTTTATGGCATGGCAGAACATGCTTTTTGACAGTATGGAAAAGCCTGTTCCATATCGTAATATATGTAAAAACACAATAAAAGGATTGTATTGGAATGTGCCATACGAGCTTTTCCGGATAAAAGAAGCAGGCTTTACTGGCTTAAACTGTCATTTTTGTCGTAATAAAAACGAAACAGACCGGTAGGACAACATGTTCCTCCGGTCTGTTTTGAAGATTTATTATGATGTTTTCAATTATACTTTTTATGCATAAATATTCATTTATATGGGTTGTTATTCTGTCTGGATAAGTAATAACAAAAGATGTGTCTCATGCAAACATATGTCACCTTTTCAGATAAGTTCGCAACGTCACAGTTTCAATCTCACGTCAAATCCAATCTGTACAGGATACCCGCGCTGCGCGAAACAGTTCCTTGTTCCGGTTGCGGAACTGTCTATGGCAAATGTGTTATATTTGGTATCTGTTATGTTTTTACCCCATAATGTCAGTACTGCATTGCCTATTTTTCCTTCCACACGTGCTCCCAGTAATGCGTAGAACGGCTGTGAATAACTGTTGGTCTCGTCCCAGTATATTCTTCCCTGAGCAGATATATTGGCACCGAAAGTGAGAGACTCGAGTCTGCTTCCCGACAGGTCAAGTCTGTAAGCCACGTCAGCTCCTATCGTGTGCATAGGTATGTATGGCACCTTCTTGTTTTTATAGTCGCGCACGACATTCTTGCCGTCTACTTTTATGCTGTCTTTATATTCTTTGAATACGGCATGTGTGAGACCATAGCTTGCCATCCATGAAAGATGATTGTTAAAAGCTTTTCCTCTTACAGAAGCCTCAATGCCGCAGCTTCTGCTTTTCCCGGCGTTCACCATCATTCTTCCGAAGCCGTAGTTGCCTGCCATTACGGAAAGCTGTTGGTTGCTCACGTGCATGTAATATGCGGATATATCGAAACTTATGGCATATTCAGGAAGGTTTATGTGAGCTCCCACCTCATAGTTCCAGCTTGTTTCCGGTTTGTAGGCTATGGTTTTGTTCACCTTATAATAATCCTCCTTAGAATGTGGTACGTCATAATCGCCTCTCATGGCATTTGACTGATTCTTCATCAGTTCTGTCTGAAGTATGTCTGAGAACATCTGTATGTTGTATCCTCCGGCACGATAACCCTTGCTGACAGACATATATATATTGCTGTTGTTATTATCAAGACGGTATGTAAGTCCGAATTTTGGAAGCAGCTGGCTGAAGTCGTCTTTTGCATTGCTTAGCAGATGTGAGGACAGTGTGTATGTAGCCTCTTTCCCCATGACTTTTGCGGTCATTGCCATCAGAGCCTTTGTGTCGTAATTTATTTCAGTCTGACTGAAATCGTAGCGCAGACCTATTGTTGCGTTAAGGCGGTCTGTAATGCTTATGTTCGACTCATGAAACAGACCGAGATTAAAGTGTGGTGTATGGAATACACCGGGTACGGTAAGTGCCATGCCGAGTGATATGCCGCCCGATTTTTCAACGGTGCTCTTTGCCATTTCCATCGCAACGCTTTCCGGCATGCCGCCTGCCATCATTTTCTGTGCAATTGAACCGACAATGGCATTATACATGGCACTCTGTATTTTATCAGATATTGGCTTTGTCATACCCTCACCGAAATAGACCGGAGCGTTTGTCTTGAGCCACATGTATGAGCCGAACAGTCCGAAAGTCCATTTCCATCGTCTGTCGCTTTTGCTTTTGACGGTTATCTCTTCCGTCAAGGCATTCTGAAATTGACGCTGCGTAAGGTGCATGTAGTCTATCGGCATATAGTCCTGATCCATAAGCATGAAGTCCTTCAGATATTGATAGGAGGTTGTTGCATTAAAGTCAAAATTGTCTTCTTTCAATCTGAATGTCAGACCGGTGTTGAATATGTTGCGCCTGTAATTGTTCTGATAATTGAATGACGGCTCCGCAGTTGTTCCTGTTTTTTCGTCATACAGACCATATGCGAATCCGTTTTGCTTTACATACTGATAGTCGGCTACAAAATCAACAGATAATTTATTACCGGAGTCATATACAAGACGTGCCTTTCCCCCAGCCTCATTCATCTTGTCGGCGCGTTCTCCGGTCGCTGTGTTGCGGAGGAAGCCGTTGGTTCCGTTGTAAAAGCCAGCTATGGAAAAAGCGAGCTTGTCGCTTATCTTACCGTAGTGGGCTATTTCTATATTGCGCAGAAAATGCGAGCCGATGCTTAGTTTTACGTCCGTTCCGCTATACGACATGGGATTCGGTGTGTAGAGTCTTATAAGTCCTCCTTCAGTATTTTGTCCGTATAGCGTTCCTTGAGGGCCTCTCATCACATCTATACGCTCCACCTGATATGTATAGAAATTCAAGGCACTTTTATTTATTATTGGCATGCCGTCAACGTATAATCCTATGGCAGGACTGTTTATTCGTGAGCCTATTCCTCTGACATAGACGGAAGATGTGAGGCGTGATCCGTAATCAGGCATTGCAAACGATGGTGCATATGCAGACAGACCGTTAAGACTGTTCACTTTCAGTGAATTTATGTCGTTACCGGAAAACGAGGAGGAACTCAGTGCCTGCATTCTCAGACGATAGTTCTCTTTGGGTTGTGATACGACTATTATTTCGTCTATGTCGAAGATACGCGATGTGTCAAGTACCTCCGGTCTTTCATTTATGCCGCACGATATTCTTGCATTCAGTGCAGCGGTCGTAACGCATAGGATTGACATTACGGCAAGTCTTTTCATACTCATTGGCTGTGTGTTTTTGTGCAAAGTTACACCGTTTGCAGCATTGCGGCAATCCTTATTTATTATGATTTGCTCATTCGTTCACCGTTCCACAATAAGGACATTTTCCTTTTTTATGCAACCCCGCACCGCAGTTGCCACAAATATAGTAACGGCTGCTGTGTCTGAAATAACGGTATAATGCGAATATGACATATGCAAGAAACAGCAGATAGCCTATATAATAAAGTGTTGCTATGCTGAAGAGAATATAGTTTATTGCGCATATGCCGATAAGTCCACCCAAATAGTGGGTTGCCTCACCGAATGGCAGCTTATGGAATATCTCATCTATGGCAGCCAATGTCACTATAATGATGAACCATACCGTACACAGAAAGACTGAGAGTGCCGGTGGCTGCACAAATGGATTGAGGCTGGGATGAAAGTAGAAATGCCTCCACATGTCCGGTGCGAACATTTGTATGCTCGAATAGAACATAGCGGCAAATGCCACAGACAATGCGAGAAGAGTAGGGTAGAATGATGGTATGTCATTGAAATGCGCCACCTTTGCGTTTATCTTGAATATGAGATGAAACACGTAACTCGCTCCTATTATGCTTATTATGATAAGGAATATGAGCAGATGGGTGTCTGAGAACATCGATATGAACTGTGAAATGGGGTCGTCCGGCACCACTTCTGAAAGGAGACGGTTCTCTTGTATCCATCCGAATGTGAACTGGTCTCGTGCCACCTGAACCCATACCGAGTCGGCTCTGTCATCAGATGTCCTTGTATCCACAACTACAATGTTGTCGTGTTTGCGTATTACTATCGTGTCGTTCCCGACAGGACTGCTTGCGTAAGGCATTTGCCTGCACAGAACGATTGAGTCTGCTTTGACTACAAAGTTGTAGTTCCTGGCATAATGATGTGTTTTTAAGAACGATATGGAGTCGAGTTGTCTTTCATTATATGCAACGTTGTCCTTCGCATTCTTAAACTTTGTTCTGCTGTGATAGCATCCTCCCATGAGAAGGAATGACAGGAATATGGTTATGACAGTAATTTTATTTCTCGGCATATACTTTCATCTGGCAATTGTTACAGTCAAATTTCAGTCGGAATCTTCTGTTGTCTTTGAGGACAAGATATAAAGGCTCTTTCCATGGAGCTTTTCTTTCGCATTGTTTTGTGCAATATCCCATTTCGTATCTGATGCAATACCTGCATGTCATTATCGGTGTGCCACTGACTTCATAGTTATTCGACACTTCAATGGCTACAGGTGCATCTTTAGGTCCGAGTTCATTGTACAACTCTCTGGCAAGCCTGTTTGCGACATTCGCGGCATTTATATCTTCGGCAGAAATTATATCTTTACCGATAGTTTCCGGCAAGATAAAAGGCGTCGGTTGTTCTTCATGCTGTGATGTGTACAGACTTGAGAACTTTTTCAATGTGTTCCGTCTTAACTCCGCAAGAATACTTGATGGGATGAACCTTGACCCTGTATCGGATGAAATGATTATTTCATCGGCTGAATATGGAGTATTGCCTAATTTACTTAATTGCAACCTCATGTTTTCATCCTGCGGTTTGTGCGCAGCTTCCGAGATATAATATATCTTTTCTGTTGCCGTGTGACCGTCGCTGTCTTGTATTGTCAGTTCCACGTTATTCTGTGAAGCGGACAGCACCATCCTTATATTGATTTTTCTTTTTGCCGTAGTAGTTGACATCATGTTCTCAAACAGCTGGTCGTTATTACGGTATAACGCCATACGCGGCTTCAGGTTTTCAGGCATATTAAAAGGATAGAGCCGGTTGTTTAAGACCTTGTTTACTCTAAAGCCTTCAAGTTGTTGGTTTTCATTAATAAAACAAAGTCCATCACCATTACTGAAACTTTTGGTTCCCGATACGCTGATCGAATTATGCCTTATCTCCTTGACATTACCGACAAACTCACCTATAGCTTTCGGTGTATTGACAGATGCTATACCTTGTTTACGTCCATATAGAAAATAATCAGTAAAACCACGGTTAAACGTCTTGTTCAAATCTGGCTTGAAAGAATATACCGACTTTCCGGCAGAAGCTCTTTTATATTTGTCCGGATTTAACGAAATAATTCGGTCCAGCTCTTGATTATATGCGGCAACTACATTCTTCACATAATCCACATTCTTCAATCTGCCTTCAATCTTTAATGATGTTACCCCGGCTTCAAGCAGCTCCTGCATACTGTTTAATCTGCTCATGTCTTTAAGAGACAGCATATATTTGTCTTTCAGAATCGTTTTATCTGTACTGTCCCTAAGATCGAATTTCAGTCTGCAGAACTGTGCGCAATTGCCTCTGTTGGCACTGCGACGGAAACAATATTCTGAAGCATAGCATGCTCCGGAATAGCTCACGCAAAGTGCTCCGTGGACAAAGGCTTCCAATTCTATATTCGGTATCTCTTTATGTATCTCATTTATTTCCTTCAAGGAAAGCTCTCTCGCAAGGACAACTCTTTTGAAGCCGGAACTCCTCAGCCATTTCACCTTTTCCACATTCCTGTTATCTGTCTGTGTACTGGCATGCAACACCATTTTGCTTTTGATGTCATTGCATATCTTTAATATTGCCATGTCCTGCACAAGTATTGCGTCTACGTTTATCTCCTCGAGTTTTCTTATAAGGTTCTCAACCTGACCGATTTCGCTATCAAATATAATTGTATTTATTGTAACATAAACCTTTGCATTATATTGATGCGCGTATCGGCACAATTGTCCAATGTCATCTATGGAATTTCCTGCTGCAACGCGAGCTCCAAAATTGTCTGCACCGATATATACAGCATCTGCTCCATGGTCTATGGCAGCAATCCCGCATTGTAGATTCTTTGCCGGTGCAAGCAGTTCTACCTTTCTTATCATTCGTGTCTGGTATTATTTGATTTTATTAATATCGTATGGCGTTTCCTGATAGATGTAATAATTGATCCAATTGCTGAACAAAAGGTTTGCGTGCGCGCGCCATGTTACCAATGGTGGATTATCCGGATTGTTGTTTATATAATAGTTCAACGGCATTTCAACGTCATCTCGCTTGCCTAAATCACGCTTATATTCTATATCCAAAGTGTTTGGTGCATATTCGAAATGTCCTGTTATGAAAAACTCTCTCCCGTTGCGTGCCATTACGATACTTACACCGCTGTCTTCTGATTCAGCAAGAAGGGTCAGTTCATTTTTTGCAACAATGTCTTCTCTTCTTATTTCTGTATGTCTGCTATGCGGCATAAAAAAGAGATCGTCAAAGCCCCGGAATATTGGTTGTTTGAGATCAAGCGGTCTCTGTTGAAACACTCCGAACATTTTCTTCTGAAGCGGGTACTTAGGAATACCATAGTGATAATAAAGCCCAGCCTGTGCAGCCCAACATATATATATGGTACTTGTGACATGTGTGCGAGCCCATGAGAATATTGTGGTTATCTCCTGCCAGTAAGAAACGTCTTCATATTCCATGTGTTCGATTGGTGCTCCTGTAATAATCATACCGTCGAATTTCTCTTTTCGCAGCAAATCGAAGTCTTTATAGAACATCATCATGTGTTCAATCGGAGTGTTTTTCGGAGTGTGGCTTTTGAGTTTCATGAAAAATATCTCCATCTGTAATGGTGTATTGGACAGGAGCCTTATAAGGTCTGTCTCTGTTGTTATTTTGATTGGCATCAAATTTAAAATGATTATTCTCAACGGACGAATATCTTGTTTAGTCGCCCGTGAATTATCCATTACGAAAATATTCTCTTTCTTCAGAATCTCTATTGCCGGAAGCTTATCAGGTAATCGTAGAGGCATTGTTTTTACTTTTTTATTGTAATTGAAGCAAAGATAATGCAAACGAACGCAATGAGATGTCGCTCTCAGATTGCCGATCGCAGCTTATCTTATGCAAAGATACGGAATAAAAACGAAAACAGAAATTACTTTTATTACCATTGGGCATTATTGTCATAAAATAATTATTGTTTAATCAAACAGCCCGTTTGTGTTAAACACAACGGGCTGTTTATTATTTTATTATTGGCAAATGAAAGTAAGTTCTTCCTTTTGTGGAGATTTATCTATGGTTATAATTCCATTTGATTTTATTTCTTCGGAAAGAATCTTTTCACACAGCTGATTCTCAATATAGTTCTGTATCGCACGTTTTAACGGACGTGCGCCAAACTGGCTGTCATAACCTTTAGATGCGACAAAGTCTTTAGCGGCATCCGTAATATCAACGGAATATCCAAGCTCTTTGATTCTTGAGAATAGCGTTTTTAATTCTATATCAATTATCATCCTTATGGAGTTCCTGTCCAGCTGATCAAATGTCACTATTTCATCAAGCCTGTTCAGAAACTCAGGGGTGAATTGTTTGCTCATATGTTTTTTTATTATATTCCTGGCATATTCCTTTTGTGAACTGTCATCATTTGCCTCACCAGACATATTGAACCCGATTGATTTACCGAATTCCCTTAACTGACGGGTTCCTGAATTAGACGTCATTATGATAATTGTATTCCTGAAATCGACAGTCCTACCATTACCGTCTGTCAGCCTGCCATCATCAAGAACCTGTAGCAGCATATTGAAAACATTGCTGTGAGCCTTTTCAATTTCATCAAGCAGTACAATAGAGTAGGGGTGACGTCTAACCTTTTCTGTCAACTGCCCACCGCTTTCATATCCCACATATCCGGGAGGGGCGCCAATAAGCCTTGATGTATTGAAACTCTCCGAATATTCGCTCATATCTATTCGAATAAGAGAATCCTGGCTTCCGAACATCATTTCTGCAAGTTTTTTTGCAAGGTATGTTTTGCCCACACCGGTTGGACCAAGAAACATAAATACCCCTATCGGTTTATTGGGATCTCTCATACCGATACGGTTACGCTTTATACATCTTACTATTTTATCAATTGCATCATCTTGACCTATAATTTGTTGCTTTAACTCTATATCAAGATTTCGCAGTCTGCTCCCCTCTGAGCGTTCAATACGCTGTACAGGTACTCCAGACATAACAGAAACAACTTCTGCCACATCTTTTTCTGTTACAGTTTCCCTATGCCTACCATATTCTTCAGTCCATTCTTCATTTAACGTCTGAAGTTCTTTTTCAAGTTGACTCTGTCTGTCTCTCAACTCCGCAGCCTTCTCAAAGTTCTGACCGGATACAGCCTGTCTTTTTTCTTCTTCCACATCTTTTATCTGCTTTTCTTTTTCAATAATTGATGGAGGCATTTTAGCATTCTTGATTTGTACCTTAGAACCCACCTCATCAAGAGCGTCTATAGCTTTATCCGGGAAAGAACGGTCTGTTATATAACGTTCAGTCAATTTCACGCAAGCTTCTATTGCCTCATCAGTGTAATTGACACTATGATGACGTTCGTAGCGGTCTTTGATATTTTTTAAAATACTTAGTGTCTGGTCATAACTCGTCGGTTCGATAAGTACCTTCTGGAAACGACGCTCAAGAGCTCCGTCCTTCTCTATACTGTTGCGATACTCATCCAATGTCGTTGCGCCTATACATTGTATAACACCTCTTGCAAGGGCTGGTTTCATGATATTGGCTGCATCCATGCTGCCGGGAGTACTTCCAGCTCCGATAAGCGTATGTATTTCATCAATAAATACAATTATATCCGGATTGTCCTCTATTTCTTTTAACAATGCCTGTATGCGTTCCTCAAACTGTCCTCTATATTTTGTGCCGGCAACAATCGCTGTCATATTCAGACTGACAATACGTTTGTTGTATAACAGGGGAGATGTGTGTCTTTTGGCAATCATCTGGGCAAGCCCCTCGGCAATAGCACTTTTACCAACTCCCGGTTCACCTATTAATATTGGATTGTTTTTCTTTCTACGGCACAGAATCTCAATTACTCTCTGTATTTCTTTCTCACGTCCGACAACCATGTCCAGTTTACCGTCTCTGGCAGCCTGTGTCAGGTCTATAGAAAAATTATTGAGTATAGGAGTTTTTGTCTGATTTATTTGTGCCGTATTCGCTGACCTTTTATCACTTTTATCCGAGTTGGGGCTTCTCTGTATGTCCTCTTCATCATCAGAAAGCTCAAGACCGTTTGTTATTTGATTTTTTTGCTGAATATATTCCACAATTTCTTTATAAGATATTTGGTTCTGTTCCAAGATCTCTTTTGCACCATTGTTTGAGCGGTCATGCAATATTGCCAGTACGACATGGTTCGCATCTACAAACATATTATGCTGCAGACGAGCTTCAAGAACAGACAGTTTTAAAATGTTGTTGGCCATCTCGTTCAAGGCAAGTTCCTCCATCTGATTGTCATCGACATTTACTGTTTGACTCAGAAGGACTTTTTCTTCCAGTTCATTTATTATTGAATCAGGCTCTATATTTAATTTTGAGAACAAATCCGTTAAAATACTATTCTTCTGTTTCAGTATTCCAAGTAACAAATGTTCCGGACCGATCTGACTACTTGATAAGCGAAACGCCTCATCCTTGCTTATTGCAAGGATTATGGAAATGTCATTTGAAAATTGGTTCATCATATTATATACTTGTTATAACATTAATATGATATCAGTGCAAATACCATGCCAATTAAAATTTTTCTTTACATCCCTGCATCATATTACTGATCTGAACAATGCGTTGCTTTTTTTCCGCTGAAATGCCGTAATGCTTATAATATGCAAGTGAGCTGCTGAAATACTCATATGCAACATCATAACGCTCACTGTACATATAGCATAATGCCATCCTGTATAAGATATCGGCTTTTTCGTTATCCAAGCATAGTATTGTCGCTTTTTCATAATAAGGTATAGCTTTATTATATTCATTCTGCATGAAGCAGCTCTCTGCCAAACAGTAATAATATACTGACTGTTCGCGTGGAGCCAAAACCGCAAGTTCAGATATTGTGCCTTCAAGAATTTTACATGCATTCTTGTAGTCCCATTCATAATAATAACAGACTCCCATGTACGCCTTGAATCTTGGATTAAGGGCATATTTTTTGTTTAAATCCTCCAGAAGCAATAATGCCTCGTGGTACTTTCCACCTTGAAAATATCCAATCGCCCGTTCCAGCTTTTCCGTATCATCTCTTTTAATCTGTTGGGCGTTTATACGAAAAGAACACAATATACATAGAAGTAATGTTATATATGTTTTAACCAGCATTCTGTTTATTCAGTGTAGAACTTTATTATATCAGTAATGGCTTTCTGACATATTTGGCAAAATTCAGCCGTTTCATTTGTTCGCATGCGGCATTCCTGCTGACCTCTGAACACACCATGCAAACTATATCCGGCTCCTTCGTATATTCCGACTTTATTCTTATTTTCTGAGGACAAAGGCGTTGGAATCAATGTACCCTTATCTATCATATTCTCCCATTTTCCATGAAAGTCAACCAGTGTTGTAATGTTACGTTCCCATGGTTCTATATCATGCGGATACATGGGGATGTCTTCTGTCTCATATGCATATTCATCAGCAAGTCCGGCGAAACTGTGTCCGAACTCATGTACTACAACCTGTTTGAACTTATCATGATGTGTCATAGACAAATTGTAAGAGTTAAGTATTCCGCCTCCGCCATATTTGTTTGTATTTACAAGTACAATGATGTGTTCATATGGAGTGCCTGCCAATATATCGTGCATATCCTTTAAATTGAGTGTCGTCAAGTAACGATCGCTGTAAAATGTGTCAAAATGACTGTTTAAGGCAGTTTTCCTCCATATTCCGGCAGACGGCTCGCTGCATCCGCTTTCTTCTGACGGTGACATGACGGCTATGACGTTAAACCTTCCCTTATATTTCTTAAATGGCTCGTGTGCAAAAATGGCATCATTCGCGGTTTTGGCATCATTCAAAAAAACGTTCATTTCCTCTTGCTTATATCCTTCCGCAATATAAGCTATATGGATGCAGCGAGTTGTATCCTCTGCCTGCTGAAGAGTCTTATACGGCGTCACATTCTTAAATCCTATCTGTTTTATCAGAATGTCCTCAGGATTTACGACATGAGTGAATGACTTCATTATTTCTCTGCGATTGTTTCTTATATCCACAGTCACGTTTGCCTTACGCCTCGGCATAGGTATAAGAAATATATTCTCGAATGAGCGTACGTTGTCTATGGCATCGTCATAAGACAGCCATTCCTGAAACAATGTGGAAAATGAATTTCTATAAATCACTTCTCCGCTATCGTAGTCTCTTACAGTGATCTGTCCGTTGCCCTCAACAGGCAATTCTGCCAGATTCGTCTTTTTCCCATACCATACCGGCATTACATTTAATTTATCAACAGCAACCATCTGCATGTGTCTGTTTCCGGAAAAGACATAGTCTATTCTCAGTGTACTGTCTTTGAAATTTTCATTAAAATGCTGTGCATTGACTGTATTAACGGAGCAAAACACCATTATTAACAGTATGTAAATAAAGGATTTCATTGTTGTAGTCGGTTTAGTCATATTAGTATGAATTGCATATCTCATTATATAATATATGTATATACGGCCTGTTCCAATCATCTATATGATATTTGGTGTTTCCATACAGTAACAAATCTATATCTACTTTGACATGTCCTGATTTATGATCTTCATGAGAGCTTTCGCATGCATTCTCAATCCGTTTTAATATGTTCAATATATCATCTACAGCTAACGTTGTCTCGGTGATTCCAAGACAATTCAAGAACTGTCCGGATATTATGTTTATCGGGTCTGTCCATAATGATGTCGAATATTTAATACAAGGAAAGTACTCATTTAGCAATCTTTTGGCTTCATCGATGTTTTTGCGCTGCTCTATATTTGAGCCTATGGAAAATATAATTTTAATATTACTGTTTATTTCATGCTCCATTTCAAATAAAAATAATATATTTCAAAAAACTTATATTCCGTTGCAAATGTATTAAAAAAAACTCACATTAATGCGAGTTCCACCGGTTTTATATCTGTCAATTACCGGAATATAAAAACTGCGGTGGTAACATGAATTCTAAAAATATACATACTTACATGATTATCCGGATGTTTACAATTGAAAGAATCTGTTCCGCACACACTTAATTCTGACGTTTACCGCTATCGTTCATTAAATGTCTGTTATGCTGAAATTAATACTATTTAAAGCGTATGAGCGTCTGGCACGCCGGTTATATAACCGGATAATAACCAACCCGACATTTAAAATAAATCAGATTAGGATGGATTTTTATTGCCACCCAATTTCAACAGGTGTCTCAAAACACGTAAATTCATATGTAAATTCAAAAAAGCGCAAAGACGGTGAGGAATATTCCAGTGTGCCATTTTAGCAGACATTCGTTCGTTATACAATCGGGAAATGTCTGGACATAAATGTCTGAACAGGCAACCTGATAATTTTCCGAACCGTTACTATTTTACAGCCGGAGGCATGGTTTACAAAAATGACATCCGAAATGTCTGCCCATTGTCATCGCGGACATTAATTTTGTATATCCCGGATTATTGATGCTGACAAATATAATTTCCTGTCTTGAACTACGTATATGAATTCTTAACGTTATGTTTTTTAGAGTACTGCCGTGAACAGTTCGTGTAATGCAGAAATCAGAGGACCTGGCAAGAACAATGAACGGACTGCCGGCGTTAACTGTCGTTATGTTAATTCCGGAAAGGAATTAACTTTGTCATTTTACATTGTTTCATATGGCAGAAACGCGATAAATAGTGTTTAATACACTGTTCTCACAGCTTTGATATATGTTTTTGATATGTGATTGCCTCCAATATGCCTTTATCGCATTGTCATAGAGCCTTTTTTATTAGATAAAAGAGCCCGTTTGGGAACACGGAAAAGCCTTTTCTGCTGATTGAAAAAGCCTTTTTGACATCTCAATCTCGTACAGTAAGACAAGCGGGAAATAGCCAACTGTCTGTATCACACCGTATTACCGTAATATAGATAAAACTGTGTTTTTAAGCCAAAATATAAGTTTGTCTCTAAATTCTTTAGTATTTTAAAGTGTTGGAGAGTAACACTCCCGGTTATAATTACCATATTTTACATATGGCACACATAGTTGTATGTGCGATAACCATACTGTCAGATATTCTTTCAGAATGAAATATCCTTTACTCTATCTCATCTATGGACACGCCTTCGAAATCAGTCAGAATCTTTTTTATGGTTTCTTCAAAGTGATTTCCTCTTATGCTTATGTCTACATTCATAGAGTAATGCATGCTGTTGTTGTCTGAATAATGCTTTATATGGTATGACTTTACATCCATACCGTCTTTTTTAAGTGTGTCGATTATTCCTCCCACCATGTTTTTGGACAATGGAGCGAATGTCACAGTGATGCGCTTCGACTCGACTCCTCTCACTGCAAAATACAGGACTTCCAGACATATGAGTACAAGTATCATTGTGACTGTGGCAAGAAAATAGAGTCCCGAGCCACATGCAAGACCTATTGCAGACGTGACCCATAAGCCTGCGGCTGTAGTAAGCCCTCTGACCGCATGTTTCTGAAATATGATTATGCCACCGCCGATGAAACCAATACCCGTAACAACCTGTGAGGCAATTCTTGACGGGTCGATTGAGATATTGCCGACGGTTCCGCCGGTCTGTTCAAAGCCGAACTGAGAAACGACCATGAACAGCGCGCTTCCCAGAGCGACAAGAAAGTGTGTACGGAATCCTGCCTCTTTTGCCCTGTATTCACGCTCTATTCCTATTACTCCACCTATGATGGCTGCAGCCAGTATTCTTATTATGAAATCGTATGACATTGTGAATGTGTATGTGTTGTTATATTATTTTTCATATACAGCATATTGACTTATATGGGCATGAAATGCACCGTGTCTTATGCTCCGTAGGAACAAATGAAGTCTGTGAATCGAATATTTCGCCCAAGACGTCTTTTAGTTTTCCAACGAATTCTCCGGCATATTTGCGTATGTCGTCTATAGGTTCGTCTGCAATAGTCAGCGTAGGGTCGTATCTGTCCTGCATGCTGTGTCTGATGAAGAACAGTGCCGGACTGACAGGTTTGCCGCTTTTCCCATATTCCTCCGATGTGCTTATTATAAGCGAGTAGAGCATCACCTGAAAGAAATAGTCCCCATGTTTGTCTTCAATACTGTCGCTTGAGAAAATCTCATCGAGAGAGTTCGTCTTTTTCAAAGGCTGCCGTCCGGTCTTATAGTCCACAATCCTTATCTTTTCAAGAGCATTTCCGGTGACGTCCATGCGGTCTATTATACCTCCAATCTCTATCTCCCTTTCTCCCCGGCTTGTATTGAAGCAGACTGTATCATATGCAGGCGTCTCCAGTCCGAGAATCTTGAACGGAGTCATATCGCGGTCAAGTCTCATCAGCTGACGGAGATATCCTATTATCACTTCCCTGTTTATTATCTGCAAACCGTTGTATTCAGGAGCCTTCCGGATATTGTCTGACTTGAACAACTCCTCATTGAAGACTCTGTCGACGACCGATTCGACTATTCTCGGGTCTTTCAGATATCTGTCAATATCGCCGCTTTTTATCAATCCGTCATTTCCAGCCATGTCCTTATATATGTAGAACGCGGCTTTATGGAATATATTGCCGAATATTCTGTTGTCCACAGTGTCCTCATCAGTATTGTCGGGTTCTTTTATCTTTGCCACGTAATTGTAGAAGAACTGAAGCGGACATCTCATGTATTGGTTTACCGCCGACGGTGAAATCCGACGCATGTTGTCAAGCACGTCCATAACGGCAGGACTTTTCTCTATGATGTGCGGCACAGACCTTGCGGAATTACAGCCTGCATGCAGGTTCTCACATATAATGGCATGAGGACTCTCTATCATCAGTTGGAGCATGAAACGGCTCATTTCTCCGCGTCCGTTATCGGTCGAGCTGTTGTATATCATGGTTACATCCGTAGCACGTTGCAAGATGCTATGGAAATAATATGAATATATGGATATCTTATTGTCGATGGTTGTCAGTCCGTAAGCCTTTCTGATGGAGTAGGGAATGAATGACGCATCATTCACACCTTTGGGCATTTTCCCGTCATTGCAAGACAACAGCAATACGTGGTCGAAATCAAGATTGCGTGTCTCGAGTATTCCCATTATCTGTACACCCACTGCCGGTTCGCCGTGGAATGGTATTGTGGTGGAGTCTATAAGCTGCTTTATCAGTCGTCTAAGTGTTATTACGTCCACTGACAAGTCGCCTGATTCTGTAAGCGATGCCAGTCGGCTTATCACCATATACATCCTAAAGAGCGACTCCTGTATGAGTGCGTCTGATGTGTCTTTGCTGTTAATTCCGGCTATACTTATGATTTCCATGACCCATTTAAGCAGACAAAGATTCGGATGTGCGCCGGGAGAACAGTATTTCCTGTTGTTATTTATGTCGCAGAACAAAGTCTTCAGATTGTCGTCTTCTGAGAGGAGTCTGCCATCAGGATAGTAAATCTTTTGTGTGCTCAATCTGCTTGCAAGTTCTTCCGCCTTGTCGGATATGAAACACATGAACGGATGTCTCAAAACTCTTAAAACCTGTTTCTGATAGAATCTGTACTCTTTTCGTTTACGTCCGTTGAGCTGCAGCTCAAGAAGATGCATGACAAAGGAGGACACTGGCGAGAGTGACAGCGGATATCCGGTTGTAATGTTTGCCTTTCCAGTTTCAGGAGGCAGGCTGTAGAGTATGCTTTGCAACAGACTCTCGTCACACATGATTATAGCAGTTTTAGAGCCGTCAGCCATTCGTCCGCCATTTCTCAACCAGTCGCTTACATATCGTGCCTGTATTGTCTCGGTTGACGCATTGATGTATTTTATTTTTTTGAATTTACTTAGATTGTCGTATATTCTTGAATCGTTGCAATCCAACTCGTTCGGGAAATATTTAAGATATTGTGATATGTAATGTCCTGCCTCATTGTGTGAGGTTTCACTGTCAGGCATGAAATACTTGTCAAAGTCCCAGTAGAAAAACGCCTTGCCCTGTTTCTTCAACCTGTCAAAAAGCATTTTCTCCACCTTATGCAGCATATTGAATCCCACAAATATATATCTGTCGTACTCATATGTCTGCTCCTCGTCAGTAGCAACGCTGCGGTATAGCGCACCTTCATAGGCTATGCCCATATCGCGGAGACGGGAGTTGAAGTCTTCGTAAATATTTCCGAAATGCTGCCACAGGCTGAGAAATCTTTTCTTCAGTTCGCTCTGACTGTTGTCATTGAAGTTTATAAAGAACTTTTTCAATATGTCTTTCTGCTCTTCAGTGAGATATGATATATCGTCAAGTTCGTGTATATTCTTCAGATTGGCGAACACTTTGCCTGCGTCAGCCATATTTTTGTCTATATCATCAAAATCTGAGAGCAGCAGCTGTCCCCATCCGTAGAAATGGTCAAGACTCTCGTTTGTTCCTGAGTATTTGATGAAAGATCTGTGCAGTTCGCATATAAGCTTTATCGGATCGGCTATGGTCAGGGCTGAGTGTTGGCAGAAAAGGTCACTTATGGTTATATATACAGGGCTCCATATAGGCTTGCCGGCTATTCTCATCAGACATTCGTTCATAAAGAGAGATGCTCTTTTGTTGGGGAATACCACAACAGTGCGTGACAAGTCGTAGCCGAACTTGTTTATCATATCTTCAGAAACATATTCCAGAAAACTTTTCATTTTACCTCTACAATTTTGTTTGAATAGACAAACCACAAATATCCCTTAACATTCTTATATCCCATTTGAGAGACAAGCGTAATATACTCTCGGACCTGCCTGTTGTATTCAGGCTTTGGATTTCCGAATTTGAAATCCACGATTATCATTTGTCTGCCGTCGGTCATGACACGGTCGGGACGATGGCTCACTGTAGCATGCTTCTCTTCATCATAAGATAGTATGGTGCATTCGTTGAATAGCTTCCATCTGCCAGAGAACCATTCCGCCACTTGCGGGGAGGAGAGCCTTTGCGTCAGCAGCTTGCGTATTTCGTCAACGGTCATTCCACAATCATAAGTCACGCCCTCGTATTCCATTCGTAGGAGAGCATTGTCAATGTCATCTGCTGTGTTTATTGTCGAAAACAGCTTGTGCAGAACAGAACCGAGTCTTATGTATCGCTTCCGGCTGTCATCATCATCTCCTTCGATAAAGTCCCGGCTCTTGTTGCTCTGTCTGAATTCCGCCTTGCAGATATATGTGTCTATGTCTGTCTCTGTCTGTAAGACAGGTTGCATGAATACATTCCGCGAAGATTCCCTGACGTCATTTTTCTTTGGGATACATGTATTTCCGTAATGGAATGTTATGGGGCTCGAGGAATCATCGTCGCATTCGTACGAAGAATCAGGTAAATGTTCTGCTACAGCAGCCAGACTTTTCTCTATGATGAACGAACGTAGTTGCGGGCTATTGCGTTTTCCGATAACAAACAGATTGTCGGATGCTCTTGTGAAAGCGACATATAGCAGATTGAGATTATCAACCTTATTCTGCAGATATTCATTAAGATAATCATTTTCATATATCGTTCCTTTCATCTGCTTTGGACTGTAGTCAATCGGAATTACGGGTAATGTGTTGAAAGGAGCTTCTTGAGGATAGCACCATATTGTGCCCGAATCATTTACCTTCCAGTCACAGAAGGGGATTATGACATTGTCAAACTCAAGTCCTTTACTCTTGTGTATGGTTATAAGCCTTACACCGTCAATCTCGTTTGCCTGTATGGTCTTGTCGTGTATGCTGTTCTCCCATTCTTCTATAAATGCATCGAGATCTGGGGTGTTGTCTTTTATGAAATTGCGTAACAGGTCGTAGAACGTACATATATATGCACTTTCCTCATTCAGTTCGTGCAGTCGGAAAGATATGAAAATATGTTCCACTATGTCATAAAGCGATTTGGTAAGCAGATGCGTACGTTGATCCACGAAATCTGCCGGAAGTGATTCTTCATCAGACATATGTGTTCCTGCATATGCGTCATCGGTTATTTCTTTATGTTGTATCTTGTTTCTGTATGCCTTTACAAGATATGCTTTTGCTATGTCATTGTCCGGGTTAACCAGCAGACGCATCGCGTTGATAATGATATTTACGGCTACTGAACTTTCTATCTTGAAGGCATCTTCTGACACAATTTTAATGTAACCGGCATTCTGGGAGAAATACTCTGCTATAAGCTGTGCATTTATGTTGGAACGGACAATTATCGCTATACGGTTCTGTGGAACATCTTTGCTTATAAGGTCGTCTATAATTTCCTTGATACGTAACAAAGTCTTTTCCTGATAGTCTTCACGCGGCAACAGTTCCACATCCACAAAACCTTCATCTTTAGTCTTTTCGGGAATCTTCTGAGCTACGTCACTATATGCCCACGCGAGTTGTCGGGCAAGCCTGTCGTCTGCCGATTCGTTATATTGGTTATCGTATTCAATCTTTGCCGCAGTGTTAAAGAATATGTTGTTGAATTCTATAATTCTACGGCTTGAACGGTAATTGGTGTCAAGTGTTTTTATTGACATGCGTCGTTCTGCGTCAGTGAATTGTGACTCGATATTGTTCAATAGTCGCCAGTCTCCGGAACGCCATCTGTATATGCTCTGCTTGACATCTCCTACAATGAGATTCCCTTCCGAGCTACGGCTCATGCATTCTTCGAGTAGAATCTTGAAATTGCTCCATTGTATAGTACTTGTATCTTGAAATTCATCTATCATCACATATTCAAGTTGAGTTCCTATTTTCTCAAAAATGAATGGTGAGTCAGAGTCATTTATCAATGAATGCAACAAAAACTGTGTGTCACTTAATAGAAAACGATTGACGTCTGCGTTGAGTTCCTTCACTTTGTTCTCAATACTGTTTAGCAAGCGAAGCTGGTTTATGTGTTGAAGAGTGAGTTCAGCAGACTTATAAGGTTTCCATAAGTCAGAACGCAAACGCTCTGTTTCTACAAGTAAGGGCCACAGTTTGTTGTTTACGGCATTTTCAAGCAAGGATTGTCTGCTTTTGTCCTTGCCTCCTTTTTTCAGCCATTTGTCCGGACTGTCGATTACAGACTGAACACGTTTGGTAAGAATGCTGCCATCAAACTGACTTTCCGACAGTTTGATGAAATAGCCGCACGCTCCGGATTTCCCATACGCCAAATCATTGATTTCAATTCCGGACGAGGACATTATCGAGTTGAATCGCTCGCATTGCTCCTTCATTGCATTTTTCATGCGCTGTCTTATTGTCTTCAAGGAATCAATGAAACGGTGCAGTTTTTCTTTATCTTGAAGGACTTCGTTCAGTCTGGAACTGTTTGCTTTATAATAATCACGGAAGATATTCTCTCCAAACTTCTTTATCTTTCCTATTACATTCCAATTTTTATTGTCCTCTATATTTTCCTTAACGTAGGAAAGTATCCACTTAAGCAGTTCGTCTTTCTTATGAAGTTCTTCAATAAGTTTGTCTACAGCATACTGTTCTATCTGATAATCATTCAGTTCCACCCTTAGGTTTGCCGTGAGATCAAGCTCTCTTGCAAGATTGTTTAATACTCCCTGAAAGAAAGAATCTATAGTCTCTATTCTGAAATAACTATAGTCATGGATAATATTATGCAAGGCGATGCCAGCCTGTTTAGAAGCGATTGACTCAGAAATGTCAAGATCTTTCGTTATTCTGTCAATATAGTTTCTGGAATCCGGCAACAGTTTCCATATACCATAAAGTTGACTGAGAATACGGACTTTCATTTCTTCGGTAGCCTTGTTGGTGAATGTCACAGCCAGTATTTTCCTGTAACATTGAGGCTGAATTATCAATAGTTTTATGTATTCTATTGATAATGTATATGTCTTTCCGCTACCGGCACTTGCCTTATATACGGTTAGGGAGTGTTTGTCTGTTGGATTATAAGTCATTGGCGTGTGGAACGAAATGCCTCCATATTTGTATAGCGTCGTTTCATAAAACGTTTGTATATGTTACGAAGCCATAATGAATGAGTCAATATGAATATAAGTCCTATTATTAATATAATAATATATGATATGCTATCTTTAAATACAAGTTGCAACATGGAAACCAGAACCAGAGGAAACAGCATGCATATTATGCTTGCCAATATCTGAAAGTGGTTACCTTCTATGTTGCTCCTACCTGTAAACTTTGTATTTAACGGGATTGTCTGTCGGTTGTATACAGCCATCTGGAATATTATGAAATATTGAAATCCGGCAGTAAATATTGTATATGAAACCAACATCAGCATCGACCATTTGCCTATTATTACAATTGGAAGCATTAATGAGAACGGAAGCAGGAGAAGCAGTGAGTATAATAGATACTTAGCGTTTAAGAGAGACAAAATATTCTCTCGTCTTGTCATAAGAAAATCGAAATAGTTGCCCTCATTGCCTATTATATTTATAAGCATGGTTGAACCGAAAATGATTAGATTATAAAGACACCAGAAATTTGTCATATATCTGGAGTCATAGACCGATGTGTAGCAAATTATACAGCTGAAAAAAACAACCAAAAGAATGGAGTAAATAAGACCTTTACGAGGTGTCTTATTACGTAATATCGTCTTTATCTCGAGCTGAAGATATAAACCTCGTTCTCCGAATTTATCCAAAAACGAGAATGAATTTATTTTATGGCTCGTAGAACTTTCCGACGATGAAATTTCCTTTTTCACATGTGAAAGCTGTATTCTTCTGTTTATCAATACGAGAACAACAAAGATAACCGACGAGAAAATGACTGGTAATATATTGTTGTTCTGTATCAACGTTCCTGTCTCTGAATAGAAATACAGCATCCGCTCTATATTACTGTCTTTGCCGATGAACGATGGAGAGAATATCAATGCGTATACAGCAATCGGTATAAGCCAATATGCGACAGTATCACTTAGCAACGTCCGTATAATTAAATACCATTGGCTGTTTGCCATTATTAGAATCAATGAGTATAATAAAAAAAGAAACGTTGGAAGCAGTCCGTAGCTGAATACTATTGACATTAAGGTATATGGCAACAAAAGTGCAAACCACACGAAATTACCCGGTGATAGAAGAGACGTGAATATAAAGTTATCTATACAGTCAGAAAGTTTTAATGGCAACAGTGTATAGGGCTTTATTATTTGTGAAGGAGTTTGTTGCATAATAAAGCGGAAAAGGAAATCCAGTAAAAGAATATACGGGAACAAGGCGGAAATCAGTTCCAATGATGATATTTCATTATTATCCTTGTCGTTGACAACAAACGCCAAGCCGACAGCAATCAACATTAAATATATGATAAGTAATGCGAACAACGCGTATATCACATATTTTGCTGTTCTGTTTCTTGTAATGTTAACATTGCGTATTCCGGCATATTTGCGGTGACGTCTTAACTCCTTGTATAAATCCCATGTATTCATCAGCGTTTGCGTATATTATCTTAAATCAACTATTTCCGCACTTGGGAAATCCTTAGAACGGAATGTGAAAATGTTGTCAGACTGGTTTTTTGCAGCGAAATTACTGATTGTTATAGATGTCCATTGAGCACCTTGCCGAAGCTTTATCGCTGATGGAATATATGTTTTTTTATTTATTGTAACATATATCTCCTGTATATTTTTGTTTTCACCAGTCATATGTACCACATAGTTTTTATTTTGTGTTTTCATTGAAAGGCTGTATCCGCTACGGTACATGTTTATGAAAGCATATGGATTCATCATTTGTTGCTGTGACAGTGAGGGAGTTGTAATGTTTACCTCATTTGTATTTTTCATATATGTCCACTGTGTTTTCCCGTTAAACCATACTATTGCCTGAGGTGTCCTGACATTATATTTCTTTCCTTTTATGGCAATTGTACCGGCAACAGTACCTGTTTTTGAATTTGACATAGAAAAACTTATGCTCAGACCGCCTTTTCTATTCAATATTCCCGCAGTCTTGTCTAATACCGCGCGGGCTTGTGTGGCATTTTGCGCAAATACACCAGACGCGATGATAATCAGCAATATTAATATACAACTAATCCTTTTCATAATATTTAATTTTTTATTTGTCTTAATAAAACGTTTAACTGATTTACGTCAGAGACAAGAACTTCTCTTGGTTTGCTTCCATGAGCGGCTCCTACAATCCCCGCTTTTTCCAGCTGGTCCATAAGCCTTCCGGCGCGATTATATCCAATGGAGAACCTTCGCTGTATCATACTTGTACTTCCTTGTTGTGTTGTTACTATATGATTTGCTGCTTCTTCAAAATAAGGATCCAGATTAGATATCTCATTGTTTGAAGAACCGTTAGATGTGCCATCGGCTTTTGTTTCCGGTTCTGGAAGTTCCATGGGCTCTACAGGACCAGGCTGTGACTCTATATATTCATTTATATTTTTGACTTCAGGAGTGTCTACAAACGCGCATTGCACACGTACGGGATTTGGTGTTCTTCCGTCGAGAATCAACATGTCACCGCGTCCGACAAGTTGGTTGGCACCGGGTTGGTCAAGAATAGTGCGTGAGTCAATCATTGAAGTGACCTTAAAGGCGATTCGTCCCGGGAAGTTCGCTTTAATCGTTCCAGTTATAATATTTGTGGTAGGGCGCTGTGTGGCAATCACCATATGGATTCCTACTGCACGTGCAAGTTGGGCGATGCGCGCTATCGGCATTTCTATCTCTTTTCCGGCTGTCATGATCAAATCACCGAACTCATCGATAATTACAACTATATAAGGCATGAATTCATGTCCTTTTGTAAGGTCAAGCTCATGATTTACAAACTTATGATTGTACTCTTTTATATTCCTGACCTTTGCCATCTTCAGCATGTCATACCGGTGTTCCATTAGTGTGCACAAGCTGTTCAGTGTGCGTACTACCTTGGAGACATCCGTTATAATAGGCTCTTCGTCATTTTCCGGCAGTGTTGCCATGAAATGATCAGCAATGGGCGAATACACGCTGAATTCAACCTTTTTAGGATCAATAAGCACAAACTTCAATTCGTTCGGGTGCTTTTTATAAAGCAATGATGTTATTATAGCATTCAGACCGACAGATTTACCTTGACCTGTCGCACCGGCGACAAGCAGATGTGGTATTTTGGCCAAGTCCACAATAAGTACATCGTTTGATATGGTCTTGCCTAATGCTATGGGCAGTTCCATCTTTGCATCTATAAATTTCTTCGAATTAATGATGCTTTCCATTGAAACGATGTTGGCTTTTCGGTTCGGGACTTCGATTCCTATAGTACCTTTCCCTGGGATTGGCGCTATAATCCTTATGCCGAGAGCTGACAAGCTTAGCGCAATATCATCCTCAAGATTTCTGATTTTTGAGATGCGCACACCGGGAGCCGGCGTTATCTCATATAGTGTTATTGTAGGACCTACTGTCGCTTTAATTTCACTTATATCAACGCCAAAACTTTTCAGAACCTTAACAATCTGCTCATTGTTGGCTCTTATTTCATCCATGTCAACGAAGGGTTTCCCGTCATTGTCATATTTTTTCAGCAGGTCTATTGTCGGATACTTATATCCTGTAAACGGTTCTTTGGGGTTTATAGGCGTCTTGATTATATCATCATCCTCTATTTTTCTACTATCATCGGGACGTTCCGTTGTCTTTGATATCTCAACAATAAGCCCACTGTCAGGATTATCTGTTTTCTCCTTTTCCGGTTCTTTTGCCTTATTGTTATTGTCGCTGATGTCTTCGGTGAGGTCTATAACAGTGGGTGTGTGTATTTCCGTTTCTTCCGGTGTGTCATCCTTTGTAGGAGACACTTCCTGTATAGTTGTATTTGTTTTATCCTCGTATATTGTCTCTGATGATTCTGACGAATCGTGATTTGCATTGTTTATGACAGTAAATTTAATCTTTCTCGTGAGATATCCGACCGGATTGAGAATCTTTCTCACAATATTTATCGTTTCCGAACTCAAATATGTCAGAAACGCAATTGCCACAAATATGAGCACGGCAGTGAGTCCCGGCGCACCTATGACATTCTCCATGGTCTGTACGCAGAACAGTCCATGATTTCCTCCGGGATTGAATATGTAGTTCTCCATAAACGGAGCCAGAAACTTAGCGAACGCAACGGATGTCCATATCATCACTATTGCAAGGCACATGAACCACTTCCAAAGATTGATTGTACAGATTTTCATCATCTTCAGTCCGACTATTATCAGAAATACCGGTATGATAAATGCCGGAAGACCAAAGTTCACCGTTATTAATGTGTAGGCTATGATACTTCCGATACTACCGCAGTAGTTTTTGAAAGTCCTGTTTGTATTCAGCCATTCTCCCGGTCTTAAATCTTCAAGTATGCTTTGGTCTGCCTGACCTGTATTCAGGAAAGAAACCATTGCGATGATGATATAAGTCGCGATGATTAATATTATAAGTCCCAGTAAGAAGTCTGTTTTTTCACTGTTGAATATATTCTGAAAGCCTACAGCCTCCATTATGTTTTTCGGTTTGCGCTCGGATTTCTTCTTGACCATTTCTTCGTTCTCTTATTTATGTGCAAAAATAGCGTAAAAAAGTTGGAAACAGCCATAAATTCGTAACTTTTTTCTAATTTTGCAAATTGTTTTAAATGCAGACAATGAAGACTATCTACAACAGATTAGACAAAGAATACATCAAGGATTTGCCGTTAGTGAGCTTTCCCGGAAAGATTATAACCGTGAACAGTGAGCGTGAAGCGGACAAGGCTGTACCTTTTTTGTTGTCTAAAGATATTTTGGGTGTTGATACGGAAACAAGGCCTTCATTTAAAAAAGGGCAACAGCACAAGGTCTCATTATTACAGGTTGCGACAGAAGACATTTGTTTCCTGTTCCGCCTGAATTACATCGGGATGGTCACATCGGTAATTTCGTTGCTGAGCAACACCGACGTTCCAATGGTAGGATTGTCCTGGCATGACGATCTTGCCGCACTGCAAAAACGAATGGAATTCAAACCGGGGCTGTTCATAGACATACAGGATATAATAGGAGATATAGGCATTGAGGACAAAAGCCTGCAAAAACTGTACGCCAACATCTTCAAACAAAAGATTAGTAAAAGACAGCGACTGACAAACTGGGATGCAGATGTGCTGAGCGACAAACAGATGAGCTATGCCGCAACAGACGCCTGGGCATGCGTAAGGTTATATAAGGAAATTCTAAAACTGAAAGAGACCGGCGATTATTCTTTGATTATAAAGGACGATATAAATAATTCTATTGCGAATGTATAAATCAGTATACTTAAAACGTGGGAAAGAGGACAGTCTTAAGAGATTTCACCCATGGATATTTTCCGGCGCAATTAATTCTATGGATGAAAACATAGAAGACGGAGACATCGTACGAGTTTTTACCAATGACAATGCATTCATTGCAACCGGTTTTTTCCAGATAGGGTCAATAGCCGTGAGAGTGCTTTCTTTCTCAGACATAGAGATTAATGATGAATTCTGGTACAGACGCCTGTCTGCCGCATACTCCATGAGAAAAGCCCTTGGAATAATCAACGAGGACTATAACACCACGTTCAGGCTGTTTCATGGTGAGGGAGACTATATTCCGGGGCTTATAGTAGACTGTTACGGCGACACCGCCGTTATGCAGGCTCACAATGTAGGGATCCATGTATTCAGGCACGACATATGCAAAGCTATCGTCGCAGTTACAGGCGGAAGAATAAAGAATGTGTACTACAAGAGTGAGACAACCCTGCCATATAAAGCTGAAATAGATAGCAGCAACGGTTTCATATATGGCAGTATGAATACTGACGTGACAATTGAAAACGGACTCAAGTTCCACGTTGACTGGCTGAAAGGTCAGAAAACCGGTTTTTTTGTGGATCAGCGCGAGAACCGCAAACTGCTTGAGATGTATTCGAGGGACAAAAACGTGCTTAATATGTTCTGTTACACAGGAGGCTTTTCCGTGTATGCCATGCGTGGAGGCGCAAAAACAGTGCATTCCGTTGACAGCAGTTCAAAAGCCATAGAACTGACAAACCAGAATGTCGCATTGAATTTCCCTGATGACAAACGCCACACGGCATTCTGCGAAGATGCATTCAAATATCTTGACCATAACTGTCAGGAACAATACGACCTTGTAATATTGGATCCGCCGGCTTTTGCGAAGCACCGTAATGCGATACACAATGCATTAAAAGGATATACCAGACTGAACCAGAAAGGTCTTCAACACATAAAATCGGGAGGAATACTGTTCACATTCAGTTGCTCACAGATAATAACAAAGGACAATTTCAGGAACGCAGTGTTTACTGCGGCGGTTCAGGCAAACCGCAAGGTGAGGATTCTTCACCAGTTGCACCAGCCGTCCGATCACCCGATAAACATATATCATCCGGAAGGAGAATATTTGAAAGGACTGGTTTTATATGTCGAATGAGAATATAGAAAACCGTTTTACTGAGTCTGTAACAAGTTTTTCCATAAGAAACGGCTTGTTCAAGACAGATTGTAAATATCTTGTTGCACTCTCCGGCGGGGCTGACAGTGTGGCTCTTTTATTGGTGATGAAAAAGATGGGGATTGATACGGAAGCTGTCACATGCAATTTCCATCTGCGCGGGAAAGAGTCTGACAGAGATGAGAATTTCTGTGTCGCATTATGCGAAAGACTGGGCATAAAGCTTCATCGCTGCCATTTTGACACCCGTTCGTATGCGGAAGCCAGAAAAATAAGCATCGAAATGGCTGCGAGGGAGTTGAGATACCGGTATTTTGAGCAGCTCAGACAAGACATTGGTGCGGAGGCGATATGTGTGGCACACCATCAGGATGACAGCATAGAAACGTTATTGATGAATCTTATACGTGGCACGGGGATAAACGGACTTAAAGGAATACAGCCGATTAACGGGCACATAATACGTCCGTTATTGTGTGTTGGCAGAAAAGACATTGAGGATTATCTTAATTCGCTTGGTCAGGATTATGTCACAGACAGCACCAATCTTGTTGATGATGTTATGCGGAATAAAATCAGACTGAATGTCATTCCGTTATTAGAGACCATCAATCCTAATGTAAGAAAAAATATATTCAGCACCTCTCTTAACATATCTGAATCAATAAAAGTATTTGATTCTTCAATCAGCCGGTCAGTAACTGAGGCTTTCAATGCAGGAAAGATAGATATATCCAAGCTGAAATCACAGCCATCTCCGGAGTACGCTCTGTTTCATATCCTTAGGAAATACAATTTCAGCCCGGCTGTCATAAGACAAATCTTTGAGCATATGGAAGGTGCCAGCGGAAGGAGATGGTACTCCGAGGATTATGAATTGCTTTCGGACAGAGGTTATTTGCTTATAAGAAAGCGTAACAAGTCGTTCACCATGAGACACATGAAAGTAATTGAACCAGGTGTATATGTGTATGGTGAAAACTTAAAGTTTACATTTATTCAAGAAATTAAAGATGCTGATTATAAGATAGATAAGTCGTCAGACTGCGCTTGTCTGGATGCCGGAAGGATAGAGTTCCCGCTGACAATACGACCACTCCGGAATGGCGACAGATTCTGTCCATTAGGAATGAGAGGGTCGAAACTTATAAGCGATTACATGACCGACATCAAGAGAAGCGGTTTCGAGAAGGAAGAGCAACTCGTCATCACAAACGCAAACGGAGAAATCATGTGGCTCGTAAACGAACGTCCGGACAACCGATATAAAGTGACGGACAAAACAAACATGATATTGAAGATTGTCCTGAAAAATCATTAAAGTCTTTATTCCATTTCTTCGACATTGGATGAATTTGTAGTGCGTACTGTTGTTTTTGACAGTCTGTATGCCAGATGCACCTTTGAATATATATACGGAAAACGATGTTGAAAGCGCATATTTATGCATTGTGAAGTGTCAAAATAAGGCAATCCTTGCCATATAATCCGCATTCGGCTGTAAATATCTTATTTCCCGGAGTATCACATAACTGCATCTCAGTCAGCGATTTATGGTTTCAGACACATTGCCTTACTATTTTCGCGCTCATGAAAGAGGCTGTTTGGACTCGTGAAAAAGCCTTTTTCATCATCCGGTAAAGGCTTTATGAGCGTATGTAAAAGTCCGTTCTGAACCGCGAACAAGCCTTTCCTGCATGTCTGTGGCATCGTGCTTTAATCATTGTCAAGAAAAAACGGATACAACAGTGGAGCTTATTCACAATCTGCTTTCAACACAGCAGCTGCCGGTTTTCTGTTTTGCAGATTTGCGAACATCATTTTTGCATATCAAAAGAGTATAAATATTCAATATTGGCAATAAGGGTAGGGGGATTGCATATAACAGAAATGATACACTTAATCATGTATTTTGCTCTGTTTGCACAGTATGCGGAACGGCCTGATACGCATAATGGTATAAAGCATGAGATGGAATCTTAATAATGTCCTTATTCATTATACAGCCACAAATGCTGTAAACAGATAATCATCTAATGCGTATTTTAGAATATAACAGGCTGCGCCCGGCAATTTGAAGGCAGACTTTCATTGCGTTTACTTGCACTGTTTTTTTCAAAAAAAACTAAATTATTTTTGAGATATCATGTAAATTTCATACTTTTGGCATAAACATATCAATTAATCAGAAAAGTGAATATGCGTTTCTTATCCATACTTTTGTTTTTCATACCATTAGTCACCCATGCCCAAAAAATAACATTAGGATCGTGCGTCACACGGGACAATGGATTATATAAAGGCGAAATGCAGTCCGGCAAACCTAACGGCAAAGGCAAGACCACCTTCAAGAACGGGGATACATACGAAGGAGAATATGTAAAGGGAAAGCGTCAGGGCAAAGGAATATATTCTTTTTCTGACGGAGAAAAGTATGAGGGAGAGTGGTTCCAGGACCAGCAGCATGGTTATGGAACATATTATTTCATGAACAACAACAAATATGTGGGGCTGTGGTTCCGTGATTATCAGCAAGGATATGGAGTGATGTACTACTATAACGGCGATAAATATGAAGGGAACTGGCATAAGGACAAGCGTCAGGGAAAGGGGAAATATACGTTTGCCGGAGGCGCATACTATGAAGGGGAATGGAAAGACGACCAGAAGAACGGCAAAGGTTTCTTTGATTGGGGAGACGGTACCACATACGATGGAATGTGGATAAACAACCAGCGTTCAGGGAAAGGGACAAACAAATATGCAGATGGTGATGTCTATACAGGAGAATGGCTGAATGACATACAGAACGGAAAAGGAATATATAAATTCCAGAACGGCGATGTGTACGAAGGCGATTATGTGCAGGGGGAAAGAACCGGTACCGGCATATTCAAATATGTGAACGGAGACAAATACACCGGAATGTTCAAAGAGGGTGACAAAGACGGTCAGGGCACGTACGTATGGCAGAACGGAGACTCATATACAGGACAATGGCAAAACGATCTGCAAAACGGAAAGGGAAAACTTGTAAAGAAGAATGGTGATGTGTTTGAGGGTACATTCAAGAATGGTAAAGTTGACGGAGAGATAATAATCCACTATGCCGACGGCAGCCGTTTTAAGGGAATGTACAAGAATGGTATGAGAAACGGTAATGCAATAGAGGAAAACAAAGACGGAACGCGCTTTGAAGGTTCGTATGTGAATGACCTTCGTGACGGGAAGTTTATAGAGAAAGACCGTAACGGCAAAATAATAAAACAAGGGTATTACGAATCCGGATTAAGATATGAAGACTAACATAAAACAGTTAAAATTTTAACCATGGCAGCAAAAACAAAAAAGACAGCAGACACTGCAGCCGTCAAGCAGCTTGCGCTTATAAAGAACGATCCTTATCTGAAGGATTACGAGAACGCCATTCGTGGAAGACACGAACATGCTTTATGGAAACTTTCCATGCTGACAAACAATGGCAAGCAGGCTCTGACAGACTTTGCAAACGGTCATAAATATTATGGACTGCACAAACTGTCACGTGGCTGGGTGTTCCGCGAGTGGGCGCCTAATGCTACAAGACTGTTTCTTGTAGGCGACTTCAATAATTGGAAGGAAACAGAGAAATATGAGGCGAAACGACTTGACGCTTATGGAAACTGGGAGCTTAAGCTGAGCGAGAAGGCTATAAAGCATGGCGACCTTTACAAGATGCATGTGTATTGGGACGGTGGATATGGAGAGCGCATACCCGCATGGTGCCAGAGAGTTGTTCAGGATAATGAGACAAAAATATTCTCAGCACAAGTATGGAATCCGGACGTTCCATATAAATGGAAAAAATCAAAGTTCAAGCCAAACACGTCGCCTTTGCTGATATACGAGTGCCATATCGGTATGGCTCAGGATGCGGAGAAAGTCGGTACATATAATGAATTCCGGCTCAATGTACTGCCGAGAATAATTGAAGACGGGTATAACTGTATACAGATTATGGCAATACAGGAACATCCTTACTATGGCTCGTTCGGATATCACGTGAGTAGTTTCTTTGCAGCATCGAGCCGCTTCGGAACACCGGAAGAGCTGAAATTGCTTATTGACACAGCCCACCAGAACGGTATTGCGGTAATTATGGACATCGTGCACAGCCACGCTGTAAAAAACGAATGTGAGGGATTGGGTAATCTGGCTGGTGACCCTAACCAGTATTTTTATCCCGGAGACAGACACGAGCATCCGGCATGGGACAGTCTGTGCTTTGACTATGGAAAAGACGAAGTGCTTCACTTCCTGCTGTCCAACTGTAAATATTGGCTTGAGGAATTCCATTTCGACGGATTCAGGTTTGACGGTGTGACGTCAATGCTGTATTACAGCCATGGGCTGGGGGAGGCTTTCTGCGGATACGGTGATTATTTCAATGGGCATGAAGACGACAATGCAATATGTTATCTGACACTTGCCAATATCCTTATACATCAGGTCAACCCGAATGCCATCACAATAGCAGAAGAGGTAAGCGGCATGCCTGGACTTGCCGCAAAATTCACTGATGGCGGTTATGGCTTTGATTACCGCATGGCAATGAACATACCTGATTATTGGATAAAGACAATAAAGGAACTGCCGGACGAAGACTGGAAGCCAAGCTCAATATTATGGGAGACAACCAACAGGCGCAGTGATGAAAAGACTATCAGCTATTGTGAAAGCCACGATCAGGCTCTGGTCGGAGACAAGACCATCATTTTCCGGCTGATAGACGCTGACATGTACTGGCATTTCAAGAAAGGTGACGAGACCGGCACTGTCAATCGCGGAATCGCCTTGCACAAAATGATCAGGCTTGCCACTGCGTCTACAATCAATGGCGGTTATCTTAATTTCATGGGAAATGAGTTTGGACATCCTGAATGGATAGATTTTCCGCGTGAAGGTAACGGATGGAGCTACAGATATGCACGAAGACAATGGAACCTTGTGGACAATAAGGAACTAGACTATCATTTCTTAGGCGACTTTGACAGGCAGATGATAAAGGTGCTCAAAAGTGTAAAAAACATACAGAAGACACCTGTTACGGAAATATGGCACAATGACGGAGACCAGATATTGGCGTTTATGCGTGGAGATTTGATTTTCGTGTTTAATTTCAATCCTACACGTTCGTTTACGGATTATGGCTTTCTTGTTCCCACAGGCTCGTATGATGTGGTGCTGAACACAGACGCTAAAGAATTTGGAGGCAACGGTTTCGCTGATGACACAATATCACATCTGACTAACTACGATGAGGCATACGTCAACGAACGCAAGGAATGGCTGAAGCTGTACATACCAGCACGCTCGGCTGTTGTATTAAAGAAGAACTGACATTACATGAATAAAAGAAATTTTCTTACATTCACCATATGTAATATAGTATTCGTATCGTTCTGCTTCTGTTATCTGTATTATTATCAGGCAGACCTTTTGTCGCTGATGCAGTATACATACTCAGACGGTCAGACACATTACAATCATTTATGGGGAGCTGTATTGACAGCTCTCCTTCTTTTATCGGTCAATCTGCTTGCTATAAGAAGAAACAAGGAATTCCATACATTTTCCGCATGGACATTTTTCCCTTCCGCAATACTTCTGACATTTATAACAGGCGGAAGACAAACAGAAGACCTCAATCTTTCTTTCGGATTTATAGCATGCATGTCCCTGATTGCGGTATGCCTGTATGTGATATTTTCAAAATGTATACGTAACTTTATAAGAACCAACAGTGAGAAAATAAATAACAACTCATTCATTAAGAACTTATGGATTAATCTCTTGATTATAACCGTACAGTTCATGTATGTTTGCGCTTTCAGCAATAGTGACAGGCTGTTTCACGCACGTCTCCATGTATTACAAAGTCTTTGTGAGAAAGATTATGACGAGGCACTCTCCACAATCGTTAAGTTGGAAACGTCAGACAGACAGCTCACAACACTCATTGTCTATACCTTGTCAAAAAAGAATATGCTTGCAGAAAGGCTGTTCGAGTATCCGTTACGAGGAGGTTCCGTGTCTTTGCTGCCTGATAGCACGTTGACCTCCAAATTCGGATTTGATGAAATATATCATCACTTGAACCTAAAAATACCAGGCAATCAAATTCATAACAGTATTGAATTTATACGGCATGGCAAGGGGATAAATAAACAGGCGGCAGATTATATTCTTTGCGGATATCTTATGGATAAGAATCTGGACGCATTTGTTGAGAATCTAACCAAATATTATGACATTAATGACTTTTTGCCTAAGCACTACCGCGAGGCACTCACTTTGTATGTCCATTCACACACGACACCAAAGGTAATATTCAAAAACAGCATTATGGATGCTGATTTTCAAGATTACCAAAATATGGAACACGATATCACAGATACTGAAGAACGTAAGAACAAACTTCGCGATACGTATGGAAATACATATTGGTATTATTACCAATATGCTATTTCCTGACTGCCTCTAATGCCTTTGGCCAGTCTGTATCCAATGAGAACTGTGTTATGTATTTCTCGTTATCAACATAGGCATAGACCAGTTCTTTGTCCGTGTCATTGAACAACGCGTTTTGGATCGTTGCATTCTTGAATTTCGCCATTACTATTTCCCTGTCTTTCTTTTTATCTTCGTCAGCAAGACGTTTCAGATATAGGTTCACGAAATCTATCATCGCATTGGCCTGCACTCCCAGTTCGTACTCTGTAAAAGTGTCCTCCGTTGCAGCTTTTCCAATAAGATAATATAATACGTCATATTTGAAACATGCTATTTTCCTTGTTTCAAGATCTTTTGTCTTATCGTTCATCAAAGCCTCTGCGTTGTCTTTCATTTTTTTCACCTCATTAAATATATCCTGTGCGGATACGTTCAATGTCATAATACAGACTGATAAAAGCAATAATAATTTTTTCATAATGAATAATTCTGTAAATTTATATACTTAAATATTTTATGATTTTTCTAATTTCAGTTCTCTGTCAATACATCTTGGTAACTCTTCTTTGTAGTGGGTCACAACAATTAATGTTTTGTTTTTACGCTCACAAAAGGCATCGATAATGTTATTCGCAAGTGTCTTATTGTCGTTATCCAACCCATGCAAAGGCTCATCCAATATAAGCAGTTCCGGATCTTTCACAAAAGCACGTGCCAGCAACACAAGACGCTGCTCTCCGCTGGACATTTTAAGGAATGTACGTTCTGCCAAGTGTTCTATGCCGAACCGGTCCATCCAAAAGTGGCACAAAGCAAAAGTCTCTTCTGTAAGACGTCGGTTTCTGACCTTGGAATCATCCAATCCACTGCGAACTATGTTTATCGCAGGTATGTCATGCTTGAACGCTCTATGCATTTCTGGCGATACATAACCAATGTGTCTTTTAATTTCCCAAATGCTTTCTCCACAACCTCTTCTTTTATCAAATAGTGTGACATCACAGGCGTAGCTCTGAGGATTGTCGGCACACACAATGCTTAATAATGTGGATTTGCCACTACCGTTTCTTCCTGTAATAGCCCATCGCTCGCCATTTTTCACACACCAGTTGATTTTATTCAATATAAGATTGTTACCATATGAGATTGTGACATCACGCATACGTATTGCGTATTCGTAGGAAAAAGATTTTTTATCACTTCCATAGGGAAGTTTGATTATTTCACTCCTTCGGTCATATCCATGAGATGCATCTTCTGCTGCTGTTATGTTATGTCTTGAAACATATTCCTCCCTTGTCTGTTTAGGCATGACAGACATGTTACAGACCTCTATTACATGCGTTATAAAATCCGGAATTTCTTTATGTTCATCAACAACAAGTATTAATTGTATTGTCTGTGTCTCACATAACGTTTTCAGAATGGCCTTTAACATCTCTCGCGTTTGACAGTCCAGACCTATAAAAGGATTGTCTATAATAAGAATACGAGGTTGATTCAGTATTGCCAATGCAAGTATAAGCCGGCGAAGTTCTCCACTGGATAGCGAGATGATTCTTTTATCCATGATTGTATCAATGGAAAACATATTGTACAATCTCATATACGCGTCATCCTCCGCCACCTTTTTTAAAAGATTCCCATATTCTGTTTTCACCTTGTGTGCAACTGTAATATAAGAATCTCCAAGTTCACCCTGATTCCATCTTTGCTGCATATAGTATGCCCGGTCAGCATCAGATCCGTATGAATCTTTGAATCTGATATACTTTATATTATCTGACGCGTACTCATGATTGTCTGGCGAGAAATCATATTTCAGGCTATTGTCAGAGACAAGCGGATGCTTTCCGGTCAGCATATCTATAAACATAGATTTCCCGCTTGCATTCTTTCCGATAACAGCCAACTGTTCTCCTGAAAGTAACTCAAAATTGACAGGAGTCTTCATCCTCCATTCAGGCTTTCTTGCTATGCCGTCTTTTATTTCTATAACTTTTTGCATATACGCTCCTGATTCTTTCTTATATACTCCTTCCATCCTTTATAATGAACACCTGTCTCAATGTCGCTTTTCTGCAAAAAGTGACAATATGCCACTCCCAAGGCATCTGTAGCGTCCATAAAATGAGGCATTTGGTCATCAGTAATCTTTAAAAGACGCTTCAACATATCAGCAACTTGTTCTTTTGACGCCTGTCCTTGACCGGTTATAGCCATTTTTATTTTCAACGGTGCATATTCGTAAATTGGAAGATTATGATGTATTGCAGCAGCTATGGCAACACCTTGTGAACGTCCAAGTTTTAACATAGACTGTACATTCTTGCCGTAAAAAGGTGCTTCTATAGCCATCTCGTCAGGAAGATACTTGCATATTATTCCTGTCACCTGTTCGAAAATATAACCGAGTCGCAAATATGGGTCGACCATTCTGCGCATATCCCAAACACCCATATTGCCAAGTTTTGCCTTATTGCCATAAACATGTAATAAGCCATAACCCATAACATTTGTACCGGGATCGATGCCTAATATCAGTTTTTCTTTCACTTCTTTATCTTTCCATATAAGGATTATGAGCCAACTCGTCTCCTATTGTTGTTTTCTCACCGTGTCCGGGCAGTATCACTGTCTCATCAGGTAATTGCGCAAGCATTCTAAGACTCTGTATAATCTGCATCATACTACCGCCCGAGAAATCAGTACGTCCTATAGAGTTCTTGAACAAAGTGTCACCAGTAAACGCGATGTTCTCCTTTTCACAATAAAACGTGACAGAACCAGGAGAATGCCCCGGCGTCTCTATTACGGTTATCTTTTGATGTCCAAAACAAATTACGTCCTCACGCTTAAGGAAACGCTTCGGAACCGGTGATTTGAAGTCGATATGTATACTGCATAATGACTCTGCCTGTCTGTCAATGCTTCCAAGCAGGCTTTCGTCTGCGGATGCGACCTCGGGAGTCAATCCGAATTCATCATAAATAGTATTGTTTCCGAAATTATGGTCAAAGTGACCATGCGTTACAAGAAGATGTACTGGCTTCAGTTTATTTCCATTTATATATTCTACAATGGCTTTACGCTCGTAGTCATAAAATGCACCACAATCAATAATGACACATTCATCGGTATCATCGCTTACAACATAGCAGTTCTCCTGTAGCATGTTGAAAACAAAGCGTTCTATTTTTATCATATTGGAATGTATATTACGTATTTGTTCTTAAACCATTCTCCACGGAATATCTTGCTGATATCCGTAATTTGGCTAATATGTCTGTAGTTGTGAATTTCTGAATCTATATTTCCTCCCTTGAGACATAGCAATCCGTTCGCAATTGCATTTCTCTGTTTGTCTGATATGTTTTTCTTTATGATTTTCATCAGATCCGGTAATGGCATCACTGCCCGGCTTACAACAAAGTCGTATTTTCCTTTTTCTTCCTCTCCTGAAATTTGTTCAGCTTCTATATTTTTCAGTCCGAGAGAGCATGCGACTTCATTCACTACCTTAATCTTTTTTCCAGTCCGGTCTATCAATTTGAAATGGCAATCAGGGAACATAATTGCAAGAGGAATGCCCGGAAATCCGCCACCAGTACCGAAATCAAGTATTCTGCTTCCATGTGTAAATCTTGTCTCTTTTGCTATAGCAAGAGAATGGAGCACGTGATGTGAATAAATGTTTTCAATATCCTTTCGTGATATTACGTTTATTTTGCTGTTCCATTCACAATATAGAGGTCTCAGCATTTCCATTTGGGAACGCTGCTCATCTGTAATATTGGGGAAATATTCAAGAATCTCATTCATGGAGGAAAATAATTATTTAATTTCTACTTTTTTCAGATTCTCTATCTCTGAATCGTTTACCTTTATTCTGATTTCACCCTCCTCATGCGGTGCTATCTCATCCTGACAATATATAAAAGATATTCCATCTTTTTCAATGATGAAATTATCCGGTACATATATATTCCCGTCTGCAAATATATATCTTTTTTTAAGTCCTTCAATATTGTCAACATCAAACATATTATAGAATTTATTTAATATGATGTCTTTTAACATTTTCTCATATCCGTGAATGAAAATATCGTCCAATGATATAATTTTTCCCGTATCAGCATAAAAGTTCTTGACCAGCGTCTGTCTCGTCTCGTAAAGCCCGCCTCCGTAAGATGTCAGTTTCGCCATGTAAGTAATGACGTCTTCTTTCTCTGATAAGATGTACGTATTTAATGCATATCTGTTGCTATATAGTTCCGGATGAGTCCTGTCATTCTCATATATCTTTTTGTAAAAATCTATATAGTCAGACAAATATCCGGCAACAAATGAATCCACAGACTTACGTATTCCGTCACCATTGGAATATTCTGTATAATCTGGCAACATTATTCCATTACTTAAAAAAGAGCGGTTAAGCATTTGCCCATTCCCGCCATTTAAATACTGCACGCTTATGTGTATAGAGCATTCTGGAGAATCAAGTCCGTCGGTAAGTCTCAATGACGAGTCTGACACGATACTGTCTATATTGAAATCTCCTCTTTCAATGGCATTTTTCCTATGACAGGAGAATAATAATGCCGCAAACAGGAAAACCGTAAATATCTTTTTCATATTGTTACAATTAATTTATCCTTTTTCCATAAGGCAGGCTGGCACATTTTGCCGGTAACCTTCAAGTGGATTATATATGAAGAATGCATTCAAAAAAATCAAACAGTTCGTATACATAATGAGACTGCACTATTTGTGCAAAGGTACGAAGAATTAATCAAATGAATGCGGACATTTCACATTTAATTCCTGGTATTTGACACCAAATTCACATAATATTACTTTTCTTTTGTCAGTTTTGTCCTTTTATTGTAATTTTGCACGTCAATAAAAAAAGAGATATGTCAGAATATTTAAGTACAAGCAAAAAAAAGGTTACTGCTCCGGCTTTCTTTAAGATGAAACAGGCTGGAGAGAAAATAGCAATGCTTACAGCTTATGACTACACCACCGCATCAATTATAGATGCGGCAGGAGTGGATTGTATCTTGATTGGTGACTCCGCATCTAATGTTATGGCAGGCAATGAAAATACAATACCGATTTCTGTGGAGCAGATGATATACCATGCACGTGCCGTGGCACGCGCTGCAAGCCATGCGCTTATCTTATGCGACATGCCTTTCGGAAGTTATCAGGTTTCACGTGAGGAAGGCGTTAGAAATGCCATAAAGATAATGAAAGAAAGCGGAGTGGACGCATTAAAACTCGAGGGTGGAATTGAAATAATAGAGACCGTGAAGGCAATAATAGACGCAGGCATTCCTGTGTGCGGTCATCTCGGGCTCACTCCACAGAGCGTTCACAAGTTCGGAGGCTACGGACTTAGGGCAAAAGAAGAGGCTGAGGCGGAGAAGCTTATCGCTGACGCTGAAGCTCTTGACAAAGCGGGGTGCTTTGCAATCGTACTTGAAAAAATTCCTAACGTACTCGCTGCAAAGATAACGGAAAAAGTAAACTGTGCGACAATAGGTATCGGAGCTGGTAACGGTACAGACGGGCAGGTCCTCGTCTATTCGGATATGTTGGGCATGAACCGTGGATTCAGACCTAAATTCCTGCGCCAATATGCCGACTTATATACAGTCATGACCGATGCTGTAGGCTGTTACATTAATGATGTGAAGACTGTTTCTTTTCCGAACGAATCCGAAAGCTACTGATTAAAAGGATATGGACTCGTTTAGCATGCCTTCGCATAAGAAACTGTGGCGTAAGGACTTTATCATCCTTATAATTGCCGAGCTTATGATTACAGCATCCGTATATATGCAGATTCCCTTGTTTCTGCAAAGATACATAAATTCAGAATGTATTATACAAAAAGGATTAGGAGTTGCTGTGAGCATGTTTGGCATAGGGCTTTTTGCGATAGGTCCGTTTACCAACTGGCTAATACAGCGCTACAGACGTAATAAGGTGTTCATATTTTCCACCGCCGGAATGCTTTCTGTATTATTGTTCATGTCCGTGTATGGATATGAAAGCAGAATGGCAGATGAGTCTGCCGGTATTCTATTAAAAATTTCATGTTTTCTGTTTGGATGCTTTTACAGTCTTTCGAAAAGAACGCTTACCGGCGTGCTGATGATTGACAAATGTGAGTCATACAACCGTACGGATGCTAATATCGCGGCATCATGGGTGTCGCGCTTCTCATTATCTGTCGGCCCTGCTGTAGCTGTTATTGCCATGACCATGACAGACAGTATAGATACAGATGTAATGGCAAATGCATGTATAGCTGTAGCTATTCTCTTGGTATGCATGATTAGATTTCCGTTCAAGAGTCCGGACGAGAATGTGAATATTATCTCTACAGACAGATTTTTTTATTCACATGACATAAAATATTTTATTTTACTTGCAGCAATATATGTTGTTATTGGGTTGATAGTCAGCCTTACGGATTCCGTAATGTTTTATGGGTTTCTGTCCGCAGGTTTTGCCATAGCAATGATTGGCGGTCATTATTTTGTAAGAAGTACAAAAAGATTATCCGGCATTATAGGACTTGTATGCATGCTTACAGCATTCATATTCATCATTTTGTGCAGATGTCTGCCCTTTACAGATTATACGGTACCACTTTTACTTGGTTGTGGTACAGGATATATCGGTTCATATGTGCTTCACAAATACATAGACGCGGGGATACATTGTGAACGTAGCACAGCAATAAGTTCGTACTTCCTTGCCTGCGAGGGAGGATTTGCAGGAGGAATCTGCATAAGTTATATGTTTATAGACAATCAGATTATGGCCCAGTTTCACAAAATCTTACAGTCGTTTTTAAACTGTTATTGACTTTAACAGTGATTCCTGAGAAAAGAACCGGCATTAAATGTATTTCTAAAACGCAAATATTAAACTTATCAGATATGATTATAGATTTTAACTTAATTGAGAAAAACATCCTTGAGGAATTTAAAGGCGGCAGTGGAGAGTTGGTCATGCAAAGCCATACAGATGATAATTGCAAAATTATGCGCCACATATTAAGAGCCGGTGCGTCCATAGGAGCACACACGCATGATGACAGCTGTGAGATAATCTACATGATTAAAGGAAATGCACGGGTGGTTTACGACGGTAATATAGAGCAGGTAAATGAAGGACAAGTACACTATTGCCCGAAAGGACACACGCATTGCCTTCAAAATGTGAACGATTACGACATAGAGTATCTTGCCATTGTCCCCCAGTTCTGACGGGATATATGCCTGATATTTCTTTGTAAAATAGTTTCAAACAGTGCGGAAATATGGCTTCCAGATTCATATTTCCAGCACTGTCCTCCTTGATTAAGACTTTTGGGCTTGTTTCTTGTCATAAGTTTTGAAGGCAAGGAAACAAAAGGCACTTTGATGATGTTTCATAATTAGAAAGCTGCTTGAATTAAAAACATCTGGTAAACGTATTCTGGTGCGGTGGACGATGTGATTTGCATCAACAACCGGATTATGGGCTGCCATGAAAAAAAGATTTCATAAAAAGGAGGGAGCCTTGTCTGAAACGAAGTGGATGGTGTTGCAAAAGCGCAAAGTAACTGTAGAATCTAAAGAGAAATCATGAGGTCATGATAATTTTTTTCGATGTGATAAAAATAATCTATTTATAATTTGGAGAGTGTGGGCTTTTTTCGTAGATTTGCTGTCGGAGTTTATGTAACTCTTTCTAAGACACAAAAGGAAAAGAAGGGGCGTGATGCTTAACCTTGTGATTGAAATCCTGAAAATCACACAATACGTGTATAGGACAGCATAATGGTTCTCGCAATGTAATAACGTGTACAGTCTGTTTTAATATCCGAACACGGGTTTTCATTGACATTCAGTCAGGACATGGCATTTCAGTTCTACGCTTCATGTTTAATTAGTAAAGGTCTTTGAGGACTGGAGGCTATGAGCTATTATGAAAGCAATCAAAACAATCAAAACAATCGGATTGCTCTGTCTTGCAATTCCGTTGTTAAGCAGTTGCCAGATTTATGACATAGTGAAAGACGCGACTGACCAGGAGGAAGGGCGAATTGTAATGAAGGACGGCACCGAGTATACAGGACGTGTCAGAATGCCGAAATCAAACACGAAGACAGTAAACATCACGACAACAAACGGTGAAAAGCTAAAACTAAAGAACACGGACATAGCAGTTCTCGGCGTTTGGAAAAAAACTCATCCAGAAAATTGCCACTTCCTCGTATGCTATCCATACATGGCAAACAAGGTGTTCTCTACAAAAAAGAAGAAAAAGATAGAGCCGCAGTGGATGTCTGTTGAGGCGCAAGGCGATTACGTGGAATTCTATTGTTGCAGCTATAAATACAGTATTCCAAGTAGTGGCATCCTGAAAATCTCCAGTGTAGCAAATGGAGAGATTTTTTATGTGGCACGCAAAACAGGAGAGGAGATTGGACAAGTGATAGGCTATTACAAGAGCGGGAATAAATATCAGCGTAATTTACTTATGGAATATCTCGCAGATGACCCGGTTCTGTGTGAAAAACTTAAAAACAAAGAAATAGACCCAACTGATTTGCAGAAGATAGCAGACTTGTATAATCCCGTCAAGAAATGAGGCTGTAACCACTTTCTGTATGTCCTGTTGTTTCCCAGCAAAGTGACTAAGGGCTTTACACAGGCGGGCTGTACACACATCGAATTGCAAGACAGATATGAGTGGTTTCCGGACATGAGTAACAAATCCAAAGGAACTTTGAATCTATGAGCTCGCAATGCTTTTGATAAGAGACAATTTATCGCTGTCTGTCTGAATTATGGAGTTTTGCTCAGTATTTGACAGAATCTCGTTAAATAATATAAGTACAAGACAGATTATATAAAAGAGGTTATGTCAACGGTTTTGACATAACCTCTTTTAAGTATGAGAATAATCTTCTACAATAAGATTATTGTATGACTGTCAGATGATATCATACAGAGGGTTTTATATTAAATGTAATAAACGTCAGGCAAGTTCAGAAAGTTCGAGCCATCTCATACTTTTTTCGTCAAGTTCGTTTTTCAATACCGGGAGACGCTTGCTCTTTTCCGTAAGCTCGCCAATTGTCAGTTTCCCGCTACACAGTTCTTCTTCTATGATTTTCTGCTCTTTCTCAAGTGCGGCAATGTCTTTCTCAAGCTGTTCAAACTCACGTTTCTCCTTGAATGTCATTTTTTTCCGGACAGAAACATCCTGTACTTTTCTATCCTTTTTCTCCAAAGGCTGGTTTTTCTCTTTTAGTTCTTTGGGCTTCAAGGCACTCCATTCCCTGTATTGTGTGTAATTGCCGGGGAAATCCTGTATCACTCCGTTCCCTTGAAAGACCAAGAGGTGATCTACTATCTTATCCATAAAATACCGGTCATGGCTGACTATGATGACACATCCGGGGAAATCCTGCAAATATTCTTCCAAGACCTGAAGGGTAGGAATGTCCAAATCGTTTGTCGGCTCATCGAGTACAAGAAAATTAGGGTTGCGCATGAGTATCGTACATAAATAGAGTTTGCGACGTTCTCCGCCACTCAATTTATACACATAGTCATACTGCTGCTCCGGTGTGAAAAGAAAGTGTTGCAGCAATTGTGACGCAGTTATATGCTTACCGCCTCCATAATCGATGAAATCGGCAATTTCAGATATTACGTCAATGACTCTCTGCTCCTCATTGAACTTTAATCCTTCCTGTGAAAAATATCCGAATCTCACGGTATCACCGATGTCAAATTTTCCACTGTCCGGTTGTATTATTCCTAAAAGAAGTTTTATAAAAGTGGACTTACCGCTGCCATTGTTTCCGATGATTCCCATCTTTTCAAAACGGCTGAAGTTATAGTAGAAGTCTTTCAAGATAACCTTTTCTTCCGACCATGCCTTAGAAACATATTGGCATTCGAATATTTTTGAACCGATATATACGTTTTTTGATTTAAGGCGCATCTGCCGTTCTTCAATCCGTTGCTTCGCTCTTGCCTCAAGCTCATAGAACGCATCCTCTCTGTATCGAGCTTTATGACCTCTTGCCTGTGGCATACGGCGCATCCATTCAAGTTCGCGACGATAGAGATTATTGGCTCTTGCTATTTCCGCCATGGTGGCGTTGACGCGTTCCTGTCGTTTTTCTATATAATATTCATAGTTGCCTCTATATGTATAGATGGTTTTATTGTCCAATTCAAGAATGATATTACATACACGGTCAAGGAAATATCTGTCGTGTGTTACCATCAGTAATGTCTTGTTGCCCCGGGAGAGGTAGCCTTCGAGCCAGACAATCATCTCAAGGTCAAGATGGTTGGTCGGCTCGTCAAGTATCAGCAAATCCGGTTCGGTAATCAGCACATTTGCCAATGCAATACGTTTCTGCTGTCCACCGCTAAGTTCGCCCATAGGCTGATTGAGGTCTTTTATTTTCAGCTGTGTGAGTATCTGCTTTGCACGAAGAACTTTTTCAGACTCCCCGTTATGGTTGAAGCATGCGTCAAGTACCGATTCTTCCGGATTGAACACAGGATTCTGCTCAAGTATGCCAATTTTCAGATCCCGCTTGAATATGATGTCTCCAGAATCATAGCCTTCCTTGCCTGTGAGTATTGACAACAACGTGGTTTTGCCTGTACCGTTTTTTGCAATCAGTCCGACATGTTGTCCCTCAGAAATTGAAAATGAAATATTCTCGAAAAGGACATGTGCGCCAAACGATTTGGAAAGGTTTTGTACGTCAATATATGGAATCATTTTGTTTTTCAGATTATTATTTCAGAGCTGTCACCTTTCAATGACTTATTTATACTCTCAATATAATTGAGAATCTCATCGCGTCCGGTTCTTTTTTCAGAACTGGTGACGAAATAGGGTGGTAGCTCTTCCCAGCTTTCTTTAAGTTTTTCCATCCATGCCTCAGCATTCTGCCTCGCCTTGGATGGAGTCAGTTTGTCGGCTTTTGTGAATACTATGGCAAACGGCACATTGCTTTGTCCGAGCCAGTTTATGAAGTCCACATCAATTGCCATGGGGGAATGTCGTATATCAACAAGGACGAAGGTATTGACCAGCTGTTCACGTTGAAGTATGTATGACGATATCATGTTCTGAAGTTTCTTCTGTACTGTTTTCGACCGTTTTGCAAATCCATATCCAGGCAGGTCTACCAGATACCATTCTTTATTTATTATGAAATGATTTATCAATAGTGTTTTTCCCGGTGTGGAAGAGGTCTTTGCAAGGCCTTTGTGGTTGCACAACATATTTATCAGACTTGATTTCCCAACATTCGATCTACCAATAAAGGCATACTCTGCTTTTATGTCATTCGGACATTGGTTTACGTTAGGCGCAGAGATAACAAACTCAGAACTTTTGATTTCCATGTGTTATGTCAATATATTAAATAGTATTATACATAAAATAAGATGTTGTGTGCCGTCAGCGTTTTTCATATATACATATACATTATAAAATGCATATTTTATAAATGGAATGCAGCATATGAACCGTGCTTTATATACAGAACGGCAAGCAAAGATAATCAAATTATTTTATATTTCTTCGCTCTTATCTTCTTTTAATAACTTCTCTTTTAACTGTGATTTTATTTTATTCTCAACCTCCAATGGTGAGTTATTGCCTGAGATAAGCACCTTTACCCATACACATAGCACAAAACACACTATTACGACAAGTGCCCCGGCAAACCATTTCAAGAGTTCCTGTTCTATGAACTTACAACTGTCCATAAATACTATACCAGCAACGACCGGTATGGCATAAAGCAGATAGTCGGCGCCGGACAAAGATTTATAGCTATCCCGAACCTTTCTGTATTCACTGTTTGCATTGAGTATTTTCTCACGGTTCTCTGTCCAATATCTTTCAAATTCCAAGTTGTCCATATCTTGTCATACTTTCATTAAATCACTCATTATCATATCACTGATATATAGTCCTTCGCGTGTAAGTTTCAAATGCCCGTCATTTATGGCAACCGTTTTATCAGCAACATGTCTTGCGGCTTGTCTTACGATATACTGCACATACTTGTCATCAAGCCGCGACAAATCTATACCTTCCGACGTGCGTAATTCTGTTGTTACAATGTCGTTATAATGTGTGTCGGCATCAATAGATTCAAATGTAAAAGGTACAGTGTCGTGTGATATTGATTCAATATATTTATTAATGTCAGATACATTCCATTGTCTCGATTTTATGTTGTAAGAATGTGCTGCGGCTCCTATTCCCAGATAAGGAATGTCATGCCAATATGAACTGTTGTGCAGTGCCCTATATCCCTTTTTAGCAAAATTACTTATCTCATAATGTTCATATCCGGCACCACACAATATATTTATCAGTTCATTGTACATATTTAGACTGACCTCTTCATCTATCTCTTTTATCATGTTTTCTTTCAGCATTCGATAAAGTTTGGTGCCTTCCTCGTACATCAGACTGTATGCCGAGATATGTTGTATGTCAAGACTTATCGCGCGTCTTACATCCTCTTTCCATGAGTCACATGTCTGACCGGGGAATCCAAACATTAGATCAATGCTGATGTTTCCTACACCATGTTCATGCAAAATATCAATAGCCCGTTCCACCTGAAATGATTTGTGTCTACGGTTTAGAAATTTCAGCCGATTGTCATCAAATGTCTGCGCCCCCATACTGACCCTATTTATATGCAATGCAGATATGGTCTCAGCAAGATCATTTGTGACATCATCCGGATTTACTTCCATCGTGACCTCTTCCGGTGAACATTCCAGATATGTATCTATAGCATGGAATAATTTTTCAAGGCTATAACGGGATAATTGTGATGGAGTTCCACCACCTATATATATAGTGCGGATGATCGTATTGGCAGCTTTGCTATCGGTAGAGTAGGATGATAAATATTCCTTCCTTAGTGCAATCTCACGGCACAGACTATCCACATATCTATCCTGCAAATCGAGTTTTGTCGTACTGTAGAAACCGCAATAAGAACATCGTGTAGCGCAAAAGGGGATATGTACATATAGACCCGCCATATTGAATTAACGACAATATATTATATTAAATACGTATTGAAAATGTTTGATTAACCACAAAATTCAATGCAAAAATACTAATATGTTTTAAAACGCTGACAGTTTTTCAATATTTTCTTTTGCGATTGACATAAATTTATTTAACTTAGTCGGCTGTAAGAGTTTTTATCTCTTATTACCTTAGACAAAAAATATTAACTCATTAAATCTTTTGATATGAGAATATATCAAACCAACGAAATTAAGAACATTGCATTGCTTGGCAGTGCGGGTTCAGGCAAGACTACCCTTGCCGAGTCGATGCTTTATGGAAGCGGAATAATCAAACGCCGTGGTACAATAGAAGCAAAAAATACAGTAAGTGATTATTTCCCGGTTGAACAGGAATACGGATACTCGGTTTTCCCGACCGTTTTTCATGTAGAGTGGAATAATAAGAAACTTAATATAATAGACTGTCCGGGATCAGATGATTTTATCGGAGGTGCGATTACAGCACTGAATGTTACAGACCAAGCAGTGATTCTAATAAACGGACAATATGGTCCCGAAGTCGGAACACAAAACAACTTCAGATATACTGAAAAACTTAAGAAACCTGTTATATTTCTTATTAATCAGCTTGACTCAGATAAATGCGATTTCGATAACGTAATATCGAATATGAAGAGCATATACGGATCTAAATGTGTACAGATTCAATATCCGATCAGTACCGGAAGCGGATTCAACGCGTTGATAGATGTATTGCTGATGAAGAAATATTCTTGGAGTCCTGACGGAGGTATGCCGATTATAGAGGATATTCCAGAGGAAGAAAAAGAAAAGGCAATGGAACTGCATAAAATTCTTGTCGAGGCGGCTGCTGAGAATGATGAGAGTCTTATGGAGAAATTTTTCGAGGAAGAGACACTGACAGAGGATGAAATGAGGGAAGGTATACGCAAGGGACTCGTAACACGTTCCATATTCCCGGTTTTCTGTGTATGTGCCGGCAAAGATATGGGAGTAAGACGTCTGATGGAATTTCTTGGAAATGTTGTTCCATTTGTCAGTGAAATGCCAAAACTGCACAACACCCGCGGTGAAGAGATAACGCCGGATTCTAACGGACCGGAATCAATATATTTCTTTAAGACAGGCGTTGAACCGCACATAGGTGAAGTAAGTTATTTTAAAGTTATGAGTGGTTGTGTCAAAACCGGTGATGACCTAACCAACTCAGACCGTGGCTCGAAAGAAAGGATCGGACAAATATACGCATGTGCAGGTGCGAACCGAATACCTGTGGAACAACTTAATGCAGGAGATATAGGATGCACGGTGAAACTGAAGGATGTAAAAACCGGTAATACTCTTAACGGGAAAGACTGTGAGTGGAAATTTGATTTTATCAGTTATCCGAATTCCAAATATTCACGCGCAATAAGAGCGGTCAATTCTGCCGATACTGAAAAACTGATGGCTGCAATGTTGAGGATGAGACAGGAGGATCCGACATGGGTGATAGAACAGAGTAAGGAACTGAGACAGACAATAGTACACGGTCAGGGAGAATTCCATCTGCGTACATTGAAGTGGCGATTGGAAAACAATGAAAAACTACAGGTTAAGTTCGAAGAGCCTAAGATTCCTTATAGAGAGACCATTACAAAAACGGCACGCGCTGATTACAGACATAAAAAACAATCGGGAGGAGCCGGACAGTTCGGTGAGGTACATCTTATTGTAGAACCTTATGCCGAAGGCATGCCGGATCCTGTATCATATAAAATAAACGGTCAGGAGCTTAAAGTCAACATAAAAGGTCGCGAAGAGATAGATCTGGAATGGGGCGGAAAGCTTGTTTTCATTAATTCGGTAGTTGGCGGTGCAATAGACGCACGCTTCATGCCGGCAATACTTAAAGGTATAATGGAAAGAATGGAACACGGACCACTGACCGGAAGCTACGCACGTGACGTGAGAGTCATTGTTTATGATGGTAAAATGCACCCTGTTGATTCAAATGAACTATCGTTCATGCTTGCGGCACGTAATGCGTTTTCTCTTGCGTTTAAGGAAGCCGGTCCGAAAATTTTGGAACCAATATATGATCTGGAGGTATATGTCCCATCAGACTATATGGGCGATGTAATGAGCGATCTGCAAAGCCGTCGTGCACTTATAATGGGTATGGACAGCGAAGCCGGATATCAGAAATTGCAAGCAAAAATCCCATTGAAAGAACTTAGCAGTTATTCGATATCATTAAGTAGTATAACGGGAGGACGCGCTTCGTTCAACACGAAGTTTGCAAGTTATGAACTTGTTCCGAATGAGATGCAGCAGACTCTTATCGCAGAACATGAGAAAGAACTTGATGCCGAAAACGAATAAGTTGCTTGCGATATGCTTTATATAAAATTACTGATATAATTTTTTATTATAAAGCACAGATAAAGTAGATACGATAATAAGGAGTTTGTCGTGTTCATTCAATTTTATTGAAAGACCGACATTCTCCTTATTATTTATCCATTTATGAATAATAATTTATTATTATCGGCTCTACCCGGAGCTGATTTTTGTTTTAGTCACAACAGGGCATAATACTTCATCCATATTTCGTGATGCAGCGACAGACATTCTTGCTTTCTAAGTTTCAACCTGATGTAATGTGTTATATTAAGATTGAGTCATAAAGTAACATGACGCCAGCAGTATGTAAATGAATGAAGGGCTGATAAGCATATATGTGATATATGCATGAATGGCTAATGGCATTAACCTTTAATTTGAGATGCTCTTATTTGGAGAAAATATAAATGTGGGAATTTTATTTTTAAAGACACCAAAAATAAGAATAGCCAAGTTATAATATCAGAACTATTATCCATGGCTATTCTTATTTTATAAGTTATTGTTCACAAAAACAACATAAAATGTTTATTCAGTTTTTTTTGAGCTCCAATGACCGTGTAAATTACAATATTCGCGTGCGTAAACATTCTTGCAATCTGTGTAGAAAACAGCTTCCGGTTTGTCTCCAGGTTTTAAATGAACTCGCTGTATTTTATTTTCCTCTACAAGTTCAATCCATTCTATATAGTGGTTGTCCTGCATAGGATGTTCAACGCTTCCGACTTTAACCTTATAACCACCCTCAATAGCCTCAACAACCGGTACATGCTTCTCTTTTGCAGCGTCAACGGTGTTCTCTGTAAGAAGCTCCATGGGTTGACCGCAACATGTCAGTGTGCCTCCTGCCATATGCATAATCTCTACTATGTTACCACAAATAGCACAGCGGTAAACTTCTTTAACCTTTGTCATATTAGATATAGTGAATTAGTGAATAAATTGTTTGTATTTAGTTTATACATAACTATTACAAATACAAATAAAGTAAAAATTTTTGATATACGCATCTTTTTTGAATAATTTATTTTTCCAGTTGGCTTGTTATTCGTATTGGTTTGCCTTTTATTCAACAAGACCGTATGTTTTATCTCGAATCTGTCATTATACTTCCATTCTTATTTCGTACTTGCGGTCAGACGGATTGTCTTCAGCTTTATCGAAGATGTACCGTACTATGTCGAACAAAAGCTGAAGACAAGATGATGGCATCAATGCGGAAGAAGGATGAAGAGCAGGCAATAAACCTTAAATTTGTATGAGGTGTTCTAACGACGATTTGGGTTTATCATTACTGCTCTCACCACGTCTGTATAACAGAAAATCATTGACTGTGTGTCAAAGCATAAATATATAATATGTATTACCAAAGACGAATATTATACCAACGTATACTTAACGAGAATGCCATCGTGGCTCACAACAATCAAACCTATCGCAAAATCCGGAGTTTTGAACATATACGTCAACATCATGTACGACAGACAGTTACACCTGACAGATTGTTTTCACTCCCTTTTCCGTCCTCTCATAAAGCCTGTTTCGCAGCCTGATAAAGCCTTTTCCGCACCGCATAACAGGCTTTGTCACACCACGACAACGCAGCCTCAGAAAACAGGAAAGGCTCTTCCACACCGTGACAGAGCTTTTAATAAGCCACAGATGAATATACATCCGCTTTATATACATATTTCATCATTCTTCAATCTCTCTTCTGATAGTTTCCGCTGTCAATATTTTTTACTTTCAGAAATGCATGAATATATGAAAGCACACTAAAGTCAAACATCATATTATCGCAGACAGAGCAATATGCAAGAAAGTCAATATCTTGACATTAAACCCAAATCATCAGGATGCCTATTATAAATTTAAGGTTTATTGTCTGCTCTTCATCCTTCTTACGCAATGCTGCCGCAATATAGTCTTTAGCTTTTTCTCAATGTAGTCCGGTACATCTTCGACAAAGCTGAATATAATCCGGCTTACAGCAGCACGAAATAAGAATGGAAGTCTTATGCTATTCGGCTTTATAGTCAGAATGAAGATTTATCAAAAATTCAGCTATGCTACATACAATTAATATCATGAGAATTCAAAACATATTGTTTAATACAAATCAACATAAATGTCTCCGCAATCGTACTGCATCAATTACCGTGAGCACACCACCATCTACACGAAAGTGAATGTCATATCCAGCATACGGCATCCCGTATATCTTTTCAGAGGCGTTCTGATAGCGAGGACGTGGATCAAGCTCGAGAACTTTATATAATGACAGAAGTTCATCTCTTGTAAAGAGACTTTCTATATTTTCAGGCATATTCACATTAAGCTTACTAAGTACGATATTGTCGGTGAATCCACAACGCACATTTTCATGTGAGTCTGCATAACTGATGTATGGTTTTATATCATATATAGGAGTACCATCCATAAGATCCGCACCGAGGACATTGATTACAGGACCATTTTGAATATCCTGTTCGACTGACTCTATGCGAACCGATGATAACCCGAGTGCATTGGGGCGGAAAGGTGAGCGTGAGGCAAAAACTCCAACTTTCTCATTACCACCCAACACCGGAGGTCTTACAACAGGTGCAGATATTTTGTGTGGATTTGCAGAGAATCCCCAAATTAGCCAAATGTAGTCGAAACCGTCAAGTCCACGTATAAAATCCCGATTTCTGTATTTATGTTCAAAGACGATAGTACCCCTCAAACATTCAACAAGCCCACTTTGTTTTGGTATACCGAATTTTGAAGAAAATGGAGAGTGAAAATGTGCTATAGGTTTTATGTCCATTGTATAAGTTTTTTCTAAGAAATTTTATTGCTCATCACATTTAAAAGTTCCGGCAATGAAATCATATATTTGATGAAGCAGAAAGTCAGGAACCGATTTTCATTTTAGTCCATATGCATCTTGGAATCAGATGCCACAGAAATACTAAAATTCGGTATCTCCAATCTATTGTAATTACACATTTACGATGCTCGATGGCTTTACATATACACCTTGCAACGTAGTCTGCATCAAGTTGCATTGGATAATGACATTCATCTCCAAGAAATGGTGTCTTTACGAATCCTGGACGAATGTCAAGAATATGTATATTTTTAATGCTTCTGATGCTACAGAGTTGTGCAAGACTCTCCAAATATGTATTTATATATTTTTTACTTGCAGAATACGCCGGTGCAACGCCAAGCCCTTTTGTACCGGCTATACTGCTTATAACAGCTATTATTCCATCTGTATCCGGATGGTTGTGAAAATATTCGAAAGCAAAATCCGTCATTCTTGTGAACCCAAGTACATTTGTTGATACTGTTGCAAGTTCTTTGGACGCTTCAAGTGATGCATTCTGGTAACCTATACCTGAACTGTGAAAATACATATCCATTCCGCCTACCTTATGAATAAGACGCATAAGACCTTCTGTTGCATCATCCTCGGTTATATCTATTCTTTGTGTAGCAACAATGCCACAATGACTGTGTTGTATCTGTAAAAGTAAGTCCTCTCTGCGCCCTGCGATACCAACAATCCATCCATTAGAAGCAAGCAGTTTTGCCGTGGCATACCCTATACCCGAAGTCGCACCGACTATTATGGCACGTTTTGTTTTCATAATTATAATCTTAATAAAACAGCATTTTATAAATGAATAATATTTGTATACGGCAGAATGCCAACATTAAAGATGCATTCAAGTACCGTTCATGTGAATTTTGCTACTTTTTATTTTTCTTCTTCTTTCTGAACAGATCTCCTATACCGTTAAAATCTTTTTTCATAATTAAACCAATACCCTGAGTGTTCAGGCTGTTTTTTGTAAAATAACGGTCATTTGTTTTATTATATACATTTATCGAAAGATTACCGTTGGGAAAGAGCAGATATCTTAAATCAAAATCACCTATGAAACTCGTTGTGGCATTAGCGTTATCGCGATATCCGAACTGTCCGTTTATCAGCAATCTATTATTCAATAACCGTCCGGACAGTATACCTTCGTATTCCGCATCATTGAAACCCTCGGTTCCTGTAGATATATTTGCACCGAAGTTCCAGTCACTACTGTTAATAATATTACCAAGGATATTATTCAATTGCTGACTGATTGTTCCGCTCAATATGCTCTGCATGGCAAGTGAAGCCTGGTTGCGCGATGTTGGGCCACCGGCAGACGAATTATTATTGCTGTTTTGGGTGTAGAAACGACCAACTGTCAGCAAATATAAAACCTGTTGATTCATTTCTTCCTCGGCATTTATAACACTTGCAACCATTTGCTTCGCATCATTACTTAGTGTGGGCATGTCTAAATCAAAGGAAACCCGCGGTGCATCAGGAGTTCCTGTAACATTCATGAGGCAGTTTACCCTCACGTTGTTATTAGAAAAAGAATTTCCTATATTAAGGTCAGACAAACTTACACCATTAAGGACATAAATTGCTTTCAAATCTAATGACGAATTGAATGGATTACCTACAAATTTTATAGTTCCGCCTCTCTGGAAGGTGAACTCCTTCTTTATTATATCTCTTATAGTAAGTTTATAGATACCACGTTCAACAGTATAATTTCCAAACAAATCAAAAGACCCTTTGTTATAATATGTCGCACGGAGTGCTCCATTACCATTGAGGGAAATATAGTCACCGGACTGTCTGTCCATCAGTACTTTTATCGTCATTGAAGGATTGCAATCTAAAAGGAAATTAAGACGTATATCTGAAGAAGTCTGTCTGCCTTCAGATATGCTGTCTATATCTGCACTGTGTACTGAAGTTTCTAATTCTTTCTTTTCTTCCACAGGCGTTTTCCATTGTATGAATTCATTAGTAGACACATCGTTCTGACTGCTTACATCATAAACTATAATACTTTTATCTTCAGGGACAACATTGATGTCCATTACGACTTCTCCGCTTCGTCCTTTTATCTTACAGTCTCCTGTTGCATATACAGTACCATAGAACGAGTCCCCATTTTCACCGTCCGTATTAAACGCCAACAGATTGTCTGATACGACAGACAGGTCATAACTGAGGTTTGTGAGATGCTTATGATGAATATTTCCTTCCACTATGCCAGTATTTCCATCTTTGTCAAAGATGCTATCGTTTCTAAATTCTATTTCATCCGGTATAAATCTTATTGTATCATTTCTTAGAGTATAATTTGTGTTAAGAGGAGTTATTCCCAGCGTTCCGTCTGCAACAAGCATACCTGTAAGGTTTATATTATCGAGTGAACCGGAGAGCCTTACAGAGCCATTTGCCCGTGCATCGACATCATGCATGAAACTGCTGCAGAAACTTTCCATAAATTCAAGCCTTGTATTATGTGCATTGATATTCAAATCAATATAATTTTTCTGAGGAGACACATATCCTAATATGGATGTCTTACGTTTCTGTCCGTCTGTCGCCACGGCGTTTATGTCTATCTGTTTTTCTGTATTATTAAACATTGCTTTTGCCTTAAGAGTTCCCATCCTTCCTTTCTCAAATAGGAAGTTATTTACAGTTAAATCTGCAAATAAATAAGGATTCTTCCCAGACAAGTCTTTTAAGTAAGCTTTTCCTGTTGCAAGTCCGTCAAATTCCACCGAATGAAAATTAACCATATCAAGAATATAATTTATATTTATATCCTTGAAATCAATGCGGATAGAATCGGATTGATTTTTAGTTGCTTTACCTGTTACAGAGACATGCTGCTTGCTGTGTTCTACAGAGAAATTATTGATTTCCAAATAGTTTTTGTTGTATATGATATTTGATGGTTTTACATGCCATATTGTGTCATCAATATTAATGTTGGATTCTTTTATATTTATATTTGCGGTGGCATGTCCTTCTGCATTTTTATAAAAGAATGTGTTTGCATTTATTGTCCCTTTTAAGGGGTGATTTTCGTTTTCGTTTATACTGATTTCAGTGTCAAGTTCATTACCGCCTGCAGTAGCCTTAACCCTATATGAGAATAATTTCCCTTTGTCGGATATTTTTTTTATTCCGGCATACGTATTCATTATGTCACCTATTGTACTTACCCTTAGCGTTGCATCTTTATATTTAACAGAGTTATAAGCAAATGACGGCATTTGACAATCAATGCGTAAGGCATTATTTTTATCGCTTAATTCACCGTTTAGCGTCACCGGCTCATAGAGTTCTATAGGTATTCCTAATAGAGCACTCATCCATTTGGAGTTTTTTATTGTCGCATTAATTGTAAAATCATTATTTCGCTGTGCCTTTATGCCAGTATACCACGGCATCGTAGGAAGTTTACTATGAATTAATCCGATAATACTCTGAGGAATAGTAATATAATTGATATTTCCAAACATATCAATATTACAGAAGTCACTGTTAGCAATAACCCGTCTTTTATTGCCAATACCTTTTGCATTTATATATAGAGAGTCTATTTTGTATTCAGTTTGCGGAGAGACCATAGAAAAATCTGATATACGCAGCTGGCCTATAATATCTGAAATGTCATTACCCTCTATATCAGCCGTTAGTTTCATACTGAATTTTGTCTGTGGCCATTTGTCAGATAGATTTAAAGCCGAAGGTGAGAAGTCTTTTATATTTGCATTTAAATTCTGTATTTTAATACTATTTTTCACGTTCACATTTCCTGCCAAATTTATCTGCGCATTCGGATCATTAAGAGCTAATTTTCCCTCGATATTACCATTATCGTAGGTACCGTCTACCATTAATTTATGATACGTATATCGGTTGTAATCAAAAGAAGATATGTTTCCGCTCAGATTAATTTTTGATGACGACGAGGTGTTGAATTCTATTTGCGCATTTACAAAACCAAACTTGCCGTTGTCAGTCAAAGTCTTGACGTCAATGTTTTTTGCAGTGATTATCCCGCTTGTTGTTTTTCTTCTTTTTGTAATGTCAATATCTGTAGCACCTAAGTCTGTTTGTATTACTCCGGAAACGGTTATGTCATCATTAACGCTGTGAGACATTCCGGTAATTTCTATATTACCCAACCTGAAAAATGTTTCTGGTATTTTTACCTCAGGAATATTATTTAATAATGTCTTTATGTTTTTACCATTTGTTTCTAATGCGAATTTATTAATTGACCAATTAAAGCCTGATGCATTTTTCTTAAAATGTAAATCAGATTTTAAATTAAAAAGATTTTCTTTTTCATGAATTCTTAGACGAGTCACATAGATGTTGCCGTCATGCCCATACAAGTTTGCATTAAAATATATTTTATTTTTGATGTCTTTAAGCAAAGGTTGGCAGAACGCGATGTCTGATGGCGTAAGATATGAATCAGACAAACTTCCTCTGAAAGTTAGTGATGAAAAATTCAGTCTGTTCTTTTCTAATATATACGCGGCATCAATTGAATCTACGTGCAGTTTTGATGCTGGCATCTCTACATTGAGATTATCTAAATTAAAATTATTCTTGCTTGCTGAAAGTTTAAAAGATATTTTTTTTAATCTAAGACCAGAATGTTCTTCAAAAGACAGTCTTTTTACTTTAACGTCTAAAGAATCATTGCTAAGTTTATCAAGTATAATATGTCCGCTTATGTGTTTTAGATTGATGTTATTTAATGAAAAAGTATTGGTCTTTATTTTTTCAGACATACATCTATATTTAATTGAGCCATGTCTAATTACAATTGAATTGATCTGCAAATCAATAGAGCTGCTGTTGTTTTTATTTTTATTTGAAAGAGAGTCTAATACAAACTGAAAATTGGTTTTTGAAATATTGGACTCCTTGTACAAATTTGCATCCATTCCGAATATCTGTACAGATGAAATGGATATACGCTTCTCCAAAAGTGGGATGAAATTTATTTTTATTGATGCCCTTGATGCCTTTAATAAATTTTTATTCTTTTGGTCAAGTATACAGATGTCATCAATAATAAGTCTATTTATAAAGCCAAGATCTATACGACCAATTGATACTTTTGTTCCAATCTTTTTTGACAAGGCATCTGCCGTCCAAGAACCGATATGTCCTTGAATGGTAGGTATGTGTAAAAGTATTACAATAATGATGTACAGACTAATAATTGTCCATACAGTGGTGTGTATTAGCCGTTTTAGCACGCTGATAATCAATCAATATTAATAAGAGATTTCAAAATTACATCATTTTTCTTTCTGTACAAAATAAAAGAATCCTTTTTCTTTTTGTTATGACTTATTTTTGTTAATTTTGCATCGATTGCGTCATAGTGAAAAAATAAGTTAAAAAGGCATATTTTCACAATCAATTTTAAGATAATCTTTATACAAATAACAATATATTATGAATGTGATTAAGTTACGAAAGGGCTTAGACATTAATTTGAAAGGAAAAGCTGTCAGACAGAAAGTACGTGTCGGCAAATGTACTGAATTTGGGCTTGTTCCTGATTATTTTGTCGGTGTTACACCTAAAATGATTGTTCATGAAGGTGATCATGTCAAGGCTGGAGATGCTTTATTTGTCAATAAGAATTGTCCGGAAGTTAGATTCGCCTCACCAGTAAGTGGCATGGTGTCAGCAATTGTACGTGGAGAGCGTAGAAAAATATTATGTGTAAAAATAAATGCAGACGACGAACAGGTATATACGGACTATGGTTGCAAGAATGTATCATCTCTTGACGGTTCGGATGTTATAACCGCACTGATTGAAGCCGGACTATTTGGCTATATCAACAAGTTGCCTTATGCGGTATCAGCAACTCCAACAACCAAACCCAAGGCGATTTTCGTCAGTGCATTTAGAGATATGCCTCTTGCTGCTGATTTCGAGTATGAACTTGAAGGGAATGAAGAAGATTTCCAGACGGGACTAACAGCCTTGTCCAAAATAGCAAAAACATATCTTGGTGTCGGAGTAAACCAATCGTCAGAAGCACTCAGAAATGCTCAGAACGTGGATATTAATGTGTTTGACGGTCCGTGCCCAGCCGGCAACGTTGGAGTCCAAATAAATCATATATCACCAATCAATAAAGGCGATATTGTATGGACTGTAGATCCTACATCAGTTATTTTTTTCGGTCGTCTTTTTAATAAAGGCAAAGTGGATCTCACACATACAATAGCGATTGCCGGTAGCGAAATCAACAATCCTGCATATGCTGATGTTAAAGTGGGACAAAAGCTTTCATCGATTCTGGAAGGACAATTAAAGAATAATGCTCATGTCAGGATAATAAACGGTAATCCTCTCGTGGGCAGGAAAAGTAACACTGATGACTATCTTGGAGCACACGTTTCTGAAATAACAGCGATACCAGAGGGTGATGACGTCAATGAAATGTTTGGATGGATTATGCCGCGTATCAACGACTTTTCAGTTAATCATAGTTATTTCTCATGGCTTTTGGGAAAGAAAAAAGAGTATGTCCTGGATGCCCGCATAAAAGGAGGAAAACGTAACATGATTATGAGCGGTGAGTACGATAAGGTCTTTCCGATGAATATATATCCTGAGTATCTCATAAAAGCAATACTCTGTGGAGATATTGACAAAATGGAAGCTCTTGGCATTTATGAAGTTTCTCCGGAAGATTTTGCTGTGGCAGAATTTGTGGATTCCTCAAAGTTGGAATTACAGCAGATAGTCAGAAAAGGTTTAGACTCATTGCGTAAGGAAATGGAGTAGTATAATAAAAAATATATAAAATGAAAGCTTTAAGAAATTATCTAAATAGGATAAAGCCAAATTTTGAAGAAGGAGGTAAGTTGCACGCGTTTAGATCTGTCTTTGATGGATTTGAGACATTTTTATATGTTCCAAATACTACATCTAAAAGTGGAGCGATGATTCATGATGCAATAGACAGTAAAAGAATTATGTCTATTGTTGTTATATCACTTATGCCGGCTTTGTTGTTTGGTATGTATAATGTTGGCTATCAGCATTTCAAGGCGATTGGTTCAGACGCTCTTCTATCTGCGTCATTCTTTCAAATATTTGTACATGGTCTAATGGCGGTATTACCCAAAATACTTGTATCATACATTGTAGGTTTGGGTATAGAATTCATAGTTGCTCAATGGAAAAAAGAAGAAATACAGGAAGGATTTCTTGTTTCCGGAATACTTATTCCAATGATAATTCCCGTTGACTGCCCACTATGGATTCTTGCTATTGCAGTTGCATTCTCTGTAATATTTGTAAAAGAAGTATTTGGTGGAACTGGAATGAATATATTTAATGTTGCACTTGCAGCACGTATATTTATGTTTTTTGGATACCCTACCAAAATGTCAGGTGATGCAGTGTGGGTATCAGGTGATTCTATGTTTGGAATAGGTCAGCAGATTGATGGTCTTACCGTCGCTACACCGCTTGGGGCTACGGCAACTACCGGAGTCGTTCCTGATTTTTCCATGGATATGATTTACGGTCTGATTCCCGGCTCCATTGGTGAGACAAGTGTCATTGCAATAGCTATAGGTGCTATATTGTTAATATGGACAGGAATAGCCAGCTGGAAAATAATGGCTTCAGTTTTTGTTGGTGGAGCATTGATGGCTTTCATATTTAATACAGTAGGTCCGGATACATCTATGGCACATATGCCTTGGTATGAACATCTTGTGCTTGGGGGATTTTGTTTTGGTGCTGTATTCATGGCAACAGATCCAGTAACAGCAGCACGTACGGAAACAGGGAAATACATATATGGATTATTGATTGGAATGATGGCAATAATTATCCGAGTCCTCAATCCCGGTTATCCAGAGGGCATGATGTTGGCCATTTTATTAATGAATATATTTGCTCCTTTGATTGATTATTTTGTGGTGCAGCAAAACATCAAACATCGTGAGAAACGTGCCATTTGTTCAAAATAATTAAAGTAAGATATCAATGAAGACAAATAGTAATAGTTATACAATCATATACGCGGCAGTGATGGTTATTATTGTCGCATTTATGCTTGCATTTGTAAGTTCTTCTTTACGTGACAGACAGAACAGGAATGTTGAGTTTGATACAAAAAAACAGATTCTTTCCGCACTTAACGTTAGAAATGTAGAAGATGTTGAGAATACATATAAGAAATATGTAAAACAAGATATGCTAATGCAGGCTGACGGAACATTGACAGAAAATCAAGATGGTTTTTCTACAGCATATGAGAAAGAAGTGAAGACAAATAAGCGTTTTCATGTATTTGTTGCAGAAAAAGATGGAGACACTAAATATGTATTCCCTGTTTATGGTACAGGACTGTGGGGTGCAATATGGGGATACGTCGCACTAAACAGTGATAAAAATACTGTCTATGGAGTTTATTTCTCACATGCGAGTGAAACGCCTGGACTTGGTGCAGAAATTGCAACAGAACACTTTCAGACTCTTTTCTCTGGCAAGAAGGCTGTAGATAACGGTCAAATAGTATTGGGCGTGGTGAAAAATGGCAAGGTTGAGAATCCGGAATGTCAGGTTGATGGTATTTCCGGTGGAACAATCACATCAGACGGTGTGAATCTGATGTTAAAAAACTGTTTGAGTAATTATAAGAATTTTTTAACAAAAAAGTAAAAAGGAGATATGAAACAGCATTTATTATCACAGAAGAATAAAGATGTTTTATTTACACCTTTAGGGATAAACAACCCTGTTACAGTTCAGGTTCTGGGAATATGTTCGGCTCTTGCTGTAACCGCCAAATTAGAACCTGCCATAGTAATGGGACTTTCTGTAACCATAATAACTATGTTTTCCAATGTTGTTATTTCACTGTTGCGTAAGACAATTCCAAATAGGATTCGTATTATAGTACAACTTGTTATAGTTGCTGCATTGGTTACAATTGTAAGTGAAATACTGAAGGCATTTGCATATGATGTAAGTGTGCAGCTCTCTGTTTATGTCGGGCTGATTATAACAAATTGCATCCTGATGGGACGTCTTGAAGCATTTGCAATGCAGAACGGACCATGGGAGTCATGTCTTGACGGAATTGGGAATGGACTCGGATATGCGAAAATACTGATAATAGTTGCATTTATTCGTGAACTTTTGGGCTCTGGTACATTATTAGGGTTTAATATATTGAATTATGATTGCATAAAAGACATTGGCTATATCAATAACGGACTCATGCTTATGCCGCCAATGGCACTTATCATATGTGCATGTATCATATGGTATCAACGCGCACATCATAAAGAATTACAGAATCAATAATTCAGATGCTGTTTAAATCAAAATTTGTTTAATATATAATTATATCCAGTTATAATGGAACATTTATTTAGCTTATTCGTCCGCTCTATATTTGTGGATAATATGATATTTGCATTCTTTTTAGGAATGTGTTCATATCTGGCTGTCTCAAAGAATGTAAAGACAGCCTTAGGCTTGGGTATCGCTGTCGTATTTGTTTTAGTAGTGACTTTACCTGTAAATTACCTTTTGCAGACAAAGGTTCTTGCAGCAAATGCACTTGTTGACGGTGTTGATTTAAGTTTCTTGAGTTTCATACTTTTTATTGCTGTTATTGCTGCAATTGTACAGTTGGTAGAAATGGTTGTGGAACGTTTCAGTCCGTCACTTTACGCTTCTTTAGGTATTTTCCTTCCACTGATTGCTGTAAACTGTGCCATTATGGGAGCATCGCTTTTTATGCAACAGAGGATAACATTGAGTGAGAGCGATCCTAAAATGATCGGTAATATAGGTGATGCAATATCTTATGCATTAGGGTCTGGCTTAGGTTGGTTACTTGCTATTGTGGGGCTTGCTGCGGTCCGTGAAAAGATGGCATATTCAAATGTGCCGGCTCCTCTGAGAGGATTAGGTATAACATTTATAGTAGTTGGTTTGATGGCGATGGCCTTCATGTGTTTCTCAGGTTTGAACATTTAAATTGAATTACAATGGATATAAATATGATATTGGCAAGTATAGGGGTATTTCTAATCGTTGTTCTCTCACTTGTAATTATTTTGCTTGTAGCAAAGACATTTTTGGTGTCATCGGGCAAGGTTAAAATAACAATCAATGATGACAAAGTCGTTGAGGTGAATTCAGGTTCAACGTTATTAAACACCCTTTCAGACAATGGCATTTACCTGTCATCTGCTTGTGGAGGCAAGGGTTCATGCGGTCAATGCAAATGCCAGGTATTGGAAGGAGGAGGGGAGATACTTCCTTCTGAGGTTTCCCATTTCAGCAGAAAACAACAGAAAGACCATTGGCGCCTGGGATGTCAGGTAAAAGTCAAGAATGATATGAAGATCAAAGTAAATGAAAGTGTTCTTGGCGTAAAAGAATATGAGTGTACCGTTATTTCAAATAAGAATGTAGCTACCTTTATTAAGGAATTTAAGGTTAAATTACCGGAAGGTGCTCATATGGACTTCATTCCCGGCTCCTATGCTCAAATAAAGATACCGGCATTTTCAATGTCATATGACAAAGACATTGATAAATCTTTGATAGGTGATGAGTATATGCCGTCATGGGAAAAATTCGGACTGTTCTCATTGAAATGTGTAAACCCGGAGCCGACAATAAGGGCATATTCTATGGCAAACTATCCGGCAGAAGGCGATGTGTTTATGTTGACCGTAAGAATTGCGACACCTCCATTCAAGCCTGATCACAGCGGATTTATGGATGTCAATCCAGGTATCGCATCTTCTTATATATTCACGTTGAAGCCTGGAGATAAGGTTCTTATGAGTGGACCTTACGGAGAATTCCATCCTCATTTTGATTCTAAGAAAGAAATGATATGGGTAGGCGGTGGAGCCGGTATGGCTCCTCTGAGAGCACAAATAATGCATATGACAAAGACATTGGCTACACATGACAGAGAAATGCATTATTTTTATGGTGCACGGGCATTGAATGAAGTTTTTTATCTTAATGATTTTCTTGAACTGGAAAAAACATTCTCCAACTTCCATTTTCATCTTGCATTGGACAGACCGGATCCGGCGGCAGATGCTGCAGGTGTCAAATATACAGCCGGATTTGTTCATCAAGTGATGTATGAGACGTATTTGAAAAATCATGAAGCCCCCGAAGATATAGAATATTATATGTGTGGTCCTGGACCGATGAGCAAAGCTGTTGTGAATATGCTTGACAGCTTGGGTGTAGATCCTGAATCAATTATGTACGACAATTTCGGAGGATAATAAATTATTCTATAAGAAAAAGCCTTTGGATATTATATTTCATCCAAAGGCTTTTTCATTGAATTTCATTCATGATGGTACGACTCGCCTTTAATAATGGTGCATGCACGATATAACTGTTCTACAAATATAAGCCTTACCATTTGATGGGAGAATGTCATCTTTGATAATGATATTTTTTCATCAGCTCTATTATATATATCGTCAGAAAATCCATAAGGTCCACCAATCACAAAAACAAGTTTCTGCGTTGTCTGTTGTTTATTTTCCAACCATCTGGCAAATTCTACGCTCTTAAATTCTTTTCCGTTCTCATCCAGAAGAATCACTTTATCAGAAGGACTCAACTCCTTTTGTATTAAGTATCCTTCATTTTGCTTTTGCTGTTCATGACTTAAATTTTTTGTATTTTTCAGTCCCGGAATTATTTGAACGGAGAAATTATTATAGTGCCCTATACGACTTATATAATCATTGATTGCATTTATATATAACTTATCGGTAGTTTTACCTATCATTATTAATTTAATTCTCATACTCACCTGCTCGTTTAGGGTTCATGGGAAACCAGCCTTTTTTTACTCTTTTGCGCTGTTCAAACAACTCACCAATACTCCACAATGATGATGCGCCAAACACCCCAAGAACAGATGACAGAAGAATGTTCTCAATAAATAATGCAAATAGAATACATATAATTCCAACGAGTAGAAACAACCACCAGGGTTTTGTACCATAATAGTACTCAACCTTTATTACAATAGGATGAAACATTCCAATAATTAAGAACGTGCATATAGCAATTACTATACCTGCGTAATATAATTCCATTTCGTGATTTTTTTGTATTATTTTATCCGATACAAAATTAAAGTAAAAAAAGTTGCGGACATATCTATATTATTAAAATAAATGTGAATTTTCTGTAAATACATTATGAGTTTTTTATTGCATCCCTTAAAATTTCCATCTTAATTGAGCCTCTATGTCACTCATTGAAGAACCGTCGACCTCCTGATAAGATGATGAAATCTTTTTTCTGTCAAAATATTTTGTGGATGCGAACTTACATATTATCATTATCTTATTTTTTATGTCAGCACGAATATATATAGAATACCGTATTCCGTTTCCATAATAACTCGGATAAGAGAAACTGTATAGCAGACCTTTCTCATAACAATATATCCTACTGTCATAGTTGTCTGTATCAAAATATCCGAAAGCCATATTTGCGTTAATCATCCTGTATTTGTATCCTATATTCTGTGAAATCATCCAACCAAAACTATTATCTTCAGTCTTGCTGTCAGCTACATCACATTGTACGCCATAATGCCATCTCTCATTGTCATATCCACACGATATTCTACCTCTGTGTTCTGTTTTTTGTATAAGAGAATTTTTGCTGGCGTTGTCTTTCTGTCTCAATCTGAGTCTATAACGGGAAGTTAAATAAAAACCGTTATGTCTGAAAGTTCCGGATATAAAATTATCTATAGAATGCGAAGATGTGCTTGTCTGATATTTAGCCCATGGAAAGTAGGCATAATCAAAATAATACATTATAGAAAAGTCTGAAGACGGAGTCCAGTTCACACCCATATAAATTCCACTTTCGTTTTGTATACGCCCTCCGTCATTAAAGCACTGTCCGAACAAGGTTTTGAATTTATATGAATAAAAACGTTGAAGCATTGTTAACGAAAGTTCGCTTATCGGCTGGTACATAATGCGGTTAATAGTAGCCATTGAAAACCTGTCGTCTATTGCGGATTCACCGTCAACAGACAGTTTGTGACCGGTATAACCATAGTCTATACTTGTATTTGTGAAATTTTTCCCCGAAGGATAGAATTGTCTGTATATCTGCGAGGTATTTGGCTTTAGCCTTTTATTCAGATAAGTATAAAAAGAAGTTATTCCGATGTGATATCCGCTTTTAAAATACCTTACATTCCCTCCAATAAGAGATTGGCTTGTGTTGTTTTTATGCGACATTTCTGTTTGAGTACGATGGTATCCAGATTCTATAATAGTAGTTATCGTGTTCGGCTCTTTTCCCGGAGTTGCATCAATCTTTCTGTAAGAAGCAAAGGCTGTTACATCAAGTCCTTTTATTATGTTATATGTAGCGGCACACCCTTGCAAATAATTTGCAGCCGACCGTGATGAATGTGCCCTTACCACATTATTTGAACCGTATGTATAAAAAGCAGCCATTTTCCCAAATGAAAAGTCATTGTTCATGATGAGCCCCATTCCAAACCTCAGACGATATCTTCCTGCAGCCAAAGCCTTGATTTTTCTTAATTTACGTATTAACAGATAAAATGAATAATAGTCATATCCAATACTGTTTTTTCCAGCAAAAAACGGTTCTCCCGAATCTTGTGATCCGGTAAGTCCAGCCTGTAAGTATTGACCGTACTTGAACGTGTACCTGAACCAATGTTTGTATTTATACCCCATGAATCCGTTTTTATCACCTTTACGTTCGTACATTGGTATCTTCACTGCTGCGATAAAGTCATTTTTACCATATTTAATGATGTTGCCGATTGTCGGAAAATCTTTTTTCTCTTCATAATCAATATATACAAAATATGACAGAAGCCGTCTTCTTATCGCATCCAGAGATTCTATCATTGCCAGTTCTCCCCATGTATGTACCGGACCATACTTGTATATATATTCAGATATTTCCTCTATCTGTTGGGGAGTAAGAAACACTATTTGTTCAAGGTCTTCACGTGTGGCTTTATTAAGATTGATTTTGTTTTCAGAAAGAGACAGAAGACTCTCATACATGTTTTGGACATTCTCGTCATCCATGTCCTCAATATCAATAAGCTGCTCGAAATATTTTACCCATGGTTGTGTTGTATCAGTCTGTGCCGATGTCGGTGTACAAAACAGATATAATATAATTACAATGATTCCTGTTTTTAGATTATCAGTTAACATCATGTCAAAAGTTATGGTTAAGTAGAGATTTATAGTATGCAAAATCTTTGCAGGACAGATTATTCTGTATCCCGCAAAGATTTCTATATAGACTCGATTATTTTATTCCGGAAAGCTGCTTATCCATATTGTCGGCAGCACGACGTCCGTCACCCATGGCGAGTATTACGGTAGCTCCGCCTCTGACAATATCTCCGCCTGCATATATTTCTGGACGTGAACTTTGCATTTCCTCATTTACGACGATTGTATTCTTTCGCCCAAGTTCAAGACCTTTGACAGATTTTGGAACCAATGGGTTGGGGGAGACGCCTACAGCGACAATGACCTGATCTATGTCCATTGTTTTAATCGCACCGGGTATAGGTTCCGGGCTACGACGACCGCTTTCATCCGGTTCGCCAAGCCTCATTTCTTGCAGTCTTACCTGTTTTACGGCACCATTTTCGTCGGCAATATATTCAATAGGATTATGTAGCGTCATGAATTTTATCCCTTCTTCCTTTGCGTGTTTCACTTCTTCCAAACGTGCAGGCATTTCTTTTTCCGAACGTCTGTACACCAATGTCACATTTCCACCAAGACGTCTTGCAGTGCGACATGAATCCATGGCAGTGTTTCCGCCACCCACAACAAGAACATTGTGTCCTATATTTATAGGTGTGTCTGTTGAAGGATTTGCCGCGTCCATAAGATTTACACGTGTGAGATATTCATTGGAGGACATTATGTTGATGGAGTTCTCTCCCGGTATGCCCATGAAGTTGGGAAGACCGGCTCCTGATGCTATGAATATGCCTCTGAAGCCTTCACTTTCCAATTGTTCAATACTAATAGTCTTACCTATTATACAGTCTGTAATGAAAGCCACTCCCATTTTCCTGAGATTTTCTATCTCAACGTCAACAATTCTGTTTGGCAGGCGGAATTCTGGAATTCCATATTTCAGCACACCTCCTATTTCATGCAGTGCCTCAAATACGGTAACCTCATATCCCTTTTTAGCCATATCCCCCGCAAAGCTCAATCCTGCCGGTCCGGAGCCTACCACAGCTATTTTAACACCATTGGAAGGCTTTATTTCCGGAAGTACGATGTTGCCGCTTTCTCTTTCATAATCGGCTGCAAAACGTTCCAAATATCCTATAGCGACAGCCGGTTCTCCAGTCTTCAAGTGCACGCACTTGCTTTCACACTGTTTTTCCTGTGGACAAACGCGGCCGCATACGGCAGGAAGCGACGAGGTGTTTTTCAATACTTTGGCAGCTGCTATGAACTGTCCGCGTTCTATGTTCTTTATGAAGGACGGAATATCGATGCTTACCGGACATCCGGTGACACAAGACGGTCTTGCACAGTCCAGACATCTTCTTGCCTCAGTCATAGCCATTTCCTTTGTAAGTCCCTTGTTCACCTCTTCTGTGCGTGTATGGGAACGGTATTCCGCATCGAGCTCCGGCATCACAACCCGAGGTATTGCCATACGGTCTTTTGCTTTAATTGCAGCGCGTAAGTCTTTTCGCCACTGAGAGTTGCGGTCAGTAAGCTGCTCTATGGTCTCCGATGTCGCCTCTACATCCATTTTTATATTTGATGTGCTGACATTTATGTCGGGGCTGACACTATTGAGATGCTGCTCATAGTGTTCCATCTCTTCTTGCTCCGCTCTTTTGAAGGTGCCCATCCGCTTGAGCATCTCATCCCAATCAACAAGAGCTCCGTCAAATTCCGGACCGTCAATACATACAAACTTTGTCTTTCCTCCGATTGTAAGTCTGCATGCTCCGCACATACCGGTTCCGTCCACCATGATCGTATTTAGCGAGACATCTGTAGGTATATTATACTTCTGCGTAAGCATGCAGCAGAATTTCATCATAACAGGAGGACCTATGGCAAACACCTTGTCTACATGTTCCTGCTTGATGAACGTTTCAATACCGACTGTAACAACACCCTTTTCTCCATATGAGCCATCGTCTGTCATGATTATCAGTTCGTCACTGCTTGCCCTTACCTCGTTCTCAAGTATTATGAGGTCTTTGTTTCTGCCGGCGATAACAGACAGAACTCGGTTTCCCGCTGCTTTCAATGCCCTGATTATCGGAAGCATCGGGGCAACACCGACACCACCTCCCGCACACACAACAGTTCCGAAGTTTTCTATGTGTGTAGGATTTCCAAGCGGACCTACAACATCGGCAATGACGTCACCTTCATTGAGCCCGCAAAGTTTCTGTGATGACAGTCCTACGCGCTGTACAACTATAGTAATAGTGCCCTTATTTACGTCCGCATCCGCAATGGTGAGAGGTATACGCTCACCGTTCTTGTCAACTCTTATTATTATGAAATTGCCTGCCTTTCTGCTTTTTGCAATCAGCGGTGCCTCTATTTCAAATAAAAATACATTTTCTGAAAATTGTTCTTTACGGAGAATTTTGTTCATAAAGTGTGAAATGTTATTGTATTTGTTTTGTTCTGGCATATCTGATTATGATGCAGACTGCCGGTCGGAGACATTCCGTATATTGCAAATCAGAGAGATTTGCAATATACGGCTATTGTGAGAAGGATTCCAAATCAGAAGTTATTATCGTCTATCATGTCGAAACCGCAATACGGCACCAATGCCTTTGGCACCCTTATTCCATCCGGCGTCTGGTTGTTTTCAAGAATTGTAGCGACAATTCTCGGCAGAGCAAGAGCGGAACCGTTGAGAGTATGGCACAGTTCTATCTTCTTTGTGTCAGCCTTACGATATCTGCAGTGCAGACGGTTTGCCTGATAGCTTTCGAAGTTTGATACAGATGAGACTTCAAGCCACTTCTTCTGAGCTGCGCTCCAAACCTCAAAGTCGTAGCATATTGCAGAAGTAAAACTCATATCACCTCCGCAAAGACGCAGGATGTGATAGGGGAGTTCCAGCTTCTTACAAAGTCCCTCAACATGAGCAAGCATCTCGTCAAGCGACTGATATGAATGCTCCGGCGTGTCTATGCGTACTATCTCAACCTTGTCAAATTGATGCAAACGGTTCAGTCCCCTCACGTCTTTACCATACGATCCGGCTTCACGGCGGAAGCATGCGGAATAAGCACATCTTTTTATAGGAAGATCTTTCTCGTCAAGAATCTCGTCGCGGAATATATTTGTTACAGGAACCTCTGCCGTAGGAATGAGATACAGATTGTCAAGATTGCAATGATACATCTGTCCCTCTTTATCTGGTAACTGTCCGGTACCATACCCGGAAGCCTCGTTTACCACGTATGGGGGTTGAACCTCCAGATATCCGCTCTTGCGTGCCTCTTCAAGGAAAAATGCCTCAAGAGCTCTCTGAAAACGTGCCATCTTACCAATATATACAGGGAATCCGGCTCCGGTGATTTTAACTCCGAGATCAAAATCTATGAGATTGAATTTCTTGCATAAATCCCAGTGGCATAACGCATCCTCCGGCAATTCAGGCATGCAGCCTCCTTCCTTAACCACAACATTGTCACTTGCGTCACGTCCTTCCGGCACATCATCATTTGGTATGTTTGGTATGGAGCAAAGCTGCAAGGTGAGGTCTTTCTCACATTGGGCTTTTTCTGCCTCCAGTTGTTTGCTTATCTCTTTAAGAGCTGTGACATTTTTCTTTATTTCCTCCGCCTCATCTTTTTTGCCGTCTTTCATCAGCATTCCGATGCGTGCAGACAGTTTTTTTGTCTCAGAAAGATTACTGTCCAGTTTCTGCTGGGCTTCGCGCCGGCGCCGGTCTGTTTCTATGACTTCAGCGATGGCGTCTTCAGCATTCTCAAAGTGTTTTTTCTTTAATCCCTTAATAACACGTTCTGTCTCCTCGTTTATGAGTTTAAGTGTAAGCATGTGCTGTAAATTTAAAAAATCAGATACATATTAACAACTTACAAAAATACAAAAAATATTTTCATGTCCCCCATAATTATATCATATTAACAGAATATCAGCGGAAAGAGACATAAGCTTTTATGTATATCATATTTTCTATAAGCAGATATTTGGATTAAAAATGCATACTATATACGGTGATACCTGTAGTAAAAAATATTGACAAAATATTTGTGCAAAAGAGAAATGAATGGATTATGACACATCGTCCGTCCGGAGGAACTCTCCCCTCAGAATGCCATTAAAAGTCGTGTCCAGAGGTGTCTTTCTCGCCCAAAAGTCGCAATTTCTGTTCTTTTTGCGTAGAGTCAGGTTCTGTTCTACATGTCATAAATACTCCATGCCGCCACCGGAAAGGCTATGTCATGTTCCGATATAGCCTTTATCGCATGCTAATAGAGGCTTTCCTGTATGCCGGAAAAGGCTTTTCCGGCATACAGGAAAAAGGTTTTAAAGATACAGAACAAACAAAATATTGATATACAATGCATTGCACATACAGACAAATAAATGGGATAAAATTTACCGACGGCTGTACGTTTGCTTCTGAACGATTCTCAGCGACTTATCACTATACGTATTTTCCATTTATTTCGACTATACCGCGATTTATCAAGGGACCTGCTTCCGCTTATATGAGTCATCTTTCTTCATCTTTATTCTTGTAGTCATTTTAGCTCTCCATGTTTTATCCGAATAAAACAATAGGTTTCATCCGTATTGTCTACAGATGTCAAGCGGATTGGTTTCTGCTTTTATCAATTATGCAGTGGGTTTCACCGGGAAAAATAGGGAATCAAGACTACGCAACGGTAGGGGAGAGGATGAAGAGCAGACAAACAAGTGAAAAACAAGCCTTGACGCCCTATTCATCTATGGATAAAACCTTTAAATACTGCAAATATGTTTGGATGCATATTTAAAAGTATAACTCTGCATGAGTTTTTATAATCCTTATCCGTCACTCGCAATGGCTGAAGTCACTACATGGTTGATGCACTTTGTCAGCGGCTTCCTATATATAGGAATACCATACCCAACAGCACTAACAACAGGTCAACCGCTTTTCCCTTGAGATTCTTCTCATGAAAGAGCAGCGCACCGAACAAAAAGCTCACAACCACACTACCGCGCCTTACCATTGAAACTATGGAAATCATAGAATCATTCAGGCTGAGTGAATAGAAATATATGAAATCAGCGGCACTTAAAAAAATACTGATGAATATAATGCTCCAATGCCAGCGAAAAGGAGTTGTACGTTTGCGCAACGGCCACCATATCAGCATAAGCATGCATCCCATCATAATGCACTGGTATATATTATACCAGCTCTGTACAAACATTCTCGGCAAACCGACACCTCCATGTTCCTGCGATGTCATAAGATACTTATCATAAAGACCACTTATTGCACCGAATACCGCACTAAGAATGAGAAACAGAATCCATTTATTGTGCCCGAAATCAAGACCCTCTTTCTTTCCGCTACGGCTAAGCATGAAAAAAGAGATGACTGCAAGTATGACACCAATCCATTGATATATGTTCAGAGACTCTCCAAACACCAGTATCGCACCCACTAAAACCATAACCGGACGGGTAGCGTTTATTGGTCCCACTATTGTGAGTGGCAGATGTTTCATGGCAAAATAGCCAAACAGCCACGATGTCAGCACAATAACACTTTTCAGAACAACAAATTTATGAAACTCCCAATCGCATACCGGAACATAAAAAGATGTTTCTTCAAGTATTGGGGATACCGATGATATGACAATAAACGGTAAAAACAACAGAGAGCAGATAAGTGTATTGATGAACAGTACAGGGAGAACAGCATTGCCAGACAGGGCTTTTTTCTTGAACACATCATAAAAACCCAACAGCGCAGCTGATACAAATGCCATGAAAAGCCACATATACAGAAAATTTAAAGTGCTGGTATTCTAATATTCGACATTCTCAAGAAACAGTGCATTCCCGGGCATACTCTCACCGGCTGCGGAACGGTTACGCCCGGCGACTATGTCATCAAACTCAGACAACGTTATTCTGTTACGCCCGACATCAATCAGAGTGCCGACCACCGCCCTTACCATGTTTCTCAGAAAACGGTTTGCAGTAATACGGAAATGCCATCTATAGGAGCCGTCGCATATCCACTCTGCCTCATAAACATTACATAGGGTTGTCTTTACATCGGAATGGCTTTTGCAAAAAGCCCCGAAGTCATTTATGTCAAGCAAGTGTCGGGCAGCTTCGTTCATCTTTTTAAAATCAAGATTATAATGCAACTCACAGGAGTAATTTCTGCAAAACGGGTCCTTTTGTGTATGTACATAATAGTGGTATGTACGCGATTTTGCGCTGAAGCGTGCATGCATATCGCCATGCACCTGTTCTATTCTTGAAACCGAGATGTCTGGCGGGAGTATACGGTTCAACTTATATGCAAGATTTTCTTCATCGAAAGTAATGTCTGTGTCGAAATGTGCAACCATCAGTCGGGCATGTACTCCAGTATCAGTACGTCCGGCTCCAACAACAGAAATGTCGCTACGTAAAATCAAAGACAACGCATTCTGCAAGGTTTCCTGTACCGACTTGCCGTTTGGCTGAATCTGCCATCCATGATATGACGTACCGTCATATGACAGATAAACAAAATATCTGTTTGTCATCTCTATTTGCCGCGTCTGTTGAAAGCTTTTCTGAAAACTCTTCTGTGAAACTTGTCTTCAGAACGAATTATACGAAAAACTTTTGACGCCGGCAGTATCTTCATGAATTTCTCATGATATTCACGTTGGCATTTCTTCAACTCTATATCATTGGCGTCATTGTTCCTGATGGCTTCCGCACACTCCTTATCGTCATTGAAATCAATGTGACGCATAAATCTGTTCTTATCAAGGATATATCTCTGTTTCTTCCGCATTTCACGATACAAAGGAAAGAAACGGGCAGATTCCTCCGGAGTAAGGCATGCGTCTGTCGTAATGAACTGTTCCAGCTCTGCCTCAAAACGTTCGGGACTGAAGCGTTGACGTTCCTGCGCATATAGACCTGAGCTGATAACACAAAGAAAAGAAAGTATTAATATAATTTTTGTCTTCAAAATACTTATTTTTTTAATTTTCTGATAATAATGCATAGATGTCATCATTGTCCATCATACCATAGTCTGTCACATAATCGACAACATCATAGTATGTGTCATCCGTCACTGACGAATGAAGCGTATGCTCAATACCTTTAGGAGCATTGTAAAGATATGCGGTCACTCCGAATATTACACCGCATATACAAGCGGCAACGGCAATATAACTCCATACTCGCCATACCGATGGTTTCGACAGCTTGATTGCAGAGCCATCTAAGGATTTCTCCGGCAAGTTGTCCACAATCTGAGACGTAAGACGCTCAAAGTATCCGTCTGGAACCTTGAAAGGTCTTTTATTTCCGAATTGTGAGTTTAAGAATTTTTCGTTCGTGCCCATATATCTGTCTTTTGTAATTTTGACGTATATCTATCCTGAAAGTTTAATCTTGCGATTTAAAATATTCAGTTATTTTCTTCACTGCAATATGATAGCTTGCCTTCAGCGCACCTTCTGTCGTATTTAAAATCTTGCTCATTTCTGAATATTTCATTTCGTCATAATACCTCAGATTGAAGACAACTCTCTGTACTTCAGGCAATGTCGCTATGGCTTGCTGTAGCATTGCTACCGTTTTATCTCCATCAAAATATTCATCTGCAATAAGTCTGTTCGCAATATTATTGTCCGCATCGGATTCAATAACAGCATTGGATTTTTGCTTTCTTATAAAGTCAAGCGATTCATTTATAGCTATACGATATAGCCACGTCGATATTTTCGCTCTGTTCTGGAAGTCGTCTATGTTTTTCCAGGCTTTAATGAATACGTTCTGTAAAATGTCGTTTGCGTCATCGTGATTCAGTACAATATGTCTTATCTTCCAATACAACGGTTCACTGTATTGGCTCACTATATCGGAGAAAGACTTTTTCAAATTATCCGATATATTTTCCGACGTTTTATTTGTATCCTTTTTACTCATTTTACATGAAACGTTTCAAGTGGTCGTAAATCACCTGATCGTATCCATATATATCATTATATTCTCTTATCCCGCTATTTTCCACAGGATACACCGTGTAATATGTTATGAACAGCGGCACTGTGGGATTTATTTTAAGACTGCTCAGATATAATCCGGCATCCGTCAATGCTGATTCTGTTTTTACTTTATGAGTGTTCCTTTTCTCACTTTGCTCTTTTACATGGTTGTCATTTGTCATCGAGTATTTTATTCTCTCGATTGTGTTGTCCTCTTTCTCATGTAACATGAAAACCGCCAGTTCAAAAGGTTTTTCCACGCGGATACAGCCATGAGACGCTCTTCGGTCGGTTCTTGTAAATACATTCGGACTGGAAGTATCATGAAGAAAGACAGAGAAATTGTTGTTGAATCTGAAGATGACACGTCCTAAAGAGTTGCCTGATCCGCCTTCTTGTATTACCCGATAATCATTTGACAAAAGCATCTCCTTTGTAACATCCGACAAATCAATAACTTCTCCAGTCTTCTTTTCAGTCACATAGAAGTTGTTTCTGATGAAATAATCTATGTCATCAACATGCTTTACAACGTCCTTTCTTATTATACTTTGCGGAATAATCCACTTTGGATTAAAATCAATGCGGTTTATTTTGCTTATTAATAGAGGTGTTTTTGTGGATGTCTTTCCGAATATAATTTTCATTGGAATACGTTCGTCTCCATCTACAGCTTCCAGTGTCTGCGAAGGTATATTAATGAAAACATATTTCTTGTATTTACCGGGATAATCAGACAACCTCCACCTTGCGCGCTCTATATTACATATATATTTTATTTTTGACTTATCTTTTATATTGTCTAAGCGTGTCACCAATACGTCATACAAACGATTTTGAGGTGATGATTCGCCAAGAAAAACACCAATGCTGTCATTCAATATCTTACGGAAAGCCTCATTATAGTATGTACGGTCCGGATGTTGCATAGGTATATCATAAAGCCGTATAAATCTTGTGTTTGTAGTATCGGAATCATCCTTCTCCAATGTATTATAAAGAACCGTTGGATTTACAAATCCGTAGCGCTGTCCGGTGCAATATCTGACATACGCTTTTGTCATATAATATTCTAATCTGGCAATAACAGAATTTATATTGTCAGTATCATTGAAATCCAGATTTTTTAGAGTTTTAATATCGTTTCTAATCTGGGAATAATAGAATTTTTCAGGATTAAAACCGATGTGTCTTACATCATTCAAATATTTCAAGAGCGTGTCTGCCTTGGAATTTATACCACTGCGTGTAACCCACAAAAGAACATCATTATCTTTATAATATTTTCTGACAGAGACATCTAATTCACTTTTATCTCTATCAGATAGAATAAGATGTTGTATTTTTTCTTTTAATAAAGAGTTGTCAACAGAATATCTCTCTGAACTTATTTCAGAAAAGTATTCCAATGACAAGTCTGTATCATACTTTCTTTCATGACATGAGCACACAGAAAGCATCAATATAGTAAACGATATAATATGTCTTCCTAACCGCAAAATATTTATCTGATGGATATTTTACGCACCGTTTTTCCTATTTGCAGAATATAACAGCCTTTGGGAAGATCAAGGTCATACTGTTTGTCGGCACTGTCAATTTTCACACTCATAACGCGAACTCCTGTAACATTGTATACGGAAAGCGTACAACCGTTAGCTCCCGTCACACGAATTTTTGAGCCATTGACAGATATTGTTATTTCTGTATTTGGTGACTCCACTGATGCCGGTTCTGTAGCCGATACAGCATAAACAGGTGTCGCTGCGATAAATAGTATTAAAAAAAGTGTGCTTAGTATATATTTTGCCATTTTATCAAAGTTTATCTGAACGCAAATATAATAATTTTCAATATAACATAAAAGACATTGCTTCAGCATCATAGCATCATTTATGTTTATTTAACTATATATCGATGGTCAGACCTTCATCACTTAATATACTGTTTGGAAATATTTCTTTTGCCTCAGATAACAATATGCTTTCATCGTTATAACGTGCGCTATAGTGTCCTAAAACAAGAGTGTTTACTCCGGCATCCGACGCGACCTGTGCCGCTTGCGACGCTGTACTGTGAAAAAACTGCCTTGCCATTCCCTCATCTTCGTTCAAATATGTAGACTCATGATACAGGACATTGACTCCTTTCAGATATTCATGAAGTTCTGGCATGTATCTCGTGTCGCTGCAATATGCATAACTCCGAGCCGGTTCTGAAGGTTTTGTGAGTCTGGTATAGGGAATAATATTGCCCTCATTATCAATCCAGTCGGCTCCATTTTTTATATTGTTGAATTGTGAAACTGGCACATTATAATAATCTGCCATATCACGCAGGATATGGGGCAATGTCGGTTTTTCGCGAAATATATATCCGCTGCATGGCATCCGATGCGATAGGGGAACAGTCTCAACGGATAAACTTCTGTCCTCATATATTATTTTGTTTGCAGACGTATCTACATCATGGAAAATAACCTCATACTCAAATCCATTACAGAAGTATTCAATTTGCTTTTTCATTATCTCTCTCAAGCCTGCCGGCGCATATACATGAAGTGGGGCAGTGCGTCCAAGCATTCCGAATGTAGAAATCATTCCAATCAGTCCGAAACAGTGGTCTCCGTGGGCATGAGATATAAACACCGCATTAATTTTTGTAAATTTTATTTTTGAACGACGCAACTGCGTTTGTGTTCCCTCACCGCAGTCTACCATAAAAAACTTCCCGCGTATTTCCACCACCTGTGAAGATGGATTATGCCTCAGAGTCGGTAATGCGCTTCCACAACCAAGAATGTGTACTTTAAACGGTTCCATATATTACAGAATATATATTTACTGCTGTCTTTTGTATACAAATATACCGTTGTTATTCTCAAGATACAGCGAATCCGCACCAAGAGAAATTATATCAAAAGTATCCTTATTCAGAAGCAAATGTCCATTGAATATTTTCCATGAAGTCCACGATTTTGTCTCAGCTTTTACGTTCGACTTCACTGTGCCCCCTTCTTCTATTTCAAAATTTTTATCCAGACTTACCCATTTGCCAAGCAAGGTTGTGACATTGATGACTTTTGAAGCCACTCTTTCTCCATTAATATCAGCCCCAACAACTGCCATTCTGTCACCAGACATCAGTCCACCCTGAACATTTGCCTGCATATCATATTTGTCGAGAAGAGCAAACTCTAACGTGTCTCCTACATCTGTTATAAGCTGTAAAGTGTGCATGGCTGTCCCTTCTCCACATACACCGTATATAGTGGTGTCTGGTTCTGAAGACGTCTTTTCTTCAACTTTCAACATCTCATTTGAGTTCTTTTTGTCCATACATCCTAACATAATGCATGAAAAAAGAGTTGCAATTATTATAAAGCAAGAATGTTTCATATAGCTACTGTATAATTAGTTATCTGTTGCAATAATATTACCGTCTTACGGAAAATAACACATTGGTTATATTGAAATGTTGTGATTAGTCTTTTTCAAGAGACTTTGCTTTGTTCCATAATTCATCCATTTCACCTAGAGTCATGTCTTTTATAGACTTACCTTCTAAACGGCTCTGCTCTTCTATATAATTGAAACGGCGGATAAATTTCTGGTTTGTATACTCCAATGCAGTGTCTGGATTAAGTTTGTACAGACGGCCCGCGTTAATTACACTGAACAGGAAATCACCATATTCTTTTAAAGTACGGTGGTTGTTTTCATTTTTAAATTCGCTTTTCAACTCCCCAAGCTCTTCTTCAACTTTAGCCCATACATCTTGCTTGTCTTCCCAGTCAAATCCTACATTTCTGGCTTTTTCCTGTATGCGATATGCCTTGATAAGCGAAGGCAGTGTATCTGGCACACCGGACAGAACACGTTTGTTTCCGTTTTTTTCCTTTAGTTTTATCTGTTCCCAATTCTCACAAACTTCAGCAGAAGTGATTGAGTGGTTTGACTCTGCATTGGGCACGTTTTCACCATAGGGAAGAGGGAGTGGGTTAGGAGCACCGACTTGTGATTTACTGTAAACATGTGGATGTCTGAAAATCAATTTGTCGGTAAGCATATTGCACACGTCGGCAATGTCAAAGCGTCCCTGTTCGTCACCTATCTTTGCATAAAAACAAACATGAAGCAAAACGTCGCCAAGTTCCTTGCATATATTCTGCCCGTCATCTTTTAACAGAGCATCACACAATTCGTATACCTCTTCTATTGTATTCGGTCGCAGGCTTTCGTTTGTCTGCTTCTTGTCCCATGGACACTTTTCCCTTAGCGTATCCAACACATCAAGAAAACGTCCGAATGCCTGTAGTTTTTCTTCTTTAGAATGCATAATTTAATTATTAATTATGCAAATATACTACATTTCAATGTATTTTTACTAATTTTGCATCGTTTTTATGTAGAAAACCAAATAAAAAATATATGGAACTGGCAAGTAAATATGATCCACAATCGGTGGAGTCTAAATGGTATCAGTATTGGCTGGATAAAAAGATGTTCAGTAGTAAGCCGGACGGTAGAAAACCATACACAGTGGTTATCCCACCGCCAAATGTAACAGGTGTGCTCCACATGGGACACATGCTTAATAATACCATTCAAGACATACTTGTACGCCGTGCACGGATGGAAGGAAAAAATGCCTGCTGGGTGCCTGGAACAGACCATGCGTCAATCGCCACTGAAGCCAAAGTCGTCAATAAACTTGCCAAAGAAGGCATAAGCAAAAAAGACATAACACGCGATGAGTTTCTTAAACATGCGTGGGAATGGACAAATGAGCACGGAGGCATTATTCTTAAGCAATTACGCAGACTCGGAGCAAGTTGCGATTGGGACCGTACGGCTTTCACCATGGATGAGACCCGCTCAAGAGGGGTAATTAAAGTATTCTGCGACCTTTATAACAAAGGTCTTATTTATCGTGGAGCACGCATGGTTAACTGGGATCCGAAAGCGCAGACAGCCCTTTCTGATGAAGAGGTTATATACAAGGAAGAGCACTCGAAACTGTATTATCTGCGATACATGGTTGTTGAAGAGCCTGGCAAATACGCAGTTGTGGCAACCACACGTCCTGAAACCATTATGGGCGATACTGCCATGTGTATCAATCCGAATGATCCTAAAAATCAGTGGCTTCGCGGTAAGCATGTTATTGTTCCACTTGTGGGACGCCAGATTCCGGTTATAGAAGATGAGTATGTTGATATAGAATTTGGAACAGGATGTTTGAAAGTTACTCCTGCACATGATATAAATGACCATGCGCTCGGACTGAAACATAATCTTGAAACGATTGACATATTCAATGATAATGGTACAATAAGTGAAGCTGCTGGACTATACGTCGGTATGGATAGAATGGACGTTAGGTTGAGAATAGAGCAGGACTTGAAAAAAGCCGGTCTGATGGAGAAAGTGGAAGACTACAATAATAAGGTAGGATTCTCTGAACGTACAAATGTGCCAATAGAACCAAAATTATCCACACAGTGGTTTTTGAAGATGTCACATTTTTCTGAAATTGCCTTGCCTCCGGTAATGAATGATGAGATAAAATTTTATCCTGCAAAATATAAAAATACCTATCGTCACTGGCTTGAGAATATCAAGGATTGGTGTATAAGCCGTCAGTTATGGTGGGGGCACCGTATCCCCGCATACTATTTCAACACATCTGATGGAAAACGCGACTTTGTCGTAGCCGAAAGTAAAGAAAAGGCATTACAAATGGCGCAGGAAAAGAATCCTTTACTTACCTCAGATTCTCTTGAGCAGGACAGTGACTGTCTGGATACATGGTTCTCAAGCTGGCTATGGCCTATAGCTGTGTTCGATGGGATAGAACATCCAGACAATGAAGAAATAAAATATTATTATCCGACAAGTGATCTTGTAACCGGGCCGGATATTATATTCTTTTGGGTCGCCAGAATGATTATGGCAGGATATGAATATCGTAAGACAATGCCGTTCCGCAATGTGTACTTCACCGGTATTGTACGTGATAAGTTGGGACGCAAGATGTCAAAGAGTCTTGGAAATTCTCCAGACCCATTGATGCTCATTGACAAATATGGTGCGGACGGTGTACGTATGGGTATGATGCTTTCTGCACCAGCCGGCAATGATATTCTTTTTGATGAGAGTCTTTGCGAACAAGGGCGCAATTTCAATAACAAGATATGGAACGCGTTCCGTCTTGTGAAGGGATGGCAAAAAACTGAAGCTGAACAGCCGACGATTAATGCTATTGCGGTAGAATGGTTTGAAGCAAGACTCAGAAAAGCTAATGATGAGCTAAATGAGCTGTTTTTGAAATATCGCATATCAGAGGCACTCATGGTTGTTTACCGTCTGTTTTGGGATGATTTCTCAAGCTGGTATCTTGAAATGGTGAAACCGGAATATGGACAGCCGATAGACAACGAAACATATGATGCAACCTTGAAGTTTTTCGAGACTTTGTTAAAAATGCTGCACCCGTTTATGCCATTTATCACAGAGGAATTGTGGCAACATATATATGACAGAAAAGACGGTGAATCCATTATGCGCGACAGATTGGAATTGGCGGCACCGACAGATTCGGATAACACATTATCCACAGGGATGGAAAATGTAAGACAGATTGTAAGTAACATACGTACTGTACGTAATCAAAGAAACATCCCATTTAAAGATGCGTTGGAGCTGCACTGCATAGGCTCTAATGGCTACGGGAAATATATGAGCGTAATAAGTAAAATGGCAAATCTGAAAGACGTAAAGGTTGTAAGTGCAAAAGATGCTACGGCTGCATCTTTTATGGTAGGTACTGACGAGTTTGCCATTCCGTTGGGTGACATGATAGATGTAAAAGCCGAAATAGAAAAACTTGAAGCTCAGCTAAGACATCTTGAAGGTTTCCTTAATGGTATTAACAAGAAACTTACAAATGAGAAGTTCGTTGCCAATGCACCCGAGGCTGTTGTTGCAATGGAACGCAAAAAGAAAAAAGATAGCGAGGAAAAAATCGCTGTAATCAGAGAGACTCTGAAAGCTTTGAAATAGTCGATTACAGACTAATTCGCTTATTTGTAAGTATATAAATAGAGTAGGAGGGAAACAAATCGTTTCCTTCCTACTTTTTTATTCAATTGTTAGCTTGTATTTATTCACGGAAGTCCATAGGAGAACTGTCATACATCATATCAATTCTCATAAGAAATCCTATATGTCAATCGTTATCCCAGCAGTCCCAGTCACTATCATTTTTCTTTGCTCGTCCCTCACCTTCGGACGACTCCTCATCACTTATGTCAAGGAAATGTCCTCCTTCCATCTTTGCGGAACTGCCTGAACCGCTTAGAAGCACTGCCGGGATATGGAGCAGGCAAATAGCCGGGGCGATATATGTCTTTTTCATGTATTTGTTTTACT